>Ga0265314_10000048_pt1 | contig 192905 bp, 158 predicted proteins | sample 4126metaG_FD_203106 | JGI IMG/M metagenome (GOLD analysis project Ga0265314, IMG submission 203106) | Rhizosphere microbial communities from Carex aquatilis grown in University of Washington, Seatle, WA, United States - 4-1-26 metaG | ecosystem: Host-associated > Plants > Roots > Rhizosphere... | reverse complement strand
AGCATTTCTACCACCATTCAACATGAGAACTTGGACTCCGGAAATTGGAGTGTTATCGGATGCGCGACGCACCGTACCGGTTAAGTTACCAGTTGCGGGTTGAGCAGTAGTAAACAAAATCGCCCGTTGACCGGAAGTCGGAGTACCAGTAGGAATAGATGCACATCCGGGGTCGTATGTATTCCAATAGCAGTATTCCAGTGCACGGGTGTAGTTGCTGTCAGCGATACCAATCGAAGCGTAGCTGACACCTTGCTCGTAACCACTATAAATAGCCGGGTTATAAGTCTTGTATTGGAACTTGAGTGGTGAATCACCCGTCGGAGTTTGTGAATAATTAGGATTATAAATTATACACTGATATTCCTGACCGATGGGAGAGTTTACTGTTGTTGTTTTCCATGTAACCACATAACGGTGATTAGTGGTATCGTTGTAAACGAAAGCGCCTTCATTGGTGCTGGTGTTCGTTTGATCGCACCAATTCACGGCGACCATGTTGCGTGGCCCTTCAAACGCAGGTAAGTGCCAATCACGGCAATTCTGATAGTACGCTTGAGAACCGAAAGCAAGCCAACCGTTCGAACAAACCGTTATTGTATCGTAAGCAGCACCATAAAACCTGGCGGTAAATGGCAGACGAATAGCCATTGAACAGTCGGTAGTAGAATTCGTAACTGCAGCGTCGTTTAAGTTTAACCGGGTACCTGGGCCACTGTTGATACCGGGAATGATATCTACCCACTGATAAGTCGGTGCCAAATTCCGATAGTTTGTATCGGTATTGTCATACGCGAGATATCCATAGGGATCGGGACCAACCGGGTCGTAGGTATGACGTGTACCGATAGTCACCGAGAATACAACCGTGTCGTGATTAGCACCGGATGCGATTATCGCAGATAAATTCGCAATCGTACCGGGAATCGTTCGACCATTCGCCGTCAAAGTAAATAATTGGCCGCCCGGGTTTGATACATTTGAACCGATTGGGAGCGAAGTAAAAGTTGCAGTACCGTTGGTTACTACCACAAAAGGCGATAATGAAGCAACTGTGACCGTAGCAGCGCCTGTTGACAATCCGCCATTGTTCCGTAATGAAAGCGATAGAGTTGAACTCTGACCAACATTCAGTGTTGCGGGATTCAAGGTCTGGGACATGTATGCAATTTGAATTGTCCTGATTGTAACCGGCAGTGTAATAGTCCGATTACCCTGATTCGTAACCAAATTCAATTGCAGTGGAACCAAATCGTTATCATGAAAACCAGTGCCAAGTTGAATACGGAATGGCGTGGTGCTGTTAACAGTAGTACCCGCGGAAACGTTTCCCCAAGCTCCTTCGTTATTTACTACGGTAACTCGAGGATCGGCGCTGGATAAGATTCCACTTATTCCGGTTGCAGTCGAAGAACCCCGGTTGATAAGTTGAACGTTTACGTCGATTGTTTCGCCCGGATTGGCAGTTCCGTTATTATTTCCGGAACGTCCTCCCGTCGAATCATCTTGAACGGTATAATTCGAAAATGCTAAGTCCGTGGACGATTGATATACCACAACTGTGTCGGCATGAGGATAAATATTCTGGCCGATTTGATTACCTGTAACTGTGAGTAACAACTGACCAGTAGTAAGATTGGTCAGCGTAAACGAAACGCGTCCACTGTCGTCGGTAATTCCACGTGTATAAGTTTCGTTTATGCCGGCTGCATTCTTTTTCCATGCGGTTACCATCGCACCAGTAACGGGTGCAGTACCACGCATAACCTGAAGAGCTAACCGATTTTGGCCAATGCTAATTGAGTCAGGTGAATTCATTGTTACATGCTGTGGAACTCCGGTCCAGATATACGCGGAAATATCACCTAAAGGATTGTTCCAAGTGATAAAGCTTGCAGCGGTCGTAGAATCAGAAGAGTTTCCAAAACGATAATTACGCCAAAGCTGGAATTTACCCTCGAAATACATGGGACCGGGGGTTCTTCCATTCTTTACTCCGAAGCCGTAAAAACATCCTGCTGCCATAACATTATTATGCGATACGTTTGTGCTTGAAGTCTCAGTAGAGATGGATGTAAGCGCACCGCGGGGTTGCGATACCGTTCCCAATTTAGTCGCAGCTTTGTGAATTCCCGACGCACTCGCGCCATACCATTCACCTGTAGCGCACGTAATGTTAAAGCCGACGAACGGTTTATTAATATTTTGGATACCATCTAAATCGGTTCCATAAATTTCACCAATCCAGGAACAACGGTGTGCCCAGAAAATTGCCCCGGGTGTAAGATTAGTATTTATAATAGAAGTATTGACATGGGAGTCAGTGTACTCAGCATAAACCGCATTTGTCATGCCACGTTGACGCATCATGTCGACACAAAAGTGAATGGCTGCGGCGTTAGAGAATTCATTCCATGCAGCAACCTGACTTGCCCAACCCCAACCATGATTGAACCACGCAGTATCCGAACCGGTGGGTCCCATATTAGGAGTCTTCTCATAATTCATCGACTTGTTCAATTGCATCTGCATTTCAGTTTGGTTGTCGCAATGAATTCTTCCTACCCACATACTCGCATTGATACCTGTACCAATGATACCAAATCGTTGGTCAGTATAATCGCCATTTTCGCTGTAAGTTGGAATATCATAGGGTGAATTGGTAGGGTCGCCGTCACCAATAATCACAATGGTTTCCAGCGGGGGGTTCCATGTGTTATAAGCGTTATTGATGTACGTTTGTATTGGTGATGTGTTCGACGTGCTTGATGGAACGGCATAAATTTGAGTTGGGTGACCGCTTTGTGTCTTCCAATTCGCAAATGCACGAAGTAGCGTATCGACGCCGGCACGGGCAATCAACATCGTTTGTCCGGGAGGAGCACGGCGAGCGTCGTCGGCAAGGTCTTCAGCGCCGATGATATCGCTATAAATGCCCCAAAAACTTTGAACGGCATGTGAATTATGGTTGTAGATTTCGTTGATGCCATTTCCGCCAACCGGTAGGATTTCGACATCGATTGATTTATAGACGCGAATCGTACGGGTGACGGGATTATATATTACCGGTTGAACTCCCAGTAACGCGACTCGCGCATCACGAATGATTTCAGGGCTTGTCAGTCCGACGACTTCGGAGGGAAACCATTGGTCACGCGAGTACGTTTCGTTGTTCAATGCATACGAAACAGGTTCGAGAACGTCGCCTACTTTCTTTAATTCGGTAGGTTGTTGTGGTAACACATCTATGTCCCTGTACTCATCGTAATCTCCGAGCTTATAGCTAAGACTGACCGTTCCAGTGTTCGGCATGCGGATAGCTCTTGCAATCATTGGTAACGCAGGATCACCTTCATGCCAAATACGGGTTTCCCCGTCGATGGTTACCAAAGTCCAGGTGCGTTTGTTTAAGTCGACCTGTTCCATTTTCACAACAGGATTGCTGATGTGAATCTTAAGATGACCTATTCCCAAGGTCTGAGAAGTGATTTGAACGGCACCTTCTACTGGAATACCGTTAATGACGTCGTCGTCCGGTGTCCAGGGGCGCGCGAATGCAAACGAAACTGTACAAAGTAACGCGAAGAAAATCAGTACGCTGTTAAACCTCATCGAAGTATTCTCCCGGTATAACAAGAACAATGCTGGATAAAATGCGATAATGGCTACTAAATCGTGTGAAAGAAGTATAAAAAAAACGAGAACTCGATATGTGCTTTAAGAGGAAAAATTCGCACTTGAAGCAGTTGGAAAATAAGGCGGTTTAATTTTCAATTTTCCAAATTCATACCTGCCTCATTCTCAACGTAACATAATACTTCAGAGAATCGTCAAATTCAATGCAACCTAAAACAAAATGATTTTTCGCTTGTTTGAAATATATTCTTAATCAATTTGTTTAAATGTCAGGGATTAAATCAAAAAAGTTTCACCTATCATGGTAAAACCGTTGATTTACCTTAAGAAATATCCGTATAATTCGTTTATTAATGCCTTACAAGTCTTCTAATTTCACCTACAGGATACCTCATGAACGCACTAACTTCAAAAGAGTGGACTCCAGCCACACTCCGGGAAATGGTCTATTCCTTCCAAAAAAGCCGTACAATACTGACCGCGTACGAACTCGAGTTGTTTACCAAAATTGGCGATGGTGAAAAAACATCAACGGAAATCGCAAGCGTAATTGGTTCCAATCGACGCGCGACCGACCGTTTGTTGAATGCGATTACCGGAATGGGTTTGTTAGAGAAAAGAGACGATAAATTTATCAACACCGCATTTTCTAAGAAATATTTAGTTGTCGGTTCACCTGATTACCTCGGAGGAATGGGACATGCCGAGATGCTTTGGCGAACATGGAGCACGTTAACTGCCGCTGTTATTGCTGGTACAAGTGTCGTAGAACGCCGGTTTCATCACGATGACCATGATCCACTTCGTAGTTTCATCGCGGCAATGCATGACCGCGGTCGTATTGCTGCAACACAAATTGCCGCACAAATTAGCTGGAATGGTATTCATCGTGTACTCGATCTCGGTGGCGGTTCGGGAGTGTACGCAATGGCGTTTGTTCACAGTTCAGAAAACTTGCATGCTACTGTTTATGATTTACCGGTCGTGATTCCTATTACACAAGAATACATTAGTAAAGAAAACCTGTCCACCCGCATCGATACTATGGCCGGAGACTATCACCACGACGCTATCGGAACCAATTATGATTTAATTTTTCTTTCCGCGGTTATTCACAGTAATTCACTCGAAGAGAACAAACATCTGATTAAGAAATGTGCATTATCATTGAATGCGAGTGGTAGGATTATCGTACAGGACTTTGTGATGGACGAGAATCGCGTTACGCCTGACCACGGCGCACTGTTTGCCCTCAACATGCTGGTCGCAACTAACGAAGGTGATACTTATACTGAAAGAGAGATAACAGAGTGGTTACACATGGCAGGCTTTAAAGATGTCGTAAGGAAAGAGACCGGTTTAGGTACGACACAGATTATTGGAACCAAGTCGAAGTAGTATCAAGCTGCTAACTTCGATTAAGTCGCTATTTCACAGTAACAAGCAATTTCGTAAATTGTATCAACTATTCTCTCAAAGCTTGTCCAACCGCCGCCGCTCTTTACCGCTTACGGCGACCTTGTAAAAGGAGTACTGTATGCCGGAGTTTTCTTTTCCTTATGTTTTTCTTGCCATTGTCCTTTTCATAATTCTTTTCTTCCCCTCATTGCGCAACATCGGTGCAACCGAAGTCGGCCTGGTGACGAAACGATTCTCGCGCAAAAAACTTTCTGAAGACAATCCGATTGCTTTCAACGGTGAAGCCGGTTACCAATCTGATTTGCTTATGCCGGGTTGGCGAATAAAATTTTGGATACTGTATCGTGTCGATAAATTCCCGTGGGTTCAGGTACCAGCCGGTGAAATTGGTGTTGTAATTGCACAAATCGGTAAGCCACTTCCCATCGGCGCGAAATCAGCTCGATACGATTCAAGATTTTCCAGTTTTACCAACCTGCGCAACTTCATTGAATTAAATGGTGAAAAAGGTGTACAACGTCCCGTACTACCCCCCGGAACGCTTGCCCCTATTCATCCCGTCGCCTTTATTGTCATCACGAAAAATCAAGTATTCGGTCTCCCGGTATCACCGGATCTCAGAAAACGGTTAAGCCGCGATGGTCGCCTACTACCAGTTTCATTCGGACTCGAGACCGACCAACTCAATCTGGTAAAAATCGCACCGCTACAAACTCAGAGCGGACAGATAATCGATACCGTCGGTATAGTAACTACGTTCGAGGGTGACCCCCTCCCCTCCGGTGATATTTCCAGCCGCTTGGGTGGTTTTGAAGATATTGCTGAGATGGAAAAGTCCGGTAAAAAAGATGCTGAAATTATTGAAGTATTGTTGGGGCATAAGAACATATTGCACAACAACTATCAGGATTTTCAGGCATTCATCGATCATGGTGGACACATCGGTTTACAGCACGATACGTTAATGTATGGTGAGTTCACTCTTAATCCGTTTCTGGTGAGCGTGGAAATGGTCCCGATGCTCGTCGTGAAGCAAGGTGAAGTTGCGGTGATTAAATCGTATGTCGGTTTAGTCACACAGGACACATCCGGTGATTCCTTCAAGTATGGTTCCCTTGTCGTTCCCGGTCACCGCGGCATCTGGCGGGAACCGCTACGCACCGGCAAATACCCGCTGAATCCGCGATGTTACCAATCCGAACTGGTACCGACCGCAATACTAACACTGAATTGGGCGGATGAAGTTTCGCAGGCACACAATCTGGATCGTCAACTTAGCCAAATCAAAGCGAAAAGTTGCGAAGGTTTCGTGTTCATGATTGACTTGCAAGTGCAAATTCACGTACCGGACACGAAAGCCCCCCGCGTAATTTCAATGGTGGGAACGATGCAAAACCTTGTTAACGAAGTTCTGCAAGCCGCCGTTGGAAACCATTTCCGGGATAAACTTCAGTCGATGCCCGCGATACGTTTTATCCAAACCCGACAACAAGTTCAGGAAGAGGCATTCTTACATATCAAACAACAACTCGATCAATACGACGTCGAAACAAAGGGCGTGTACATTCAGGATGTCGTACTGCCGGAAGCATTGGTCAGTGTACTCACTCAACGGGAAATTGCTTCTCAGGAAGTTGAGACATTCAAAAAGCAACGCGATGCTCAAGATCAACGTATCCAAACTGAGCATGCAAAAGGTACCGCCGATATGCAGTCGAAGCTTGCGCAATCAAGCGTAAATGTCGATATCGAGCGGAACAATGCGAATGCAAATAAAGCTCGTGCCGATGGAGAAGCAACCTATATCCGTGAGACCGGTGCGGCTAAATCAGCAGAGGTTGAAGCCGTTGGATTAGCCAAGGCGAGAGCATACAAAGCACAGGTTGAAGCGCTCGGTAAAGAAGCAACTGCGACTGTCAATGCCATCACAGCCCTTGCGGAAGGACACGGCAACCAACGGTTTGTACCGGAAGTATTGGTTATGGGTGGCGGAGGTGCGAATGCAATCGAAGGTCTTGCCGCGACTTTGATTAAAAAGTTCGCTCCGAACCTGCCGCAATCGTCATTACCGGTTGAAACGACTGCAACTGTTCATGAGGTACCGGCATCTCCGGCAGTCCCACCACCGTCGGAAGGTTAATCATAACATCATTGAAGATCATAAAAAAAGGGGCGTTTGATACGCCCCTTATGCTTTTCTAAAATGCCCCTGTATTACCGGTCAAGCATCATCGCATAGGATGGTTTGCTTACTTCACCACAAATCGGATGCAAGCTCTTCCGCAAGGCGCGTTCCATCGCCAACCGTTGGTCGCGGGTGTAATTCGTAAATGCCATCGGATACATACAAACCCACAAATTATCATCCGGGCTGTTTTGCCGCCATTTCTCAAGGCGTTCATGACTATTTATCCGAATGCCGTAATCGCCTGCTTGTCCGACATCGAGGACGCACCACGAACTATCCGGACGAACATTCAAAATTACATAAATTGCGAAATTATCAGCGAAGGTCGCTTCTTCCAACTTCACACATTTGAAGGGAAGCCCGGCTATAGTCAAATCAACGGTATTATTCATTTTATCGCCTTTTCTTTCCTTAATTCAGATAGTAATACACGAGACCGTGTTGCCGATGCTCGTGTATTCGATCTTGGATCGGGGCAAACCGATTCTGTTCTTGCAATAGCTTATGGTCGAAAGAAAACCGCTGCTTGTTCAGCTCGTGGTTTTCCTGGACGCGATTCGGGAATGACTTGCTTATTCGTGTTTTTCTTTTCTTCGCGACTTTCCGTTGTTGGAGTCGAAGGTAACACGCAATTCATCCGATACATGATGCTCATTTGCTCCGGTGTCGGTCGAGTCGTAAGAAGCACCTGTTGACCGTGAACTTCTACGAATACAACATGCAGTTCATTTAAAATCAAGCAAATCTTTTGCCAGTTCATTCCGGTATTGCGTTCGATATAACTTTGCATTTTGAGGCACATATGCAACAAGGATTCGCAATAATGTTGGTCGGGAAGATGGCAAACCGATTTCGTATGAATAGAATTCCAAACGACTATTTTCTGCCGGACTTGTTCCGTCCGTTCTTCATCGATTGTATTCGATTCCTTGGTACTCGTATTGACTACTTCACTTTTAACGGTGCGAAGCAAATCATTCAAATGGGATTCATCAACCAATTGCAAGTGTTTAAGAAAACGATTTCGCTGTAACGATTGTATCGACGTAGATGCTGAATAACGGTCGTCGAGCAATACTGAAATCCACCATGCTAACACTTCGTGGTGCTCGTCAGACAATTTTTGTGCATCGGGCCAGATTCGGTCGATCAGTTGGACAATTAGAAAGAACGTGCCAACAGAATGACAAGAGACAATTGCATCGCGCTTTTTTTCGACTGAATCGAATAAAAAGTACCTTTGAACCAAAGTGTTCAATTTCAGCATCCCTTGCAAACGGGAATCGGGATCCTCATTTAAAGGTATATTGGCTTGTTGCGATGATTCAGCAGCGACTAATTCCTTTGGCAGTTTTAAAAACTGCTTAACCGTTTTGCGGGCACTGTAGTCGCAACATTCGATGCTTTCATCTATGAAACCCATGTGTAACCTCAAAAAGCTGACAAACATTTGCATCGACGATATCGATGCGATTCTATAGTAAGTAGTCCAAATTCTATTCGGACACTTGTTCTATTGAACGCGAATTACATGCCGTAATTTTGTTGCTGGTTATCTTGCCAATATGCAATACCGAGAACCAACGGTTGTTCTGAACGTGAAAAGTCGAGAACGATAACCAGGTTGCCTTTGACATCGTAATAACCGTATACACCTTTATTGGGAACGGAAATTCCATCGTTACCGTCAAGTCGGGTGAGTTCCGTCGTTTCAGTACCTTGGCTTAAAAAGTAACTGCAAAAACCCTTTTGCGTCGGGATAAGGAGGGTGATTGCGAAGATGGCTGCTAAAACGAGTTTGGTACGGAAGTTCATTGTTTCTCCAAAATGATAAAAGTTCAAAAAGACGCCGGGTCGATTTTTCGCCGGTCGTTTTCTTGAAAGACAATTTCCGTGCCAACAACCATAATAAGTATTTAAGTATCTGTTTATTAATAAATAATGAACGGACTGTGTGAGATGGTACTACAAATAAGTCACCGTACTAAGATGAAACTGTAAAAAATTTTTACAGTCAGAATCGTAAGTGATTGATAATATTCCTTATCGCATTGTAAAATTATTTTACAGTTTAAGGTCTAAAATGGTCATACAGGAAGTATTAATTTGTGAAGCTGAATTTTCTTAAGAAGCGTGGGACGGCTTATTCCAAGAGTTCGTGCGGCTTCCGAACGATTCCATTTAGCGTTCTCGAGTGCCTGTAAAATTATTTTACACTCCGACTCGGCAAGTTGGGAAGAAAGCTGGATTTCATCAGGAACTGCATGTTCACGATCTGCTTTGATTTCTTGTGGAAGTTGTGCTTTATCAATATGTCCGTTTTTCTTTGTGAACATACACGCATGACGGATAGCATTTTCCAACTGACGGACGTTTCCCGGCCACGTATATTCCAATAAAGTTTGTAGCGCTGTTTGCCGGATGCCCCGGACTGAAGTTTTGTTTTGGAGGTTCGATTTCTCGATAAAGTGCTCCACTAACTGCGGTATGTCTTCTTTTCGTTCCCGCAATGGAGGTACTACTAATTCAATGACGTTTATTCGATAGTATAAATCCTCTCGAAATTGGCCCATTTTGACCATCAAGGGCAGGTTACTTTTAGCGGCACAAATGATTCGTGCGGTCGATTTCATTACTTTCGTCGATCCCACCGGATAATATTCGCCTTCCTGTAATATCCTAAGCAATTTTCCCTGCATCGTTTCGCTCATGTGATTCACTTCATCAAGAAAAACCGTACCTCCTTCCGCCCGTTTAAAAAATCCTTCGGTGTCGCTTACAGCGCCGCTGAATGAACCTTTTACATGGCCGAATAACAAACTTTCGATTAAAGTATCCTGAAATGCGGCACAGTTCAGTGCAAAAAACGGTTTATCGGCCCGCAAACTTTCCTGATGAATAATGCGGGCGATAAGTTCTTTACCGGTCCCGCTCTCGCCAAGGATTAACACCGGAAGATCTTGATCTTTAAGGAGCATTAGCGTATGAAACACATCTTGCATCGAAGGCGCACTGCCTTTGATATCACGATAGCCGTCCTTATGGTAAAACGTACCGGATATCGAGCCGTTGGTTTGCTGCAATGCATCCGATTGTATCACGTGGGTGTGTATGATACCAATTAAATGTGATACAACTTCGAACAACTGTATGAACGCTGGTGTGGGAAGTGCATCTTTTTGCAATTGAAAGACCAACGCACCTACGCTTTGATCTTTCGAAAAGACCGGTAAGACAAAGATTGATGCAATCTCGGGTGATTGTACTATCGACAAAATATCATTGGCAGTCGCAAGAAAGATTGTTTCTTTGTTTTCAATCGAACGTGAAATAAAGCGGATTAATTTTTCATTATGTCGGATTTGTCCGGAAGATACTTCGCAAAATATATTTGTATTACCGTTTTCTCTTGTACGAACAAAATACTCCATTGAGTTCAAAGGCATATTCGAGACTAAGCCATCCAATAATTGCTGGGTCAACGATTTTGGTTCTTCCCATTTATTCAAACGATCCATAATTTTTGTGACGGTTTGTAGAGGAATCATCAGTGAATTCATTTCCTCCTCCTCATTAGTTTCTATGATTTTATCTTTAGCAGTTTCGAACCGGTTACTGGCTAAACCTCTGCGTGCGAGAATCCGGTTTGCTTCTTCTATTAACGCCACACCCCGAGAAGAATGCCGCGTCGGATATAAAGCAGTACCGTATTGGAATAATGTTTGTGCGACTGACCAGTCAAGTTGTAAAAACTTCAACCGTTTACACGAAAGCCGGAAATATTTCTCAGCATCGTTAAAATTGGAATGCGCGATTGAAAGCGACATGAGCTCACGATAAAAATGACCTTGATCGACCGGATCAACCACATTCGCTGCGGATTTTATTACCGCCTCGAACTGGCCGTTGCTTTCATTATTTTCTAAGTTTAGGACTTTTTCCAAGCGAAGCCGCAATACTTGGTAAAACTCTTGCGGGAAAAAAGTCGTTTGATTAGCATCGATTTTTAATGCTAAAGATAACACCCGATATGCGTCGACAGGGCGTTTCAAGTCAATATAAGTAATTGCCAATAATAAGTTGCAGGACGAAACCAGTTCAAATTGTTTGGCTTCGCCGGCTCTTTTTTCCACTAATAACAATAATTTTTCGTTGAATTTATCGCGCATTAAAAAGTAATTTAACGTCCAGCAAAGAAATACCGGCTCCATATAGTAGTCCGACGTCCTGCGCATTCGATCGAATGCCTTTCGTATCAAACTCATACCGCGCCGATAGTTTCCGGCGTAGTAGTAAAGCTTGACAAAATTGGCAAGAAAACGGATTTGATTACTGGGAGAGTTGTATAAATGGGATCGAATGGCCATTGGTTCGATGTATTGCCAGAGTTGATCGATTTGACCCAACCCCACTCTCACCAATAGTCGTAATTCGTCGAATTGAAATTTCGTCGTTTGATTGATTGTTGAATACGCAGCCAAAGTTTCCGCTTCTTCAATCAGCTTCTGGGTTTTCTTAAGCGCACCACGTTGTAGGTTAATTTTGGCAATTTCCAGATACGAATACATTTTTGCCAGTTGTTCTTCACGGGTAGTGCAGGTCGAATCGATTACGCGCTTAAAATAAATTAACGCTTCATCGTATCGTTGATGAGTTGCAAGTAAAAATCCGTAGCGGTAATGTTCACGTATCCACGCTTCACCGGGCGGAAACCGCACGATTAGTTCGGCAAACCGACTCAAATATTGCTCTCCGCGTTTCGGATCGTTCGTGTATGTGCAAATCGAACACATATTACGCAAAGCGGCAAGTTTGATATCGTCCAACTCCGAAAGGTTGCTTCGAAGAATACTTTGAAAATGTTTCTCGGCTTCCTGATAACGCGAAAGGTTCATTTTGGCTACACCAAGCATCAAATGCAGCCAATTCTGAGAAATATACTTTTTAAATTCTGGTGTACTGAACGATATTTCAAATACTTCAAGAGCCGGTAAATACTGCTTTTTACGGATGAAGTAGTTACCGAGCATGCGATAACCGGTTGCCTTATTCTCTGTATCCAATGGGCTATCTTCATTACGTATTGCTTCATCAACCAATGTTGGATCGAGTAGTGGTGCAGATTCCTTCTCGTATTTTTCGAAAATAACTTCCATCGTCCGCATAAACGAATGTGGGGTATCGCTGTCATAGAAGTGATGCGCGACTTCCCATCGTTTTTCACAAGTAAAGGAACCTTCGTATGATGTTTCTAACCAATAACCAACCCAACTGTTCAACTGTTTTCTCTTCGCTTCGGACAATTGGGAAAGAATTGCCTGCCGAAACGCCGGATAACGAATTTCAAAGCTTCGACCGCTGACTCTAACCAAACCGGTTTGGTAAAGAATTTGCGTTTCGCGGGCAAGTTGCAATTCATCAAATGCGAATGCCGATTGCAATTCTTCTTCACTACACAAACAATTTCTTATCGACATCCATTCAAGAAGCGCTTGACTGGTGGGTGATAATTCTTCGAGGTTAATGCCTAACAAATCCTTATCGGATTTGATGAAATTTTGTACAACTTGATTATTGATTAACCAGAATCCATTATCAAAAGTTATGGCTTTACAGCGCACCAACTGTCTCAGTGCGTGCTCAATGCGCCCTGGATTATAGCCGTAATGTCCAACAATAGTTTTTTGAAGGTCATGGGTTGAAACAGCCGAAAGTAATGTATTCCTGAAAAATTCTTCTACTTCCACCATAGTAAAGGGTGTAAGTTTTCTGCGGATAAAACGATCGGAAAAAGAAAGAGTTTCGAGCGAGAGTAAATTTTGTTCGGCCTCAATTATCCAAAATACCGGCAACTTAGTATGAAAAAGTAACAGCTCTTTGAATAACTGAAAGGAATCGCCACTACTTTGATCTTGTGTATCCCAGTAAACTACCAAAACACCGCATTTACTAATCTGAATAGTTTGCTGAAGCGCGTCGGCAATTATTTCGTGTAAATCCCGGGTGGATTCTTCAAGAAAGGGGGCTAAGTCGATTGACTGTTTTAAAGACTCGAAAAGTTTACCGGTTACTTTAACGACTTTTTTTCCACTTAACTTGCATTCTCCTATGAAGTCCTCTATTAAGCAGGTTTTCCCAACGCCATTTTCACCGTGGAGAAGTATCGCCCACTGGTCATTCTTCGCACTGTCAGCTATTTTTGAGGAAAAAAACCGTAACTCCGCGTTCCTACCGGTAAAAGGAAACGTCATTTCAGGCAGGACAGGTATATCCGCGTATTTCAACTCATGAAATAATACATCCTCTATTTCACGAACCGATCCGGGACGGAATTCCCGATCCGATTGGATACAACTGTATAAAATCGAAAGAACGGAAGCGGGAACTTGAGGATTTCGGAGAAGAGGTAATTCAAAAGATGAATTATCCGGACCCTCTTCACTAATATCGAAGTATTCTTCTTGGTCACGTTTCGTAGAGTCGAAGAGTAAGTAACCCATTAACCCAAACGAGTAAATTTCCGAACGAACATCAAATTGTTTGAGCTTTCTTGATTCCGGAGGCAGGTAAAATGGCGATGTTAACGATAAACCTTGATTAGGAATCAAACCAAAATCGCAGAGCCAAACACACTTACGGTCGAATTGACCACTACGTAGTGTATCCAGATCCACAAAGATGTTATCGATGTGCAACCGGTAATGAAGGAATTTATGTTCATGCAGTATCCGAAGTGTATCCGCAAGTTCAAACAATACACGAAGACATTCGAGAGGAGTTAGTTCTTCTTTTATTGACTTAAAGCTGGGACATGGGAGGTATGTACGAGTGTAATAAACGCTTCCATCATCCGTTCGACCAATTTCCAAAGGAAGGAGTATGCCGGATAAACCAATTTTTTGAATTCGATGAAGACGTTTTGTAATGAAACCAAAACTGGCATCGTCAGGACGGAATTTCTCATATAATCGGAGTAACTTACGCTGGTTGGAATCGTATAAATCGGTAACTTCGTAGGTGTGAACAGTAGAACTACGCATTAGAATTCGCTCGACACGATAACGGCCAGCGAAGACTTCATGTTGTTCGTTCTCGGTCTTGACAAAGTTCGGCAACGAAATTCACCCGATGAAAATGGTTTATGAAATGGTAGTTACATCATTGTAATCACTACGACACCTGTTGTCAAATAATTTTACAACTGAGTGTCAAAATTTTTACACATCTATTAGCACTTTCGATTCGATTTTTTAAGCAGTTGATTTGTTAATAAATACAATAATAATCGTAATTTATTAATTATTATTGCATTATGAGAATAGAAATTTACACAACAGACATGTTCATTTGTCACACTACTTAAAAAAAAACACTCTCTATCGAGTTATCGTTTCATGTAAAAATACTTGGTTTTGGGTTTTTAGAATTATAGTTTGTCTTTCGTATCATTTATCAAAAGTGAAGTTGTACGGAATATCAGCAAAGGAACAAAATATGACTAAGTTGAAATTCGGTTATTTCGGATTATTGTTATGGCTTATTCCTTCTCTACTCTTTGCATGGTCATATACTGGCCCGGTAGGCGCTGCCCGCTGTATTCGTTTGACCAATGATGGTGGTTATATCGTTGCTGGAACGAATGGTTTGGTCAAATTGGATTCGACCGGTAATGCACAATGGCAGCATCCTTGGGTCGGCGCGTGGGTAGAACAGACGCCGGATTCCGGTTACATCCTCGCCACTGCGCTAAATCGTGACGGCGAGCTTATCCGGACAAATTCGGTCGGTGACACTCTGTGGACACGACATTATGGCGGCACCGGTGCCGATGAGTTTCTCTCCGTCCTCCCTACACCGGATAGTGGCTTTGTTGCTGCCGGTTATTATGCAGGGCCTACCATAGGAAATCCTACCATTGGGGGAGTCGCATGGTTGATGAAAGCGGATTCTGCGGGTAATCAAGTGTGGTCACACACGTTTCGAACGGGTGACAATCGAATTTATGCGATGATTCGTACCAATGACGGCTATTTGCTTGCCGGACGTACCAATTCATCCGGTTCGGGAAATTGGGACTTCCTTGCAATTCGCTTAGACGAAAACGGTGATACCCTTTGGACTAACGCTTACGACAACCAAGGTGGGAATGAAATGGGTGCTGCTGTAACAAGTTGTCAGGACGGCGGGTTCTTGCTTACCGGGTATACTACTGCGTCGGGGCGTACGGAAAAAAACTTATGGATGGTACGAATTGATTCTGTTGGAACCCGTTTGTGGGATAGGGTCTACCACAGTTCGGGCGATGAATATGGCGAAGCGGTACAGGAAACTCAGGATGGCGGTTTTATTTTCACCGGATATACATCTGCGGTCACTCAAAGCCAGATGGATTTGTTGGTTATGCGAACCGACTCATTGGGTGATTCACTATGGACGTTAACATTCGCAACGCCTTTATACGATGTCGGTCTCAGCGTCCTTGAAAAAACGCCCGGGTACTATATTGTCGCCGGCTTAACAAATTCTTCATCGGTGTTTTTCGGTAATGGCGATTACTGGGTTATCGGGATCGACTCCACTGAAACCACGTCGATAAAAGAACCGCGACCCAACTCGTTACCGGGTACTTTTAGACTGGAATCGATTTATCCAAACCCGTTCAATTCCACGACAATAATTCGATATTCACTCCCGGAAAAAAGTGATGTGCAGTTTTCTTTGGTAAATTCGTTGGGACAAACAGTAAGTGAACTGCTGCACCAAACTCAATCCGCCGGTCGTTACAGCATACCGTTGGAAGCAACCCGGTTTCCCTCCGGTGTTTATTTTGTACAAATGCGGAGCAATGACCAAGTCCGAACGGCGAAAATTGTATTATTGAAATGATGAGTGCTGTTTCGATGTGATTAAATGCAAAGAAGGCGGATATGTTCCGCCTTCTTTGTCGTTAATTCTTCAAGAATTGGTTAGCTTTGTGGGGTTTCCGGTTTCTTTGAGGCAACGGGATGAATCGCTAAACCGACCGGAATCAAAATGCAATACCCAAGTGCAAGGAAAATCGGAGCGACAGTTACTGACAACGGATTGTTATAAGGCCCTTGTGCTAACGCGATGTATCCAATAATGATGGAAATCGCACCTGCGCCAAGCCATTTGATATTCCGCATGCTCAGAAACGGATGTTCGCCTTTTGATAATTTTTTCGCTTTCGACATATTAACCTCGTATTGCATTATTGTACGGTTTTTTACGCATGGTGTCAAGTACGAGTTCCCGTGTGATAAATCACAAGTAAACGGGAGATTGTTTTGGAGAGCTAATCATGCAATGGTATCTTGACCAATAGCTTCAATGGAGAGTGGGATGAACGCACCGCGTTCGATGCAAAACATGAGTCAGGAGTTACACGACCGCTTGGAACAATTCAGGCAGGAACACCCGGCGCTTGCCGAAAAACTCAATGAACTTCAACATGAAATAATCTCATTCACCGAATCACATCTACAACAACAGCAACGGTTAGCGAAAATCGGTACCTCACTCGGTGCAGAACGCGACATCAATACTCTATTGGAAATGATTCTCCTCGAAGCGATGCGTTTAAACAGTGCTGACGGTGGCACTTTTTACTCGGTAAAAACCGATCCAAAGGGCAATCCCATAGCACTCGAATGGGTGATGGTAAAGAATGGGACACTGAAAACGTGGATGGGTGGAACAAGTGGCGTTCCTATCCCCTTCCCGGAAATTCCCTTGTACCGTGATGGTAAGGAAAACCATGCCAATGTGAGTGCGCATGTCGCGTTAACCGGGGAAACGATTAACCTTCAGGATGTGTACGTAGCGGAAGGATTCGATTTTCAAGGAACCAGAATATTCGACACCAGTACCGGCTACCGAAGTAAGTCAATGTTGGTGTTTCCACTGCGAAACCACGAAAATGAAATCGTTGCGGTGATGCAACTCATCAATGTTACCGACGATAGCGGTAATATTTTCCCATTCGCTGAAGAAAATGAATTTGCGACGCTCTCCCTTGCTTCACAAGCCGCTGTAGCCATTACCAACGCCCGTCTGATAATCTCGCTCGAAAACTTGTTCGATGCGTTTATCCGTGCGATTGCACAATCCATCGACGCCAAGGACGAAGTAACCGGTGGCCATATTTCCCGCGTTGCCGAATTAACAATGATGATAGCACGCGCAGTCAATGAAACTGACGATGGATCTCTCGCCCGAATTCATTTTTCCGATGATGAATTGCGTGAATTGTCGGTAGCGGCATGGTTGCACGATACCGGTAAAATCACTACTCCCGAAACGGTAATGTTTAAAGCGACCAAATTGGAAGCTTACGTAGATCGTATCGACAATGTTAAACTTCGCTTTGAGTTGGCGAGAAGTATCAGGCAAATCGACACGCTTCAAAAGAAGCTGGCGGGTGTACAACCGCCGCCGGAACTTCGTGAACAATGGGAACAACTTGACCGCGAACTCGAAGAATCACTGAAGAAAAATATCGAAGAGTGGAATTTAATCGAATTCCAGAATATCGGAGGTGAGTTTTTAAAACCGGAAACGGCAGAAGTTATCAAAACTATCGCGAACCAGACTTTTACCGTGCCTGATGACATAGCGTTAACACGTACTGTCCCCTACCATGGCTACCTTTCCCGCAAAACGTGGGAAGCGAAACAGGAATATAAAGGGCCGCGTGAAGTAAAAGCGATGCCGGTTGAATCCAATTTACGCCGCTTGATGTCTGACGATGAACTGCTCAATATGATGATTTCGCGGGGAACAATTAATCAGGAAGAACTCCTGAAAATGCGGGATCACGTCGTCCAAACTATCAACATTCTCGACAAACTACCGTTCCCGCGCAAAATGCAGAATGTACCGGAATATGCCGGTGGCCACCACGAATTTGTGAATGGCAAAGGGTATCCGAAAGGTCTTGCCGGTCCCAATCTTCCATTGCAATCGCGCATCATGGCGCTTGCCGATGTATTCGAAGCATTATCCGCCGCCGACCGACCATATAAAAAAGCCAAGCCGATGAGTGAAGTACTCAAGATTCTCGGTTTCATGGTAAAGGGCGGCGATCTTGATCAGGAAGTGTACGACGTGTTTATCTCAAAAGGGGTAATGGCAGAATACGTTCGCGAAAAAATCGATGCGAAGCAGATTGATATTGATTTAACTACTTTAAATCCTATCGGAGCATAAAGGTACAACCACAATGAAAAAAGCAAATTTCATTGTACTTTTTGTTTTACTTTTCCCACTCATTTCGTTTGCGATGTCGCATCGTGAATCATTGCCTCCCCCTTCGGATACCACTACCAAAGGGAATCCGTTAGCGGCTGCCGCTGAAATTTCCGCAAGTGACGGTTACGTTGATTTGATGCCCTCAACCGACCGTAAAGGGTCTGTTCTTCGAGTGAAAATTACATTTACCTATTCCGGCCCGGGTACCATTTTCGACATTCCAATACATTTCTTCTTTGACGAATCACGAATTGAAAAATACCCCAATTCCCAAACAAAACAACAGGAAGACCGGGCATCGAAAGTTCTGAAAAAATCCGAGACGCACGATGTTAATCTGACTTGTTTACTTACCGACATACCCCGCAAAACCATCGTCGTTTCTTGGAAAGAACCGCACACCGGTGAAGAACAATCCACATTCATCACCGTAAAAAAAGTATACTAATTCTGCTCTAAATCCGACGTACAGAAACCGCATTTTGTCGCCTTTACCGGTATATTCGAAAAGCAATAAGGGCATTCTTTTGTCGTCGGTACTATTTGTGCGGCTTCATTGCGTTTCAGTTTGTTCATCGTTCGGATGAGCATAAAAATTGGAAATGCAACGATAATAAAGTTGATCACCCGATTAACAAACATCCCGTAATTCAAAGTAACTGCTCCCGCATTTTTCGCCGCTTCAATCGTCAAATAGGGGCCGGTGTAGGTCACCCCTTCTTTTAATACCACAAACAGTGTCGAAAAATCCAAACTTCCTACCATCAATCCGAGCGGTGGCATGAGCACATCCGACACCAGCGATGAAACGATAGTTCCAAACGCAGCACCCAATACCAAACCAACCGCCATATCCATTACGTTTCCACGTAACGCGAATTCACGAAATTCCTTTAACATCCTGAACTCCTTTTCATAGTTTACTTCGTTTACCGAAGGATTCTTTCTTTCATCGATTAAACAAGTAGGTTAAACCAGTTGTTTGTGTTAAAATAATTTGTTTGCGGCTAAACATTTCAAAAGATTTTCAGTAAATAAAAAAAAAACGGCGCATAGCACCGTTAAATTTTTACTAATCCGGTAACCTTTTACGCGATAATCGAGTACCCGCCATCCACCACTACCGTTTGGCCGTGAATCATTTTCGCCATCGGACTGCACAAGAAAAGTGCGACATCTGCTACATCTTCCGGTGTAACCAATCGACCCGCCGGCGTTCGTAGCAGGGAGTTATCCAGCAATTCATTACGATGGGGAAAATGAGATAGCGCATCGGTATCGACGATACCTGCCGAGAGCGCGTTTACATTTATTCCCTTCGGCGCCAATTCCACTGCCAAGTGCCGCACCAACGATTCGAGTGCCGCTTTGGATGCCCCAACCGCCGCATATTGAGGTATCGCACGAACGGCTCCAAGTGAACTTACCGCAACAATCTTTCCACCCGCTTCCACCATTAGCCGGGCGGCATTCTGAGCGAGGGGAAGGAACGCACCGGCATTGATTTCCAATGTCCATTCCCAATGGCGGTGAGTGAGGTCCATTGCCGGTTTGATTACACCGGAAGCGGCGTTGGAAATGAGTATGTCGAGCCGTCCATATTCTTTTTCTATCTCGGCAAACATCTCCGGTATTTTCTCGGTTTCAGCAACGTTACCCTTCAACAACAAGCATTTCGAACCAGCTTCTTCAATTGCACTTGCGGTTTCTTCAGCCGCCGTGCGATTGCGTAAATAATTGATGGCGATATCCGCACCCGCTTGTGCCAACCGAACTGCGATTGCTCTGCCGATACCGCGGGAACCGCCCGTAATGAATGCGACTTGTTTGGTAAATTCCATTCAACAACCCCCTGAATGTCAAATCAAACGATTTACTTGTATGAGATTAGTTATTCTTCAACTAATAGCCAACTATTTCCGAACGGATCTTCAAATTGAACGATATCGATTCCTAATTCTTGGTCGATGATTCGTTCCGGTTCAATCCCGCGTTCTTCAAGTTCTTCGGTGGATTTTTTAACGGATTCTACTACCACACCAATATTGACCGAACTGTCTGTTTCGTCGGATTCCATCGGAATAATCTTGGTCTCACCGATTGTGAATCCAATGAAATCATCTTCTTCGTAAAATTCCGGTAAACCCACTTTCATCGCGTAAAATTCGCGAGCTTCATCCATATTCGCGACCGGTATATAAATCGAATCGACCCGGAGAAACATAACGTGACCTTTCTACAAATGCAATACGAACGAAACAAATAGACGCTGTTAGATATACGAAAGCGGATCGCCATGCGTTTCTCAGTGCATACCGATCCGCTGTTAATATGGCGGGAGCGTCTGGGAATCGAACCCAGCTAAGAAGTTTCCCCCTTACTACCGGCTTTGAAGGCCGTGGCGTCCACCAGAAACGCAACCGCTCCCAATTGCCCGTGCGTCGCTTTTAACCAATATAATCTAATTCACTTTGCCAGTACAATTTTCCGAATCGAATGGTAATTCTTGCTGGACAGTTCGAGAATATAGATTCCCGATGGTTTATCGTGGGCATTCCAATCTAACGTATGTGTCCCCGCGTTCACATCATCGTCTAAAAGTATCGTGACAATCTCACCTTTCAGGTTGAATATTCGGATTAGTACTTTATCTGTCGCTTTAAAAGTATAGGAAATCCGCATCGTCGCATTAAATGGATTCGGGTAGGCGTTAAGTTCGTAATTCGCAATAATGGGCGCTGTCGGCGTCGATTGAGTTTCACTTTTTGCCATCTCGATACCACTTTGACTAACAACAATCAATCTATAATGGTATGAGATGTCATTTGTCAGATTTTCATCGGTAATATAATAATCGACTGGTGTTGTATGTGAACCATGACTATTCGATTGTACTGTACCGACAACTGTCCATGTCGTATCGGTTGGTTCGGAAGATGGAATTAGAACCACCCGTTCTACTCGGTATGAGTTTACACCATTCTCGCTATCCGCGTGCCACCGCAATACCACTCTTCGATTAACCGGATAAGCTGCAAAATGCAAACCTGTTACCAAGCTCGGTGTCGTAAAATTTACCCCAAGCAACGTTTGGCTTTGTATATGGTCTCGGTTTCTTGCGGTTATCGATAAATAATAAGTTCTCTCAGGATACAAACCTCTAATTGTAAATTGTTCACCCCAATCGGTTGCGCTTTGCCATATGGGTGTACTACCGGGGAAACCGCCTGCTTGGATAAATAGTGTATTTATTCCTATCTGGTATTCGGTCTCTGGAGAATTTCCGTTTATGCAGTTAATAAAATTGCAATTTTCTGATGTTGCATCCAACGAGCTGAGTACAGGTAATCCCGGCGTCACGGCAAGAGTAAAACCATGCGCGTAAGCAAAACCAGGGTTCGATCCCGCGGAATTAATAGCATATACTCGATACCACCACTCTGTGTTCGGTGACAACGAATTATCGATATAATACCTTGTATTCGCAGGAGTGGATCCTATTACCGAAAATTGGTAACCATCATTCGACCGTCGCACTACGAACGCAGTTTCATCAACTGAATTATCTACCCAATCGAATTCCATTCCTGTTGTCGTAGCATGTGAAACACTACCATTAGATGGAGCAACGGGTGGAAACCCGGAGTAGGTTCTAAAACTCCAAACCGGACTTGAATAAGTGCCTAAAGACGGTCTTGTTCTTCGCGAAACCACTCGCCAATAGTAGGTTGTCGAAAGGGATAAAGGTGTTGTGGGTTGCCACGAATTGGTGTACCCATTGCTCCAAACTATGCTATTGGGGGGATTGGTTGTGCTTAGGTACACATCGTAACCGCTCACACCAGTCACCGGTGTCCATCTGAATGTATTACTTGTCGGAATCGACTGTGCACTATCAGACGGATAAATATTCGTTGCCGCCATAAGAGGTAGAAATTCAATCGCGAACGGTGGACTACTTGGCTGAAATGTAGAATCGGCATATTGCACGAACGGGGTTTGTGTTAGAGGCGACGCGGGTGTTGCTTGTATTCCGACGGTTGCCGACCATTCGCCTGAATTTCCACCACTCGGGTCGTATTGGCAGATAATTCTACCATCCGAGTACAAAATCACTTCGCAATTGATTACTGTCGAACCGGTATAGTGATTGATTCGATATTGGATGACGAACCTACCATCACCCATATCTTCATATCGTACCCAGCTGTTCGGCCATTGAATGAAATTGTCATCCCACAAAAATGCGATGGTCGGACAATTAAAATGAGATGTCGGTAAGTTAGTATTTTCGTAATAAGTTGAACCAAGGTTCGTTGTAAACTGTATTGTTCCCGTTGCTGTTAGACAGATAGTAGAACCATCGTAAACAGTTCCGAACATTGGAAACCGGAAGGTTCCTAATGAGATTGTTGTCGTATCGTAATGTGTACTCCCGTCGGCAAATCGTTCGACTAATGTCCCACTCTGTGATATATCCACAAAATTATAAAGTCCAACTTCACCTGCTTCTCTGCTTGTGACGAAATAATAGGGATAAGAATTTGCTGTACCGTTATACGGGCCACCTTGATCGATATCGGGTGTCGTCACTGTTGTTATCTGGTTTCCCGAATAATCCAATCCGTTACCGCCATGAACGACTGGATGTAGATGAAACGTAGTGTTACTTGCTACGCTCCACTGGAAGTTTGCCCATCCAGCCGCCGTCCTGCGAATTATTGTACTGTCCAAACGGATCCAACCGGTATCCGTTGCAATCGAATAAAGTGTATTCGGTGGATTTCCATTTGCGGCGATATTATCGATTGCAATCGTATGGTAATTAGCCACGTGTGCCGTCATTACCCCCGGCAATACGGGTAGCGTCCAACCGTCAGCCGAAGCGTACCCCATCGATGTTGCATGAATATTGGATGCGTATATATGAAACCAGTGGCGTGTATTCGGTGTAAGAATCGTCTGCACTGAATAACTATTTGTATTCGCGGGTGCCGTCGCACTCAAATAAAAATTTGCACCATCCGTGCTGTGTGTAATCGGAAATCCAGTTTCATCGGTAGAATTGTCCACCCAATTTACTATCATTGAATTTGTCGTTGGATTGCTAATCGGAGTCTGTGAAGTGGATGGCGCGACGGGAGCGTTACCGCTTCCAGTAGTGAAAGCCCAGACCGGGCTTAGTTCCGTGTTCGTCGCGTTCCGAGCGACAATCTGCCAATAATAGGTCGTCATTGTGTCGATAAAAGAAGGGGTGTACGACAATCCCGGTTGATTTTGGCTTACCATATCTGCGGGGGGATTCACAACATCTAAATGCACATCATAACCGGTAGCACCTAACGCCGCCGACCAACTTAAAGTCAGGTTGGTCGTTACTGAAGTCGCATTATCCGCCGGTATCGGATTTGTCGCGTAACCTAATTGGTAAAAACGAATTGCGGTTCCCGGGAAGATTGGATATTGACTCGATATTTGCGAATACGCTAAATAGATCTGGCCGTGCTGATTTTGGATACCAACCGCGTTAGCTGATGGTCCTCCGGCAAAATTTCGGTACTGACAAATTATTTCGCCGGATTGCGAAAGAATAACTTGTGCGCTGATTCGATTTTCATGATGCAAGTATTCTGGTATGCTGTCATAAGTAATTACCAATCGGTTGTCCATAGTCGTTTCATAACGAACACTGACCGAATTATCGAGTACAATTAAATCCTGTTGCCAAAAAAATATTCCGGCTTCATCCTGTGCCAATGGAAACGAATTCGCCCCATACGACTGATCATACGAACCGCCGAACTCAATTCTACCGTTCGTTCCCGGATAGAATTGCGTATAATCTATTCCATAAAACGGAAAACTGAATCCAATATCGAATGGGCCGGCGTGTCCGTCATCGATATTCGTCCAAGCCGTCACAACCGTTGCACCTGATGTAGGTTCTATCCAATTGAAGTATGGCCCTTCGGGATCATTCGAGCCGATAAATCGATACCCGAATGCGTCTGGCCCGCCACTGTAATTTATCCGAGGAGGTAATGTGTGTTTTTGTGAACGGTGTATTCGTTCGAGATATGGTGAGGTCGCTTTTTTTTCTTCGGGCGTAACGGATTCTCCTTTGAGTATCCGGTTCGCAATGTTTATGATGCGTTCGTGAGGGTCGGAATTTACTTGAGAAATTCCTGTAGCAAGCGTAGTTCGGCTTGTAACTAAGGAGAAGAGTAATAGTAAGAAAAAACAACGACGATACATCCTATCCTCGTTATCGTAGGTGTCTATAATGTAACGAAATTAGAATCAAAATGGAAGATATTAAGTGGAATTTTTGCTTAGTAGTATGATCTATTGAAACTTTTTATTTAGTTCATTCGTGAGAATATCTTTTAATCCCCCAAATGCACCATTACTGAACAATACAATCACATCTTCATTCTTCAACTTACCCATAATGCCATTCGCAATCTCTTGGATATTTTGCGTAGCAAACGCTTCGTGTCCGGTCGCTTGAATATCTGACACCAATTGGGCGCGGTTCAATCGCTCTTCCACGGGGATTTTTTCAAGGCGATGCAGTTCGTGTATCCACACACAATCGGCCCTCCCCAGCGCTTCCGCCCACTCATTCTGGAAAAAATTCCGTACGCTGGTATTACTTCTTGGATCGAATGCACAAAGTATCCGTCTTCCTTTATACTTCTTGCGAAGTCCTTCCAATGTAGTCGCCACTGCCGTGGGATGATGTCCAAAATCGTCGATTAACGTTACTTCTTTATCCCAGACGATATCGGCGCGCCGTGCCACACCGGTAAATGATTGTAATCCCTCAATAAACCTACCTATTTCAATATCCGCAGCTACTGCGACACCAATCGCCGACAACATATTCATCAGGTTATGGCGGCCACTTAGCGGCAAGTCAAAATCGAATCGGTTGCCATCCGGTAGTCGTACCGTACCGCGCCACCCATGTTCGTTATTTACCGCTCGTTCCGTCCAGACATCGCCATCGGTTACACCAAACCGCAACACTTTGCATGGTGCATTTTCTACGATTTTCACCAACCGTTCATCTTCCGCATTGACAACTACCGTACCTCGTGCCGGTACAGTCAGTAATAAGCGGCGGAATGCCAATTCGATTTCTTCGATATTGTGGAAAATGTCGGCGTGGTCGAATTCAAGATTAAGCAATACAGCTATTTCCGGGAGGTAATGGAGGAACTTGGAGCGTTTGTCGAAGAATGCCGTATCGTACTCATCCCCTTCGATAACAAACCACTCCCCTTTCCCCAACTTTGCATTCACTCCGAAATTGGAGGGTATCCCCCCCACCAGAAAACCCGGTTTCTCTTTTGCCGCTTCTAATGCATGGGCGATGATACTCGTCGTGGTCGTTTTACCGTGCGTCCCGGCAACGACTATCGGCATCCGTTTTCGTAAAATTTCCCAGCGTAACAATTCCGCCATCGAACAATACGTATCGCGCTTGTTGAGTAGTTCTTCCAATTCCACGTTACCGCGTGAGAGTGCATTTCCGATTACGCCGGTATAGGGCGAATCAGGTAAGTTGTTTTCGGAAAAAGGAGATTTTACTTGGATACCTTTAGATTCGAGTAAAGCGGACATCGGAGGGTAAATCGCTTCATCCGAACCGGAAACTGTGTGTCCTAATTCCTGCATCAGCAGTGCTGTGCCCGCCATCGCCGTTCCCGCGATACCGAGAAAGTGGTAATGACTCAAATCGCCGCTCTCCCTTTTACAAGCTTTTCGATTAATCTAATCTTTGCTTCCGGTAGTCGTTCCCTTGCTACCTCGTAATATTCTTCATTCATTTCGATTCCGAGGAAACGATGCCCCAAACTGGTCGCCGCAACACCCGTGGTACCCGAACCCATGAAAGGATCAAACACCAAATATGGTTCCTGTGAATAATCACCAAAAACACGCGGCGGTGTCGATTTGTCAATTAAAATCTTTAATAAATCGATTGGTTTTTCGGTCGGATGCCGCAACTTAACCGATGCAATCCGCGGAACTTCTATGACATTCGAGATCCGCGGAGTATTAAGGAACCGTCTCCCCTTCGATGCAAAGATTATCCATTCGTCCTGTGGTGCGTAGTCGCCACGCAAATCGCCGCTGCCATGATTATCCTTCACCCAAACCAAGGTTCGCTTCATGGTGAACCCTGCAACTTCCAGACACTGGAAAAATTTGGGATAGGTATCCCACCGGCAGAAACAATACATGTGCCGGTTGTCCCGAAGGATTCGGATTGCATGCTCACAGAAGGACGCTATCCACTCGGTACTGTCATCAAGTGCGATATGGTTGTATTTGGGCAGTACTGTTCGCCGGTTGGAACGGTAGTTGATAGCGTACGGAGGGTCGGTGACAATTAAATCGACCGATTTATCGGGAATCGAGGAAAAAATATCACGGTTGTCGCCGAGCAATATGCGGCTTTCCGCAATCGCATCAGCGACAACTAAGGGTTCTACGTTGGTAGGATATTCTGGTGTTCTTGCCATCGCTCCATCGCTGAACGCGGACTATCGTCGTTCTTCGCGAGAATTGCGTTTGTTACTATATCTGTTACCAGCGCAATTGTTTTACACTGGTCGGAAAATGCTTCGTTCTGCCAAAAAACGCCACGTTCGATTCCCGTCAACCAAACCGCACCGCCCCCGCCAAGGACATACAATACCGGCATTTCCGATGTTGCGCAGAATTGCTCTCCGGCGCTGAATGCTTCCGGTGCAACTTCGAATTTTCGCCGCGCATCACCCGGTGTAACAATTCGGATTCCGGTGTCAGCATTGCTTTGCCAGCCGGCTTCAATAACCGGACACGAATGCTCATGATTGAAAAGAACGGGCGTATCACAAATAACGAGATTGAACGAATCGCCTATAGTGTACGATTCTCGCGGCTCTCCTGTCAAGTGGAAACTGGTTGGTTTTGAATCACCGGGTGCCAAAAACTCGATTTTATCCGGTAAAACCCTGCGAGTCATGCGAATCCGAACGTCTTCAACCCCTTCTACCCTCGAGAGTATTTCTACAAGTGTAGGAGTTTCCTCAATGTTCGAATCTGAGACCTCAAATTTGTCACCCGGCTTTGGGTAGTAACGTAAGCCCCACCGCCATGTCCAATTGGCTTCGGCGACGATTAAGCGTCTCATTTTACAGTACCTGTGCTGTCAGCGGAGAGGATGGAGAAGCGTTTGGTGAGACGTTGGTCGATCATTTTCCGCCCGACTTCCTGGGCATCGCTCTTATGCCCAAAGTGCCCCACCCGTAAGCGAATCTTACCATCACGCTTTAATTCGCGGTAGAGATATGCGGCATATCCGTTATTGCGGAGTATATCTAACTCTCTATTTGCTTCCCGGAGTGTTTCCCGATCCCCCAAATCGATAGTGTACTTGAGCGAAGCCAATGGCAATGGCTCCGGTTGAGTCGCTTCCGCAGCCAATTGCGGCTCGTTTGTCAGTGTGTTCGTCACATACCGGAACAACCCATAGACACCCAACCCGGCGGCAATAATTACGAGTACCATCAATGTTGTGAGTAGGAACTGCTTGAAATTCTCTCGTTTATATCGCGCTTTGCTTTGATATGCTTTCTTCGGAGGTGGTAAAGTCGAGCGAGCTGCGACTGGTGCTTCCACTTTCCTGACAAATGCCGGATGTTCCGGCAACGGTGGCAGTTTCGGTGGAATAAACTGGTATTTCTGAGGCGGTTCCTGAAGTGGTAGAGTCTCCGGCGGCAATTCCGGTTGAGGTGCTTCTACAGGAGGAGCAATCTCGATGTGTGCAACCGGTTCTTCGATTTGTTCTTCGACTGGTTGCTCCGTAACAAATTCAGTGTGGACATCCATGTCGGCGAGTGACGGCGCTTCCGGTTCAGGTACGAAATGGTGAAGTACGGTATCGTGCTCAATTACTACCGGCGCTTCAATTTCACTCGGTTCAACTTTCTCTTCTGCTTTCTCTACTGGCGTTTCTTCAACCGGATGCTCTATGAAGTAGTCGATATGATGATCGGTGTCGGCAAGCGAAGGTGCATCAGCGTCCGGAACAACATGAAGAAGGGCAAAGTCCTCATGATGTTCGGTATGTTCTGCATCATCCGCAACACCACTCGGTTGTTCGAATCGAATTTCAAGTGTCTCTTCTTCTTTTACTGGTGGTTTGCGTGACTTCGAACTTGAAACAATGCGATTCCATTGGTCGTATCCATAAAGCGCGGGTTTTGCTTCTGGAATCTCTTCCGGTATTGGAGGTACTTCTTCTATCACTTTTTCTTCTACAACCGGCGCTGCTAAAGTAGTCGTGTACGCCGGTTGCAACCCCGCTATTAGCACTTTGGCGGGAATGACTTCTTCCGGTGCGACTTCGACTTCCGTTACTTTTTCCGGTAGCGTTTCAACGTATGCACCACCCGCTAATTGTAAAATTATTTGCCACGAATCATACAGCGGATCGTTTGCAACTAATCGTGATTTAGCAGATTCATACCATGCACCCCAATACTTCTCTAATTCTTTGGCGTTCCATATCGACAACGAGCAAATTGTCCATAATCTCCGCAAACTGCTTCGATTTATACTCGTTTGTTTAACCGTATTTGTTAGCCGTTTCAATACCCATTTGCTAAGCAGCGGAAAGAAAAAAACCGCACCAACCGCACACAGAATGGGTAGAACGACGATATCGTATTCCCACCGGATATTTTCAAAGAACCACCCGATGAGATTGAAAAAGAGTAAAAACGAAACCGTCCAACCGATTGCAAACCGGAGTAAAATTGTGTCAATATCGGTTTTCTTTACGTTGCTCATTTTCCTGCTGGATATAAATTACTTTCGCTTGTCGGCACCGTCTTGGTTGTATCTAACGATGGAATCAATACAGTAATTGAATCGGTCTCACCCTTACCAATTGGGATTTTCTTTGCTTCAAACCCCGACACTCCTTCAAAATTCGTAATCTTAGCATTGGTGTAAGCTGCTTTCATTACATCGGCGAAAATTGGGCCGCAGATTTCTCCACCCGTCCACCCTTTATGGTTTTTACCAATAAGCGGTCGGTTGTCGTCGTGACCTACCCAAATTGCACAAGTAAAATCCGGAGTAAATCCGACAAACCAAACATCGCGGTTATCGTTTGCCGTACCGGTTTTACCCGCACATGGGCCCCAGAATCCCGCTTTCCGAACTGGGTTACCTGTCCCTGCGTCGACTACACCGCGCATCATGTCTCGCATCATAAACACTTTGTCGGGAGGTAGCCGGCTTTCTACGCTCGATTTTTGTGTAAAAATAAGTTTGCCGTCTAAATCACGAATTGACTTCACACCACTCACTTCGCGCCATTCCCCTAACCGGCGAATCGTTCCATAAGCGCCTGCCATTTCCAGCGGAGAGACTGCCGTAGCGCCCAGCGCCAGCGAGAGTGTAGGAAACAGATTGGAGACGATACCGCATTGATGCGCTACGTTTACCACTGCTTCCGGTGTCGCTTCCATTATCAACCGCACGGCAACAGTGTTCAGGGATAGTTGCAACGCTTTCTTCAATACCACCTTGCCGTGGTATTTACCATCGAAATTTTGTGGACGCCAAATTGTATCATCGACGGCGATTGCGAGCGTATCGTCCATGACTTCATCGCTGGGCAATTTCCCCTTCACAATCATCGACGTGAGATAAGTAAACGGTTTGAAACTTGACCCCGGCGAGCGGTTGTTGGATACAGCGCGATTAAATTGGCTTTCCGAATAATCCCGTCCTCCCACCATTACCAGAATTTCATTCGTGCGCGAGTTGAGAACGATTGCGGCTCCTTGCAGCGTTTCCGTTTCCGAATACTCTTTGCCACGCGGTGGTAGTAATGTTTTGTCAAGTTCATCTAACTTACGCCGTAATATTTGTTGCACTTCGGTTTGTAACCGGAGGTCAAGGGTCGTGTTAACTTGCAAACCACCTGCATACAATTGATCGAGCGACAACATCCCTTCGAGACGATCCATCATATAATCTTGAAAATATGCGACTCCAGTAGCAGCCGGATAGCTTGCACGCAACTTCAGTGAATCCGAAATCGCCTGCTGCGCTTCATCTTCCGAAATCATTCCCGCACTGACCATTTCACCAAGGATGTACGCCATCCGCGCTTTTGCCCGTTCGGGATAACGGAATGGATTCAATCGCGACGGTGCATTTGGTAACCCTGCCAATAATGCCGATTGCGCCAACGTCAATTCTGATGCTCGTTTCGCAAAGTAGGCCTGTGATGCGGCTTCCACACCGTACGCACCCAAACCGAAATAAACCGAATTGCAATATCCCTCGAAGATTTTATCCTTCGGAAACATTTGTTCCAACTGCATCGCAAGAAAAACCTCTTTGACTTTTCTATCCCATGTTTGTGCGAAAGTAAAGAAGAGGTTTTTTACCAATTGTTGCGTTATCGTCGAACCGCTTTGGGTGTGTTTCCGCAAAAAAGCCATGTTGAACGATGCCCGCAGAATTGCGATTTTGTCGATGCCTGCATGTAAGTAAAAGTTCTTATCTTCCGCCGCCAATACGGCTTTGCGGAAGTAAGGTGAGATTTCATTCAGGGGTACTGGAACTCTTCCATCGAGGGAACTTAGGCGTTTTCCTTCCACATCATAGAATTCGGTAGGACGAATTGCCGTTAATTGGTTCAAGTCCTCAGGAAGACGCGGAAGCGTAGAGGTAATCCACACCAGACCAATGGTGCCGCAAACCAGAAGAATGACAAACGCAAGTAGCGCGATTGTCCAAAGTTGTCGGCGGAGACTCATCCCGCGGATCCTAACATTTGAGCGAAGGCATTTGGCAACACAAATGATTCGGTAAGGATACTCGGCGATTGGAATTCTATCCAGAGTACGGAATAGTCATCGTCAAGATGGCTGAATCCGTAACGTAGTATCGGACGATGGATTAGGATGTCGTTATTAAGCATCCCCCACAGTTGTTTTCGTTCGGCGGACGGCATTTTCACGAACCGAGCTTCAAATTCATTGCCCGGCAACAATCGCATTTCGACACTGGTTTTCGTTATCGAATCGTTTAGTACTTGTCCATGTTGCATCAATCTCGTCACAATATCTTTTTTGATCATCACTCGGCTAACCGGTTTATTGGTCGACGTCAGGAAAGTCAGCTCGATACCGCGTTTACTGGAAGTAGGGCGTACCCGGTCGACTTCGGAATTAAGCACAAGCTTTTGCCACTCTTCATTTTCGATTGCCCCTTCTCCCAAGTAACCCGGTACTGACATCCAGAGCGAAGCAAACCGTTGTAACGGCAATGTAGTCGGACGACCGCGTTCGGCACGGAGAAACCATTGCGCTAAGTCATTTCGAATACCACTCGTGAGTTCCGGTACTTCCGACCTCCCCGCCGCCATTTCTTTCTCGACACCTGATGTCCACGCCTGTCCCGCCAACGGACGTTCCGCATTGTGAAGCGAGAGATAGCGACCGATTACCCGCTCCACGACCGAGTATTGAATCAGAAGAAACGCGGCAAGTGCGGCAAGAAAAATCTTGCCGAATCCCGTTCGCTTTTTTTGTACGGTTGGATCGTCGAATGGATTTATCATCGAGGTTGCTCCCATACAATCGGGCGGTTTCGTATCCCGTCCCACCACCCTCTACATACTGCGAAAAAGCCCGTGATGCCTTTGCGTTTAACCGCCATCAAACTATTATAAATAAATATACCGACATAACCGAATATATCGCTGGTATAGTGCGTGCGTAATAGGTGGATCTGACCTGAAGTAATCTTGCGATATTTATCCGCAGAGCCACCTGTACTCGAGCTTACTCTGTGGAATGCCAGTGTTTTTTGTAAAAGATAACAAATACCTTGAAATTTTTTTCGCAACCGCAGCGATAGGTCTGCATCTTCTACATAATGTGGAAAACTGGTATCGAACCCACCGACATCGAAAAAATACTTAGAGGGTATCAACACACTGCATGCTGTCGCATAATCTGTCGTTATGATATGACTATCTTCTTTTCCGGAATATGTATTTTTAAACCAACTATGCCCCATCACACCTATAGCCGGATGTAACGAACCACCACCAAACCAAAGCCGGTCGGGCGGTTCGGCAAATGCTATCCAAGAAGAGACCGAAACTGAATCCTCTTTTTCTTCTCCTACTTGTCGCAATAATTCCAGCATTTCCGACTTGTAAAATACATCATTATTACTTAAAAAAATCCAGCCGTTCCGCCAATCAACTTCCTTCCAACCATCCCATTTGAGTACAGCGTTGTTTCCTTTCGCAAAACCTACGTTCTCTTGTAACCTAAGTAATTCAACTTCGGGAAAGTCCTGACTCAGTTTATCGACCGATCCATCGCTCGACGCATTATCGATAACCAATATCCGGTGAGGTGCGGCCGTTTGGTTGTTCAAATCCCGCAATGTATCGTAGAGCGTTTTCGCACCATTCCAATTCAACACCACTGACAAAATCGGTGCTTCGTTGACGATACCGTGTTTCACAGTACCTCACGTTCCATCGTATCGACCAATGCTTCAAATGTCATCGTCTGTAGCATCTTCGGAATATGGTTTGAAATCGCCTCTTTACGTTTTTCATCATTGAACAACCACTGATGAATCGCATTCGCTAATGCTTCCGGGTTGTTTGGTGGAACGATTGCACCAGTCTCCCCTTCCGTTACCAAATCCGGTAATCCACCCACATTCGTCACAACTACCGGTAATCCCGCCGCATAAGCTAACGGTAACACACCCGTCGATGTTGCTTTTTTGTAAGGCAGTACTACCAAATCCGATGCCGCAAACAACTGCGGTACATCATCGTCTGGTAAATATTTGTCGTACCAGTACACCCGGCTTTTCAACGGTTCGATTAGTGTGCGAACTTCTTCTGCTCCGGTATAGCATTCCCCGGCAATCAACAAATTTACTTCCGATAATACCGGTAATCTCATCGCACTAAGCAAAACGTCAAGTCCCTTATAATCCCGAATCATTCCGAATAGTAGTATTGTCGGTCGTTCGGACTCGAACGGTGCTGAAAATGGCGCGGCGTACGTTCGGAAACGTTCTATATATGCCGGATATGCTGGTGACGGATGCCATGCCCCTCGTCCCCGAAATCCCAGTTCTCTTGCTTGTGCCAATTCCGAACGACCCAACGTAATTAATCCATCTGCAGACTTCATTAGTTTCCGGCTTAGCACATTACCGAATGGAAACGATTCATGCGGCATTGTGTTGTGTCCGATAACGATTCGTTTCGTTCCCTTCGCGTGTAATGACAACCACAACGGTGCAAAGAACGGATGCCAATACGGATGGATAATCGCATCAAATTTCTCTCGTCGTAACTTTGCTCTCAATAACGGCCATGACCAAAATCCGATTGAATCCAATAAACGAACTCCGTTTTCTTCCGCACCGGCTTCCGGGCGGAATTGACTGCTTCCCGGAAATAAAAATCCCGGATACATTCTCCGGAAATTCCAAACGGTTACGTCATGCCGCAGATGTAAAACGCTGTATAGTGCGTCGTTGAAAGCCGCGATACCACCACGATAGGGAGTAACCGGCCCCGTCAAAAGTAGTTTCACTATAGTTCGTCCGGTTTCCTGAGTGGTAATCGTTCGTCGGGTTGTTGGGAAGCAATCATTTCACCAAGCAAGCCGAGTGAAACCAATTGTACGCCAACCAAGATGAGCAGTACGGAGAGTTGTAATAAAGGTCGTTGGCCGATTGCGTTGCCGAGTACGATTTTATCAAAGGAAAGATATAATCCTAAAATAAATCCGATACCGCCGAATAATGAGCCGATACCACCGAAGATATGCGAAGGTCGCCGCGTATATCGCTGAAGGAATACTACCGTAAGTAAATCGAGGAACCCTTTCAGAAAACGCGATGCGCCGTACTTTGTCTTACCCCATTTACGGGGATAATGTTGAACGGCTTTTTCGGTAACGCGAAATCCCCTCAAGTGCGCCAATACCGGAATATAACGGTGCATTTCACCGTAGATGTGAAGCTCTTCAATTACTTCCCGACGGTACAATTTTAACCCGCAATTGAAATCGTGGAGATGTATCCCGGATACTTTACCGGTTGCCCAATTAAATAATTTTGATGGCCATGTCTTCGAAATCGGATCGTGTCGTTTCTGTTTCCAACCGGATACGAGGTCCCATCCTTCTTCCATCAGCTCCAGCATCCCCGGCAGTTCTTCCGGTGCGTCCTGCAAATCCGCATCCATCGTAAAAATTCGTGCACCGCGTGCGTATTCAAATCCGATTTGTAACGCCGCCGCTTTCCCGCAATTATGCCGCAACGAAAATACCCGCACTCGCGTGTCTTCTTTGGCAAGTGCGTACGCAGTCTGTAACGAACCGTCGGTAGAACCGTCGTCGACATAAAGCAATTCAAATGTTTTACCGGTCGCTTCAAGGGCTGCTGCCACTCGGGTTCGTAACTCATGCAATGTCCCTTCCTCGTTCAAGAAAGGGACAATTACCGAGATAAATGGTGAATTGGTTTCGGAAGGTGTCATGGCTTACCGGTTTCCAATTTTCGTTTGATGTCGCTAAGCGTTGGATCCAGCTCAAGCGCTTTCTTCCACGCTGATTGTGCTAACACTTTGTCACCTTTCGCCGAGTAGACGTCGCCAAGATGACTTTGTATTTCGCCATTACTTGAATCGATTTGTGCTGCCTTCACTAAATCCGTTATCGCATCTTCGTATTTGCCCAAGCGGTATTGGATCCAGCCCCGCGTATCTAAATAACTTGCATTCTCCGGTTCACGGTCCAATGCACGTGTGACCATATCTTTTGCTTTATCCAATTCGCGGTTTTGTGTAGCAAGCAGGTAGGCGTAATTATTCAGCACCAACGCTACCGTCGAATCGAGCCGGAGGGCATGGACATAAGCCGTTTCTGCAACCGCTTGGCGGTCAAGGGTGTGGGCTAAAAAACCTAAATCGACATACAATGACAACCGCGTTGAATCAATCGTGATAGCTTTTTGTAACAAATCGAACGCATCGTTGAATTTTTTTTGTCGCTGCAATTTTGTTGCTTTGAATCCGATTAAATCCGGGGAGTTGGGATTTGCCTGATAACCTGCATCCACCAATGAATCGGCACGTACCGAATCACCCTCAACGCTTGCTATCAGAATTGCGGTACGCCAGCCGCGGGCATCGGAAGGATCGATGGATATTGCACGGTTTGTCCGCTGTTGTGCGAGTGTGGTGTCACCAGACGCGAGTGCCGCTTCGCCTGCATCGAGCCAGCGTTGAACGTTTCCTGCGTCGTAGTCAGCCAATTGACCCATCACCGACGATGCTTCTTTCCAGTTCTTCTCCATAATGTACAAAGCGGAGAGTTTATCCAACCAAATTTCACGTGGACCGAATTTCTTGATTGCATTTTGATACAGTTGTTTAGCATGAATATGATCGCCAACCATAAAGTACATTCCAGCAACTTTCCCGATTTGGCTGGAATCATTTTCTGCAATCGCACTCCATTGACGCAAAGTATTTCCCAAACTGACGGCGTCTCGTTCGAGTAAACAAATCGAACAACGGATTTCTAAGGTGCGGGAATTTTTGGGATCGATGTCATAAGCCCGGTCGATGGCATTTCGTGCGGCATTTGTTTCATTCGCCCGCAGATACACTTCCGATAATGACTGAAGAATAGTTGCTGAGTTAGTATCATAATCCGCCGCAAGCCGGTATAGAACTATCGCTTGCCAGATTTCACCCGAAGATTCTGCTGTAGCGGCACGGAGCACATAATCCATCGCTTCCGGGGAGCTATTTTCTTTTACTTCTCTATTTGCAGAATTGGTTTTAGTATCTACCCGCTTAGGTGCCGTACCAGCACATCCTATTACAAGCAGAAATAGCGTACTAATCAAAACCAACGACGAGAATTTTCTCAATTACTGCTCCACATCCGAATAATATCATGATAGCTGACAAACAAAACCATTAATAACAGAAAAGCGATTCCTACTTGCTGTATCCTGAGTTTCACTGAAGTCGGTATCGGTTTGCCGATGGCAGTTTCTATCCAGACCATTAACAAATGACCGCCATCCAACACCGGTAACGGTAGAATATTAATCATCGCTACACTTATCGAAATCAGTATTAGAAATCCCCAAAATGCTGGTGCGCCTGACTTAGCGGATTCTCCTGACATCTGAACGATGCCAATCGGCCCCACCAATTCGCGAACGGATGCATGTCCAGTAAATAATTGAACGAAACCGAGTGTGGATCCCCGTAGAATTGCCCAAGCGAAATGAGTTCCGTTGGAAGCCGCTTCACTTATTCCAATCGGCAAGTATGTGACTTTGGGTGTGATACCGATTAATCCCACTTTGATGATATTACCGTTGATGTCCGGGATTTCACGAACTTGGGTAGTCGTTGCACCATGCAGTGTGTCGCTTCCACGAATCCATTGTATCGTGACTGGTTGATTTACGCTTTCGTGAATCAATTTTGTTAGCGTATCCCAATCCGGCGTCAATGTTCCATTGACGCTGTAAATCTTATCACCCACCTTCAAATGCAAATCGGTATAAGCAGGCATCTTTTGTTCGACAGACCCGATAATCGGGTCGTACGCGACCGGTTTCCCTTGAGTAAAAATCAATACCATTGCCAGCAACCACGCGAACAGCAAGTTCATTATGACACCGGCGCTTAAAACAAAAGATTTTTGGAACGGGTTCTTCGAAACGAATTCATCTTTCGCACCGGTGATGGTACTTTCTTCATCGCCAAATGATTCGTCGATAATACCCGCCATCTTGACATAACCACCCATCGGTATCATTCCGATTTGATATTCGGTGTCACCTCGTGTCCAAGCCAATAGCTTTGGTGGAAAGCCAATGCTGAAGCGTATTACTCGAATCCCTACCAAACGTGCGGCAAGAAAATGTCCGAATTCATGAACGAATACGATTATACCGATTACGACAACGAATGCGCCGATACGAAACAGAAAATCGCCTATGCCCGCTAATTCACCCATTCAATGTTCCCGCTTTCACTCTCTCCGTAGTCCACACGCGGACTTCATTATCCAGTGCAAATAGTTCTTCGACATTATTGGCAGTTGCTCCGTCAAATTGTGTTAACGCCGCTTCGATTATTGCCGGTATATCTAAATACGAAATTCGCTTCTGTAAAAACGCTGGTACTGCTATCTCATCGGCGGCATTGAATACTGCTGCCATTCCGTCACTGCCACGTAATACTTGTTTTGCCAATCGTAGTGCGGGAAATTTTTTCTCATCCGGTTCGAAAAACGTCAACGTTCCGATTTTCGCCAAATTATTCGGCACCCAATTCGACTCCCACCTATCAGGATAAGAAAGTGCGAATTGTATCGGTAACCGCATATCGGGATTGCTCATCTGCGCTTTTATCGACCCGTCTGCAAACTCCACCATCGAGTGGATGATAGATTGTGGATGAATCGTTACATCCATTTCTTCCGCGTTAGTGTCAAACAACCAACGCGCTTCGATTAACTCCAGTCCTTTATTTACCAACGTCGAAGAATCGATTGTTACTTTCGGACCCATCACCCAAGTCGGATGCTTTAATGCAGCTTCCGGCGTTATCGTTTTCAATTCCGCGAAGGGTGTATCCCGAAACGGGCCACCCGATGCCGTTAGTATTAAACGCTTTAACCGTGCCCTCGGTTCGCCGATGAGTGCTTGAAACACCGCACTATGCTCGGAATCCACAGGCAGGATAGCTGTATTGCTTGCTTTCGCTTCCCGCATCACGAACGCGCCACCACACACCAGTGTTTCTTTATTTGCCAATGCAATGGGTTTTTGATACCGTATGGCTCTAAGAGTCGGGGAAACCCCTGCCGCACCAACTAACGCATTTAAAACGATATCGACATCATCACGTCCGCAAAGCTCTTCGATAGCTAATTTGCCGCACTGGGCTTCAATTTTCGTATGTGACAAAGCTTCTTTGAGTGCGGTGTACACAGATTCTTGTTCGATTACTACGACTTTCGCACCAACCCGAACTGCCGTTTTCGCTAACTCATCAGCTCTGGAATATCCAGCGACAACGGTAATGCATAGTTCTTCACGATGGCGTTCCACAACGTCAACGGTCGAACGTCCAATCGACCCGGTCGCACCTAATAACGCAATTCGTTTCAATCTGCCTCGTACATCAGAACGGGAAAAATCCCAATCCAACCATTAAGCTTGGTACAAAAGCCGGTTTTTCGAACGTGGTCGAAGGAAGGATAAGACCCCTTAATGTCACCATCAATCCCAACGGAACTGCTGGCGGTTTCACTCGAACTTGCGCCATGACATGAAAGCCGATTTTATTCGATTTGCTAAGCACATCAGATGGCTTAACATCTAATTGTTGATTTGCATTGGCAACGAGGTCTTTTACCATATCGGGACCTACCACCGGCGTTTCCAATTGGATACCGGCACCTACACCACCATACAGTTGTACAGCCGGAATCGAAAAGAATTTGTATTTAAATGTTCCCGATAGTCCGATGCGTGAACTTGTAAGTTGCGGCGAATCCGTTCCATAAGAACCACGGTTGAGTTCTACATTGTACGTTTTCTTTGTGTACTCAGCATCGACTTGTACTTCATATTTGCTGACACCCATCACAACAAACAGTCCGACACCGCTTGGATTCGACATCGCGTTTCGCGTCAGGTAGGCAACGTTACCGTCATTTAACGTAACTGCCTGGTTCGTTTTACCGTCGAATTTCCAGAAATCCGATATGTAATTAACACCGATTCCAACCGTCGCAAATGCTTGACTTGCTAATGCGGCTACGACGATAACAAAAAGTAACTTTCTCATTTCCACCCTCCGATTCACTTGGTTGTTATTCGAAAAGTATCTTGTTCTAAACTTGCTAATTCGAGTTCTTCGGTTGTGATTTCCGAATCAAAAATCGAATATCCTTTACTCAGGAAAGCCCCTTTCAACCACGCATATACTGTTTTCGCGTCGATGGTTCGCCCCAATGCTTCTTCCATTGTCGTCGCGACGCTCGATTCATCCGGTTCGTTCGGGTTGCTTTCAAAAAAAATATTGCGCGCTTGTATTCTCGGTTCTTTCAGACGTAGCGAACCATGTTGCAAAGCTGCATTCGAGTACCGTCGTTGTGCGCTGCCAAGTAGTTTTCTACCATTCACTGCTACTTCATATCGGTTGCCACTGGCAAAACATCCGTCGAACTGAGCACCCGGACGGCTTAGCGGTTCAGCTACAAATTCAACTGGTACGCCTATACTGTGCAGTGCATCTGCCCACCACTCACCAACCCAATGGTATAAGTCCCAAAGCGACGGTTCGCTTTTCCCGTTCAATGGTACAATCACGCTATAGGTAACAACAGCATCATGTACCACTGTTCTTCCACCGGTAGGACGCCGGCAAATTCCCAAACCTAATGCATTCAATTTTTCGAAATCGATTCGCTCGCTCTTTTGGTGAAATCCCAAAGAAACAGTTTGAGGTAACCAGTCATACAACCGGATGATAGCTTCATTACGGTTCAGGGTGAGCCAATCGTCGATTGCCATGTGCAAAGAACCAGAGCGTGGAATATCTTCGATCCATCGGAATCGAATATCATTGGAAGGTGACCAACCCATCGTTATGCTGCGTCTTCCGAACGATCCGAGATGGAACGCCTGCCACCGCCGATTACACCACGTTGTGTACCCTCAAAAAAGTCGATGACAAGTTTAGTTTCGGGAATGAGATGAATTTCTTTTTTCGCTCGTTCTAATCCTTGAGTAATGTTGAGACCAGAACGATAAATAATCTTGTAAAGCTCATGAAGAGCTTTTAGCGTCTCGCTGGAAAATCCTTTACGGCGAAGCCCAACGACATTCAAATTAGAAAATCGTAATGGCTCGCCGACCGCAAGCGCGTAAGGTGGAACGTCTTTAGGAACCCGGTAACCACCGCCGATGAAACTGTATGCCCCGATACGAACGAACTGGTGAATCGGAACGATGCCGCCGATATTCACAAAGTCGCCGATTGTTGTGTGTCCCGCCATATTCACTGCATTCGCAAGAATGACGTTGTTCCCTACGATGCAATCATGCGCGACATGAACGTACGACATGAGCATACAACCATTGCCGATAACCGATTCACCGTGAGCCGAAGTTCCGCGGTTAATCGTGACGAATTCGCGAATCATGCAGTCATTACCGACTTTCGCCCACGTTTTTTCATCTTTGAATTTTAAATCCTGTGGATCGTTCCCAATAACTGTACCATGGCCAATCGTACATCGTTCACCGATGCGGGCGTACTGCGTGATGTAATTGTGCGAAGCAAGCTTGGTATCAGCGCCGATGACGGCTCCTGCTTCAACGACCGTAAATGGCCCTATTTTGACTCCATCGTGGATTTCAGCTTTGGAATCAACGACGGCAGAAGGATGAATTTCTATCATACTTGGTTCTCTCAATTTTCGATGATTAGGTCTTCTATTTGGTTTATTACCGGAGATAATCCGGTATAGGTTAAACTTTTTACTTTGCCGACGGCGTTCTGTCCACTACCATCGCTTGCATTTCCGCTTCCGCGACTTGTGTGTCGCCAACGTAAACAGTCCCTTTCATTTTGCAGAAATTTCGCCGGTACTGCAACATTTCTACCCGAATTATCAATTGATCTCCCGGCGTCACGGTTCGACGGAATTTTACATTGTCCAAGCCGGTGAAAAACACCAATTTCTCGCTTGGATTCGATGATGAATTTAGTAACAAAATTCCGCCGACTTGTCCCATCGTTTCTACGATAAGAACTCCCGGCATAACCGGTCGACCCGGGAAATGCCCTTGAAAAAACGGTTCGTTCGTGGTGACGTTTTTTACACCGGTGACGTATTCACCTGGCACTAATTCGAGTATCCTATCGACAAAAAGAAACGGATAACGGTGTGGAAGAATTCTTTGAATTGCTTCAATATCGAATACGTAGTCGCGCGTGGACTGAATTTGGTACTTCCTTACCATCTGTTCCGTTTGGTACATTTTGCGCAACATTCTTGCCAGTTCGACGTGAGCCGCATGTCCCGCCCGTGCCGCCAATACGTGACCCTTTATCGGTAGCCCCAGCAACGCAAGGTCACCGATTAAATCGACGACTTTATGGCGAACCGGTTCGTTGTAATATCGTAACTCAAGGTTACCCAATATCCCACTGTCGCTTACCATCTTTTCGTCTGGTACTTCGAACATCTTTTGTAACCGGTCGCGGTCGGCACCTTTAATTTCGTGGTCAAGAAATACGATTGCATTTTCGTATATCCCGCCCTGTATCAAATTATTCGCTTTGAGCTGTTCGACTTCGCTTAGTAAACAGAATGTCCTCGCACCGGCGAAATCTTCGATATACTCCTTTTCCATATCATAGAGCGAAGTATATTGCGTTCCGATACGCGGATGTTTGTACTCGATCATGTAAGTGACACGAAATTCATCACTCGGCACCAACACGATATCTGTTCTGGTTTCGTCGTTATGATAGATTACCGGACGATCTACGGTGAAGTATTTGCGCGGTGCGTCCTGTTCAATAAGTACTGCTTGCTTGAGTGCAACTACAAACGGAAGTGCTGAGCCATCCACCCGCGGTGGTTCGTTCGCATCCAATTCAATTAACAGGTTGTCGATTTGAAGGCCCGCCACTGCCGAAAGTACATGCTCGACGGTGTTTACTTTCGCATCTCCATTTGCAAGTGTAGTTCCGCGTTGGATGTCCGTAACGAAGTCGATAAGTGCCGGTATCGATTTGCTGTCGGGTAAATCGACTCGTTTGAAAACAATCCCGTGGTCGATGGGTGCCGGCTTGAATCGGATGGTCGCAACACATCCGGTATGAAGTCCGATTCCCGAAATCTCTTTTTCGAACTGAATTGTCCGTTGTTTAGTGTTCATCAGCTTGACTCGATTTGCTGTGTTCGATTTTTTTCACCCGCTCGAATAGTTCGGGAAGCTGTTTCAGTAATACACTGATTTTCAGCATCAAACGATGCGAAATTGCGGGTGTCCCCCATAGAATATCACCGGTGTTGTGGACGCTCCCCACCACACCGGCTTGTGCTGCAATAGTAACTTTATCCGCGGTTTCAATGTGGCCGTTAAATCCGACTTGACCGCCGATACGGTTATGTTTTCCGATTTTCGTTGAACCGGAAATCCCCGTTTGTGCTGCGATTACGGTGTGTGCGCCAACTCGAACGTTATGCGCCACATGAACCATGTTATCCAACTTGGTTCCTTTTTCGATTATCGTCGCACCACTCAATGCACGGTCGATGCAAGCGTTCGCACCTACTGAGACGTCGTCTTCCAACACAACCGTTCCCAATTGTGGAACGGCACTGTACACACCATGTTCGTCCGGTAGGAACGAAAATCCTTCTGAACCAACGACAGCGCCATCTTTGACGGTCACGCGATTCTGTATAACCACCCGGTCACGTATAGATACCTGCGGAAAAATTCGGCAATATTCGCCAATAGTGACTTCCCTGCCTACCCAAACCGAGCCGTAAAGTATCGATCCATCGCCGATTATCGAGCCGTCGCCGATAACGCAGAGCGGCCCGATTGCAACATCCTTACCAAGTTGTACATTTTCTCCGACTACCGCTGAAGTGTGAATTCCTTTCGGTTCGGGTAGTGCCGGATGTAGCCGTGGTAAGAGTTGTTGGAAAACCGCATATGGATTTTCTACTCGAATCATCGCCATTGGGAGTGCTGGTTCGTCCGGTTTTACCAAAACAGCAGTCGCCGTACATTTTACCGCGGCGGGGCGATACCGTTGTTCCTGAAGAAACGATAAATCACCCCCCCCAGCGTCGTCAAGGCGTGCCAACCGGTAAATCGGGAAGTCATCTCCCTCAAGGACACCACCGAATTCCTTAGCGATTTCCGAAAGCATGAGTTGCATCGTTCGTCCTGTCCGATTGAGTTGTTACCGGAACCAAGAAAAGTTGTTACACCGGTTTATCAAAACCGAGAGGGGCAACTACTCATTGCCCCTGTCTCTTCTGAATGTGGATTATTTCTTCTGTAATTCTTCCAACACTCGTTGCGTTAGGTCGTCGCTTGGTTTCGCGTAAACGACCCCGCCCGGGACTACATCGAAGATATAGTCGTAACCATCCGATTCACCAACCTTTTTGATAATTGTATTCACTTTGTCAAGAATCGGACGGGTAAGTTCCGCATTACGCTGATACAACTTCCCTTCCGGGCCCCAGGTATCCTTACGGAACTTCTCATAATCGTCCATCTTCGATTGAATTTCCGCATACTTCTCTTTTTGCTTGTCTTCAGTCATCATCGCCGATTGTTTTTCAAACGTATCCCGTAATTTCGCGATGTCAGATTCCATATCGTCAAGCTTCTTTTTATAATCGGCTTCTTCTTTCTCAAGTTTCTTCTGCGCATCCTGTGATTCCTGCAGTTCAGACATAATTTGCTGGCTGTTGATGTAGCCGATTTTCATGTCTTTCGCATGGACGACCTTCACACCGATTGCCGATACAAATACAATCGCGATAATTGTTGCGATAATCCGCTTCATCCTCGATTTCTCCATTTCAAATTGTCTGTGTCAACCTTGTTGGGTGTCCGTAGCCAACAGGAAAATTTATTATTTGTACCCATGAACGTAAACTTGATTCAAGTTCTTCGTTAAAATCCCCGGCCAAACTGAAAATGCGGCATCCATTCACCTTTGCGGTTGCCTACATTATCCGCATTGTCGAAACCATAACCGTAATCGAGACCGATGAGTCCAATCATCGGCATAAAGATTCGTACACCGAATCCGGCTGACCGTTTAAGATTTCCCGGATCCATATCAATTGGCTCTAACCACACATTTCCGGCTTCCGCAAACATCAAACCATAAATTGTTGGGTTCGGTACAATCGGAATTCGCATTTCCAAACCTTGTTTGAAATATGATTTGCCACCAATTGCATAAATACCATTCTTCGTCTGCGGTCCAATTGAGCGATCGTTATAACCGCGCAGTGGAACGCCCAGACTGAGACCAGAACCACCCATAAAGAAGTAATTAATGTAAGGAATATCCGACGGGTTTCCCGTAAAGCTATTCATAATTCCCGCTTCGGTCGTTGAATACATAACCAACTTCAGGAACATCGGGAAATACCATTCGCTGCTTAATGTCGTTTTGTAATACCTGTCGGTGCCACCCAATGGGCCGCCGGCGAGCGATAACGACCATGTTTGAACCGAACCTAAGGTCGGGAATTCAGGATTGTCGCGGCTGTCTCGCGACACAATCTGCGTCAGCACACTACTGGTGCGCCACTGATTCTCGATAATACCTTGTGGATTCGACGCAATGAAATCGGAAGTGAAGTTAAAATATTTTGTATGGTCAAGACTATACGAATAATTCAACTTGAAATAATCGTCCGGCCATGTTAAACGTTTTCCGAACCGAACCGAACCCCCATCGTCAATTTCGTCGTATCCATAGGTCGTACCACCGCGCCGGACTGCCGATAGTGTACCGCCCACAGACGTTTGCGGGTATAATAAATACGGTTCGTCAAAACTGATTGAGAAGTTCCGGTAATACGAACCAAAGCTCCAATCAAAGACGAATCGTTGTGCGTTACCGAAAACATTCGGCATCGTAAAGCCAACCGCACCTATCAACCCATCAGTTTGGCTGTAGCCAACCTGAACATTTGCTTGATCCGTCTGCTTCTCTTTTACTTCGAACCTGACGTCGACTTCCTTGTCCCCTGCAGGATTGACTTGCGGTTCAACTGTTTCAAAGAAATTTAAGATCGTTAATTCGCGCACTGAACGCTGCAATTTCGAACGGTCGAACGTTTCTCCGGGCATTTGAACGATTTCACGCCGAATAACGAAATCCTTCGTTTTTGTATTCCCGGTGACGTCGACTTTTCGAACTTTGAATTCCTGATTCTCAGTAATATCGAAATGGATATTCAATGTATCGGTCTTTGTCGAACCTGTCACCGGACGTAACGTGGGATTTATTGAAGCAGCCAAGTATCCACGGTCAAGGTACGCACCACGGATCGCTTCCGTTACTTCCATATCCATTTTATCTTGGCTGTATTTTTCGCCTTTACGCAGATTTATTTTCTCTAATAAATCGTGATCGGTAAATAGTGCGTTCCCCTCAAACGTAACATCACCAAAGAAGTACAACGGGCCCGGTGAAACGGTGAGCGTCAACGACAAGTATTTACCGTTTTCAGAATAGGAAACCGTATCGTGAACGATTTGTGCGTCGCGATAACCGTGGTTGCGAAAATAATCCGTAACCAGTTTCTTGTCGTTTTCGTAATTATCACGTTCGAATTTTCCACTGCGGAAAATAAATATTCGTTGTTTCGTCTCTTTCATTTGTCCGCGTAATTTGCGCTGGGAAAACGGCAATTTGCCGCTATCAGCCGAAACAAATCTAATTTCGTCGATGCGAACTTTATCACCTTCGACTATTTGGGTGACCACTCTACGGGTCGAAGGCAACGAGCCATCGTTAATCGCAGTATTGATTTGTACGCGAAGATACCCTTCCGCAGCATACATTTCACGGATCGTTTTTTCCGCTTGGAACAGGTCTTCATCACGCAAGGTTTGGCCGCGGTTCAATTTCACTTTATCTCGGATGTCGTCGGCTTTAATCTTTTTAGTACCGATTAACTTCCATTCTTCAAGACGAGGGTATTCCTTTACCCGGATTACCAGATACCACCCCTGTGAAGATTCTCGATCCTTAACGATTTCGATTTCCGAGAAAAGTTTCAGTTTCCAGAGCTGTTTAATCGCCTCCTGTACGTCGTCACCGGTGATATTCATACCCGGTAACAACCCGCTCTGTTTGATGATCATATTGCTGTCGACCGTCAACATGCCGCCAAGTGCTTCAATTCGTAAATCAAGCACTTTAACTTTCGGTGTTTCTGTGTTGCCTTCGCTGTCGGTGCCTGCCGCGAATAACGGCAACCCGAAACCGGTTAACAGAAAAACGATTAGTAGAATTTGTACAGGTTTAGTCATTACACCGTCAATGTTTCAATTGTTCCGATACTTTACCGAACCTGCGTTCGCGGGTTTGGTACCATTCGATAGCTGATGACAGTTCTTTTTTCCGGAAATCCGGCCAATGAACGTCCGTAACGTAAATTTCGGCGTATGCAATTTGCCAAAGCAGAAAATTCGAAACCCGCATTTCACCGGATGTGCGGATTAAAAGATCGGGATCAGGTAAACCGGCAGTCATCAAACTGTTAGCAAAATCCGCTTCAGTAACTGAGGTTATCCCACTTTTAAGTAAATCATTCACAGCAGTGACAATTTCTGCTCGTCCGCTGTAATTGATTGCCAAATTCAAAGTGATTCCGGTATTGTGTGCGGTTTGTTCCATCGCTCGCAACATTTCCGCCTGTGCACTGCTTGGCAATGCCGATAAATCCCCAATTGTACGCACACGTACGTTATTTCGCTTCAAATCCTCGATTTCCCGGTTCATCGCGGTAACGAGTAACTTCCAAATTGCAGACACTTCTTCGAGTGGACGCTTCCAGTTTTCAGTCGAGAACGTATAAAAAGTCATTACTTCAAGGCCAAGATCATTCCCGGCTTCAATCATCGACCGTACCGAAGCGACACCTTCTCGATGACCCGCAATACGTGGTAAACCGCGTTGCTTCGCCCACCTTCCATTTCCGTCCATAATTATAGCGACGTGACGGGGAAGTGGACCTTTTTGCAACGCGGCTACACTCGATTGCCACTCCGATTTTGTCGGTTGTTTATTTGCCACTTGCGCCGGTTTTCTTTATCTCATCCTGAATCTCGGTTAGTCTCAAGCTCAAAGCTTTCTTCTCCGCTTCGTGTCCCTTCGATTCGCCAAGTGCGTTGATTTGATTGCCAATCGCCGCACTAATCATCAATAGTGCTTCGGTCTTTTTAGGGTTCGATTTTAAGTACTCACGCAGTATTCTCTCGGCATCGACAAATTTTTCTTCTTGAAACATAGTCATTCCAAGTAGATATCTTGCATCGTTGTCAGTCGAATCTATTGCAAGTACCCGGTTGAATAATTCTTCGGCTTTTGAATATTTTGCGGCAGCACCCTTTGTCGTGTCTTTCAATGCATCGTTGAAATACATCTGGCCAAGGTTGTATACGAGTACCGAATTATTCGGGTCTTCTTTTAACGCCAAGGCGTAGGCCTCCATCGCTTCCGGATTTCTTCCTAATTGAGTAAGAGCAATTGCTTTATTCGCAATCGACATCGTTCGCTTAATTTTGAAGTCTTCCTGACGCTTTTTGTAGATTCTGGCTTGTATCGAATCCTTTGGATTGTAGCGTGCGTCCGGTTTTGGTTCCGGTAATAAAATAACTTGGTTGTAGTAGTTAACGGCATCGTTCCAAAGTGTATCAGTATAGTAATAATTTGCCAGATTGAACCGTGTTATGTAATCGGGCGTATCTTTAATTTCATTCGAAATCGCACGTTTCATCCAATTAACTGCACTCACTTGATGGTTCGATTGCTGGAGTTCTGCCTGACCGATTAAACTTGCCGACATTGGGTGTTTGACGCTGTCCAACTCCCATGCCAACCGGAATGAAAGCACAGCATTTGACCATTTTTTGGCCGCATTTTGCTGATTCGTATCGTTGAACCAAACAACTCCCGAATTAAAGTAGTCTACCCAGAGGTTTTCTTTTAATGTATCGAGTGTACCAGAAAATTCAGTACCGTTTTGCAATGAGCTATTCACTTCATTGTTAAACTGCCTAATCTTTTCTTCTCGTTTTTCGAAATAACTTTCTTTATCTTTTTCGTCATTCGCTTTCTTCGCTTGATTTTCTAATACCATCAGTTCTTCCGATGTTATATGGGCAAGCATCGAATATGCCTCGGCTTTTACGCTGCCGTTTGGTATTGTCGGCAATCCTTCGTTAATTATTCGTCGGGCATTCACACCGTCGTTTTGCTGCATATAAATTTCGGCGGATCGGATGGTAGAATTTCCACATCCCATCACTGCTAATAACGCGAGCATCGCCGCGCCATACATTAGCTTCTTCACTATTTTCTCCTTTGGTAGATATTCAACGTACCGGCTGTGTCAAATACGTTGCGAAAGTATCGCGTGTGAATACACCGCGATCTGTTATAAAGTTCGTTACCCGTTCTGATGGCGTAACGTCGAACGCAGGGTTCCATACCGAAGGATGATTACTTTCGGTATAACCTGCATTATTCCAAACTTCTTCTCCGCTTCTAAATTCGATTGGAATCGAGCTTCCGGAATCAATTCCACTATCCACCGTTGTCCACGGAAACGCGGTATAAAACGGAACACCGGCAAGTTGAGCATTTGCAGCAATTCCTGCAGTCCCGATTTTATTTGCAAAATCCCCATTTCGTGCAACCCGGTCGGCTCCGACGATTACTGCACTAATTTTCTCGGTCGATAGCAATGACGCAACCGCGCTATCCGGTATCAGCGTAACCGGAACACCCCATTGCTTTAGCTCCCAAACAGTAAGCCGTGCCCCTTGCCGTAGTGGTCCGGTCTCAGTCGCATACACCGTGAGTTTTTTACCGAGTTCGTTAACAGCATAGAGTATCACACCTAATGCAGTTCCCAACCCCCCGGTCGCTAATGGTCCGGTGTTGCAATGTGTCAGTATGGCACTATTGTCCGTTAAAAGCTGTGCACCATTTTTTGCGATTTTTTGACATGCATGCCGTTCGTAATTATGCAAAGAACTTGCCACCGACATAACCACATCCAATGCCAACCTGTCAGGGTTACTTTCCAACTCGCGGAGCAAGTGCGTAACCGCATTCATTAAATTTACGGCAGTCGGACGCACTCTGCCAATTTCCTGCAAGCGATCGAAATGTACAGATTGTAGTTGCTTACAACGGCTATTTGGCGCATTTCCTGCTATATACAATGCTCCTGCGTATAAAGCCGTAATTCCGATTAGCGGGGCTCCCCGTATTTCCAACCGTCTGATTGCCTCTTCTACATCCTCAACCCGCTTACTTTCCTTATAGTTTAAATGGGCTGGTAGAGCTGTTTGATCTATCCAGCGCAACCGGTCGCCACACCATTCTAACGGTATATAAGGGGGCGTAACCATTATGGAACGCGGACAGCACTTAGAAGTTTCGCTTCTTGTGCAGCTAATTCAGAAGGTGTAACAGTTACAAGGCGGTCGAGCCCGAATGCTTGTACCGTAAAACTCGCTACTACCGTGCCTGAAACAAGCGCACGACGGAATGTTGCAGGTGTTAATACCCCTTCCATCGCTAATCTGCCAATAAATCCACCGGCAAATGAATCACCGCATCCGGTCGGATCTACTACTTCTTCAATGGGTAATGCCGGTAACGCAAAAAAGTCGCCATCGACGTGATGCAATGTCGCACCATGTTCGCCGCGCTTCACGATAACCAGTTTAGGTCCCATGCTGTGTAGTTTTTTCACTGCTTTCGGGATGTTCACGAAACCTGTTAGTTGTCTTACTTCTTCATCATTTACTACGATAGCATCCACTTTCGCGATAACCTGCAATAGTGCTTCCAGCCGATGATTAATCCAGAGGTTCATCGTATCGAGCAGAACAAATTTCGGTTTCGTTATTTGGTTGAGTACCGACATCTGGAGTTCCGGCAGGATGTTGCCGAGGAACAGTAAATCCGTATTTTGCAAGTGCTCAGGGATTTTCGGTTCGAACGTTTCGAATGTATTCAATTCGGTAAATAGCGTTTCCCTGCTGAGTAAGTTCTTATCGTACCGCCCACCCCACCGGAAAGTCTTGCCATCTGCGATTTCAAGCGAACCAAGATCGACTTTGCGTTGTGCTAAAAATTCGATTTTTTTATGGGGAAAATCTTTTCCGACTACCGACACGACTGAAACCGGTGCAAATAACGACGCTCCCGCTGTAAAATACAGCGCTGAACCACCGACGCAATCATCCGCTTTGCCGGCTGCTGTCTCAATGGTATCCAAAGCCGCTGAACCGACAACCAAAATTGAATTCATTTTACAAACCCTTTGTTGTTCTCTTATTTATAACTTCCGGGCAACGTATGGAGCAAGCTTTTTGTTACCTGTTACCCGTTGCCTATTACCCGTATTTACATCTGTTCCGGTGCTGTTATTCCTAACAATCCTAACCCGTCAGCTAATACATTTTTCACTGCCCGAAGCAAACAAACCCGTGCAATCGTCAACTCCCGTTCCTGTCCAAGCACCCGGTGATGATGGTAAAACTTATGGAATGTTGCTGCCAATTCGGTCAGATACGTCGGCAACGCATTCGGATCGACCGCCTCTACACATCGTTCGAGTACCAGTGGATACTCCATAAATTTCCGAATAACAGTGCGGGTCTCTGATTCCTGTAGTAATGCGATAAAAGTGGGATTCCACAATTCGTTCAGGAATTCTTCCGCACCCGGTTGTCGCAAAATCGAGCAAATTCTTGCGTAGGCATATTGAACATAGAAAGCTGGATTTTCTTCGCTCTGTTTCTTCGCTAAGTCCAAATCGAAATCGAGCGGTGTCGTTACTTTCCGTTGCAAGAAAAAGTACCTTGCTACATCTACCGCTGTAGCGTTATCGCCAAGTTCTTCCAACAAATCATCGAGTGTGACTATTTCCCCTGCCCGCTTCGACATCTTTACTGCTTCGCCGTTACGAAGGAGATTCACTTGTTGAATCAGCTTAATCTCATGCCAGCCATCAGGGATGCCAAGCATCTTCAATGCCGCCATCAACCTCGCTATTGTGCCGTGATGGTCTGGGCCGAGAAAGTTTACCGAACAGTCGTATCCCCGTCGATATTTTTCTAAATGATAAGCGATATCCGCCATCACGTATGTCGGATTCCCTGCCGATGTAATGATTACCCGATCCTTATCGTCGATGCCGTGAGCGGTTGACTGGAGCCATTGTGCGCCATCTTTCTCATACACATAGCCCAACTCTTTTAATTCATTAAATGCCGTATTGACCTTATCATCACCATGTAATTCCGATTCATGGAACCAATTCTGGAAGTCAACTCGATATTTGTGCAAAATTATTTTTTGCGATACTACTATCTGCTCGATAGCCCACTGCCCCACCTCCTGTGTATCATGTGTATCGATACCGGCTTGCATGGCGCGTTTCGCCAATTCGATTACATAATTTCCTTGATACCCACCCTCGGGTATTTCTGCCGCTTCACCCTGTTCCTGTTTAATTCTTGCAACAACCGATTCACCGAATAGGCGAACTTGATTTCCTGCATCGTTTACATAAAATTCACGGTCGGCAAGATTCCCCTGCGATTCAATAATTCGTGCGAGTGCATCACCAACCGCCGCGGTACGGGCGGAGACAATATTCAAGGGGCCGGTTGGATTCGCTGAGACAAATTCTATCAGCCATTTTTTGGTGTGTTCCCCTTTTGCGAGATGTCCGAATGGAATCTCACTTTCGAGGATACTGTGCATGATTTCAGCGAAAGTATTTTTTTTCAGCCGGAGGTTGATAAAACTCGGTCCGGCGACGGTAGCTTCTTCGAAGAATTCGTCAGGAAAGTTCCATTGCGTCAGCAACTCAGCCGCCAGTTCGCGCGGATTCCGTTTCAGTTCGCGTCCCCATACCATTGCGGCATTGGTTGTTAGGTCGCCGAATTTTTCCTCGCGCGTGACTTCGATGGTTGCGACTGAAGCATCGACGTTGTATAGCAAGGCGGACGATTCGATACGCCGCCTTAGTGAGTCCCGAAAATCATGAGTCATGGCTGGTGGATGCGCGTTTTGCGGCTTGAATTGTTATGCGGGGAACGTCGCCCCAAAGTTTATCCAACTGATAGTACCGTCGGGATTCTGGACGATAAACATGCACGACTACGTCTCCGTAATCAAGAATTACCCACGATAAGTTCGCTTGTCCTTCACGCGAGTATGGTTTACGCGGCGATCTCCCTTCGCGTAAAGAGCTCTCGACAAAATCTGCGAGTGAGCGGACATGCAAATCCACCGAACCTGTAGCGACCACAAAAAAGTCCGCAACTTGCGGAACTTTTCGTAAATCGAGAATCGTGATATCGTTTGCTTGTTTTTCGTCAAGAAGTGCGGCAATTTTGCGCGCAAATACTAAACTGGTCACGTTACTCCATGTTTGAATCAAAAATGCGGCGGTTCCGACCGATTCGCAACTTCATTGAATATAGCGAAATTCGATCGCCACTGCCGCATTCGAATAATTGGAAGGTTAAAGCTGTTTTCAACGCTCGTAAGGATTTGGGTTCGAACCATACCACGGTTGGTATCGCGAAAATGAATCGAATCGGTCGTAGTAGGGCTGATACATGTTACGCGAGAAATTCGCACTAATCCAAACGTTCTTCTGGGGCTGCCAGTTGAAACCTAATGAACCTAACGGCATTCCACCGGTCTGGCCGTTTGGCATTGTGTTCATAGCCGTTCCGCTGTATCCAAAAGAACCGACCCACTGAAATTTCGAGCTAACCTGATAAGTCATCGTATTCAGGTAGAGTGCCGAAAGGGTATTACCCCCACCACCGCTGGAAAAGCCCGAAGATATTTCTTGACTCATGTGAATCTTCGAGACATCTAATAAACCAGAAAGCTGGGAAGATGCTCCCAACAGGTTCGGTGTTATCACTCCGATACCTGCACTATTAGAAGATGTTGTGCGATATTGCGCCCACACCGGCAAACTGCCGATGCAAAGCAATACAATAAGAATCGCTATCAACCGCTTCATCGGTTATTCCTTTGCATTCGCTCGGTTAACACTTTTTCCAATTCATGCAATTGCTCTACAGTGTTTACCCCTTCGACTTCAATCGCATCGTGTGTTTCCACGGTTGTTACCCGTTCACCGGAATCCACGGCATGCTTCACAACATCTGTCAAATAGTATTCACCTTGAGCGTTTTCCGGACGTAACTTCGCAAGTTCTTTCCAAAGCCATTTCGCCTGAAAAATATAAACACCGCTGTTGACTTCGTTAATCGTTGTTTCTTCGACAGTCGCATCCTTAAATTCAACGATTTTTTTTATCAATTGGTTCCCGTCGCGAACTATCCGACCATAAGAACCCGGGTTTTCAGTCCGAAACGTCAATACTGACGCGACAGCTCCGTTCCGTTCGTGTGCATACCGTAAGTTCGATACAGTTTTAGAAGAAAGCAATGGTACATCGCCTGAAAGCACTAAAACATCGCCGGTATAACGATGATGTATCGAACGCTTGGCTGACTGAACTGCGTCACCCGTACCTAATTGGTTCCATTGAACTGCAAACCATGCATCGGTCGACGACATCTCCTGCATGACCTGTGACCGGCCATGACCCACTACTATAACTATACGTTCGGAACCTACCTGAAGGGCAGTATCCCAGACCCAGCGGATTAGAGGTTTACCATGCAAAGAGTGGAGCACTTTTGGCAGGGATGAATTCATCCGTTTACCTTCTCCAGCCGCCAATATTATCGTTCGTAAAGGTTTCATGAGTCCCAAAGGAATTTACATTTCATTTAAAGAGATATTATCGATCAAACGAGTTGTTCCGAATCGGACAGCGCCCACTGCCCGAACAGTTCGAGAAGACGAAGGAGTGGAAAAATTTTCGTTATCGACAAAAGTTAGATAATCGATGTGATCGGGAAGAAAGGTCTGCATACATTCATACATTTTATACTCTGCTATCTCGAAATTATCCCCTTCTTGCAGAGCGGCGATACCTGACCGTAAGCTCTTTATAAGCCCGCAAGCTCGCGTCCTTTCTTCGGTAGAAAGATATCGGTTGCGGGATGAGTACGCAAGTCCGTCCGATTCACGTATCGTGGAACCAATAATAATTTCGACCGGAATCGCTAAATCACGTACTATTTTATTAATAATTGCACATTGTTGAGCATCTTTTTGTCCGAAAACCATCGCATCAGGTTGGACTACTTCGTATAACCGGGTAACAATTGTCGCTACTCCGGAAAAATGTCCCGGTCGATATGCCCCTTCTAATATTGTACCTAACCACCCCGGATTGACAATCGTGTCCGCCCCTTTCGGGTACATCTCTTCTACTTCAGGCACGAAAACCCACTCGCATGCCGTATTCCCGAGCTTGGCAAGATCAGTTTCCAGCGTTCGTGGATATTTCGAAAAATCTTCACCCGGCAGAAATTGTGTCGGATTAACGAAAATAGAGACACCAACACAATTGCATTTTTGCGATGCAAGTTCAACTAAGGAAAGATGTCCGATATGGAGCGCACCCATCGTGGGTACAAAACCAACCTTAGTGGAAGGTGGCTTTGTTCTTAAATAGCTCCTTAGGTCAGAGATAGTTCGGAATAATTTGAGGTTCATAGTTGCATGTTTTACAGTCCGTTGTAAAAGCCACCAGTAAAAGCTACTGGTAACTCTCGCCATCGTTGGGGAACTTCACGGCACGTATATCTTCGGCATAGCGTCCAATCGCGTTTTGGATGAGCTCTCCCCCCTCGATGTAACGGCGGGCAAATTTGAATTTCACTTCCGGTTGCAACCCAAGCATATCATACAATACCAGAATCTGCCCGTCACACTCAGGTCCCGAAGCAATTCCTATCGTTGGGATCGTGAGCGTATCGGTTATCTTCGCCGCTAATGCCCGGGGTACTTTTTCCAGCACCAACGCAAACACACCCGCATCCTGTAACGCAATAGCGTTTTCCAGAATTGTTTCGGCAGTCTCCGGTGTGTCTCCCTGTAGCACAAAACCGCCATATTGCAATACCATTTGGGGTTGAAGCCCAAGGTGACCCAGAACCGGTATCCCTGAATGAACCAACTTCTTGATGAGCGGGACGAGTTCCTTACCACCTTCTAATTTGACTGCGGAAACCCGTCCTTCTTGTAATAAGTGTACTGAATTGTGATATCCTTGTTCGACCGATTCTGTATAACTTGCAAACGGCATGTCCGCCGCTACTAATGCGTGTTCAACTGCTCGCGAAACCAGTTTGCTGTGGTAAATCATTTGTTCCAGAGTCACCGGAATTGTCGTTTCCTCACCTTGTATCACCATCCCAAGCGAATCACCGATTAAAATCATATCGACACCCGCCGCGTCAACTAATCGCGCCATCGAATAATCGTATGCTGTTAGAGAAACAATTTTTTGTTTCCCTTTCATCGCACGGATCCGTTTGGTAGTAATTCTCTGAATAGTGCTCATGTAAGAAATACCTCGTCGATTATCCCACCTGCTACGACCCGTTCGCCGGTGAAAGCAACACAACTTTGTCCCCGCGCCGGTGCCCGGACAGGTGTATCAAAATCTACTTGGACTGACCCATCCGGCAGTTTTGTCCATTCTGCAAACGTTCCGGGATCCCGATAACGAATTTGTACTGAGTATCGCCCGTCCGGTATGGAACCTATTATGTCTCGAACGATAATCCGCTTCCGATATAATGACTTCTCCGGGCCGATTACCACTGTCGCTGTTTCAACATCCGTATCGACGACATATTGTGGTTCGGAATACCCGCCACCAAGACCCTTGCGTTGCCCTACTGTATAATTAAACAAATTTTCGTGGGTACCAAATATTTCCCCGGTTGGCGATTGGATTTTGCCACTCAGCACTTTGTCTGGATGCTTTTTTTGGAGCCAATCCCGGTAATCCGTTCCGGCAAGGAAGCAAATATCCTGACTTTCCTGTGCTTTCGCTGTTGGTAGATTTGCTTCCGCGGCGATAATTCTGATTTCTGTCTTTCGGAAGCCACCTAATGGTAGCATAGTATATTTTCGTCGTTCTGGCACAACCGGCCAAAGCGCGTATGCTTGGTCTTTTGTCCGATCCCGACCCCGTGCAAACCAAACTTCTCCCCCTAACGAGACCCGTCTTGCGTAGTGCCCGGTGCTGATGTAATCAATCCCGAGTGCGTTTCGCCGGTTCCAAAGTACGCCCCACTTCAATTCACGGTTGCATTCGACGCAAGGATTAGGCGTTTCGCCAGTCAGGTAGCTATTTTCAAAATAATCAATCACTTTATCTTGAAAAGTATCGGTTAAGTTCCATACCTGAGCAGTAGCACCGATTCTTTCGCAAACAGCTGTGACATCGTTGGCACTTCCGGTATGGCAACAACCTTTTGCCATCGCCGGTGTTCCCTCGGGTGTTAACCGAAAGTGTACCCCAATTACTTTAAGTCCAGCGTAACTCAAGAGATAGGCCGCCACTGAGCTATCCACTCCCCCCGACATAGCGACAAGAACAGAAGCCCCACCAAATTCGCGACGAACAGTGGCCGCCCATGAGTCTCGAAGGCGAAGCACATTATCTCTTGAAATTTCCCCGTTATTTGCCACTTGCAACCTGTCTTTGACGTTCTACCACTTTCGCAACTCGTTTTGCTGAATCTTTTATATTTTCTAATGTTAGCGATGGCCCAAAACTGAAACGTACACATTCATTCGCTTCTTTTTCACTCAGACCTATTTCTAACAAAACCGATGAAGGTTTCAAAGCCCCACTTGCGCATGCCGACCCTGCCGATGCCGCGGCGCCTGCCAAGTCAAATCCAAGAAGTAGTGCTTCGGCTTCCGTATTTGTAAATCTCAAATTAACGATAGAATCGCTACAACTTTCATTTGGTGATATTAAGATAAATTCGCATCCGAGTACATGTAATTCTTGTAAAAAACTTACCTTTAATTCTTTCAAATGGTTTCGATAAGTTTCCCGGTTTTCATACCATAATTCGCAAGCCATCCCAAAACCTACGATTGCCGGTATTGCTTCCGTACCGGCATGTTTACCCCGTTCTTGACTCGCTTCGGCAATCCATGGCGGAATTTCGATTCCCGGTTTTACCCACAACGCCCCAACTCCCTTTGGTCCATTTATCTTATGTGATGCGACAGAAACGAGATCCACGCCCATCGGAATCGGCGATGGCATTTTACCAAGCCCTTGTACTGCATCGGTATGGAAAATAGCACCATTTGAAACATCGTAAAGCTTCTTAATATCTTCGATTGTACCTAATTCGTTGTTGCAATACATTAATGAAACACATGCGGTTTCACTGTTTATCAACTTCTGTAATTCTTCTTGTTTGTAAAATCCTTTGTTGTCCGGGTGAAGCCATTGGACATCCCACCCTTCACTTGCAAGCCGCTTCGCCGTATTCCGCACTGCTGAGTGTTCAATCGAACCGGTGATTATCCGGTTTTTCTTCCCTTTGAAAAGTTGCGCTATTCCCAGAAGTGCCCACTGGTCAGCTTCGGACCCACTCGTCGTAAAGTAGATTTGTGCAGGGTCTGCCCCTAATAGTTGTGCGATTTGTTCGCGGGCATGTTCCTTGGCTTTCCGCGCTGCCCGCCCTTCAGTATGAATCGAGCTGGGGTTTCCCCAACCTTCTTCTAATGCCTTAACCATGGCTTCCACTACTTTTGGGTGGACGGGGGTTGTAGCGGCATGGTCAAGGTAAATTCGTTTAGCTTCCACTGACATTGTTCTATTTTAAGTTCGCAGGTAAGAGTCCGTGATAATAGGCACGCTCTAACTCTTTATATGCACGGAATCTATGGGAAATCAGGTTTTTCACTTCCATAGGTATTTCTGCTAACGTACGATTCTCACCGGTCGGTTGAAAAATGGAGTCATAACCAAAACCGTTCGATCCGCGTTCCTTAGGAACTATCTCACCTTCGAAAATTCCTTTACCCTGCCATCTTCCACCATTCCAAACGACAGTCAGACAGGTTTCAAAACGGGCTGCCCAAGGACGTTCATAGCTAACGACCAACCCTAACAACTTTTTTCGATTGTCTTCATAACTTGCGTTTTCACCTGCAAATCTGGCGGCTTTGACCCCTGGATCACCACCCAAACAGTCGACGAATAGGCCGGTATCATCTGCAACCGCAATACAATCGGTCTTTCTGTGATAATACATCGCTTTGAGATATGAATTCTGTTGAATGGTCGTACCGGTTTCTTCCGGTGGTTCCAAGCCAAATTCAGAGGCAAGTTTCCATTCTACCGGAATTTTACAAATAGCCAGTAATTCCCGAAGTTTATCAGGATTCGCAGTTCCCAGTACCCATGGAATCATCTTATACTCGAAAGATTCGTCTAATTCATCCAAAAATTACTTACGCTACTTCCCGCCAAAAGGAAATACCGGTTTCCCATTTACCAAATCCGTACGCTTCGTAAGCGGTAGCGGCAAGGTCAGCAAACGTTGTACGTACTCCGACTGAAATATTTTTTTTAATCTTTTTCCCTGTCATTAACAGCGGGACTCTTTCACGCGAATGGTCAGTTGAAACGGTCGTTGGGTCATTTCCATGATCGGCGGTGATTACCAAAACATCTGATTCACCCATCCGATTTAATATGTCCGGGAGTTGAGAATCGAACCGTTCGAGCGCGTTGGCAAATCCTTCCGGGTCGTTGCGATGGCCAAACAGCATATCGAAATCGACGAAATTGGCAAAGAGGAATCCCAGTTCGTTCCTGTCCATCCATTCCAAAACACCTTGCATCGACTCATCGTTCGATTTTGCAATAATACGCTCGCTCACACCTTTGCCGGCAAACAGGTCGGCAATTTTACCGACCGAAATCGTCTTGACACCATGTTTCTGAAGGGTATCCAATAGGGTCACACCACCCGGTGGTAATGACTCATCATGCCGATTGGGAGTCCGGTAAAATGCTCCCGGTTTGCCAAGGAATGGTCTCGCTATAACCCTGCCTACGGCAAAAGGTCCCGTCATCCACAATTGGCGCAGTTCCCGGCAGATACGATACAATTCCGGCAAGGGGACAATCTCTTCGTGCGCGGCAATCTGGAGAACCGAATCGGCGGAGGTATAGACGATTAAATCACCAGTACGGACATGTTCAGCACCCAACTCCTTGATGATTTTTGTTCCCGATGCGGCTTTATTCCCAATTATACCGCGTCCACTGATTCGACGGATTTCCCTTAGCATTTCTTCCGGGAAACCTTGATAGAAGTAAGAAAACGGCGTTTTCGTTATCAAACCGGCGAGCTCCCAATGCCCGGTCGTCGAATCTTTTCCCGCTGATTGCTCTGTCAGGACACCCCAAGCCCCCATTGTTTCGCATGGCGGAACACCATCGATATTCGTGCAATATCCGATACCCAGTTTCGCAAGATTGGGGATGATCAATTTTCGAACCCGCGAAAGATTGCTCAAAGTATTTGAACCGGAATCGCCGTACTCCGTTGCATCAGGTGCATCACCGCACCCCACGCCATCCAACACGATTTGTATCCAACGCATTACTACTCCTCCGAACGGTTAAGTTAGGCGCATACAGGGCTTTGGGCAATGGGTAAAATGGGTTATAAAGTGCATTGATGGCGTTTATCGAATAAGATGAAAACCCGATAAGAATACATACGCAAATTTTGCGTACGGTAGTGTGCAAAAGTATAAAACAATGAGAGCATAGTTTGCACGAAGCATGGAGTTTGAATAAAAAATCTCAAATTATTACTTTTTCAAGAACTATATTTACAATACGTTGGTTCTCCCTTCTCCCTTTGGCACGGGGTTGCCTTTACTATAGTCGTGATGTTCTTTGAGCCAAATGGTCTGGGGAGCATTGAGAGGGAGAGCGATGGTTATGATGATCGATGATGAAAACGTACGATGGCATGCCTCTTCCTCTCAATGCTTCAGATGATTTTTTTGTAGTGGTTCGATGAGAAACAATGTGGTATGATGATATGATTTTCTTATGAGATGGTCATGAATGAGCGACACGTAACCAGTGCGCATCAGGATGGATACAAGGCGACCCAAAAGGTCGCCTTGTGTTGTTTAGAATAACAAATTGATGGCGCGAAATCGGTAATGAAAAAAAATGACAAATACTGTCATGAAGAAAGTAAGAATTTTACTCTAATTCAACATCCAGATTTAGTTTCACTCCCTTTTCTAATTTCCACATATTTCTACTTTTCCCTAAAAAAACTATTTAATACCATAAAACAAATCATTTTTCTTGTCCCGGCACACAAATTGCTACTACTTCACTTAGTTATCGCTAAATACACCACAATTGAGTGTTATGACCCAATTCAATCGATTTGATTGTGTCATTTTACGCTCACGATTCAAAATCGCTTCGATTAAACGAAAAAACGAATGATTTACTGCGAACACCGATAGCAATGCGAGCTATTGCGTTCCACACTCCCGAATCGGTATCCAAGGGTTACCTCATGTCCAAATCCATCCTGCTCGATTTCACCAAGTGCATCGGATGTAAAGCATGTGAACATGCTTGTTCCGAGCAAAACCAACTTCCCGAACATCCACCGGAAGGGAAGATGGATTACAAAAGTTACACGACAGTTTTGAAGCGGGATGACCAATATTTCCGCAAGATGTGTATGCACTGCCAAACCCCGGCGTGCGTGTCGGTGTGCCCGGTGGCGGCAATGGAAAAAACAAAACTGGGACCGGTGATTTATCATGCGGATAAATGTTTCGGTTGCCGTTATTGCATGATGGCGTGTCCGTTTCAAGTCCCGAAGTACGAATGGGACCATGCGGTTCCGGTCGTCCGCAAATGTATCATGTGTTATGACCGCATTTCAAAAGAAGGCGGGACTACTGCTTGTGCGTGGGTCTGTCCGACTGCGGCATGCCGATTCGGTGAGCGTGATAAATTGTTGGAACTTGCCCACCGCCGCATCGCGAATTTCCCCGACCGGTATGTCCACGAAGTATATGGCGAAAATACCGTTGGCGGCACTTCGGTATTGATGCTCTCCGCGATACCCTTTGCCGACCTCGGTTTCCGTACCGACCTCCCCACCGAAGCATTGCCGGAATTGACATGGACAGTAATGAGTAAGATTCCGAACATTGTTATCACCGGTGGTTTACTTCTTGGCGGCTTGTCGTGGATCGTCAATCGACGGATGGCAGTGGGTGAAGAGGAAATGGAACGGAAGAAGTTGAAGAAAGGAAAGAATGGAGGAAAGGAATCGTGATCAAGAAGATTCTGACTTTCATTCTGACCGGTGTTATCACTGAAGTTAAAGGGATGAACACCAAACGCAAATTCATCTGGCTCGTTTTCTCGTTTATCATCCTGCAAGGATTGTTTATCACGCTTCGGCGTTTCTTATTCGGACTTGGTGCAGTAACTAATCTTTCCGACACTTTTCCGTGGGGACTTTGGATTAGCTTTGATGTCGTCGGTGGTGTGGCACTTGCGGCAGGCGGTTTCACACTCTGTTTTCTTGTCTATGTTATCGGTTATGAAAAATTCCATGCAATCGTCCGTCCGACAGTCCTTACCGCATTCCTCGGCTACTTACTTGTAGCAGTCGGGTTGCTGTACGACTTAGGTAAGTGGTACAACGTGTGGCACCCGATGGTAATGGGTAATCCACACTCAGTCATGTTCGAGGTCGCGTGGTGCGTGATGTTGTACCTCACTGTCCTCTTCCTCGAATTTCTACCGGTCGTATTGGAAAAATTCCATCTCCATACACCATTGCGAATTCTCCGTAGTGTGACTATCCCGCTCGTCATTGCAGGTGTATTGCTTTCGACACTCCACCAATCGTCGCTCGGTTCGGTATTCCTTATCGTTCCCGAAAAACTGCACCCATTGTGGTACACGCCAATTATTCCGCTGTTCTTCTTTCTGTCTGCGGTAACAGTCGGCCCAGCGATGGTCATTGTCGAATCGACATTCAGCGCCCGAGTGTTCAAGCGGGGTCTCGAAACCCCGATTTTGATTGAACTCGCACACTTCCTTCAAGTCGCTCTGGTTGTGTATGTCGGTATCAAGATTCAGGATTTATTCGTGCGCGGTGTTGCGAATAAGGTATTCGCGGGGACATTTGAGAGTTGGTTCTTTATTCTTGAGATGGGACTGCTAGTTGCGGCAATGGGAATCCTTGCCATCAAAAAATTACGCACCAGTCCCGGCTGGTTATTTACTGCGTCGATGATGGTCGTATTGGGCGTGTTGGATAATCGTTTCAATGTATCGTGGATTGGGATGCTACGGGCATCGCATGCGTCTTATTTCCCGGCCTATACCGAAATCAGTATTTCGCTGTTCCTGCTAACCGGTGGGATTTTAGTATTCTATTTCATCGCCCGTTTCTTCCCGGTATTCCCGGAACTCGAAGAAGGTGAAGAGCACGAACATTAATCGATAATAGGACAGACATACAGGCCTGTCTAAGATTTTTTTTATGGACAGACAAGAATGTCTGTCCTACGGAATTAAAGAGGTTACAATGAAATCCTTACTCGCAATCCTTATTCTTGTTTGCATCACGCTTGCGATGGCGGAAACCCCCGCCCCCGAGAAAGCCGCAACGGCACCGGAGATGAAGCACGATACTACATCAATTCTGTATGATTGGCAGAACCGCCAACGTCCGATACCCGACGAATATGTGTTCCAGACAAAGTATCTCGGTGGGACACAAATCGTGTTCAACCACAAGAAGCATGTCAACGAATTCAAACTCGAATGTATCCGCTGCCATCACGTCGAAAGCTGTACACACTGCCACAGCAAGGATGTGAAGACAATTGATGTTTCGGAGGCGAAAGTTGCATTACACGAGAATTGTTTCGCATGCCATAAGACGATGAGTTGCGTCGATTGCCATCACAAGTAGGTGGTGTTTTTAGGTGTTAGATAGGGCGTCCGGCTTCAGCCGGACGTTTTTTTTGAATCGAAACATTAGAGTGGGTCGAGAAAAGTAGAATTGTAGTAGTTGCGACAGTTAAAATTATAAATCAAGGTAAAACAGTAGCTATAGTTTCATTTACAATCAAATTAGTCGCAATAACGGGGATTTGGTATATGTATTACATATACACAACGAGGGTAAAATGGGAAAGAAACTTATCAAGCTGAATACCAGCTATGCATTGGTCATCGATAAAGCATTGCTCAACCAATTAAAAATCGGTCCGGATACCGAAGTTGATTTAATTTTAGAGGATCATAACCGTGCGCTCCGGATCCAACGATCCATACTTCCGCAAGAGTTGCGTGAGCAAGCGGTGAGACATGCGAAAGAAAAAATGGAGATGAAGCACATGATAAATGCTATTCGGGTTATGGGTGGTAAGAAACCGCTCAAGTAGGTAGGTGGTGGGCAATGGGCTATGGGCATTGGGGACAGGAGTAGGAAAAAAAATAAGATAAAAAAAGGAAACGTTTAAGGGACAGAATGAATTACGAACTTGATATTTACAAGATTCAAAGGTGTTCGTGAGCCGGCACTCCTGAAAATGTGCAGGGTTCTGTCTTACGAAAAGATGAAAGAGAAAAGAAAGGGCGCAGCATGACGCGCCCCTACGAATCGCCCGACAAGAATGTCGGACGTACTGTGCGGGCGAGGACGCCCGCACTACCCGGCGTAAAGAAACTCTCAAGGGATAGGCAAGAGTGCCTGTCCTACGAAAACATGAAAAAAGAAAAAGAAAGGGCGCAGCTTGGCAGCGCCCCTACATTGTAAACTGACCGTCTGCACACTACTTTCTTGCCATGCTGTTACAAAAAGAAATACAATACGGAATACTGATTGACTTCGACAGGACAATAACTGTCGAGGATACGCTCGTCTATCTACTCGACCGGTATGGCATGAAGGATTGGAAAAAACTCGACGATGCAATTGAGTGTGATAAAATTACCGGAGAAGAAGCACTCCGAATTCAAATGAAATCACTGCGCATTACACCAGAAAATGCAATTAGTGAGTTATTGGAGCACATTCCGATTCGTGAAGGTTTCCGGGAGTTTCTCGCCGCTTCGAGAGTTCGTAACCTGCCCGTCCGTATTGTTTCCGGTGGATTCGTTGAGATTATCGCACCTTATCTCAAACAGCATGAGATAGAATGCGAAGTTTACGCAAATCATATCAGCGGACTCGATGAGGCAGGCGGTTGGGAAATCGAATGTGTACATGAATCACTACCCGGATGTAAGTCGTTACATTGCAAATGCCTCTCAGACGAATGGTTAAAAAAACTCGGAAGAGAGGCGATATTTATTGGCGATGGCATCACTGACTATTGTGTTTCGGAACGGGTTAACATAATATTCGCATTAGCCGGAGATGCCTTAGCAAGAAAACTTCAGCGGGAACAAAAACACTTCTTCTCATTCACAACTTTTTTCGACGTCATCGACCAACTTGGCTGGAACCAACATTACGGAGGTTAATTCGATGTCACTTCGTTTACAATTCATCGATCCGGGGGAACAACTTCCTCTCTTTCTTTATCCCGAAACTTCCAACGCAAAACCCTTAACAAAAACTCCCGTAATAGATATCGAACCACTCTTTTGTCCCGTATGCGGTGCGAAAACCGTACAGGAAAATTGCAAAGTGATTTGCCGCAGCCGGATTTGTACATACCGAATTATTTATAACTGTTCGGAATTTTAGCAGGATAAAACCATTATAATCATTGCGTAGCACAGATTCATCCAAAGTAGTTCGCTATCCCTATCTAATCTCTTTGAGCCCTGAATTATATGGGTTACAGGTCTCGTTTGCCTCACTTGCTATTCATGTTGTATACTACATAACTTTCCCATACTGTAAATTACTCACGAAATCCCGCGAACTTTAGTTTGCGTCACGACTTACACCTTGGAGCAGGAATGTCCGGACACTCAAAATGGGCGACCATTAAACGTAAAAAGGCGGCAATTGACGCGGCGCGTGGACAACAGTTCACCCGTGTCATCCGTGAACTAACAATAGCTGCCCGCGAAAATGGCAGCAACCCGGAAAATAACCCCCGCTTGCGTCGCGCTATCGACGCAGCAAAAGCATCGAATATGCCCGCCGACAACATTACCCGCGCCGTTAAAAAAGGAGCCGGTGAACTTGAAGGGGTGCGGTACGAAGAAATTTTATATGAAGGTTACGCCCCCGGTGGAACCGCAGTCCTCGTCGAGGTACTGACGGATAACCGCAACCGCACAGTCAGTGAAATCCGCCACATGTTTACCCGCCGCAATGGAAACCTTGCCGAATCAAACGCAGTCGCATGGATGTTTGAACGGAAGGGTATCATCACCATCGAAGATGAAAAAATGAATGAAGATAAGTTGATGGAGATTGCACTCGAAGCTGGTGCTGAAGACGTTCAGGGTGAAGAAGGCGTATTTGAGATAATTACCGTACCGGCGGAATTAGAAACGGTCGTCAGCGCGTTGGAAAAAGCCGGTATCAAATTTGAATCCGCAGAAGTACAACGGGTCGCGGCAAATAAAATTACCATTCAGGGAAGTGAAGCGAAATCGCTTATCGGTTTGCTCGATACGCTCGAAGAACACGACGACGTCCAGAAAGTATGGAGTAACGCTGATATTATTGACGAAGAAGAATAACTTTACATTGTAAAGAATATCTTAAGGCGGGACCATTCCCGCCTTTTTTTACAACCAATTGAAGCAAAATCAAGGAAATTAAACATGAGCGAACCAACTGCTAACCCTGTTGCCTTCCGGTTTTACGAACTGTGGCAAAACATGATCAGTTGGGCTTCCGGCTATATTGACCGGTTGGCCGATGAAGATTTTACCTCTGAATTAGCACCGGGAAGAAATCACGGGGTATGGGTGCTTGGCCATCTTATTGAATCGGAAGACGAGTTATCGAAATTCCTTGGTAAAGGTGAGATGCTTTTTCCTGAATACGAAGAGACATTCGGAATGAAAAGCAAGCTTCTGCCTCCGTCGGAATACGCTCCGGTCGCGACGCTACGAGAACAATGGAAACAAGTTGTAGCAAAAAACGATGCGATGTTCCGCAACCTGAAAGATGCAGAGTGGGACGAACCGCATGCTTTAGTGAAAGGTAATGTAAAAGATGATTTCTATGGCACGAAAGGGCGGTGTGTATACCTCTGGAACCTTCACCAGATGTACCATGTCGGACAGTTAGCGTTGTTATTTGCGAAACACGGGAAAGCTGTTTATTGATTTGAGATTTTTTATAAATACAAAAGGGCGCACCGGGTGCGCCCTTTCGTTTATTTCGGAGACCTGTTTTTTGGGTTGAATTCAGCACCTCCTTTGTTACACTACCTTCACAAGTTGGTACGAACTATCAAACCGTTCTGGTGGTAATTTTGAACCTACTTATCAGAAACCTGTTGCATCCGTCCCGGGAACTGGTCGGGAATGCGGCGGTTCGTATTCAATTTAATCGAATCCTTTGTCCCCGCATTGTTGTCCTGAGTGGATTTATCGGCAAACTGTGGTTTCGGTTTGACAGGTATTTGGTTCGAACTCGCAATCGAATTTCCGCCCAATCCGTTGGCTCCGGGTACACCGACCGGTGTTCGGAAGAGGAAACTCCCTACCAACACCACACCGAGCACCATTCCAGCAGCCAAACTCAATCCACGTAATGGAAGCAACGCTTGCCGTTTTGATAATTGCGACTTCCGGTCACGCTGAAAGGCGATTGGCAGCGGCGGTACGTTCGGCACGAACCCGATGGTTTGCATGCGTGTTCGATAGTATGCGTCTGCTTCATTAAAAGAGGCGCATTCCGGGCAGTCCCGGCGATGTTCCGCGAATTCCGCCATTTCCATTGCTGATAATTTTCCAGTTACTGCTTCGGGGAACATCTTCTCAAATCTTGTGCAATCGATCATATTTTCTCGCGACGATTGGGTTTGTCTTTCAGCATGAGTTGTAATGTCATGCTACTTAAAAAAGTTAACTGCGATTGGGTGTTATATATACGAACGCAACAATTCCTGTAAACGTTGCCGACCGCGATTTACGCGGGATTTGACTGTACCGACCGGTACATTCAAAGAAGTCGCAATCTCTTCGTAAGAGAGATCGTTGATATCGCGTAAAATGACAGCTTCACGAAATTCACGCGGTAACTTTTGTAACGCCTCGTTAATTTTGACCCGGAGTCCGCTGCTGTTTGCGAGCTCTTCGGGGCCGATGGCGTCATCCGCCGGATCGATTTCCGGCATGTCATCGCTCTGATGCCCCAAGGGAATCCAACGGCGCAATTTGCGCTTGCGCAATTCGGATCGGACTAAATTCGCGGCGATGGTATAGAGCCATGTAGAAAATTGTGCGATTTCCCGGTATTGATCCCTTCGCTCCCATACTCGGAGGAAGGTCTCTTGGAGCATATCCTTGGCTCCGACCTGATCGCCAAGCATTCGCAGAATAAAAGTATACAACGGTGCTTGATAACGTTGGAGAAGGGTATCGAATACCTCGTCTTCCCCCGCCTGAAACCGCTGCATCAATAGGCGGTCAGGCACTGCATCATACTTTACAGCCAACTGTTCGTGCATCGGTTCGCTTTCCTCAGTCAAATCTATGGGATGATTTTCATCGTCCGGATGATCGCTGTTATAGTTCATTTACGCACGGACTTTTCGTTGGGTTCCCGCGCGGAAGCGTTCCACGGAGGGAAGTAGGGTTTGAACCAGAAGACGGTATTCTTGCTGGAACGCGCCGGTTGTCTTCAATGCTGTATCTAACGACGCCAGATCGGATAAAGTTTCCCAAATTGCCGCTTCGGTTATCTGTTTGCGGTGTGGTTCCAAGTCCTGAAAAAGACGTTGGTACGGATTCCAGCGGTATTTTTGACCTTCGTCGGCTTTCGGCGGCAGTAACCAATACCAGCACTCATGGAGAATCGAACCAAGCCGCCACAAGATTGTCGTCGCGTTCCGGGATACGATTTGTTCATCCAACCGGTAAATCGCCGACATCATTTTCGCGGAGTCTCCAGTCAGTAAATAGAATGCGACTTCCTCGACTACGGCATTGATTTCACCTAATGCCAGCCGATTAAAGACATCATCGGTAATTTTTCCAGTGTCGTCGGCCCATACTTTCAATTGTTCGACGATACTGTTCAGTTCATAGGGAAATTGTGCTGAGTTAGCAAGTTGCTGGATGCCTTTCAGGGATAACAGCAAGGCCGATTGTTTCAGGAGATGCTTTGTCCAGCTCACCATCTCATCATCCGACCGCTCGTCGAAGCGAATGATAATTCCCGGCTGGATGGATTGTACTGAATACGGCCAAACTTTTGAATTTCTCGACGCATCGTATTCATCGATTTGCCATACTACGAATGTCATTTCATCGAGTTGAACGACGGAATGTTCCAGTGTCTTTTTTAATCTATCGTTTCGCCCCGACGGCGTTCCCCGCAAAAAAATCAATTTCCTTCCCGAGTAGAGCAACGAGCCGCCGCGAAGCGCATCCATTGCCGCTTCCGGCGTGATATCATCGGTATGCAGAATCGCGTAGCCGTACTCTAAATCTTCGATTTCGAGCATGACTTTGATTTTATCGAGCAGCAACTCGATGACCCACTCGTCCGTACCGGTAATAAACGTCAAGTGTGGGATGGTAGTTGGTTCTTCCAACCACTCCAAAGCAGACACAACTTTTCTTCGTGGAGTTGCCATTAGCGTTTTTTTCCACACTCGGCTACAAATAATTCAGCCATTTTTTGGGTGACAGGATTATTCACCATCCGCTCGGGATGCCACTGCACGCCCATTGCCTTGTACTTTGGCCATTCGGCAGCTTCGACGATACCATCGGGTGCGGTAGCCACCACGATTCCCTCACCGATGGTTTTCGTGGCTTGATGATGCCAACTGTTGGTTACAAACTGGTTTTTCGGGAAACATTGGACAAGCTCACCAAAGCCAAGATTGGTAACCTTATGGTAGCAGTCGCCGTTGGAACAATAGTGGGTCAGCGCTTGCGGCAATTGGGTATGAATATCCTGTATCAATGTTCCACCGAAGCCGACGGATAGTTGTTGAAAACCACGGCAAATACCAAACATCGGGAGTTTTCGCTCAACTGCGGAGCGAATGACTGCGGCCTCCATCCACGTTCTTGGCAGATTTCCTATCGACCCTTCGGACAATGGTTTTTCGTTAAAAAACGAGGGTGCGACATCATCCCCCCCACTCAATAAAACACCGTCACATCGCTCTAATACCGCATCGATGAAGTCAGTACGGGGTTCTATCGGGAGTATTACAGGAATTCCGCCCCCCAATAAAACGAAATTCATGTACCGGTCTAACCCTTCCCCAATTAAATCGGCGCGTTGTTGAAGTGGAATTAACCTCGTTGTGTCGTCAGGTTGCACTTCCTGATCGAAATAAAACGGATCAGGCATCGGGCTCCCGTTCCGCGGACCCATTCTCCCCGGAGGATACTGACTCCAAGCGATTGCGATGACGGGGCGGGTAATATCTTTACGCCAATGTTGAGGGTGGTGTGACCAAAGCATAACTTTCCTATAGGATGTATATCGACAGAGCGCTAAGAATGCGTTTTACCCGTTAATCGGGCTGTAACGGTTACGAAGGGTTAAAATGATACTCAAACCGGTTGTTTGCAAGCGTCTGCCCGGAAATAAGAAGGTATTCAAGAAAGCAACTTGACTAACCATACATTTTGATTCATCTTTGCTATGATTGGATTAATCACAGCTTTATCCGTCCAACTGCAATCGACGAATATGTCCAACCGAGTTTGATTAAAAGGACCCATTCATGAATACCGTAGAAGTGTTCGACGATACTGGTAAAAAAATTGGTATTCTAACTGAAGCGGCGGTGCAAGTTTCTAATGACCGGCATGCGACCGGAGGTGGCTTTGTTAGTGGATTCTACGAAGAACTTTCTCCGCTTGAAAAGGGTCACTATGAAGCGGTTGAGTTAAAAGATTCGGAACGTACATACCATCAATGTTGGATACATGCCAAAACCACGCTGGTTGGTAAACTTCATGCTGTTTTTTCATTTACATACACGGAAGGCGCTCCTCTAAAACTGACCGCGGTTTCCGCACATTAGTCAAAAGGACGCACTCATCCAATAAGTTTATTTAAGGAAACTTTTCCCGAATTCTGAAGAGCGGGTGAGCAAACCCGCTTTTTTTAGTTGTATATTCAGAAGTTAAATAGCTACGAGTAAAATGTTTGTTGTTTACTACACACCTGACCCTAAAGCATTGCTTTTCGTTACAATAGCAGGAGGGTTGTTTACACTTGACCGGGTTACCGTTCGGGCGATGATTTTTGCCCCACTGGTTACGGCAACTCTCATGGCGGCGTTGCTCGGCAACCCGTGGCTTGGTGTGTTGACCGGTGTATTGTTTCAATTATTCTGGTTGCGCGAACACGACTCACCGGGCAAATTCGCACCCGATGCCGGTTTCGCCGCGGCAATCGCTTCCGCCGTTTCCGCCTCTCTTGTCGGCCATCTTGCCAGTGGTGAACGATTATTAACATTCTGGCCTTATGGTATCATTTTCGGTGTCCTCGTCGCTCCGCTTGCGGGTTACAGCCGTTGGCTGGTAATCGAACATCTTTCAGGAAAATTGGCAACCTTCGATATAGCCGTACAACGGGGCGATACCGATGCAATACGGCGATATGTTATTTATGGGATATTAGCACACGGCTTGATGGGAGCGTTTGTGACCGGATTGTGTTATTTCGCTGGCTATTTTGTGTGGCATGTTTTTGAATCGATTTGGTTTGAAGCCGATCCAGTGATGTTAACTATTGTTCCGTTATTCGCCGGCGTCGCTATCGCATCGGTAGCACGGGTATTCCTCCAACGCGATACTATCCTCGCATTCATTATCGGTGCTGTCGCAATGACATCGGTTGAATTAATCAGGCGGTTTGTAGCGATATGAGCACCAAAGAAAAACAAATCTCCTATACCGCTTGGAAACGACTGCACGATAATTCATTGTTCACGGTTTCCTCCATTACCACGCTTCGGCAATTAGGCGTCGGTTGGGTCAATGCACTTATACCGTTCGCACAAAAATTGTATGGCGTCGATAAAAACGGAGTGACCGAATTACTGAAACGGCAAAATGGATTCTTCGGCGCCCATCCTGATTTTGTACCGCTCGCAATCGGTGCCGTTGCCAAAGCGGAATGGGAAGTCGCAAAAGAAAAAGCCGACCCGTCTTATGCGAAAAACCTCCGTGAGTGGTGCTCCGCCGCCTTGCAAGTACATGGTTGGCAACTATTCCGCGATGGCTTTAGACCTTTGATTTTGTTACTTGGCCTGATAATCGGTTTATTTGTCTATCATTCATCGAATGCGATGCGTGCGCTCGCGATTTTGGCTTTTTTACTTTGTTACAACCTACCGATGTGGTCGTTCCGACTGTGGTCAGTACGTTACGGCTGGCGAAAAGGGCTCGACTTACCACAAGCATTTATGGCGTGGAAATGGCATAAGATACTTTGGAGCATTCGTTGGCTCGGCGCGGGAATGGTCGGAGTCGCATTCGTATTAACCGCCCGCGAATGGGGCAGGGTCGTATTTTACCTCGGCGCTCACGGCGCGGAAGAGTTAGCGTGGGTGACTGCCGCAGTTGGTTTCCTGTTAGGTTACATTTTGTTGCCACGTATCAATTTGCACTCACTATTGCTGTTGTTAATCGCCGTAGTGTTGGCAATGGCGTGGTTACTTTAAACCAATATTCAATTATATGGTCACACTGAAATCTTTAAGTGAACCGAGTTGAAAGAACTTTCTAATTATGATTCGCAAAGAAATCGTTATACGAAACCGGAATGGCCTACACGCCAGACCTGCCGCGCAATTTGTGAAACTTGCCGCAGGTAGCCAATCGGAAGTGTGGGTTGAAAAAGAAGGAAGCCGTGTGAACGGCCGTTCGATTATGGGGATGATGCTTCTATCCGCCGAACAAGGCGCAAACTTGATTATCGAACTTAACGGGCCCGACGAAGAAGAATTGTGGACTAAGATAAACGAGTTAGTCGGTAACCGGTTCAATGAGGAATAAAGGTGAATAAAGAGTGGCATGGCGTTCCGGTATCGCCGGGGATTGCTATCGGTAAGTTATACTGCTACCGGCCACGCAAACTCGTGATTGAAAATAAAACGATAGCACCCGAATTAGTACAAGAAGAATTAGAGAAATTTGAAACCGCTTTAGCCGCTTGCCGCGAATCGCTCCAACGCACACGTGCCCATGCCGAAGACATCTCAGGGCGGAGTATCGCGAAAATTTTCGAAGCGCAACTTTTATTGCTTGAAGATAATTTTTTCCTCGATGAGATGCGCACTTCAATCAAGACCACCTACACTTCGGCAGAAACCGCAATCTACAACTCGATGCATCGCGCAATCGGCATTCTGATGCAAGGTAGTGGTCAGGTATTCCGGGAACGTGCATCCGATTTACGCGACTTGGGTCGGAGATTGATTGGGTATGTACGCGGTGAAGCAAGCGCTCGATTGGAATTAACCGAACCTTCCATTTTAGCCGCTGAAGAACTGACACCTTCCGAGTTAATCCATTTGGAACGGAACCATTTACTCGGTGTGGCACTCGATGAAGGGGGTCAAACTTCTCACTCAGCGATTCTTGCGCGGGTGTTTGGTGTACCCTCTATTGTCGGATTAAAGTCATTTTCCACAGAGAACAATTCCGGGACATTGGTAATTATCAACGGTAATTCAGGAAAACTTATTGTCGAACCGGATGTACCGAAAGTACAGAAATACACTAAAAAAATTCAGGCGCATACCAACTACCGCCAGCAACTTCTGAATATCCGCGATTCCGAAGCCATCACGAAGGATGGTTGCCGCATCTACCTCCATGCAAATATCGAACTGCCCATCGAAGTGAAATCGGTACAGGAAGTGAATGCGGATGGTATCGGTTTATTCCGTACTGAATATTTGTACCTAAGCCAAGAATCGCTACCGGATGAAGAGGAGCAATACGAAGCATACCATACGGTAGCGGAAGCATTAGCACCCAAACCGGTTGTTATAAGAACGTTCGATTTGGGTGGTGATAAAGTCGCGGCGGATTTGATGCCGCATCGCGAACCGAATCCGTTCATGGGGTGGCGTGCGATACGGGTTTCATTGGACAGATTGGATATTTTCCGTACCCAACTACGCGCCATAGCACGGGCGGCGACGGTCGGAAACGTCGAGATTATGTTCCCGATGATAAACGGGATGACCGATTTACGCGCCGCAAAGAAACAGTTGCATGAAGCATGCACTTCATTAAAAAAGCAAGGTATTCCGCACCGCTCTAATTTGCCGGTGGGAGTTATGATTGAAGTCCCGTCGGCGGCGATGCTCGTCGATTTAATAGCGACTGAAACAGATTTCATGAGCATCGGCACCAATGATTTGACGCAATTCACGCTCGCAGTGGATAGAAGTAACCCGCTGGTTGCGGACTTGTATCAACCGTTCCACCTTTCCGTGTTGCGGTTGGTGCAATCCATTGTACAGACAGGGGCAGCCGCCAATAAAAAAGTATCGTTGTGCGGAGAGTTGGGTGGTAATTCGATTGCAACGGTGTTATTAATCGGAATGGGACTACGGAATTTTTCGATGTCACCACTTCTTATACCGGAGATTAAGTCGGTAGTGCGGGCAACGACGTTGGAAGAGTGTAAGCAGATTGCACAAGATGTAATGAAAATGTCGACATACGAAGAAATCACCCATTTCCTCAAAGTGACGATTCGCAAGCGTTTTGCCGACTTACCGGTTTGGTTTGGAAGGTAAGTGCGGGCAAGGGGTAAGAGGTAACGGGTAACAGGAAAAGAAAGACGCGGCAAGAAGCCGCGTTTACTGTAAGGAGGAGTAATGGCTACTTGGATGTATTTGTTACATGCACCGCGTGAGGATTTTGTTACAACGATGACCGACAAAGAACAAAACATTATGGGAATTCACTTTCTGCATCTTCGTAAAAAATTCCTCGAAGGAGAGATTCTGCTGGTTGGGCCATGTCTCGATGGTAAATATGGGTTGTGCATTTTCGATGCGGAGAATGAAACGACAGCGAGTGAGTTTATGAATGCCGACCCAGCGATTGCGATGGGGTTGATGACCGGAGAACTGCATCCCTACAAGGTTTCGCTACTCAGGAAAAGCGAAGAAGTGGATGTGGGGAAGAAGTAGATAACTAGTTAAAGGAATTTATAAAATGGAAAACATTAAAGAATTTGAGCAACTTATTTACAAGAGGATAAGTTGCAAGTTGTGTCACGAATCAAACCGTATGTGCCATTTTGAAAAATTTTTCGATGAAACAGATGAAAAATTGTTAGGGTTATGGGATCCATTACACTTCGGAAATTTACTTTGTTCTGAAATTTTAATAATTGGCCAGGATTACAGCAATGTTGATTATTTGGAGAAAGCAAAAAGAAGCCGAGAACAACTTTACATACAAGAAGAGAAAAGTCCGACGAATAAGAAAATAAGACGGTACTTGAACAAAGTAGAATGGAAAGAGAAGCCAATTTATTTCACGAATGCAGTTTTGTGCATAAAATTCGGTACAATGAGTGCTAAAATCGACCGGAAATGGGTTGAAAATTGTAGTGAAGAATTCCTTAAGCCTTTAATCGCTGAATACCTCACCAACCTTCGAACAATCATCACTTTAGGCGAAGGAGCACTCTCGGCAATTAAATACTTAGATTTAAACACGATAAATAAACCCTTCAAGAACGTTGTCGCCAAACCGCAATTAGTTAAAATTGATCAAAAGCCTTACAAATTAATACCCATGTACCATCCGGCGTGCCATTTAGATGTTGTTAGAAAATCAACTGGCAAGGAACCAGAAGAGATCTGGAGGTCGATAAAGCTTTGACTATTCATCGCCGGTATTGAATTCTTCCTGCTGGTTTTCTTCATTGCGCTGTTGGTCTAAGGCATCCTTCAGGGCTTGTTCCGCGGAAATATTCGTCCAGCAGACCGCCTGTATGACCGGCCAAAACCGGTTCATCATCCCGAAGCCCATGAAGACAAACGGGCCGACAAATTCAGTGGGAAAGACATTTTTCTGATGAGGGTAACCGACGCGGAACCGCACCTCCCCATCGTCATTGTCCAATTCGAAATTTCCGAATGCCAAATCGTAATTGATGCGGTTGAGAATATCGAGAATGCGCGTCCGTTTCGATTTTGGTGCGCGGAAAGTGTGGGTGGTGAGAGCGATGAAATTGCTCTCGCCAAGCAGGAACATCGTATTGTACCGCGCGTTATCGAGCTCCATTGCAACCCGGAGTCCGCGCCCGGGTTCGAGGATGTCATACTCCAACCCCGCGTTATCAAGGAATTGGAGGATTTGGCCAAATAACGGCGACGCCGTCGATTCCGACGGCGTCTGTTCCGGTTGATGTTCCGATTCGCTCATTCAATGCCTAATGTTTGCGGGCGCACCCATCATGGGAAATAAAGAAAACTCTCAAGGGACAAAATAAATTACGAACTTGACATTTACAAGATTTAAAGGTGTTCGTGAGCCGGCACTAAGAAATATGTGCAGGGTTCTGTCCTACGAAAAGAGTAAAAAGAAAAAGAATAAAAAAGAAACTTTCAAAGGACAGACAAGAATGTCTGTTCTACGTAAAAGAATAAAAGAAACTGCATCAATTACGGGTAGACACAGTGACCCGTCCCTACCCTGTGAAAGCGAAATGCCACGGTGTAATGTTATTGCTTGCCCATTGATGCAAGGAACAACTCGTTTGTCTTCGTTCCGCGGATACGGTCGTTCAGGAACCGCATCGCATCGGCAGGCGACAAATCGCCAAGCATATTGCGAAGAATCCAGATCCGGTTGAGTTCCATTTCGGCGAGCAACAGTTCTTCGTGACGGGTACCGGACTTATTGACGTCGATAGCCGGGAAGATGCGCAGTTCAGCCATTCTGCGGTCGAGTACGATTTCGTTGTTACCCGTACCTTTGAATTCTTCAAAAATTACTTCGTCCATTCGGCTTCCGGTATCGATAAGCGCGGTTGCGATAATCGATAACGAGCCACCCTCTTCGATGTTACGGGCGGCACCGAAGAATTTCTTCGGTTCGTACAGCGCCGTGGCATCCATACCACCGGACAACACCCGACCGGAATGCGGTGCGACAGCATTGTGGGCACGGGCGAGACGGGTAATCGAGTCGAGCAAAATCACAACGTCATGCCCATACTCGACGAGCCGCTTCGCTTTCTCGATGACCATATTCGAAATCTGGATATGCCGTTCCGGTTTTTCGTCGAAGGTCGAAGAGATGACTTCGCCGTGTACCGTCCGTTGCATATCGGTTACTTCTTCGGGACGTTCGTCGATGAGCAGAACGATGAGAAGCACTTCGGGATGATTGCGGGCAATCGAAGTCGCAATCTTCTGCAGAATAATCGTTTTACCGGCTCGGGGCGGCGACACGATTAGCGACCGTTGCCCTTTACCGAGTGGTGTAAAGAGGTCGATGGTACGGCTGGTGATGTCGCACCCGTCAAACTCTTGTTTCAATTTTTCGTTGGGATAAATCGGTGTCAGGTTATCGAAGAGAATCTTGTTGCGAGTTTCTTCCGGCGCTTCAAAGTTGATTGCTTCTACTTTTAGCAGCGCGAAGAAACGTTCGGATTCTTTCGGCGGACGTATCTGACCGCTGACGATATGTCCTTTACGGAGCCCGAATCGCTTGATTTGCGACGGGCTGACGTAAATGTCGTCAGGGCCGGGTAAATAGTTCGAAGTTGGGCTGCGAAGGAAGCCATATCCTTCCGGCAGGATTTCGAGCACACCGTTAGCGAAAATGAGACCGTCTTTTTCCGTTTGTCGTTCAAGGATTTTAAAGATCAAATCCTGACGCGGCATACCGGAATAGTCGTCTATTTTCAGCGATTTTGCGATGTCGTTCAGCTCGGAGATTTTGAGCGATTTTAATTCGGCGAGTTCCATGGGAGTTCTCAAGCGAGGGAATATAATACAACAAACTGAAGCCCCCCTCGAAAGGGTCTTCAATGTGTCTGATGGCAAGGGTTATTGGTTATTTACCATACAGGAGAGCACTCAGGTATGGAGAAATCATTTCAGGCATGTGATACCGCAAGTTATAGGGTGAATCTCACATTGTCAAGAAGAAATACGAAACAACTCATAAAATCGTGGGTAGCCATCAAATTGACTTATTCTCTTGGAAATTGGGTAGTAATGCGCCCACTAAGTAGTGAGAACCGGTTAAAACGATACAATCTGTCGCTTCAGCATCATCACGCGCCGCTTGCAAAGCCGCCGTTGGTGTCGCGAACGCATACGATTCACAGCCCGCATCTTCAAAATATTTCGCTATCTCGCGACCATCACGTGCCCGTCCTTCTGTTAGAGACGCGGCATAGACAATCGGTTTAAGCGGTAATAACGCCGCTACAACTCCTTCAATATCCTTATCGGCAAGCAAACCCATTACGAGTCGGAATCGGCCTTGGATAGCTTTCTTACGCGCAAGGAGAGTAGTACATAATGCCTGTGCGCCAGCGGGATTATGGGCGACGTCGGCAAGTACCAATGGATTATGCGTCAGCGGTTCAAGACGCGAACTCCAATCCGTTTTCGGTAATCCTTCTGATAATGCCTTATTGTTGAATTGACTCAGCCCTTGAGAGCGGGCAGCGAGTAATACGCAAAGCACCCCTTCCAAGTTTTCACGCTGATGTTTTCCGATTAGTGGTAGTTGCAAGGTTGTAATACCCGCAAATTCCGATTGTGCTTCTTCTGAAATTGTTTCGATGCGAACTAATTGCCCTACTTGTTCAAGTGTGACGGATGTATCCCGGATGACATGAACTTTAAGAGTGCTTGCCGCATTCCGGTAAGAGAGGGCTTTTCGCTCTTTCCACCGTTCTATCATGAAACGTTCGACGGCAGGTACTTGTCTCGATGAAGTAGCGGCGGCTCCGCGTTTCCAGATTCCGGTTTTATCGCGGGCAATGATAATTCTCGTTTTTCCGAGAATTTCAGTATGATCGAGATCGACGCGTGTCAAATGAGCTACTACCGGATGGACGACGTTTGTGCTGTCCCATGTTCCGCCGAGACCAACTTCGATGATATTCAAATCAGTTTGTTCGAGTTGAAACGCTTTGAATGCAATCGCTGTCGTTATTTCAAAAAAGGTCGCCTGTTTCGCTTCGGCTTCGGTGCGAATTCCCGAAATCAATTCTTCGGCAAGTTGTTGTGATATCATTTCGCCGTCGATACGAATGCGTTCGCGCCAATCGACTAAATGAGGTGAAGTATAGAGCCCTACACGAAAACCGGCTTGCTTCGCTATTGCCGCGAGCATCGCGCACGTTGACCCCTTACCGTTCGTACCGGCAACATGAATGATGGGCGCGGAATTTTGCGGGTCACCGAAAAATTTCAACAAATGAACCGTCGTATCGAGTGACCGCGTCATGCCGAACCGGTGCCGGGAGAATAACCATTCGAGGTTAACGGAAGTAATATTTGATGGTTGGGACATAAAATTATGAAGCTAATAATGCCAATGATGTTTCAAGTTCGTCGATACGAACCGTGCCGGAGAGTACCGGTTTTTCACCGAGGAACAGTTCCGCGACCGAGAGGAAATTACCACCGGAGTCGGTAAGAAATAGTTGTGTTTTCGATTCACTCGATTCCGTTCGATTAAGTTTGCGGTGCGTGAGCTCATGCGACACGATTTGTGCCGTCGCCTGCGCGCTGTCAATGGCAATCGCTTCATTCCATAATTCCGACAACAGCGGTTTCAATAATGGGTAGTGTGTACAACCTAACAAAATCGTATCGCATTTTTCACTACGGAGTGGTGATAGATATTTTTCCAATACCGCTTTAGCTATTTCTCCAGAGATTTCGCCTTCTTCGATTAATGGAACGAGGAGTGGAGCCGCAACCGAGATTACTTTTCGGGACGTGTCGATTCGATGGATGGCTTTCTGATATGCATCGCTAGCAATCGTCGCACGGGTAGCCAAAACACCGATTGTTCCATTCGATGCGGAAACCGCCGCCGACGCTCCCGGTTGAATTACACCAAACACCGGAACAGACAGACGTTCATGGAGGGCGGGTAATGCGAGTGCACTGGCGGTATTACAAGCCACAACCACAGCTTTGGCCGGGCGTTGCGCCAACCATGCACCTATCTGCATTGAGAACGTACGAACGATGTCCTGTGACTTCGATCCATAGGGAACGCGGGCAGTATCACCAAAATAAATAAACGATTCGCGTGGAAGTAACTTCCGCAACTCGCGAAGGACAGTAAGCCCACCCACACCGGAGTCGAAGACCCCGATGGGAAGATTATGGGTATTTACAGGAGTTACCATTTTAGCGAATTACAACGTTAACCAATTTATCGGGAATGACGACTTCCTTGACGACGGTAAAGCCGTAAGTGTTTTTCTTATACGCTTCATCGGCATGCAGTTCCGTCAGGACTGCTTCCTGCGTTAATCCACGCGCCATAGTGACGTGCCCGCGCACTTTGCCATTTACTTGCAGGACATACTCGACGGTATCTTCCACGAGCCATTTTGGATCGGCCTCAGGGAATTTCTCATCGAATAAATTCCCTTTGTTGCCAAGCCGTTCCCACGCTTCGCAGAAGAAATGCGGCGCCAGCGGCGCACTTGCAAGCACAAGATGTTTTACGGCATCGTGAAGGGCTTTGCCTTCATTTGGTTGTACGTCCCACGAATAAAATTCGTTTACGCAGGTCATTAGTGCCGCAATCGCTGTATTGAATTTAAATTGCCCGACACCTCTATCGACTGCATAAGATAATTTGTGCAGTGCGCGGAGAATTTTCTCCGGCATCGGTGTGTTTCCACTATGTGATTGTTCGGCGCGTAACACCAGACGCCATATCCGGTTCACTGCGCGCTCGATACCGGCGATACCACCGTCGCTCCAGTCGCCGCCGATTGCATAGTCACCCATGAACATCAGGTACATGCGGAAAACGTCGGAACCGTACCGCTCAATGAATGGTTCGGGATTCACCACGTTGCCGCGCGACTTCGACATGCGTGCTCCACCGTGCGTTATCACCCCTTGATGTACCATCTTTTTGAACGGTTCTTTGAAATTTATCAATCCCGCATCATGAAACGCATGGCAAATAAACCGCGAGTACAGCAAATGTCCGTAAGTATGCTCGGTGCCGCCGACATAGACATCCACCGGCATCATGCGATTAACAATTTTCGAATCGAATGCTTCTTTGTCGTCCTTCGCACAAGGAAAACGAAGCATATACCACGACGAGCAGACAAATGTGTCCATCGTATCGGGGTCACGCTTTGCCGGTTTGCCGCAGTTGGGACACGTAGTGTGAATGAACGAATCGATTGCCTCTAACGGCGATTTTCCTTTCGGACGATACTCTTTTACTTCCGACGGTAACAATACGGGAAGTTGATTGTCGGGAACAGGAACAACACCGCAATCGGGGCAATGTATCATCGGGATCGGCGCGCCCCAGTAGCGTTGGCGGGATACTGACCAGTCGCGTAACCGGTATGTTACTTTTGTAGCACCTAACTTTTTCTCGGCTAACTTTTCAACAATTTTCTTACCGGCTTCTTCGGAAGCCATCCCATTGAACTCTTCCGAATGTACCATAATACCGGCTTCGGTATAAGCTTCATTCATCGAATTCGAATCGAGTTTCGTTCCCTTCGGTTGAATGACAACAGTTACCGGTAACTTAAATTTGCGGGCAAATTCAAAATCGCGCTCATCGTGGGCAGGCACCGCCATTACTACACCGGTGCCGTAGCCCTCCAGTACGTAATCGGCAATCCAAACCGGGATTTTTGCTCCAGTTAGCGGGTGGGTGCAATAGGTTCCGGTAAACACACCGGTCTTTTCACGGTCGGTTGCCATCCGGTCGATTTCAGTCGAACGCAGTGTTTTCGCGACATATTCCGAGACTGCTTTACGATTTTCTGGCGTGGTGATAGTATCGACTAAGTTGTGTTCCGGCGCGAGTACCACGTACGACACACCATAGAGGGTATCGGGACGGGTAGTAAAGACTTCGAGTTCCTCATCGATTCCGATTAAAGGAAATTTAATCGACGCGCCTTCGGAACGGCCAATCCAATATTTTTGCGCAGATTTGGTTCGTTCGGGCCAATCCATTCCCCCTTGGTCAACCGGTCTGTCCAGTTCCTCTAACAAACTTTCGGCGTACTTGGTAATTTTGAAAAACCATTGCGCAAGTTTACGGCGCTCAACCGGAGTGCCGCACCGTTCGCAGTTTCCACCGACTACCTGTTCGTTGGCAAGTACAGTTTGATCCTTCGGGCACCAATTTACCGGCGATGTTTTATACTCGACTAATCCCTGACGATATAGTTGTAAGAATACCCATTGCGTCCATTTATAATATTCAGGGGTCGATGTGTTTACTTCGTACCGCCAATCGTACATATTCCCCATGCGGCGCAATTGCTCGCGAATAAATTCGACATTCGCTTTAGTCGAATCAGCAGGGTGGACGTTGTGCTTGATAGCGAAATTTTCCGCTGGAAGCCCGAACGCATCGAAGCCCATTGGCTCGAAGACACGGTATCCCTTCATACGTTGTAGTCGCGCGTATGAATCAGTCGGTGCATAGTTCCACCAGTGGCCGATATGAAGTTTGTCGCCGCTGGGATAAATAAACATGCACATTATGTAACGTTTCTCTTTATCGGTCTTCGATAAATCGACGTTGTCATCACCTCGTGCGTCCCATTTGGCGCGCCATTTCGCCTCCACTTCCTTAAATGGATACATCTGGGTGTGTAAAGTTTCTTCTGACATAACAGTTCTCATTTTATAAAAGGGTCGGACAAGAGTGTCCAATTACTAAAACGTTAAAAGGGGCGTATGAGATACGCCCCTATAGATAGAGTGAGGGCGTGAATCAAGTCAACAAAGGCGAGCCGGACTCGCTTTGTCGATAAAACGTCTTCGTTTCTTTGCTTACACTCACATTATCCTCGATGTACCGACCTCGTGGCCGATGCTACTATTATTGATGAGTCGGGGAGACTGGATTTGAACCAGCGACCCCTTGGTCCCGAACCAAGTGCGCTACCGGGCTGCGCTACTCCCCGCATCTTCCAAGAAACCAGCGCGGTATTTACCGGATAGTTTTCTGAGAATTTCCTTACCGACCATTCGTACAAATCGCAACGTGTCGGGCACGCGACGTACCGAACTACCGGAATGCAAATATAGGACGGGGATTGGTATGAAAGCAAGCCGCCATTTTAGCCATACCGCCTGCAATAACAGCTGTGGTTCAAAGTCAAACCGGTAGCAGTCCGCCTGTATTTCCCACCACCGTGAAAGCCGCATCCAACGGTAGCCACATTGCGCATCTGCCAGTCTTTTTCCGCAAATCAACGATAAAAGATAAGAGCTGGTTATATTGGAAAAACGCCTATCTAATGGCATACCCGACAATTTTCCCAACCGGTTTCCAATCACCAAATCCGCGTTCGTTTCCAACGCCGCTTCGAGAAATTCCGGTATCAGGGCGGGTGGGTGCTGTCCGTCCGCATCGAGCGTTATCACCGCTTCATATCCCGCTTCATACAAACGTTTATATCCGGTTTGTAAGGCATATCCTTTGCCTTCATTTTGCTCGAGCTCGATTACAATCGACGGAGTACCCATCCGCGAACCGTCCATACGAGCTTCGGAACCATCGACCACCACGCAAACCATCCAAGTCGGGACAACTTGACGAACTTCATCTACAAGTTTGTAAAACGCTTCATCGATTTCGCGGACGGGAATGAGGATGGCAGTGTCGTGTAGGCTAACGGGCATGGATTAAAGATAAGAAAAAATGGGGGACTGGGGACAGAGGTCGAGGAAAATAAATGGGGGACTTGGGCCGGGGGTCAGGGAAAAAAGATAAAGAAGAAAAAATGTTTAAAAAAAAAAAAAAAAGATACTTATAGGGGGGATTTGATGGCGAGGTGAAGGGTGCCGATTGCGAGCGTAAGTGAGTGGGCTTTTCCCGGTGGAATGGCTCCCCATAGTGCGCTTAATGTCTCGGCGGAAAAGGTTTGTATTTCGGCAATGCTCTTGTCTTCGATCAATGTCATTAATAGCGACGCGGCGGCAAGCGAACCAGAACAAAGCCGTCCGTAAAACCGCGTTTGTTCAATGCGATTGTTTTTGATTTCCAAAGTAATCACGAGATGGTCGAAACATCCCGTTCCCTGCGGTACACTCCCTTCCGCACGATGGGTCGGATGGTCGCAAATACCGACATTGCGCGGGTTTTGGAAGTGTTCGAGATAGATGAGAGGGTAGTCGGTATCTTGTAACATTACAAATTTCTCCTTTCTTGTTTTTCATGCTTCTTCGAATGGAGTTCTATCGCTTCTACAGTAAAATTCAAGGTATCGAATATCATCACACCATTTGCAAATGTTCCATTTGCCACACATGGCCCATGTAGCCATGTTGGTGTTTTCCTATCAAGTTGGGTTATCCCGAACGACTGATGTTCAACAGCTTCAGGTGTAAACTTCATTATTCCTTCGCAGTGATCATGCCCGGAAAAGCCAAGTAAAGCACCATGCTGTTTCATAAAACGGAAGTGAGCGCTTACATCTTCCGATTTAAACGGTTCAAAAGCGGTATTACCAACTAAATCGGGATAGGCGTAGTGCGAGAAAAACAATTTCACGCCATCAACTTCTTTTACCACATACTCCGGCAAATCGTGAAGGTATTGCCTATCCTCCTCATTAAGTAGTGCCGATAATTCATTGTCTTCATACAGATACACATTCGAATTCGATTGTTCTACATACTCTTTTCGCGTACTGTAATCCAACCGATACCAATTTTTCGGGTATGTGAAACCTGCTTTATGCTTCGGTAATTTTCTGATTGCATACAAATCATGGTTACCTACAACCACGACTGAACACTTTTTCCTCACCAATTCAATCACTGCGTGCGCATCTCTCGACTTTAAATAGCCGTAATGAGGAACACTATATCCAACGATATCACCGAGACAAACAATTTCATCGCAATGATGCGAATCTAAGAGAAAAAGCGCCTCTTCAAGGCGCTTACAATCTTCATGTATATCGGCGACAAAACCAATTTTCATCGAGTTGTATTAACCTTCACGGGAAGAGATGGATGCACACCATTGTAGTAATCGGCGATGGGTGGCGGCGTTGAGTTCGGTGTTACGTTCAGCGAAAAAGGAACGTCCCGAATCGGCATCGAGTGGGTCGAGCCCTTCCGCCAACATCCATTCCGTCACTTGTTCGCGTAGCAGTAGCCGGTAGAGTTCTTCGGAAATTAGGCGCGGCTCGACCGCTCGAATAAATTTGGTGATTTCTTCGAGCGGGTCGTCCCACCCATCCCATCGGTCAATTTCGGGTTCTTCACTCAAACCTTGAATCCGAGTTGCAGTTTCGCTTCATCGGACATCATGCGAGGGTGCCATGGTGGATCCCACACAATTGCGACATCGACATCTTCTACTCCATCCAAGGGGAGAAGGGCAGTACGGGCACCACCGGAGAGCCGGTCGGATAGCGGGCAACCGGGGGTCGTCAGCGTCATTTTAATTTTAACTTTTGTCCCTTCGACTTGGACGTCGTAGACAAGACCCATGTTCACAATATCGAGACCCGTTTCGGGGTCAAAAACCGTGCTGAGGGCTTCCATGATTTCTGGTTCTGTTGGCATTTGATTTACTCCAAAGATGGTCGGACAAAATTGTCCAACCTCCAATTAAAAAATATCAAGATGGTCGACAAAGTTACCTTCTGTGAACCGTAAGGGTTTGTCCAACCTTCAGTATAAGATATTACGGTAAAATGTTCGCTACTGCTTGAGCAACACCACGGAATACTTGCGATGTGTGTGAATCGGGATGAGCTTGCACTTCGGGATGGCCGTTATCACCCGCTTCACGAATAACTGCATTTAATGGTATTTCACCAAGGAACGGTATTCCCAACCGCAACGCTTCGCGTTTACCGCCACCGGTATCGAAAATATCGGTTCGTTCATTGCAATGTGGACAAAGGAAATAGCTCATATTCTCAATCAAGCCGAGAATTGGTACTTCCACTTTGCGGAACATCGTCACCCCTTTGACGGCATCCAATAGCGCAATGTTTTGCGGGGTCGTGACGATTACGGCACCGGATAGTTTGACTTTCTGCGCCATCGTGAGTTGTGCATCACCCGTTCCCGGGGGCATATCGACGAATAGAAAATCAAGCTCACCCCAATGAACATCACGCAGGAGTTGCTCGATAGCACCCATGACCATCGGGCCGCGCCAAATCAGCGCTTGATCCTGTGGAATTAAAAAACCGACAGACATAATGCGAACACCGTATTTTTCGTGCGGAATAATTTTTCCTTCCACAACTTCGGGTGCTTCGTCTATTCCAAACATCATCGGGAGCGACGGGCCGTAGATGTCAGCATCCAAAATCCCGACTTTCTTACCGAGTTGCGCCATCGCTAAAGCAAGGTTGACCGTGACCGTCGATTTACCGACCCCTCCTTTACCGGAGGCGACTGCGACACAGTGCTTTACTTGGGGAATTAGCGATTCTTCCGGCGTACCGGCAGTACCGTGACCACCGAATTGCGGTTGCTTTGGCGGGAGGTGGCGGGCAAGTACTTCGACCTCCCCTACTCCCTTCACCGCTTGCAGTACCGATCTGATATCGGAGCCAAGAATTTTATCGACGTTGGTGTCTTGCGTGGTTAGTTCGATTTTGACGACTACTTTGCCGTTGTCGTCGACTTCGACTTCGTTGATTAATCCAAATGAAACGATATCCCGGTTCAATCCGGGATATCGAACGGTTTTAAGTGCATCATACACCTTAGCGCGTAGTGCTTCCACAGAAGTCCTTTCTCAAATGTCTATCAATATAATACGAATAAGGAGAAACCTCTGAAAATACTTCATTTATCCGTAAGGCAAGATTTATGCTTTCGGAAATAGTTTGATATTGCATTCTATTGCTGTTGTTTAGTGTATATTGTTGAATGTGAATATGAGATACATGAAACTCCAGATTTGAGGTGAATGATGAATTTGAGTCGTTGTACATTTTTCTTTCCGAATGTCCACGGCAACTCTAAGGTTCCGACGTTGTTACCATTTATGGTATTGTTCACGGTAACTATTCTGATTTTACAAACTGCATGGGCAGATTGGCCGACCAGCTCTCACCAGTTTATTCCTTTTTACTCTGGACTTCAAGGTAGTATAGAACCACACGTCGTTAAATTCCGTGCCGATAGTTCAGTGATGTTCGGATGCGGTTTAAATAGTATGACTCAAACACCCGCGCTGATTCAGATCGTGAATCACGATGGCTCCTTGCCGCTTGGAATCAACGGAAGGAATATTTTACCCACTGTCCTTTACCAAAATTGGACGGAAACGGATGATGGTTTCATTTGTGTCGGAACGAATGGCGACGCACTGAACGGAATATTTCAGAATCATTACCAACGAGTTCGTGGAGATGGTTCCCTAGTTTTCGGAGTCAACGGTTTACGAATACATCCTGAACTCGATTCAAGTGCACTCGTTTTGTATTCGATCGTACCCGGAATAGAGAAAGATTCTTACCTCTATTGGTGGTTTTTACCAAGGGACAGTATCCCGATAAATCCTCCAGAACTTAGTTTTATTGAACGACGTGATAGCTTGGGGCAGATTGTCTGGAGCACTCCACCGCGGTCTAGTTACAACAACATTTTATGTTCTGACGGGGAAGGTGGAGTTCTTGCAATGGTGTTAGACACGGTTAGTCCTTCACTGAATTATTTTGGTTCAGTCTACATTCACTATCGTGCAAACGGGAGCATCGCTTGGCAAACGCCAAGATCGCCGGCTGAAATTCGCGAAGACAATATCAGTTTAATTCGATCTGGAAATTATGTTGTAATTTCGCATCAGCAAGACAGCATTGCTCATCCATTTTGGTCGCGACTCGTAGATTTGCGATTCCTCCGATACTCTGATGGTGGTTTTGTCCGATTAGACACCTTACGGGGAGATTCTACGAATCCACCATCAGCACCACCACTTTACCCAGTAGAAGACGGTTTCTTTTGGGGTGATGATAGGCGTTATAACACCCAGTGCCAAATAATGTGGATTGACACTCTACCACAGAATGTGGCGGACATCATTGTCATGTCGGACGGAAGAAGGTGGATAAAATATTTGATTGATAGTGTCTACTCAGAGGATTCCATGTATGAGGTGAGGCAGAATATGCCTAATGGAATGTTTCACGATTCTTCCTTTACAATGGGTCCAGATCTTCTTTTCCCGGGTTTTAGCGGTGGATTGTTTCAGATAAAATTACTTTTCAGCGACGAGGCACAGGTAATTAACTGTGTTGATTCCGATTTTCGCTTTCACGCGCCGGATACTCCAGTATTAGCAGTACCGGCGGAAACCCACGAAGTTCCAGCTATGTTTTCCATCGATAAGCTATACCCCAATCCGGCGAATGGTGAAATTCGTTTGCGGTATGAATTGTTGTCGCTAGCTCCAATTCGTATGAGAATTTACGACGATTTAGGAAGAGAAGTATTAAATGAATTTTTTGGTATTCAAAGACCCGGCTTACATACAATTTCATGGTCGGGCGTTGATCGCAATTTGCGGTCAGTCGCTTCCGGTGTGTATTTCATCGGTCTGAAGGCGGGGGAGAAAGAGATCGTCCGGAAGTTTGTGTTTGTGAAGTAAGTTATTCAACCAAAAACTCACCAAAACTAATCGGCTATTTCCCCACAGTCGTCTCGTACAACACCTTCCCATTATCATCGATAAAATTGACATCCATTTGTTGTGCTGAGATGGTCGCGGCAAGAAATCCGGTTGCTATCGAAGCAAATTTTGTTCCCGCTTGTTTGCTGATTTGGCGCGTGGAAGCGGCAGCACCACTCACGAAATAATCCGTTATTTCGCCGTCTTTGTGGATATGTTCCATATCGTGGTCGTGGCCGCAAAGGTATGCTTGCACGTGATATTTCTTGAGCATCGGGAGGACTTTTTCGATGACTTCCGGGGTGTCGCCGTGACCGCTACCGGAAGAATAAACCGGATGATGCGCACACACGATTTTCCATTGCGCATCGCTATTGGCAAGCGTGCTGTCCATCCAACGCAACATCGCGGCGGTATCTACCCGCGCCACTTCCTTTGCCATATTCTCCCAATCGGTTTTGTAATATTCTTGAATCAAGGGGTCGCTGTCATACACCAATAAAAGAACGTTTGTCGTATCGTCTACTTTTAAAGTTTCCGAATAATACCGCGCTGGTAAATACCAGCGTTTACTCAGTTTGGTGTATTCGATTTGCGCATCTGGGCTCTTGCCATAGTCGTGATTGCCGAGTACGACGTACCACCGCTTTTGCAGTGATGGCGCGGTATACACGTCTTCAAACGATTCTTTCCAGTGGGTATCGGTTACGGTTGCGACACCGGTAGTGTAAAAATTGTCGCCGAGCGCAATAGTGAAACTGCTATTTAGTTTTTCTGCATAGATGCCCATTTGCTTTGCAACCGGTAGTTGGTTGTCGCCGCCACGCCGTCCCCAATCCCCTATCGCAATAAACGTCAGCGATTTGCCGTTCTCTCCGGCAGGTATCAATGTGTTATTCGAATTGAACTCTTTCGTTGCTGCATACGCGGTATAACAGATATCCGCAACCATAAAAACCATGAACAGCAAAGAAAAAAATTTTGAAACCTTCATTTCAACTCCACTTGTAGGTACTCAACACAATACGGTTATAAAGTGAGGATTCCGTAAATAGCAGAAAAGGGCGGGGGAATAAAAAAAGCGCGATGGCTCGCGCTTTGCTTATTTCACTGTGGGGTTATCCGCAATCTTCTGCCCGGTATCGATGGCGGTATGCTGTTCGCTGGGGTCTTCACCATCCTCAATCCGTGTAGGAACCGGTGGACGAGCGGTTTCGATATTCGGTATCGAAATCCGGCGCGCGCCAACATAACGCTTGTGCCAGTATCCACTCTCAATTGTCGAAACGGTTACGCCGCGGCGTGAAGAGTGGGCAAAGCGGCCATCGCCTAAGTATATCCCAACGTGGCTAATGCGGTTCTTTCGCCGGGCGAATGTGAGAATATCGCCATAGCGCAGGGAATCTCTATCAATCGCCGCACCGATTTTCGCTAATTCACGCGAATTACGCGGAATATCGATACCCATCTGCTCGAAGACTTCATTGACGAAGCCGGAACAATCTATCCCTTTACGGCTCTTACCACCCCACCGGTAACGCGTTCCGAGCCATTGCGCAATCGCGATTGTGAGGGGATGTTCACCGTCATCACGGATATTGGCAAGGTCGGTGCTATCCAGGGACTTTTCTACGCTGGAGGCCAGGTAGGAATCAATTTCAGCTTGATCGAGTTGATCCTCTTCGGTGAGAGGAGAAGGTTTGGTGGTTTCGTAAGCTTGCGGAGGTGGTAATAACGCTGGAGGTTTCCGGTACAGGTAACGGAGCGAAGTCGTGCATCCGGTAACCAGTACCGAAGACAGTAATAGTAGTAATAGCAATCGGTGTGTCGGTTGCGACATAACTCTCTACAAAAAGGGTGAAACAAATGGATTGCAAAGTACGGCTGGAATGCCGCACCTACTGCGAACTTACCTACTTTTCGAACAAACGCTGGATAAGCAGATTCCGGTGTTCTTCGGATGTATAAGTCAAAACGATTTTACCGCGTTGCGAGTTCCCCGCAAGCGAGACGAGACATCCGAAACGCTCTTCCAATTTACTCCGTAACACCGGGTCATCAAAATCGGGCTGATTACCGTTATTTTTACGAACAGGTCTTTTTACACCGACAAAATTTTGGACAAGCAATTCAGTTTGCCGGACATTCATGCTTTGTTCAAGGATTGTGCGCCAGAGAGAAGGGATATCCTTCTGTTGTGCACCAAGTAAAGCCCGTCCGTGACCTTCGCTAATCTCTCCGCGACGAATACTCTCTTGCACTTCGCCCGGAAGCGATAACAGCCGCAAGGTATTGGTTACAGTCGAACGACCGCGTCCCAACCGGTTCGCAAGGTCTTCGTGTTTCCAGCCGGTCTGTTCGAGGACAAGATTGCAACCGATAGCAAATTCTATCGCATTTAAATCTTCGCGCTGGAGATTCTCGATAAGAGTAATGACTCCGCGTTCCCCTTCATCCAAGTCACGCAATACCCGCGCGGGAATTTCCGTCAGTCCGGCAAGTTTCGAGGCACGCCATCGCCGCTCTCCGGCGAGTAGCTGGAAATGTCCGTCGGCGACTTCTTCGACTAGAATCGGTTGGAGGATTCCTTGTTGTCGAATCGATTCGGCAAGTTCTTTTAACGACGCTTCGGAAAAATTCCGACGTGGTTGGAGGGGATTGGGAACAATCGAATCGAGTGGAACCGGACGATATTCGGTGGGTGCGTTTTCATCGGCAATTTCGCCGAACAGCGCGGATAATCCGCGTCCTAAATTCGGCGGCTTAGTTTTCATCGTAAATCAGCTCCTCAGCAAGCGCGAGATAATTTTTCGCACCGCGACTGGAAATATCATACTGGAATATCGGCATCCCATGCGACGGTGCTTCTGACAGTTTCACCGAGCGGTGGATTGGTGTATCGAAAACACGTCCCTTGAAAAATTTCTTTACATCGTCCCGCACTTGTTTCGACAAACTCAATCGTTGGTCGTACATCGTGAGTACTGCCCCCTCGATTTCGAGCGCAGGATTCAAATGACGTTTGACCAAACGGATTGTGTTTAATAGTTGGGTCAAGCCCTCAAGCGCATAGTATTCGGTCTGAATAGGTATCAATACGGAATCGGCGGCAGTCAATGCATTCAGCGTCAATAAGCCAAGCGACGGCGGGCAGTCGATAATAATCCACTCGTATTTTTCCCGCATCCCATCGGTTGCATTCTTGAGCAACCGTTCCCGCGACATCATTGGAACCAATTCAATTTCAGCACCCACCAAGCGGATGTGCGCCGGTATAATTTTCAGAAATTCAATTTTTGTCGGGAGAGTACATTGCTCGTACGGAACTTCCTTCAACAACAGTTCGTAGCTCGAGGCGTGATTGGCAGGCACTTCGATACCGAGACCGCTGGTTGCATTCGCTTGCGGATCTAAATCGATCAATAAAACCGGACGTTCGGAGAGTGCGATGGCAGCGGCGAGATTCACCGCAGTCGTCGTTTTACCGACGCCGCCCTTTTGATTCGCAACTACAACAATTCTTCCAGACATGGATTTTTCTACGGGTATTGGTTATAGGTTTCAGGTTATCGGTAAAACTACGCGACACGACCAAATTCTTCGGTCTTGCCGAACCGCTCATCAAATTCTTTCCATACGGGGTCGGATAGAGAATACGGATGTTCATTCACGAAACGCTCCGATTCACGGCGCATCATTTCTACCCATTCACGATGCTCGGTCAAATCCGCCCATTTCAATTCAGGTAAACCGTGCTGACGGGTTCCAAAATACTCACCCGTGCCACGTAAACGAAGATCGACCTCCGCGAGTTCAAAACCGTCGGTCGTCCGTTTCAATGAATTGATTCGTTCCTTAATAATCTGCGAGGTATGGTTATACACAATCAATATACACCGGGAGGGAACGATTCCTCGACCCACCCTCCCTCTCAACTGGTGAAGCTGTGCTAAACCAAAGCGTTCCGCATGTTCCACGACTAAAAGTGTGGCATTGGGAACGTCCACACCGACCTCAATTACCGTAGTGGAAATTAGTACCTGAATCTCATTCTTGTAAAATTGATGGAGTACCCGATTTTTTTCTTCGAGTGACATCCGACCATGCAATAATCCGACAGAAACTCCTTTGAGAATTCCTTCTTTCAAAGTTTCATATTCGACGGTTGCCGCTTTTAAATCGAGCGCATCGCTCTCCTCGACTAAAGGGAAAACGATATAGCTTTGTTGACCGGCGAAAGCATTGTCCCGGACGGCGTTATAGACTTCTTCGCGCTTTTGCGGAGTTACACCGAGGGTCTTGATGGTACCGCGCTGGGCGGGCTTTTCATCGAGTCGCGAGACATCCAAATCACCGTACACAGTCATGGCGAGGGTGCGTGGAATCGGCGTTGCAGTCATTACAAGCGTATGGACACCTTCCCCTTTTTCGGTGAGGAGAGCTCGTTGCCGAACACCAAAGCGGTGCTGCTCGTCGATTACAACGATTCCCAATTTGCGGAATTTTACCCGCTCTTGAATGATTGCGTGTGTACCGATTAGAACTTGGATATCGCCGGTCTGAACACCGCCGAGTACTTCGCGTTGCCGTGCCGCGGATAGACCGGATACCAGTAAACCGACCTTTACACCCAACTCATCGAACCGCTCGACTGACGTCAAGTAATGTTGCTCTGCCAATACTTCGGTAGGCGCCATCAGCGCCCCTTGCCAGCCGGACTCGACTCCCATCATTAGTGCAAGCAACGCCACGACGGTCTTACCACTACCGACATCACCTTGTAGTAAACGTAGCATCGGGTGCGGTTTGCGAAGGTCGAGAAATATTTCATTTAATACACGGCGTTGTCCGTTCGTTAATTCGAACGGAAATTTTTTCAACAATCCTTTCGTCAACTCACCCACTTCAGCGAGTACCAGAGCGTTGAATTGTTGGAATGCGGCACGCTTGCGCCATACCGCCAATTCAAAGAAGAACAACTCCTCGGCTATCCGGTATATCTCGCCTTTTTTTACTTCGTCCATCGATTCGGGTAGGTGGAGTTTGCGAATGGCAAAATCGCGGGTCGGTAAATTCGTACGGCTGAGAACTTCTTGTGGCATGGCTTCGGGGATTTCGATGTCATTCAGGATGTCGCGCACAAATCGCTGGTACATCCGTTGTCCCAAGCCAACGCGACCGAGAATTTCATTGGCGGGATAGACCGGAACAATGCGACCCGTTTCTTTGTATGCTTCGCGGATATCTTCGTCGGGAAGCCGCTCGATGGCAGGGTGGACAAAGGAAGGACGCAGCCGCTTGAGCGTGACTTTACCACTGATGGCGTACCATTCATCGGCGATGAAGGCACTGCGGTAGAGGTGGATTCCTTCGAAAAATGAGAGTTCAAAATCACCGGTCGTGTCTTGCATCAATACTTTGAATAAGCTTCGGCGGCGTTGACCACCGCGCAGATGTACTTCACCAAACGACGCAACTTTTCCGACAACAGTCACCATCTGGCCATCGAATTTTTCGAGTTCATTCGCTGTCACCACATTCGTGCGGTCAACGTAACGGCGAGGAAATCGCAATAGAGCATCGGAGACAGTGATGATACCAGCTTCGGTAAGCGCATCGCGTCGCGCTTGACCAATACCGCGGGCATGATCGAGTGGCTTCGACCATGAGAAAGTGTGAGGGGGTTCGTTGGGTTTGGGTTGTGGTTGTATCATGTGAGTGATAAAGTAAGAATTAATCAATGTAGAGAAAAAGAGAATTTGATTTATGCACAGTTTGTTTATAAGAAATGGGCGGGCTAATAACCCGCCTATTTCATTGATTTTTTGTCGGTCTCAACTTCTCCAATTCATCGCGGAAGTCGCCGGTCGCATGGAAACGTTTATAGACCGATGCAAAGCGGATATACGCGACTTCATCCACTGCGGCAAGTTCCTTCATCACAATCTCACCAATTGCTTTCGATGGTACATCCGGCCCGATTGCTACAATCTGCCCCTCGATAAAATCGACTATCTTGTCGATGTCCTCGTTGTTGAATGGACGTTTCGCAAATGCGATGTGGATACTCTTCTTTAGTTTGTCACGGGAGAAATTCTCAATCGCACCATCGCGCTTGATGACGCGCAACTCCTCCGGCTCGATGTATTCGTAGGTCGTGAACCGCGCATTACACGCGATACACTCGCGGCGACGCCGTATCGCAATACCATCGCGGATAACGCGGGAGTCGATTACTTTATCATCGTCAGTCTGGCAACGGGGACATCGCATTTATTACATCTCGGTCGGATAGAGCGGGAATTGGGCACACATCGCGCCGATTTCCTCACCGCACTTCTTCGCTAACGATTCATCATCCGGTGCGAGCAGAATTTTATCAATCCAAGCTGCTATCTGTTTCATTTCGGTTTCTTTCAAACCGCGCGTCGTGACAGCCGGTGTACCAATCCTGATGCCGCTGGTGATGAATGGACTCTGTTTGTCACCCGGAACCATATTCTTATTCGTCGTGATGCCCGCGCGTTCGAGTGCCGCTTCAGCTTTCTTGCCGGTAAGGTTCTTGTTGCTCAAATCCATCAGCATCAGGTGATTGTCGGTACCGTCGGATACGAGTTTGTAGCCGCGTTTCATCAATTCTTCCGCGAGCGTCTTCGCGTTCTCCATCACTTGCCGCATATAACCGGTAAAGGAAGGACGCAACGCTTCATGGAAGGCAACGGCTTTGCCGGCGATGACGTGCATCAACGGGCCGCCCTGCAGACCGGGGAAGACAACCGCATCGAGCGCTTCGGTCAAGGTCTTCGGTTTCGGCATACCGGACAGCAGAATCTCGCCCCCTTCAAACGAAGAGAGAATCAAACCACCACGGGGGCCGCGCAATGTCTTGTGGGTTGTACTGGTCACGACGTGGCATACCGGGAGTGGATCGGGATGGAGCTTCGTTGCGACCAAACCTGCGATATGCGCGATGTCAGCAATCAAGTACGCACCGACTTCATCCGCGATTTCGCGGAACTTGGCAAAATCAATCGTGCGCGGATAAGCCGAGGCACCAGTCATGATGAGTTTTGGTTTACATTCATGGGCAAGCTTTCGCACTTCATCGAAATCAATGCGTCCCGTTTCGATATTCAGACCATAACTCACGCAGTGGAACAGCCGACCGGACAAATTCACCGGACTACCGTGGGTAAGGTGGCCACCCTGCGCGAGCGAGAGCCCCATGAAGGTATCACCCGGTTGCAATAGCGAAAAATACACCGCTTGATTCGCTTGCGAACCGCTGTGGGGTTGCACATTCGCCCACGTTGCTCCGAACAGTTTTTTTACCCGGTCGCGGGCAAGATTTTCCGCGACATCGACAAATTCACATCCGCCGTAGTACCGTTTTCCGGGATACCCTTCGGCATATTTATTCGTCATGACTGAGCCGACTGCCTGTAGTACGGCGCGGCTGACAAAATTTTCCGATGCGATTAATTCAAGCCGTGTTTCCTGACGGCGGCGTTCCTGTGTGATTGCTTCGAAAATTTCCGGATCGCGTTCATTCAAATTTGCCCACATATTTACTCCCGGGAGCGGTTGTACTCAATCTTTTCTACCCGACGCTCATGCCGTTCTTCGTGCGACAGCGGCGTCGTTACAAATGCGTCGGTAATTGCGATTGCCAATTCGATGCCGGTCATCCGCGCACCGAGGCATAAAATATTAGCATGGTTATGCTGACGTGCCAATTTCGCGTGAAGTTCCGTTGTGCAAAGCGCGGCGCGGATTCCGCGGTGGCGGTTTGCGGAGATAGACATTCCGATTCCCGTACCGCAAATCAAAATACCGATTGCATTCGAATCGGAAATTACCGTAGTAGCGACGGCGTGTGCGATGTCGGGATAGTCAGTGGATACAGCATCATCGACGGAGAATGAATCGACGACAATGTTGCCGTGCTTCTGCAGGTATTCGTGAAGCTGTGCTCGCAATTCCCGTCCGGCGTGGTCGGAACCGATAATTATCGTTAACGGCATCTTATTTTCTCCGCCTTGTCTGCTCTTGACGTTGGAACCACTTTTCCGATAGTGAAACGGATATCGCAGTCCAGAAAACGTTTTCCTGCACCAGATTCAAACTCTTGTCACCACGTACCGTGTACCCTGCTGAAAGATAAAGAAAATCGTTTGCTTGAGTCGTCGGAAGTGTAATTCCCACTGCGGTGGTCATCTCCTTCACCTGTGCGCCATTTGTCGTCAAAGTAGGTAAAACGCGGTACTGAAGCCCTCCCCGCCAGCTCATCTTGGTCCAGTACGGCATCGCCAATCCGTTTTTACCGGGATGCTCCAACCACACACCACCGCCGATTTCATCGACCGGTTGTTGCCGGAAATAACTCGAGTGTACAGCGCTCCATTGCGACCATTTAAAATCGACTCCTGCTTGCCAATAATTGAACTGGTGTGCGTATCCGCCTTGTACTGTCCACGGTGTCTCGAATCTCGTATTTAGACCATCGACCCTATCCGACAAAGCAAATCTTGTTTCTTCACGCACTGTCAGGCGGCTGGGGGTCTGTGCGGACAATGAATACCGGTTGCTATCCAAATCGAGGATGATACCGGGCCGTGCATACACTCCAAGCATTTGACGGTTCACAGTAAACCAACCATCGTAATAGCCGCTGTCGCCGGTAAAATAAGCTTGCCATCCGTTGTTGATGGAACCACCAAGGGCACCCACTTCCAAACCGAATCGCCACTGTCCTGTCTCGACCGAAGTAACGACACCATAGCGGGTCAAACCACCGCTACCATTCAGTTTTAGCGTATAGGGATTCGCTTCGAGCGTTTCGGCTGAAACGGTTTTGAAATTTGTTAATGCGTACGGTTCAACTACCAAACCCGAACGCCAATGGTTGTACAATGGAAATGAGATCGCAAATCCACCGAATTGGAATTCACCCTGACTCTCGGTATTGCCATAGTGATCGCTTAAAGTACGGTTCTGTGTGATGCCGGTAAAAGACACATGGACATCTTTAAATTCGGCGGCACTCGCCGGTTGATCGACATTGATACCGGTCGAGTCATACGCGGCAAGCCCCAAACCGGCGCGGCCCGGAGCGGCACCCATCGCATTCATTAGCGGTATTCCGATACCCTGTCCGGAAAAAACCGATGCCGAAGCAACCACCGTGATGAGAAGAATGAATAGAGTCGAAACCCAAAATCGAATCATGCTTATCTCCCCCGCTGCAGTTGGCTTAGCGTGATTTCGATATGTGCCGGATTTCCAGCATAGACTGAACCAAAATGGGTCCGCGAGACAATATTCGATTCCCACGAATCATATAATAATATTACACCTGTTTGTTTTTGGATAGATACCCAATGCGAGACAATATCGCTGACATCGATTCGTACGGTATTTCCATCCAGTGGAAAAACTCTTGGTAAGTTCGACCAATACGACGGTTCCGAACTCCATTGCGTTGAATCGTTGTAGGACGTAGCAGATTCGAGGGCAACAAACGAACCAAAATCGGTGGTTGTGTCGGAACGAGTCAGTACCAAAGTCGCATGGTGGACGTTTACTTGTTTCCGAATCAAACTTCCGATATCGAACCAGATAACTGCCCGCACATCATCACCCGAACCAAGCTGCAAACCATTGAGTCCGGCTGCCCGCGTGGAATCGACATGGATAAATGATATATCGTCATAGGGTTGTGAATTTACGGTGTCGGGGACTGCGCCAATCGGGATACCGTTCAACATTTTACTGTATGTTATTCGCAATTCCGGTCGCAAGGTATCGAGATTTTCCGCCGCATTGAACGCCCGTAATCCTTGTGCAGTAAGAGTATCCGGCCTGAGCCAAATTCCCATATTGGTGTCGACCAAATTGAGATTGGTACGGATTGTCACCCAGCTCTGAATAAGCGGAATCAGCGAAAACGGCAATGGAATAACCACTGAATCGACATTGGTAGTATCCATCGGAAGCGTAACTGTTACGTTCAAAGGCAGTTGATGGCGATTCATGATATCAAACGATGCCGTCGATTGAGACACCAATGTATCCACGGTAAAGAAATTCAGTTGGATTGGCGCGGGGGTGTGGTCGGCAAGCAATCCGTACGATTCACGAAGCCCGTGAAGCACTAATGTCGCGGATTCTACACGCACGGAATCGTATCGCAAACGCCATGTGGTTGAATCGACTTGGACAGAGTCCATCCAAAGTGAATCGAGCGAACCGAACGAATCGAAGCGAAGAAATGTGCTCCCTTCCATTCCATGGTAATAACCAAAGTACAGGTAACCGTAACTCATGTTATTTTCTGGCCGGCGATAACTGCTGTCCTTGACCGCAGAGAGAACTGTATCGACAAAAAAACCGTTTTGCGGCGATACGATTTCACTTTTACCGATTTGACCGGAAAAGTCCGAACACGAAATCAAAACCAATACCGTGAAGGAAAGAAGTATTAAAACGATGAACCGAAACATTACACCTCGTTTATGGGTCAGCATAAAATGTACAAAGATTGAAGAAAAAGGACAAAAATGGATAATTACTGCGCTTTAGAGTAATAAAGCCAATTCCTTTTGATTATGCACGATAAATGGACGGTAATTTCCAATCTACTTGTATTCGTAACCGGTTACCCTTCCTATCATCGGACATCACATACCCGTTTTGGATACCAAATTTGAATAAATCCCGGGTCAATTTTACGTCGTGACGGCAGTATTCTTCGATTAACTCCCATTTCCCTTGTTTTACCCAAAGTAAGCTTTGGAGACCGTCGGCACTTTTATCGTCATTCAAAGTCGCTTTTGCCAACGCCGAAAGTGGTAACCGTTTCCCGCCATACCGGTGCTGTATTTCCGGCAACATATCGAAACTGTGCCACTCGTTGAAGGTTCGTGGGATATAACCGCGCAATACCTCGTAATCGAACCGGATTGTATTGTAGCCGACAATTAGCTTCGCACCGTCAAGATGAGCGATCAGTTTGTCGATTTCCGGTTCGCGGTATGTCGTGTATTGTTGTGTCCGTTCGTCGTATATCACCGCAAGTGCAAGCCCCATCAAGCGGATATTACCCCACCCGCCGACTTCGTCTGCGCTACGCAAGGTCTCGACGTCGAAATAGACGGTGGCGGTATCCTCCAATCTCAGAACGCGCGGGGCTTCCATCGGTTCCACAACCTTTACGGCGACTGGTTGTGGTGTGAACAAATTGGGCTCGGTAGAAACCGATGCCGGGGACAACCAACGCTTCAACAGAGCCAGTGCACCTAATTTATCCAGCGGTCGGTTTCCGCTTCCGCATTTCGGGGATTGTACACAACTTGGACAACCGTCTATTTCCTGACAGGGACACTCTTCCACCAACTGAACGGTTTTTTGGAGCCACAAATCAAGAATATGGAAACCCGATTGCGTGAGCCCGGCACCGCCCATATACCCATCGTATAAGAATATTGTAGGGCACCGGGTTTGGACGTGCATATCCATTGTAATGCCACCGACATCGTTGCGGTCGCATAGTGCCAGCAATGGAAGCATCGCGAGCAGGGCATGTTCGGTGGCGTGGCGGGCACCGGGGAAATGGTAATTTTGCAGACGCCACTCTTCGATTAAATCGGTTGGCATCTCTATCCAACATCCGGTCGTCTCATATACCGTTTCCGGTAAATCGAGTGTGAAGACACCTTCCAACGTACGCGAATCGCGGTGACGGCGCTCATAACCCGTTACCTTTTCGTGCACGCGAAGCCGACCGAATTTGATTTTGTCCGGGCCACAATTTCGCTCTTCCAATACCGAGAGGATTTCCGTCTCTTTCTCACTGCGCGGCATGGTATAATAGCCGGGCGATGGATTCGGTTCGGTCACATACACAGTATTGGTAGCGGTTTCTAATTTGTCGACAACGTAAATTCGACCGGCATGTAAATAGACTGCTTGTGGATGGCATTCACGAAACGCCGTCTCCCCCGATAGTTCGCCGATACGCCGGTTGGTGCCGGTCTCGATAATCGCAAAAGTGGAACCAGTAGAACGAAGATCGACATTGCGGTGGGCTTGGGTGTTGCGTGAGAACCACTGTCCCCCTTCCGCCGACTCAAGCAATTCACCGGTCGCGATTTTTTCATTCATCCGTGCTTTCACAACCGGTTGCGATAACCAAGGTTCATCGTTCTTGAGCGGTAGCTCTTGTGCCGCGCACAAAAGATGTGCATCTAAAATAAATTCATTCGATTCACTTATATTCGCCGTTTCAGATGGACGAACAAGAAAATCTTGCGGGTGGCGCAATAGATATTGATCGAGTGCATTCGAAGATGCGACGAGCACCACTGCTGCGGGATCGTCACCACGACCCACTCTCCCCCACCGCTGCCACGTCGAGGAAATCAAACCGGGAAAACCGGACAGTATACAGACATCGAGACCACCGATGTCGATGCCCAATTCCAATGCGGAAGTCAATATAACTCCTAACAAATCACCGCTCGCTAATCTTGACTCGATGTCACGACGTTCTTCGGGAAGAAAGCCAGCGCGGTAAGAAGAAATCTTTTTTGCAAGCTTTGAATCTTTTTCTGCGATAGCGAGATACATCCGTTCGGTTTCCTGCCGCGACCGGGTAAAGACAATCGTCCTCAAACCATTGGATACTGCCAACGTCAGCAATCGCGCAGTTTCGGTGAATGCACTCGTTTCATCAGGATTGAATAATAATACATGCCGCTTACTTCTTGGTGCCGTCGATTCGGTAATGGCGACCGTTTCCCCACCGAACAGTTTACACCCTAACTCACCGGGATTCGCTATCGTGGCGCTCGTAGCAAGAAAAGTCGGTTTCACTCCATAAAGTTGACAAATTCGTGATAGTCTTCGTAACACAAAAGCCATATGAGTACCGAAAATTCCTCTATAGGTGTGAAATTCATCGAGTACAACATAGGAAAGAGATTCAAAAAATGTCCGCCACAACCCATGAAACGGAAGGATACCGAGATGAAGCATATCGGGGGTGGTAAACAGCGCCTGTGGCGGGTTACGGCGAATCGTGCGGCGCAAAGCATCGGGAGTATCGCCATCGTAAATCACCGCTCGCGGCGGTTCCATTGTTGTCATCGCTTCGGTTAGTTCATTCCATTTTTTCAACTGGTCGTTTTCGAGCGCCTTCAATGGATATAGGAATAGCGTCCGTCCTTTTTTGACCATCGCCGATTCAAGTGCCGGAATGAAATAAGTAATGGACTTCCCAGAAGCAGCTGGTGTTGAAACAACGACATTTTTTCCCGACTTAGCGGCATTCAGCGCTTCAGTCTGGTGCGCGTACAGGTGCTGGATGCCCTGCGATTTGAGCGCGGTTTGGAGTGGCGGGAATAAACTGTAGCTATCGTCGAAACGCGCTTCCGATGCGGGCATTTCGCTGTGGGAGATGAGTATCTTCGACAGCGAATGGTGTTGTTCGATGTCGCTTAGAAATTTTGAAATGCGGTCAGGCATAACGGATTAACGGTTCCGCGGATGAATTTGGGAAAGCGTAGGGTCGGAGGTGGCAATGGGCGTGATCGGGTATCTTGCGTTGCTCCCAGTCGATAACTCCGCTGGTACCGAATAGTTGTATCAACAATTTTCCTACTTCACTTTTTTCTTCAAAGGTAAAATTTGCTTCATGGGCTTTTTTAACCACCATCGGTGTGTGACAAATAATGCAATCGACCACAATGTAGCGTTCATCTTCATGGTGAAGCGTCGATTTGAGTTCACGATGAACATGGAGACGACAAAGGTCGCAATGCGGGTTCATAGCCACTTCTCCGCACGATACCATTCGATGGTTTCGGTGACTGCTTTTGTTAAATCATACCGTGGTTGGTAACCGAATAATTTCCGAAAAATAGAATCGTCACAGCGCCAGTCTGGATAAGACAATTCGGAAATTTTATCGCGATTTAACAACACTGGTTTTCCTGAAACACGAGACCACGCTTCGCCGCTTGTCGCAACCATATTGAGTAACCAACGAGGTAAGGTCAGTAAATGAAATTTCGTTCCCAACACAAGCGAAGAAGTTGAACGAAACTCATTCCAATTGGTGTCACCCGACTTAACCAAGTGGATTTGCCGGGTTAAATTTTCCGAACTGCCGGCAATAAGTAACGCTTCGACAAAATCTTTGACGTATATCCAACTGAATTGTCGTTGTATCGTTCCGATTTGCGACGACCACCCTTTTGCGAGCGCTTTGAAGAACATAAAGATGTCGCGTTCGCGCGGCCCGAATACCGCCGGAGGGCGCAATATCGTCCAATTCAAATCGCCGCATTTCTCAAATTCTTCTTCCGCCGCCCGTTTCGATTTACCATAAATACTAATCGGTTGAGCGGTATCCGAGTCAGAAAGAACATTCCCCGATAGTGAGGGGCCCGCCGCCGCTTGTGACGAACATACGATTATTTTAGCTGATGGTGCGAATTGCCGAGTAGCGGATATAAGCGTTTTCGCACTGTTGCGGTTTTGTTCGATGATGTCGGATTGTCGTGGTGCGCGAAGGGCTGCCGCGAGATGGAATATCGTGTTGCAACCAGTTAATGCCGCTTGGAATGTTTCCGGTTGGTTATAATCGACGGAAAAATTCGTCACTTTTGGTACTGAACTTTTGGTTACACCACGCGACAACAAACGAATGATATCGCCACGGGCGGAGAGTGCTTCTACCAAATGGGAACCGATGAAACCGGTTCCGCCGGTGACTGCGACAATCACACTAAATCCTTTTTGTACATCCGGTAACGGCGGTACAAGGTCGCTCCCATGTTGACCAAAACTTGATTCATCATCGTGTTGTCTTCCAATATCCACGACAACTCACCACCGCGAAAACCGATTCGTTGGACTTCTTTCGTTATCTCGTTGTACATGACAACGTCAACACCACGGTTACGAAATTCCGGTATCACGCCCATCGCCCATAACCGGACTTGATTGATTTTTTTCGCACCGTACAAATTCCATAGGAATTTTACAATGCCGAATGGGAGTAATTTACCATCACGGATATTGCGGAATGCCTGATAGTAGTCGGGCAATGCAAGTGAGAACCCAACTGGTTTGCCATCCAAATAAGCGAAATGAACGAGATTCGGTTTTACCACCATCTTCAATTGTTTCGCCATGTGGTTGATTTCAGCATCCGTCATGGGAAAGAAATCCCAGTTATTCGCCCACGCCGCATTATAAATCTCTTTTACTATCGCCAAATCACGGTCGAAATTTTTCATATCGAGATTGCGGGTCTCGATTTTGTAGCGACGCCGGAATACATCCGCGGCGTGCTTGTATTTCTCCGCCTGATCACTTGGAGCCAGCCAGTATGCGTACAAATCCATTTCTTTTTTATTGCCACTCGCTTCAACCAATTTCGGGTAGTAATCGGGATTCCAACTCATCATCAGTACCGGCGGTTCGTTAAACGAATCGATAAGAAGCCCGCAGACGTCGTTAATCGTGGGATTGGTTGGGCCTATCGAAGAGGTTCGGCCTTTGCTCCGTATCCATTTTTCCGCTGCATCAAATAGCGCTTTTGCGACATCGACATCGTCGATACAATCGAAGAAGCCCCAATGACCGGCGTTTGCACCATGATATTCATTGTGGGCGCGGTTATCGATTGCGGCGATTCGTCCGATGATTTTACCATCCCGTTTTGCCAAAAAGAGTTGGAAATCAGCACGCTGCCAAAACGGATTTTTCTTACGATCAAGAATTGTAAGTAAATCCATTCGTAGTTGATTGACGAATGCGGGATAGCGTTCGTTCAACTTGTAGCCGGTATCGACAAACGCCCGAATATCGCTCGGGCGTTCGATCGGCACTATCTCGAAATTGGACGTTTGTGAACTCATATCACCTTCAATTGTCTCGCTACACGATTGATTGCTTCTACAGCACGGTCGATTTGCTCGAAAGTATGCGTCGCCATAAGCGACAACCGTATCAAAGCGCCACCCGGTTCGACTGCCGGTGAAACTACCGGATTGACGAATACGCCTTCATCCTGCAACATTCGGCAGAACTTGAATGAAATAATATCTTCGCCGACTACTACCGGAATAATTGGTGTTTCACTATGCAGTGTATTAAATCCACTTTCATTGAGCTCTTTTTTTAATCGATGGGTATTCGCCCAAAGTTGTTCGCGCCGTTCCGGTTCGCGCTGTAATATTTCCAACGCCTTCAACACTGCACCGACATTGGCGGGAGAGGGTGATGCCGTAAATATCAACGCGCGGCAATGATGCTTCAAATAATGGATTATCGGTTCTTTGCCGCCAACGAAACCACCCACAGAGCCAAGCGATTTAGAGAACGTGCCACCTGTAAGCGTCACCCTGTCTTTCAGCCCGAAATGCGCGGCAGTGCCGTCACCATTCGGTCCTAACACACCTATCGAATGCGCATCATCGACCATCACATCCGCTTTAAATTCTTCGGCAAGGGCGACGATTTGCGGTAGTTTTGCAATATCCCCTTCCATCGAGAAGACACCGTCGACCACGATGAGTTTAATTTTATCTTTGGGAATTGAGGTGAGTACTTCCCGCAACGCATCCATATTGTTATGGTCGTATTTGCGCTTGGTCGCATACGTCAGACGAGTACCGTCCACAATCGACGCATGGTCTTGGTTATCAGTAATGACATAATCGCCACGGGTAACGACGGTGTCGATTACGCCTAAATTCACATGATGGCCGGTCGTAAAAATCAGTACCGATTCGACACCCATGAATTGGGCAAGTTTCTCTTCCAATTCGATGTGAATTCGGAGCGTTCCGTTGAGAAACCGCGAACCCGCGCAACCGGTGCCAAACGCATCTACGGCATCTTTCGCGGCTTGTTTAACTTCGGGGTGGTTGGTTAATCCGAGGTAGTTGTTCGAACCCATCATCAATACTTTTTTACCGTCGATGATGACTTCGGTGTCTTGGTCGGAATCGATGGAACGGAAATATGGATAGATTCCCGCTGCCATTACTTGTTTTGCACGTGTAAATTTTTTCGAACGATCCAATATGGACAACTCGTTACCCCCTCAGTCCGCCAAACCAATCGGACAAAAATGGTATGCGAAACGACCGGCCCGAAAATGCATTCAACATTCCCATCAGAGCCAATCCCGCACAAATAAGAAGCACGGCATCCCAGAGTAAATTCCACCGGAATAGCAATGCTGCGATTTCAATAATTAAAAGCAAAAAACCCTGTTTCGCGTGGTGATATACGAAACGGTTCTCGTGGCTTTGTAATAACCCGATAAAACAAAAACCGGGCAAATACGAGAGTAGTGCGAGACCGCGCCCGGTCTCTACTTCTTCCTCGTCCCATACTTCCGAAGTAAAGAACCGGTTGCGTGGGTTACGCTGTTCTTCGAACTCCGGCACGGATACCTCGATTGGTTATACAAATTCGCGGCTCAACTAAACCGCATTTCGCCTACAAATAACGAAAGCTACTTCGTCAATAACGCAAGGCATTCGTCGAAACTCATCATCTTGCGTTCACCGGTGCGTCGTTCTTTCACTTCTAATCTACCTTCGGAAACTGCTTTTTCCCCCACAATCACCGCATAAGGAAAACCGACTAAATCGGCATCCTTGAATTTCATTCCGGCACGCGCATCGCGATCATCTAATAGAGTCTCTACCCCGTGGTTTTTCAATTGATCGTACAATTTCGTCGCAATCGCCATCAAATCAGGGTTACCGACGTTTACGGGAACAATCGAGGCAAGCATTGGTGTGAGAGCTTTGTTCCAAACGATACCGTCTTTATCATGATCCTGCTCAATCAAACCGACAATGATACGGCCCACACCGATACCATACGAACCCATGATAATCGGTTGTTCGACACCACTGTCATTGAGAATCGTTGCACCCATTGCTTGTGAGTATCGCGTTCCGAGTTTGAAAATGTGCCCTAATTCAATCGACGTAGCGATATGCAGGGCACCCGAACCGTCAATAGCTTGCTCACCGGCTTTTACTTCGCGTAAATCGACAAACGACGTTGGATGAATATCACGACCGACATCCAATCCCCCGATATGATACCCATTCCGGTTCGCACCGGAAATCAGATTGGTGCCACTTTGCAACCGCAAGTCGGCATAAATCGGTAAATCGACGCTGCAAGGGCCAAGAAATCCAACATCAGCACCGTGAAACCACTTACCAACCGATTCGGGCAACGCGGGTACGACTTGTTCGCCGACGACTGCGGTCAATTTCGCTTCCACCAGTTCATCGTCACCGCGAAGCAGCGCCACTACCGGTTTTCCGGTATCGGTGACATAAACCAATGTCTTTACCAACCGGTGTGCGGGCACGCCAAGGAGTCCCGATACTTCTTCAATAGTACGTTGTGTCGGTGTCGAAAGTTCATACGTAGCCGCGACTGAGGGTTCATCCATTACCTTGGGAGGAATCGAAGCCGCAATTTCGATATTCGCGGCATAACCGCCGGGACTGCGTACGATGCGGTCTTCACCAGCGTCGGATTCAATCATGAACTCTTGGCTACCGGTTCCACCCATCAGACCGGACGAAGCACCGACAATGAAATAATTGAGACCGCACCGCTCGAAAATCCGCATATACGCTTGCTTGTGCGCTTCGTAGGATTTATCCAACCCTTCCTGATCGATGTCGAGCGAGTATGCATCTTTCATCAGGAACTGGCGGACACGCAGCAAACCGGAACGGGGACGGGGTTCATCGCGATACTTGGTTTGGATTTGATACCAGATTTGCGGTAAATCACGCCATGACCGTACTTCGCTACGTGCAAGGTAACAGATAATTTCTTCGTGCGTAGGCGCGAGCGCATACTTACGACCCTTGCGGTCGATTACCCGCATCATATCGTCGCCGAATGCGGCATTGCGTCCTGTTTCATCCCAAATTTCTATCGGGTTGAGTGAGGGGAGAAAAAATTCCTGCGCACCGATGCCATTCATCTCTTCACGGATAATCGAAGTGACTTTCAACATCGACTTCCAACCCAACGGGAGAAACGAATAGATACCGGCTACCAATTGCCGAATCAAACCTGCACGCACCATCAACTGATGCGATACCGTCGTCGCATCAGCGGGTGAATCTTTTAGGGTCGGAATGAAACTGCGCGAACGCAGCATGGTTCTACCTTTCTACTTAAGCAAATCAGTTTTCTGTTTTACTTCATAATTGAAAATGATTTCTTTGCATGCCAGACCGATTGTCCAACGCACCTGCAAACATGCGCGCCCGGCGGGATTTGAACCCACAACCTTTGGCTCCGGAGGCCAACACTCTATCCAATTGAGCTACGGGCGCAAAAAACACGATTTATAAGATAATGCGTATTCTTCGCTTAAGGAAGTCGTTCCAATCGGGTAGTCGTTGCCATTCCGTTCACAGTGAACCGTGCGAAGTATGATCCGGCGGGCAAGTTGCTGCCCCACTGCGCATTGTAGCGTTGACCGGATGCAACCGAACCATTATACAATTCCGCGACGCGACGACCAAGTACATTGTAAACGACGAGTGATGCCTTACCTCCAACCGGACTGGCAAACGTCAATCGGGTCGCGGGATTAAAGGGATTGGGGAATGCGCTAATTTGCAGTGATGAAGGCAATGAAAAACGGACAGTCGGCTGCGAAACTGAAGTTGGATTGTAATGACGCGCCGATTGTTGCAAACTGGCGGCGAATGTAAAATCAGGAGTTGTTACACCAGTATCGCTGGTAGCTGTGACCAGAGGACCAACATTTTGAGCAACATAAGAAACTGTTGTTTGGGTAGGAATGGGAATCGTAATTAACGTTAAATAAATCGTACTGAATACTTGTAAATCGTAAGCGACCCCGCCACTGGTAACTGTTACCATGCGAAGCGCTTGTACTGAATCGCCGGGATACAGCAGAGTACCGTAACTGTCAATCGTATTTACCGAGCGCAAGAGGACGCGCAATCTGCGATGTTTCGCACTTCCTAAAACAACAGTGTCGGTTAAAGTGACGGTTGTCTTTAACGAATCCGTCCACGTCTGATTATAGGAAAGCGGAAAGTTCGCTAACCGGTAAGTAGTCGTGATACTGTCGGTTTGGGCGGGGTGTGCGGGAAAGTTAACAGTATCCGCGGGGACGTAAACACCAATCATTTCGTAGGTGTTCGTACCATACCGGAAATAACTGTACATACCGGGTAAAGAAATTACACCACCACCAAAAAGAATTCCTTCCTGAGACACGGAAGCTAACCGGTTGGAACCCCAATTATGAGTATGTGTAATGGGTGTACTATCGGGAGAAATGTCGGTGTAGTCAACGGGATAAGCAAATTGGGAAACGGTGGAGAAATCCCAACGCTGGTCGCCACCGGTTGTTCCAAGCACAACAGAATCCGCCGCCGTAGTTAAATACGGTGTGGTGTAGTTGGCGGAGTCGGGAAACTGTGCGCGGGTAATGGTTATCTGAGCCCATACAGGAACTGAGCAAACCAATACCGCCGCTACCAAGGATACTACAAAACGAACCAAGCGAATCATCCTTCCCCCTCTCCCATTGCTTCAAATAGAAGTTGCCGATACTGTTTTTTTAACGATGAAACCGGACGCTCCAACCAATCGCCAAGTTTTACTTTCGTTCCAATGCATGAACCGACAACAGTAAAACTAAGATTCATTTGCCGTGCCTGTCCGAGCAACCGTTCCACGTTCGATTCTGCAATACATACAACAGCGCGGGAAGCACTCTCCGAGAACCACCGCAACCGGTTGTGCCCGTTTGGTAACGCCGCTGAGATGCCACAGTCACCGATTACAGCCATTTCAGCTAACGCGAATGCAAGTCCCCCTTCGCTCAAATCATGTGCCGCAAGAATGGTGTGGTTACCGATTTCCTCGCGGAGGAACTTGAGTAAAGCGCGGTGCCTGGCAAAATCCAACTTGGGAATAGTCCCGGCAACTTTTTTATGCGCTAAGCGAAGAAGCGTACTTCCACCGAGCTCGACTGCTTCGGTATCGCCAATCAAACACAATACGGTATGATCGATTGCACCCGCACCGACGTTCGCTTGCACGTCATCAAGGATACCCAATATCCCGATAGTTGGTGTCGGCATGACGGCGACTTCGGGCGATTCGTTATAAAAACTCACGTTGCCGCCCGACACTGGTGTATTGAACTGGCGGCATGCCTCGCCCATTCCGGCAACGGCTTGGCGGAAATAATAGTACGCTTCCGGTTTGTACGGATTTCCAAAATTTAGGCAATTCGTTATCGCTACCGGTTCAGCGCCGGTGCAAGCTACATTCAGCGCCGATTCGGCAACGGCATGTGCGGCTCCCCAATATGGATCGAGCATCACCCAATACGGATTGCAGTCGGTCTTTGTCGCGAATCCTTTTTCCGTACCGGCTACCCAAATTACAGCTGCATCGGCGTCGCCCGGAGAACGCGCAGTAGCGCCAATTACGGTATGGTCGAATTGGCGATATATCCAGAGTTTCGATGCGAGATTTGGATCGTTCCACAATAAATCGAAACACATTTCATTTTCGGGAAAGTCCTCGGTCAATGGATCATATTTTCGTTTCTCATCCATCCCCGCCGGGACCCTGTCCTCACGAACATATTGCGGTGCGCCACCACCAAGCACCAATTCGTCGCCGGGAATTTCCGCAACAATTTCGCCATGGCTGCGAACAATAACTTTTCCACCCTCGATAACTTTACCAATAGCAACGGCTTCGATGCTCCATTTATTGCAAACTTTTTCGAACTCCGCCGCTTGCTCAGGCGTACACACAGCGAGCATCCGCTCTTGCGATTCCGACAGCATAATTTCGTACGGTGTCAAACCCGCTTCGCGTTGCGGTACGAGGTCAAGTTCGATGTCCATACCTACTTGACCGCGCGCGCTCATTTCCGACGTCGAACAGGAAAGCCCCGCCGCACCCATATCCTGAAGCCCTACCAGCAGATGTTTCTCCGCCAATTCAAGAGTCGCTTCAAGTAACAGCTTTTCCGTGCTCGGGTCGCCGACTTGCACATTGGGACGGCGAGAAGAAGATTCCGCAGTGAGTTCGTCGGATGCAAAGGTCGCACCGTGAATACCATCGCGTCCGGTTTTATTACCCATGTAATACACCGGGTTACCAATTCCACTTGCAGTAGCGGTTATAATATTTTCGACTTTGACTACACCTACGGTCATTGCATTCACGAGCGGATTAGTGCGGTAAGACGGGTCGAACGATGTTTCACCGGCTACGGTTGGAATGCCCATGCAGTTGCCGTAATCGCCAATTCCACGAACGACGCCATCCACCAAATAACGGGTATGGGCATCATTGAGTTCACCGAACCGGAGTGAAACAAGATTCGCGAGCGGTCGCGCACCCATTGTAAAAATATCCCGCAAGATGCCGCCAACACCGGTTGCCGCGCCTTGGTGCGGTTCGACTGCGGAAGGGTGGTTGTGCGATTCGATTTTAAATGCAATAGCGAGACCGTTGCCTAAATCGACTAAGCCCGCGTTCTCTTCGCCGGCATCGACTAACAACCTGCCGCCACTCCGAGGGAGTTTCTTTAATTCAAGAATTGAATTTTTGTATGCGCAGTGTTCGGACCACATCACGGAAAAAATACCGAGTTCCGTCCAAGTGGGTGTGCGGTTTAGAATGTTACAAATTCGTGTGTATTCGTCGGGTAGGAGTCCATGCTCTATTGCAAGTTTTTCGGTTACTACTGGTTCGTTCATACAATTCGCTTTAATGTTCTTCTTTGTGAATCGAAATGCGGCGTTTCAACCGCAATTAAAATGTTTGGGTTGCAGGTAATACTGTAAAATATCTACTCAGTATCCCGATTTGCGCATTCGATGAGTTGTAAATCCGCACCGTAATTTGCGCCAGTCCGGTATCGCCCTGCGCGAGTTTCCAATATACCAGTGTATCCGTACCCCAAATATTCACAGTGTCGGTATGTACTTCGTGGTATGTCGAAAAAGTCGCGGTACGGAAAGTATTATTGGTGGTATCGAGTGAAACTTTACCCGCGATACTCATTGGAATATGCGGTAGTTTTTGAAGCGTGAGTGAATCCTGCACGGTGGTGTATATAGCATATAGAACCGGTAAAGTATCGCGTGCGGCAAAAATTGTGTCCTGATCCGGATTGCCGCTTAAATTAAATCGCAGCAGGTAAACGCGCGGAGTGTAGTATCCCGACCCGGTGATTGTATTGTTATGGCAACTCGTGATCGCAATAAACAATACCGGCACGATAAACAAATACAACTTTATAAGCGTTTTGTTCATAGTTTCATTTCTCAACTATAGATTAACGGTGTTTCTTTCCCGTCGATAACCCGGAAGGCCCCGGTAGCCAGTGCTAGCATTTCATGTTCGCCGGGGTAATCATAGGATTTGGCAATCCAATTTGTCTTCGCGAGTAAATCATCCATCAGTCGCTTGGAACGGGCGAGCCCACCGCTGCGAACGATACCATCCACGCCGCCTAACACCGCCGCCATCGCACCGATTTCTTTCGCTAACTGTAAAACGAACGCACGGTAAACCGTTCGTGCAAGTTCATCGCCGCTGTCCATTCGTTTCTCCACTTCACGGAAGTCCGATGTACCGAGGTAACCGGCAAAGCCAGAATTTCTGCTGTAACGGTCGATTAAATCCCGCTCGGTGTATTTTCCTGAAAACGCTTGTTTTAACAATCCACCAATCGGAAGCGCTCCCGCCCGTTCCGGTGAAAACGGCCCCATCCCCAACAAACCGTCATTGACATCGACAACGCGACCGCCGTCCAATGCCGCTACCGAAATACCACCACCTAAATGGGCTGCGACAAATTTGGTCTGTTCAAGCGGTTTGCCCAATTCCGCAGCCGCAAGACGGGCGCATGCACGCAAGTTAAGCGCATGCCACCGGCATTTTCGCGGGATGTCGGGATCACCGGATATTTTCGCTTCGGGGGGAAATTCATCCACTGTAACGGGATCGACGATGAAAGCAGGTACTTGATGAAAATTTGCTAATTCGGAGGCAAGGAGAGCACCAAGATTCGAGGCATGGTTGGAATATTTTGCAGTTCTCAAATCCGAAAGCATCGCTTCATTGATTTGATAGGTACCGCCGCTTAGTGGTTTCAGCGGTGCGCCACGACCGGCGATAGCAACCACTTTATTATCCCCGGATAACCACTCTTTCAGCGCCGCTTCCACAGCACCTTTACGAAGTTGTAATTGATCCGCAACGTTGGGATAACCTGCCAGTTCTTCACGGGAATGGCTCACTTCTTTTTCTTCTATCAACTGCTCGCGGTTGGCGATTGCAACTTTGGTTGAAGTGGAACCGGGGTTGATGATAAATACAATGTCCATAATGGGTCCTCTGTGCAGGGTTTACTCATTGGAAAAACCCATAACCGTTGTTTCTATTCTAATTTTCTGATGGTGCAGAATCCCCCGGTACTATCTGCGCGAACGAAAATTAAGGTAACTGGAACGCATAAATCGATAAAGCAATCATCGCTCCTAAGATTAGAGCGATAGTGCCGTAATCACGAATGATGGCGCGAAATCCGCGTTGATGCTTTTTGCGGACTTTCTTGCGGTGTACACGCGATTCCGCATGTTCTTTTGAAACATACGACTGGTAGCCCTGATCATCGGTAACGAGTACGTAACGCGGATCGTCTTTGAAGAGCTTTTCCTCTTCTTCAAATCGAATCTTGCGCATCTCATCGTAATGAACCGAAGGTTCCTGTTCGATTTCGAGTTGGTGCAAGCGGTTTCGGGCTTCGACATCCTTACGTGACAGTAATTCACGATGCTCTTTACGGATTCGCTCAATCTCTTCCGGTGTTAACCTTGCATGTTGTGTTTTGTTTTCGTTCATAGCTTACTCGATTTTCATTCCACGTAATAGATAATAACACTTGGAGTTATCGGTCAATCGAATCATCACCCGATTTGCACCCGCCTTCAGGAAACGGCTAATGGGATAAGCGTCGCGAGCCACTGTACGGGTTTCATCGATATTGACCGACGGCCGGATATTTGCCTGAGATACCTGACCATTCACTTCGATTGCTATCTCGGTCAGCTTGGAAAGATTAAATTGAAAATTGCGGTTTGTAGCGTACCCCTCTAAAACCAGCGACAATGGCCGGTCCGTATCAAAACCGGGTGGTAAGTTAAACGTAACCTCTAAATAATCGCTTCCAGATGGGTTGGCATTGGGACGACCGGGTCCGAATTGATATACATAGAAATCGTAGGGTTTAATTTTGACGATTTCCGGGCCGTACTCTTGTGTGGGTACTTCCCCTTTTTCTTCCGTCCAATACCCGGTTTGGATATTGATTATACCGCGTGTTTTTATTCTGCCGTTTTCATCCACCCGGATTTCCAAATCGACAGTCGCGCGATAGCGTCCAACGATTTCCTGTTCGCTCGACCGGTCGGTGATTTCGATAATTTGATTCGGTGGGGCGATAAAACCGGGAACATCACTGAATGATATCGTGTGGGTTCCGATTGCCGGTTCTTGAGTAACCGAACCGCGTCCAACCGCAACGCCATCCAATTTAATTTCGCCGATAATCGGTTCGGTACGCAATATAATTTTTGCGCTGTGTTCCGCGACCAATTCAAATGCGAGCGACGTGCGTTCGCTTGTGTTTGTCCGATTCGTGGTTAAAAATGTCGGATTCGAACGATAACCCGGTTTACGAATCTCAAACTTTAATTGTCCTAACGGCAGGTCACTTAGTAAAGTATTTTGCGGTAACGGGGTCGGTGCGTCGTTCAGATATATCGTCGCATCGGGTTGGTTACTCGTGATAAATACTCCACCCGCAGTAGTGGATGGAATCGACTTGCGTGCAGTATCTATAGCAACATCCGAAACCGCCTTTTTCTCGGGTGAACTTAAACTGCGAAGTTGCGTAAGAACTATCGGTTCGTCGGGGCGTGGTGGAGGAAAATGGCGTCGCCATAAGCCGGAATTGTCGCCATTGAACAAAGAGTCCTCGACTAAATGGAAATTGGCATAGGTCGTGTCTTGTGATTTAACCGTCACAATTTGGAAAGTTGTGCGATAACCCGGTGCCGCGATACCGATGTTATATTCACCCGGTTTCAAATTTCCAAATTCATTCGCATGCAGCATCGATAATGCCGTATTCACGAATACCATTCCGGGAGCGCTGATATTTGCATGCAGCATCACTACCGGTGGGATGTACAAAACCTTGTATGCCCGGTAACCAATAGCAAGCGCCATAATCACAAAGATGTAAAGCAAAACTTTTCGCACCTGCCCTAAAAAAATCCGGTGCTTGGATTCACGTCGTTGACGGCTTTTCTCGCGCTTCTGGTGAAGTTCCTCTTCCAATACCCATTTTGTTACACCGTATCGATTTACATATTGCACGTAATCGGGTTGCTGGGAAAAGTACTCGTCTTCAACCTCATGGCGTATCCGTTCGACTTGTTGTAAATAGCTTTCGTCTTGATTGAATTGCTCGACACGCCGCGGATCGGACGGAGTCTTACCCCGTTCGCGCGATGCTTCCAAATCTCGACGAATACGCTCGCGAATTTGCGATTGTTCTTCCGGTGTTAAAGCCATATCCCCTCATTATTGAGTCGACATTATATTGTAAATCAACGTTATCAATCACTCAACCTTAATAATAATACATTCTTCCGGTAATTCTGAAATCACTTTTTGAACATCTTCAGTTGTAACGTTCTCGGTTGATAAATAGCCCGGTAATGCCTTGTTAGGGTCGTCGTTATCCAATAGCGCCATTCCCATTGCATAAGCCCGGTATTGGCGCGCAGCTTCGCGCATCCGTTGCCGTCCCGCTATCGCATTTTTGGTACGGATAACGTCGCTGCTGTCGATTTTACCGGTTCTGAACTTTTGGTACAAATCGGTCAAAGCAGTGGTGGCGCTGTCCAGCAACGATTTCTTGGTACCCATTTGCATCGAAACTATCCACGCATCGGGAGTGGTACGAATTGCCGCTCCGATGCTATACGCCCACCCGCGGGTTTCACGTAACTCTTGTTGAATCCTTGTCGAAAAGATATCCATCGCGATAGCTGCCGCGTCCGATTTATCCTTCGGTGGATTGTTTCGGACACTTGCTATCATTAAATACGATTGAGATTTACCGGCTTTAGCGTTCACAACGCCGGTTACGGTCTGGTAATTTCTGCCTGAATGTACAACGGCTGTCCCGGCAGGCAACTTTTGCAATGGTTCTAAAATCGCCTTGGACATGACTTCGGGCACATCTCCCGCGTCGATTGTGACAACAGTGGCATTCCCGACCCAGTACGTCTTGGCAAATCGTTCCACGTCACCCAAAGTAATCGCTGCAACTGATTTAGCGGTTCCATAGGGAGATAAGGGTGGTTTACCAACGTAAAGGCGTTTATCCAATTCCCCGCGAGCCACACTCCGAGGCGAACCCGTCTCACGGGACGCCCGAGACAAAGCCGCTGATTTCACATTTTGAAACATTACGGAATCAAGCCGGGGATGTAACAGTGTTTCGACAATTAGTTTCATTGCGACTTCTAAGTTTTCACCCGGTACATCAAAACGGATGAAACTAAATGCCGGTGAGGTATAATAATCATCGTAGGGAATATCGGGGTTATCGGCGGTTTTCATATCCAACCCGATAGCTGCGATAGTGTCTTTCCACGCATCGAGTTTCATTGTCGATGGGCCGTTCATCAGCATGGTATGTGCGATTTCAGCGATACCGTGAAGGGAATCGGGTTCGCGCTCCGAACGATTAACAAAACAGATGTGTCCGCCGACCAAATTCGATCCGGGGCTTTCACGAACCGCAATACGAACGCCGTTTGGCAGTGTCGTGTCGACGATACGAATGGAGTCCGATTGAACACGGCGTGTCGAAAGCGGTGGAGCTTCCACAAATAAGCGCATCGGACGAGATAATGCATTCTCCAATGAAGTGGTAATCTCATTCGCGGATAATTTCTTTTTAATCCCGTCGATGCGGTTCCAGATTTCGTCAGAAGCGGCGGCAATTTTTGGAGCTTGAAACAAACCCCAGTACTGCAAGCGCTCGCCGGCTTTGCCTTCATCTACCCGTTCCTGCATACGAACCCGACGGAGTGTAGAAGGCGTTACCCCTTCTTTTTTCCATTTCACCAATGCCCGATGTATCACCGCACGAAGGGAATCGCTGCTAATCGTACCGGTATAATTGCCGCTCATTTCCAATTGGCAAAAGTCCGCATCGCGGAATATCTCAAGATTAACATTACTTAGGTTTGTTTTAGCGAAATTGCGGTCGGCATCAAACATCGCCAGCGCTTCATCCAGTGAAGCTTGCACGAAAACCGAATCCATCGGTTCAATAGGAAAACTTACTTTGAACCGGTAGTCACTCTTTTCCGAAACCGAAGTTGTTTCGAATTCATCATGAGAGGGTATCTTTCGACTCCAGTTTGCTGATTTTGTAATATCGCCTGCGACTACGCTCTCGAATTTCTGCCGTACTATCCGTTCCAAATCCGAATACGGCACATCAGCCGCGATTAACAAGCGGACATTGTTGGGATGGAACCATGTATGGTAATAGTCGAGAACTTGTTTGCGGTCGATGGCGGTAATAGTTGCAGTCGAACCAAGGGTAGGTAATGCATACGGGGTTTCCTGCTTATCCCAGAGATTGAACAGGGTTTCGAATCGGTAATCTTCGTCCAATTCATCTTTTGCCATTTCCTGTATGACAATCCCTTTTTCTTTTCCGAATTTATCTTCCGGTAAAGTTGAATAAAAAAGTTGTTCGCGTAAGAGCGCCATTATCGTATCTAAATCCGCCGCACATCCCACCATCATAAATGCGATATAGTCCTTACCGGTTTGTGCATTGGAATAAATACCAAAGCGGTCGAACACCGCGTACAGTTGTTCTTGTGTGAATGAGCGGGTTCCATTGAACAACATGTGTTCGAGGTAGTGGGAGAGTCCGTTGGTCGCCGGTGTTTCGTTTCGAACGCCGGTTTTAACAACAGCAACGGCTCCGACCATTCCAGTGCCCGGTGCATCGACCCACGTACCGCTCATTCCGTTCAGCATCCGGAAATCCTGCCCATAACAAAAGTTGACCAACGAGCAAAACAGGAATAGACCAATACTGAATTTCAATTTCATGGTTGACCCTTTTGTAATGGAAAAACGGGTCGGCTCTTGGGAACCGACCCGTATTTCTTCGTCGTGAATATTATTTTAACAACATCATTTTGTGAATGTCGCTGAAGCTTCCGGCTTCAATACGGTAGAAATAGGCGCCACTAGCAAATTTGGCACCATCGAACACAGCGGTATGATAACCAGCCGCGACGTGACCGTTTGCCAACGTTGCTACCTGCCGTCCGTTGACATCGAATACCGTAAGACGGACATTCGATGCAACCGGAAGGGCAAACCGCACTTGGGTTACCGGATTAAACGGATTCGGATAATTCGGGTAAAGTGCAAACACCTTTGGCAAACCAGATGCTTCTTCAGCTACCGACGTGGACCGGGTCAAGCCGATTAAGCGCCACGATACTTGCGATGTCGGTGCGTTGCTTTGTAGAATTAACGGTACATTCATCGAATCGGTAATCGCCGGTGTCCACGTAATATTGACGTGGTGGCTGTCGCCGCTTGCCACGAAGAACGAAGTATCGTTGATGGCCAACGCCGAACGATAAAGCGCATTATTTACGTAAATGCGAGTCACGTGTAACGAGGAGCCGCCGTCATTATAAACCCAAATCGACTTGGTGTTGCTGTTACCAACTGCAGTCGAATCGAAGAAAATATTCGTATTCGGAACCGGGTTCGTACGCAATACCGGATTTGCCGAGATATACGGTACGAGGTGAGCGGTAAACAACCAATCACCCGTCGCTGCTGGTGAGAATTGTTGTCCGTCCCATTCCCAAGTCGCACCCGGCATTGATAAATTCGTACCGGCGGTAGGAGGTGTACTTTCAGTGATTAACGCTTGCGTCTGACTGACTTCCTGCCACATTACCAAAACTTGACCACCCTGTTGAATGATGACAGTCGAGTCAATTGCAATCTTAATAATGTTAAAATTACCTCCGGTAGTCGGAGCTACCGAAAAGCTTTTGAAGAACGGAATTGTTTGAGTACCTACGGAGTCGATCAGAACAAGGAACATCGTATCGGTGGCCGCTGTGGTAGCGGAATTTTGCAATGCGATGGTTACGGTATCGACAACCGCCGGATAGTGAGTCGGAATAAAACCGCATCCGACATCACCTGCGGAGAAACCGACCGTCGAAGTACCTTGCAGCGTATAAGTGTACCAGCAGTTTAGGTTATTCACCTTTTGTTCGAGCAATACGGTATTATTCGATAAATCGGCGTCGTTCGACAAAATTAACGTTGCTTTCACGGTGTAGTTTTTATTCGTGTTCGGCATCGTGTCATAAGCGGAGGTGACAGTCGTCGTCGCTAAGTGCGCCAATGAAGGTAATCCGGTCGAAATTCTTTGATGAAATACCGTATCGGTCGCACTCACTGAAGTATCGATAACTGCAAAATCAACTTGATAACCGGAAATCGCATTGGTGCTGAGATTTTCAACAATGGCGGAATAGCGCACCGGCGTGTTGTAATTCCAGAAGAATTTTCGGTCACCTGCCGCATTGGAGGCATACAAACTATCCACGCGTCCATCTACCACACCAGCTTGGTATGTACCACCGGCACGACATAACAATCGATAACCTGCCGCTCCCGGTGTCAATGTCGAGATTAACGAACGTGCGCCGTTAAACAATTCACAACGTCCGTCGGAATTGGAACCGTTATCCATTATGTTCCAGAACCCGTTGTTTGCGGTATAAGCACCACCCGGTATCGGGCCGTAAATTAGCCAAAAGTCGGTGCCACCTGAGAAAATTGTCGAATCGGTAAAAGTAATGTCGTTATCGGTCGGATAATACGACGGTGTAGCAACACGGCCCCACATCGTAGATATCGGATTAACCGGGTGGTGAACACCTGAAATCAAGGTATCATGGTAAACAAATAACGAACATGGATTTACCGGTGTACCGGTTTGATTGGTTAGCCAAAAATAAGCCGATTGAAGCTTGAAATCAGCATTTGGCGTGAAGCGTGTACCACACCAAAAATTAGTGATTCCGGTGGTAAGGTAATGCGCTGAATTGTTATCGTAACGGATAGTGTCGGGGCGACTGCGATCCAATTCATAGACACCGTTCCCCGCATGTCCTAACATTACTGGGTTGACGCGAGTTGTCTGCGGTACCGCTAACGCTACCGAAAAACAAAATGCGATCAATAAAAATAAATAACCTCGTCTCATTTAGACTCCTTTGACCCTTACAAGCTAATTAATTAGAAAAGAAATATATCGTGTTGTTAACCTGAAGAATATACCACTCAAGCACTGTAAAACAAAACAAACCGGTATCTTAACTACACTACCGGTTGCCGATGTAATCAGATTTTTATCTCATCGTTTACGTGCGATATAAACCGTGTCGAATTATAGTGTTTTCCACAGCTTCCGGGATAAGCCATTTGACGGGAAGTTGCGCTTTTATCCTGTCTCTGACCAAAGTGGATGAAATCGGTAATGGTAACACCGGTAGAATTACGGAACGGCTGCATATAAATGGATCGAGGGAAGACACTGGCACGTCTGGGCGTTCGAAAATTGCAATTTGTGCAAGTTCGAACAAACGTCCGGCGTCTTTCCATGTGTGGAATTGAGCGACGGAGTCAGAACCTACGATGAATGTAAACTCAGCTTCGGGAAATTGCTTACTTAGCGCCGCTAACGTGAATACAGTGTAATGCGGACCGGGGTTATCCACTTCGTAGGGACATACATCATAATTCTGGTTCCCGGCGATTGCAGCGCGAACCATTTCGCATCTCACCGTTGCGCGGATATAGTTTGAGAGGTCTTTATGCGGCGGATCACCGGTGGGTAGAAACCATACTGCATCCAACGACAATTCGTGTAAGGCGACATCTGCCGCCTGCATGTGTGCAATGTGTGGCGGATCAAAAGTTCCGCCCAGTAGTCCTATGTTCACGGTTCTCCAATTCTTTAAACCGTCTGCCAGCTTCTTTCGCCGTATCGGAACCGGGGAATTTAGTTAGAATTGTCGCGTAGGCCGCTTTGGCACCGTTACTATCTTCCAACTTTTCGAGCGACAGCGCTTTTCCCAAGTACGCTAACGGCTCTGCAGGAGTAGAATAGTAAGTGTCGATAACCTGATCAAAGTAAAGAATGGCTGATTCGTATTTGCGCATTTTAAAGTATAGTTGTGCCGCCGCAAGTTCCTTCATCGCAATCTTTTCCCGGCACTTGGTCAACCCCTCTTCAGCATCCTTCGCATAGTGAGATTGCGGATACTCTTCGAGGAAGCCCTGAAATTCATCCAGCGCTTTCTGGGTGTACTTCTGGTCGAGTTCTTGCTTGGGTGAAAGTTTCGACCAACAAAGCGCAGATTTATACCGCGCCTCTTCCACCAGTGGCGATTGCGGGAATTGTTCACTCAACCGTTCATACTCGGCTTGGCCAAGTAAAAATTCACCGTTATAAAAATGTGCTTCGGCAAGCAACAATTGCGCTGAATCGACCTTTGCCGTACCCGAGAATGCGATTAAATAGACTTCGATTTCCTCGATAACGCGGTCATATTTTTTACGTTCGTATAGTTTCTTGATTTCGGCAAAACGCAAGTCAGGATTGCCGATATTCAAAACTTTTTTGCCGCCGCAACCCACTACGAGCAAAGCAAATAGCATTACCGCCAAACCGGGATAGATTTTATTTACGGACGATGAAAACCAAGCCAATCGTTACTCCTATGACAACCGCAGCTATAACGCCGTACCATGGCGTAACCGTTCCCGGATGAACGCCAAGTGGATCAGACACCCGCATCGTATCGACATGGTGCAAACTATCCGATAGCATTTTCCGGGCAGTATCTGCAATTGCCGGGGTGATTTTGTTCATACAACTTGCACAATGTAACTATGTTTCTTCGATACCTAAAATTAGTTTTTTCGCGTTTTCTTGGCGTTTCTTGGTACAATTAACAAATAAATCGCGACAACTAACGAAATTATCGGTAACCAAGGAATCGAACCGGTACGAAACGGCGTCGTTTTTGGAATAGCAATAGCATAAACCTCAGCACGCGGTTCCCGTTCCGGCATCTTCCGCACCCAAAAAGCATCGCTGGATATCCAACCGCTTATCCCGGTGTTTGCACTCCGTACCAGCGGCACTCCGGTCTCCAATGCTCGGAGCCGGAACAGTTCCGCATGCTGCGGCTTTTCCCACGTCTTCTCATACCAACCGTCATTCGTCAGATTGGCTAATAGTTGTAACCGGCGGCGAGCAAACATTGTCGCCATTTGCGGGAATACCGATTCATAACAAACGGGTGTTCCAATCCGAATTGTGTCTCCTGAATTCGTCCTCACGGCAAGCGGCATCTCTCGCGGGCCCGGAGTGAATTCGGCTTGCCCTAAGTCGATGCCGTGCAGTGACGGAACCAACCACTGGAACGGTATTCGCTCTCCCAACGGTACTAACCATCGCTTCGCGTAAAATGCCGGATCGATTCCACCCATCCGAGACGGATAGAGAATAAAAACTGCGTTGTAGGTATTCACCGTATCGGTACGGTCATAATGTTGCGCGCCGCTTACGACAGGTATGTCAAGTGAATCGATAAATTGCTGTACCCGTTCACGGTAACGTAATCGTGTTTGTAAATAAAACGGTATCGCGGTTTCGGGCCAGAGTATCACGTCAGGGTGCGACGGCAACAACGATTTTGATAGCGTGTAAGCATGGTCAACCGTATAGATTGGGTCATCAGCCCATTTGCTGACAGGGTCGATATTCGGTTGGATTATCCCAATTCGATACGTCTTTGTCGGTGGTGACGGTAGTTCGGGAATCAAGAACGGAGAAAACGTGAGTACTACAGCCGCCGCTGCATACCGCCACGATTTCCGGTAGATGGCAAAGACCAATAATATGTTTATGGCAATGATATAGGTTCCGACCGCCCAAACCCCACCAATCGGCACCAAGCGCAGTGGAAAATCTAAATTGAGTACACTTAGAACCGTAATCGTCCAGGGGTAACCAAGTTCACCGAGCGAACACAACCACTCTGAAACAGTCCATCCCAAACCTAACATAATCATCCCGGTAATAACGCCTCTGCGTTTCGCAACCCATCCCGAAAGTAAAAACAGAACACTGGATCGTGTTCCTAAAAAGAGCGCCATTGCGATGTACGAATAAAATGCAAGCTTCGGTTCCGTGCCGCTGTTACTTGTAATCCAATAGATGGCGAAGAGATGGTAGGTCATTTCCATGCACCATCCTCCCCACCACCAGTTCTTTTTGCTGCGGAACATCATCCAAAGCAGTGGCACAAACGCAATGAACGAGAGGTACGAGTGACTAAGCGGAGGCACGGTCGCTACCAACAGCAACCCGCTAACGACGCCAGCTAAGGCGAGAAACAACCACCGTTTGGTTTTTATCGAATGAGGTTCGGGTCGTGCGGATGCAGGGGTAAATTGATTCACGTTGTCTGTTCAGTAAAGAGTTGTTCGCGGAAAGCCGATTCCAACATGAGCGCGGCAGAGATTCTATCTACCAACGCTTTGTTGTGCGAAAATTTTTGGCCGGAATTTTTTAAATACTCTTCCGCAGAGAAGCTCGTCAACCGCTCGTCGTAGGATATAACGTTCAAACCCGCTGCTTTCAAGGCTTCCGCGGCGCGGTCGGAGAGTTTTGTCATTCCCGATTCCGCATCATTCATGTGTACAGGGCGTCCCAATAGCACGATATCCGCATGCTCGGTTTTTGCAAGCTTTACGATTTTTACAATCGCGACATCAAATTCACCCGTTAACGTATGCAGCGGCTTGGCACGGCTAGTTGCACTGTCACCGACCGCTACCCCCCACCGTTTTGTTCCGGGATCGACTGCTAAGACACGTATGTTATGCGAGAATTCCGTCATCAGATTCATCTAACCGCCGTACCCGGACGACACCGGGAATCGACGATATTTTACCCATCAATTGTGAAAGTTGTGAGAGTGATTTTACCGAGAGCACGACAATACCGACGCCCATCCCGTCTTGCAGGTTGATTTGTAAACTGGAGATATTCACGTCGAATTGTGCAATACGGCTGGTAATATCGTGGAGTAAACCCTTGCGGTCGTCGGCGATGATATGGAGCCGGACATGGAATACCGCTTCAGGATCGACGTCCCACGTTACGTCGATATATTTTTCCTGTTCTTTCGATTCATCGTGCAGATTTTTACAGTTAATACGATGGACAACCACACCGCGCCCCATCGTCAAATAGCCACGGATTCTGTCCCCCGGCAGCGGCGTACAACATTCCGCAAGCGTTACCATCAAATTATCGAGACCCGTAACACGCACTGAGGATTCATTTTTCTTCGATGGTTTCGTTCGACGAATTATTTTAACGAGCCAATTTGCCGGTGTCGGTTGTTGCGGCGCCAATTTACGAAGCACGCTCGACATTTTGAGTTGGCCGCTGCCAATCGCCGCATGAAAACTCGGTAGGTCGCTGTAGCCAAGTTGGTTCGCTACCGTCATCCACTGTTCGTCATCCACCTTGAGCGAAATACGTTCGGTATCGCGCTTGCAAATTTCCAAGCCAAGTTTTTGGCTCTCTTCGAACCGCATTTCCTGAAAATATTTTTTAATGTGATTTCGCGCCTTCGCGCTCTTCACTTTTGTCAACCACTCCGCAGAAGGGTGCCCCTTAGCGGACGTGATAATTTCCACCGTACAACCATTTGGTAATTGCGAAAGTAACGGAACAATCCTTCCGTTTACTTTGGACGCAATTGCGTGAAGGCCGACATTACTATGGATTAGAAATGCGAAATCAATTGCGGTCGAACCCTTCGGCAAGCGGTACACATCACCACGCGGTGAGATTACGTAAATATCTTTCGGCGTTAAATCGCTTTTTAAAACCTGTAGAAAATCTTCGTATTCGGGATTTTCTTTTTGCGCATCGATGAGATTCCGCATCCACTTCGATAATTCTGAATCGATGACATCCCAACCGCCGCTCTCTTTGTACCGCCAGTGCGCCGCCAACCCAAGCTCCGCCTGTTCATGCATCTCCGTGGTTCGGATTTGTATTTCGAGGGTATGTCCGCGCGGGCCGATTACTTTGGTGTGGATACTTCGGTAACTGTTCGATTTTGGCCCGGCGATATAGTCGCTGAAGAAGTCGGGAAGAGGGGTATATAATGCGTGTACGTGTCCAAGCGCGGCATAACACTCTTCGTTTGATTTTACGATAATACGCACTGCAAGTAAATCGAGAATATCGTCGAAACTGCGTCCCTGGCTCCGCATCTTCTTGTAAATCGAGTAAAAATGTTTTGCGCGTCCCTGAACTTTTGCATCGATGTTGTGCTCTTGCAACTTGTCGTGAATTTTTTGAACCGAAAGTGCAAGTAATTCTTCACGTTGTTCTCGTTTCGAAGAGACCTGATTTTTTATCTCGTTATACGCATCGCGATCCAACACCTTCAGGCATAAATCCTCGAGCCGCCACTTCATCCACCAGATACCCAACCGGTGCGCAAGCGGGGCGTAAATATCGAGGGTCTCCCGCGCGATTTCTTTGCGCCGTTCTTCATCCAACCATTCAATCGTCAGCATGTTATGAAGACGGTCAGAGAGCTTAACCAGAATAACCCGCGGGTCTTGCGCCATCGCAAGAATCATTTTCCGCAAATTTGCCGCTTGTTTTTCTTCTAAGTTACCGAATGAGATTTCGCTAATCTTTGTTACGCCATCGACGATAATCGCGACCTGTTCACCGAATTTTTCACGGACAACTTCGATGGGTACTTTCGGATCTTCCACGACATCATGCAGGAATGACGCCTTAATGGCAACTTGGTCGCTGGTCAGGTCGGATACAATCTTTGCAGTTTCGATAAGGTGGGTAAAGTATGGGCTACCGTCTTTGCGTTTCTGGTCGATGTGTTGGCGGTAGGCGAAATCGAAAGCGCGCCACAATCCCGCTTCATCAAGATTCGTGCGACGTTCGCCAAGTATTTTCAATAATGCCTGAAATTCAGTTCGGAAATAGTCGAGGGTGTATAACTCAGGTGGCGTTGGTTCGTCAGGAACCGATGGCAATAAATCACCCGGCTCCGCTGAAGCCGCTACTGTAGCGGGCGAAGATGGTTCCACAACAAGTTCAGATTCGATTTCTACAGGTTCAGACATATTCTATTAGTACTACGAGAAATTTGCCGATTAAAACGGACGTTCATCTTCTTCATCGCGGTTTTCGACCGGACGTCCCGAAGTTACCGGAGTCGTTGCCGTCGGCTTGGTGCCGCTACGGCGCTTCATGAACTGTGGCGGTTCGCTCTCTTCGTGGACACGGTCGGTGTTGACGAAGCTTGCATATTCCCGCTTGAACAGTACATTCACCGTTCCGGTTGGGCCGTTTCTTTGCTTCGCTACGATTATTTCCGCCGCATTCTTCTCTTCTTCTGACATTTCTTCTGCTTTGGCTTTATCGTAGAACTCACGGTACAGCATTAATACCACATCGGCGTCTTGTTCAATCGAGCCGGAATCGCGTAAATGGTGTAACTTCGGACGCTTGTCCGATTTTTCCATATCTACTGCCGCACGCGATAGTTGTGAAAGAACGACAATCGGTATTTGAATTTCCTTCGCCAACGCTTTAAGTCCACGCGTTATGTTCGATACGGCGACCTGCACTGACTCGGAATCGGACGGTTGGCGCATTAATCCGAGGTAATCGAGAAAGACGATATCGAGTCCTTTCTCTTTCTTCAATCGACGAACTTTGGCACGAACTTCATTTAGCGACTGGTTACTCCCATCGTCGATAAAAAATGGAATTTCGTAAAGCGGCTCGGTTGCCCTCCGTAGACGGTCGTATTCTTCTGAATCAAGATGTCCGGTACGAACTTGGTGTAGACCAAGCTTTGCCTGCATTGCCAATAATCGCAGGACGATTTGCTCCGCCGCCATTTCGAGCGAGATGAAGCCGACAGTGTGTCCATAATCGCGTGATGCACTCAGCGCAATATTTAATGCCAGCGATGTTTTTCCAACGGAGGGACGAGCGGCAAGAATAATCAAATCGCTCTTTTGAAAGCCACCCGTAAGTTCATCTAATTCGTGGAATCCAGAACTAATGCCTACTATCGCGCCGCGCCGGTTGCGGTACTCGGCGATTTTTTCGTGAGTCGGATTGAGTATTTCACGAAGGGAACGAAATCCACTAATGGCGTTACCGCGCGATAATTCAAATATTCTCGACGTAAAATCATTCAGTAAGTCTTCTGCTTCGATGCCCGGTTGTTGGATGTCCTGTTGGACATTTCCGGCAAGGCGAGACATCTCGCGTAAAATCCACTTATCGTGAATCATCTTGCAGTACGCGGGAAGATGCTCCGCATACACCGTTGTTTCGATTAGCGAACTGATATAGGCAATCCCGCCCACTGCTTCCAATTGCTGACTATTTCGCAGGTGTTCAATTAAGGGAACAATATCGATGGGAATATGTTCTTCATCCATTTGAAGAATTGATTCGAAAATGGTCGCATGGGCAAGCGATGAAAATCGTTCAGGTATCAGATATTCGGCGACACTATTAAGCGATCCAGGATCGCTTAATAGTGTTCCCAATACATATTTTTCTAAAACATAGGTAGAAGTTGGAGATTCCGGTTCAACATTTACTAATGGAACTGATTCACTTCTACGCTTATTTGGTTTAGTTGCCATAGTCTTCGCGTCAGTTGATACCGCGCGTTCCTCCCAATGAGATCAACCTATCCTTAATCTTTGCTAAGTCGGCAATGCCTTCCCACTTCCGGTTCATATCCCTCAGGATGTAAGCCGGGTGGTACGTTACCATCAGTGGTATCCCGCGATATATATGCTCCTGACTTCGTAACTTCGCTGATGATGCATTCGGTACGTTCAACAATGTCTGACCGGCGATTCTGCCCAACGCTACGAGCAATTTCGGTTTCAATAATTCGAGTTGACGGTGTAGATATCCTTCGCAGGTTGCTACTTCATTCGGCAACGGATCCCGATTCTCAGGGGGCCGGCATTTCAGCACATTGCAAATATATACTTCATCGCGACTTAGTCCCGCTTGCCCTAACATCTCAGTCAACAATTTGCCCGCACGCCCGACGAACGGTATTCCTTGTTCGTCTTCATCTTTGCCCGGCGCTTCGCCGATGAATACCAATTCCGCCTGATGGGAACCGACACCGAAAACAAATTTTGTTCGGGTCTTGCCAAGTTCGCATCGCGTGCAATCGCAAATTCCTTTGTCTAATTGTGCCAGCGATTCGTAACGCGATAAAGCAAGATACTTCTCTTCCCCATCCGCGAAAACAGGTAATTCAATTTGGGTATCTTTCATGGTAGGTACCGGTTTTTCCTGATTTAGTTGTTTTTCCCGCACATTTGCCGGTACTTCCGGTTCTGGTGAGGAACGCCCCTTCGAGAGGGGCGCGGGGAGAATCCAAATATCTTCCAGTTCGGCGCGTTGGCGCACAAACTGTTTGAACTCTTCCGTCATTGTTTGCCGCCGATCAATTTCGCGATACACCGGAGCACCAATGTATCCGCAAGGTCGGAACGCGAAACGATACCGATATCTTCAATGGAATCGGCATCTACCAATCGGGCTTCGATATCGGCATCACCAAAACCGCTGCGCAGGCCAAGTGGATTATTCCAAACTAATAAGTCGAGATGTTTTTCCCGCAGTTTCCGGTTCGCTTCGCCCGCATTCCAATTATCTTCTAACGCGAACCCTACTACATATTGATTTTCTTTTTTCTTCGCAGAAAGCGTTGCGAGTAAATCCGGTGTCGGTTCCCATTTGATTGAGTCGCCGAGCGCATCTTTCTTGATTTTTTTCATTGGATCGGCGTTGACGGGTCTGCGGTCGGAAACCGCTGCCGCCATCACCCACACTCTATATTCGGGAACATTTTCTTCTAATAATTTGTGGAGTGAATCAACAGTCGAGAAGCGGGAAGATTCGATACCGTAGGGAGCTGTTCGTGGTGTGTCGCCAAGTAAAAGTTTTACTTTCGCTCCACAGCGGTAAAACCGCTCAGCGATGGCGATACCTAATGCTCCGGTAGAACGATTGGTAATGGCACGCACCGCATCAATCGGTTCCGTCGTAGGTCCCGCTACAACCAATACCGGTACATCGCGTAGGGCATTATTCCAGTCGAGTAACCGGTCAACCGATAAGAAGAGCAATTCCGGTTCAGTCATACGTCCGATACCGCTTTGCTCGTTAGCCGCCGCCATTTCACCGAATTCCGGCCCGATAAATAGCAGGCCGCGTTGTTTGAGAACTGCCACATTCTCTTGCGTCGCGGGGTGATTCCACATTGCTGTGTTCATCGCAGGTGCGACCAGAATTTTACCTTCGTAGGCAAGCAGTGTTGTTGTCAATAAGTCGTCGGCAATACCTGTCCGCATCTTTGCCAGCAGATTTGCCGAGGCAGGTGCAAGCACCACCAAATCCGCCCATCTTGCCAACGTTATATGCCGCGCATCCGCTTTCCCGTCATCGGGAAAAAGCTCTGTTTCGACATGGTTACGCGATAGTGTTTCGAGCGTCAATGGTGTAATGAATTCGAGTGCGTTCTTAGTGGCGACGACCCGGACTTCCGCACCAGCTTTGACGAACAGCCGTACCACTTCGCACGTCTTGTAGACGGCGATGCCACCCGTGATACCGATAAGAATTTTTTTACCGCTGATCGCGGACACAGTAGTACTCAATTATTCGGATTTTTTTCGGCTGGATTTCGGTTTGGGTACCGGAATTTCCGCTTCTAACACCTTGATTGCCGGAACCAATATTTCTTCTTCTTTCACCGGAATATATTCCCATTCGATTTTGTTTTCAATCGCTTCATTGATTGCGGCGATAGTCGGCTTCGGGAAATGCGGTAATTCAATCGGGTCACGCGGTTCGGATAAATCGAATTCATCATCGGCAAGATTTTCCCGCGAGATATCGTTGGTCGTATACTGCTTTTGTAATGCACCAATTGCTTCCAACTGGTTGTTGCCGATTTGACGTGCACGTTGCGACAAAACGATAATCGCTTCATACAACGAGTCAAACCGTTGAAGTAACATTTCCTGTGAATAAAGCATTCTTTCATCCATATCGGATGTTTCTCCTTCTGTTCAAGTGCGGGTGTTATGCACCCGGTTTTAAAACTTTACCAGTTTCTGCCAGTTATCGATTGCCTCGATTACTTTTTCCAGTGTATCGGGAATCTTATCGTTTACAATCCTGCAATCGTACTTTTCGGCGGCGTTTTGTTCCATTTCGAATCGCTTCAACCGGTGTTGTATTCGCTCTTCCGATTCCGATTTCCGCCGACGTAATCTGCGTTCCAATTCTTCCCGTGACGGTGCTAATAAATAAATCGAGAAGATACCGTTCCACTGTTCTTTTAATTTCGCCGTACCGACAACATCGAGGTCAAATAAAATATTTAAGTGTTGTTGTTGCCGTTGGTGTAACGGTTCGAGTGGGGTACCATACCAGTCGCCGTGTACTTCCGCCCACTCCGCCAGCGCATTGTTTTCAATCAGCTTTTGGAACGCTTCACGGTCGATAAAATGATATTCCCGACCGTTTATTTCACCATACCGCGGCGACCGTGTCGTGCATGATATCGAATGCCAGTAATTCGGAAACTGTTGCAACAAATGGCGAATGATAGTGGATTTCCCACCGCCCGAAGGCGAAGACAGTATTACCGCCTTCGTACCGTCATTCGACATTCTGTACTTGCTCCCGCAATATCTCGATTACTTCGCGCAGCTTCACTGACAAATGAACGATTTCTACCAATCCGGCTTTCGATGCTATCGTGTTTGCTTCGCGGTGCATCTCCTGCGTGAGGAAATTGAGCCGTTTTCCTCCCGTACCGGTGCTGTTCATCGTCTGCCGGAATAGTTCGACATGGCTACGTAGTCGTACAATTTCTTCCGAGATATCCTGCCTATCCACCAATAACGCAACTTCCGCAGTTAGCCGTTGTGGGTCGATGAGCGATGGTGATAATCCCGCTTCGGAAAGGCGATTATCCAACTTCACACGTTGTGCGGCAGAATTCCCTTTTGCCAACACTTCGACTTCATTCAGAAAATTGTCGACTTGCTTTAAGTTGTCTTCCAAATCGGTGGCAAGTGCTTTACCTTCTTCGCCGCGCATCTGTTCAAGACTTGTGATGGCATTATTGACGGCGGTCAGCAATGCCCCTTTTTTCTCTTCGACAACAGCTTCGTCACGGTCGCCGACCAGCATATCGTGGAAATAGAGCACATCGCGCAGTGTCGGGCCTTCCAACTTTGTCGCTTTCGCAATTTCCCGCAACTGGTTCGCAAAATTTGTCACCGTCGGCAGATTTAATTCCAACGCCACGGGAGCGCCGTCGGCGCTGCTTTCCGATACGCTGATGGATAATTTGCCGCGCCCTAAACGCTTTCGGACAACTTCGCGGACTTCCAATTCAAAGAGCTGTAAAGCAGGCGGCATTCGCAACGAAACTTCCAGATACCGGCTGTTGATACTGCGAAATTCAACGCTGATTTTTCGGGTTCCGGTATTCGCTTCACCGCGTCCGTAGCCCGTCATGCTTAGAATCATTCAAATCTCAATTGTTGAGCGCCATTCGGTAATTAATGCCGATTAGGTGCGAAACGCCTAACGGTTGATCCCGGTAGGCATAGTCAAAGTCAATACTTTTTGTGCGTATTCCCGCGCCGAAAACCGGGCGATCTGCATCATAACCGGCACGTAGCGCGATAATATGTTCAATTGTGTACTCGATACCGCCGTGACCGGAGATAAGATTGCTTCCCCCTTCGTCACTGCGGACTTCTACGCCACCGGCTGCCAATATCGAAGCATGTAAGCGCGGTACTTCAAAATCGTATGTTGCGCCGGTTTGGAGACGCGGCTTAATCAATTCGGTTCGCGATGTATTCCACCGTATCGGTGAAGTGACGATATCGGACACAGCCGCCGCTACTGACGCGTGTTCCATCAGTTGACATTTCAATCCACCGTCAAGACCAAAACCGATTCCGGTGCCACCACCAAGAATTTTTACGATGGGTTTTACTGCGGCGCCGACGGTAAATTTATCGCCGAACTTTCTGCCCATCCCGACCCAGAACGCCCATTCCTGATCGGTTACGTACCGGTTCACCATCACGCGATTCGTACCGGAGATGGCTTGCGACGGGTCTAAGAGCTGCGTGTACGGTATCTGGTCAACACCGGTACGGTACATAGCAAACCCAATCCCACTCCCTTTGCCCGGCGATTCCACACCGACAAAGTCGTTGTGCACAATTCCGGTAAATTGATCAGTGTGCAACAACGAAACACCGACTTCTTTCACATCGGCTAAATACGCGGCATTGCGGGCGACATCAAAGCCACCATCCGGTAACCATGCCCCTACGCCGCCCATCGCACGGGCGCGAGGCGATTCTACGTCCAACAAAAATTCACCAGCATAGCGTTCCGCACCCCAACTTAGGGCGAAACCGACACCGGTTAAAATCAGTAAGGAAAACCTTCGGAAGCCGATCATACCTATCATCGGAAGACTCCTCGCTTCGTCAATTCTTCGGTTGCGTTTTACCGCTTTCCTTGCCGGAAAAACGCTGTTTCCATTCATGTAGCTGCTGTAATGCTTGAAGCGGTGTCAATGAATCTGGATCGACTCCTTGTAATTCGTTCCGTAAAGTAATGTCATTTACATCAAATAGCGAAAGTTGCGTGGAAGCGATGAGTTTACGGCGTTGCTGTGCCAACCGGGCCGCCGATTCCGGTGCTAATGCACCGCGTTGCAGCAACTCCAGTACCTCTTCCGACCGTAAAATCACGTCCGGCGGCATTCCTGCCATCCTCGCGACGTGGATTCCATAGGATTTATCGCAAGGACCCCTACCTATTTTACGTAGGAACAAGATATTTTCTCCGGCTTCCTTCACCAACACGTTCCAGTTCTGGACAGTCGGGAAGTGCTCTTCCAGCACAGTTAGTTCATGGTAATGAGTGGCGAAAAGCGTGCGCGGCGGCGGTTGGGGCTGGGTTGCGAGCCGTTCGACCATCGCCCAAGCGATTGCTAAACCGTCGAAAGTCGAAGTTCCCCGCCCCACTTCATCCAACAAAATTAAACTCCGGGAGGTAGCATTGTTGATGAGAAACGACGCTTCGTTCATTTCCACCAAAAAAGTCGACTCACCCAACGCTAAATGGTCAGAAGCACCAATTCGCGTAAATAACCTATCCACCACTCCGATTTCGGCATTCATCGCCGGTACGAACGACCCGATTTGCGCCATCAGGACATTCAGTCCGACCGTCCGCAAATAAGTCGATTTACCAGCCATATTCGGGCCGGTAACCAACAGTAACCGTACCGTATCATCCAAATCTATATCATTCGGAACGAAATCTTTCGGGTTCGCCGATAACCGCTCCAATACCGGATGGCGGGCATCTTTTAGCGACAAGGTCAAACCGTCATCTACTTTCGGACGGCAATATTGATACTCTACTGCGACTTCCGCCAGTGATGCCGCAACATCGACTTCCGCAATGGCATCACCGAGCAATAAAAGTTTGGCGTGAAGCTCGGCAATTTGTTGCCGCAACTCCGCAAATAACGATACTTCGCGGTCGATTGCCTTGTCTTCCGCATGCAAAACTTCATCTTCGAATTGTTGCAGTTCCGGTGTTTTGTACCGTTCCGCATTCACTAATGATTGGATGCGCTGGTAATCCGCCGGCGCATTCGCCGACGCCGCTTTCGATATTTCAATGTAGTAGCCGTACACCCGGTTATAGGCAACACTGAGGGTATTGATTCCGCTTCGCTCGCGCTCACGTTGCTGGAATTGGGCGAGGGCTTCCCGCCCTTGTCCTGAAAGGGTTCGCAATCGATCCAACTCCTTGTCGTACCCGTTGCGGATGATACCACCTTCGGTAAATCCGAGAGGAAGGCGGTCATTCAACGCGATGTCGAGTCGTTCGCGTAGTGCATCGCAACGGTCTAACAATTTCAGTCCGGCGAACGCAGGATACACGGCGAGTAAATCGAACACATCGGGAATGCGCAACAATGTTTGCCGTACGACTCCCGCGTCGCGCGGATTTCCCCGTCCCGAAGCGATGCGTCCTGCGCTGCGATGAAGGTCACCCATCCCGTCTAATTTTTCCTTCACCCGTTTCAGCATCGCTAATTCGGTGAGGATATCGACTTGCAGGAATCGGTGCTCGATGTCTTCCACATTCAACAGCGGTGCGAGCAGCCGCCGCCGCAGTAACCGGCTCCCCATCGGGGTTTGGCAACGGTCTAAGATTTGGAACAACGATTGTGCGTTTCGTGCGGAGTCGCTCGCTTCGACTAATTCGAGATGGCGAATCGTCGCACTATCGAGTAACATGACTTTTTCGGGATGGCCGCGATGAATGCCGGTGATTTGTTCCGCTGGCCCCATTTGCGAAAGCTTCAGATAGTGGAGTGCGGCACCGGCGGAAGCAATCGCAGTCGGTAAATCGTCGATGCCGAATCCTTTGAGCGAAATTGTTTTGAAATGCTCGTTGAGCAGGTCGCGCCCGAATTGTTCCTCGAACAACCACTCATCGAGTGCCGTCACCACGGTTCCCGGAAGTGAATCAAATGTGCGTTGCAAACGCTCTTTGTACACTTTCGGATAGAGCAATTCCGCCGGTGCCGCACTCGTCAACTCGGTACGCATCCGTTCCGGTGGGACGGTGTAACAAAGAAAATCGCCGCTGGCAGATTCTAACAAAGCAATACCGACATCGGTTTCACCGAAGGCCACTGCCGCGAGCCAATGGGTATTTTTATCATCCAATACGGAATCGAGAACGACTGTCCCCGCCGTGACAACTTGCGTCACGTCGCGTTTGACGACCCCTTTCGCAAGGCGAGGGTCTTCCATCTGATCGACGACTGCGACTTTATGCCCTGCGGTCGTCATCTTCGCTAAGTAGCTGTCTAATTGGTGGTGCGGGAATCCGGCGAGGGGAATGTCACCGTACTTATCCTGTCCCCGTTTGGTGAGAGTCAAACCCAAAACGTGGTGGGCGACGCGGGCATCTTCGTAAAACATCTCATAAAAATCACCCATGCGGAAAAACACGACGGCATCCGGGTAGCGCCGCTTGATTTCGCGGTACTGTCCCATTGCCGGAGTGAGGTCGCGTTTCTTTTCCTTCGGTGCTTCGGTGCCGTTGTCGGAACTAATCCGTTCCTGATGGGCAGACCGTACACGAGCGGGAATTTTTTTCGATGGTGACATTTAGTTTTCGATTTAGTATAAACCAAAATATACGCGTTACCATTAACTTTCGGTAAAGTAGGTTATTGTTGTGACGCTTGTACGAAAACTTATTCATAGATTGTATCAGTTGATGACAAAGAGTATTTTACATTGAAAATAAATTCTAAATCTACTGCGAGGTAAATATGTGTTCAATACAATGGAACATCTTTCTTTCAATTTGTCAACTGATTGTGACTGCTGGCGGTGTATTGTTGATCATTTTTCAGATTAAAGCAGCACAAAAAGTTCATAAATCAAAATTGGTTTTGGATTTAACGAATGAATTTTATAACAAGCATATTCAAGACATTTACGATTTGTTTGAGAACAATTTTTATACGTTTGAAGGTGACCCAAGCGAAAGAATAGTTGTCATTCTTTCTTTTATTGATAATGTTTTGTATTTAATAGAAACTCAAAACCTAAGTAAAAAAGAACAAGAGATGTTTATTTATGATATTGAATATCTTTTAAACAGACCCGAAATGCACGTTTATCTTTCGATTAAGTACTGGAATAAATCAAACCCCTTTCCTTTTGTTAATTCACTCTTAAACAAAGCCAATGCTTTTATTAGAATAAACTCCGAACTAAAAAAATTAAACTCATTTATCCAAAAAGATATCTTAGAAAGCTTAACTACTGCACCGCACAGGATAACTTTCAATTACGGAAATGCTGCAACTTCTGGTGAAGTTGACATTAAAAGTAACCGTAATTTTATTTTATCTTTCATAGGTGATGGAATTTTAGAATATATAAGACAAAAGGACATAAAAACATCAATTGAAGGTGTATCAGGCTATCAAAAATTAGATATTGGCATTTTATATGATTTAATGAATTTAGGGAAAATTAAACCATAATCTACACAAGCCAATCTCCTTTTCTAAAATACGTATCTCCTTTCGACATAACCCAAGGAGAAAATAAATGTCCATAAAAGTCGGAATTATAGGTTCCGGTGGCGTCGGTAAAGCCCTCGCATCTGGCTTCGCCAGTAATGGCTACAGCGTGATGATTGGTTCCAATTCCACCACCAAACGCGAAGAACTGAAAAATGAACTCGGTGTCACCATCGCCGTCGGCAAATTCGCCGATGCCGCCGCCTTCGGTGATATCCTCGTATTTGCCGTCAAAGGTACGTCCGCCGAACAAACGCTTGGTGGATTAAATCCAGCCAGCTTGAATGGTAAAACCATTATCGATACAACCAACCCCATCGCCGACCGTCCCCCGACCAATGGTGTGCTGAACTTTTTCACCACGTTCGATGAATCGTTGATGGAACGTCTCCAAAACATCGCGCCTGATGCACACTTCGTGAAGTGCTTTTCCTGCGTCGGTTCTTATGCAATGGTCAATCCGAAGTTCGCCGGTGGCAAACCAACCATGTTCATCTGCGGTAATGAGGATTCGGCGAAAGCCGAAGTGAAACCGATTCTCGAAAAATTCGGGTGGGAGTTTGAGGATATGGGTGGTGTCGAAGCGGCACGTGCCATCGAACCACTTTGTATTCTGTGGTGCATTCGCGGGTTCCGTGAGAACCAATGGGTACATGCTTTCAAGCTTTTGAAATAGCCATCGGGCACAATTGGAAGCGCATGGCAAATAAAAGACCATGTAACGCGAGAACACGCGCCAATCGCGTCACATATTAGATTGATAAGCTATGTATTTGTTGATATGATTTGATTTTCGATGTATGGTATAGATGCACATCCGCTGGAACTGGTTTCACTCCTGCGGTAAATACGGTCTGACGATTGACCGACGTGTGTGTCCCTCGACAAAATGGATGTATGGATAGAACCCTGTCCGTCGAGGCGCATGAGAGACCACGTCCCCCCGCAGTGCGCTGCGGGGGTTCGCTTTTTTAGCTTGGTGAGGTTGGGGGATAAAATTGGTTATGAATTTTGTCTTCGAGCCAGACGTCTACCGGGTAACCGACTTTTTCGAGAATCAAACAAGCGCGGTCGTATCGCGCTAAAAACTGTTTCTGCGACTCCCATGTTACGTGAGAAGACCTCACACGAATTGAATCAGCGATTTGATGCGCCGTAACAAAATCCTCGCGCAACAAGGACATCAATAATTCGTTAAGCGACTCGTTAAGCATAATAGGATAACCTACGGGAAGGGGCTGACGATAACGTGCAAACACTAAAGTACGGTCATTTAAATTTTTCGTTAGAAGCAAGACCATCGAATCTTGATGTACCATCGCTGAATCCATCAACCGATACTCCATTTCAAAGATTCTTTCCGTCGAATGTCGATAGTAACGGTTATAGAAACGACTATAAAAATAAAACGCCTGCTCGTAATCTCTCTCTTGTTCGTACACAACGGCAAGATTGTCCATAATGTCGTAGGTCTCTTTGTCTTGTTGGCGTTCGCTCACTCGATACAGAGCCAATCGTAACCATTGTTCCGCTTCCTTATACTCACCAGTATACATCAACGCCAGCCCGTAATTATTCGCAAACATTGGATATGTATTGCCCAGACGCTCCGCTTCTTTATAACAGGTTCGCGCATCTTCATACTGTTGTAAGCGCAAATAGGCATTGCCTTTCGTAAAGGCATAGAAAGCAGGGTCGGCAGTTGGAGCACCGAAGGGATGCCACACCAATACTAATCCAACGATTGCGGGTAATAAGATTTGGAGGTTGGTGAATTCATGATGGTAGATTTTGTACAGTAAAGTCGATGCACTGGCTATCAGTAAACCAGTAACGGGCAAGCGATAGCGGGCAGTGATGAAAAAGGGGACATACGATAGGAGAAGTAAAGCACCATAGATCGCCGCAGTTTGTACCGATTTATTTTTCCGTAGTAATAAAAATCCGGCAATACCGATTGGTGCAATTAGTCCGAATAACCATTCCGAACCAAGCCATTTTGTTACCGGACGATCCGCCCAAAATCGTTGCAGGTCGCGGTTGTTGCCGATTTCATAATGGTGAAATAGATAGCTAAGTTTTCGAATAGTCAATACTATTGCTTTTCGAGGTTGGTCAAGCCAAAACTGAAGCCCCATTTGCCAATATCTTTTATCAGCGACGGCATCGGATATCGCGTGTTTCTGTCTACCCCCAAAGGCAAAATAATCATACTCGGGTTCACTTTTTAATCTTGTAAAGCTTTTTGCATCTTCCCACTGCCAATCTGCACCAAGTTCAGGATGGACGGCATACGCCCCATCCGCTTTCTCGTTGTTTCCTAAATAAAAATTGATACCACCTTGGGATGCAATCAGTACCGGTTGATGCGAGCGCCGCCAATTTGCGTAAGTGACACGAACAATTGGAATGAGCCAAAGTACCAATGCTAACCAGATAAGTATTTTTCGTGGGGATTTTATTAATGCTCGTACAGTTATGTAGAGAATGAGAGGGACGAAGATAAGAAAATTGGCTTGGGTGATTGCAAGAAGGCCGACGGTCAAGGAAGCCAAAGGCAAAGCATATTTATTTTCTTCCACTTGAGCGGACAGCATGAATTCGACAAACAGCAGGAAGAGGGGAACCGTCAATACTGGTAGTTGAAATTCGAGTTGATAGGAGAGTAGCGGGCCATAGCACGCCGTAATCCAAGCTGAGATTTTCGCCGGAGTAGTTCCACCAATTCTATCGGTAATGCGCGCAACGATGACAATGGTGAGTAGAGAGAAGATGGCTTGGACAACTGCCGCAACAACATTATTGCACCCCAACCTGAAGAGCACACCGAGAAAAATCGGATAGAGCGGTGCGCGAAAAAATGGTTGGTTGAATTCGGGAAACATTTGTCTGAGAGCGATATTCTTCGCCCACTCCAAATGGTATAGCCCATCGACGGATGGTGAGAGGAATAGCGGTGAGGAGGTGTATTCCCACAAATAAAGGAGGCGTAAAACGAGTCCAACCGCTAACGGAAGCCATATTAGTTTGACAAGCTTCAGCAGCGGTTGTGGTTTCATCGGAATTTAACTTTTATCATAGCATTTCGTAGTGTATTCATCATTCACCTTTTGCTTACGGATGAACAGCAGTCTCAAGTATCCGTTTCATCAGTGCATCAAAATCCATTCCTACTGCCCCAGCCGCTTTCGGTACAAGTGACAGCGCTGTCATGCCGGGTAGTGTATTTAATTCGAGGCAGTATGCCTCCCCATCCGCCGTCAACCGGAAATCCGAACGACCGAACCCGCGCGCCATCATACATTCCCACACATCCCAACCAAGTTGTTGCAAATACTCCGTCGTCTTTTCATCCAATTGTGCCGGGCAAACATATTCGGTATTTCCCGCGGTGTATTTCGAGCGGTAGTCGTAGAACCCGCCCTTCGGAATAATTTCCACTACCGGCATCACTTGGTCGGCAACGACTGACACTGTTAACTCACGTCCCTCAATAAATTGTTCGATGAGGATATCATCATTTTGTTCGCGCACGAGTCGAATCGCTTCGGGAATTTCGGCATCGGATTTCACGATACTCATCCCCACAGTCGAACCGCCGCAATTCGGCTTAATCACGCACGGATAACCGAATGTTTCGTGGATATCCTGACAAATTTGTTTCGGGGAAACGTTGTCCGAACGACCGTAGAACAACCATTCCGGTGTCGGTATTCCCGCTTCGGTAAATAACCGTTTCGATACCGCTTTATCCATCGCGATGCGGCAGGTAATTGATGATGAGCCGACGAACGGAATTTTCGCCCATTCCAATAAACCTTGCAGAGTGCCGTCTTCGCCAATTCCGCCATGCAAAATCGGGAAAACAACATCCGGAGCGAGCGATGCGAGCGTTTCTAACAACCGTCCGATACGTTGCGGTGTCGCCGGTGGAAGGGCAGTCAGGTCGTCCGGTGGCGTTTCTCCGACCGGGCCATTGAGCAATGATTGTTCCCCGGTGACCCACTGTTCCGGGAACACCGGATCGAGTTTATAGACCGTGTGGCCAATGCGTTCCAACCCTGCGGCAACCGCTTCACCCGATGCGAGCGATACCCGCCGTTCCGACGACTCCCCACCCATTAACACGACAACGCGCATGACGTTACTCCCTCAATGATAAAATAAATTCGTGCTTTTTATTCGGTTGTGCAAGTGCACTGTCAGGGGCAATAACTCTTTTGGGGTATTGTTGAGTAAAAACACATGAATTCCTTCCATTCCCTTGCTTTCGCTACAATTCCTTACCACCTTATTACATTCCAGAACGACTTTCTCGCTCGGAGGCGATTATGACACGCTTGTTCCGCAGTATCCTCACTATTACTCTTTTAACTCTTATTGCTACCATCAGTTTTGCGCAAGATAGCTCTGGCATACGTAATGTTATTCGATTTCAATCTCATTATATAATTCGGGCTCTTGTCATCTCAGGAAATTACGCGTATTGCGCATTGGGTAATAATGGAATCTGTGTGGTGGACGTAACCAATCCCAACACACCGCGTGAAATTGGTTATTGTACGACTCCCGGCTGTGCCGTTGGTATAGCAATTTCCGGTAATTATGCTTTTGTGGCTGATAGCTCGTTTGGAATTAGGGTAATCGATATTTCAGATATTTCGAATTTGTATGAGATTAGTTCTTTACCGACAAATGCAAAGGGAATCAGGGTGTCGGGCGGATACGCGTACGTCATCACGTATCTCAATCAATTCGAAATGATTGATATTTCATCACCTTACTCGTTACAAATCGTTTCGACCTTAAATGTAAATGGCGAAATATCCGGGTTCGAAATTAACAGAGGATTTGCCTACATCGCTGCACTAAGTGCTGGCTTACGGATAATTGACATACGCGACTCAACAAATATTTTCGAAACCGGTAGTTATGTCCCGGTTCCAACTTATGCAAAATGCGTAACCGTGCGTGGTGACACTGTTTACCTCGGCGATTATGATGGTAGTTACTTACGTGAAATTGACGTCTCTACTCCTTCATCACCACGTCAAACCCGATCCTTCCAACTGACTGGTGACGAGTTCAATTCTATAAATCAAGTTTCAGTCTTAGGTGATTATGCGTATCTCGGCTGTAGTTCTGGAGGTTCGTATGGTTATGGACACACGACATGGTGGCATTATAGTCTCTTTACACTTACAGTTCGTATTTCCAACCCTGATTCGATATTCGAAGTAGGCGGGCATGAATACGGTTATTTTAGTGGTTCTGACTATTCTGGCGAAGGAGGAAGTAGTTACAGTAGTGGTTCTTCTTACGGAATCGTTACGGATATAAAAGCTTTTGGTAATCAAGTTTATACCGCGTATGGAGACCATTGCATAATAATAGAAAATACTTTTAATACAACACCTGTACATGGAACAGCGTTATATTGGTCGTTTCAGTACACTACAGTAACGGGTAATATTGTGTATGTCGCTGACAACAACACGTTAAGATTATTCAATATTTCTAACCCCTCGCATCCAAGCAACTTATCAACATATTCCACCAGAGGAAATATAAAGAAAGTCGAAGTACGCGATTCTTTAGCTTTTATTTTTCTTGCAGGAAACAACACTGGATTTCAGGTACTCAATATCGCTTCTTCATCAAATATTTACGAATTACGGTACTATCCATTCCATGGAACTCCACTCGACTTTGCAGAAAACGGCAGTTACGGCTTTGTATTATCTGCGACCAATAACATTGATAGTTTATTCGCTTTCGGACTGAATGACTCGTCGAATACATTACCGGTTTCATCTGTATCTCTACCGGGTGTTTCATATGGGATATGTTGTTCCGGAAATAACGTTTTTATCGCTAATGCGTCCCATGGAGTTCGTAGAATCGACTTTACAAACGCTGCTACACCATTTGACCGAGGTTGTTTTGGCAACTGGGCAAGCGTGGTCTGTATTTCGGGGAATTATGCGTTTATCGGTGCGGGAGCGGCTGAATTACGCAAATACGATATAAGCAATCTAAGTAATATCACGTTAGCCGCTTCCATTGCAACATCCACCTACGCGCGACATTTGGTTATGCAAAGTGGACATTTATTTGCCTCATTTGATGATTCTGTGTTCGCGGTTTTTGATGCTGCAAGTCCGACAAGTTTGAACCGACTTGGTTTCTACCACTCTCGCGAAAAAGTGTGGAATCTTTCAGTTTCCAACAATCTGATATTTACGGCTGATAGCACAGAAATGGGCATTTACGATTGCTCCCAAGCCCTTGGTGTTGTTGACCGCACGAGTTCTTCGGTTCCCGAACATTTTTCATTGAAACAGAATTATCCCAATCCATTCAATTCATCTACTACCATCGAGTACACAATTCCGAAAACCGGGAAAGTCGAAATGAAACTCTACGATATCACCGGTCGTGCAGTAGGGACACTAGTCAACTTCAATCAGAATCCCGGTACGTATCGAGTAAAATTTGACGGTACGAAACTCGCATCAGGCATTTACTTCTGTAGGTTGAATGCGAATGAATTGAGTGAAACCAAGAAACTAACCATACTGAAATAAACTACTCGAGGTGACGATGACACGCTTGTTCCGCAGTATCCTCACTATTACTCTTTTAACTCTTATTGCTACTTTTTGTTTTGCGCAAGATAGCTCTGGCGTGAGTTGCGTTTACCGCCACTCGTTCTGGAATTACACCTACCAAGTCGCGGTACAGGGGCATTACGCCTACATCGCCGACGGTTCCAGTGGTTTGCGGATTCTGGATATCACGCGTCCCGATTCATTGGTAGAAGTTGGTTATTTTACTGACATCCATCACGGAATTGCGCAGGGAGTCGCTGTCCGCGATACCTTGGCTTTTGTTGCGTTCGATGAGTACGATCCATTTTGCCAGATAATAAGTATCGCAGATCCAGTCCACCCAAGATTGTTAGGCAGGGTATTGCACGATGGTATGGTCGACCCGAATTTTGGCGGAATCATTTTTTCGGGTAATTATGTCATTCTCTCCAATGGCGGTGCGGATATCATCGACATTTCCGACCCTACCGCACCTACCCAAGTACCGTGGCAAGGAAGCTATTCGTACGCAGCGACAGTCGTGAATAATCGGCTTTACGTAGTAGAGGATTCTCTTCGGATATTCGATTTCACTCATCCCGATTCCATCGTCCAACTCGGTTCTTGTCAAATTATCGCCAGTGGTGCGTATTCCGTGCTGGTGTCCGGAAACTATGCATATGTCGGTGCGTCATCTCGGTTCCGCACCTACGATATTTCCAACCCCGCCGCACCCATCGCAGTGGACAGTATTAATGACGATTATATCGGGGAAGCGAACAAAATTATTCAGCGCAATGACACATTATTTGTGAATACCCCTTACGGCTTTTATGTCTTCTCTATTGCGAATCCAGCCCATCCACAACAGTTGTACCATCTGCAAATGGGTGGCAACAGCATGGCGATTTCGGGTAATGTTGTATTCAACTGCGAGCGACAATTCGGGTTCTATGCCAACGATATCTCCAATCTATCGTCTCCGGTAACATACCCAAATTACCCCAGCACCGGCGCTGAGCACATGGTTCAAAGGGTAGCGGTATCTGGTCATTATGCCTACTACAGCGACTTCTATGACGGTTTGTTAATAACCGATTTTTCCAATCCCGATGCACCGCGCGATACCATTTACCATGCCCCCGGTATCAGTGCATTCGCGATTCACGATTCCATTGGTTATTTGTGGTGCTGGAGTGGTTTGTATTTGATGAACATTACAAATCCATTTCACCCGGTAGCTTATGGAACAATTGATAATTTTGGTTTTACCGACCACCTCACGTTTTCAGGAAATCGTGCATACGGATTGCATAACACAAATAGCGGCTCGTACCCTTCGTTCCGGATTTGGGATGCAACAAATAGTGCCACGCCAACGATAATCGGTAATTGTACAATCAACGCTAATTTGTATGATGTCGCTTACAACGGTAATCTCGCGTTTGTCGCCGCTGATTCGCTTGGTTTAAAAATTGTCGATTTTTCGCAACCTGATTCGATGCGCGTGGTGGGAACCTATTCCCGTGGATATAATATTTATTCAGTAACGGTGTCGGGGAATTATGTTTTCGTTGCGGATACGGTGGGTCTCATGGTTGTCGATGTCACAGAGCCCGCCGCGCCCATCCTAATTAGCACAATGACCTTTCCTTATCGGTATATCAATCACCTGCGAGCATCGGGTAATTATCTATTTTTAGATGCTTTTCACGGTATCCGGGTTATCAATACATCCAATCCCAATGCACTTCAGGAAGTTGGTTACTATGACAACATCCTTGGTTCGATGGACGATATGGCAATTGCTGGAAATTACATCTTTACCGCGGAATACAATTTTGGTTGTATTTATGATTGCTCGCAATTTCTTAGTGTCGTTGACCGTGCGAGTTCATCCGTTCCCGAACATTTTTCATTGAAGCAAAATTTTCCCAATCCGTTCAATTCATCCACCACGATTGAATACACGATACCGAAATACGGCAAAGTCGAAATGAAACTCTACGACATCACCGGTCGTGCAGTAGGTACACTGGTTAACTTCAACCAAAATCCCGGAACCTTTCGCGTGAAACTGGATGGCACCAAACTTTCATCTGGTATCTACTTCTGTCGATTAAATGCGGGTGGCATGACTCAAACGACCAAACTTACACTGTTGAAATGAACGACACGAGGCAACCATGAAACGCACACTTTGGTTCACTTTCATCATTCTGTTGGGCAGTACAATTTCAGGTTCAGTAGCTTCTGCACAAGATAGCTTGGGTATCAGTTGCGTGTCACAAACATACATGTGGGGTAACGTTCATAAAATTGTCATCGTGGGCAATCACAGTTTTGTAGCAACAGATTATGGATTGGATGTAGTGGATATCAACGATCCGTATCATTCTGCTCAGATTGGTGCATTTACAACTCGAGCCATCGCATATGGAGTAGCTGTTTCGGATACGTTAGCATTTATCGCGGCTGATACGGCTGGTTTACTCATAGTAAATATTGCCACACCATCAGCGCCGCATTTGATTGGATCATACAATACCGCTGGGAGTGCGAGAGCAGTTGCTATATATGAGCATTATGCGGTTGTTGCCGATTATTCAGCTGGTTTACAAGTTATTGATGTTTCCGACCCGACTTCACCACAGTTGGAAGCAACTTATGATACACCGGGAACGGCAATTGACGTAGATGTTGCAGGGAATCGTGCTTATATAGCGGATAATCAAGGTGGACTTAAAATTATCGATTTAACGAACCCTGCAAATCCTACGTTATTAGGGTCGGTTGCATCTTATACACAAAATGTAATCATACACGGTCATTATGCTTATTTATCAGGATTAACCGACTTCCGAATTGTTGATGTTTCTACTCCAGCTTCTCCCCGACAAACGTATTTGTATAGCATTCAAACGGGCGATGCGCGGCAGGTTGGAGGAATCGGTGTGTACGGTAATTCGTTTTATGTAAGTTGGTATAATTCATTTACTATTCCTTATCCTGAACCACGTACGTATTATACTTTTAAATTTTGGGTTTTGGATATTACAAACCCTGACAGCGCTACACTTTCTGCTGATGCTGATTGGGGTGGCTTACTAACCTGTATCGCACCTACTTCCCAATATGTATATTATGCACCCGGATTTAATGTACTTCCCATCAATAATCTATCTTCACTCCATGCAATAGACAGTCTAACAATGACAAATGGAAGTTACAACCTTCAAGTAGATAATCATCGAGCATATTTGACTTCCTATCCTTTGTTCGAAATACTCGACGTCACCAACTCATCCTATCCACCTCTATTGGGCACATATAATTATCATGGTGAACCAGATAGGATCGTTGTCACTGGTAGTAATTCATATCTGCTATTCAATAATCGTAGTCAGACTCTTTTATATTCGATTTTGGTGCTCAATACCGCAGATCCAACTGCAATACAGGTAATTCACGACTATGGTCCTATCCAGAATACGATTGCTTCCGATATCGCCGTTGTTAATTCAGAGATTTTCATCGCTTTGTCAGAACCGTCTACATTCAAAATCTTCTCAATGAGTAATGGTAACTTTGTTGGGACATGCAATCTGAGTGCTGGTGCTCGAGGTATGGCAGTATCGGGAAATTATGCATATATCACAAATTGGAATGGCATCGATGTGGTAAACGCATCCAATTATCTTTCCCCACAGTTAATTGGATCACTTTCACTCGGTTGCTATGGGCCGATTGCGATTTCCGGTAATTATATGTATGTCGTAGGACGAGATTCATGTTTATGGGTCGCTTCAATTGCAACTCCGTCTGATCCTCAAATTGAAGGTTTTTGCCAACTTCCAGTTTTACCAAATTATTCTACGAAATTGAAAATAGTCGGTAATTATTTGTATTTGGCAGATGGTCCTCGTGGCGGAATCCGCATCCTAAATATCACTGCGTTTAATCATCCTTATGAAATAGGATTCTACAATACTCCCGGTTCATGCTTGGATCTTGATGTAGTAAATGATACAATTTATGTAGCTGATAACACCAACTTCGGCATCTACGATTGTTCTCAAGCACTTGGTGTTGTTGACCGCGCGAGTTCTTCGGTTCCAGAAAATTTTTCATTGAAGCAAAATTATCCCAACCCTTTCAATTCATCTACCACCATCGAATACACGATTCCGAAAACCGGGAAAGTCGAAATGAAACTATACGACATCACCGGTCGTATGGTCGGTACACTCGTCAATTTCAATCAAAATCCCGGTACGTATCGTGTAAAACTCGATGGAACGAAACTCTCGTCAGGCATTTACTTCTGTAGATTGAATTCAGGTGGAATGACTCAAACCACCAAACTTACTCTGCTTAAGTAGAAATAAACAGGCGGGCACGGTGACCCGCCCCTACTTGAATAGCTATATGGGCGGACGCCGGGGCCCGCCCCTACTGTTTAGTTTACGGTTTGTAGATAGTGTGAAAAACCATCTATCTTTGAGGTAAGCAAGTCAAGATGGACAGTCAAAACCTATCCTACGGGAAAAGATGTACGACCGCCTAACCGGAACAATAGTAGTTCGCGACCCCGCCCAAATCGTGTTGGATGTGAATGGCGTCGGCTTTTTGCTGATGGTGCCGCTCTCGACCTTCGACCGCGTACCCCCCATCGGTGGTACTTGCACGCTATTATGCTGGCTTCACGTCCGCGAAGACCAACTTGCACTCTTCGGCTTCGCGACCGATGAGGAGCGGCACTGGTTCCTCAAACTCATCCAGCTTCCCGGTATCGGTCCCAAACTTGCCATCGGTATCCTCTCCGGTATCCGTATTGGTGATTTCCGCGAAGCTATCATACATGCTGATGTGAAGCGTCTTAAGAGCATTTCCGGTGTTGGTGAGAAACTTGCCCAGCGCATCGCACTTGAGATGCGTCCGATGGTCGCCGGTTCGCTCCCGATTGCCCCAACTTCACTCGAACCATCCGCCGCTGGGGTCTATCAGGATGCGGTGCAGGCGTTGGAAACATTGGGTCTTGCCCGCGCAACCGCCGAGAAAAATGTTGCGAAAGTGCTCAAGGAGAATCCTGAATTGGGTGTTGGTGATGTTGTACAGAAGGCATTGAGCAATGGCTGAACCTGAATCGACACCTCCGCGTAATCCCATTCTCACCACCACACCCGACGATGTCCAGTGGGATGCTCAACTGCGTCCGACGCGTCTTGCCGAATTTGTCGGACAAACCAAACTCAAAGAAAATCTGGCGGTATTCATTCAAGCGGCAAAGGAGCGCGGCGAAGCGCTCGACCACGTTCTATTTTCCGGACCTCCCGGTCTCGGTAAAACGACACTCGCCACCATTGTTGCCAACGAACTTGGCGTCGATTTCCGCTCCACGTCGGGACCGACACTTGAGCGTCCCGCCGACCTTGCCGGTATCCTGACTTCGTTGTCGGCACGTTCCATTTTATTCATCGACGAAATTCACCGGTTGAATCCCATCGTCGAAGAATACCTCTACCCCGCACTCGAAGATTTTCGCATCGATATCGTTATCGATAAAGGCCCTGCCGCACGTACGATACAACTCAACCTGCCACCATTCACTATGATTGGCGCCACTACCCGCGCCGGACTGCTTACGGCACCGCTCCGTGCCCGTTTTGGTGTCAGTGCGCGGCTCGATTATTACCATGCCGAAGAACTTGCCCAAATTGTAATGCGTAGTGCCCGGTTACTTTCGGTTTCGGTTGACAGTGCCGCCGCTACAGAAATTTCCCGCCGTTCCCGTGGTACACCGCGTATCGCCAATCGCTTGTTGCGCCGTATTCGTGACTTTGCGCAAGTCGAGGGGAATGGCAAAATTGATTTATCGCTGGCGAAAACGAGCTTGCATCGCCTCGATATCGACGAAGCCGGTCTTGATGAGATGGATAAACGAATTCTTGGAACGCTAATCAATAAATTTCACGGCGGCCCTGCCGGTCTTACCACTATCGCCGTTGCCGTCGGTGAAGATCCCGGTACAATTGAGGAAGTGTACGAACCGTTCTTGATTCAGGAAGGTTTTCTTGCGCGCACCCCACGGGGACGAATGGTAACCGATCTTGCTTACAAACACCTTGGTCTGAAACGAATCGGCGGCCCGCAGGAGACTCTTTTGTGAACGACACGTCGAAAGCAACCGTAACCCCTTCTTTACCCCCCCCCGCAACCGGGGGGGAAAGTGTTTCTGTCCGTTCCGACGATGAATTGAGTTTGGAAAGTTACTCATTCGATTTACCGGAAAGTTTGATTGCACAGAAAGCTGTCGAACCGCGTGATGCCGCGCGTTTATTGGTTTACACCAAAGCCGATAACACAATTCGCCATTGCCATGTGTATGACTTGCCGGAACTTTTACAACCGGGTGATTTACTGATTCGCAATAGTAGTAAAGTAATTCCTGCCCGGATATTTTTCCACGGATCAGGCGGCGGGAAAATCGAAATACTGCTTGCCGAACCCATCGGTGCTCCAAGCCAACCGGGATACGCGAAAGCGTTCGATAATCCCGGCGCAAGCAAATGGCTGGTGTTGGCGAAACCATCGCGTAAACTTCGTCCCGGTGACACCTTTCCCTTACCCGGTGGTGCGCGGTTGGATGTGCTCGATACGGCAAAACGCGGTGAGCGAATTGTTACCATCACTCCACCAACCGGGGTAACGTTTCTGAATTGGCTGGAAAAAAATGGTGAAATACCCCTCCCACCGTATATCGAACGGAAGGCGACAGAAAACGATAGAACCCGCTACCAGACAGTGTTTGCCAAGCAAGCCGGTTCCGTTGCCGCACCCACGGCGGGTTTGCATTTTACCGCTGACTTAATACAAAAACTTCGTGAGCGCGGTATTGAATTTGCCGATATAACTTTGCATGTTGGGTTAGGAACATTTCAACCCGTTCGTGCGGAATCTATCGAACAACACCGGATCCAACCCGAATGGCTCGAAATAAGCCCGGAAGTCGTATCACAAATCGAAGAGGCGAAAAAACGGAACGGTCGGATTATTGCCGTGGGAACTACTTCGACCCGGTCACTTGAGATGTTGGGTCGTGAGCCGGAGTTGAAAGAATATCAAGGGTGGTGCGATTTGTATATCCGGCCTGGACATAAATTTCAAATCGTCCAAGGGATGTTGACGAATTTTCATCTGCCGAAATCGAGTCTGTTTATTCTGATTAGTGCGTTTCTTGGCCGCGAGACTGCGCTTCGCATTTATCGCGAAGCCATCGCGCAAAAATACCGGTTTTACAGTTATGGCGATGCTTGTCTGTTTCTATAGTGGTGATTAAAGAAAAATGTCAACCGAAAAAAAAGTGTGGGGAATTATCGTTGGTGGCGGCAGTGGCGCTCGTTTCGGTGGAAGTACTCCGAAACAATTCCTTTCGCTTGGTGATAAATGGGTCATCGAGTGGTCACTCGATTGTTTCGCGAATACATCTGTTGTCGATGCAATAATCGTCGTCGTGCCACCAGAAAAAGTAGATGAATGTACTGCACGCTGGTCGCACTATGCACCCAAATTACAAGCTGTTATCGCCGGCGGTGAGTACAGGTTTGATTCTGTACAGAATGCGCTATCCATACTGCCGGAATCTGCCGAAGTCGTGTTAATTCATGATGCCGCGCGTCCGGGTGTCAAAACGGAAATAATCGAAGCAGTATTGGAAGCAACTACGACAAATGGTGCGGCGCTCCCGATCATTCCGGTAACCGCTACCGTGAAAAAAATGAGCAGCGGTATTGTCCGAGATACTTTTGACCGTACTAAATTAGGGTTAGCGCAAACACCGCAGGGGTTTCAACTTGCGCTCTTATTATTAGGTATCCAACAAGCCGGAGAACAGGCGAAAACCGCAACCGATGAGATTCAATTGGTGGAGCGGCTGCGGAATACAAATGTGCTTGCAGTGCCCGGTTCGTTGCGAAACGAGAAAATTACAACGCAAGAAGATTTTCTTACTGTCTCACAATTTTTGATTGGTTCGAATACGAAAATGGATATCCGCACTGGCATTGGTTACGATGCCCACAAATTGGTTCCGGGAAGGGCACTCATCATCGGCGGTGTCAAGTTCGACTCACCCGTAGGTCTGCTTGGTCATAGCGACGCCGACGTACTTAGCCATGCTATTGTCGATGCTTTATTAGGTGCCGCAGGGTTGGGTGACATCGGAGTCCATTTTCCCGATACCGACATCCAGTGGAAAGATTCGAACAGCATTGATATCCTCCGCCGTGTCGCGCAATTGTTGTCCAATAATTTGTATTCGATTTTATCAGTCGATGCGACGCTTTTACTCGAATCGCCGAAGGTGATGCCCCGTCGTCACGAAATGATTGAGCATATAGCGCAGGCGCTCTCCGTTGAAAAAAATCAAGTGTCCGTCAAGGCGACCACCAACGAGACGATGGGATTTATTGGTCGCAGTGAAGGTGCCGCGGCAATGGCAGTAGCGACTATTTCGAGGAATCCGCGTGTTTGAAAATCACGTCATTGCGATAGCGCATTGGTTGGATGGTTTTCACGATTGGCAGATTTATATCGCAATCGCATCGATTACATTTCTCGAAAATATTTTTCCCCCTTTTCCCGGCGACGTACTCACTGTATTCAGCGGTATATACGTCCGGCAAGGACGTATCGACTTTTTTCCCGCATATATCTGGTCGGTTATCGGTGCGACTGCGGGGTATTATTCGCTCTTCATGATTTTTCGCGGCTTCTCCCATCTCTTGAACCGACCATTCGCGATAAAATTGTATCCCGAAGCCGAGCGACAGCGTGTCCACATTCTATTTGGAAGATATGGTGGTTGGTTAATCGCCGTGAATCGTTTCTTCTCCGGCGTACGTTCCATCATCGCATTGGTTGGCGCTATTGCCGGTTTTCCCCGTCTGACATTTTTATTGTTAACCGTGTTGAGTTGTGCGATTTATAATTACACATTATTGCTCTTAGGGTGGGCGATTGGTGCGAAGGTTCATAAAATTGACCAGATGTTATTGCACTCCCGGCGGGTATTGGAAACTTTCGGTATGGTACCGATTGTTCTAACCGTTGCAGTAACGATTTTTATTGTCTTTTATTTCATCCGCATGCACCGGAAAGGAAAAGAATCATAATGGGAGCACGTGTTCGCTTCGCCCCCTCACCAACCGGTGAACTACATATCGGCAGTTTGCGTACCGCATTATACGACTGGCTCTGGGCGCGGCATACCGGCGGCGAGATGATTCTGCGCGTCGATGACACCGACCGTACCCGTTTTGTCGAAGGAGCTGAAGAACGGCTTACCGAAATGCTGGCAAAGTTTGGAATCATCCCCGATGAATCTCCGACCATCGGTGGAAAGTACGCCCCCTACCGTCAATCCGAACGGCTCGATTTATACCGCAAAGCCATCGACCAACTTATCGAAAATGGAACCGCTTATCGCTGTTTCTGTACACCCGAACGAATCGACGCGGTCCAAGCCGCTCGCCGCGCCCAGAAGCTGCCACCGCGGTACGACCGTCATTGTCGCAAATTGTCAAAAGAAGAATCCGACACGCGGGCAAAAACCGAATCGTTTACCGTTCGCATTGCAATGCCCGAACGAGATTTAACTGTGCGTGATGAACTTCGCGGTGAGCTTCACTTTAAAGATGGTTCCACCGACGATACGATTTTACTCAAGAGCGATGGTTTTCCCACGTACCATGTCGCCACCGTCGTCGATGATGCTGCAATGGAAATCACGGATGTCCTGCGCGGTGAGGAGTGGCTACCCTCGCTCCCGATCCATGCCACGATTGCCGCGGGGCTTGGCGTAACCCTTCCCAACATGTATCACACCGGTCTTATCGTCGATGCCGAAGGGAAGAAGATGTCGAAGCGCACCGGCGGTGCGGAAATCCAGACATGGCTCGACAAAAGTGTACCGTATGACGCACTGCTGAATGCGGTCGTTCGCTTGGGGTGGGACCCACAATCGAATGAGTTATTACCCATCGAAAAAATGGTAGAGAATTTCGATTTAGCTCAACTTACCACGCATGCCGTAACCTTCACCGAAGCCGCATTCACTGCCTTCTCGCATCTTGCTGTTGCGACAGTTCCGCTGGAACGCCTCACTTTGCAGGAACCGTTGCTTACCACGCTCATCCCGCGTGATAAGGATAGTATCGCGTTGGCGTTCGCCCGCGAAGAATCCGAAAACTTGACGCAACTATACGATGCTTGGAAATGGTGGCTTGACTTACGAGATGGGCTTATTCAATTTAATAGTGAAGGACCACTACCAACCGGTTTTATTGAATCGATGGATGAACATCTCGAGTTCGAACCGTGGTTGAAAAATTTGTCGAAGGCAACCGGCCTCAAAGGGAAAGAGTTGTGGATGCCGCTCCGCAAGAAACTCACCTCGCGTGAACACGGCCCGGAGATGATTCGCGTTGTGACATTTTTGGGGAAGGCACGGATAAAAGAGCTACTCGCCGCGTAAAAGTTTGGATAACGACAATGTCCGAAGACCCGAAACAAACGCCACCAGATGTACCATTCGAAGAGGATGAGTATGTCCAATTCGCACGTGAGCGAATGGCAACCCGCCCTTCGATTAAACGAATCTATTCGAAACGGAATCCGACCCGCTCTTCGCTCTTCACGATTTTCATCGTGGTTATTTTCATAATTATGTACAATTTGATATTCAAAGCATCGCCTCCACCAACACCTGTCCCGAACTCTCCGAGTATTGTCATTGGCGGGAAGAAGTTCGTTCCGCTCGACACGTTCCATCTTGCCCCCAATGTAAACGTATCACCATCCGGAAAGTGACAAACTGCGATATTTGCGTATAGCAGGCAAAGTGCTATACATTTCAGTTTGCAATTTCCGGGCAGTAGCCCGTACAACGCTACAAAGCGAACGAGGAGATCATGAGAACAGCAGTACATCCCAATTACCGGATGGTCAAAGTGCATTGCGCGTGTGGAAACGAGTTTGAGACCCGTAGCACCACGACGAAAGATGAGCTGAAGGTCGATATCTGCAGCGTCTGCCACCCGTTTTATACCGGTCAGAACAAGTTGATGGATACCGCAGGTCGTGTCGATAAGTTCTACAAGAAGTATGGCAAAACTGCCAAGTAAACTCTCGAACTTGCTTCACACTTTTCGTTGCGCGACAAGATACTTGTCGCGCATGATTGTCTCTGTCCCGTTGCTCGCGCTGCGGGAAATAGAAGAACTCGCCCCTGCCGAAGCGATACGCCAGACGGTACTTGACGCACCCGAACCGGAAATCACCCCCGCCGGACTATCATGTCCAGTCGCACCGGATCAGGGAGATGGCTTGGGTGTTCGTAAATCTAATGCTGTCGGTGGCCAAGCGGTCATCGAAGGGGTAATGATGCGCGCGAGTAATCATGTCGCGACCGCAGTACGCGCCCCGAATGGTCAAATTGTTTGTCGCATTCAGGAATTTCCATCGCTTGCTCAAAAAAGTAAAACGTGGAAACGCCCGATCCTTCGCGGTGCGGGAATGTTATTCGAAACATTGAAGCTTGGTATTGCGACACTCGATTGGTCAGCGAAAATTGCCGCCGAAATCGAAGATGATAAGTCGAAACAAACACTTGGTGAGAAAATTGTCGGGTTCGTTTCCGTACCGATTGGACTCTTAGCCGGGATTGCGCTTTTCTTGTGGTTCCCATATGCGGTCGCGAAGTGGACGATTGGCAACGATGGCAATCAATTCCTCTATCACCTTGTCGCCAACGCCGTTCGAATCACGATTCTTATCGGCTACATGTCGGCGATTTCGCTATCGAAAGAAGTGCGGCGCGTCTTCGAATATCACGGCGCCGAGCATAAAGGGATTTCGACCTACGAATCGGGCGACCCGGTTGAACCGGAGCGAATGGTTTCTCACACCCGTTTTCATCCCCGTTGCGGTACCAGCTTTTTGTTGGTACTTGCCGTCGTCACGATGATTTTCTTTAGCATCTTCGATTCGACCTTGCAGGCATTTGGTTTTGTCTTCCACAACGCCGTCTGGCGTGTCCTTGCGCATCTCCCCTTCATCCCCGTTGTCGCTGGTATCGGATATGAGTTACTCAAATGGAGTGACCGCCATAAAGCCGCGCGCGCCGTCTCTTTAATTATTCAACCGGGATTGTGGATGCAGCGCATCACAACCCGCGAACCCGACTTGAAAGAGTTGGCGGTAAGCGCAGTGAGTTTGAAGAGTGCGATAATGGGTTCGATTGTTGAGAATGATACGGTCGTTAGTGAGTTGAATTACAAAGCGGCGTAATACATTTTGATGTAAATAACTAAATAATTTATCTTTCCTTGTTACTTTTCTTGATTTTGCGCGTACAATCTGTATATTGAACACGAAGCAGGAAGAAACTTGAAACCTCAAAAAACGGTTAAGAGTGTGGCTAAAACTATTAAGCTCGATTTGAGTGTCTCGTTTGAAAAAGAGGGCGACTATTTTGTCGCATATTGTCCCGCGCTTGAACTTTCCTCGTACGGGAAATCTGAGGCAAGTGCAAAAAAATCGTTTGACGAAGCACTTGAAATTTTCATCGAAGAGACGGTTCGCAAAGGTACACTGCTCAAAATCTTATTAGAGCTTGGTTGGACCCTCAGGCAAAAGCCCTCAGTTCTATATAAACCTCCTACGATTAAAAAGCCGATTTCATCCCGACCCAATTCAAGAACGATAAGAGAGACAGTACAATTCCCCTCCCTCGCGTAGGAGTAAACTACGAAACAATACACTACTCGAACATTTCGAACATTTTTGAAAAGCATCGGTTTGGTTTTGGTTCGCACTAAGGGAGACCATGAGATATGGGATCGACCAGACGACTCTTTAGAACGACCCGTGACATTTAAGTGTAATGAAAAAGAGATTCCAACACAGCATCTTTTAAATAATCTTCGTACGTTGCAAATGTCTAAAAAGGAATTTGAAGATAGAGTAGAGAAACTATAAGTGAGTGCAGTCAGCTTGAAGAGTGCGATAATGGGTTCTATTGTTGAAAATGACACAGTCGTTAGTGAGTTGAATTACAAAGTGGCGTAACATCATTTAAAAATTGTAGAACAAACAAGGTCGCAGTGATGCGACCTTGTTTGTTGTCAGTTTGCTATTGTTTTCACGCAAAAAAAAATACTTAACTCTTTTTTAACTTCTTGCACATCACTTCTAAGGCGTTTAGATATTCCATTTCCGTTGAGCACAATTACTTTATTTTTTACAATTGGATTAGAAAGTAATCGTAACAATTTGCAGAATTTTTTTTCATCATCTTTACAATAATTATGAGTAGGAGTAGGAATTATCATAAGTAAATTTCGCCTACAATCTTCTCTTTGATTATAAAGAACTAAATCGAGAACTGCACCCCGAATTTGTTTAGGTGTACGTGCCTCTATCTCAACTGCGCACAGCTTTTTCTTAGCTCTGCTCATAATAACTCCATCGATTCTAATTGTCATGCGACAACTCTCAATATCCAATTTGTGTTCTTCCAGTGTCTTACCATAAAAAGATTTAAGTGCTTTGTTCAATACATCTTTTCCGTATCGTTCGTGTATTCCCATTTCTTCACCTTATGTTTTACCTGTAACCAACCAAATAAATAGAGTCATCTAAAGCAAATCTTGATTTTTCGAGAAAACAATGAGAATCCGATTTGAACACAATTTTTGTAAATATTTCATCAAATGTGAATTTACATCCTTCATTCGCAATGATAGCTTTGTCTGGACTAAAATAACCTAAAGCTGAATCGCCTGCCCAAACCATTTTGTAAGTATCTTTGCTTCTTCGAGGGTCAGGCATCAATAAATAACCTGTTTCTTTTTGAAAATTTAAATACTTGAACTTTGGAATAAATTCTCCAATTACTACTGCGTTAGCTTTACTTAAATTGTTAACTTTAATTCTCACTGTATCTAAATGCAGTTGATCGTTTTTCCAATGAGACAAAAAATCACATCGAATTACAACCTTGGTATCATACGAACTATAATCATTGTAAGTAATTGTACTTTTGACCCATCTGTATCTAAAAATCGGTGCTTTGTTTGTATCAATACCTTGAATTTTATTCAATAACCGTTTTTCGTAAGGAAAAGAAGCTAATGATTTTTGAAGAACCATGAATGCTTGTTTGTTTTGCCCAGATAACAACAAACTTTCCGTCAGGTTGCTTATGCTATCTATTAAAGTTATTTGCGTCGTGCATTTATCATAAAGTGCTCGGTACTCTTTTTTTCCTTCGGCACTCTTTACTTTGTTACCGTAAACATCGAGTAATGTGCGTGCTAAATTGTATTGTTGTCGATCAACATGAATCTTAATTCGATTCAGTAATTTGTCTTCGCGTGAACTACAGCTACAGATCAAAAAAAACGAGAAAATTAGGAATGAGAGGGTTTTCATTTACAGCCTCTAAAACTATCCTGCGCAAAAGCATTGGCAGAGATTGAGAGTAGGGAAAGAAAAACCAGAAGAGATACGGTACTGCGTTTCATGCAACACCTCCAATGTAAGCAGTCAATTCGGTAGTATGTTCAAAATAGTACTAACTATCAGGGAAATCAATCAATTTTACTTATCGGAGTAAGATTGATATATTGTACTAATAACGAGCAAATCATGATCAAACTCATCCGATGCCTCATCTTTATGGAATGGATAAAAGCGGAAACGTAATCCATCCCCTCTCGCAATCTCACCGGTTGACGAACCGGTCATCTATTTCTCAATTTTTTGTATGACCCACTGCACTGTTGCGGCAGTCAATGCCGCGCGGAAAGGGATATGTATTATGACGGACAATAAAATTATCAAACCCGCCGATGTCCACGCACTGCTTGGCAAACACATGCTTGCCGACGGTTTCGACATTGTATTCGATTTGGATAAATCACACGGTAGTTGGATTCACGACAGCAAAACCGGTCAGGAATACCTTGACTTCTTTAGCTTTTTCGCATCCGCTCCCGTCGGGTTCAATCACCCGAAAATGCGCACCGACGCCTTTTTGAAGGAAATGGGGCGCATCGCACTCAACAACATCACCAACAGTGACCTCTACACAGTCGAAATGGCGAAGTTTGTCGATACGTTCTTCAACATCGCCGCACCGAAGGATTTCACTTACTCGTTCTGGGTATCCGGCGGTACGCTTGCCGTGGAGAATGCACTCAAAGCGGCAATGGACTGGAAAGTCCGCAAGAATTTCCAGAAGGGGTATCGCTCCGAAAAAGGACACCAAGTCCTTCATTTCGAGAAAGCGTTCCACGGTCGCGGTGGTTACACCGTCTCGTTGACGAACACCGCTGATGCACGTAAGTATCTGTATTTCAGTAAATTCGACTGGCCGCGCATTATTCACCCGACTTTGCGGTTCCCGGTCGATGCCGCTGAGAGTGCCCGTGTCGAAAAGGAAGAGAAACTTGCCGTTGCTCAAATCGAGCGAGCATTCCTCGAAAACAAAGATGACATTTGCGCCATCATCATCGAACCGATTCAAGGCGAAGGGGGCGACAACCACATCCGCAACGAATTTGCCCGCGAACTACGACGGTTAGCGGATGAAAACGATGCGATGTTGATATTCGACGAAGTCCAGACCGGTATCGGCTTAACCGGCAAATGGTGGGGCTTCCAGCACTTCGATGTCCAGCCCGATATGTTCGCGATGGCGAAGAAAATGCAAGTCGGTGGTTTCGTTTCCACCAAACGCATCGACGAAGTCGACCACAACGTCTTCCACGAATCGTCGCGCATCAACAGCACGTGGGGCGCTAATCTCGTCGATATGTTCCGCGTCCAGAACTACCTCGAAATCATTCGCGATGATAAGTTAATCGACAATGTGAACGCAGTCGGTCCGGTTTTACTCAAGGGTATCGAAGCGTTGCAGAATGAATTCGCATTCATCTCGAATGCGCGTGGTAAAGGTCTCTTCCTTGCGTTTGACCTCCCCACCGGAGCGGATAGAGATAAATTCGCAAAATTGATGTGGCAAAATGGCTTGGCGATATTGGGTTGTGGAATCCAAAGCATCCGCTTCCGGCCATCGCTCAACCTTTCCGTTGCCGACGCACAGGAAGGGCTCAAACGAATCCACAAAACTGCGGTGGATTTTGCGAAATAAGGCAAATCCGTCCTTCACAACGGGAGCGTTTTTTTATCGCTTCCTGACCGAAAAGCATGGTTACATGACTAAAACAGGCGGGTCTTCGGATTTCGCCTGTTTTTTTACCCTACTTTAGCCGTTTTATAAACAAACTTCTTACTGTATATTCATTAGTTGGAGAAAAATTAAACATAGCTTGAAACAGCACTACCGTAACGCCGGATGAACCGACTCCTGTTCCGAATCTTATGCTTTTGTCTTTTGATTGGGTTGTTCTGCCCAATCGAATCCAATGCGCAAAAAATTCCCCACGAGTTTTTTAGTTACAATGGCATGCCGATACAGGGTATTACGGTTGTCGGATTGCCGTTGAAAACCAGCGATATCTGGCCCCATGTCGCACTTACCCCCGTCACGTTTACCGACAAAATTCAATTCTGGAAGGATCGTCCAACTTTCGATGCCGCGACTTTTACCCGCGATTTAGTGCGGGTCGACCATTTTCTCCATCGCGAAGGGTGGCATAAAATATCCGTAACCGGTACGGTAGCGGCGGCAAAGAAAGGGCGTGTTAACCTCACCTACCATATCACCGTCGGTGCATTCACCAAAATCCGTAATTACTGGATTAATGCGAAAGAACTTTCTGCCGCTGATACGCTGTATTTCCGCCGCCACGTCTCTTTAACGAAAGGTCACCGGTTTCGTGAAATCGAATTGTATCAAGCCGCTGACTCGCTGGCAACCATTTACCGCACCCACGGTTATGCCCGGGCAAAAGTTAGCACCGACGTAAAATGGGAACCCGATTCATTGTGGGTCACTCTCAATCTCATCGTGGACTCCGGGCCGATATGCACCTTCGATACTGCTACTGTCTCCGGGTTAAGCCATTTGAGCGCGAACGATATTACCGATGATTTATTGATGGAACCGGGTCAACAATATTCCGTGAGTTTAATCGAACGCTCGCAACGGATTTTATATTCTCGAAACGTATTCCGCAGTGTCGTCGTCTCTGCGGATACTTCTGTTCCCGGTAACAAACTCCCAGTTAGAGTGCGTGTCGCGGAAGCGAATCGCTGGCAAGCTCGTGTTGGTGGTGGATGGTTTACTGCACAAAAATGGAAAGCTATCGGTGAATTAACGGACAGGTTTCTCTTAGCGCATGGAAAAATTATTAAGCTGAAAGTGGATGGTTCGAAACAAGAGACAAATGGAAGCGTAGGAATCTCATTTCCCCATGCCATCGGTCCCGGTTCTGAATTTTCGGTAGCCCCCTATGTTAAGCGTAGCCAGGAGTTCGGCTATAATGCCGTCGGTAGTAAACAAACGGTTACTTTTCTTAGCGGACAGTGGTGGACGTTTCAGCTCGCACAAGATTTGCAACGTAGTTGGAAATACGACACCGCCAACCACGCCGAAGACACCACAACGTCATTGGTTCGAAACGCACTCAGCAACCGCGACCTTTATACGCTGACAGGTATCTACGATTTTCGCAATGACCCGTTCGAAGCGACGCATGGTGGTGTGTTCTCACCGGAAGTTTCCGTGTCGGGAATTCTTTTTCCAAAATCTCCTCGCTTTTTCAAATTCTCTTGTTATGGAAATTATTCCATCACTTTCGACCGTAAATTAACTTACGCAACCCGCTTTCAAGTCGGTGCATTGGTTCCCTACGGCGCTTACAATGCCCCCGCCCCTGAAGATTTGTTTTATCTTGGAAGTCCCGGTTTAGTTCGCGGTTGGGATTATAACCGCCTCTCCCCCGGTCGCGATCCGAATAATAACAATAGTCCGATAGGTGGTCAGCGGATGATTGCGTGGGGTTTCGAAATTCGCACGAAAGTGTGGGGGCCGTTATGGTGGGCGAATTTCTTCGATGCCGGTAATGTTTGGTCGCTCCCGTCGATTTATGGAAACAGTACGACGAAAATGTTCCCATTGATGACGTCAGTTGGAACCGGTGTCCGCTTAAAATCCCCAATCGGAATCGTGCGGTTCGACGTCGGGTGGCAAACCCGCAAGAATTCCTATGGTGAATCGCGGCGTCCCCTTCCTGTATTCGCTATCGGGGAAGCGATATGATGAAACGATTCCTGAATTTCGTTCTACGTTTCTTCGTGGTCAAAACTTGGACCAAAGTGTTTTTCCGTGCGCTTGATATTGGCAAGTGGGTTGCACTCGCATTTATTCTTTTAATGATTATCGCATACCTGACTTTGATTTCACCATTCGGACAACACCAGATTGGCCGCATTGTTGCGAACGCCGCATCGAATGCCGGCAACGGGACTTGTACCATCCGCTATGTCCATCTCTGGGGATTTCCGGTTGTCCAATTTGATGGAATAGTTTGGACTACCGGAGCTGATACTGTCATTTCCTGTGATACTGTTTCGTTGAGCGTGTTAGTCCTGCCGTTGATTCGCGGCCATATCAATGCACCTTTTGTTAAGTTAAACGGCTTGCGAGTCAATATCCGTCAGGATAGCGCACAATGGAATATTGCGAATCTGTTCACTCGTACGAAGCCAATTACTCCCATTACCATTCCACCGAAACCAAAAGGGAAATCGTTTATTAGTCGCATAGCCGTCGGTCAACTATCGATACCAAATGCGCGCGTGAACCTGCATACGAAAACGGAATCCATTAATCTGACAAACGATACGATAACAATCCGTGCGGAGAATTTCCTCTACCTGCCCGAAAGAATATCACTTCAGCAATTCAAATTGCTGCTTCCCCAGCTTGCCGTTACGCTCGATCAGGCAAAAGTTAACCTGACAAAATCGCCACCTTATGGGAGTGTTAACGGTACAATCACGATTCCCGATTCAACTATTCAGCGGTTTCTGAAAACATGGCCGAAAACTGATCCAGTAGCCGTGGATTTTGTCGCGTCGAACTCTCCCAATGGGCTGAACACGCATTTAGGTTTCTATTTGCCGGGCGAATCAGCCGTTATCCAATTGCAAAATATCGACGCCAAATTACACACGATAAGTGTGGAGGCCACTTTTGAAAATATCAATTTGTCATCGTTTGTAGCCGCGATAGATTCTTCCGATTTGACTGCGGATGTAAAAGGTACCGTAACGAATATTCTCAGCGACCCGTCGATAAAAGGTGAGTTACTCGTAAAGAATTCTACTTTGAAGCCGCTGAAAAATATCGGTGCGAATATCGCCTTCGGGTATGATAAACGCAATGCATCGGTCAAAGGGAAAATCGATGAATTTCACGGCAATATTACATTAGATGTAAGTACGAAGGGTTTAGCACAAGAAAAATCCTCCGCGAAATTAACCGCCAGCGGTCGTTTGCGCCACTTGCGCGAATTTCTTCCGGGTACCGATTATCCCGATAGTATGTTATTCAATGCCGATGTTACTTCCAGCGGTAAAACATTTCCCATCGATACTATTCGGTTCACCACCAGTACATCGAAACAAACATGGTTCCAGAATGCAATCGACACGCTCTTTGTTCGAGGTGTTTATACAGCGAAACGCTTAAATATCGATTCGGCGCATACCGCTTCTGGTACGGCAAAAGTGGACGGTAGTGGTACGCTGCATCTCGATGATGGTTTTGAATTTCACGGTTCCATCCGCAATCTTATCTTAGAAAAAATTCCTCAACTTGTCGCTGTTGACAGCACGATCGCCGGGAAAGCCAACCTCAACTTTGCCGTGCATGGCGGCAACCGATCGGTAAAAGACACCTCTGCCGCGGCATTCGATGGTTCGGTAACTGGTGACCTATTGGGAATTGAATTTAGCAGCGGGAGTGTCGATTCCATTCACATAAGTCACGCCGAATTTCATTATCCCGACTCACCTTACTTGTTAGAAGCACAACTCGATTCCGTCCGTACCAAGTTCCTTGCTCCCGTTTCGCTTTCCGTTTCCGGTGAATGGCATAACGATTCGATTCGCGCTTCCCTTACTGCAAAAGCCGACACGATTAGCGCACAACTCGCGTTTCATGGACAATTCAATCCCAAATCCATCAGCGGTACCGCCATTCCCGACACTATGATTCTGAAAACCAGTACCATGCCGATTTATTTATTGAATTCACCACCGATTGCCTATGCTAACGGAAAAGTACAGTGGGATGGTTATCAATTGGATACCCCCTTCGGTGTGTTGCATGGTTCGATTACCGCTGACACTTCCGGCAATCTTACGGGTAGTAATTCCATCGACCACATGCAATTCACTTCGCTTGCCGCAATCGTTCCGTCGTTGCGTAGTTTGCAGGGTGAAGTTGCCGCAAAAGGCGACTGGTCGAAGAAAAGTGGTGCACCGTTGCGTGCTACCGGCACGGTATCCGCCATTGCTTTGGGTTGGAACAACCTCGACTTATATGATACTCTCACCACGGATGTGACATACACCGGTACACATTTATTATGGAATATGAAGGGCAGGCGCGAGGGGTTGGATGCACTTACGTCTTATGGCGATGCGAGGTTGACCGACTCGTCCATCGCCGGATTCGATTCATTGTATGTCTCGACCATCGAAATGCCATCGCGATGGTTTCGGGGCATGATGCCGACCCGCTCGGTTTGGGATGGCTCGGTACAGTTGCATATCGACCGGGATGAGAAATTCGGCATGAAAATGAGCGTAGATGTTACCGGGAAAAAATTGATTTTACCCGATTACGGCATCGAAGAACATGACATCGTAATTCATGCGGCAACTGTCGGTAATGCGCTCGTTATCCAGGAAGCAAGAACGAAATCAGGAAAAGGTGAGATGAAGTTAACGGGAAGAATGACGTTTCGCGATTTCCTTCCTGACAGCTTGAATTTACTCGCAGTCGGAAATGCATTTCGTTTTATGAAAATGCCGCTCAAAACATTTACCGGCGATATGAATATCCGGGTCAACGGAACCGTCAACCATTTGCGTATGAATGGTTCAACGACATTGTCCGAAGTACGGTACGATATCGGTGAACAAGACAAAAATCTCGAAGATATTGTTCTCGAAGATGATGAAGTTTCACCGTTTCCGGCGATGACAATCTGGGATAATTCATCGGGTAAGATAGATATTTCCGCGCCGGGCAACGTTTGGGTTCGCGGTTTGGGTATCAATGCCGAAGCGAAAATGAGCTTGGAAATGAGTAAACGATCAGGTATTCGTGTCCCTGAAATTTACGGAACTGTCGAAGTGATACGGGGAACCGTGGTTGAATATGGACGGCAACTAAAAATTTCCGAAGGAATAATGAGATTTACGGGTGATGCGTTCGATCCAGATTTGAGTATCACCGCCAGCGCAGAAGACCTCAAGGCAAAACCGACGGAAGTAGATATTAAAGTCGTAATCAGTGGCACGGCACAAAAGCCCGTTATTCAATTGTCTGGGTATGACATAAGCAGAAGCCCACCTATGCAGTTAAATGAGATTGACGTGATTAGCTATTTGGCTTTAGGCACCCCCTCGCCGGTTGGTTCGAGCAGTACAAGCGGCCAAACTTTGGGTGCAACTACCATCGCAAGTGGTGCGACGGGTGCCGGAATCAGTTCATTATCGAATTTTGTGGGTAGTCGTCTCGGGCTTTCGATGTTTCAATATAAGATGAAACAATCAAATCAAGCCGCCCGTGATACCGTTCAGGTAGGCGGATATATCACGGATAAATTATTTTTCTCGGTCGCATCACCCGTAGATGTAACCACAGTGAAGGGCAAGGACTTCCGCGTCGAGTATCAATTACTACCGTGGTTGCGGTTGGCGGCGGGTAATGAAGCGCTTACCAACCAGCAATCCCTTGAGGCATATATCCAGACCGAATGGGGCGCACCAGTGGTGAAACGGGACACTACGCGAGCGAGGCGAAGAAGATGAGAGTAGATTTGTGGCTGTTTCATGCCCGCTTGTTTAAATCACGGACACAGGCAACCGAAGCATGTAAGGAAGGCCGTGTACTCCGCAGCGACCGTAAACTCGATGCTTCGGACATGGTCAAAGAAAACGATTTAATTGAGTTGCGGGATCGTGGTCTCTACCGTTCCTACCGTATTCTCGTTATGCCGGGGAAAAACGTTTCGAAAGAAGTTGCGAAAACAACTTACCGTGAAGAGACTGCGAATGAAATCATCCAGCGTTATGAAGAGATGCGGATGGCAAAGAAAATTTCCGTGGAAAATAAATCGAAGCCGACAAAGAAAGATCGCAGGGATTTAGATAAATTCCGCGGCAGAAGATAATCTTTTAAATCAGGTATTTAAGAACAAGTAATACTTTATTCCATTTTCCCAAACTTACGCGATGAGCGGTATCAAATTTTTTATTCCGCATTCTCTCGAACAATATTTTATACACATTCCGTAGCGCTTCCGCAAACTTTAATTCCCGCTTGTATTGCTGTGGTAACGTTTCATCCGCAGTTCGGTACCACTTTTCCGTCAACCCGCCAACTGTGATTAACAGTGATTTTACTGAATCCGGCGCGGGATATTTTATCAAATCCTCAACCGTAATTTTATTTTCATTCAACCAAGTTTCCGGTATATAACACCTTTTCTGCTTTACATAATCTTCTTTTACATCACGTAAAATATTTGTGAGTTGCAATGCCCTGCCCGTCGAAATCGCATATTCATCTCCTGACCCGTTCGGGACCCCACAAACGCCCACCACCATTCGTCCCACTGTACCTGCTACCATATCGCAATAATGCAACAAATCCTCTTCGGTACTAATCGTCTTTTCTTCCAAGTCAAATCTCATTCCATTCGCCAACTCTTCAAATGCCTCACGCGGTAACTGGAAACATGCAATCGTATCAACTACTGCGGGATAAATCGAGTGTGTGTTCGAACCCTTAAGTGCCGACTCCAGCGATGTTGTTATGTTACTCAAGTTTGATAATTTTATCGCGCGGTTTTCACCGTCATCCACCGCATCATCCAACAGACGGCAGTATGCATATACTGCGTTCATCGCCTGATATTGCGCGTGCGGCAACATGCGAAAGAGCCACGGAAACGTGCTCTTACTTTTACGGCACACTTTTGCACATTCCGTATAGGATGCTTTTAATTCACGCTCGGAAATCATCTTGCATTCCGTCGGAATAGTGAAGTGAATGCCGCACTGACGCGATTCAATTTGCTCACGGTCGGTCGAGTCGTCAACGTATCGTAATTCAAAGCGCGAATATTATCGACTAATTTCAATCCGCATGTAGCAAACCAATCGATAGTAAAACCATCCGCACCCCGTAGTTTCCGAAATCCGCTACGGCCCACTTGGAAGCGGTTTTCGGTATCATCGCACAATTCTTTTAGAAGCGACCTATAACCATCCGTTGCTTTTCCCGACTTCAATATCTCGTTCGTCACACCATATTTCGTTCGTGTATCGTAAGGCAAATAAATCCTACCGCTTTCATAATCACGATGGACATCCTGCCAGAAATTAACGAGTTGAAGCGCAGTACAAATCGAATCGGATGCCGGATAATATTGCATCGCAGTTTCAGGTGAGTAGAAAATGTGGAGTACGAGTCGCCCGACCGGATTTGCCGAACCTTCGCAATATCTTTCCAGTCGTTCCATCGACTGCCAATCGGTAGTGGTTTGGTCCCAGCGGAAGGCATTGAGAAGACGGTAAAATTCTTCTGTCGGCATCTTGCGCCGTTGTATCATTTCGGCTAATGAGGGATAAAACGAGTGCGGCTCTCGATTCTGTAGAGAATTTTCTAACGAAGATTGGATCGAATCAAGTAGCGCTAACCGGGAGATTTTGGAACCGGGGTCGTCGGCGGCATCGTCGGCAATCCGGCAAAAAGCGTACAGTGTGTACAAATCTTGCCGGACTGAAGCCGGGATAAACCAAGTGAATCGTGCGAAATTCTCGCGATGGTCTTTTAGAATCTGTGAGACCGCAAGTTGTGAATCGGTCAGTGAATCAATCTTCTGCTTCACGAGGACTCTCGGCACCTTCCGCCGCAGGCGTGACGACACCGGCGGAGATTGCCGATTCTTCGATTAAGCTCTGCGCATCGCGTTGGTGCAATCGAACTTGTTCGCGGAAACATGCCCAGTGGTAAAACCCTTCGAGACCCGGTTGTTTCGAGATGTACGGGCGTTCGAGAATGGTTAACTCGAGACCGCACTTCTTGCAAACGACTCCCGATCCCGGAGCGCTTTCCACCGGTTTGGTTGGTTTGTGGCGATGGTGCTTCGCCGCGGAAGGCGCCACCTCCCGCTCAATCGCCATAATTTCTTCGACCGGAATCTCAATCTCTTCGCCGTCTTCGATGATTTTAATTTTACCCGTCGGTTTCTTAACCTTCGGTTCTGGTTTCGCTTTAACTTCTTTCGCTTTTACCACCGGCGCCGGTTTGGCCGGAACGGCTTTCGCGGCTTTAACGGCGGGTTCCGGCGATTTCGCTTTAACCGGTACCGGTTTCCCTTTTACTGCGGGAACCGGTTTGGCTTTTGCAGTTGGCTTAACCGCTACCGCTTTTATCGGAATTTTCTTTGCAGCGGTAACCGGTTTTGCCGGCTTAGCTGTTTTCTTTACGGGAACGGCTTTCGCGACTTTCTTAACCGGTTTAACCGGCTTTTTCACTACCGGTTTTTTTACCGCAACCACTTTCTTTTTTGGTACCGGTTTGATTACTTTCTTGACGGTAGTGGCTTTCGCAACTTTCTTAACCGGTTTCGCCAATTTCTTGGCAACCGGCTTAACACCTTTCTTAACCGGCTTGACCGGTTTCGCTGCTGTTTTCTTGACCGGTTTGATTGGTTTCTTCGCTACTTTTACTTTCGCCACCGGTTTACTTTTAATGACTTTCTTAACCACAGGTTTTAAAACTTTCTTCGGTTTCGATGCAACCACAGCTTTCTTGACGACCGTCTTCTTCGAAACTGGAATCGCTTTCGTCAGCCCTTTGGCTGATTTTTTTCTCAATGCCGGACGTTTACTAATTGCAATTTTTGCGGTAGTTTTCCCCGCGCCTTTTTTCGGTGCGTTGGCAACTTTTTTTACCGGTATTTTAGCGATAGGTTTAATAATTTTCTTCACCGGTTTATTTACCGGAATTTTTTTCGCGGTTACCTTTTTCGCAACGACTTTTTTTGATGCCGCTTTCGTTGGAGCAGTTTTCTTCGCGATAGGTTTAACGACTTTTTTCGGAGCGGGTTTCACCGGTTTAACTGTTTTTTTCGGAATTGGTTTTTTGGCTACCGCTTTTTTCGCGACGACCTTTTTTACAACTTTTTTTGGTGCCGGTTTTGCCGGTTTCTTTGCTTTTACAGCTTTCACTTTTCCGGTTGGTTTCATTTCCCGCTCTCCTCGATCCATAATTGGATCGGTTTCTCGACTAAATCCCTGATTTCTTGCAGACGTTTTTCAGTTTGTGCTTCGAACCGCATAACCAATACCGGCTGGGTATTGGAAGCGCGCACTAAGCCCCACCCATCGGGGAAAACAATACGCGCGCCATCGATGTCAATCACATTATACGTCAGTTTAAATGCAGTTTGGGCTTTTTCAATAATTTTAAACTTTACTGAATCGGGACAATCTATCCGGATTTCCGGGGTCGAAAACGTTTTGGGAACATCCGCCAAAAGTTGGGATGTCGGAACTTTGGATGCGGCGACTACTTCCACAAATCTACCTGCTGCGTAAGTCGCATCATCGAAGCCATAAAACCGGTCGGCGAAGAACATGTGGCCGCTCATCTCACCCGCGAGTTTGACGTGTTCTTCTTTCATCTTCGCTTTAATTAGAGAGTGGCCGGTTTTCCACATAATCGGGCGTCCGTCGTGCTTCGCAATATCTTCATAAAGTAAATTGCTGCACTTGACTTCACCGAGTATTGCCGCACCGGGATTTTCCTGTAAAACCTGCCGCGCAAATATCATCAATATTCGGTCGCCATACAAGAGACCACCGGTCTCATCCACGATACCAATTCGGTCCCCGTCCCCGTCCAATCCAATTCCGAATTCGGCATGATGTTGCACAACGGCTTTTTGTAAATCGACCATATTTGCCGGAACGGTCGGATCTGCACCATGATTGGGAAAGTTACCATCCACGTCGGTAAACAATTCAATAACTTCGCACCCCAACCGTTTCAGCAGCGGTACCGCCGTCATACCCCCGACGCCATTGCCGGCATCCAATACGACTTTCAGTTTCCGTGACGGGTGAAGCCGGCCCGCAAGGTCGTCCCCGTATTGTGCCAACGGATTAAGCGTCGCAACCGTTCCTTTTCCGGTCTCAAAGTCATTCATCTGGATGATACGATAGAGTTCTTGAATATGCGGCCCATGGAGTGTGTCGTCCCCCACCATCCCCTTAAAGCCGTTATAATTCGGCGGATTATGCGACCCGGTGATTTGCAACCCACCACCGACATTCCCGGTGGTTGCCACATAGTACAACACCGGTGTCGGAACCATCCCCAGCCGCAGTACGGAAATTCCGGTCGATATTATTCCCTCGCAAACCGCCGGTTCCAGCACCGGACCCGAGAGCCGTCCGTCACGGCCCAGCGCGACTTTAACCGCTCCCAACCGCTTCGCGTAGGTTCCGTATGCCTGTCCAATCAACTTCGCAGTGGATTCATCGAGGTCTTCGCCGACAATACCGCGAATATCGTATTCACGGAAAATTAGGGGATTCATGGGGTACTCCGAGTATTCTAATTATTGCAATATGATAGTGTTTCAGCGGCTGATAGGCAAGCGGTAACGGGCTATTTTTTCGAAATAGGGGAAAATTAATCCCGATTAGCGGTTGGCATCGTGTCTCTCCGCACAATTCAAAGACATTAAGATGCAAAGATTATTGTACAATGTGCATCCAATCGGTACATTTGATGGCACACCGATATCACCTAAGTACTACTGAACGGAGTTACTATGTACCGCTTGTTACTAACAATTTCCTTCGTCACGATCGTATTTGCGACCTTTGTCGCTGCCACACCGCTCACCGGTATTAAAACCGTTGGTGGAGCCAATCCCGATTATGCTACTTTGAATGATGCAACGATGGCGGTCACTTCGTGGGGTGTCGGCCCGGGTGGTGTAACGTTCAATGTTCGTCCCGGAACATACGGTGACATGCTGTATGTTTACCCTATTGCTGGTTCGAGCGCGGACAATCCCGTTATCTACCGAAAAGAGAGTGGTTCCGTCACAGTGAGTCCAACAACCACTACTTATATCGAAGCTGCGATAAAACTTTACGGTTGTTCTTACGTTACATTCGATGGGATAGATATCATCGATACCAGCAGAGGTTCGTGTTATCTCGAATATGGTTACTGGATTACGAATTACTCCACTACTCAAGGTGCATCTCACAACACAATCAAAAACTGTCGGATCCAACTTCGAAAGGATTATTCCTCTTATGGAATATGTCAATCAACTTTATCTCAACCAACCAATGCTTCCGGTTCACAATCTTACAACATATATTTAAATTTAAAAATTTCGAAATGCCGAACGGGTTTTTGTTTAGTAAGTAACCAGACTTTTCCTGACTATTACACCGAAATTGGGAGCACCAGCACGGATAGAAATGATCCGAATCGGTTTACGATTGGCACGTTACTGAATGATACGATTGGGGGTACAGGATCCTGTTACGGTATTCAATCCAAATATCAATTTAATATGTTAATCCACGATTTGGATATCCAAAATTTGATCACCACTTCCACAAGCAACACAGGCGACTGCTGTGGTTTGTCTTGTGATCATAACCAATCAACTATCATACACGACGTCGCTATCGGAAACGTACATTCAAATGGAAGAATAAACTCATACGGTTTGTCTTGCTATTATCAGGTCAATTTAACCGCTTACAATATAGATATCAGTAATATTACTACAGTGAGTAATAATGGATATAGTTATAGTTTTGGCGTGTCGTTTAATCAAGTCTCTGGGACGGCCTCAGTTTCTGAGTTTAATGTCAGTACTGTTACGTCACTGAATGCGTATATGAGTTATGGGATGGACTATGTCAATTGCGATGCAGCTTTTACGAGCAGTGATATAACGATTAGCGGTGTTTCGGTGAATGGCGCGGGTAGTTGTTACGGCATGATTTGCAATAGTTTAGGAAATGCGTCATTTCAGCGAATCAATATCAACAATATAACTTCTACTATTTCGGCTGGTAATATTATTGGATTGAGTAGCGGTGATTGTGGTGGGCTTTCGTTTCAAAACAGTACAATTAGAAATGTGATTTCAAGTGGTAGTGTGGGTACATCGTATGGATTTACAACTGGGAATCAGAATCGAATGCTACTCCATGACAACGAAATCAGTGATGTACATTCTTCTTCAGGTCATGCTTTTGGAATATATTGCAACGGTTATTCCAATGCTTCCCCATCAAAAATTTATAACAATCGGGTTTATAATATATCGGCTGTTCATAACAGCCCGTATAGTGACGCTTGTGGTATTTATTGTATTACCGCGACAAACTATAAATTTTTTAATAATCTTATTCAGAACGTACAATCAGTTGCTACAACCGCGTCATTAACTTCGGCGATTCATGCTTATGGTATTTTCGCTTCCACTACGACGAACGCTAATTTTGATAATAACACAGTTTTAATGCAGCAGGGCATTGGCGATTCAACGCGATGTTCTTCCACTGCTGCAGCATTTTCGGTTGTTGCGAATAATCATGATACACTTCGCAACAACATACTTGTCAACACAACTCCGAATCAAACGGGAACTCCTAACCACTATTGTCTTTACACTTCAGGATCTCTTCAATATTCCAACAACAACTGTTTTTACTTACCCAATCCGACAAACGGTTCAATCGGTCTGAGTGGTACTACCCACTGTAATCTGTCTTCTTGGCAATCGCTTACCCATCTCGATTCAAATTCTGTTGTTGGGAATCCCAATTTTGTTTCATCCACCGACCTACACATCCATACCGACATCCCTACTCCGGTCGAAAGCCGTGGTGTACCTGTTTCGTATGTCACTACCGACTTCGATGGTAACGCGAGAAATTCCACTCGTCCCGACATTGGTGCGGACGAAGGAAATTTCCTCTTCGATTATTGTCAATCGGAAAAAATTACCGGAACCGGTGGTACCACTGCATGGTCACCTACGTTCCAAAATGATCCGTTGACAAATAATCAACCACCCATCGTTGTATCGTTCTTTGCTAATGGTTCTGGAAGTAACCCCACACAAATGTCTTGCCGTCGTGACTCCCGCTCGAATGCCATCGCGAATTGGGGACTGATTCAGACTGAAATCGACACTGTTCTCCCACCAGCAAATTGGATTAACCGGATATGGGACATCAACCAAACCGGTGGTGTTAATTACGATGCAGACCTTACTCTCCATTTTACCACAGCCGATATGAACGGTTTGACACGCTGGCAGATTCAACGAATCGCAACGAAACACGGCACCAATCCATGGGTGATTTCCCCTTGCATTACCACCGGTCCCGATGCCAATGGGGTTTACTCCGCTATCATCCACCACGTAAACAATTTTTCCTATTGGACATTGGGTAGCCAAATCGTGCTCCCAGTTGAACTAACTTCCTTCACAGCCACGTCCGGCGACACCACGGTCCACCTAACGTGGCGAGTCGAATCCGAAACCAATAACCGTCTCTTCCGCATCTATCGTTCCGAAAATCGAACCACGGTTGGTGATGTTGTCAAAGAGATTGCGGGGCGCGGTACCTCTTCCGAACCGAAGACATATTCATGGACAGATACGCGTGTCGAAAATGGACGCACCTATTACTATCGCTTGAGCGACCTCTCGCTCGATGGTGTTGAAACTTTTTACCCCACTCAAGTTTCAGCGACTCCACGCATCGGCAATGGTGACATCATTCCCGATTGGTATCCGTTGGCGCAAAACTATCCCAATCCCTTTAACTCGATTACCAAGATTCGGTACCAAGTCGCACATGATGGTTTTGTCTCACTGAAACTTTTCAACCTTAAGGGAGAGTTAGTTCGCACATTAGCTTATGAATCAAAGAGTGTTGGTGAGTATTCGATTGATGTAAATCTAAACGGCCTACCAAACGGTGAGTACTTCTATCGTCTGAAAACCGGCTCCACCAATGCTGTCCGTAAAATGGTGTACCTCAAGTAATAGGTAGCATCGGTCTCCAAACCGGTATTTGATTTATCTTTCGTAGGACAGAACCCGACACATAATTTCGTGTCGGCTCACGAATACCTCTGAATCTTTTGAATGTCGAATTCGTAATTTATTCTGTCCATTGAAAGTTTCTTGTATCTTTTTTTTTACACACGAAGCAACGAATTGTATTATATAACGAGCGCTTTTTTCCGGTAATGATTGAAAATAATCAATCCGCATGCCGCACCAATTCCAATCGCCGCAATTCCCCGTGTCCAATCCATGAATAGCAGCCAACCAATTCCGAATGTCGATCCAAACACCAACCCCAGTCCAAGCATCCAATGGAATATTACGAGACCGCCCCGCATCTTCGGTACTTGTGGTTGCTGATCGAGCGGCAATAGCGCAACCGCATCCCGTACCGGTTTCCACCATCCCGGTGGCCGTGTTCGCCGATAGAATTCAATTAAATTTTTCATCGATGTCGGCTTCGTCGAGATGGCAACCAATACTGCCACCAGCAACGTCGGAAATGCTGTCATCAACAATTTAATTGAGAACGTCATCCATTCCGGACGGACAAAAACCCACACCGCGGCAAGCACAGTACTCATAATCAATGCCGCCAATTCCGCGGTGGCATTGACTCTCCACCACAACCACCGGAGCAAGTAAATTGGCCCTACCCCGGAACCGAGGGTAATTACAAATTGAAAAGTCGTTGTCACGCTATTCGATAGATATGCCGCCAATCCGCCTAATAACAATGCAATCGCCGAAAACAACCACCCCATACTCAGGTAATGTTTATCGGGACGTCCCTTAACCATGAACCGGCGGTAGATATCGTTCATCATGTAACTCGCACCCCAGTTGACATGGCTGGTTGTTGATGACATGAACGCCGCCATAAAACTCGCGAGCATTATTCCCAACAACCCCGACGGCATAAGGTCCACCATCATCTGCGGATAAGCCATCTCCGGGTCGGCAATCGCCGGATACAACATAAAACTCACCAGTGCGACGATAATCCACGGCCAAGTCCGGATAGCGTAATTTGCGATATTGAACCAGAAAAAGCCGCCCATTGCATGCCCTTCCGATTTTGCCGCAAGCAGCCGCTGGACGACCTTTCCGCCGCCGTCACTGTTGAGGAAAGCCCACCATTGTACGAGCGTATACACGCAAAAGCTACCGAATGCCGCACTCAAGAGATTACCACCGCTGAATAGCGCCGGTACAAATGAGAGCGGTTCAACCGGCACCGGGCCATTCGGTTTCCAATGGCTCGTATCGCGCATGAATGCGAGCAGTTTATCCATCCCGCCGACTTTGTCGATTGCGAAAAATGCGAGTAAAATCGCCCCCGCTTGTGCAATGATGTATTGCACGAAATCCGCGAGGATAACCCCCCACAATCCTCCCATCAATGTATACACCAGCGTTACACTGCAAAGGATTGTCAATGAGAGCACCTTATCCCAACCGAAACAGACATATGCAATCTTCGCCATTGCCAGCATAATCCAGCCCATGCTGATGCTATTCACCAGCAATGCGAGCCACACCCCCCGGAAACCGCGCAGAAAACTTGCCACTTTACCACTGTAGCGCAATTCCGTGAGTTCCACGTCCGTCATGACGCCCGCACGCCGCCACAATGGTGCCAACCAAACTGCGCCTAACATCCCGCCGATCGCGAAGCTCCACCATTGCCAATTCTCCGCGATGCCCCCTTTACGTACCAAGTTGGTGACGTAGAGCGGTGTATCCGACGAGAATCCGGTCGCAACAATACTCGTCCCCAGCAACCACCACGGGAGTGAGCGCCCGGACAAAAAATATTCTTCGGTACTGGTATTTGCGCGGCGTGCAAGAGCTAATCCCGCAACTACCGAGATTAGCATATAAATGGTAAGGACAATCCAGTCGAGGTGGGTCAGCATATTTCCGTCACGATGCTTCCTAAATCCGTTGGTATTCTCAAAGCGTACTTCTTTAAATTTCCTTGCATGGACACTGCCATGATGCGATATTCTATCGAAAGCATTTTGACAACGTACTAATTGTATCGAGCTTGCACAACCATTTCGATTTTCTAATACGAGTAGGAGCCATCCATGAACAAGTGGAAATGTTCAATTTGCGGATACATCTTTACCGGCGAGCAACCTCCGGAAAGTTGCCCATCCTGCGGGGCTCCGCAAGAAGCGTTTGAACCATTACTTAAGAAACCTTCCGGCGATAAAAAACCGGACGGAAATTCTTCTACGGCACAAGGATAACTGAATGCAAAAATGGCGTTGTACGGTATGCGGATACATTTACTATGGTGTGGAACCACCGGACTTCTGTCCGCCCTGCGGTGCACCTAAAGAAGCATTCGAGTTGTTGTCCGGTGGCAAGAATAAACTACCGATTTGGGCGCGGAAAGACCTCGAATCGAATGAGCAAGCCGATAAACCCAACGACTCCAATGGTGATTAATTGAAATTCAGAAAGTTTACTTATTTTAAAGGCATCATTCGATGCCTTTTATTGTCTCACTAATCAATGAATACAGTCCAAAACATTCAACGGATTTCCCTCCCCATCCAAGGCATGACGTGCGCATCCTGTCAGGCGCGTGTCCAGCGCGCGTTAACGAAACGCGACGGTGTCCGTGAAGCTGTCGTCAATCTGATGATGAACAACGCCACCATCACCTTCGATTCCTCTTCCACAACACTGGAACAATTAGCTGAGACTATCCGCAATACCGGTTACGATTGTACTCTACCGGACACAAAAACATCTTCCACTACCACTACCATCTCTATCGAACAAGAACAAAACATTGCGTACCGGTCGTTGCGCCTGAAAGCAATTGTCTCGTTCATTCTCGCAATGCTTGCCATGCTCCTATCAATGCCGTTGATGGCAAATCACGGTGATATGTCGGTCGATCCGGTGATTAAATTTCAATCCCGGTTCGTAATGGCCCCCTTGCAATCCATTGCACCGTGGTTATTCGATTTTCCACCTGACGGGGTTCGGTGGTTCTTGTGTCTTCTTACTCTTTTCGTCATGGTCTGGGCGGGACGTCATTTTTATACCCGCGCTTGGAAAATTCTCCTACACGGTTCCGCCGACATGAATACCCTCATCTCGTTGGGAACCGGTGCCGCTTTTATTTATTCCTTTATCGCCACGCTATATGCGACTTTTTCCAGCGATACCGGTACGATGGTCGATGTCTATTATGAAGCAGTTGTCTTTATCATTGCCCTAATCCTTGTCGGTAACACCTTAGAGGCGAAAGCAAAGCATAACGCCACCGGTGCTATCCGCCGTCTGATGGCATTGCAACCAAAGACCGCACGCATAGTTCGCGGAAACGAAGAGTGGGAACTACCCATCGAGCAAGTCATCGTCGGCGATGAAATTCTCATCCGTCCCGGTGAGAGTATCCCCATCGACGGTACTATCACTTCGGGAACCAGTTCGGTGGAAGAAGCAATGTTGACCGGTGAACCGCTTCCCATTGAAAAAACTATCGGTGACCGCGTAACCGGTGGTACAGTTAATCGCAATGGTTTACTGAAAATTAAAACCGAAGCAGTCGGCGAAGGCACCACCTTATCCCGCATTGTGAAAATGGTTCGCGACGCGCAAGGCACCCGCGCACCCATTCAGAAAGTGGCAGATAAAATCAGCTCCATTTTTGTACCTGTTGTTTTATTATTGGCAATTGCCACTTTTTGTGGTTGGTACTTCCTCACCCCCGATGCCACAATTTTCCGCGCAATGAGTGCCGCCGTCGCTGTCCTCATCATTGCCTGCCCCTGCGCAATGGGTTTGGCCGTACCTACCGCTGTATTAGTAGCAACCGGTCGAGGTGCCGAACGAGGTATCTTAATTAAAAGTGGTGAAGCCCTTCAAAAAGCAAGTAAAGTAAATATCGTTGTATTCGACAAAACCGGAACCCTTACCGAAGGAAAACCCAAAGTTGTAGATATTACCTTCAGCAAGTTCTGGCAGGAAAAATCTACTAATGCACTCGCTATGATTTCCTCACTCGAGCATGCCTCCGAGCACCCTTTGGCCGAAGCCATTGTCGATTATGCGAATAGTAATGATGAGATACCTACAAATTTCCCTGTTGTCGAAGTATTCCAATCCGTCACCGGTAAAGGTGTCACCGGAACCGTTTCCGGTCACTCGCTCGTTCTTGGTAATGAGCTTTTTCTAAAAGAATCTGGCGGCAATCTTGATGAGTTGGTCGGTTTTACAACCACGCACCACAATTTAGCGCACACCATTGTCTTGGCATCAATCGATAATGCTGTCAGTTGCGCCATTGCAATCGCCGATCCAGTAAAACCGGAAGCGAAATCTGCAGTAGCGAGCTTGCGTTCACTCGGTTACGACACATGGTTGTTGTCCGGGGATAATGAGCAGACTGCCAAAGTAATTTCCGAATCACTCGGTATCACTCACTTTATCGCCGGAGTATTGCCTGAAGGAAAAGCTGAACGGGTAAAACAACTCCATTCGGATACTCACACGGTTGCGATGGTCGGCGATGGCATCAACGATGCTCCGGCGTTGGCAAGTGCCGATTTAGGAATCGCTTTGGGAACCGGTACCGAAATTGCCATCGAAGCGGGTGAAATTACGTTAATTCGCGGTGATATCCGTTCGCTAATCACAACATTCACACTGGCAAAGACGGCAATGCGTATCATGAAACAGAACCTCTATTGGGCGTTTTTGTATAATGTAATTTGTATTCCTGTCGCCGCCGGCTTACTCTACCCATTCACGGGAATGTTGTTAAGCCCTATGCTGGCGAGTATTGCGATGGCGCTTAGTTCGGTGACGGTCGTGTCGAATAGTCTTAGGTTGAAGTGGACGAAGTAGGGATTGGTAAAATGCTGAAGATACGTTTGCTGTCTGTTACATGTATTCTGTTGGTGTGTACTGCACTCTCTCAAGCGCAGTTCTTGTTGATTCCGATGGATAACACCCAGCGCGATCATTTGAAGGCGTACGGAATTGCATTTTCGATTCTCCAAAAAGGAGGAGTCGTCGAATGGTTGTTGAATTATCGCGGCGGCAGTTTCCGCACTCAATCCCTTGAAGAAATCCAACGCCTCTGTTTGCTTCGTGGGGTGACTGTTGAACCAATTTCGACTTCGCAATCCGCCGAAATCGACGGCGAAATTGAAAAAGCGAATATGGAAGCGGTGCGTCTCGAAAAGGCCCCCAAGATAGCAGTGTATGCCCCACCCGATGTGAGGCCGTGGGATGATGCAGTGCGATTGGCGCTCGAGTATGCCGAGATTCCGTACACCCGCATCTATGATGAGGAAATCCTCTCCCACAAACTTGCTGACTACGATTGGCTCCACCTCCATCACGAGGATTTCACTGGACAGTACGGAAAATTCTATAGCCAATACCGGAATGCCGATTGGTATATTCATGACCAACATGAAGAAGAAGCGCGAGCGCATCGCTTGGGTTTCGCGAAAGTATCGCAACTAAAGGGTGAAGTGGCGTGGACAATCCGCCAATATGTCCAAAACGGCGGCTTCCTCTTTGCGATGTGCAGCGGCACGGACACCTACGACATCGCCCTCGCCGCCCGTGGTGTCGATATTGTTGATTCACCGTTTGATGGCGACCCGCCCGAACCCGGTTTTCAGGCAAAACTCGATTATGGCAATTGCATCGCGTTCACCGATTTCAAATTGATTACTGATCCAATGATTTATGAATTCAGTGACATTGATACCACACCGGAAATGGGAATGTCACCTCGCGGTGATGATAACGATTACTTTACTTTATTCGAATTTGCCGCCAAGTTCGACCCGGTCCCTTCGATGCTTACCCAATGCCACACATCGGTGGTGAAGGGCTTTATGGGGCAAACCACCGGTTTCCGTAAACACCTGTTGAAGCCCGGTGTTACCGTCATGGGTGAAGTGGAAGGCGATGATAACGTGAAGTATATTCACGGTATCTTGGGGAAAGGAACTTGGACATTCTTCGGCGGACACGACCCGGAAGATTACCGCCATCGTGTAGGTGATCCACCGACTGATTTAAATTTGCATCGCAACAGTCCCGGATATCGCTTAATTCTGAATAACGTCCTATTTCCTGCGGCAAAGAAAAAAGAACTGAAAACCTAACGACTACCATATGATTCAAAAGCCGGTAATTATCGTAGGCGGAGGGATAGCGGGTCTCGCTTGCGGTGTCACACTGGTGAAAAACGGTGTAGTACCTCTCATCATCGAGCGCCGCCCCTACCTTGGCGGGCGTGCAACGACTCAACCGACTTCTCCCCCCTTCGACAACGGCCCACACATGATTACCGCCGGATATCGCCATCTTCGGCAATTGCTTGAAATCGCAGGCAAGCCCCTCCATTTCAATGAAGAAACCCCCGACATCGTTTGGTATGATTCCAAACTCAAAAAACATGTTCTTCACGGCGGTTCAAAATCGAAAATGCTGTTATCGTTTATTCGTGAATTTGGTTGGAATAGCATCGCTCTTTTGTATCGGTTGACCACACTCGATAATCAATCTTTTAGCACTGTCGGTATCTGGCTGGAAGAAAAATCTTTTCCGAAAAATGTCGAGCACTTATTACGGTTGTTTGTAATCTCAACGATGAATACCGAAGCAGAAGACGCCGACTTTTCCTTATTTCAAGCCATCATCCGTGAATCTCTGCTCTGTAAAACAAAAGGTTCGGTACTACAACGATTCACACCATTGGAAACCGCATTCGTATCACCTCTCAGAGAATATATGGAGCGGGCAGGCGTCGTATTGATAACTGGAAAACAAGTTCTATCCATCGAATCATCCGATAATGAATGGTGTGTGACTACCGGAACGGAAAAGTATTTCGCAAAGCAGGTTGTTCTGGCAATTCCATCCTATGCGCGAGCATCGTTTTTACCTGAACCGGAAACGGATTACTCGCCTATCGTTACCGTCCGCCTTGCCGTTACCGGAATTGAACCGGGATGGTTTGGTTTCGACGAAGGTCAGGTGCATTGGGTGTTTGTCAATTCGGAAACACCCCGGATATTGGAAGCTACCACCAGCGCCGATGAGGCGTGGGCAGCGTCTGACAAGGAATTCATGGTTTCGCAGGTCGTGAACAGAATCAAACAAGTCGCACCTACGATGCAGGTTGAAAAAGTATTTGGTGTTGTGAAAGAAATGCGGGCGACCCCGAAACAAACGGCGAAATGGCAATCGTTGCGCCCAACTCCTTTGACGGATTTACCCGGTTTATGGCGGACAGGTGACGACTTGGCTACCGGTCTGCCGGCGACGATTGAATCTGCGGCTAAGGCGGGAATATGGACCGGTTTGTGTGTCACTGGAAAACTTCAGGGAAAAGCCGAAGAAGCTTGCTCATCCCGACTTGATATCATAGCTTAACGATATCGGACGACAACAAAAGTAGTGCTTTTAGGTAAGTACAGAATGGAGGGAAAAATGATGAACCGATGCAAACGACCTACGATGTACCTATCATTCGTGTTTACAGTATTCGCTGCATTGACGCTTTTGAGCCCTCACGCACAGGCGGGGTGGAACCAAATCATGCAGGAAAATTTTGAGAGCCATACCTCTGCGGATTGGGGAAATGGACCTTGGTATCAACCGCCAAACGGAATCTATTCCCACCAATGGCACGTCGTTCCCGGCCAGCCATGGCAAAATAATATTCCACCGCATTGGGGTATCCAAAACCGCGTCTATCGAGTAGATCCCGGTAATCCAGCATATATCCAAGCATTATGGTGCGATGCATCCACTGATCAAGTTACCGGTGCTGGCCGCGATCCGAATTTTTCTACCTACCGTAATTATCCTTCGCCCGGCCCGATGCATACCGTCGTTTACTGGGGGCCGATTGACTGCCGTAATATCCATAATTTACGAATGCAATTTGATTGGGTAAGCAACACTCTCCCCGGTGATACTTTTTCGTGGGAAGCTTCTTCCAATGCCGGTAATCCGATTGATGCCAATTGGCGCAACCATTGGTTTCGCGGAGTGTACCAGTCTGGAGATTCGATGTATCACGATGCGGTATGCGGTGATTTCAGCGAGACATGGCATACCAGCAATATGAAAATAGATAGCGTCGATTCGGCGGGAACGATTATCTCATTAGTCGGTCGTCAAGGGGTTTACTTCGGTTTCCGGTTCCGCACTACCAATACCCAAGCATACTCCAATCATTTGGACGTGAAGGGCTCGTTTATCGATAACGTTAAAGTCGCGTACGATGATGGACTGTTTAATCTCGTTGCTCTCGGGTCAGATTATTACCGCGCGAGTGACTCATTACCGGTTCCTTTTCCTCAAGTTCTGGATACGCTTATTTTCAAATTCAACTACTCAGTTAGCGGTTCGGGAATCATGCGAGATAGTTTGGGCAATCCCGTCAGCGTTGGTATCCACTGCACTGTGAATAATGCGCCGTATTGGGATACCACAGTCGGAGTGAATGCCGGTGAAGAATCGTCAAATTGGGTACTTTATGCACCGCCTTTTATTCCCCGTATCGAGAATGAGTATTTTGTTCGATGGTCAATCGATACAACGTTGCGTGAGTCGTCGCATGCCGATAATGTTGCCGCTGATTCCTTCTACGTGATTCGACCGAATGCACCACCTACCGCCCGGTTTTTTAATCTGATGGATGCGGATACCGTTCGTTTCACCCGGACAATTAATTCGCACACGTTATATCCGGTTATCGTAAACGTGAACGATGAAGACGACGTGGCGAATTGGTATCTCGAAATTACCGGTGATTCTACGCTTGGTACCGGTGTGGTGATAACAATGGATCCACCATTTCCTTGGAATTCTGCACCCGACACTTTAACACCGGATACTGTATGGGTCGATGTCGGGCAACTTAGTGACGCTGATTGGTGGTTCCAGATTTATGCCACCGATGGCTTAAACGGCCCTGTATTTGCCAGGCCGCGTGCTTGCCTTGAGTTGAATTCCCCGGCTTCCACGCACGATCATGTCAGTTCACTTCCAAATCATACGGGGTTGTATAGTAGTTATCCCAACCCTTTCAACGCCGAGATTTCGTTCCATGTCGGGTTGGCAGAGCATACTAACGGCGAACTTCGCTTGTTCGACGTGATGGGACGGGAAGTGGACCGACTCGCAGTACCCGGAACCCAACCCGGTTGGTATACCGTGCATTGGAAACCAAATCATGTTGCAACCGGTGTTTATTTTGCCCAGTTTGCCGCCAAAGGGCAGATACTCAGTACGGTAAAGATAATGTATCTAAAATAATAATTATCATATATTTAACACAAAACGGGTTGCATGCACGACCCGTTTTGTGTTTTAGACACTGATAATTGTAAACAGAATAGCAATACAGAGCTCGATTTCATTTGATATGCGATGAAATATCAACGCAAATTCCGCTTGCAAGCTGGATGGGAAAAGGTTAGTTTATGGTACGGTAATACAATCTCACTGTTTCAGCTCGCACGCTTGTCAACAATGATGGGAGGATAAGATGAAAAGATGTCGGTTAATGATGTCGCGATTTGTTTTCGTGATTACACTTTTCCTGTTTTTACTTCTATTGGTTTCACCTGCACTTGCCGCGTGGAACCAAATCATGAGTGAAAACTTCGAAAGCCACACATCCCTACAATGGGGATCCGGACCTTGGTTCCAAGGCATACCCAACTATTCCCACCAGTGGTTAGTGGCTCCCGGGCCACCCGGACCGACTCAGCAGACGGTTCCGCATTGGGGAATTCAGAACAAGAATTATCGTGTCGACCCCGGTCAGCCAAGTTATATCCAAGCCGCGTGGAATGATGCTTCCACCGATGGTAATGGCGGCGGGCGCGATCCGGAATTTGCCTCGTATCGGCCAAGTGCTCATACGACAATGATTTGGGGCCCCATTGACTGTCGTTATGTGCATAACATGCGAATGCTCGCCGATTGGGTCAATTACACTCTTCCCGGTGATACATTCTCAATCGAAGCTTCTGCAAACGTACCAAGCGCGGCCAGTACGATAAGTTCCGGTTATCGCAGCCGTGATTTCGTCGGAGTCTACCAAGCCGGTGATTCTCTGCGGCACCTATGGTTTAGTGGTGATGCCAGTGAAACATGGCATACCAGCACAATCCGTATCGATAGTCTCGACTCCGTAGGAACAGTAGTGTCGTTAGTCGGCAGATCTGCGGTTTGGATCATTTTCCGGTTCCGAACGACGAATACGAATTCCGAAGCGAATCACATGGATAAGAAAGGTGCTTTTGTCGATAACGTCAAGGTTGCAATCGACGATGGTTTGTTCAACCTGAATGCGAGAAATGCCACCCATGTTCGCGAAAGCGATTCGTTACCGATTCCTTATCCTCAAGTACTCGATACACTGCTGTTTAAGTTTCAATACAGCGTTACCGGTTCCGGGATAATGCGGGATTCATCGGGTAATCCGATGAGTGCGCACATCGTGTGCACGGTTAACAATGCTCCGTTTTGGGATACTTCGATTGTAGTCGATGCCGGTATGGAATCGGCAAATCAAACTATTTTCGCCCCCCATTTTATCCCACGGATTGAGAACCGGTATTATGCACGTTGGATTATCGATCCCGATTCGCTATTACGCGAATCATCGCATCAAGACAATATGGTGGTAGATTCGTTCGATGTCGCTCGACCGAACTCGCCGCCTACGATTTCGTTCATTCCATTCGCATCGTTCAATGGATATCAAAATTTGACTGATGCCGATACCGTCGCTTATGGCAGACCGCCGAATTCGCATTGGCTTTATCCAGTCATTGTCAATGTCTATGATGAGGACGATATTGCAAGTTGGTATCTTGCAATCAGTCAGGATACAACAGCAGGCTCTGGGGCAGCGGCAACAGTTACACCGGATTTCCCGTGGTACACACACCCTGACCCAAGTACAAATGACACGGTGTGGGTCGATGTCGGTCCGTTATCGGATGGGTGTTGGTATTTCTCTATTGTCGCATCGGATGTTATTAACGGGGCAATAGTGGCCAAACCAAGGGCTGCTCTGAGATTGTATGCTTCTTCAGTAAGAGAAACCACTTCGGACCTACCGACAAAAAGCGGTCTTTACTCCACCTATCCGAATCCATTCAATGCGGAAGTCACGTTTAAAGTTGGCTTGGCCGAAACGGGACGCGGTGAACTTCATATTTTTGATGTGATGGGACGTGAAGTTGATCGTTTAGCGGTACCGGGTACCCGACCGGGTTGGTATTCGGTTCGTTGGAAACCCAATCAACTTTCTTCCGGTGTATACTTTACCCGGTTCATCGCAGGTGGAAAAGCAGTTAGCACATCTAAAGTGATGTATTTAAAGTAAATTTGAATCTTGCTTATCGTATATTTGCGGGCTGTCGAAAGGCAGCCCATTCGTATCTCTGATAACCATTTCCGGTTGCTTGCAGGATAAAGTAGAACGAAGTATACTCAATGCTTATGTTAAAAACGGAAACCATGAACGATACGGGCATGCACTGTGAATCCCGACCTCCTTTAATCGGGAATGACAGGAACGATCTTGCCATCTTATTCGTTGAGAAAAATCAACCGGCATTCCGGGTAGAACAGGTCTACAATTGGCTTTATGCAAAGGGTGTGCGTGACCCACTTGAATTCACCGATATGCCGAAAAGCTTTCGGCAATGGTTGTCCCACAACTTTTCATCTAACGCTTTAGAAGTTTCCTTCAAGACCGAGTCAAAAATCTCGAAAGTCGTCAAACATTTATTTGAATTAAGCGACGGCAAACAAATCGAAGGTGTCTATATACCGGAAAAAGAACGGGCAACTTTGTGTGTCAGTTCGCAAGTCGGGTGTGCGCTCGGTTGTACTTTTTGTGCTACCGGTACGATGGGGTTAATCCGCCATTTGTCAGCCGGGGAAATACTCGACCAACTACTTACTGTGAGATACCGGGAAGAGCATTTTGTATCGCATATCGTTTTCATGGGGATGGGAGAACCACTCCACAATTACGAAGCAGTATCTAAAGCGGTGCGTATTCTAAATGATCCGGCGGGGTGTGCGATTGCCCGCAGACATCTCACCGTATCGACGGCGGGGTGGGTGCCCGGTATCCATAAAATGATTGAAGAACGGCTACCTTGCCGCTTGGCGATTTCTATGGGTTCACCGGAAACGGAAAAGCGCAGGGAACTTATGCCCGTTACCAAAAAATTCCCGTTGGAAGACCTGTTTGCTGCGGCGGCAGAGTGGGCGCAAGCTATGAATGATCAGGTGACGATTGAGTACACTTTATTGGAGGGGGTCAACGACTCAATTCAGGATGTGAAACTATTAGTGAAATTACTTCAAGGTATTCATGCTAAAGTGAATGTCTTAACATACAATCCTGGCCCGGATACGCCATTTCAGCGCCCGTCCTTGGACAAAATAGAACGGTTTACATCCGAATTAGAACGCAAGTTTACCGGCCCGGTAACCCGGCGGCTTTCACGAGGTGATGAAATTGGCGCCGCTTGCGGACAATTGGTTTTGCAGACTTCACGCGGGAACCGGCAAAAGAAGGTATCCGTTTTATAAACCGTAAATTCTTGTAAGAATCCGTAATTCATTCTCCATACAACGAATTGAGCGTATATTTCTTATATATAGATTTCGCTTATAACTGCATCTAACTTTCCTCGAACACGATATCACATCGCTTGTTAGAAAGGAATTACCATGTGCGGCATCATCGGGTATGTCGGTAAAAACGAGGCACTCCCCGTTATCTTACAGGGACTCGAACGAATGGAATATCGCGGCTATGATTCCGCTGGTTTGGCAATTGTGCATAACGGTATCATGGAGACGGAAAAAGTAGTTGGCCGCATTCAATCGCTAATTGACGCCACTGCTGACCGTAAAATGCCGGGTCATATCGGCATTGGCCATACCCGTTGGGCAACCCACGGTATTCCATCGATTATCAACGCTCATCCCCACTTCGACAAAAAACACAATATCGCCTTAGCACATAACGGAATTATCGAGAATTACAAAACTATTCGAACAAAATTGGAACGGGAAGGTATCCCATTTGTTACCGAAACCGATACTGAAGTACTTGCTCAACTCATTGGTTTCCTATATCAGGGCGATTTGGAAGAAGCGGTAGCAGAAGCCCTTTCACAAGTGGAGGGGGCGTATGGTATCGCAGTATTACACAAAGATGAACCGGACAAAATTGTAACGGCTCGCCTGAGTTCTCCGATAGTCGTCGCGACCGCCGAAGGTGAAAATTTTGTCGCATCGGATCCGGCGGCGCTACTCCGTTACACAAGAAGCATGAGTTACCTCGACGACGGCGAGTTAGCCGTTATTACCAAAGAAGGAATTAATTTCAAAAAGAAGCGGTTAACGATAAGTAAACCTTTCCATCAAATATCCGTAGATCTCGCCCAAATCGAACGGGGCGGTTACGAACACTTCATGTTGAAGGAGATTTTCCTGCAACCTCAAACACTATCCGATACAATGCGCGGACGATTGATTAAAGAAGAAGCGGATATCAGAATTGGCGGTTTGGAATCGATTATTGAAGAACTCGCCAAAATGAAACGCGCAATTTTTCTCGGTTGTGGTACGGCATGGCATGCTGGTCTTATCGGTGAATGTTTATTTGAAGATTTAGCCCGAATACCAAGCGAAGTAGAATATGCAAGTGAATTTCGCTACCGTGATCCGGTTATTGAGCCGGGTACGGTCGCATTCGCCATTTCACAATCAGGCGAAACCGCTGATACACTTGCCGCTATCCGTGAATCGAAACGGAAGGGTGCGCGAACGATTGGTATAGTTAATGTAGTCGGTTCGACAATTGCGAGAGAGACCGATTATGGAACCTACCTGCATGCCGGCCCGGAAATCGGTGTTGCCTCCACCAAAGCTTTTACTTCGCAAGTACTAATTCTAACGATGTTGGCGATAAAATTGGGAAGATTACGCGGTACGCTTTCGCACGAAAAAGCATATGAACTGGTCGAAGAATTACAAAATATTCCGCACAAAGTCGAACAAATTCTCGCCTTACACGACACTATCAACGATATTGCACAACGCTACTCACACACCCGCAACTTTTTATATCTGGGACGCGGCTACCAATTTCCGGTCGCACTGGAAGGCGCACTCAAATTAAAGGAAATTTCTTACATCCATGCCGAGGGTTACCCAGCCGCCGAAATGAAACACGGCCCGATTGCCCTCATCGATGAAAAGATGCCGGTTATCTTTCTCGCACCGAAAGACCCGTTGCGCAGTAAATTGAAATCGAATATCGAACAAGTTCGTGCCCGTGGTGGAATAGTCATTGCCGTGTGCCATCCGGGAGACGATGATATCCGTTCTCTCGCCCACGAAGTCATCGAAATACCGGAAACGTTACAGCAACTACAACCAATATTAACGGTGATTCCACTTCAATTACTCGCATACGATATCGCAGTACATTTAAAATTGAACGTCGATCGACCGCGTAATCTTGCCAAATCGGTGACGGTAGAATAACGGAGTTTTTTTGACCGATTTGCATTTACATTCAACGGCTTCCGACGGTTATCTTTCGCCCGGCGATTTAATGCGCTACGTGAAGGAAAGCGGCGTCAAGCTTTGCGCACTAACCGACCACGACACGATGGATGGCATTGCCGAAGCAAGTGAAGTCGCGATTCAAATCGGTATTCGGTGCATTTCAGGAATCGAATTATCATGCCTGAGTGACGATAAATCGGTTCACCTTCTCGGTTACTTTAATTGTATTGCACCCGCGACATTAATGAAAGAACTGGTTGAGATACAAAAGTGGCGTGCCAAACGAAATCCCAAAATGTTGGACAAACTTCAGGAATTGGGTATTTCGATATCGATGAATGAAGTGAAACAGGAAGCCAATGGCGGACAAATCGGACGACCGCACATTGCAAGAGCGATGATAAAAAAAGGGGTCGTCAGAAATCTTGACGAGGCATTCGAAAAATATCTCGGGAACGGCAAACCCGCCTACATCGAAAAAGATCGTTTAAGTTTGCATGACGCGGTAACCTTAGTACACAATTCCGGTGGCATTGCCATCCTTGCCCATCCAATGGTCTATAATTTTGTCAATCACTCTACGGTCGGGCTGCTTTGCGATGCCGCGGTAAAAGCCGGAGTGGATGGCATCGAGGCATATTACACAGAACACAAAAAGGCAGACCGTAAACGCATAGAACACTTGACCAAACGTGCCGGGTTGCTGGTCACCGGCGGTTCTGATTTTCATGGCCCGACTACTGGTTTTGTTCAACCCGGTCGTGGTTACGGCGATTTAGCTTTACCCGAAGAATATATCACGGAGTTTCTTGCTAAAATTGCGGCTCTACCCAATTAGTCAAAATTCACGGTTGTTCATACTTCCAAACGGACGATATATGTCAAACCGAACACTCGCTACTGTTTTAAGTTTTGTTTTCCTCACTACCCTAACCGGATTTGCATTTGCACAGCCCGCGACATCCCTGCCAATAGAACATTGGTTGACACCTGTACTTGAACGCTGGGCAATCGCCGGGTGGGCGCCGAATCTTGCTGTAACCGAACAACCGTACACCCGTGCGGAAGCTGCGGAAGCGGTATATCGGGTAGAAGAAATTGCCCGTTCCCATGGCGATGATTTTAGTTCAGGTGATGCTAATTTGCTTGAAAAAGCAAAGGAAGAGTTAAGAGCGGAAATAAAAGTTTTAAAGAAACGCGATGAAGCGAGCGGAAATATTATTACCAATCTGGTGCGTAAGGCAAAAGAGTTTATTGGAATGGACGGCGGTGATGAAGTAAATAAATTGAATTATTATTTGGAACCGGCGGCGATCTACAAACATACCGAAGATGTTGATACCGCTTACGGCTACGCCGCAATCAAGTTAGGGTTTGCGCCAGTACCTTCGTTTGTGGGTGTTACCGGTATTCGTGTATTTCGGTATTCGACCGGATATTCGTATGCCCAACCGCATTGGGATCAAGTCGCATTGCAACTCGACGACACTTATTTACGGTTTGCCAGCGGAAATTTTACCGTTACTTACGGCAACGAACGCCGCCAAATAGGTGTACCGGGGATTACATCGCTCATTTTAAATGGAAGTGCTGAGTCATTTCCCGCATTCGATTTCAGGTTTAAAAACCATAAAGTCACAGCACGAATGATTTACGGTCAGTTGAATAACAATGTGCCGGGAATCCAACGGACAATATTGCTTAAGCGTGTCGAATATCATCCTGACGATTGGTGGGGATTGGGTATTTCGGATGGCACAATCGTTTCGCATACAACTGGTCTCGATTGGGTCTTTCTGCTACCGGTACCGAATATTGTGGGATTAGGAAGCCAACCGGTAGGTGCGGTGAATGCTTCCGAGCGGGTCGGATTGGATGCCTACGTTCGTGTGGGGCCGCGTATTTTTATCGGTGGTGAAGGTTTGATATCGGACTTTTCTCATGTAGAAGAGCAATATCGCCCGACTAAATCATGCGGTTACCGATTTAGCGTAACAGCAATCGATCCGGGTATTGGTGGCGGGCAAGCGACCATAGAATACACCCGGGTAATGCCATACTTGTACTTGGGAGCCGGCGATACTTTTTACTTTGCGGCGAATGACACAAGGTGGTTGAACAAAAATACGTGGCTCGGCGGCGATGGTGTCGATTATGAACAAACTTCACTGAATTACAAACAGTTGCTTCCTTACGGACTTTCTGCACAGATAGGAGGGACGTATACCTATCGCACACCATTTGATAAACAGGAAATGGCTAAATATTTGTTGTTGCCGGAAAAAGTGATTTCATCGACCGGAAAAGAGTTGGATATTCATGCTGAGGTTGGATGGGTGTTTACCAATGAATGGAAATTCAGTGTATTTAGCATGCACCGCTTTGTCGATAATACCAACTTTGATAATACCGTCGGAGTAACCGCAAACTATTATCTACACGGTGTTGAATAGAATCTAAAAATTAGGTTTTTCGTTTGTATTGGCAGAAACAAAAGCGCGGTCAAGAGCAAAATTGGCGGTAAGTGTAATCGTGGTTCGTGAATCGACGTAGTCGGATAACCAATTGCTGACGGAACCGACACCCAATGCAACAGACTGCGGCGTTCCAATCCCGGAAAAATTAGAAAAGTTTGTTTGTACTGCGAATTGCCACGGCATCATTCGCTTCGTATTAAAATTCGTACCAATGGTTTTTAATGCGAGTGTTCCACCATTAACAAACGCTACCAACCTATCACCGCTGATACCACCGGAAGTAACAGAGCTTCCGATTAAACGGCAAGTGAGTGCTACCTCGCCTCCCCACCGTTCGGAATACAGTTGGCCGTTCATTCGCCATGATAAACTATTCGCGTTTAACATCCTGCGGTCACCTCCGGCACGAAGGCGTAACGAAACCGGATTCTGTGCATTAGACAACCAATCGAATTGTGTTTGTGTCGATAATCTCATTTGTGTTCGGTACGGAAATCCCGAATACAGACCTATCGCCGGTGCTAATATCGTATCATTCGCTGTCCAGTGATGCCGGTTGATTTCCACCCATGATGTAACGCGCCATTCATTTCCGAATAACTGCTTCCCCTCCAACGCTCCGCTAAATCTTCCAACTTCGAGTGGTTGCAGTAACGAGCCGGCATGAAGTGAGTCGTACGTCGTCGAAAATACGTCGTCACCATACGAACGAAGTGCGAGAATATGCGCATACTCTAACATCACGGAGGGCCGTAAATTCGATTCAACGCCCCGCCATTGCATTAAGCCGGAATAGCCGGCACCGGTACTGCTATTGGTGTTATTCGATACCGTAGTGGATGAAGAAGGGCTTTCTGCGTAATCGACAAAGCCCGCTTGACCTTCAGTACGAAATAACGCTTGATTTGCAGAATGAGTCGGCATATACCGGAATCGTAAATTAGCTTGTAAGCTCGAAGAAGAATATTCATTCCGGCTGGTAACGTAACTCGATACTGGTAAATCGTCGGTTAGGTGGGTAGTCATCCAACCAAAAACCGGTGTTAGCGACCAATCCTGACCTGTCCGCATTCGAAACATGAATTCAATACGATCCCCAAATTCATCGATTGTCCGGGTAGTGAATGAATTTAGGGATGTTTGCCGGGTCGTTTGCCATGTTCCGGCATGGAGAGAGTATTCTTCGATTGCACCCCCATCGGGGCGTCCATCATAGGTCACACGATTCCAATGCAAATCTTCAACTACGTCTGCCGTATCGTGATGTACAACCCTGCCATAACCCATCCCACCAACGAAGCGCGATCCGCTATTTGCATCATAGATAAAATCGGCACCCAATCCTCGGGATAGATTGGGTATCATCGGTATTGATTCCATTTGATCGCTATGGCCGTAGATTGCGAGGGTCGCTAACCGTGAGGCAAGTGCCACAGCCCCTTGTGTCCGAGCCCGCTTTCGTGTCGATTCTAATTCGGTGCCAACATTACTTGTCAGTGTAATTTCATTTTGATGGCTCGGAATATCCGTAATTGCTGAAAATTTGTAAAAGCCATAGGGCAATAACAAACCATTTTGCGGTATTGCGTCGATAACATACTGGGAATGACCGGCAGGTGGTGCATAAAGCAATCCAACCGGGGCGGAAACCCTACCGACGGCGATAAAGCCATCTAATTCTAATACACTATCCGGATTGGATGTTGTCAGACCATTTTCATCGTGCATCCGTTCGGACGGTGAGAGTAGCAAAATCGAAAATGGTGAACCAAGCACCGTTAACGGCAAAAGAAAGAATAAGAATACCTGACAGAGTTCAGGTAATATTTTCAAACGTATTGGATTGTTCTTGGTGGTAATGCTACGCATGGCGCTTATTTGCTTGATTAGAATCGACATCGAGCAAACGGCTGTTATCTTGTTTGGGGGTAATAATTCGTAGTGTGATAGGAAGTGTACCTTGTGTTGTATTCGCGCGCCAGATACGGCTGAATTCGCGTATCTGTTCTTCTTGTGCCACTTTACCGGACAAACCCAAGACGATGGCCTCGGCATTGAGTTGAAGTGAAGTATGAATTATCGCTTCAAATGACCCGGTACCGGTGACGACTATCGGAGTAATTTTCCGTCCATAATTTTCTGCTATGCGCATAACTTCCTGAAAAAGTGTACGTTCGTGTCTGCCAAAATTTGATTGGCCTGCATTATCGGCTCTATCGGGCGCTACCCGAACCGTCATTACGACAATTTCCCGTCCGTTTTGGATGTTTTCTTCGAGCACTTTTTTCAAATGAAACAAACCCGCCGGATGGCGTGCCGCAACCAAAATAGGGCGTAACTCGGAAGAACGAATTCGCTCGGTCAGATCAGTATCGAGTACCGACAATTCAAATTGTAACTGGTCGGCATTCCTGTCGGGTTCTTCCTGTTTGGTGTTACGACGATTGTAATTCGCAGTGAGATAAAACGCTCCAATCAGGACAAAAGATCCGGCAACGGCGCGTGCTTGCACTACTGCTAACGAAAGGGCAAGTATACCGATAAAAAACATGATAAAAATAGGAATTATCAAATGCCGTTTGTCGTTATGGCTTTTAGGGGGTTGGTCTCCAATGCGGTCGGTGCCATATTTTTGCCGGAATAACGGCCAGATGCGGATGAACTGTAACAGAAAGAATACCAACACTGAAAACGAGACTAATCCCATCAACTCATACAGGGGTTGGGCAACTATAATGATTATCAATTGAATTATCGCGCAAAGAACGA
>Ga0265314_10000047_pt1 | contig 194061 bp, 154 predicted proteins | sample 4126metaG_FD_203106 | JGI IMG/M metagenome (GOLD analysis project Ga0265314, IMG submission 203106) | Rhizosphere microbial communities from Carex aquatilis grown in University of Washington, Seatle, WA, United States - 4-1-26 metaG | ecosystem: Host-associated > Plants > Roots > Rhizosphere... | reverse complement strand
AAGCGCACTGCTGCACGCAGCGTGTTACGTAAAAGCCGGTGTTTACCTTGCAGCCCGCATGCATAGCTTCGGCGCTTGGCAGGGTTCATGGAGCGCGTCGCTGATATGGGTAGGCACAATTACCATGGCCGTCGGCGTTATGTACGCCATGGTGCAGACGGACTTGAAGCGCATGTTGGCTTTCTCTACCGTGAGCCAGATCGGTTACATGATGATGGGCATCGGCATCGGCACGCCACTCGCCATCACCGCCGGACTGCTGCACTGCCTGAATCACGGCTTCTTCAAGGGCGGACTCTTTCTGACTGCGGGCTCGGTTCAGCACGCTGCCGGCACGCGCGACATGAATCAGCTAGGCGGCCTGGCGCAAAAGATGCCGCACACCACGCTCTCGTGGCTTATCGGCGTGGGCAGCATGATGGGTATTCCGCTCATGAGCGGATTCGCCAGCAAGTGGATGCTGTACGCGGCTGCCTTGCAGGCCGGCTGGGCTGTTCCCGCAATGGTGGCTTGGGCTGTAAGCCTCGGCACTGTGTTTCTCGGCGCAAAAGCAACCAGCGCGGTTTTCCTCGGTCCCCTGACACCCGCAACGCGCGACGCGCATGAGTCGCCCGGCACTATGGTCGGCGGAATGGCGTTGTTGGCGGTCGGCAGCGTGGTGCTTGGCGTAGCGCCGCAGTTGGCGGTCAACTACTTTCTCAATCCCGTCCTCGGTGCGCTTGGAATGGGCGCTGGGGTTCACGTAACGTGGCTGGGGCTTTCCTCTGACGCAGGCAGCTTCTCCACAGTTGGCGGCCTGGTACTGGCAGTGGTTTCGCTTGTTCTCGGCGGCGTGATTTACGCTCTCGCATACCTGTCGCGCCAGACTGCGACAGCGGTAACGGTGACGGCAGGCGGCGCGGCACTTGCCGGCGCGGGCGGCGGAATCTTTACCGGTGGCGAGCCGCTATCCGATCAAAGCCGGCTTACGGCTGGCGATTTCTCCGGCATCTTTATGGAGAACTGGCGCGGCTTCTTCCGCTGGACGAATGTCGATCGCGTCTATCTGGCTGTATGGAGCGTACTGCTGTCTGTGTCGCGCGCACTCGGCGCGGTTGTCTCATGGATGGAGCAATACGCAGCACTTCTCGTCATCGTGTTTGCCGCTGCAGTTTGTGCAGCCGCGCGCTGGGCCCTTCCGGCAATTCAAGACGCTCAACTCAATCCTTCCGTTGGCGACGTAGTACCCGCCGGGCCGCACATGCCCGCGATGCTCATTTTCGCTGTGGCTGCTGCCGCCATCGCGCTCATACCGGCATCGTTCCTTAAAACTTCTTTCACGAAACTCCCGACGTGGCCTTGTGTCTTCTTCGTCGGCGGCCTCTCCGTCGCAGGTTTGATGGTCGCCAGTCCCTGGCTTCGCCTGGGACTTCTCGAATTCGCTGCGTTTCTCACCGTCTTAAGAGTCTGGCTCACGGCACGCTCGCTGGGTGCGAAACTCGCTTACCTCGCCGTCGTCGTCATCTCTGCGCTCTCACTCGTTGGTAGCGATCTGATGTTCGAGCGTGGCCAACCCGAATGGGCGCGCGCGCTGCTGCTCACCAGCATTTGCGTCAAGCTGGCCGCAGTGCCGCTCTTTTTCTGGCTGCTCCGGCTGGCCGACGAAATACCTGCAGTCGTACTCGGGCTCATCATTGCAGTCGTCGACATGGCGGCATTCGGCGAGCTGTTCCTCACCGTGAACGCCCGTCCAAGTCTCTTCGCGCCGCAACCGGTTCTGCTCTATGCAGCCGCTGCCACATCATTACTCGCCGCACTGCTCATGATCGCGCAGCGCAGCTTGAAGCGCTTGCTGGTTCTCTCCACCGTTGAAGACGTGGGCTTTCTGCTGCTCGGCCTTGCCTCCATCACCGCCCTGGGAACCACCGGCGCACTGCTCGCAGCTGTCACGCACTCGCTCGCCAAGGCGCTGCTCTTCATCTGCCTGAGCGGTCCTGAAAGCGGTGGTGCGCTCTCTGATAAATCAACCGGACTTGCGACGCGCTATCCAGTCAGCGCCTTCGGTTTCTTGTTCGGCATGCTGGCCATGCTCGGCGTACCGCCCACCATCGGCTTCCTCGGGCGCTGGAGACTCTACGAAACGGCGCTGCAAATCAGTTGGCCGTTGGCAACAATCTTTATCCTCTCGTCGATTCTCGCGCTGGTCGCCTACGTGCTCGCATTGACGCGAAACTGGTGGGGACCGGCTGGCAATGTTGATCCGCCTCCGGATTCAAGAAACCCGGAACCACTGATGCTCAAAGCCTCAATCGTGTTCATGGTGGCAATCATCCTTGCTATCGGAATCTGGCCGAGCCTGCTTGAAATGCTGCGTTGGGGGACACTATGAAGCTCTGGAATAAATTGATGTGCTATTCGCGGCGCCATAGCCCCTGGATCTTCCATATGAATTCGGGTAGCTGCAACGGTTGCGATATCGAAATCGTCGCCAGCCTCTCGCCGCGGTACGATGCCGAGCAGCTCGGTGTGCGCCTTGAAGGCAGTCCGCGTCACGCCGATATTCTTTGCATCACCGGGCCGGTAACGAACAACGCGGTCAACGCAATCAAGACCGTCTACGACCAGGTGCTTGGCCCCAAGGCTGTGGTAGCCATCGGTTCCTGCCCGGCATCGACGAATGTATTTATTGATAGCCGCACGCTTGCCGGACCACTCAACAAGCACATCCCGGTAGACGTGTTTGTACCCGGCTGCCCTCCGCGTCCTGACGCCATCATTCAGGGCGTTGCCAGGGCCGCTGCAATCCTCGCCGAGCGCAGCTTGAATCCACCGATCACAGAAGTGTCCATCGCAGCCGTCGATATTGCAGCCGGCAATGAGGAGGTCCAGTCATGAATTTGGCTACCGCCCTCGCGCGACTGCTCATCTTTCCGGGCCTGTTGTTCGCCGTGCCCGCTGCCTGGTTCATCCTCTGGGTAGAACGCAAGGCCGTTGCCCTTATGCAGGGCCGTGTTGGCCCTCCGTTCATGCAGCCCTTCTTTGACTTCGTCAAGCTGCTAGGTAAATCAACTCCGCCGCGTCCCGGCATTGGTGGCCTGCTCATGAAAGCATGGCCGCTCATTGCTGTGTCTTCTGCGGCTGGCGCAGTCGGATTGCTTCCGGTACTCCCCAGTTCCGGCGGCTTCGAAGGCGATCTCATTCTGCTGCTCGCATTGCTCGAACTGCCGTCCATGTGCATCATCGCCGCCGGCTTCTCGTCGCGATCCATCTTCGGAGAAATTGGCTCCGCCCGCGAAGCAGTGCTAAGCGTTGCCTACAACATCGTCTTCCTGCTGGCGATTGTTTCCATCGCCGCATCGCAGCACACCTTCCGGCTTGAAGCGCTTGCGGCTCTTCCCGCAACTCCGCTGCGCTGGCTCGGCGTTCTGGCATTGCTGGTTTGCCTGCCCGCCAAGCTGCATCTCAATCCGTTCTCTCTGCCCAACGCGGAGCAGGAAATCTACTCCGGCCCCATGGTGGAATATGCCGGTCCCGAACTGGCCATGTGGGAGCTCTCGCATGGCCTCGAATGGGTAGCAGCCACGGGCCTGGTAGCCACGCTTGCCGCGCCGCACATCGCGCTCTGGTGGCTGGCCGCGCTGGTGTTCATCGTGTTTTCTTTTTTCATCGTGCTAGGGCTTTCCGCTCTTGCTTCTGCAACTGCAAGGCTCGCCATCGACACCACGGTTCGTTTTTATTGGCAATGCACGCTTATCTTCGCGGTACTGGCAGTTTCGTCCGCGCTCCTCATGAGGCTTAGATCATGAACATCCTCACCATGCTTTGGAAGAACCTGTGGGGCGGCAATCGGACGATGCTCTTTCCCGCGCGGCCCAAGGTCAACAGCGGCTATCGCGGCCTCATCAAATTCGATCCCGAGCACTGCACCGGCTGCGCCATCTGCAAATTCCGCTGCACCGCCAAAGCCATCGAATTCAAAGCCGGCAAAGGCGAGTTCGTGTGGAGCTACGACCCGGGCCAGTGCACCTTCTGCGGCCGCTGCGTTGAAGGCTGCATCGATCACGCCTTGAAAGAAGGCCACGCCGAGCACGCACTCACCCAGGAATCGGAATGCCCGCCTGTCTACTTAACCCAAGGCGAGCTGAAGGTCAGTTACACCGTGGCGCGCAAGTCACCGGCAGCCAAAGCAGCGGCTCCCAAACCGGCCGCGCCTGCCCCGGCAGCTGGAACACCACAGCCCGAATCCGCTCCCCAATCCGCTTCAGGAGGCCAACAATGAGCTTGATCGAAACCCTTCCGCACAAATTAGGCAGCTCCGTTCCGTGGATGGAAAAAGGCGGTGTCCTCTGGCTCGACCCCGGCCCGTTGACCGTTCGCGAATTATGCGCCGAGATGAACGCCACCAGGGCGCGATTCATCACCATCACCACTTACCAGTTGCCCGGGACCGAAGGTTTTCGCCTGGAATATCACTGGGACATCGAAGGGCAACTGCTCGGATTCCCATTCAAGCTCGAAGGCAATTCCATCGACAGTATCTACGACATGTGCGAAGCCGCCGACTGGATAGAGCGCGAAATTCACGAAGAATACGCAATCGAATTCACCGGCCGTGAATACGAGCCGTTGTTATTGCGCGCCGGCGACACACCAGGCGTGAACCTGCGTGAGGAGGTCAAAAAATGAGCTACAAAATCCCCATGGGCCCCTACCATCCGGCCCTCGAAGAACCCTACAAGCTCGACCTGATCTGCGAAGGCGAGACCGTTTGCGACGCCAAGCTGCATATCGGCTTCAACTTCCGCGGCATCGAGCATCTTGCCGAAACCCGTAATTACATCCAGGTAACTGCGCTCATGGAGCGCGTCTGCGGCATCTGCTCCAACATCCACACTCTCACGCTGTGCCAGGCAATGGAGCAGCTTGCCGGGCAAGCCCCTCCCCCGCGCGCCAAATATATTCGTGTCATCATGGCTGAGCTTGAGCGCCTGCACTCGCATGTTCTGTGGGCTGGCATCGCGTCCAAGCTCATGGGTTTTAAAACCATGTTCATGACCTGTTTCGAAATTCGCGAAAAAGTCATGGACGTGCTGGCCGCCATCTCCGGCAACCGCGTCAACTATTCCATGAACCGCATCGGCGGCGTCAATCGCGACATTCAAGACCCGCAGGCCATTCTCGCCATGATCAATCAGCTTGAGAGCGAGATGATGCACGCTGTCATTCCCATCTTCACCACCAGTTCCACAGCACGATCGCGCTGCGCCGGCATCGGCGTCCTTAACGAAGAAAAGGCCATCTCTTGCGGAGTAGTCGGGCCAACAGCGCGCGCCTCAGGCCTACCCCAGGATATTCGCCGCGCCGCGCCGTACGCCGCCTATCCAGAGCTTGAGTTCAACGTCCCGGTCGAGCCGGCAGGCGACGTCCGCGCCCGACTCCTGGTCCGCGCCCTCGAAATTATTGAAAGCATCAGCATCCTTCGCCAGGCGCTTGAAAAGCTGCCTCCGGGCGAAATCGATACCGGCGACGACAAAGTAAAGTTCATTACCGGAACAGCGACCAGCCGCGTTGAAGCGCCGCGCGGCGAAGTCATGTACTCGGTGTCGTGGAAGGAAGGCTCGCGCAATCCGAGCCGCGTCCATGTTCGCACTCCCACGTATGTCAACATGCCGGCGGTTCGCTGGATGGTGCAGGGCGCCCGGCTTGCAGATACACCGCTGATCCAGGCCTCTATCGATCCCTGCTACTCATGCACCGACAGGTAGACACGTATTAAAACGGGCGCCTTTTGCATGCGGTGGTTGACAGCCACCCGCAGCTGCGGTTGTAATTAAAAAGAAGATTTGCGGCGATGGAGTTCGCCCTTAACCGCTGTTCCCTCCGAACGACCGGGACAGCTGATGACTCCTGACAGGGGAATCCTGTTGGGGAGTCACGTCCCGGCACGATCCCCCTATACATACTGAGCAGGTTCAACCGGCATTCAGCTCGGTTTCGTCTTTGCTCGGCTTGTACGTTTACGGAAAGGGGAACGGGATTGCAGAAATATTTGCTTATCGCCGCTGGCGGTGCGCTCGGATCCATTGCCCGCTACTGGGTCGGTTCCGCGGTTTCAGATCGCATGGGAATTCGGTTTCCATACGGCACGCTGTTGGTCAATCTCACCGCATGTGTCATCATCGGGTTTTCCCTCACCTATCTCGGCAGGCGAGCCGACCTGAGCCCCGCGTGGAGATACCTCATCCCCGTCGGCTTCATCGGCGCGTATTCCACCTTCTCAAGCTACGAGTGGGAAACACTGTCCAGTCTGCGCGCCGGCGCGTTTTTTCTGGCCACGCTCTACGCGCTCGGCAGTCTCGTGCTCGGTCTGGTAGCAGTCTGGTGTGGTTCGCGCCTGGCAGAGGTTCTGTAATTCGCTCGCTCGACTCCGCTAGTCCACTGCGCTAGAATCCTCACTTGCAAAATAACGGAGCACGCATGTTGCAGCCAGGGAAAGCCGTCAAAGTTACCATCTACCTAAGCGATGGCGCCACGCATCACGGCGTCCCCGTCTACTCCAGCATTCTCGACTTTTTGTTTTATCGAGGCGTTTCAGGCGCCACCGTCACGCGCGGCGTGGCTGGCTTTGGCGCCGATCACCACATGCACTCCCTCAGCTCGGTCGAAATCTCAGACCGCCTGCCCATCAAAATCGAATTCATTGAAGCGCAAGAAAAAGTGGATTCGCTACTAGGCAAGCTTGAAGAACTAAGCGGAACCGCCCTGATCGAAATTCAGGAAACCAACGTAGTCAAACCGGCACAGTTATCTAAAGTCGCCAAGCCGGTTCACTCCACCCATCTCAAAATCGAAGGCAAGGCGCAGATGATGCGCATTTACTTGAGCGAAGAAGACCGCTGGCAGAACAAGCCACTATATGAAGCGCTGGTTGAGGCCATGCGGGCCAACGACATTGCCGGCGTCACCGTTTATCGCGGCATTCTCGGATACGGCGCGCACCGGCGCATGCACAAGGACAAGCCCCTGCTTTCCTCGCACCACGGTTCCGTCATTCTATCGGCCATCGATACCGCTGAAAAACTGCAGGCCATCCTGCCCATCATCGACCAGATGGTGCAAGAGGGACTTGTGGTGTTCTCTGACGTCGACATCATCAAGTACGCATACCGCCCCCAGGGCAGTGAGTGAGGACCGGCATGAAGGAACAGTTCTCGGCACGCATGTTGCGCATTCATTTCGGCGAAGACGATCGCTGGCAGGGCAAGCCGCTGTACGAGGCCATCGTAGCCAAATGCAAAGAGCTCGACATCGCCGAGGTCATCGTCTTCCGCGGAATTGAAGGGTACGGAAGCGGCTCGCGCATTCGCCACTCAGGTCACTGGAGCTTTTCGAAGGACGCGCCGATCCAGCTCAGCATCATCGATACAGAAGAGCGGCTCGCGACGCTCATTCCCTTCCTCGACGAGACGATTGAAGAGGGACTCGTGGCTGCGTCTCCAGTTGAAGTCATCCGCTATTCACGCACGCAGGCCTGAGCCAGAATCTGTTTTCGGCTACATTTTTCACTTTTAACTTCACTGCAAAGGGCAACTTATCCCATCAAACCGGGTCTAATTCCTATGTGCTTCTGAAAAAAGGGGCGCGTGCCTGTAACAGACGGGTCTGCATTCAATTTCCAACGCAACGCCTGGAACACCATCGATCTACGACAGTATTGGAGCATAATAAAAGAAAAAGACGTTGAACCTTTTAACCCCCAAGAGGTGCCAATGCTTTTTGCGCATAGGACTTGTTTACTTTTCTTCGTCCTGATAGCTTTGGCAGTTTTGTCTTGCACTCCATGCCAGGGTCAGGCTGCACTTCTGCTTGAAGAGCCGTACGGATTCTTCGGCGCCATTAATCCCACCGGTCACAATGCCATCTATTTCGGCCACATCTGCGCCGAGACTCCAACCAAACTGCGCCGCTGCGAACCGGGCGAGCTGGGCTCAGTGATTGCGCGCTATCAGGGAATCAACAGCTACGACTGGATCGCCGTTCCGCTCATTCCTTACCTCTACTCGGTCGACACCGACGCCCAAATTCCCGATCGCGTCAATCGCCAGCAGGTAAATCTGATGCGCGAACGATATTTCGAAACGCACCTGCAACAAAGTCTCGGAGAAGATGTCCTCAGGGGAAACCTGGTGCACGGCGGCTGGACGCAATTGCTCGGCACTTCGTACGAGCGCCGTACCTATGTCTTCCGATTCGATACCACGCCGGAACAAGACGACGCAGTCATTGAAATGCTGAACTCGCGAGCCAATCAGTCGCACTTCAACCTCTTCTACAACAATTGCGCCGATTTTGCGCGACAGATTCTCAATACCTATTTCCCGCGCACCTTCCGGCGCAGCATCTTTCCTGACGCGGGCATGACCACGCCCAAACAGATCACGTATAAGTTGATGCGGTATGCGCGTAAACACCCGGACGCGCACCTGCAGGTCTACGAAATTTCGCAGATTCCTGGCTATCGGCGCCTGAGCCACTCCAACAAGAGCATCGCAGAATCGCTGACAACAACCGCTTATGCCGTCCCCATTTTTCTGTTGAATCCTTATCTCGCCGGTGGCCTTTTCGTGGACTACCTGGCGCGAGGCCGCTTTCACTTGGTGCTGCGCAATCCTGAGGTGATCAGGCCTGACGAACTTTCTACGTTGACAGACCGTACCGTGCCCAACGAAAATCCGGCCAGCGCCAAAATGCAGACCCTCGGCGCCGCTGGAGGCGACCCGCCTCAAATTCCCACGTTGAATACAGCAAATCCCGGTCTGGAAGGAATAAGGATTACGAATGAGTGAGTCAGCACCGCAAAACCTGAAGAACCACGGCCGCCTCGATCCCCTCTTTCACGTCGTCACTTTCTTCGCCCTCGTCGTCAACCTGGTAATTGCCGTTGTGTATACGGTGCACCACTTCAGCTATTACTCCGAATGGCTGGTGTTCCTGTCTGTTCTGGTGTTCGTACCTTACTTCAAGTTGCGCACCTATCCGCTCAAAGTGCAGGATCGTGTTATCCGGCTTGAAGAACGCATCCGCCTGCAGGCATTGGCTCCTTCAGAGTGGCACACGCAGATATACAGGCTTAGTGAAGACCAGCTCATCGGCCTGCGCTTTGCCGGCGACGACGAGGTAGTAGAGCTGGCCAAACAGGCCCTTGAACACAACCTCACGCGCAAGCAGATCAAAGAACGCATCAAGAACTGGCGCCCCGACAACTGGCGGGTATGACGATGGCGGCTTCTAGCTTCTAGCTTTTGGCATCCAGCTTTTGGCCGGTAGCTTCTGGCTCCTAGCTCCTGATTTTTGATTCTTAGCTCTTCATTCTTGGCTCTAGTTCACCGCAGCGTTTCCAACAAACCGCGCCGGGGGCGCAGTGTAATTTAGCCCCGCGCTTCAGCGTGGGGTAAACTACCTGATCCCCCTCCCGAGTCCCGTAGGGACGGTGGAACCTTTCGAAGACTCTCCAGGGAACGGTTCACTGCTGAGGGCCTGAAGACGTGACCCGGCTTCAGCCGGGCCAGCTAGAAGCTAGTAGCTGCCTTTACTTCTTCTCCTCTTCGTCGATCCCTTCCGCATTGTCGATCGCCTCGGCATCCAGCGCGTGTTCATGCTTGTACTGCTCGACCGGCATCTTGCCGTCCCACCATGCCCAGTTCATCGGATAGACATCCGGATCGAGGAACACCTGGTAGAAGTGCCAAATCAGAATTGCCAGCGTAGCCAGAATTGCTTCGTAAAAGTGCACAGCGGTCGCAATATCCACCCACCAGCGTGCCAGCGTATTGCCTACCCACACCTTGGCCCACAGCATTACGCCCGTCACGCCCATCAGCGCCGTGCCCCAGACCAGCGCCCAGTACTCGGCCTTCTCTGCGTAATTAAAGCGCCCAAATTTAGGCTTCTCGCTGCGCAAGCCTAGGTAGTACAGCATCGTGTAGCATGCGTCGAAGCCGTCCTTCGGCTTTGGCAGCAGGTCACGGAACAGTCGCCTTCCCTCGCGCGCAGCCGCCAAGTAAAACACATGGTAGATTCCAGCACTCATTAGTACAACGCCCGCCACGCGATGAATAATGCCGCGCCAGCGCTCGCCCATGCCAAACACATGTGCAAACCACGTGTCAGGAAACTTCAGCGCGAATCCGGTGATCACAAGAACAATGAAGCTTGTCAGCAAAATCAAATGCTGCCAGCGCTGATTTGTCGTCATGCGCACCATGAACGGATTCAGCATACGCCTGCGCTCAACTGCCTTTCTCCGCCATATGATCGCGTTGTGCACGAACATGGCTCCGATCACCAGCAGGATGAGCGCAATGTAAATGATGCGCACCCAGCGCACCGCAATCGAGCCGATGTCGTTGGGATGAACTCCGTCGCCCTGGTGCACCTTGGTCTGCGTAAATTTCTGCGTCACCCCCTGGTGGCACTTGCCGCAGGTGGTGCCTAGATTGTCGTGGTTGATTGTCGAATGCGGATCGCTGGAAGGCAGAATGTTGTGCACGCCATGGCAGCTTGAACAGTTGGCCGCTACCAGAGATCCGCCTTCCGCAGCCAACCCGTGATAGCTGTCAAAGTAACTGGATACGCGCCCGCCCGGAATGCCAAACTCCTGCGAAAGCCGCACACCCTCATGACAGCGCGCGCATATATCACGCGAAACATTTTTATCGGCCGCGGGCGAGTTCGGATCGGAACGCGCCTTGATCGAGTGAATCCCGTGACAGTCCGTGCACGCCGGCGCCATCTGGTTGCCATGCGCCAGCGCTGTCCCGTGAATGCTCTGCATAAACGTGTTGTTAACGTCCGTGTGGCATTTGCCGCAGGTGGCCGGCACGTTGAATTTATAAATAGGTGACTTCGCATCGTTGGCCGCCAGAATGGTATGCGCCCCATGGCAGTCAGTGCAGACCGCGGCCTTTTGCGAACCCTTTTCGGTCGCCCGCCCGTGAACACTTTCCTGGTAGCTGATAAACGGCTGCGCAGTCTGTCCGCGCGACTCCATCAGGAATCGTTGCCCGTGGCACCTGCCGCATGTATACGGCACGTTCTCATGACTCACAGGCGACTTCGGGTCGCTGGCAGCCAGCACCTCGTGTGCGCCGCCGTGGCAGTCCTGACATCCTGCTGCAGGCGAGCCAATTTTACGAGCGATTCCGTGCGCACTGTGCGCGTAGGCATCCTGCGCATCCGCGTGGCAATCGGCACAACGCACCTTGGCCGGCGTCGACTCATGCGCAAGGCTCTTCACATCCTTGTGGCAATCCACACAGCTGAACATGCCGCCATGGATTGAGTGCTTCAGCTTGTTCTCGTCAACAAAGAGGCTGACCTGCTTTCCATTCACATCTTTTGTCAGCGTGTTGTCAGAGTGGCAAGCAAGGCAATCGGCGTCTTTGAGCTTTTGCCCCCAGCCGGTTGCCGATGCCCATACCAAAAGCAGTAAGACAAGCGTATAGATGGATATTTTTTTATTTTCTTTCACGCATACGAGAAGAGTCTTCGGCGCAAATTATCTCAGTGACTCGGGTCACAGGCGCAAAAACAAAGCCCGGGCCGCCGCATCCCAAACAGGAATGCGACGCACCGGGCTGGACGAACTATAGCAGTATGACGTTCTCTATTTTCTATCTCCTTACGGAGGTCGCAAATTCTTCTATCTATCGATGCTAAAACATCACAGTTCAACTGAAATATGCTGTCAACGTAAGCACAAGTAATGTCAATCCGATCAAAATTGCAATGGTTCCCACCACGCGCGAAAAGTTCACCAGCCAAGTCTGTGGAGCTTCGCCCAGCCTTGCTTCAAGTTTGCCTTCTTTAACCAGCCGTTCATATTCCATCGGCCGTTTGTGCTTGAATTCTTCTTCGCTTTCGACACCCGTAAACACCACCATATCCATCGGGAAACTGTCCGGCCGCAGGTGTGTGTTCACAAAGTGAATCGAGAAGATAAACAGAATCGCCAGCAAGCCTTCTTCGCTGTGGATCACCAGCACTGCGTTGAGCGCCCATCCCGGCAGAAAGTGCGCAAAGAATGGCGCAAACCACATTGCGTAGCCGGAGAAGCCGATGACGATCATGCCCCAGAACACCGCCCAGTAGTCGAACTTTTCCCAATATGCATAGCGATCGAACTGCGGCCGTTTGCCCAATCCCACAAACCAGCGAAGGTGGGAGACCAGATCCTTCACGTCCTTCCAGTTCGCAACCATCGAGTTCGGGCCCCAGAAAACTCCCTTCTGCCGGTGCAGGACGCCGCGCTGAAAAATCTCCTTCAGATGCAGCAAGAATGCGATCGACAGCACCACCGCAAAAAATTTGTGGAAGAACAGAATCGCACCAAATCCACCCACGCCTTTTGCCAGTCCCCTTGCCCAGATGCTGTCACTAAAGCGCAACGGCAATCCTGTGCCGGCCAAACCAAGAAACGAAGTGAAGAGGACCGCGTGCATGTAACGCTGTTCGCGCGTAAAGCGCGTGAAGAATCTACCCGGGACCTTCGTTTGTCGTGCTGCTGCTTCTTGCTCCAAATCAAGCATCTTTGCCTCCCCCTTGCGACTTCTCCTTGATCTGGTTGTAGCGCGAGCGGATCAACCAAAGAATCGTGTGAATGATGAAGAACGTAAGCGTGCCGGCGAGCAGCAGGTTCATGAACAGCCGCACAAAATAAATTTCCGGATTCAGCTTGCGGTCGCGCGCATTGGCGTGCGGCTGATATTGCACAAAGCTCGTGTTCGCACCCTTGTGGCAGGCGCCGCAGGTCGCAACCAGATTTGCCTTGTTGATCGGCGAATGCGGATCGGATGCAGGCAGAATCTTGTGGGCACCGTGGCAATCCCAGCACCGCGCCGTCTCAACATAGCCGCCCAGCAATCCCAGCTGCGAGTGGAACGTATCGTGATAAGTAGAGAGCTTGTCCGTATGGCACGATCCGCAGATTGGCGTCGATTTCATGCGGAATGCCGCTTCCGTCGGCTGCAGAATTTCATGCGCCGTGTGGCAATCCGTGCAGACCGGCGCTTTCAAATCGCCCTTGGCTACTCCCTTGCCATGCGCTCCGCCCATGTAGTCGTCGTTGATCTTGGCGTGGCATTGTCCGCAGGTATTGGGAATGTTCGTTTTGAACGTCGGGCTCTTCGGGTCTTTGTGGCTGAGAATATTGTGCGAGCCGTGGCAACTCTGGCAATTCGCTGCCACCAACAGGCCTTCCTTGCTCAAAGCAAAGCCGTGAATCGAATCGATGTACTTGGGATAGACGCTCGCTAGCCCATGCTTCTTTGCCATTCCCTCATTACTGTGGCACTGTCCGCAAGTGTTGGGAACATTCAACGGGTAAACCGCGGAGCGCGAGTCAGTCTTGGGGAAAATTTTATGGGCGCTGCCGTGACAACTGGTGCATGGATGATCCTTGGAATCGCCGTGAACGCTGCCTGCGAGAGCTGAAGCCTGGTCAGCATGGCAGTTCTTGCACTCGACCTTTGCCAGCTGCTCGGGGTGTGGATATTCCTTTATATTTGCATGACAGTCATTGCACTTCAGGCTGCCATGAATGCTCTCGCCGAACACCTTGCCGTCAACTGCAATGCTGTGGCCGTTTGTGTCGGTCATGCTGGCATCACCGTGGCATGCAAGGCATTCCGATTGCGCTCGAAGCCTGTCCGGACCACACAACAGCAGTGCAAAAACTCCAACAACAAAGATGGCAATGCGCATCGGCTTTCGCGCTATGTTCCGGGCTGGCTCGCCTGCCCTCTGGATCCTGATAACCTTCGCGGCTTCCGCCATCCTGCCGTCTTCCTTCCCCTGGAACCAGAGAGATGCCCCTAGTGCCCGGCCCTGATTTTCCGACTCAGGAAAGACCATGCTGTTGCTGGGTTCGTACCTTGAGAACACGCTTTTGTGAACTTTCCCGCAGTGATAGGAATCACAAAGCCGAAAGGCGCCGATCACGAAGCCGCATTTCCAGTAAGGAAGGACTGAACTCACAGCAGCCCCTGACTCATGGCCTGATAAGTGTTTACGGCCCGTATTTCGCTCGTTAATTCGCCGCCCGGCCGGTCACGACACCCTCGTGCATTTGAGGGTTCAGAGGCTTCTATTGCAACAAAGTGCTCGTGATGCGGGTCACATGCCGAGGCGTGTCCCACAAGCCACAATTAAACCGCTGCTTGAGGACACTTCTATGGCCACAGTTGTGGTTTCTGAAAACAAGACCATGCTCACATTGCCAGGTGACGCGGTGCGCCAGATCCAGTGGCGTTTCGCTGATCGCTTCGACATCCAGATGCTCGTCCAGTCAGCACGAACGGTTGCCCGTGGGACAGTTGCCCGCATGGTCGCTGCCGGGGAACGTAACACCCATGAGTGGACCGCCGCCAAAGACGAAATGCTTGAAGCATTCGACCGCTCCGGCATCACCGCGGCATTCATGGAACCGGAAGAAGGCGGTTTCATCGTCGGCCCTAAAAACCTCGCTCTCTCGCTCGCCGCATTCGAACTGGCATGGGTCGATGGGGGCGCCGCTACCGCAAGCCTGGCCAGTTTCCTCGCCCTTGCACCCATCCACGAGCGCGGCACAAAAGAACAGGTTGCGCGATACAAGACTCTTGCTGCACCTCCGCAGCCGGGCGAAGACCGCAAGCCCTGGCGCGGCGCTTTCGCACTCACTGAGCCCATCCCCTACGTTGGCGTCGATACCGGAATGCTGAGTGGCCGCATGAGCATTGCCGAGTGGACACCCGGCGAAGAGCCAATGCTGCAAGTGGACAAGCGTGGACGCTTCATCACCGGCATTGCTTATGCCAACTTCGTTACCGCTGCAGTTATGTCAGAGGATCCGCGCATCAAGGGCAGTTGCATCATCATTCTTGAAGAAGGCGATCCCGGGAACTACGACCGCGGAACGCCAACCAAGAAGCTCGTCCACCAGCTCTCATCAACCGGCGATCCTATTTTCAACCTCAAAGTTCCGGCCAACCGCATCGTCGGCGGATACACGGTGAAAGACGGCGTCATCGTTCCCAACTACAACCATGGTGAAGTGATTGATGCGGTTTTCCGCCGGACACGCGTACCTGTCGGCCTGATGACCGCAGCCAAGCTGCTCTCTGCCGTCGAGCCGGTCATTCGGTATCAACGCCAGCGTTTTCGCGGTGCTGAAGGTTCCAGGCCCGGTTCCATCCGCTACGAACAAGGCATTCAGCAGCGCGAAGACGCACTGCACCGCCTGGTTGATGTGTGGGCCACCGGCGAAGCGGCGGCATCACTCGGCTTTGCCGCAGCACGCCTCTTTGACGCGCTCGATCCGCTAGAAAAGAACAAAACCGCTACCCTCAAGGAGCAAGGCATTCAGGGCGGCCGCTCTGAAATGAAGGCTCTGAAAGAAAGCGAACAGCGCGCCATCCTGCTGCTCTCTCTCAAGCCCGACGACCCACGCCGCGCAGAGCTTGAGGCCGATCCGCTGGTGCAGTTCATGCTGATGGACGCAGAGGCTAACGTGCTCTGTCCCGCAACAAAACTTTGGAATACCGGGCATGGGGCTAATGTCATGCGCGAAGCTGTCAGTCTCATGGGCGGCTACGGCATCACAGAAGACTGCCCAGGATTCCTAGCCAACAAGTGGATGGATGCGCAACTTGAGGCCACCTATGAAGGCCCCGAGGCAGTTCAGCGCCGCCAACTCACCGTCACCATGACCTCTGAGCTGTTCCTTGCGGAGTTCCGCACGTGGACACGCGAAATGCGCCGTATTGCTTCTGAACATCCTGGTACCGGGGCCTGCACACTGGCATCGGCCATGAACCTTTGGCTGTGGACCATCAATCACCTGCAGAAAGCCACCGACCCTGACGGCAACAAGCTTTATCACGGCCAGCGCCAGGGTGTTACGTTTGCGCTCGCCGACGCGCTCTGCTGGCTGCTCGCTTCGCGTGCGCAGATCATCGACGTGCTGGAACTTGAAGCGCGCGGTGCAACCGATGCTGTCGCCTCGGAAGGTCTTGAAGGCACCGTGCAGTTCTTCAGCGACTTGTGCCATGCGCAAGCAGCGCAGGCGGCCGGCGAAGTGTCACGCATCTGCGCGGAACTGGTCTTCGGCTACAACTGCCATCCCTCATGGAGCGAAGAAGAACACCGCAGGTGCTTCCTCGCCAGCGAACTTGATGCGTACGAAGAGACCATGCCCGGCATCTCGGCCATGGCCATTGATGTCATCGCAGCAGATGGCAGCCATCCACTGAAAGCCGGCCCTTGCGCTGGATGCGCCGGCTCGTCTGAGTTCCTTCGCCTGCAGAGCAAGCTCACCACTTGCTTGAGTGGGGCGCGCCTCGCCAAAGACCGCGCGGCCGATACCGTCAGCAAGGTCATGATTCCTGAAGCCCTGGACTACCCTGCATGAGCACGGAGTACGACAACCCGACCGCTCCCTGTGCTGAAACGTCGCCCTTGACCGAAGGCGAGCGCCAGTCGATGGAAGTCGACATCGCTTGCGTCGGATTCGGCCCCGCGACGGGTGGCTTTCTGACCACGCTCACGCAGGCATGGAACGAGAATCCCGGCGATCCCGCATTTGAAAGCACGGCCGCTCCCGGAATGCCTTTGCAGGTGCTGTGCTACGAGCGCGCCGACGATCTGGCTGCCGGCGTCAGCGGCGTTGTTACGCAGGCACGCGGCATCAATGCCAGCTTTCCTGCGCTGAACCCCAGTGAAATTCCAATGGCCGCACGCGTGACGATCGAACGTGTCCTCTACCTGCTCGATCCCATCGGAGCCAGTCGACGCTCCGGACTCTTGCGTTTCGGCGATACTCTTCTTCGTTTGTGCAGTCGTCTGCTGCTTAAAGACCATGCATTCGAATTGCCGTACACCCCTGCATTCCTGAACAAGCATGGCGGCCTCGTTCTCTCCATCGGCCAGTTCAATCAATGGGTAGCGTCTCAACTTATGGCCAGCGGACTAGTGCAGATCTGGCCCGGGACGCCCGTCGGCGCTCCACTCCGCGAAGGCGAAGCGGTCACCGGGCTGCGGCTCGCGGACCAGGGCGTGGACAAATTTGGATGTCCAGCCGATGGCTACATGCCCGGCATTGATGTGCGCGCCAAGCTGACCGTTATTGGCGATGGCCCCATGGGGCAAGTTGGCCGCGCGCTTAATCAGGACAAAGTCAAAGCTCAGGACTGGGCGCTGGGCATGAAGTTCGTCATCGAGCTGCCTGAAGATTCCGGTGACGAGCTGCTCGTTCCGGGCACCGTCTGGCACACTTTTGGCTACCCCGAGCCTGAAATCTTTGGATTTCTCTACGTGCATCCTGATCGGCTTGTTTCCGTCGGCATCTTTGTGCCGTCGTGGATGAGCGACCCGTCGCGGACTGTCTATCGTTATCTGCAGCACTATATCCAACACCCAGCACTCTGGCGCGTACTCAAGAATGGAACACTGCGCTCTTGGGGAGCAAAATCGCTTGAAGAATCAGGACGCCGCGCTGAACCCGCTCTTACCGGCGATGGTTTTGCGCGCATCGGCGAGGGCTCCGGCTCAACCAACATGCTCACCGGCTCCGGCGTTGATGAGGCATGGACCACCGGCACACAACTTGGCGAGGCGGTACTGGAACTGCTGCGCGCAGGCAAGCCTTTCACTCATGAAAACCTTGCTGCGACTTACGAAACACGACGCCGGGCAAGCTGGGTGGAAAGTGGATCGCGTGCGGCTGAAAACGCACGCAACGGGTTCCACAAAGGTGTGATTAAAGGCATACTCGGAATGGCAATTTCCGGGTACACGCGTGGCCGATTGTTTGTGAAGTCGGAGCCTGTCTCCGCAGGCCGCCAGATTCGTCCTTTCGCCGCCGACTCGCTTGAGAGCCGGCAGTTGAACAAGGCAGCTGAGATGTCTCGCGCGGAGGGCCGCTCACTGCATGATGCATTGCTGACGGTGCGCGGTTGGCCGGATATCAACTATGACGGTCGCCTGCTGATCACTCAGCAGGACGCGCTGCTCATCGGAGGTAAGGTGCAGGCCATGCCGGGCTTTGCCGACCACGTCAAGTTCCGCAACCTGCAATTCTGCGCGGCATGCAACGAGAAGACCTGTGTCGCGATGTGTTCGGGACAGGCAATTACGGAAGGCGGCGACGGCCTGCCATCTTTTGAGCGTGAGAAGTGCGTGCACTGCGGCGGATGCTTATGGAACTGCGCGGGCGAGAATGTCGAGTTTGGTGCCGGGTCGGGCGGACTACATTCCGCTGAAAACTAGAAGCGTTGTTTAAGAGCTAGCTCTATTCCAAGGAAGAAGAGAATGCCAACACAACTCCACATCGTCGTTTGCGCTGGGATCGTACCTGACCCTCTGCAGACGCTTGAGCCGATCACGACTCCGTCCGGTCCTGGACTGAAGAATGAAATGGTTTTGCCGGCGGTGCTCGATCCGTGGGCCGCCTGCGCGCTTTATGAGGCGGCCCATCTCGCCGCCAAGAATCCAGGGAGCAAGCTATGGCTCGTCTCGCTCGGTCCGAAAGCGAAGCTGCAGCAGGTCATGATGACCGTGGCGCAGAAGGTTGCGTTCGGTCTGGTTCCGATTGATGGCCCCATCGGCGGATTTCCAGATGCTCACGCAACGGCGGCGGCGATTGCTTCTGCCATTGACACCATTCCTGGCATCGATCGCAGCAAGCTTCTAATCTTTGGTGGATGGGAATCGGCTACTCGCGGCGCTGGTGTCACGCTGCAGATCGTTGGCGAACGACTCGGCATCACCGAACAGTTTCAGGGTGTAGACCAGATTGATGTGCGCGACGATGGGTCGTTTGAAGTGCTGGAGCGCATTGAAGGAGGCCGCCACCAGGTTTCCGTTTGCAGCAGCGCGCCGGCCGTGCTTGGTTGGGCTACGGGCAATCTTGCCGAGCCACGCAACAATCCGCAGATCGGCATGGCCAACATGCGCAGCATGATGCCTGCGCTGCAAAAAGCCAAAGCCACAACGCTGGACGCAAACGGACTTAGTTACGTTTCCGTCAGTCTGCCAAAGCAGCAGCGCACCACGCGCGTAGTCAAGGACATGACGCCGGACCAAATTGTCGCCGAACTCGTTGAGTGGATTGGAGCCGAATAATGGAAAACATGCTTGTCCTTGCCCACGCAGACGAAACCGGCTCCGCACTTTCGCGCGCCTCGCTGGAAGCAGTGACCGCCGGCATCGAGCTTGCTACTCATCTCGGCGCGCCGCTTGGCATTGGCATTGTTGGCGGTGACGCTGCAATTGCAAACTCCCTCGCAGCGACAGCCACACGTCTGCTCGCTGTCTCAGGCGAAGCCTTTGTACAGCCGCGCTACGCCACCGATGCCGCGGCATGCGAGGCGCTTTGCCGTGAGGCCAACGCGACGATCGTTCTTGTTCCTGCTGGTGCGCGCTTCTCTCGTGTGGCTGCCGGTGTTGCTTATCGATTGGGTGGCGTCGTCGACACACATATCACCGCTCTTGGCGGAACGGACAAGCTCGAAGCGACGCGCTGGTTCTATCGCCAGCGGGTTGAGGCAGTCATCAGCCGCAGCGCGCGGCCGTGGGTGATTGTTCTTGATGCGGGAACGCACGCGGCGTATGCGGGTGCACCCGGCAACGCAAACGTGGAGCAAGTTGCCGTTGAATTGCCCGCTACGCGCACAACCGTCAGCGGGATCCGCGCACCCAGCCAGGACGAGCAGACCATTCGTCCCGACGCGCGCATGCTCTTCGTCGCCGGAGCAGGATGGACCAAGAAGCAGCCCGACGGGCAAATCCACGTGGACGATGCAGCCAAACTCATCCTGGGATTTCTGCGGTCAACAAATGCATCGTTAGGCAGCAGTAAATCGCTCGTCGACCAGGGCGGCGAAGGACAGTCAGTGCTTCCCTTTCTGACACACATGAATCAGATCGGCCAGACCGGAGCAACGCCGCGCCACGCCAAGGGACTCTCAACTTGTTGCCACGGCGAAGAGCCACACGTTGTGGGCTGGCGATTCATCGGCGAACGCCGCGCCATCTCCCTCGACCCCAACTGCGGATGGACACGCGGCAAAGCCGACGTGGTGTACGTCGCCGATGCGTTTCAGGTGATTGCGAAACTGAATGAATTACTCGCTGCTGAGGCTTGAGGATATTTTGTGGTGAGATTTAGAGTATTGCAAACCCAGGTCCGAGAATCCAGACCTGGGGCACCCCCGGTCAGCGGAAGAACTCACTTTCATAATTGATCAGGGCTATCCACGGGTTACTTTAATACGGTCATGTCCTATATTTGGTCGGCAGCTTGAGGTGTCCCATACACATCAAGCCACCGGCCATCCCCTTCGGTGATGATCGCCTTGATAGCTTTCTCTACACACTCTCGATTGAGTACTCGCACAAAAAGCGGAGGAGTTCCGAAGTAATAATCAATCCCTTCATTCGCCATTGACCAGAAGATGTTGCTGGGCGTCGCTACTAAGAAGCTGAATGACCGACCATCATCCAGAGATACAAGAACGTCGACGTTATCATTTTCCGGATTAACATCTTCGATGGGACTTAGGAATTTGATTTCCATCATCTTTAATATCCTTAGAGGCAGGCTCTCGGGTCTCGAAGTTGGGACTTGGGACAGCTCGGACGAGCTTATATCTTCAACTCCGTCGGCATCTTCAGCGTGCTCATGATTTTCTCCATGGCCTGGTCATCTTTGGCGATGGTTTCCAGTAAAGCGGCTTTCAGCGCTTCGCGCTTGCCGTAGAGGCGCAGCGGCTGCGGTGGATTGTGCAGCAGATCTTTGCCTACGAGCGCACGCACGACGAATGGCATGTAGGACGAGTAGTCGCCCTGCATGCTCACCGTCTGCGTTGTGTAGGTATCCGGGTTCACCTTGCCCCACGACACGGCTTCGGCCGGTTCGCAGGAAGACAGGCTTCCGTCTGTTACAGGCGATGAAACAATTTGCGCGTCGTAATCGTAGCCACGGATGTTGTCCAGGAAGAAAATTTGCGAGAGCGCGGGCTCGGGCTGCAACGAATAATTTTTTGGCACGCCGCCGCCGAGGATCATGACTGCAATCGACTTTGCTTCGGAGTTGAATAGCCCCCAGTAGTGATAGGCGCACGACTCGAACACGTCTTCGTGAAGATCGTAGTCGAATCCATATTTGATTTTGCCAAGCCGCTCAAGTGCCCACAGCTTTACCGAGTTCAAAAACATGCTGCCGTCAGCAGGCGCGCCGATGAAAACTGGCAGCTCCATTTCAGCGCAGGTACTGAGCAGGCCGGGCGCAACGCCCAGTGCTTTTTCACGACGGCCAAATTCCTTGCCGAGCAGATAATTGCGTTCCGTCGTCGTCATGCGCTTTTGAAATTCGGGCCGCTGCAGAATTTCGGTGGCCACCGCGTCCTGATCGAAGAGAATCTGTTCTTCAAAGCCCGTATCGGCAACGCGGATCACGCCGTTCTCGCGCAGTTCGGCGTCGTCACCAAACAACGCGACCTCGCGGATGGGACGCTCAGCGCTTTTGCGCAGGCAGTCGTGGCCATCGTGGTAGCAGATAGCGTCTGTGACGGTGATGTAAGCGGTATTCGCAGCTTTAATGAACGGAATAAGCCAGGCGCGGTGCTGATCGGAAACCGTGATCGGTCCGGCGCAGGTGACGACGAGCGGGATACGCTTTTCGATCACCTGCTTCATGGCATCGTAAACACGCCGCAGATAGGCGCCGCCAAATGCCGGAAGAGCAGCTTCAAATACTTCGCTCAGATCGCGGCATTCTGTAACCGGCTTGCCGGTGACCGGCGCGCCCATCAGTCCGTTCGCGTTGGAACACTTACTCATTGAGATAGCCCCCTGAAACAGCTATCTCCAGTATCCAACATCGCACAGACCCGTGAGCATGCCACATCCACTACACCGGCGTGGCTCAGCTATTTTTTTGAAATCGTAACAAACGGCCCGTGCATTTCTCTGCCATCGCCGCCCTCAAAGGCCGCCTGCCCCATGGCAGGAATTCCAATCTCCCACTTGGGCCCTTCGAGCTCCGGCATCGGTTTAGCCGTGAACAGCTTTTTGCATTGGTGCGCTGTCCAACGTGCCCATCGCTTTGACTTCTTGCGCCGTGCGCTGTCAGTCGAAATGCCGGTACCCGCGTACATCTGCCTGTAGAGCTTGGACAAAAACATGAACGCAATGCGTGCTTTAAGCGTCGGCGTGCAGGCCGATCTTTCCCAGATCGAGCTCCAGTTGTAGAAGCGGTCCCACACCTTTTGCGTGCGCTCCCTGATTTCGTCGGAGCTCATGGTGGGATGAGGAGTAAACATCTTGGGCCGCACTTCGGTGGGAATCAACCAGTAACGGGTGATAGGAACATCGCCCACCATAGTCGGATGCGTCGACTGCTCTTTTTCCCAGCGCCCGAAATCCACTGTGCCCGGAAACGGCGTCATCATGACAAACTGGGCAAACGTAACACCCGCTTTCAGCGCCATTGCTACGGTTGCGTCAAACGTTGACGCTCTATCGGTCGGCAATCCGAAAATGAACGAGCCGAGCACATGCACACCATGCGCTTTGAATGTCTGCAGTTGCTTTGCGAGAGCCTCGCCGGAGTAGTTCCAATCCTTGTAAACGGCTTTCAGGCCTTCGGGGGTCACCGCTTCAATGCCAACCAGCGCGCCCTTGATGTTGGCCTTCTTCATGGCATCCAGAAAGACGACGTCTTCGCCGGCTTCCATGGTCATCTGCGTGTAGAACACCATGTCCTTCGGCAGCTTGGCCAACTCTTCCATCAGTTGGAAGCGCTCGTTGCGGATGGCCGTAAGCTCCTCGACTTTAGCGGTATTTCCCTGCTCGCGCGCCAGGCGCAGATCGGTAAAAGTCACCGGGTAGAAATTGTCGTCTGCGAGAGCGATGAAGCGGAACCCAAGGCGCCGCAGTGCGATGATCTCGTCCACAACGCTTTGAAATTTCCGCTGGCGGGGCTTCTGTCCGTCCGTACGCCACACGCTGCAGAAGGAGCAATGCTTGGGGCAGCCGCGAATGGTCTGCACTGAAGCCCACATGTATTTCTCGGGGTTCATCAGGTCCCAACGCGCTGCCAGGAACTCGCCGCCTTCAATGCGTCCACCTTCGTAAATTCTCTCCGGCTTGCCGGCCAGGCAATCTGTTACCGCCTTGCCCCATGCGATGTCGCCGTCGCCGGTGACTACAGCATGCGCTTCGCCGCGTTCAAACGCTTCTTCAGGAAACAGGGTGGCATGAATGCCGCCATAGACAACCCAGGCGCCACGCTCGCGAGCCATCCGGCCCACTGCATATCCACGCAGGGCGTTGCCGGTGTGCACGCTGATGCCGACAATGTCTCCGGCCTGAATGCTCTCCGGCACAATCTGCTCAAGAGATTCGTCAATAAGGATCGGGTCGCCGGCCACGCGGGGAGTTGCGGCCGCCAGAACAAACAGCCACCTCGGAGTTATTACTGCCGTGCCAAAGGAATTGTCACTTGGATTGACAAGATGAACGCTCAACGATTCCAACCTTTCCACGTACAGGTGCGGTTGGCGTCACAGCAATTGCAGGGTTGCCGTAATGCGGGGTAAGGAACTGTAGTGGCTCATCTTACTCAACGGAGCCACGCTGAACTTCTACTACGGCGAGCCAACCCTGAAATCGATCGTGCTAGCGCTCTTACTGCCCGGACATGTAGATCGGGAAGACTCGGCTTGACAGATCACGAGCATTCCGCGAGAAATCGTCTCACCGGTCAGTCCTGTCAATCGTACAGGGTTCAAACCGATCCGACTGAGCAAAATTGCACACATTTTGCAGTTCGGCGACAATTTTCAGCTGAAAAGGAGGTTAACTATCCCTGCCTCTTTGATGGCAAAATGTCGCGGTCTGTTGCTGCTGTGCTATCAGAGAGCGGAATCGGCACCTGTTCCACGATTTCCAGCCCAAAGCCCTCAAGAGCGGGGATGTGCATAGGGGTGTTCGAGAGTAGCCGGATACGGCGGATTCCGAGGTCGGAGAGTATCTGCCCGCCCAGTCCGATGGCGCGCAAGATGCGGCCGCTTCTGGCCTGCGAGCCCTCGCGAGAGCGAAGTTCCTGGTGAAGAATGATGCGACCGGACTGCTCTTCACGCTCGCTAGCGGGCACAACCGTCCCGCCGGGCCCGAAAGTTGCAGCCGGGGTGTGGTCGATTTCAAAACCGCGCGACGTATTGTGCAGGTACAACACGACCCCGCAGCCTTCTTCCGCAATCATGCGCATGGAACTGTCCAGCGTCTCCTGGCAGCGGCAATCGGCTGAGAACACGTCGCCGGCCGTGCAGCGAGTGTGCACGCGAACGAGGACAGGATGGGGACAGGCAGAGCGTGTATCACCAGTGCCATCCGGCGACACAGCGGAGCCTTCGTTGAAAGCGGGACAGCTGGGGCACAGATCGCCGCGCACCAGCGCAATGTGGCTTTCGCCACCGTTGACTTCACTCTGGTAGGCGATCATGCGGAACTCGCCATAACGCGTTTGAATGCGCGTTTCGCCGGCGCGGACAATGTAGCGCTCATGGCGCAGGCGATAGCGGATCAGCTCTGCCACGGTCAGCATGAGCAAACCATGCTCTTTGCAGAACGGAATCAGGTCAGGGATGCGCGCCATCTCGCCGTCGTCGCGCATAATCTCGCAGATGACGCCCGAAGGATTGAGCCCGGCCAGTCGTGCCAGGTCGACGGACGCCTCGGTTTGCCCTGCGCGCACCAGTACTCCACCCTTGCGCGCCCGCAGCGGAAACACATGCCCAGGGCGGGCCAGGTCGGTGGAGGTGGTTCGCGGATCAATGGCTGTGCGGATGGTGTGCGCCCGGTCCGCTGCGGAAATGCCGGTCGTAACGCCTTCGCGAGCTTCAATAGTCTCAGTAAACGCCGTGCCAAAGCGAGAGGAGTTCTGCTGCGTCATGGGAAAGAGCCGCAGGTGGTCGGCACGCTCTTCGGTCAGGGTAAGGCAGATAAGGCCGCGCCCATAGCGAGCCATAAAGTTGATGGCTTCAGGCGTAACGTGCTCAGCCGCCAGCGTCAGGTCGCCCTCGTTTTCGCGATCCTCGTCGTCAACCACAACGACCATGCGGCCGGCTTGAATTTCAGCTACGGCGCCGGGGACGTCGGTAAATGGCGGTTCGATGTTGCGCGCTGGACTAGGCATGTTGGACCAGTTCTATTTTCGCCTACGGCAGCTACTAACGGCAAAGAGCCGTCCCCCCACGTGTCAAAACAACCGAAGCTTTGCCAAAACGGCAAGCTGTTGCCAGTTTCCCAAATTTGTAGATGACCCGAAGCAGGGAGTAAGTGGGTTGGTGGTTGCAGTGAAGTTTACTAAAAGTTAACTGACGGTGAGCCGGTAATCCGACCGGAACCGCCGATCGCGCCCGTGTGTTCTCGATGATTACTGGCCTGAACGGCGTATATCGGGACCGATCCAGTCGGCGTCGCGTAAAGTCCCGTCGATAAGTGGATTGGACTAGAGTGAATTACATGGGGAGGGAAAATGGGATTTTGGTCGAAACTGATTGGTCGGAAAGAAGACTTTGTATTCTCGGATGCCCCTCCTTCGCAATACCTCAGGGAAGCCCTTGATGATGCGAAGAATCATCCGCTCAATGATTTCACTTGGCGCATAGTCGTTGCTTCACAAAAGCGACATTGGATTATTGACATCACCCTCCTTCAGGCTGATGCAGGATTCACAGCCTACGCTCGTGGTGGCATACAAAAGGCGCGTTTCAACGCTGCCTCAATGATCTTGGAATCAATTGAGGGCCGACCAGTCGATGACGCGACAATGGCTAGCGCATCGCTGGCGTTTTTTGACTCCGATTTCACGGTTGGAGCCAACAAAGGAAAAACAAGAGAGACAGCTTGGAACACGTTAGCACTAGAAGCTGAGTGGAAGAATGGACGCTTGCAAGTTACAAGAAGTGCCCACAGGCTAACGTTCCCTCTTGGCCCACTCCTTCTTGATTATGTTGAGGTTTTGAATCGATTTACAGGGGGCATGAAATAGCGAATGGATACAGTAAAACGATCACTCGTTCATCGAAACTCGTTGCCTGAATTGTTTCCGACTAACTTTCATTCCCCTCTGTTCTGGGAGCAACTTGGTCGGACGATAGCAACGTTTGGGGTTCTTGAGGAAGTGCTAGGAAAGGGGATCTTCGCATTCACCGCAACACGCAAGTACGAAGCTCAGGAAATAGAAGATGCATTTGAGGCATGGCTACCAAGGCTCGAGAGAGCATTAACCGATCAGCTATATAACCTTGCAGACTCCTAAGGGAAAGCAGTTCGCGAAAATCAAGATTCAACGATCGAAAATGTCGGTGAACTTGTGGAAAGCATCAAAAAGGCCGCAACGATTCGCAATGTCCTGTGTCATGCGTCTTGGCGTGTTCCGGATATCGAAGGCAAATCACTGCCGTTGTTTGTCAATAGAAACAAAGAAATCTTTGAAACAAAAATTGACGTTCCGTTTCTTCGCCAAGTACAAGATCACGTCAGAGACCTTGGGTACGATGTCATCGACACGGTTACACAAATGGGCTGGCAGTTTCCTGGCGGCGTCGGTCCGGGCGAGACAATATGGCCCCACCATCCCTAAGAACTCATGGCGGAGGGAGCGGTCGCGTATCCGGGCGACAGGGCGGGTGCCCCGGGAAAGAGCATCGGTCTACTCCGGCTTTCCCACACTATGTTCGGCATAGGCTTTTTGGAAGAGGGTGAAGGCCTGTTTCTTCTTTCCATCCTCCGAAATCAATCCCTTGCGATTGTAGCCATCCTGCAGTTTGGGAATGTTGCGAGTTGGAGAGCGGAAGTCGGCGAGAATCCACGGCGTGATACCGCGGAGTTGGGGAATGTTTTTGAACATGGCAAATTGGTGCTGAATGACATACACCTGCTGCTCTTCAGTCCAGCGCTCATTCGTTGCTCCGTGATTGCCAGATTTAGCCTCGGCTCCAAATTCGCTCATGATCACCGGCTTCTGTGGGAGAGCCCACTGAATGTTGTCAGCGTCCTCGGGCTTCCCGGTGTACCAACCGATGTACTGGTTCACTCCGATCACGTCAAGTGCATCGGCAAACGGGTCCGGTAACGTGGCGGAGTTCCCCTGGATGTGTGTTGTATTGAGTGCCGAAGTAATCAGACGCGTACGATCGAGCGTGCGAGCTTCATTCGCCAGGTTAGTCAGGAATGTTGTCCGGGTTGGGTTGTTGGGCGTTTCGTTGGAGACAGACCATAGGATGACAGAAGCCTTGTTGCGATCCCGCCGAATCATCTCGTGGAGCATGGCAACATCTTTAGCGTAGACCTCGGATTTGTCGAATGAAATGTGCTGCCAGTTGGGTATCTCCGACCAGATCATGATGCCCTGGCGGTCGGCCTCGCGCTCCATGCGCTCATCGTGGGGGTAGTGCGCCAGGCGAACGAAATTGGCGTTCATTTCCTTCAGGTAGCCGAAGATGGTCGCGACATCCTGGTCAGAGTTGACCCGCCCTCCGCGAACCGGAGCTTCAGCATGCACATTGGCTCCCTGCAGAAAGACTGCCTTTCCGTTAAGCAGGATGCGGGTGCCATCGACACGAATATCACGGAAACCGATGTCGTCGGTTAGCTTGTCCTCGCCCGCGGCCAAGGTGACCTTGTAGAGCTTTGGCGTACTGGGAGACCAGAGAGTAAGATTCGTTGCTTTCACGTTGAACGGCGCATTGCCTTCGGCATCTGTTTTCACCGTTGCCGTAACACCTGCTTCAGGGACAGCGATGGTCACTGCCGTCCCGGTGGGTGCGTCAAGAACGTGCACGTAGCCGGAGAGTTCGGTGTTACCGGGCAAGAATTTAGGACCGTGTGCCAGATGCACGTCGTAGTCGTCAATGAAGGCCCTCGGCACAGTGACCAGCGAGACATCGCGGGTAAGGCCGCCGTAGTTGAACCAGTCGATTCCTACCGAGGGAATTCCATCAGCAAGGCGCGTAGCATCGACCGCAATGACAACAAAGTTGGTGCCTGGATGCAGCAGGGCGGTGACTTCGCAATCGAATGGCGTATAGCCACCCTCGTGGTCGCAGACACGCTTCTGGTTTACCCACACGTGGGATCGATAGTTTGCCGCGCCGACATGAAGGAAAGTACGAGTACCGGCTTTGGGCAACACTTCAAAGTCACGCTGATACCAGATGACGCCCTCGTAGTTGAAGAGTTGCGGTACCTGGGTGTTCCAATCGCCGGGAACTTTGAGCGTGGGCGCAGCCGAGAAGTCGTACTCATCGTTGTGACTGCCAACAATGTGCGGATGATCATTCATCGCAAATGATTTGTCATTGATTTCACCGTTGGCGGTGTAGAGTGCGCGGCCGGGAGATTGGTCCACCAGGTAATGCCAGTCGCCATTCAGGCTCGTCTGATCGCGACGGTCGACGCCAACGAGGAGGGTTTGGAGCGGACGCTGCGCGAAACCGGAAAGCACCGGCCACAGGTACATCGATAGCGCAACCACGGTGCGTAAGGTTGGGCGCAACACATTCGCGCGGCTTGCCGACTGGAACATGATGAGAAACCTCGGCTACCAAGCTAAAGCCTGGCAGCCAAGGCGCGCCAGTTCGCCTTGTTTTTGTCCTGACCCCTAAACAGCAAAAGCGCCGCCCGAGGGTAGCGCTTTTGAAATCATATTGAAAAGAAGCGGCCTACAACGTCGATTCGATCTCGAATCCCCAAGCCTCTAGAAGCGCCTCTGGGATGTATTTTGAATTCTTATTCCGCCGCGCCCACTCACGAAGCCTGGTCGACCGGATGTATTGGTCAGGGGGCAGCTTGAACTCCTTAACGATCTGCTCGAAGGAGGTTACAGTGGGCACAACGGGCCCGATGGGCTCCGGCTTGCCCCAGTTTGGATTTCCACGACGCTTTGCCATTGAGGTTATGTCCTTAGGTGAGGAGTGAATTTGTCCGCACAATCCTCGAACGCGGATGGGGGGTATCCAGTCAGTTCCGAGGAATCATTACTATGTTATTTTACGAATATTTTCTTTAAAAATCAATAGGCGAATGACTTAAATTGTTGAAAAAATAGGGCAGTCCGAAAGTCAGACATTTCCTACAATATTATTGATATGAACAACTTACGCCGAATCTAGCCTCGAAACGCCCGCCCGCAGGTTACCAGAGATTCCCGGATTTCCACTAAGAGGCTGGAAGGCGAATGGTAACCAGTGACAGTATACCTTTATGACAACATTCCAGAAGGCGATCGCAGCCGGTCTGCTGGCGCTGGGGGCGGGCCTCGGGCAGTGCCACGCTGTCGAGATGAAGATTAGCCGGCAGGCTCTGGAGCGGACGCTGCAGCAGCAGCTCTTTGGCGGGCCGGACGGCCGTTACTACGTCAAAGGCAATCCGCAGTCCGCCTGCTTTACCTACGCCGAGAGTCCGCAGCTGACGTTTGTGCAGGACCGGATTGTGGTCAAGGTTAAGACGCACTCCCGCCTTGGAACGGCAATGAAGGGCGCCTGCATCGGAATTTCAATCTCGGTGCCGGCTGAGGTGTCTCTGGCGCCCGAGGCTGAGGGCGAGACAATCGGGTTTCGCGATGCGCGGCTGGACCAGGTGTCGAACCAGAAGCAGCTCAACTTCATCCTCAATCCATTTCTCAGCCGCCAGGTTCCATCCAGCATGAAGGTGAATGCCGCCGAGCTGCTGCGCAAGGCATTGGAGGGGTCGACCGTAGCATCAGGTTATGCCGTGAAACTCGACCGGTTGAAGATTCACTCCATACTTGTGGCCGGCGACTGGCTGATAGTGGACGTCGATGGGGACCTGAGCGTACAGTAACTTCGACTTCATTCAGCAAGTTGAATTCACACTTGAGTGGGAGCAGAACCATGATTACTCGTCGGGATTATTTGAAGCAGGCTTCATTGACAGCCGGTTGCCTTGCGGTATCGGGCGTGCGCGCATTTGCAGCAGAGCAGGATCAACAGATCAGCGGCAAAGGATCGCTGAAGGAGCACGGGCACAAGCGCGGCGTTATGGCGGGTTGCGCAGTAGGCGCGCGCCAGTTGCACGATGAAGCTTTCCAGCGCCTGATCGCAGAGCAATACAATCTGGTTGTGTCAGAGAACTCCATGAAGTTTGGGCCGCTCTCACCCAAGCCCGGCGAATACAACTGGACCGACGCCGACGCGCTGGTGGATTTTGCCGAGAAGCACAAGATGAAAGTGCGCGGGCACAACTTTGTGTGGCACGCGCAGCTGCCCATGTGGTTTAAAGGCACGGCGACCAAGGACAACGCAAAAAAAATTATGGTGGACCATATCAACACCGTTGCCGGTCGTTACAAGGGCAAGATCCAGGCGTGGGATGTGGTCAACGAGGCCATCGAAGTAAAAGACGGCATGCCCGACGGATTGCGCAAGAGCCCATGGTATGAGCTGATCGGGCCGGAGTATCTCGATATTGCGTATCGCACCGCGCGCCACGCCGATCCCAAGGCCAAGCTCACCTACAACGATTACAGCATTGAAGACGACAGCGAGGACAACGCTAAAAAGCGCGCTGCCACGCTGGCTCTGCTCAAGCGCTTCAAGAACAACGGAACGCCGATCGACGCGCTTGGAATTCAATCGCACATTCACGCCGGCACGGGCGAGACCTACGGCAAGGGAATGCGCGAACTCATCTCCGGAGCACAGGCGCTTGGCCTTGAGGTTTACCTCACCGAATTCGATGTAAACGACGATGGCGTTGCAGACGATGACTTTGCCGCGCGCGACCGCGCCGTGGCCGCCGTGTACACGGACTACCTGAACATCGCGCTCGAAAGCAAAGCTGTAAAGGCTGTGCTTACCTGGGGCGTGTCTGACAAGGACACCTGGCTGAATGGCATGCGCGAGCATCGTGAAAAGCGCGCTAACCGCCGGCAAAGGCCGCTGCCGTTCGATAACGATCTCAAGCCGACAGCGCCGTTCTTTGCGATTCGCGACGCATTTGATAAAGCTCCGCATCGCTAGAGATGTTTGGTAGGGGCAGGGATAATACCCTGCCCTTACTCATTTTCGCCACGGCTATTCAACACTCCAGGCGTCAAACGTACCCGAGCGTATGGCGGCGGCCATAGCCTCAATCTCCGCGCCAAGCGTGCGATCCGCTTCAAGCCGTGGCACCACTTCACGAACCGCCGCACAGGCTCGCCCGATCTCGCGACTCGGCTTAAGCGGCTGCCTGAACTCGACTCCCTGAACTGCGCACATCAGCTCGATGCCCACGATGCGCTCGGCATTCTCCACGATCTGTCGAAGCTTGAGGGCGCCGGTCATCCCCATGGAAACGTGGTCCTCTTTGCCGCCGCTGGTGGGAATGCTTCCCGTTGATGACGGATGCGACAGCACCTGGCACTCGTTGATGAGCGAGGCGGCAACAATCTGCGCAATCATGAATCCTGAAGAAAGCCCCGCGTGCGGTGACAGAAATGCCGGCAGGTGCTCATTGATGTCGGGATTGAGGAGCCGATCGATGCGCCGCTCCACCATGCCTGCCAAATCGGTCAGTGCGATTGCCGCGTAGTCAAATGCATACGCCAGCGGCGCGCCATGAAAATTCCCTCCCGACAACACTCCGTGCTCTGGCGTTTTGGTTTGTTTCAGTGGGAAAACCAACGGATTATCCGTAGCCGATCCGGATTCCGTTTCCAGGATTCCGGCGACGTGTACGAGCACATCGCGCACCGCTCCATGCACCTGTGGCATGCAGCGCAGGCAATAGGCGTCTTGCACGCGCGCGTCGTACGTGCGATGCGCCTCGCGAATCTCCGACTCTTCCATGAGCCATACAAGGTGCCGCGCTGCGGCAATCTGTCCGGCGTGTGGCCGCACCGCGTGAATGCGCTCGTCGAAAGCTGCGGGAGTGCCCATCAAGGCTTCCAATGACATTGCTCCGGCCAGGTCGGCAAGCCGCACCAGTCGCCGCGCGCGCAACACGGCCAGCGCACCAACGGCCGTCATGGCCTGCGTTCCGTTCAACAGCGCCAGGCCTTCCTTCGCGGCAAGCTCCAGCGGCTGCAGCCCGGCGAGCCTGAGCGCCTCACCACCGGCTATGCGCTGGCCACGGTAAAACGCTTCGCCTTCGCCGATGACGACCAGAGCCAGATGCGCAAGCGGAGCAAGATCGCCGCTCGCACCCACGCTTCCCTTCTCAGGGATCACGGGACTCACACCGGCATTGAGCATGGCCACCAGAAGCTCCGGCACAGCGGCGCGGCAACCGCTGGCGCCCTTGGCGAGCACGTTGGCGCGCAGCAGCAGCATGGTCCGCGCTTCGGCAATAGAAAGTGGCGCACCGACGCCGCCGGAGTGGCTGCGGACGAGGTTGGTCTGCAACTGCGCCAACTGCTCATCGGGCACGCGTACATCGGAGAGGCGGCCAAAGCCGGTATTGACGCCGTATACCGTTTCACCTGTCGCCAGAATTTGCTCAATGTAGTCGCGGCTGGCATTCACGCGCACCCGCGCCGCGGCAGAAAGCTCAACCGCACGGCCGCTGCATGCCACAGCTTCAATCTCAGCCAGCGTGAGCGGCTGTCCATCCAGAATCAGAGAATTCATCGCCACAATTCTAGTCTTCTGCCGCGGCCGGAGCCGGCGACGAGCATCACGCAATTCAGGCGGGCGCTGCGTCGCTATGGTTACAATCGACGTGGAGGTTCCCCGCACCCTATGAATGTGACTCGTAGAGAATTTGGCCGTTTGACGGCCCTTGGTGTAGCTGCGCAATTCGCGCCTGCATTGAATGCTCAATCCGGCAAAAAGATTGGCTATGCCGTCATCGGACTTGGCCGCATTGCCGATCACTTTATGCGCGGCGCACTTTTAACCGGGAACTCCGCAATCACCGGACTGGTGAGCGGCCATCGAGACAAGGCAGACAAAATTGCCGCGCAATATAACGTGCCGCAAGGTTCGATATACAGCTACGAGAACTTCGACGAGATCGCGAAGAATCCTGCCATCGACGCCGTGTATGTGGCATTGCCCAACTCCATGCACGCCGAGTACACCATTCGCGCGGCGAAGGCCGGCAAGCACGTGTTGTGCGAGAAGCCGATGTGCCTGAACGTCGCCGAGGCTGAGGCCATGATTGCCGCATGCAAGACCGCCAACGTGAAGCTGATGATTGCGTACCGCTGCCAGTACGAGCCTATCCACTTGAAAGCTGTCGAAATTATTCGCAGCGGCCAGCTGGGCAAAATACAGGCCATTGAAAGCGCATTCGGCTTTAATGAAGATGCCGGCGAGTGGCGTCTGGACAAGAAGCTCGCAGGCGGTGGCCCGATGTACGACGTGGGAATCTATTGCCTGAACGCGTGCCGCTATCTGACGGGCGAGGAGCCGGTGGACATTTCCGCGTACGCCACGGTTGTGGATCATGACGGCCGTTTCAACAGCGTTGAAGAGAATGTCGGCTGGACGATGAAGTTTCCGTCCGGCGCGGTGGCCAGTTGCACCACCACGTATGGCGCTCCCATGGATGGCTTTTTCAGAGTGCACGGCTCAAAAGGATTTCTGGAGTGCGATCCAGCCTTCAACTATGACCATCTGCGTTTGCGTGGTTTTTACGCCGGCGGCAGGGTGAACGAGAACGAAACGACGCCCGATCCGTACCAGTTCCAGGCGGAAGCCGATCACTTTTCAAACTGCATTCTGACCGGTAAAACTCCGAAGACGCCCGGCGAAGAAGGCCTGCGTGACCTTACCTACATCACCAGGATCTATCGCTCCGCCGGAATCGCGATATAACTTATGCCGCGAGCCAGATTTGACCGGTGAAGTGCTCCCACAGTGCCCGCTACGGGCCTGTGAAGCACCGGCTCTTGTGGTCAGACCACAAGATATAATCAGCAAAGTACCGTTTACTTCGAGTGATAAAATTTTCTTTTCGGAGAGCATATGCCAGAAGCAGTGTGTGATATCGGCCTGATTGGCTTGGCTGTTATGGGACAGAACCTGGTCCTGAATATGAACGACCATGGATTCAAAGTTGCGGTGTTCAACCGCACCGTTTCCAAGGTGGACGACTTTATTGCCAACGAGGCCAAGGGAACGCAGGTTGTCGGCGCTCATTCCGTTGAAGAGCTTGCCGGCATGCTGAAGCGGCCGCGCAGAATCATGCTGATGGTCAAGGCCGGCGACACCGTCGACCAGATGATCGACCACATTTTGCCGCACCTTGAAGCCGGCGACATCATAATCGACGGCGGCAACTCGCTCTATACCGATTCCAATCGCCGCACAAAGACGCTGGCAGACAAAGGCATTCTCTTCATCGGCACCGGCGTCTCCGGCGGAGAAGAAGGCGCGCGCCGCGGCCCCTCCATCATGCCCGGCGGCAATCCTAAAGCCTGGCCGCACGTCAAGCCGATCTTTCAGGCAATCGCCGCCAAGGTTGAAGACGGAACGCCCTGCTGCGATTGGGTGGGCGAAGACGGCGCAGGCCACTTCGTCAAGATGGTTCACAATGGCATCGAATACGGCGACATGCAGCTTATCTGCGAAGCATACGACTTGCTGAAGCGCGGTCTGGGCCTCACTGCCGACGAACTGCACGACGTATTCGCAGAGTGGAACAAGGGCGAGCTCGATAGCTACCTGATTGAAATTTCGCGCGACATCTTTGCCAAGAAGGACGAAGATGGGCAGCCGCTCGTAGACAAGATCCTTGATACCGCAGGCCAAAAAGGTACGGGGAAATGGACCGTCATCAGCGCCCTCGACACCGGCCAGCCCGTGACCCTGATCGGCGAATCGGTCTTTGCGCGCTGCCTGTCTGCACTTAAGGAAGAGCGTGTTGCAGCATCGCTTGTGCTCAAAGGACCCAAGGCCGCAGTGAAAATTACAGACCGCGCCAAGTTTATTGAAGATGTGCGCCGGGCGCTGTTTTGCTCCAAGATTATTTCGTACGCGCAAGGCTATATGTTGCTGCGTGCCGCAGCCGCTGAGAACAAGTGGAACCTGAATATGGGCGGCATCGCGCTTATGTGGCGCGGCGGATGCATTATCCGCAGCCAGTTCCTGGGCAAGATTAAGGATGCGTTCAAGAAGAATCCGAAACTCGAAAATCTGCTCTTGAACAAGTACTTCTCAAAGCTGATAAACAAATACCATCCTTCATGGCGCAAGGCGGTCATCAGCGGAATCAAGATCGGCGTGCCCACGCCGGCATTTTCAACCGCGCTGGCGTTTTTTGATGGCTACCGCTCCAATCGACTGCCGGCCAACCTGCTGCAGGCGCAGCGCGACTACTTTGGAGCGCATACCTACGAGCGAGTCGATCAGCCGCGAGGCCAGTTCTTCCACACCAACTGGACCGGTCACGGCGGGCGCGTCTCATCGACTACCTACACGGTCTGAACCAGGCATTTGCGTCTATAGCAAAAGGGGCGATTTCCAATTGGAAATCGCCCCTTTGATTTGCGAATTACGTCGAACTATCTTGAGGCTTGCGTCGCAAGTCTCTGCTTCGCCATTGTGACCGCATCTTTGAGAGCGAGTTCAAAGGCGCGTGCAGAATCGGCATCGGAGAACGTAAGACCGAAGGCCACGGTATCGTCTGGCGCCTGTCCGTATTCGCGGCTCGAGTGCGGCCCGGGACCAAGTTGCGAGAACTTGTCGCGATCGTAAATAAGGGTGTGGAACTGTTTACCGGGCATTCCAGAGATGATCACCATTGTGGCGTCGCCCACTTCGCCGGGTTTGTAATGGTCGGCCACGTTCGGATCAGTAAATACTCGGTTGTCGACGATCATGCTCTCATCGACTGCGCTCAGCGGCACCGTGATGGATGCAAGCGGAAATGTGTAGTATGCCCAGCCAGTTTTTCCTTCCTTATTCATGAGCAGCCCGCAGATGGGGCTGGGCATTTTTGGCGAAATCACAATCGAGTCGCCATCAAGCGCAACAAGACTGCCCGATGCGGAATAGGCAGCCTTCATCGACTGAATTTTCGCCGAGAGATTCTGGGCTGGGCCAGGAACTGAAGCTATAAGCATTAGAGAGAATAGGAACACTATATATTTCTTCACAACAAGGGCCCTCAAGCCAAATCTTTGACCAATCCTGGCTTCGGGCAAGTGACCTGAATCACTCGATGAGTGTGAAGGCGAGATACCCAAGGCAGAAGGACTGCAATCTTCCCAATCAAATTGAGGCATGCCAGAAGTTTGTCCGGCTTCCAAGCCGACAGCAATACCACGAACAGGGTAGCTTCTTCCAGGCATGTTGACCTGGGTGAAATAGCAGTTATGTGCTTGATTTGCCGGGATTGAAACCAATATGGGCGGGAAGTCCCAGATCCGAACGAGCGAATCCAGGACCCGGGTTTAGCGCAGGCTCTGCACCGGCGCTGGATCCATGTCGGCGTAATCCTGGTTCTCGCCGCCCATGCCCCAGCAGAAACTGTAAGCCCGTGTGCCGACACCTGCATGAATCGACCAACCTGGAGAAACTACCACGTCCTTGTCGGACATCACGATATGTCGCGTTTCATCGGGCGGTCCCATCAGGTGCACGACGCGCGCATCCTCCGCCACGTTAAAGTACATGTACACTTCAGAGCGGCGCATGTGCGTGTGCGGAGGCATGGTGTTCCAATTGCTGCCCGGCGCAAGGTGCGTTACGCCCATTACCAGTTGACTGCTGCGCGCGCCCTGCAGGTGGATGTACTTGCAGATGGTGCGCTTGTTGCAGGTTTCGACGCTGCCTAATTCTGTGGGATTGGCTTCTTCCTTACGCACGACTTTTACCGGATACTCCGCGTGTGCCGGATAACTGAGCAGGTAGAATGCCGCGGCCCTGGCTTTGTCACTCGATGAGAATGTTACCTGTTTTTTGCCTTTGCTGATGTAGAGCACATCGAGATTGTTCAACTCATAGCTCTGCCCGTCGACGCTTACGGTGCCTGCACTGCCAACGTTGAGCACACCGATTTCGCGGCGCTCAAGAAAATACTCTGCGCGAAGTTCGGGATACGTGGGCAGTGTAAGCGCGATGTCGACTGGAGCCGCGAAACCAACGACAGTGCGATCCAGGTCAACATAGTTCACATTAATCTTGCCGGGTTCGCAAAGTCCGCCCAGCAAAAATGTCTCGCGAAGTTCAGCCGTTGTCATGCGCGGATAGCGCACCGGGTCGGCCATCATGACCGTCTTCATCTTTCCTCCCAATCGTCGCTGTTGGTTGAGGTGCGCGGCGTTCAATCTCGGACGCCGCATACAATCGCCAATGTCACCAAGTCCATTTTACTGCTCGGGTGGTTTGGGCAGTTCCAGCGGATTCCAATTGTCAGTGCCGCGCAAAAATATTGCCGGCTCGTATTGCTTTGCCTCTTCCGGGATGAGGAAATGCGTATGCCTGTCGCGTTCGGCGTGATGAGCACCAGGGCCGGTTGAATCGAACTCGGCGTAGTAGGCGGTATCGAGCTTGCGTGATACTTCCGCATGCCACTCGCTCCAACCGGCTGGGTCAATCTTGTCGCCCATGTCAGTGTGCATAAAGATCACAGTCGAATCATCGCGCCAAGGGCGTCCGAGAAACACATTGCCCTTGACTCCTGCATCCTGCGTCAAGCGGCAATGGTCGAATACGTAGCCTGAATCCTCGCCTGCATAGTGCTTGGATTGCGCGGTAAGAAAGCCGCCATCGTACGGAGTTGAATGAATCTCGCAGTTTTCAAAGACCGTCTTGCCGTCGCCGAAGATGAAATCGATATTGCCTTCGATGTAGCAATTGGTGAAGAACTGCCGCGCTGGTTTGCAGTTTACTTCGCTCTTCTCGCATCCGCGGCCATTGGCGTATAGCGTGTCCTGATTGCCGAGCAGCCGCACATTATGAAACACGGCGCGATCGCCAGTTACGCGAAGCGCCACTGCCTGCGAACCCTGGGGATATGGAATTGCCGGAGCGTGGTAGTCGTTCTGGATCGTGATGTTTTCTGCAAAGAAATTGTCGGCGTTGACGTCGACCGTTGCGGTATGGCCGGTGCCACCGTCGGTGGCCGCGTGTTTGTTGAACACGATAACCGTTTTGGATGCGTCTGGATTATTGCTGCGGACAGTGATGTTCTTTTTATCGACCGTTACGACTTCGCGATATTCGCCGGGCGACACCATCAGCACCTGGCCTTCCTTCGCCACGTCGAGCGCACGCTGAATGGAATAGAAGTCGCCAGTTCCGTCGGCAGCAATGTAGAGGTTGTTGTCCTCCGGCGGAACTTTGCCTGCAATCTCGGGCGCGGTTGGCAGCGAGGGATATGGCACAAAACGAGCGCCGCAATCAAGCGGCTTTCCTGCAGTTGCATCGGCGGTCCGAGTAACCTTTACATCGGGGCCTGAAGGCTGAAGGTTTCCGATACCCGGCCCGATTGTAACCTCCGCATCCTGGCTGTAAAAGAGTGAGTGCTGCTGATCGTCTGCGAACACATCGTTCAGCGTGATTCCGAGCTTATGGTCCGCGTCCAAACCAAGAAACGTGAAAGCACCCGGTGAAAGCACGTGGACATTTTCAAGCGTAATGTCGCGATAGATTGGGAGCTTGTTTCCTTTGAAAGTTGTGTAGTGAGGAGTGAAGACGAGGGGGTTGCGCACATTTCGAATGCACACATTGCGATACGTGACGTCGTGCACCAGGCCGCCGCGGCTAGGATCACTCTTGATCCGCAATCCATTGTCCGCTCCGTCGATGGTAAGATCGTCGACGAGCAGATGATCTGCGCCGCCGTCTGTGCCGCTGCCAATTGACATGCCGTGCCCCGCATAAAAATGATTATGCAGAACCGACATGTTCGTAACGCCATGTCCCGGAGCGGGCTTGAGGCAGACATCGTCGTCGCCGGTGTTGATGTACGAATACGCGATGGTGATGTTTGTCGAAGAGCCAGGGTCGATGCCGTCCGTGTTGCGCGCTGTTTTGGGCGTCATGATTTTTACACCCCATGCTGTAAAGCCGTCTGTCTGATTAATCGAGACGTGGAAGCCCGGCGAATTGCGCAGCGTGATTTTGTATAGGGTGAAGCCGTCGGCGTGACGAAGCTGCATCATGGCGGGAACGCTTTGCTGCAGGTCTTTCACCTTCGCCTCGTGAGCAAGATCCCACCATGTCACATCCTGACCATGCAGCTTTGCTCCTCCGCGCGCGTCAATTGAGCCTTCGCCCATGATGCCGGCGCCCTCAATGTGATCACCGAAGATGAACGGCTTGCATCCGTGCCCTTTCTCCGACACAATGCCACATGCGCTTGGAGCAACATCATAGAGCCTTGGGTTAGTCGACGCGGCCAGCACCGTATTTTTATCTACGACAAGTGTGACGCCCGGGCGCAGAGTCAGCGGCCCGCTGAGAAACACGACCTTGTTGCCCTTGGCATGTAACACCACCGCGCGGCCCTTGGCGCATGTGTCCATCGCTTTCTGAATGCGCTCGGTGTCGAGTGCCTGCTCATCTTTTTCTGCGATTACTCCGTTGGGCGCGGCAATAGCGGCATTGAGCGTAACGCATGCCTGGGGAATGTGGGGCTCAACAACTTTGCGCGTGTCCTGCGCGGGCAACGCCAGTACCAATAGCAGCGGAGTGGTCATCGAGATAAGACGTAAAATTGGTTTGGGCATCTTGCAGTCTCCGATTTTATGCATGCAAATTGAGCGTTGAATTTATCTTGCGGCTATTTCTTGTGAGGAACCTGTTCGAGAAGCCAGCGGACAAGCTCCACTCCCGCCGCATAATTCTGATATTCGGCCGGTAGTTTGCGGCCATCGGTGTATTCGTTGTAGAGCCACGGATCAACAAATGCAAAGACAGTTCCCTTTCCATACTTCGCAGTGGCCATAAAGATGTCGTCGCCTTCTTTAAGGACCGACACCGCGGGAGACTTAACCGAAATCGTGCACACGTCCTTTACATAAATTGTGTGTGGTTGGTGAAAAATGGGCCCAGTGCCATCGAACTGGATCTTTCCCTGCTCCCAGTGCGTGCCGACTACGTGCTTGCGGAGAACGCTGTTAAAGTGCATGCCGAATTTTGCGGCAATGACGTTGAAGTGATCGAGGTCAGCAAAAGAGGTATCGTTCTCCATGATGGCCAGCACGCCCCCTGCTTTGACCCACCGCGCAATCTGCTCGGCGTTATTGCTGTTTGCAAAATTGGGGCGCGGATTTTTGGCAGCATTGTCAGGAGAGACAATCATGTACAACTGCGCGCTCTTCAGTTTCGCGAACGTCGGTTCAGCATCGAGTACCTTTGTTTCCGCGCCGAAATTGCGGAAGATGTGGCCGACGAGCGAATATCCCGGCTCGTCCTGAGTGTTCCACTTGTAGTGAAAGAGCACTTCTTTGCCGAACGCGTCGGTACGCTTTTGCGAGTTGAACCAGCCGTCCATCACCACTACGCGACCGCGGCCCAGCCTGGCGTTATCAGCATTCTCAATTTCACTTGCGGCCAGCAGAAATGGGCCAACGCCCTTGGGGTCGTTTGCGACAACCTTCTCGCTGAGATAGTACGCATAGCTTCCGTCGCGGTAAGGTTCGCCGCCGAGCCCGCCAACACTGACCGTGCCTGTCACCGACACATCTTGGCCGTCGGTCTTGATGAATTGCGAAAGGATGCCGCGATAACCACGTTCGGCATTGGCTAGAAAACTTTCCGGCAAGTATCCGCGCCGCACACCTTTTGCCAGTGCGTACACAAACATGCTGGAGGCTGACGACTCCGGGTAGTTGCCTTTCTCGTTGGCTTTGTCGAGCACTTCATACCACAGGCCGGTTTTGGCATCCTGATACTTCACCAACGCGGCCGCATCACGCTGCAGATACTCAATGAGCTGCTTTCTTCCCGGATCATCTTCAGGAAAATAGGGAATGGTATCGACGAGCGCCATCATGTACCAGCCCATCGCGCGTCCCCAAAATTCCGCCGAAACACCGGTTTCCCTATTGGCCCAGCGCTGCTGTTTCGATTCGTCCCAGCCGTGGTAGATCAGCCCAGTCTTCGCGTCGCGAGCATGTTCTTCAATGAGCGCGAACTGATGTGTGATGTCGCTGAATTCCTCTGGATGGTGCGACAGCCGCGCATACTCGGCACGAAACGGCTCGGCCATATAGAGGCCATCAAGCCACATCTGATTCGGATAGCGCTGTTTGTGCCAGTAGCCACCCGACGCAGTGCGCGGCTGGCTTGCCAGTTGATCGATGAGAATGTTCGCTGCTGTCAGATAGCGCTTATCTTGCGTGACGCCGTACAACAGCAGAAGTTGGCGACCCAGCAGAATGCTGTCGAGTTCTTTGATGTCTTTTCTGTATGTAGGTATCGATCCGTCGGGAGCGACGTACTGATCGACCGAGCTCTTGATGTAGTTGAAGTAGCGCACGTCGGTTGTGTCGAGCCAGACTGCACCAACGCCCTGCAACAACGCTCCGAGCTCGTAGGCCCATTTGCCTCCATTGGGAGAAATCTGTCCGCCAGGCCAGCGCACGATTGCAGCATTGGCCGCGCGTTGCGACCACTGCAGCTCAGTATGCGCTTCCGCAGCGAAGGAACTGGTTGCGGCGGTTGCAAAGACGAAGACCAAAGCAAGAACACGAAACGACTTCATTTCGACTCCGGATGTTGCTGAGACCATTTTTCGAAACGATCCAGCGCAATATGCGGTTCTGAACCGAACCAACTATATCCATTCCGCCGTTCCCTGGACAATTCGTAGAGATGGTCGTGGATGGATTTGTTATGGAATCGAGGACCGCTTGATGGTTCAATCACACGAAAGATTTGAGCATCAGACATTGTGGCGATTGCGCTGAAAGAAAGGGCCGCCGGCACTGGCCGGCAGCCCCTTCGATTTATATCAGGCACCGTTTAGAAAGAAACACGGGCCGAGAACTGAGCAGCCTTGCGATTGGCATTCGAGTTGGTGGTCACCTGTCCGAAGCTTGAATTACCCCAGGCTGTGCTGGCAACACCGAAGAGCGTATGGTTGGTGACGTTGTACCATTCAGCACGGAAGTCGAGCTTTGAAGCTTCTCCAAGGTGCAGCGGGAAGCTGCGCGACATGCCTAGATCGAGCTGGTAGTTGCCAGGACCGTTGATGTTGTATGGAGCCGTACGCGGCACATTGCCGAACATGTATGAAGGTGTTGCGACAAACGCGTTCTTGTCGATAAACGAGAGCGTGCCATTGTTATAGTTAGCCAGCGTGGCGCCTTTTCCCCAACGGCCATTAATGCGGGCCGTGCCCGTGAAGGCCGGGTTGTAAGACGGCGGGCAGAAGGTGGAGTTTGCATTAGCAGGGTTGGTATTGCAGCTCGACATGGAGATCATCAGCGGTGATCCGGAGTAAGCCTGGAAAATTCCGGAGAAACTGAAGCCTCCCATTACGGCTCTTTCCACAGCATTGTCAGCCAGAACCGACTTGCCGAACGGCCATTTCCAAACCGTTGTGGCGACGAAATGTTGCGGCTGGTTACTGGTGGAGACAGTCCGCTCGATGCGGTCAGCTGGATAGGATGCGTTGGGGTTGTTGTAGATGGTGCCTGCCGGAATGGCATAACCGGTACGGAAGTAGCCGCCATCGTCGATCGCACGCGACCAGGTGTAGTTTACGTTTGTCGTCAAGCCATGAATGTTCCGAATGGTCAATACCGTCTGCAAAGCATGATAGTTGGCGTTGCCAACGTAACCGAAGGTGTCGGAGACGGAATGGAACGGGAACGGCTTGAGGAGTTGGCTAAGCGGTTGAGTCGTGTTGAAGACGCTTAATCCAGTGCAGGGTAAGCCGTAGGTTGTGCAATCCGTAGAAATGCTTGTTCCCGTATCGCCAAGGTGCGATCCAAGGTACAGATACTTGGGATCAAGGCTGTTGGACCAATAACCGCGAGCCGAGTTGTTGTCCAGCTGCAGGAAGTGGCCTTCAGATCCAACGTAGCTCATATTCAACGCAATCGCGTTGGTGAGCTGGCGCTGGAGACCAAAACTCCAGTTGATGTACTCCGGAGCGCGTCCGCCAAGGTATGGATCGACGTAATTCGCGCCCGATGCAGGAGCCGAGGTGTACCCGGTGGCAATGGTATATCCGGTGCCGTAGGTCGGCCCCGAAGACACGCCGGTTGCGGAGGTATACGTTGGGATTGCACCGCTTTGGCCTGCCAGGAAGTTGGTCATCGTCGTCTGCGCCTTTGTGGAAGAGAACGACGGCGCGGACGAAAATCCGAGCGTACCGATGGAGGATGCGAGTCCACCAACGGCGTCGCCGTGCGTAAACATCACACCATAGCTGGCGCGAACTACGGTCTTGGGATCGAGCTGATAGGCCAATCCGATGCGCGGCCCAAAGTTTTTAAAATAATTGTTGACGGGCGTGCTGCAGTTGCAGGTTCCCGCGCCGGTACCCGTATATTGAAGAGCGCCTGAGATGCCGGTGACTGGGTTGCTCGCGTTCGGATCAAAGTAGCTGCCGATGTTGTTGACTTCGCGAACCGTCGGGAAAAAGTCGTAGCGCAATCCAAGATTCAAAGTGAGCTTCGGCGTCACCTTCCAATCGTCCTGTACGAACGGCGAGATAGCGCGGAATCGGGCACCGTATTCAGGATGTAACGAATAATCAGTAAAGCTTCCCTTATCGATTTGGCCGATGAGGAAGCTAGCGTAGGCGGCTCCGGTTGTAGAGAGCGTGGTAAAACCGGAAGTGCTCGTATTGTTGGCGGGGTCAAATGCCGCAGTCTCAGTGTTGGTGTTGGCCAAGGTGATAGGGGTTGTTCCGCCGGTCGCGCTGGCCGTGTTGTAGAGCATCCAGGCAATCTGGCCACCGAAGGTCAAGGAGTGCTTGCCGAAGTTCCACTGAAAGTTGTCGAGGAATGTGTAGTTCTCGGCAATTGTCGAGTTCTCTGTAGTACCGCCCCAACCGGTCGGAGAGTTGGTTCCGGTGAAAGTCACGATCGGGAAGTTGCTAGTTGCCTGTCCTACGGGCGTGCCGCTGATCCCCAGGGCCGATGCCGCGAACTTAGCGCCCTTATCAGGTGTGAAGGTTGGGCCGTTATAGCGCGCATAGCCCCACTTCACCTGATTTACCACGTTCGGGGTGAACACATGAGTTTCTTCAACCATCCAAACGGCTGTCTTGGGAGCGTAGGCCTGACCGTAGTTATAGGGCACCGGTCCAACGTTGCGGCCTGAAGTTGTTTGTCCCACAGGTACAGAACTTGCCTGGCGGCCCACGGCACCGATCACACTCATCGTGTCCCTCGAGCTGATGGTGTAGTCAATACGGCTCGTTGTTGACCAGTTGGTCAAGCCAGTTGAATTTGGTGCAATGTAGTTGTTTGACAAAGATGTGCCGATGCCAGAGGTGGGTAGGAAGCTCTGCATAGCCTTGGCAATCGTTGAAAATCTGCCGGGAGAAATCATGTTCGGCACACCGTTGTAGCTGAACTGATCGCGACAATTGATCGTTTTTCCGTTTGATGGGCTTACGCAGGAGTGAATCGAGGCCGGATCGTAGATGGGAATGAGTTTGCCCTTGCTGTCAACGAAACCGGTAAAGTCGCCCTGCTGCTGAGCAGCCGTCGGGAACGTGATAGGAGTCGGTGTCGCGCTTGAATAGCGGAAACCGTTGTAGTTGGTGAAGAAATAGAGTTTGTCTTTGATTCCGCCAAATGGAATGAGCGGGCCGCCAAAGGCAATGCCGTACTCGTTGCTGTGCTCGACGGGCTTAACGGGCATGCCGGTGGCCGGGTTGTTCGCCTTGCCAAAAAATCCCCAAGTATCAAATGCTGTGTTGCGGAGGAACTCATAAACAGTGCCATGAATTTGCGATCCGCCGCGCTTTACGGTGTAATTCATCACGCCCTGCCCCTCGTAAAGGGCGGAGTAGCCGGTGGTCTGCACCTGGAACTGATCGATGGCATCGACTGAAATGGCTGTCCACACATAACGCGGGTCGCCGTTGCCGCCGGCGCGCACAAACGGAAGTCCATCAACGTACACTGCCGAAGCTGCGCCACGGCTACCGGAACCGTTGACCACGCCCACGTTGGTGGTGGCGTTGCCGTTGGTGTTGTTGCCTTGCACTCCGGGCATCAGGTACACAAAGTCGGTGGCGCGGCGTTGATCGGCCTGGCCGTATGCGCCCATTTCCACGGGAAGAGCAGCGTAAGTTTCCTGCTCCATGGTGGCGCCGAGTGTTGCGTTGCTGGTTTCAATCTGCGGCGGTTCCGCCGTCACAGTGACCTGCACATCGGCGCGGCCCACGGTCAACACCGGATTGAAGCTCTCCGACTCCAATGCGTTGACGTGGATGTTTTCCTGCTTCAGCTTCTGGAACCCCTCGGCGGAAACAGTCACACTGTAAATACCAGGATCGAGGTTTGAAAAATTATAGGCGCCCGCCCCGGTCGTCTTTGTTTCAGTATTCAAATTGGTAGCGCCATTAGTGGCGACCACAGTGGCGTTCGGAATTACCGCGCCGGAGGTGTCGGCGACGGTTCCGGTGATTGAACCCTTTCCGCTAAGCTGCGCGTTTGCGCCAACAGCAAAGGTCAGAAAAAGAATTACTGATAAACATCCGACCCACAATCTATTGCGCTTGAAACTCGAGACCATGCTGTGCACCTTTCTGTCCTCTTTTAAAAAGAACTTGTTTTTCATTTAGAAGCCTCCTCGAAATTCGTTCAAATATTTGTTCATCGGTTGCGTACATCCGCCCACCCCCAGGCTACAGGCATGCTGCAAGCGTGGTCAGACCTCACCTATTTGGCTGAAACAGTGTCATCCAGCCGCCTATCCGTTGTCAACCAATAGATTCAGGCGAAACCCCTCAAATTTGAAGGCTTTGAAAATCAAGGGTTTGTGCCTAAACTCCGCGCCTATTAGACGCACTCAAGGTCAGACCAATAGGATTCGGGCGGTACAATGAAGCTCCCTGGAAGCCCGTTTTTACCGCTTTATGGGTAAAAATGAGTTCAGTCGTCGAATTATCTAATCCTTTCATCTGATTCTGAACGGAATGAAATATGAATCGCCGCCTTCTCTTGAAACATACGTCGATCTTGGCTGGCGCGCTGTTTTCCCGCCGGATTTTCGGCGCCCAACCTGCGGGAATGAGTATCGTCCCGCAAGCTCAGACGAAATACGGCGCGGTGCTCGGCTCCGCGCACAACGGAGTCTTCACATTCAAGGGCATCCCGTACGGCGCAGACACATCGCAGCGTCGGTTTATGGGGCCTGTACCACCTGATCCATGGACGGGGGTGCGCGAAACAACAGACTTCGGACCGCGGGCGCCGCAACCTGGCTCTCACGGTAGCCTCAGTCCCGAGCGCGGATACCACCTTCCGCCTGAGCAGGGGCCCATGAGTGAAGACTGCCTGCACCTGAATGTGTGGACGCCTGGATTGCGCGACGGCCGCAAACGCCCGGTGATGGTCTACATCCACGGCGGCGCCTACTCCAGCGGCTCGGCCAATAACGATCTTTACGACGGCATGAATCTCTGCCATCGCGGCGACGTTGTTTTTGTCACGCTGAATCATCGTCTGAACCTGTTTGGCTTTCTCTATCTCGCCGAGCTCGCTGCCGGGTTTGAGGATTCCGGTAACGCAGGCATGCTGGACCTTGTACTCGCACTTGAATGGGTGCGCGACAACATTGAAGAGTTTGGCGGCGATCCAAAACGCGTGCTCATCTTTGGTCAGTCCGGCGGCGGAGCCAAATGCGCAACGCTGATGGCGATGCCCTCCGCGAAAGGACTCTTTCATCGCGTGATTACGATGAGCGGCCAGCAGATTACGGCATCGCGTCGCGAGAGTGCAACCGCGCGCACGCGGGCTGTGCTCAAGGAACTCAATCTGCCTGAAAGCAACATTGCCGACTTGCGCACCACGCCCATGGATCAGTTGATCAATGCCTCACGCGCGGCGGGCTACTTTGGCCCGGTCAAGGACGGGCGCAATCTGGTGCGCGATCCATTCGATCCGGATGCGCCGCCGTTCTCAGCCCACATCCCAATGATCCTAGGTAATACGCACGATGAGACACGCGGCCTGATCGGCGGTGGCGATCCCACTACTTTCGATCTGACATGGGAAACGTTGCCGGCAAAGTTATCGGTGATCTCGCAATTCCTTGGCGACAAGAAGCCGGAAGAAGTTGTTCGCCAATATCGGGTGATGTATCCGGCCTACTCGGCCTCCGATGTATTCTTTGCTGCGACTACAGCGTTCCGTTCGTGGCGCGGACAGGTAATTGAAACCGAACGCCGAGCTGCGCAGCCCGAAGCGGCACTGCACACCTGGGTGTACGAACTGGATTGGCGCACACCGATCGACGGCGGCAAATGGGGAGCGCCGCACACGCTCGACATCCCGCTGGTATTAGACAATGTAGCCGTTGCGGATGGAATGTCCGGCGATGGATCTGAAGCTGTTCAATTAGCAGAATTGATGAGCGACACGTGGATCGCGTTTGCACGCACGGGCAATCCAAATCATAAAGGCCTGGCGGAGTGGCGGCCCTACGACCTGACGAATAGACCGACAATGTCGTTTGCTGCCCACTCGCACCTGGTGAATGATCCGCGCGGAAAAGAACGACGTCTCATTGAACAGGTCAACTACACTCAGCCCGGAACATGATGCTTCAACAGCGAGAGGTGGCTATTTACCGGCAGCTACCAGGCTGATAGGGGCTTTTTTGTCCGGCGGACGTTCCTGCCCCTGCGCCACCTGCGCCTGATGCAGGTGCTCTTCCATCAGCTTGCGAGCTTCATTCGGCTTTCGGTTGCGGATGGCCCGATAAATCTCGCGATGCATCTCTGCCGACTGGCGCATATCGGTTGATCTCTCTACTGTCTTGCGGCGTTTGTCGTATAGCGCGGATGTGATGGTCTCAATAACCGAAGCGAGGATGGGATTGCCGGAAGCCTGCGAAATAATGCGGTGAAATAAAAGATCGTGAATCAGGAAGTCGGCCGGGCTGTTCATCGCTGCGAACATTTCTGCGACTTCTTCTGCCATGGCGGCGTGGTGCTCGTCTTTGCCTCGCTCCGCCGCGAGGGCGGCAATGTTGCTCTCCAAAATCGTTCTGGCTTCGAACATCTGCCATGTTTGAAATCCGTGTAGGGCGCCCATCATACCCAAACTCGCCTTGCCGAATTCCGGCGGGCCATCGGCAACAAAAGTCCCTACGCCGTGACGGATCTTCATGACGCCCATCGCAGCGAGATATCCTATTCCGGTGCGTAAACTGGCGCGGCTGATTTTGAGCTGGCGCGCAAATTCTCTTTCGGGAGGGATTTTGTCTCCTGGTTGCAGTGTGCCATTTTCAATGAGCGAGCGGATGTGGTTAACCACCTGCATGGTACGGTGTGTCGTTGGTTCGTCTTGCTTGATCCGCGGCATAGAAAGTGGTTTACCTTCCTTAAGTTTCAACAAAATCCGAACACGATGAGATTAACACCATGGCCAAATTCGCTTTGTCTGATAAACTTCGAACCGCGAAGGAATTCTCTGCAAAAACCGGGCCAAGGGTATAATGGTGGTCTGACCTCATCGCGGGCCGGATCGCCATGCGTGATTGCTGAGAGGTAGAATGACAGCCATGCTGCTACACGAAGATCGCTTGTTTCCAGCCGAAGAAAGAGCGCTTAAAGTCGCTAGAGTGCTGTACGCACAGATAAAGAACCTGCCTATCATCAGCCCGCACGGGCACACGCAGGCAGCATGGTTTGCGCAGAACTTGCCTTTTCCTGATCCGGCAACTCTTTTTGTTCAACCCGACCACTATGTATTCCGGATGCTGTATAGCCAGGGTGTTTCAATGGACGATCTCGGCATTGGCAAGGCGACGATCGACGATCCCCGTAAAGTATGGCGCATCTTCGCCAGCCACTACTACTTATTCCGTGGAACGCCCTCGCGCATCTGGCTCGACTTTGCCTTTCAAGAACTATTCGGACTTGATGAGCGGCTGTCAGAAAAGACCGCAGATCACTATTACAACACCATCGACGCAAAACTGCGGACGCCAGAGTTTCTTCCGCGCGCGCTTTTCGAGCGCTTCAATCTTGAGGTGCTGTCAACAACCGATGCGCCCACCGACTCGCTTGAAGCGATCAAGTCCGTTCGCAACTCCGGCTGGAAGGGCCGCATTGTTCCGGCATTCCGTCCCGACTCAGTTGTCGATCCGGACTTTCCAGGATTTGCAGCCAACATCGGCAAGCTAGGCGAGCAGACGGGCGAAGACACTTCCACATGGAGCGGTTATCTGCACGCCCTTCGCAAGTCGCGAGCCCGCTTCAAGGAACTCGGCTGCACATCGACAGATCACGGACATCCGACCGCGCAGACTGCCGATCTGCCCACTTCAGATGCTTCCGCACTTTTCAGCAAGGTGCTCTCCGGCAGTAGCGACGCGGCGCGGCGCGAGCTCTTCCGCGCACAAATGCTTACTGAGATGGCGAAGATGAGCTTGGAGGATGGTCTGGTGATGCAGATACATCCGGGCAGCGTGCGCAATCATAATCGCCTGGTGTTGGAGAAATACGGCCGCGACATGGGCGCCGACATTCCGGGACAAATTGAATACGTTCATGCGCTGAAGCCGCTTCTCGACCGCTTTGGCAATGAGAAAGACTTGACGATCATTCTGTTCATGCTTGATGAGTCCACGATCAGCCGCGAACTGGCTCCGCTGGCCGGCCACTATCCCTGCCTGCGCCTTGGTCCGCCGTGGTGGTTCCACGACAGCCCTGAAGGCATGATGCGCTTCCGCCAACTGGCGACAGAGACAGCCGGCTTTTACAACACGGTTGGCTTCAACGACGACACACGTGCGTTCCTTTCGATTCCAGCGCGGCACGACGTTGCGCGGCGTATCGACTGCGCATACCTTGCTAATCTGGTTGCGCAGCATCGGCTGGACGAAGACGAGGCCTTCGAAGTAGCGCACGAGCTCACGTACGGACTTGTGAAGAAGGCTTACCGGCTCTAGGGAGATTTGGCATGAGCCTTTATTGCGCCAAAGGAAGCGTCGATACCGATCTCAGTTCGCAGCAGTTGAGCGATCTGATCGTTGAAAGCCTGTCAAAGCTTGGCGCGCGCAGCAACGTTCTTGCCGTACCTCCCGATCAAAGCCGCGAGCACTCGCGCGCGGGCGAGATTACCGGCATCGTCTACAAGCACTACGGCGACAAGCTCAAGGCTGTTCTTCCTGCCATCGGCACGCATACGCCGATGCGCGAGGAGCAGATTGCGCACATGTTTCCGGGCGTTCCGGCAGGGCTTTTCCGCGTTCACAACTGGCGAACCGATATCGAGACAGTCGGCGAAGTTCCGGCGTCTTTTATTCGCGAACAGTCTGAGGGCAAGCTCGATTACTCATGGCCGGCGCAAACCAACAGGCTGATTGCGAGCGGCGGTTTCGACCTGATCCTCTCCATTGGTCAGGTGGTGCCGCACGAAGTCATCGGCATGGCCAACTACACAAAAAATATTCTTGTGGGCGCAGGAGGCCGCGAAGGTATTAACCGCAGTCACTACCTCGGCGCTGTCTATGGGATGGAGCGCATCATGGGCCGCGCAGTAAATCCGGTGCGCAATGTGCTCAACTACGCTTCCGATCATTTCCTTCAACATTTACCAATTGTCTATGTGCATACGGTAGTTGGGCGCAGACAGAGCGGCGGCCTCGCAATCCGTGGCCTTTTCATCGGTGACGATATTGAGTGCTTCCTTGCCGCGGCGGAACTCAGCCTCAAGGTCAACTTCGAAACGCTCGACAAACAAATCAACAAGGTGGTTGTCTTTCTCGATCCGAGTGAGTTCCATTCCACATGGATCGGCAACAAGGCGGTATATCGCACGCGCATGGCGCTGGCCGACAACGCTGAGCTCATCATCCTCGCGCCCGGAGTGCATGAGTTCGGTGAAGACAAGGGGATCGACAAACTGATTCGCAAGTATGGATATCGTGGAACGCCGCATACGCTTGCTGCGGTTCGCGACAATCCCGACCTCGGCTCCGATTTAAGTGCGGCGGCGCACCTTATCCATGCCTCCTCTGAAGGCCGCTTCAAAATTACCTGGTGCCCCGGGCAGCTCACCCGAGAGGAAATTGAAGGCGTAGGCTTCTCGTATGGCGACTTGAGTGAGATGACATCGCGTTACAATCCAGAAAAGCTTAAATATGGCTGGAATAGCTTGAATGGCGAAGAAATATTTTTCGTCCCGAATCCCGGGCTCGGCCTATGGGCCCATCGCAGCCGTCTTTAGACGCAAAGATTTGAAGGAGAATTGAGTCTTGAAGCTTCATAAATATTCCATTGGAACCGGCGACCGCTTTGCACATCAAGCCAAGGCGCAGTTGCAGGCCTGCCTCAACGCTCTCTCCAGCGGCGCTGAAATTGTACCCGTGTGGAACAAGTCGAATCGAGAACATACCATCATTGGTTCTGAGCCGCTTTCTGCACGCCAGGCTGCTGACGCAGCGGTGCAGGCGCTCGGCTGGAAGTTGCCTTACCACGTGGATGCCGATCACATCACGGTTGCCACGGTAGACCGCTTTGTCGCGCCTTGTGACTTCTTCACTATCGATGTGGCCGACTTCATTGGTCAGCCCGCGACGAGCGCCGACATCGATGCGTTCGTTAAGCGCCATCCTGAGTTGCTCGGTTCCATTCAGCTATCCGGTGTCGACACTGAATTCAACATCACATCCGGCGACCTGTGCGCGGCAGCGCAGAAATTCCTGGCCGCGGTGAAGAAAGCCGGCGAAGTTTATCGCAAAGTAGCCAGCATTAAGGGCGCGGACAATTTTATTGCCGAAGTCTCCATGGACGAGACTGACCGCGCGCAAAGTCCGGTGGAGTTGCTCATCATTCTTGCAGCCATCGCCGACGAAGGCATTCCAGTTCAGACCATCGCGCCGAAATTCAGCGGCCGCTTCAATAAGGGCGTTGACTATGTCGGCGACGTGGCGCAATTCGAGCGCGAATTTGTTCTCGACCTTGCCGCCATTGCTTATGCGGTCAAGCAATTCGGCTTGCCCGCAAATCTAAAACTCAGCATTCACTCCGGCAGCGACAAGTTCTCCATCTACCCGGCAATTCACCGTTCCATCACGAAGTTAAATGCAGGCGTGCACCTGAAGACTGCGGGAACCACCTGGCTTGAAGAGTTGATTGGCCTGGCTGAAGCGGGAGGCGCCGGCCTTGCGCTCGCAAAAGAAATTTACGCCGAAGCTTTTGCGCACCGCGAGGAACTTTGCGCGCCTTACGCCACCGTGATCGACATTGATCCGGCCAAGCTTCCCTTACCCGATGCGGTGCACGGCTGGTCGTCGGAGCAGTACACTTCGGCATTGCGTCATGTGCAGTCCAATCCCGCTTACAACAGCAGCTTGCGGCAGCTCCTTCACGTTGGATTCAAGGTTGCTGCCAAGATGGGCTCTCGGTATCTCAATCTGCTTGAAGCTAACGAAACCGTGATCGCGAAGAATGTCACGGAAAACCTCTACAGCCGGCATATCGCGCCTGTGTTTCTGGGGCGCAATGCATAGTCGCAGATTCTTGCACGAGCATGCCGTTCTGTTCTGCTTGATTTTTCAGGAGACGTCATGACATCCGATCTTTTCTGCCTTGAAGGTAAAATCGCAGTCGTCACCGGAGGCACATCCGGCATTGGCCGCGCCATCAGCCTTGGGCTCGCCAATGCAGGCGCCGATGTGGTGCCGACCGGCCGCCGCCAACCTGAGATTGACACGACCGCCACCGATATCGAAGCTCGCGGCCGCAAGACGCTGCGTCAATCTGCCGACGTTTGCAATCGCGCCACGCTCGAGGCATTGCTGGTTTCTGTCCTCGACCACTTTGGCAAAGTGGATATCCTGATCAACTGCGCCGGAAAAATCAAGCGCACGCCAACGCTCGACCTGTCGGAAGAAGAGTGGAACGACATTATCAATACCAATCTCACCGGCACGCTGCGCGCTTGCCAGGTGTTTGGCCGTTCCATGCTGGAGCGTGGTTACGGCCGCATCATCAACATCGCATCGCTCAACAGCTACGTGGCATTCCACGAAGTCGCGGCCTACGCTGCCAGCAAGTCTGGCGTGTCGTCGCTCACTCGCTCTTTGGCAGTTGAGTGGTCAAAGAAGGGCGTGACTGTGAATGCGATTGCGCCGGGCGTTTTCCGCACCGACCTCAACGCCAACCTGCTCGACAATTCACCGCGTGGTCACGAATTGCTGATGCGCACGCCGATGGGCCGCTTCGGAAAGACGGAAGAACTTGTGGGCTCGGTTGTCTACCTTGCATCGGACGCGGCTTCGTTTGTCACAGGCCAGACCATCGTGGTCGACGGCGGTTTTCTGGCTAGCGGTGTGAATCAGTAATCAGTCAGACAAAAGAGGGGCTGTGCCATCCGGCGCAGCCCCTCTTCATTTTCATCCGAGAATACGCTTAGCGAAGGTCAACCTTCGCGCCAGCCAGCTTTGTTATCGCGTCGCCTTTTTGCGGAGTTACAACGACGCCTTTGCCCGTCACCTCGGCATTGCCAATCGTAAGCCCCTCTTCGGCGCTTATCTTAATGTTGTTCAACACAACATTCTTTACCGGTGATTCAGGCAGGCCGATAATGACGCCGGCTGTCTTGCTTCCGGTTGCCGTTACGTTCTCAATAACGATGTCGTGGAAATGTGGCGTAAGCCGGCCGACTGGCTGCGGCGCTTCGTTCTCCGGCGGCAACACCTTTGGGTAGTATTCGCTGATCAAAATCGCGGTCTTCACATCCTTCATCGTGATGTCGCGAAACACAAAGTTGCCCACGTCGTTGCCGCGATCGCGATTCGCCTTTACACGTATGCCGTTGTCGGTGCCCTCAAAGTGAATCCGTTCCGCGCGAATATTCTGCGCACCGCCAGAGAGTTCGCTACCGATCGACAGGCCATGCCCGTGCATGAAAGTGCAGTCTGTAATGGTGATGTTGCGGCTTGGGTCGTCAGGCCCCGGCGAATTGATTGGCCCGGACTTGATGGCGATGTTGTCATCGCCTACGTCAGAGTAAACGCGATCGATGACGATGTTCGATGACGAGAACGGGTCGATCGCATCAGTATTTGGCGAGTGCTGCGGCGCCAGGATCCTGACGTTGCGAATCACCATGCCATCAGTGTAGTAAGGCACCAGCTGCCACATCGGCGAATTCTGAATCGTGACTCCCTCGACACGAACATTCTTGCAATGATCGAAGATGATCAGCTTGGGCCGGGGATGATTGCCGAGCACGCCTTTGTCTTTCACAGCGCGAACTTCTTCCCACCAGCTTTCACCATTGCCATCGATGGTGCCTTCACCCTTAATCGCGATGTTCGATGCATTCATGGCGCTGAGCAACGGCTGAAGATCAGGCAAATGAAACATCGTAACCGGCGGATAGTCGCCATGGTCCGGCGAACCGAGAAGCTTTGCGCCCTTGTCGAGCCGCAGCGTGACGTTGCTCTTCAACACCAGCGGCGCGCTTACATAGGTTCCTGCGCTGATGCGAACGGTGCCGCCGCCCTGCGCCGCGCAGGCATCAATTGCCGACTGCAGCGCAACCGTGTCCTTGCTCTTTCCGTCGCCTTTGGCGCCAAAATCGTGCGGGTTGCAGGTCTTCGCGGCATACAAGGAGCTCGCCGAGACAGCAACAAAGCACGCGGCGATTGCACTGCCAAACAGCAGCTTCCTTATCAGGGGTCTGTGTTGATTCATGGCGGATTCCTCTAGGGGGCAATTAGAATTCAGCCCTCTCATCATACGCCGAAAGACCGCGGTGGTCATACCACACCCAAGGGCGCCTCCAGCCTTTTCGATTTTGCCCCGGTGATACAATTCCGCAGGATCGACGCCCCTTAATTGTTACCACTCTCAAATTTGGAGAACAATCACGATGGATCGCAGAGAATTCATGCAGAGCGCGACGTTAGCTACCGTTGCCGCTACTTCCCCACTGTTAAATGCCGCTGACGCCGCCACAAAATCTCGAGCCGCGATTGGGATTCAGGTTGGCGCAGTCTCCTTTGTCGATGAAGGCGTTGAACAGGTGCTCGATACTTTCCAGCGCGATGCAGAAGTGAATACATTGTTCATCGCTACGTTTACCTACGGGCGAGGAATTGCCGGGCGTCAGGTTCCGGGTCAGCCGTTGCCCGATCACGGCAAACAACTCTACGACACCGATACCTTCCATGGGGGAAGTTATACGCGCGTGGACCCGCAGTATTTTCGGAATACAGTATTCAAGGATTTTCGCGCTCCCGATCTCGGCGATTTTGATGTGCTGCAGGAGGTGTTGCCTTCCGCGAAGAAACGCGGCATGAAGACGATCTGCTGGTTCGAAGATGTCTTTCGCAACGACATTCCGAACATTGCGCAGTTGCAAGAGAAACAGCTGTCCGGAGAGAACGCAACCACACTCTGCTTCAACAACCCGAACTACCACAACTGGCTTCTCGGAATTGCGGAGGACTGGTCACGCAACCATGACATCGATGGCATCATGTGGGGATCAGAGCGACAGGGTGCGTTTTCAAACATGCTGGGGGCACATGCAGGAAATCCGGGTTCGCCGATGCGCGTCACATGCTTTTGCCAATACTGCCAGGCAAAAGCGAAAGAGCGAGGCATCAATCCTGATCGGGCGCGCGAGGGTTTTACAGAGTTGGCTCGCTTTGTAGAAGCAGGCCGCAACAAGCAGCGGCCCGTCGACGGCTATTACGTAACACTTTGGCGGCTTATACTCAGATACCCAGAAATGCTCGCATGGGAGATGCTCTGGACCGATAGCCTGCGCGAAACGTACGCTGCCATCTACGCAAAAGTCAAAGAAGTAAAGCCGTCGCTCCAAGTGGGCTGGCACATCTGGCACACGAATTCTTTCAACCCCATATACCGCGCCGAGCAGGATTTGAGCGCGATTGCACCGCATTCGGATTTTTTAAAAATTGTTATCTACAACAACTGCGGCGGCGAGCGGATGGCGAATTACGTGGAGAACGTGGGCCACACGATGTACGCTGACCTTCCGCCGCAGGGGATTCTGGACTTCCATTACCGAGTTCTGGATTACCGCGAAAAGAATCTCGCAGAGATTCCGACGGCAGGGCTGTCATCCGACTATGTCTTACGCGAAACGAAGCGTGCCCACGACGGCTTGAGCGGGACCAGGACGCTGCTGTGGCCGGGAATTGATATCGACATTCCGACGAGCCTGGGACACAGCCGATGCACTCCGCAAGGAGTGAACGACGCCGTGCAGGCGGCCTTTCGCGGCGGTGCCGACGGCGTGCTTCTTTCACGGAAGTACTCCGAAATGAGACTCGCTAATTTGAAAGGCGCGGGTGACGCGGTCAGGACGTGGAAGAGCTCGTAGCCTGACTGCTGACCGGGCTATTCATTGGCAGGCGGACAATGAATCGGGTCATGCCCGGCTGCGATTCAACGTCGATGGTGCCGCTAAACTTCTGGGTCACGATGCGATGCACAATCTCAAGTCCCAGCCCCGTACCTGATCCCTGCGGCTTGGTAGTGAAGAATGGCTCAAAGATGCGCGGCAGCACGTCCGCCGGAATACCCGACCCGTGGTCCGTAACACTGACTGCGACCTGCGCGGGCTTGCCAGATTGCTCGGGTTCGTTCCAAGTTGCAATTTCAATCTGGCCTTTGTCTGGTGAAGCATCGGCTGCATTGTCGATCAGGTTGGTCCACACCTGGCTCAACGCCGCCCCACGAGTCCGAATCACCGCGGGCTTTGCGTCGAAGCGCTTCTCGACGCTAATTTGTTTCACGCGCAGCTTGTGGCCCAAGATCGTCAGCGTGCTTTGCAGATTGTCGTGTACGTCGAGTTCCTTGTCAGGCGAGCGCTCGTCGTAAGCGAACTTCTTAACCGCCATCACCAGATCGGAAATGCGCGAAATACTTTCCTCGACCGCGCATACCAGCGAAACGCTGGATACGAGCGCTTCAAACCAGTTGAGCGCATCAGAAAACGCGCCAGCCTCAAACGCCTCTCGCGCGCAGGCAAGCTCTTCTTTCTGGAAGCCGATTGCCACCAGCGCTGGCCCGATCGTATAGGCATTTTCAACACCCGCTGATTGCAGCCACTCCGACATCGCTTCTTCCGCATCCGACTGCTCAATGGAACTCATCGCCGGCATATGGCAGCCGCGCATGGCTTGCTCAAGCAGGCTATGCATGCACTCGATCTGCATTTGCGTTTTCGGCTTGCCCGCTGAGCGCAGGCTCAATTCCTGCAATCGCTTAAGATTCTCACGCAATTGCGAAGCGGCACGCTTGGCGGCTGCACCAGGATTGTGCAGCTCATGCATCAACCCCGCGGCCATAGTGCCCAGCGAGACAAGCTTCTCCCTGTGGAGAGCCTCCACCTGGTAAGCCTGCAACCGCCGCCCCATGTCAGCCAAAATTACTTGGCGCGCCGACGGGCAGCAGGACATCAACTTCCAAAAATCGTTATCACTCACGCGCATCATCAACGAATCGCGCTGCGCGGCTATACGGAATGGAGAATACGATTTACCGCTGAGGATGGGCGTTTCGCCAAATCCTTCACCGGCGCGGGAGGTCCCCGTAAGCGTGTAGGAGCCATCGGGTTCAGGCCGTTCAGCGATAATCTCGCCGTCAATGACCAGCCAGTAATAGCGCCAGTCTGCTTTCGGTTCCACCAGCACGGTTCCGGCGCGCGCAATGACGCGTTCTACGTCGCTTACACCTGCCAATGCTTCAGCCAACGTCGCCGCGCTTGTCTCGGCAAAAGGCCGGGTCCTGCGAAACGCCGCAACGGCTTCTCCTGCTGGAACCAGCTCAATCTCGATCGGTTGTCCACCCTCGCTCATGCTTGCCTGCATTCCTCGCTAAAATCCCGCCAGGTACTGATGCACAAACTGCACCGCAATCGACCCTTCGCCCACTGCTGACGCCACGCGCTTTATCGACCCGCGCCGTACATCGCCGGCCACAAAGACTCCCGGTACGCTTGACTCCAGCAAATAAGGCTCTCGCTGCTCTTTCCAAATGTCCGGCAGCTTTCCGTCGATCCGTAAATCTGGCCCCGCAAGCAAAAACCCTTTATCGTCGCGCAAAATCGAGGCTGGAAGCCATTCTGTACCCGGCGCCGCGCCGATGAACACAAAAAGCGACGTTGCCGGGACCTGGTACTCACCTTTCGGCCCACTCAGTTTTAGCGACTCCAGCCGCTCTTCGCCAAGCGCTTCCAGCACCTGCGTTCGCGACTCCAGCACAATATTGGATGTTTGTTCGATCTCATCGATTAAATATTTCGACATTGTGGCCGAAAGTCCATCCCCACGCACCAGCATCGTTACCTTACAGGCGAATTTTGCAAAGTGCAGGGCGGCTTGGCCGGCAGAGTTAGCCCCGCCCACTACAAAGACTTCTTCGTCTTTGCAGGCTACAGCCTCAACCAGGGCGGCCCCGTAGTAAACGCCTCTGCCAGTAAGCCTGTCGGCTCCTGGAATGTCGAGCTTACGGTATTGGACCCCTGGAGCCAGCAGCACTACATGGGTTGAAACTTCGCGCCCATCGGCAAGTTGGATAAAACGGTACTGCCCTTCCATGCGCAGCCCGATCGCTCGCTGGGTTACAAATTCAGCGCCAAAGCGGGTGGCCTGCGTGTGGGCGCGGCGGCCGAGTTCTGCACCTGTCAGCCCGGAAGGGAAACCAAGATAGTTCTCAATGCGGGAGGACGAACCAGCCTGCCCGCCGGGGGCCATCGGCTCAATTACCAAGGTTCGCAAGCCCTCGCTGGCCCCATACACTGCGGCAGCCAGGCCGGCCGGACCAGCACCCACTACGATGATGTCGTAAAACGCCTGAGCAGCCTGTACGCGCAGCCCTACGCGGGCAGCCAGTGCATCAGTCTCTGGGTCGACAAGCGCGCTGCCATCGGTAAACAAGACAACCGGCAGCTTATCCGGATCGAGCCCGGAGCTCTTCAGGAGTTCCGCTGCTTCGTCGCCGGCGGCAACGTCAAGCCAGCGATAGGGCACATGATTCTGGGAAAGGAAATTACGCACCTTGTGGTCTTTGAGCGACCAGCGGTGTCCGATGACGCGCAGCCCCTCAAACGGCGGACGATAGCCGCCCTGCCAGTCGTCAAGCAGGTCGTTAAGCACTGGGTAAAGGCGCTCTTCCGGTGGATCCCAGGGCTTGGTCAGGTAGTAGTGGATGCGGGCCGTGTTGATGGCTCGGATTGCAACCTCGGTATCGGCGTAGGCCGTCAGCAGAACCCGGCGCGAATCGGGATAGACCAACTGAGCGCGCTCCAGAAACTCCACGCCGGTCATCCCGGGCATGCGCTGGTCGCTCAACAGCAGCGCGACGGGCTCCTGGCGTGTCTTGAGCTGGTTCAGGGTATCCAGTCCGGCCTGCCCGCTGGCCGCTCGCATCACCCTATAGGTCGCACCGTACTGACGGCGCAGATCCTGCACCACCGCCTCCAGAACGCTTACGTCGTCATCAACCGCCAGCAGAATTGGGCGTGCCATAAGTATCCTCAGTATCGAGCCACAATTTCATTGTAGGGGCTCGCTCGGAAGCCACGAAACATACAACTTTTGCGTCAGAAATGCCCCGTAAGTCCCATAACTTTTCGCTATTTGATCGATTTGAGCAAGCTTGGTGGGGAATTCTTCCTTGACATTACCATTCGTTGTCGATCAGATTACTTTAGGAACCCTTTCCGGATTTGCATTGTGACGGTTTTTGGCATTTGCAGGATTTTGTCCTCCTGCCGATAGAGCCATAGGTAAGCACTGCCAAGCGTGATTTCAAGGCGGTGACCGTTCGCGGCGGCGAGGAAAGTTGGTTTTGGTGTCGATAATTTCCGAGGGACTGGTACCACTTGAGGCGCCATATATGAATAAGCTAATTCTCGCCGATTCGCAAGCAATCTTCCGAGCAGGTACGGCCAAAGTCCTCGCCATGGACGAAGGTCTCCGCATCATTGCACAATGTCCCGATCTGGATCGGATGTATCACGCCATTACCACGTTTCCGGGCTCAATTATTTTATTTGCCGCCTCCATGCGCCCCGAGCTTCCGCGCCTGAAGATGTTGATCGAAACCATGGGCAGCCGAGGCATTGTGATTGCTGAAAACACCGATGCGGCCAGCACTTATCTTCAGCAGGGATTCAGGGGCGTTGTATTTCGCAATGTAACCGGCAACGCTCTGGTTGAATGTGTGCGCCGCGTTGCTTCCGGAGAAACCTGGCTGCCTCCGCAAGTGATGATGCCCGACTCTCCAGAAGAAGATATGGTCGGCACGCGGGTGCGCGATCGCCTGACACCGAAGGAAATGCGCATCGTTGCGCTGATTTCGCAAGGCTGCAAGAATCGCGAGATCGCTTCGCGGCTCAAGACCACCGAGCAGGTGATCAAGAACTATCTGCGCTCTATTTATGACAAGACAGGTGTGAGCGATCGCCTTGAGCTGGCGCTGTTCACCATTCATCACCGCGTGCTTGCGCAGGCTGCCGCTGAAGTGGGCAACAAGATCGAAGCGGAAGAACAAGCCGCCGCTCCTCCAGCCGTCGCCTGATTTCTACAGTTTCTCTGCGACGCTCTTTGCTTGTGTAAAGAGATACAGGTAATCGGGCCCGCCTGCCTTTGAATCCGTACCGCTCATATTGAATCCGCCAAATGGATGCGCGCCTACCATGGCGCCGGTACATTTGCGATTGAAGTACAGATTGCCCACATGAAACTCTTGCCGCGCGCGATCCAGCTTGTTGCGATCACTTGAATAGATGGCGCCAGTGAGCCCGTACTCAGTATTGTTGGCCACTTTAAGACCTTCATCAAAGCTGTCTACTTTGATGATTGCCAGCACCGGCCCAAAGATTTCTTCCTGCGCCAGCACAGCGTCCGGAGCGACATCGGCAAACACGGTCGGCTCCAGGTAAAAGCCACTTTCGTCCGTCGCGGGAGCATTGCCGCCGCAGATCAGACGGCCTTCCTTCTTGCCCGTCTCGATGTAGCCAAGCATTGAGGCGAGAGCGCCCTTGTTGATTACGGGCCCGAGGTTGTGATTCTTTGCAGGGTCGCCAACCGCTAGCTTCGCCACCCGCTGGCGCAGCTTCTCAACAAATTCATCGTAGACGGGCGCCTCGACAATTGCACGTGAACACGCCGAGCATTTCTGGCCGCTGAATCCGAATGCAGAAGCAGCTACGCCTTCGACGGCTGCATTCAAATCAGCATCTGCGCAGACGAGAATCGAATCTTTGCCGCCCATTTCAAGAATCGTACGCTTGATCCATATTTGCCCGTTGCGCGTCTTCGCTGCGCGCTCGTGAATCTCAAGGCCAACGGATTTGGAACCGGTGAATGCAACGAAGCGCGTGCACGGATCTTCAACAATTGCGTTGCCGAATGTTGCGCCGGAACCAGGGCAAAAATTCACCACGCCGTCCGACATCCCAGCTTCTTCCAGCACTTCAATGAACTTCGCCGCAATAGTCGGGGCGTCGCTCGAAGGCTTCAGGATTACGGTGTTGCCAGTGACGATGGATGCTGCGGTCATGCCCGCCATGATGGCGAATGGAAAGTTCCACGGCGAAATCACAGCGCCCACACCAAGCGGGATATAGTGCAGCTCATTGCGCTCGCCCGGATATTGAATGGGCGTTGTGGCAGCCGCAAGCCGTAGAGCCTCGCGCGCGTAGAACTCCAGAAAGTCGATGGTCTCGCCCACATCCGCATCGGCCTCAGCCCAGTTCTTGCCCACCTCGTATGTCAGCCAGGCCATGAACTCGAACTTACGCTTGCGAATTACGCCAGCCGCATTGAGCAGCAGCGACACTCGCACATCCGACGATGACCTGCTCCACGTAGTGAAGGCGTCTTGCGCCGCGGCCATCGCGCTCGCAGCATGTTCTGCGCCAGCCTTCTGATGAACGCCGACGATCTGCGCGGGCCGGGCAGGATTGATGGAAATAATTTTTTCAGCGGTCTTGAGGCGCTCGCCGCCGATCACGAGATCATATTCGCGGCCAAGTTGCGAAGCAATTGTATCGAGGGCATTTTCCATGGCGCGCTTGTTCTCAGGCGCGCTGAAATCGGTAAACGGCTCGTTGGCAAACACGCCGCTGGGCGTTCGCGGCTGAATTGAAGGATGAAGAATATCAGTAGCCATAACAGAACAGTGTAGTCCACATCCACAATGTGCGCAGGCGGCGGCTTTGACTGGCGACAGTTGCGTCTCGCTACCGTTCCATATCACGCAATGCCGTGTGTGCAGCGTGATATCCGCACATGCCGTGAACTCCGCCACCGGGAGGCGTGGAGGACGAGCACAGATACAGATTGCGTGTTCCTGTCGCGTAATACCCCGGCGTTGGGCGGAACAGGAACTGGCGCATCGAAAACTCTCCACCGCTGATGTCGCCGCCGACAAGATTGGCATTCATGCTTTCGAGCGCAGCAGGCGGAAGAACCCGACGCGCCAGTACGCAGTCGCGAAATCCCGGCGCAAAACGTTCCAGTTGATCTTCAATACGGCTGGTCATGTCGACGGTGGAACCGTTGGGCACGTGGCAATAAGCCCACGCCGTGTTTTTTCCCTCGGGAGCGCGTGTCGAGTCGAACAGGGAAGGCTGCACAACGATCACAAACGGCTTCTCGGAAATCGATCCATGCGTTGCGGCTTGCTCCGAAGCTGCTATCTCCTCCATGGTGCCGCCAAGATGCACCGTGATGGCGCGGCGGCAATCGGCTGAGCGCCACGGAATCGGCTCGCTGAGTGCGTAATCGACTTTGAATGCGCCGGGGCCATAACGGAACTTACGCAAGCGGCTTGCGTAACCGGGACGAAGGCGATTGCCGGCAATTGCGAGCAGTTGCCGCGGAGTCACATCGCACAAAATCGGCGCGCCATCGGCGTCAATCTCATCGAGTGAACCGATGCGCCTGCCGGTTTTTATCTCTCCGCCGAGATCGAGCAATTGCGCGATCAGCGCATCGGTAATTGTCTGCGCGCCTCCCTGCGCTATTGGCCAGCCGGCCAGGTGCGCGGCCGCTCCGATGATGAGGCCGACGGCGGAGCTTAGCGGCTGATCGAGTGCAAGAAAAGAGTGCGCCGCCAGCCCGGCAAACAGTGCGCGTGTTCTCGGACTGGCGAAACGCCCGGTTGCCAATCGCAGCGCCGGCTGAAATCCGGCAAGCCCGAATTGCGCCATGAGCAACGGATGACGCGGAACGCGCACGGGCGGTCCCAGCGCATCGTCGGCAAATTGCTGCCAGTGCTCTACAATTGGCTCGAACAGAGTGCGCCACGCCGCGCCATCGCCGCCGAGGGCATCTGTAGCCTCCACAAGATCGCGCTCGAGAATAACTGCCAAGCCGTCATCAAGCGGATGCGCAAGCGGTGCTGAACCGTGAACCCAATGCAGGCCGTAGCGCTTGAGCTGCAGCGCTGCGAAGAACGGTGAAGCCGCAGCCAAAGGGAAAACTGCAGAGCCAAAGTCATGACGGAATCCCGGCAATGTTAGTTCCATGGTTCGCGCCGCGCCGCCGGGTTGCTGCTCGGCCTCGAACACCGTAACTTTTCTGCCGGCACGCGCCATCGTAATGGCCGCTGCCAATCCATTTGGCCCCGATCCGATGACAAATGCACGTGGCTGAAGCTCAGACATGAGAAGTTGTTTCCGGCTGGTTAAGCAACTCCAGGATGCGCCGCTGCTCTGCTTTGGCTTCAAGCGAACCGCTGCCACCGCGACCAGTCGTGTTCACCGCAAGCACCATTGCATCGGAGCCGTTCTTGTTCCGGCGCGCCGGATCTGCGCCACACTCCAGCAGCGTTTTTACGGCCAACGAGCAGCGGGTGCGAACTGCAATGTGCATAGGCGTCACGCCACGCTTGTCAGTGAAGTTTGGATCGGCGCCGGCCTTGATGAGGATGCGAATCGTATCCGCCTGCCGAGCTGGATTCCACCTAAGCGAGCCAGGATTTCCGGCAGCAGCGGCGTGGAGTGGATTGTACCCAAAGCGATTGGTTGCATGAACGCCGGCTCCGGCTTTAATCAGCAGCTCAACAATCCGCGCCTGGTAAGCAGCGGCGGCAATGTGCAGCGCCGTATCGCCCCGGTAAATGTAGCGGCCAATCCTCAACAAGAAGTACGGCTTCTCTGTGGCACGACTCGCTCCGGTTTGAAAGCATGCGCTCGCGAGTCCCGGTGACGCCGAAAGCATTTGAGCTACTTTCGCAACGTTCCCATCGAGGATTACCATCACCATGGCCATGAGCTCTTGATCAGAGTTGGGCATATAAAAAAGCACCTTTGCCTGGAGAAGTCGGGGACTTGCCGGTCGCAGTCATTTTAGCCCGAACAGGCAACAAGACGCGATGCATAGACAAGAGACCTGACGCTCCTTTGAATGAGCGCCAGGTCTCTGATTAAGTCAACGGCGGTTGGCTGGTTACGCGAGTGATTTCATGGCAACGGCGTTGCGCGCAGCAATCTGCCCCGTGCACAGGCACTCGGCGTTATTGCCGCCGCCGTTGTACATCCATCCCCAGAACGAGCCCAGTTCGCCCGCAGTGTAGAGGCGCGGAATCGGCTCTCCGAACGCATCCAACACCTGGCACCTACCGTTTCTGCGCGGACCGCCCTGCGTATTCACCATGGTCGGATAAACTTTCACGGCATAATACGGGGGCTTCTCAATCGCAATCAGGCTCTGCTTCGGTCGATTGAAATCAGGATCCACTTGTTTTTTACAGCTCTCGTTGTAGTGGTTGATCGTCACTTCCAGGTCTTCCGGCTTGATGCCCAGCTTGCCTGCAAGCTCGACGATGGTCTCGCCCTTGACGATCCAGCCCTTCTCAATCTCTTTGCTGTTGTCCTTGCTCCACTCATAGCCAGAGTGCCACGAGAACCAGCCAAACTTGCCGCGATTACCTGAGACGAGCGGACCGTGAGCGCGCGCGGTTTCGTCAAAAATGGTGAAGCATGGCAGCCGCGTAAAGTCGCCAATCACGCCGTCAAAGAACATGATGTATTCCTTCACACCAAATCCATGGCGGCTCGGCCGGTTTTCTGACATAAAGCGCTTGCCGAGTTTATCCACATGAATGTAGGGCGCGCCATAAATGCCAAACGGAATCACTACCGGCGCAAACTCCGGCACCACGATGCCGCCCAATCCGGCCAGCGGATTATTCATGTGCCACAGGGCCGCACCAACGCTTTGCGCCATGCGAATACCGTCGCCTGTGTTGCCCGGAGTTCCCTGTCCGTAGATCGGCCAGCCTGGCAGGAATTGCTTCTGCATCTCAAAATCGAATTCGAATCCGCCGCAGCACAAGATCACAGCCTTCCTCGCCTTGATGAAGTAAGGTTTGCCTTCGACTTCAGCGCGAATTCCGGCGATCTCTTTGGACGGCTTCTGAATTAACGCTTTCGCCGGCGCCTCATAGATCACTTCGATTTTGCGTTTCTCCACCTGTTCGCGAAGCGGAATCCACAGCTTGCCGTCTGAGCTGCCGCCATTGCACCAGGTCCGTACGCAGGCAGCGCCGGGCAGTTCAGGATGTTCGGGCTGAAAGATGCCTAGCGGCGTGTGCTTGATGCCCAGTCTGTCGAGCCAGTCATTCAGCTTGAGCATCTCTTCAGCCAGAGCCTCAATACATTCCTTGTCGGTGAGACCATAGCTGAGGGCCTCAATGTATTGCTTTGCCTGCGGCAGGTCGGTAGGCGTCCACCACATATTGCCCGACACTTTGCTATTGCCGCCCTCCCACTCCTTCTTCAACTTTTCAAGGATCAGGACCTTGGCGCCGGAGTCTGCGGCGGTGATTGCCGCAGCCAGTCCGGCATGTCCGGTGCCCACTATCACCACATCCACTTCCTTGTTCCATTTGGCCGGAGCACCTTCAGCATTCGCTGGTTCAGATATCAGTCCACCGGCCACGCTGCCTGCAGTTACCGCTGCGCCCGCTGCAGCCGAGCCTTTCAAAAATGCGCGGCGATCGATTCTTTTCTGCTTGTCTGGCACGATTCTCTCCTCATTTGTTTGGAACGCGAAAATGCAGGCATAAGCCGCAATCCCGCTAAGGGCCGATGTCCTGCGAAAAATTGCCAACGAATTAATTGGCTCGACTCTAGCAATCGCGCTCCGTGGTTTCTGTGACGCTCGGTACATTGGCGCCACTGATTCCAGTGATTCAATGGCTGTTAAGCATCCTGTCCTGTAACTGCGGTCATGCTCATAGGCCCCGTGTTCTTTCGGACGCATAATTACGAGCTGGATCCTACGGGGCGAGGGCGCACATCGTTCGCATTCAAGTCAGGAAGAGTATGAGGAATCGGCTACTTTTCATCTGCACCGGCATTCTGGCCGGCGTCTTCATCCTTATCGCAACCGAGGCCGCCTATCAGGGCGTCGTATCGCAGTCGAGTTCGACTGTGCTTGCTGTCCAGGCAGCCGCAAAACCTTCAAAGGCTGAGTGTCTCAGTTGCCACGGCCCGTTCGAAAAGATGACGGCAGCGACGGACAAGTACACGGCGCCCAGCGGCGAAAAGATCAGCCCGCACCGTTTCGTACCGCACGACTCAAAAAAAGATGACGATGTTCCCGAATGCACGAATTGCCACGCGGCGCACGCACTCGACCCTTTGCCAACGCACGGCTCGGTTGATCTGTCGAAGGTAGATGTGAAGTGGTGCTACGAATCCTGCCATCACGAGAAGAACTTCACTTCGTGCAAGGAGTGCCACGCCTGAGGGCGCTTTTTTGCTGATCAAGTAAGTGAGTTTTCGGGCTAAAGCAAATCGGGCGTCCGGCAATTGCCGGACGCCCGATTGTGCTTCTAATGTTGACTCGCTGTTTAACTGCACCCGCTTGTTGATCCGCAGCTCATGCAGCGATAGCAGCTACCGTTGCGAACCATAATGGCTCCGCAGGTTGGGCAACTTGGCGCGTCGCCCATCTCATACATTTCGCGCATAGCATCGGCCGCGTGATACAGGCCACGGTCCTGCATAGACGGCATTCCAGCAGGATTGCCTGTGGATGCCACGCCGTGCACTTCAGGGGCAATGCCCCCTCCGCCGCCGGGGCTGGTGTGGTTGGACGATACCTGGTTCAGCCGTTTTGCTACTTCTTCAACCAGCTTGGTCAGGTTCTGCTTTGAGGCTGCTTCGCTTTCCTCGGCATCCGTTTCAGACAGAATGCTTGGCGACTCCGGCAACTGCGGAACGCGCGGAGCCAAGCCAGCGAAGAGCGTCAATTGCTCGCCCGACAGGAAGCGCAGATTCAACCAGCGGAAAATGTAATCCATCAGGCTCTTTGCGTAACCAATCTGCTCGTTGCCGGTCCAGCCCGAGGGCTCAAAGCGGGTGTGCGCAAACTTCTCGCACAACACCTTGAGCGGAACTCCGTGCTGCAGCGCCAGAGAGATCGATGTGGCAAATGCATCCATCAGGCCGGAAACCGTTGAGCCTTCCTTGGCCATGCGGATGAAGATTTCACCTGGCTGTCCATTTGGATACAACCCCACCGTGATGTAGCCTTCATGTCCGGCGATCGAGAACTTATGAGTGATCGACGCACGCTCTTCTTGCAGGCGATGACGTACGGCGCGCGGCGGAGCATTCAAGTCCTGCACCTCGCGAGCCGGTTCTGAAGCCGCGCCGATTGCCGGTGAAGCCGTCAGCACCATGACTGCGGATGCTCTGGCCACATCGTCAATTGCCTTCTGGAAGGCCGCTGCCGCCGCTACAATCTGCTTGGCCGTCAACTCAACCTTTTCGCCCGGCTTGGCTTCCAGCGCCTTCAGGTCCGTGTCTGCGGCCGGCTGCAACGCGGCCAACTGCGCAATTACGCGACCGCTCACCGCATCCAGAGCCGATGGCTCTTTCTTCACATCCATACTGGTGTTCAGCGGCTGCGTACCTTTGGAGCCGTCGCGATAGATGGCCACTGCCTTGATGCCGCCGCGCCAGCTTTCAGCGTATGCTTCGGCAACATCTTCCACTGTGGCTTCCTGAGGCAAGTTCACCGTCTTCGAGATTGCGCCGGACAGGAAGGGCTGCGTGGCCGACATCATCTTGATGTGCCCCATGTAATTGATGGAGCGGGTGCCCTTTGCCGGCTTGAAGCTGCAATCGAACACGGCGAGGTGCTCCGGCTTGATTCCAGGTGCGCCTTCAATGGTGCCGGTCGCGTCAATGTAGCTGACAATCGCGTTCACTTCCTCGTGATCGTAGCCAAGCTTGAATAACGCGGCTGGAACGGTGTTGTTGACGATCTTGATCATGCCACCGCCGACAAGCTTCTTGTATTTGACCAACGCCAGGTCGGGTTCGACGCCGGTGGTATCGCAGTCCATCATGAAGCCGATGGTGCCGGTGGGCGCGAGTACCGTGACTTGCGAGTTGCGATAGCCATAGCGCTCGCCGTACATCAGCGCCATGTCCCAGCTCTCGCGGCTGGCATCAATGAGCGAGTCGAGTTGCTGAACATGGAACGGCTCGTTGCCATGCTTCGACTTGCCGATATTGTTTACCTCGGCGCGATGCATCCTGATGACGTCGAGGAAGGGCTCGCGATTGACGTAGTAGCCGGGGCAAGCTCCGCCCTGCCGCTCCACAGATGCGGTAAGCGCGGTGGCCGAAGCCAGAGGCGGGCAGTTAGCCGCGATGACTGCCGACTGTAGATAGGCCTGGCCGCACATGATGGCCGTAAGCGCCGCCGCCAGATCGCGTCCCGCTTCAGAATCATAGGGGAGACCGAAAGCCATGAGCAGTGCGCCGAGATTGGCGTAGCCAAGGCCTAGCGGCCGGTAGTCGTGCGAATTGCGCGAAATGGCCTCAGTGGGATAACCAGAGTTGTCTACCAGTATCTCCATCGCCGTGATGACCACCGAGATGGCGTGACGATAAGCTTCAATCTCAAACACACCGGCCGCGTTGACGAACTTCATCAGGTTGAAGCTGGCCAGGTTGCAGGCGGAGTTGTCGAGGAACATGTACTCCGAGCAAGGATTCGATGCATTGATGCGCGCCGTGTTCTTGCTGGTGTGCCACTTATTGATGGTGGTGTCGAACTGCATGCCCGGATCACCGCACTCCCAGGTGGCCTTGGCAATCTTGTGCATGATGTCGCGAGCCTTGTAGGTCTTTACCGGCTCGTGGCCTTTAACGGTGTAGGTGGTAAAGTCGCCATCGTTTTCGTAGGCGCGCATAAACTCGTCGCTCACGCGAACGGAGTTGTTGGCGTTCTGAAAGAAGATGGACGAATAGGCCTCAGAATCGGGGCCCGAACCGTCATAGCCGGCCCTGATCAGCGCGAAGGCCTTGGCTTCTTCTTTGGACTTGCAGTCGATGAAGTCCATGATGTCCGGATGATCCACATTGAGGATCACCATTTTGGCCGCGCGGCGCGTTTTGCCACCGCTCTTGATCACGCCGGCAAAGGCGTCAAAGCCGCGCATGAAGCTGAGCGGGCCTGAGGCCTGACCGCCGCCCGACAAATTCTCCATGGAACCGCGAATCGACGACAGATTGGTGCCGGTGCCCGATCCCCACTTGAACAGCATGCCTTCGGTCTTGGCCAGGGTCAGGATCGAGTCGAGCGAGTCGTCAACAGCGTTGATAAAGCAGGCCGAGCATTGGGGGTTCTTGTAGCCGGTCGCCGAGTAACGTACACCGCCCGTTGCCGGGTCCCAGTGCCAGTTCAGGCCTTCCGCATCCGGCTCCAGGCGATCACAGCCCACGTTGAACCAGACGGGCGAATTAAAGGCCACTTTCTGCGTCACGAGCATGCTCACGAGTTCGTCGTGAAAAATGGAAGCATCATCGTCAGACGCAAAGTAACCGCCGCGAATACCCCAGTCGCGGATTGTTTCCGCAACGCGGCTTACCAGCTGCCTTACGCCCGTCTCACGCTCCGGCGTGTCCATCTGGCCATGCAGGTATTTGGAGGCAACGATGTTCGTCGCCGTCATTGACCAGTCGACCGGCACCTCCACGTCCTTCTGCTCGAAGATCGTGTTGCCCTTGGTGTCAGTAATCAGAGCAGTCCGGCGCTCCCATTGGACCTCGTCGTAAGCCGAAACGCCTTCTTTTGAAAAGCGGCGGGTGAACCTTAGGCCCTTTTGGGTATAGGGGGACTGGAGGGCAGCGGCTGTTGTTTGTAAATAAGCCTCGTTCATCGGAATCCTCTCGGTCGGCAAAATTTGGTGAAACTACCCCGTGCTCAGATGCAAACCACCTGAGAGGGGCCCAATCCTACATCTCAAACAAACGGGGGTACGGGGGGTGGAAATCCTGCGAACTCTCGTATCTGAGCGGCACTTTATGGACCCTTTTAGGCCGGGGCTTCTTTAAAGTTCCATTACAGCCGCAGATGAAAACTTACCGCTGTCCATGGTACGTGTCAACAAGAAACCACAACATATTGTATTTTGTTTGCATTCCCTGCACCAACCTCCTAAATACAGGCAGTTAGCTGTGGAAAGCTCCAAACGGCCTTGAGCGGTGCGGGTTTCAGGGGCCCCAAAATGCCTCAAACCTGATGCACAAACCAGCCGGTATGCGCTTGGGGACCGACCCTCCCGGCCCGCTTATTCCAATTTGCTGTAACGCTTTTTGGGATTTTCGAAAGCCGGGTACCAACTCCGATTTGTCCCGCCTTGCGCAACATCTACTCATCCAGCCTAGAACTCACTGAAGTCGCGTACAAGGCGCATGAGTGGTGCAATTACCTGTGCATGGGTGTGGAGATGTGGACAATCAGGGACGCGAAGAGAGCAACTTTATCTAAGTCCGTTTGGTCGGTAATCGAGCAAGCAGAACGCCGCCTGTTTCCAGGCGGCGTTCTTTAGCTTGCCAGACAGCACTTACTTGCTTTCTTTGGTTTCGATCCTCATGCCATAGAACGATTTATGCACGAAGAACACCGACACCAGGAAGAATGCCACGGCCAGCACATGTGTGAGCATCGGATTGTTGGCACTGAGCGTTACCGCGAGTTCGACTGCAAGCAATCCGAACAGCGTGGTGAACTTGATGATCGGATTCATTGCCACGGACGACGTGTCTTTGAACGGATCGCCGACGGTGTCCCCGATAACGGTTGCGTCGTGCAGAGGCGTCCCTTTCTGTTTCAGGTCGACCTCAACGACTTTCTTGGCATTGTCCCAGGCTCCGCCGGCATTCGCCATAAAGATGGCCTGGTACAGCCCGAAGATCGCAATCGAGAACAGGTAGCCGACAAACAAGAACGGCTCCATGAATGCGAAAGCAAGTGTTGAGAAGAAGACGGCGAGAAAAATGTTGAACATTCCCTTCTGCGCGTATTTCGTGCAGATCTCCACCACCTTCTTGCTGTCCGTTACCGAGGCCTTCTCTGCGCCTTCGAGCTTGATATTCGCCTTGATGAACTCGACCGCGCGGTAGGCACCGGTGGTGACCGCCTGCATTGAAGCGCCCGCGAACCAGAAGATGATTGCGCCACCGCAGATCAACCCCAGCATGAAGGGTGCGTGCAGCAGCGACAGCTTATCCACGTTTGTGGTCAATCCGTTGGTCAGGGCCATGATGATCGAGAAGGTCATCGTGGTTGCGCCCACCACGGCAGTGCCGATCAGCACTGGCTTTGCCGTAGCCTTGAAGGTATTGCCGGCTCCATCGTTGGCTTCAAGCAGGTGCTTGGCGCGTTCGAACTTCGCGACGATACCGTAGTCCTTCTTCAACTCAGCTTCGATGCCGGGAATGGTCTCAATCAGCGACAACTCGTAAACGGATTGAGCATTGTCGGTGACAGGTCCATAGGAGTCCACTGCAATTGTGACCGGTCCCATGCCGAGGAAGCCGAACGCGACCAGGCCAAACGCGAACACGGCCGGAGCGAGCATCAGCATCGCCATGGATGCACCCGTACTGAAGTAATAGCCCAGTGCCATCAGGGCGACCATGCTAAGTCCCAGCCAGTAGGCCGACATATTGCCGGCCACGAGTCCCGACAAAATTCCTAGTGAAGCTCCGCCTTCCTTCGCGGAGGTTACAACTTCCTGCACGTGAGCAGAATTGGTTGACGTGAAGACCTTCACCAATTCCGGGATCAGCGCGCCCGCCAGTGTTCCGCAGGAGATGATCGAAGCCAGCTTCCACCAGAGCGTCGGGTCGCCACCGATATTGGGGAGCATCAGGTAGGTGACGATGTAGGTGAGAATGATGGAAACGATGGAGGTGATCCAGACCAACGAGGTCAAGGGCGTCTCGAAGTCCATATCGTCGGAGGTGGCGTATTTCGCCTTGGCGATTAGACCATTCAAGAAGTAGGCCGCCGAGCTGGAGATCAGCATGGCCACGCGCATGACGAAGATCCACACCAGCAATTGCGCTTGCGTGTCGGGAGTCCTGACGGCCAGCAAAATGAACGTGATCAAGGCCACGCCGGTTACGCCGTAGGTCTCGAAGCCGTCCGCGCTGGGTCCAACGGAATCGCCCGCGTTGTCGCCCGTGCAGTCTGCAATCACGCCGGGGTTACGTGCATCGTCTTCCTTGATCTTGAAAACGATCTTCATCAGATCGGAGCCGATGTCGGCGATCTTGGTAAAGATGCCGCCGGCGATACGCAGAGCCGCGGCGCCCAACGATTCGCCAATGGCGAAGCCTATGAAGCAGGGGCCGGCGAAATCGGCCGGGATGAATAGAAGAATGACGAGCATAATGAGCAGTTCGACGGAGATCAGCATCATGCCGACGCTCATGCCAGCCTTCAGCGGAATCGCAAAGAGCGGATACGGCTTACCCTTCAATCCCGCGAATGCCACGCGCGAGTTGGCAAAGGTGTTGACGCGAATTCCAAACCACGCCACCCCGTAGCTGCCCGCGATGCCGACGAGCGAAAACAACAAAATAACCGGCAACGTAACTGCGATTGGTTTTCCCTGCACTGGCGCCAGCCAGCCGAAGTACAGCGAGATGATGACCGCAATGAAAGCCCAGAGCACCATAATGAACTTGCCCTGCGTCACCAGATAGGTCTTGCAGGTCTCGTAGATCAGCTCGGACATTTCGCGCATCGAGCGATGAACCGGCAGGTTCTTCAACTGCACATAGATCGCCAGGCCGAACAACAGGCCGCCGACACAGAACAGCAATCCAACCGACAGAAGCTGATGGCCGTTCAAACCGAAAAAATTCGCGAAACTCACGGTCGACAAATCCGGTAGCTTCAGGCTCGCTTCGCCGCCGGCTGTTTCCCCTTGCCCATAGGCGAATGTGGGAAGCAGCATGCCGAGGACCGCTGCAAGTTTGTAGTGCCTTTGTAAAATCGCCCCGGCGCGTTCTTTGATCGCGCCCAGAAAGAACTCCACCCAATTCGTTGCAGTCACAAATCCTCCCGACTTTTTATGTTTTCCGGCAGTTTTAAAAAACGACCGCCAATATCGCGACCCCTGACCCGCTTGGGGAATGCCACCGGAAGGCTATCATCCGAATACACCAGTGTCGAGTGACTGCAATCACACGGTTCCAGGCGGTTTTTCCGGCTCACAGCAACGCCACCCACGTAACGGTGTAAAGTACTCCCGTGGGAAAGAATCCCGCGCAATGGTCATGACCACATCCAACCTTCTAACACCCCGACAGGCGGCCGCTCGTATCGGCATCAGCTATCCCGCGCTCAAGCACTGGATCCTTGCCGGCCGCATTCGCACTGTGAAAACACCCGGCGGCCACCACCGGGTTCCAGCCGAGGCACTGGATGAGTTTCTGCCTGCCGCAGCGGCCCACACCGGCGCCACCCGCATCAGCGGTCGTAACCAGTTACTTGGCTCGGTAATTGAGGTCAGGATCGAAGGCCTGCTGGCAAAGGTGGTCCTCGCGGTCGGCAATCAGCGCGTCACAGCCATCATCACCGCCGATGCAGTGCGCGATCTCGCCCTCAAGCCGGGCGACGAAGCTGTTGCCCTCATCAAAGCCACGGAAGTCATGATCGGCCGGCCTTGATCAAATGGCCTTGTTATTCCCCGGATTATGGGCGACAAAATCAGGGATCTGCACCGCTCAGTTCAGGTGAGTGGATTGTTCCGTGGAATTTAAGATGGAGCGCCCCGACGCGTTCCTCGCTCTAAAAATTAAAATCGATTGCGTAGCGAACGACAGCCAAACTCAGGTGCCCCTTCGCTTTCATAGTTCTTCCAGCCCAAACAATCCAGTTAAGTGTCCATCATTCTGTGGCGCATTTTGCGCAATTTAGGACAATAGTTGTCTATAATTCATATAAATTCGTATTGATTCAGGAGAGAATAGTTGAAACTCCCGACTTCCCTTCTTCCCTTTTTGTGTTTACCAACGCTCTCATTTGGCCTACACGGCCAGAGCCTGCCTGAGCGCTGGCAGGCCCGCGTCAACGCTACTCAGGCCGAGCAGCCCCATTGGATGACGCCCATCGCAACCGTCACTCCGCGTCTCGAACAAGAGTTCCGTTTCGATACCATTCACCAGCAAATCCCGACCGGGAATGTAACCAACGTCGATGGCGGGAAAGGGCTCGAGCTGATTCCTGCGCGCCACATCGAACTCTTGCTCAACCTGCCGCCTTATCTCCTTCATCAAAACCCGAAGGCGATAGACGGCATCGGTGACGTGTCCTTCACCATGAAATACCGGTTCCTTGCTCGCAATGAGGAACATGGCAGTGCCATTCTGACCGCGTTTCTGGGCGGCAGCATTCCTACGGGGACGTACAAGAACGGTTCCACGAGCGCTGTGATTACACCGACCCTGGCGGGCGGCAAAGGGTGGGGCAAATTCGACGTTCAAACTACTTTTGGGGGAACGCTTCCGGTCAACAGCGTGAATATCGTTGGCCGCACTATTGTTTCCAATACTGCGTTTCAGGCGCACGTCATCAAACGGCTGTGGCCTGAAGTCGAAATCAATTCCACGAATTGGTTTGGCGGGGACAACGACGGCAAAAAACAAACGTTCGTCACACCCGCGCTAATCTTCGGCCGATTTCCAATTCACAAGCGTCTTGCGCTCTCGGCCGGGGCCGGTTTTCAGATCGCGCTGACGCATTACCACGCATACGATCACGCAGTTGTGGCCACGATCAGGCTGCCGTTCTAGCTATTCGGTCGGCACGTCGATCTTGTCATCCGGCATCGGCTTGCTCAAATCCTGGCCACCATACTTGCGTTCGCGATAACCAGGCAGCGGGTGCAGCTTGAAAAGCACGAGCACATTGCGATCGGGATCGTCGAATGCGGGAAACGACGCCACCTGCTCCAGCGAGAAGTGGGTGTGCAGATCCGCAAGTATGCCGGGGTCGAGATCGTTCCATGCCGCATACCATCCCGGCATGTACCTGGCCAGCTTCGTCGGCATAGCCACGGTTCCGAAGTCATCACAGAGCGCGGGAAGATGCGTGACGAGGGAAATCTCATCGCCGCTGATCGACAGCAATTGCCGATTTCCGTTGGGATGCGTGTCGATATACGCCGTCAACTTCTGCGCCGCGTTCACGAACGTATAGCTTGGGTGCAACGCATACTGTATGGTTCGCACACTGTTGACGCTCACTGCGGCCACCGTGGCCACAAGCACCGCCCAGCCTACAACGCGCTCAAGTTTCGGATGCGTGTACAGCCCGCGCTCCGTTCTGCTGACCAGCACTTCCATGCCGCGCGTTAACTGGATGAAGCTGAAGACCGCCACCACGGTGAAGTAGCGCGGCTGCGGATGATTCTGAAGTGTCATGAAGAGTACGTAGCCAGTCGAAGCCACAATGGATGCTCCGAACAGCGGGTCGGCCATCAGCCCTCTGCCGCGAATGATCCATGCCAGCGCTGCTGCAAATGCCACCAGTACGGCTAGTGGCATCAGCGCATGATCGGCCCACAATCCGCCATGAAGCGACCAGAACGCCGCAATCAAAGGCCAATAGAGTTCCTTAGGCTTGGGATAGGCATTCACAAAGAAGAGGTATCGATAATCGGCGAGCAGCCCAAGCCGCACCACCATTGCCAGCCACACCCCGTAGGTCAGGATGGCTGTGCCCACTGCGGTCAAAACACATTGCGCCATCGGCTTCCGTTCCTGCCGCAGCGCTGCTGCAAGTGCCCACAGCGGTGCCGGAATTAAAAAAAGAGCTGTTGTTTTGGTCAGCATCATCACCGCGAACAGCGCACCAAGAACGACTGACATCAACAGCGGCCGGCGCATCCGTGGCATACGCACCGCAACATTCAGCGCCAGCAGCGTGAGCGCAATCAGGATCGGCTCCAGAATCGCCAGCCGGCTGAAACTGTACAAGAAAGGACTGGTCACCATCAGCGTGACGGCCATCAGTCCTGCCCAGCGCGTGCCCTTGTCTCTCACCAACCGGTAAGTCAGCAGCAGACTTAAAAAGAAAAACGCCACATCGAGCCCGCGCGCAGCCTGCGGCGACACGCCGGTAAAGAAGAACAGCAGCCATTCAAGAAACGGCAGCACGGGCAGCGCCACCGCCGGATTGAAATCTCCGGGGACATACCAATTGCCAAACAGATGGGCGCGAATGGCGGCGTTGCCGTACCAGCCTTCATCGGTGTACTTTGCCCAGTCAAAAATCCAGGGGGAATGGTTGGGAAAATCTGCATTCAGGTGCAGCGCGGCCAAAACGGCAAACGCGATCAGGACAGCGACCCATGCCACATAGCTGCAGCGTTCAAGCGCGCCAATCGAATCATCCTCACGAGTTGAATTGGCCAATAGCTGCGTTCCCTCCAATGACATGCAATGAGGCGGCGATACGCATCGTTCCTGCAATTACGGTGCAATGGACCAGGAAAGAAGGACGCCAGGAAAGGATGCTTCAGTATAGCGCGCCGCTTTTTGATGGCGATTTGAAGCCTGAAGCACTCATGTTTGCCCATTGCAGGCCGATGACTTCAATGTCGGCCTGCTCAACATGGGCCGCGAACGCGAGGTGCGTTGAGGCCAATGAAGTCCACTGCAATGTATCAGCCTGGTGCTGCCGGAATTTCCCTGGTCGAAATGGACTCGCAACCTCCTTTGCAAATCGCTGGCGTGAGCGTGGCCTGGAACAAGCTGTTGCAGCAGGCAGAAATGACCGCGCCTTACCTGCAGGTTGCAGTGCTGGAGGGCGAGCACGGCAGCGGCAAACATACGCTGGCACGTTTTCTGCATAGCCGCTCACCGTTTTCGCGAGTGGCTATGCAGCGCCGTGACGCGCGCGAGTGGCTTGCCACCGATGGCGAAGCCGCCATGATCAATGGCATTCTTTATCTTGATCGCGTGGACCTTTTGGCGAGCCTGGGTCAAGGCCTGCTGGCCGGAGTGCTGCGCGCCTTGCAGGATCGGCCCGCCGGACAAGGCGTCATACTCGCGTCGTCGCATACTCCGCTGCGCCAGATGGCGGCACAGGGCCAGTTGCTGCCGGATCTCGCGTTTCGATTGACTGCAGTTCGTTTTGCGATTCCGCCGCTACGCCAGCGCCGCGAAGATATAGCCCCAATTGCGCAGGCCTTGCTGGAACGACTTTGCGCCCGCTATCAGCAGCGGCCAGTCATTATGGGTCCGGGCGCGCTGGCGCGCCTGCTGCAACACTCGTGGCCCGGCAATATCCGCGAGCTTGCAAGTGCGCTTGAAAGCGCCTTGCTTAACGCTGAGAACGGCGTAATTCTTGCCGCAAATCTGCCTCTGCGCGCAGACATCGAAGTGCATGCGGAGATGCAGCCGGGAACTCGGCCTGAGGAGCTCTCGCTCGATGCAATGATTCGACGCCACGTTGAATACGTGCTCCATCTGAACCACGGCAACAAGCTACGCGCCGCGCAGCAGCTTGCCATCAGCCGCTCCACGCTCTATCGCATTCTCGCCAACCAGTCGATCGAGCCACACTCACCTGGAGCGTAGTCGCGATACTTTACTGAGCATCCAAGTGCGCGGCAGATGAAGTTGCATGCGGCAGCTTGCCCACTGCATCCAACACGATTCCTGGGGTGAGGACTTCAGGAAGCATTTGCGGTTCACTCTGTCCCGGAACATAAAGCGCATAGGCCGGAACTCCGCTGCGATCCAGAGCCGCCAGCGCCTGCGTAATGGCCTCATCGTGCCGCGTCCAGTCTGCTCTAAGCAGCGCAACATTGGCCGACTGAAGGGCCTGCTTTACGGATGGCTTGCTGAGGGCTACTCGCTCATTTACCTGGCAGCTCAGGCACCAACTCGCGGTAAAGTCCACCAGCACTGGGCGACCCCGCGATTGATATTTACTGACAGCATCCTGCGACCACGGCTCCCACTGCTGCTGTGTTTGTTGTCCCGTCGTCTGCACTTCGGGAGCAGTGGCCAGTTTGCCGGGTGCGTAAGCGCTGATGCCGATGACGCAAAGCAGAATTGCCGCGGCAATAATCGTGGCCCAGCGTTGCGCCGGCCAGCGGCCCAGGAACCATCCTGCAACGGCGAGCAACAACAGACAAACCAGTAACGCCGCCAAAACCGCCGCGCCATACGCCTGCGCCAGAATCAATGCCAGCCAAATCACCGTGCCAAAAATCGGCACAGAGATTGCCTGGCGCAGAATCTCCATCCATGCGCCGGGCTTGGGCAACAGGCGCGTCCACGCAGGCTGCAGCGTGAGCGCCACGTAGGGCACGGCGAGTCCCAGCGCGATCGCCGTGAACACGCAGAACGTGACGATTGCGGGCTGCGCAAGCGCATAACCAATAGCCGCGCCCATAAATGGCGCTGTACACGGCGTAGCCACAACCACAGCAAGCACGCCGGTGAAGAAGCTGCCCGCGTATCCCTGCTTCGCAGCCAGAGATCCGCCCGCAGACGTAAGGCTCAACCCAATTTCAAACTGGCCGGCGAGTGAAAGCCCAAGGAAGAAGAGGAGGCCCGCCATGAGCGCCAGAAATACCGGCGACTGGAACTGAAATCCCCATCCCAACGAAGCGCCTGCAGCACGAAGCCCAAGCAGAGCGCCCACCAGAATCCAGAAGGAAACCAGAATGCCGGCCGCATAAACAAATCCGTGCATGCGCAATCTGTGCCGCTCTTCGCTGCTCGACTGGCACAGTGCCAACCCTTTCAAAAAAAGCACAGGAAACACGCAGGGCATCAAGTTCAGCAGTAATCCGCCTAGAAACGCGAGCGCGGACGTTTTCGCCATCACGCCCCAATCAAGTTCTACCGGGGCGGCCACGGTTCCGGGTAGCGCGGCAAGAACGTAGGTGCGACCACCGGAGAGTTCGAGTACTCCATTCAGTTGTTTCGGATTCGCGGCGAGGTTTGCATCTTTCTTGAGTTCCATCACCGCGCCCTTGGGTGTGGCGATCACCTTTTCGGGAGCAGCGTTGGCCAGCGTGTCTTGATCGGCCGGGAAGAACTGCGCCGCGGTCTCGCGTTTTCCCGTTTCAATTCCAAGCCTGAACCCATCCGCAGTTGGCTGAAATGCGACTTTGACGCCGGGCGGCAAGGGCTGCGGCAATGTGCTCGCCAGCCGCTGCATGAGCGCCGCATCCTCACTCGAGCCGGAAACGACCGGCGGCTTGTCAGAGGAAAGTTGCAGCGTCAGCTTCAACTCCGCCTTGCCGGGAAGGCAGACTTCGCGGCAAACCAGCCAGTCAACATTCGCGTCCAGCACTGCTTTTCCGCTCTTTACATTGGGCGCAACATCAAGCTTGATCGGGTAGAGAACTTCATCCTCGTAACCGAAGTCCATCAGCGGACCGAGCGGCAGCCGCTTGGGCGCTGGAAACTGCAGCGGCCCCGCAGTCACGCCGTCGGGAAGCGTCCAGCGAATGCGCGGCGGGCCGCCGGCATCGCCAGCGTTCTTCCAGTAGACATGCCAACCCGGCTCAAGCTTGAAGTAAAGACCAATCTGATTGTTTCCGCCTGGATAAATCTCGTCTTCGGGCGCCACCAGTTGCACGTGCAGATGCGAAGCGTCTGCAGAGTTCGGACCTGCATTCGCCGTCACTCCCGCAACAAGCGCAACGAACACTACGAAGATGATTCGAAAAAGGCGCATGAAGGGTGTTGAAAGCTCCTGACTATTGGACTCAGTTTAAGGCACAGAAGTTACAGCCGGCTTCCACGGCAAGATTTGCGGACTGTACGGAACGCTGAAGCTATCGGCCTAGATGCAGTTCAGGCCGCGCGGCATGCTCGCGAAAGATGCAGTCGTTCTGAATGCATTTAACTCCGGCTTCCTGTGCCCGCGCCACCGCCTCATCGTGCATCACTTCATCCTGCAGCCACAGGTAAGGAATGCCGAGTCGAATCACATCGTCCACGATCGCCGGCACATGCTCTGAGGCGCGAAACACGTCGACAAGATCGATGCCCTTACCACCCTGCTCGCGCGCGGCCGCCTGCGCCGCTTCGAGATCGGCATAACACGCCATCCCATTCACGGTTTGCAGCATGGGATTTACCGGCAACACGCGATAGCCGTTCTCCGCAAGGTAATGCCCAATGCGATTGCTGGCGCGCCATGTCTTGTCGCTCATGCCGACGACGGCAATCGTTTTCGTATTACGCAACATTTCGTCAACAAGATTTGGATCGCTGGTCATCTTCGAGTGCCTCTGATTCCTATCCCCGCTCCCTGTTCCCTATTATCTTTTCCCTGCCCTTTGTTCCCTACACGTCAAGATCATCGTCTTCCGCAGGTGGACCTGCGGTTCCACGCCGCTTGGCCAGCAGGTAGCCGCGCAGGAATGGTTCAAGGTAGCCGTCGAGCACTTTGTCTACATCGCCCACTTCAACTTTAGTGCGGTGATCCTTTGCAATGCGGTAGGGCTGCAAAACATACGAGCGAATCTGCGAACCGAAATTGATTTCCAGTTTCGAGTCTTCAAGCTTCTTGCTCACGGCTCGCTTTTTTTCGAGCTCATATTCGTACAACCGCGAGCGCAACATCTTCATCGCTTTTTCGCGGTTCTTGTGCTGCGAGCGCTCGTTCTGGCACTGGACTACGATGCCTGTGGGCAGGTGGGTCATGCGCACGGCAGAGTCGGTTGTATTCACATGCTGGCCGCCCTTGCCACCTGACCGATAAGTATCGATGCGCAAGTCATCCAGCTTCAGATCGACGTGGATCGTTTCGTCGATTTCCGGCGAAACGTAGACCGACGCAAACGAAGTGTGACGGCGCTTGGCTGAGTCGAACGGCGAAATGCGCACCAGCCGGTGCACGCCGCTTTCGCCGGCCAGCATGCCGAACGCATTCTCGCCAAAGATGGTGAAGGTGGCCGACTTGATGCCCGCTTCTTCGCCATCCTGATAGTCGTTGATTTCGGTCTTAAAGCCCTGCTGCTCAGCCCAGCGCAGATACATGCGCATCAGCATCTCAGCCCAGTCCTGGCTCTCAGTGCCACCGGCTCCGGGGTGGATGGTGACGATGGCATTGAGCGGGTCGGCCTCGCCTGAGAGCATGATGCGCGCTTCAAGGCTTTCGGCAAATGTGGCCAGGTCTTTGATCTCCCGTTCGAGGTCGGCTTCAATGTTCTCGCCCTCACGCGCAAGGTCGAAATACGCGTCGATGTCTCCGGTGCGGCGCACCAGTTGGTCGTCGTCTGCAACAAGCGCCTCAAGCCGCTTGCGGTCGCGCATCAGCGGTTGGCTGGCTGCGGGATTGGACCACAATGCCGGATCGGCCAGTTTGGCTTCTATTTCAGAGAGTTCCTTGCGGATGCGGGCGGGGTCAAAGATACTCCCGCAGGTCGTGCACTTGATCGCGCACGGGAGCATAAGCGAATTCGAGGTCGTTTACCGACATTTTGCTCTCAAAACCTGGCTTGATTAGACTTTGCGCCGCAGGCTTGCAGACAGAATCTTTCTTCCTGACCAGCCCGCTGCGACTAATCCCAGTATGGCACACGCCATCGCGAACACATCGCCGTGCTCGGTGTAGAAGGTGGTGTCGTCGCGGAAGCCGTATTCAGCAGGCAAAGCGTCTTCAGCGTGGCGAGGAATGCTCTGCCGCACGCGCCCGTAGGGATCGATGGCAGCGGTTACTCCGTTGTTGGTGTCGCGCAGAATCCAGCGGCGATTTTCGATTGCACGCATGCGGTCCATATTCAGGTGCTGCCACGGAGCACTGGTGTCGCCGTACCATCCGTCGTCGCTGATGTTGACCAGCACCTCGGCGCCGAGTTGCGCAAACTGGCGCACTTCATCGGCGAAAACTGCTTCGTAGCAGATGAAGACTCCGTAGCGATGACTCGTGCCACTCTGCGTACCGAGCCGGAACACTTTGCGTTCCTCGCCTCTATCGAACTTCGACACTTTACCGGTAAGCTTGCGCGCAAAAAACAGGAAGCGGCTGAACGGCACGTACTCGCCAAACGGCACCAGGTGAATTTTGTCGTAGCGGCCTACGCGCAAGCCGGCCGGGCTCATCACCAGGGCGGAATTGAAGTTATTCCATCCAGCTTCCGGGTGAAAATCCATGCCATAGGAGCCAATCACAAGCGGTGCCTTCATGTCCTGGGCAATTTGCGCAGCGGCTTGCTGAAAGCGCGGGTCGCCTTCCAAAAATGGTGCGGGCGACTCAGGCCACACGACCAGGTCAGGATGCGTCGGGTAAGGCGGGCACACAATTTCGCCTGAAGGCGCGCCGGTTTGCGGTATCCCGGCAATATAGGTCTTGCATTGCTCGTTGGCCAGCTTTGCAAATCCGACGATATGTTGATTCCACTCCGCCGGATCTGTCCACAAACTGGAACCGCCCACATCGAGATTCGGCTGAATCAATACGGCTGTCGCTGTAGTCCTTGGCCGCGGAGGCTGATGTAGCAATCCCGCCGTGCCTGCGACTGCCGCAATGATTCCGATTGCCGCAAAAATGATCTTCTTCGCGTTGCCGTTCGGCGTCAGGCCTGCCGCGATCAACGCGTTTACCGCGACAAGCAGAAAGCTGATGCCATACACGCCCGTCCACGGCGCCAGTTGATTTACAACCGAATTGTCTACTTGCGAATATCCAAGCTGATCCCACGGAACTGATGTAATGCGCGCTGCGGCAAGTTCAAATGCTACCCAGAAGACCGGCGCGGCCACGAGTGCAAGACCCGTGCTGTTGGTGGCCTTTCGTATCAGCGCAACGGCCAAACCAAAGAGACCAAAATACGCGCCCAGCACCAGGCTGAAGCCAAGCAGCAAAAGATCCGGAGCGAGCGGCGGCATGTCGCCGTACTGCAGCATTACATCGCGAACCCAGTAGCAATTGCCCGCATACCACAACACTCCGCACAGGTACGAAAGCAGAAACGCACGCCGCAGAGGCTTGGGAGAGTCATCCTCCTGCGAAGAAAGAATTGCCCACAAGAGCGGTGCCAGCCCGAACCATGCAAACACTGAGCGCCATGGCGGCAGAGGTCCGGCCAGCGGAAAAGGCAACTCGAGCAGTCCGGCGGAAAGGCCCGCCGCAGCCCACCACTTCCATGTAGCTACATTCAATTTCGAGCGGTGCATACAGGGCAGAGTTTAAAGCATTCGGCCGGGTCACGATGCTCACGGCATCCGCACCGACGTGATTGCAAAGCAGCTACGTCGGAAATGTGGGCCTGAATGTATCTTCCCAGGCTGCCACGTCGCGCTGCTTGTGCGATCGCAGACAATTGCCCGCAAAGGAATAACGCCAAAAGACGCAATAAAGCGGCAGATCCTTATTCCATTTTGATTGACACCAACATCAGGCAGTCTTAGACTCAGCCAAGGGCGCAAAGGTGATGGCGCCTTTTTTGTCGAGTGAGCACGAGAGGTCACCCAAAGTAACCATAACGATGGCATCTACCCGAACGACCGTAGCCCCTCCGTCTGACCGCGTCCGATTGATTGTGGCATCCTCCGTGATGCTCACCTTCATCTCCTTCTGGCGTGCTGCCGCTATTGTTCTCAATGACCTGGGTTCATCTGCCTTTTATGCGGGCGGTATTGCCGAGCAGGCGATTGGCCCCGCAGCACCTTGGTTCATTCTCGGCATCATGTTGTTCAGCTTTGCGGTGCGGGCAGTTTACATCGAAAGCTGTTCGATGTTTACCCGCGGCGGCGTCTACCGCGTGGTCAAAGAAGCACTGGGAAGCACCTTTGCCAAGCTCAGCGTTTCAGCGCTGATGTTCGACTACATTCTTACGGGACCGATTTCGGGTGTGTCCGCCGGGCAATACATTACCGGCGTCATGAACGAGCTGCTTGTGGTGGCTGCCCACAGCAACTGGCTGCCCCCGGCCTTGATGGATGTACACCACAATCCAACCATCCAGTTTGATATGAATTACACTTCGGCCCTGTTCGCGGCCGCGGTGACCATCTATTACTGGTGGCAGAACATCAAGGGCATCGAGGAGTCCAGCGGCAAGGCTCTGCGGGTTATGGAGATCACCACAGTGATGGTGGTCATCCTGCTCCTCTGGGGTGTCTACACTGTCTTCGTCCGCGGCGTGCACCTGCCACCGCCACCGATTCCGTCAAATCTCAAGTTTAGTGACGACGCTCTCGGTTTCCTGCGCGGTAGAGGACTGCCCATCATGGGCCTCTTCGGCATCCTCATGGCTTTCGGTCACTCCATCCTGGCCATGAGCGGCGAGGAAAGCCTGGCGCAGGTCAATCGCGAAATCGAGCATCCCAAGCTCAAGAACCTCAAGCGCGCAGCCATCGTTATTGCCATTTACAGCCTTGTATTCACGGGCGGCGCCACGCTGCTGGCGTCCATGATTATTCCGACATACGAGCGGACGCACATCTATCAAGACAACCTGATCGCCGGTCTGGCCATGTACATGGTGGGGCCCATGTTCTGGCGTATTGCTTTCCGCATTTTTGTTGTCGTGGTCGGATTCCTCATCCTCTCCGGCGCTATTAATACTTCCATGATCGGCTCAACGGGCGTGCTGATGCGCGTGGCTGAGGATGGTGTGCTTACCGACTGGTTCCGCAAGCCGCATACACGCTTCGGCACCAGCTACCGCATTGTCAACCTGGTGTTCATCCTGCAGATGACCACCATTATTGCGACGCGCGGCAACATCATAATGCTGGGCGAGGCTTATGCCTTCGGCGTGATCTGGTCGTTCACATTTAATGCCCTTGCCATGCTTGTATTGCGCTGGAAATACCATGGCGAGCGCGGCTGGAAAGTTCCGCCCAACATTCGCATTGGCAAGACGGAGATTCCGATTGGCCTGATCTCGGTCTTCATGGTGCTGGGCACCACCGCTGTGGTGAACCTGTTTACCAAGTCGGTGGCTACCGTTAGCGGTATCATTTTTGCTGCAACATTCTTTGTTATTTTCACAGTCTCTGAGCGCTCCAACCTGCGCAAGCACGCCCTGACCGCGCGGCAGATGAAGGACCACTTTCAGCTTGAGCATCAGGACACGGTTAGCCGCGAATCTGCGGACATCCGACCCGGCGGCATCATGGTTACCATGCGTGACGCCGTCAACCCGGTAGCCTTGAAGTGGATCCTGAGTCGTACCAATACCGACGATCGCGATGTGGTTGTAGTCAGCGTGCGCATGATGGGCGCCGGTGGTCCCGAATATCTGAGCGCCGAGGATCAGAGCTTTAGCGAGCACGAGCAGATGCTGTTTACCAAGGCTGTTTCAGTGGCCGAGAGCTTCGGAAAAAAAGTGTCGCTGCTCGTTGTGCCGGCCGGCGATGTCTTTGCCGCGCTGGCCCAAACTGCCAACTCGCTTGAAGTGGATACTGTACTCTCCGGTGTCTCCAACTCCATGACACCTGAAGATCAAGCCTTCCATATGGGCCAGGCTTGGGAAGCTCTGCCCGAGCCAAAGCGCCAATTTAATTATTTTGTAATTGCAGCAAGCGGCGAACCCAAAATCTTCTACATCGGCCCGCACGCGCCCGCTCTCAGTCCAGACGATGTGCAGCTTGTGCATCGCTTGTGGCTGAACATGCGCCGCGATCCCACCGTGCCCGATCTGCATCACAGCGACATCATTACCTACGCTCTGACGCGATTGGCCGGTCAGTACGCGCGCGAAAAAGGTGACATCCTGCGCGAGCTGCGCAATGTTCGCGCCGCTTCAGGAGCGCCGGAAGGGCCCCGCCTCGGCAATCCGCCCGACAATGAAGAACTCCGCCAATCGCCCAAAGCTATTCGCCAAACGCGAGATCAGTAAGGCAGTTTACAAGTTGACAAGTTGACGAAGAATCAGCTTTTCACCTTGTCTACTTGTTAGCTTGTCGACTCGTAAACTCCTCCGGGCTTCCAGTTCACAACCTTCACACTCGGATCGATCAGGGCCTGCAACTGATCCGGCGTGCCCTTCAGCGGCGGAAACGTTCCGAAATGCATGGGCAGCACCACCTTTGGCGCCAGCAGCCGCACTGCCAGCGCTGCCTCCTTGGGGCCCATTGTGTAATGGCCGCCAATCGGAATCATGATCACCTTCGGAGCGTAGAGTTCGCGAATCAGCGCCATGTCTCCAAACACCGCCGTGTCACCGGAGTGGTAAAGGACCGTGCCGTCTTCAACGGTCAGTACAAATCCGGTCGCAATGCCCACTTCGTGCGTTCCGTCTTCATCCTGCGCGGACGAGGAGTGCTTTGCCTCCACCATCGTCGCGGCCACGTCGTTTAACTGCACGGTGCCGCCCAGGTTCATGCCAATCGTATTGGCGACGCCTTTGCCACCGACATACGCCGCAAGCTCATAGATGGCCACCACGGTCGATCCGCGCTCCCTGGCAACAGGAACCGCGTCGGAGATGTGATCGCCATGACCATGCGACAGCAAAATGTAATCGATCTTTGGAGGCAAAGAAAATTGCTTGGGATAACTCGGATTCTGAGCGATGAACGGGTCAATGAGGATGTTGGTTCCCTTCGCAGTCTGAATCAGCATGGTCGAATGGCCTAGCCACGTAACGCGTGTTGCATTGCTGCTCATGTTCTCTCCTCTTCCTTCCACTTGCGCCAAGTGTTTTAGATGGCGTCAAGCGCTCCCAGCGCGTTCAAAAAAAAGCGATTCGGCTAAAGTTTACACGCCGCCGATTGGCCCAGACCGATTCCGGCTTGACGACATATACGCCTCGCGCTACCCTAACCCGGTAGGCGAATATATGACGAAAATAGAAACACCTTTCCCCACGCTGTTCCCGATCCTGGATTTCCCGGTCTTGGAACAGGATGTCCCGCAGAAACGCCCCGGCCCTCTTGCTAGAACCGCCGCACAGGCTCCGCTCGACTCAACCGGCTGCCTCACCGAGTATCGCCCGCTTGCCTCGCGCTCCATTCTGAGCAAGACGACCTCGAAGCGCGGCCTGCCATTCACGCACGCCATCAACCCTTATCGCGGCTGCGAGTTCGCCTGCCGCTATTGTTACGCGCGGTACACACACGAGTTTATGGAAATGCGTGACCCGGAAGATTTTGAACGCAAGATCTACTTCAAGCAGAACGCAGGGTGGCTGCTGACGCAGGAACTCAAACGCCTGAAGCCGGGCACTGAAATCGCTCTGGGTACCGCCACCGATCCCTACCAACCGCTGGAGCGAAAGCAGGAAGTCACACGTTCTTTGCTTGAGGCGTTCGCGCACGAAAGCGGTTTCAGGCTCGGCATCATTACCAAGTCAACACTGATTGTCCGCGATATCGACTTGCTGAAAGAGATCAGCACGCGCCACAAGCTCACCGTTCACATTACTGTGACCACTATGAATACCAAGCTGGCGCGCGTGCTTGAGCCGCGTGCGCCGCGTCCCGATCTGCGCATTAGCACCGTTGCCGCTTTGCGCGAGGCTGGATTGCGCGCCGGTGTGTTGTGTTCGCCGCTGATGCCGGGCATTACCGATAGCCGCAGTTCCATTGCCGCCGTGGCGAAGGCCGCATCGCAGGCCGACGCATGTTTTATGGGTGCGGGAGCACTGTTCCTGAAGCCGTGTTCGCAGCCAACGTTTCTCAGCTTTGTGCGCGAGCATTTTCCAGCACAGCTTGCCGCCTACGAACTGCGCTACGGCAAGAGTGCGTTTGTCTCGCCGGAGTATCGCAAGCGCATCTCGGACCTGGTAGATGCGATACGTCGCGAATACAAGCTGGGAGCGCGCTATGGCGGTGAGGCCGACGCCACAGCAGGCGCGGAGCGACCCGCAACACTGGAATTGCATCCTTGGCTTCCGTTTTCCTGAGTCGGGTTAACCGCGGGGTTAGTCATTTCCGAGTTGCCGGTTACTCGCCCGCGGATCGCATTTTGGCTCGACAGCGCGAGTTAATGGATCGTTTCCACGCCGCCGTTGGTGGATATGCGGTAGCTGTTGACGCTCGTCACAGATGTATCCTCGTGCTTGATCTTAACGACAAGAATGTGAGTCGCTGAGTTGTACTGCGGGTATCCGTTGATCGTGCTAAGAGATCGGTAACAGCTGTCGATGTTCTGCGACAAGGTCTCCTGCATCGGGATCGTGAGTTTAACCACGTGAAGATATCGCTCGCCATCTGGATTTGCGCCGCACTGACCTTGGATGTTGGCATTCGAAGAGAACCGGTCCGTGAAGATCACAAATTGACCTGGACTTTCTGCGATAACTGTTGCGTTCCAGATTTCGCCTCGCCGCTGCTGCCCAATCTCTTCATAAGAGAGTGGAATGCGGTTCACTTTGCCTGTGGCGAGCCGAAAGTCCAAAACTACATTCGGCGGGTGGAAATAGTGAACTGTGCCTTTGCCCACGTTTAGGTGGTGAAGCGGCACGCTCATCCCTGACGTAATGGTGCCCGCAATCAGAAGCGCAAACACTGCCCCAAAGCCCATGTGAAAAGTGTAACGCCCGGAAAGTCGCCAACTCGGAAGTAAATCCTTCACAGAGTTATTCCGGATCGTCGATGATTCGCCCGTAATCCCGATTCGCAGATGCAGGTGTATTGGGCATGCATTCGCAGCGGCTAGCGCGTCATGATCACTTCAGAGACACTGTCTTTGGCCAGGAATTGGCGGTGGCCTGACCAACCTGCAAAGAGCTTCTCAATGCTCCGATTGGTGAAGGCGCGCTGGATGGGAAATTGCTGCGTCATCTGCATGTCCACTTCGTCGCCGGGAGTGGTGTGATAACGAACCCGCGTTGCTTCCTCGCCGGTAGTACGCGTGTGAAAAAAGGAAAGAACCTGCCCGCCCGGATTCATGGACTCAAACAAATGAGACACTACCGGCTGGACCAGTGCTTCAGGCAGGTAATCGAGAGCCGTCCACATGAGCACTACGTCGAACTTGCGGTCCTCAAAGTTGAGAGTTTTTTTGAGAAAACCCTCAACATCCCAAAGCTGTTTGCCGTCTTCGTCCAAGCCCTTTTTCCAGTCGCCTGTCCAGGCGTCGAACACCATGTCGGTGAGGAAAATGCTGTGGCCAAGTCCCGTGAGGTAATTGATGTTTGAGGGCGAGGTAAATCCATTGTCGATGACGCGCAGGCCCGGCTCAGCCTGGAGACGCTTGCGAATCGTCGACCAGCCATTGGAGTGGCGCGGCACCCTGGGGCCGGAGAGACCCGGGCCAGATGCAGAGGGCGTAGCCTCCTGCTTTTTTTCAAACCAACGGCTTAACAAACTTTAATCCCCTTGCGGACCTTTGCCGTGAAGGCCGTAGCGATCTCTGTTACGAAGTGGCTGTGCCGGCAACATGGACATTGGCCACCTCGGGCGCTCTGGTAGCCGCCTGAGTCAAGTCTACTTTGCCGCGGAACACGGCATTATCTTCGACTGCCAGTCTTAGCGCGGTAATGTCGCCTTCAACGTTGCATCCCGAGCGCAACTCCACCCGGCCGCTGGCAATGATGTTGCCTTGTACATGCCCCTGCACCAGAACATCTTTAGCCGCCAGATCGGCGGCAATATGAGCACTCGGCCCGATGGTCAGACGGCCTTCGGTCAGGGTAACGGTTCCTTCGACCCGGCCGTCCAGAACCAGGTCTTCACTGCCCTTGACTTCGCCGCAAATCACTATGCTCTTGCCAATGCGTGCTTGTGCGTTCTCCCCTGCCATGTCTTTATCCTTCCGCGCGTTGAAAAATAGTGCCCTGCCCGAACTATACGCAAAGCGGGCACGTTGCTTCAATGTGTGGTCCGACGATTGTCAGTTACCAACGACTTTCAGACCCTTAAATCAGTTCAATATCCGCCCTGCCAGGGGCAAATCCAGCGTACTTGCAGGTTCTTCCGCTGATTCCTGACCATTAGAATATTGGATGTGCGCAGATTTCTACCGCTCCTCTGCCTCATTTCATGCGCTGTTCACGTTCCCGTTTGCGCGGGCGCCGAAGCACTTTCGGATGCGCAGGCGCAGGCGCTGGTTGCGCGCGCGCTCGGCACGGAGCTGCGGGTGGCCCGCGACCCCAGCCACCCCATGCGCTACCTGCTGCACAGGTCCACGCCGCGCCTGACCTCAACCAAGGACATTATCGAGACTAAAGACGGCGATGTTGCGCGGCTGCTCTCAGTCAACGACGCGCCGCTGGCTCCGGCAGACGACCAGCAAGAGCTGGCGCGGCTTGCGACTCTGGCGGCCAACCCAAGCTTGCAAAAGCACCGCAAAGACAATGAAGAAGGGGACGCGGGCATTGTGCTCAAGCTGCTGCGCATGCTGCCCAACGCGTTTCAGTATCAGTACGCCGGCACCGTGAATGGCCCTTCCGGTCCGGTGCACCGGTTCACCTTCCGTCCCAATCCGCGGTTTGAACCGCCTGACCTTGAAACGCAGGCACTGACAGCAATGAGCGGCGAACTGCGCGTGGATGCGGCACAGGAGCGCGTCATCCGCCTGGAAGGCCATCTGCTGCAGGACACCAGCTATGGATGGGGCATCCTCGGCAAACTGAATAAGGGCGGCTGGGTGGTGCTTGAACAGGAAGACGTGGGCGATAAGCAGTGGCGCATTGTGAACGTGCAGTTGGAAATGACGCTGCGCGTGCTGTTCAAGACGAGGATCATCAACACCACCGAGCAAATGAGTCGCTTTGCGCCTGTGCCCACCGGCATGGACTATCGCCAGGCGATCCAGATGCTGCGCAGCGGACCTGCGGCGGCGCCCAGCGGCCGCTGAAGCGGCTCAATAACAGAACGGCCCCATCCGCTATGGAGGGGGCTGTTCTGCTTCCTTCGATGGAACTTTGCCTGAGCAGGCGAACTGAGATTACATTTTTGCGAAAACGATGACCAGGGTAAACAGGGTGAGGGACTCGATCAAAGCAAGACCGAGAACCAGGAAGGTAAAGATGCCGGCGCGGGCGCCAGGGTTGCGGGCGAGTGCTTCGACAGCAGAACCGACTGCACGGCCCTGGCCGAGTCCGCACAAACCGGCGGCCAGGCCCATGCCGAGACCGGCACCAATCGGCACCAGGCTAATGGCGGTAGATCCGCCGTCTGCTGCAAACACGGGAACGGCGAAGCAAAGCACTGCAAGCGCCATAAAGATGAATTGAAGTTTACGCATAGTTCTCCAGCTTCCTTGAGATTTGGCTGCCAGTGGGTGGTTGAGGCTCACCGAGCTGGCCTCCTCACACTTGCAGCCTACCGTTGATCCGGAGCAGAAGCATTCTCCGGCGGAATCTTTTGAATCAGCTTCTAGCTCCTAGCCTCTAGCTGCTGGCTCGTCTCGCGAGAACCGAATCCAGCGGCTATTGTTCAGTCAAACTAGAAGCTAGTAGCTAGCAGCTAAGAGCTGCTTTTAGTGCTCATGCGCCACTGCCAGTGATAGATAAATCATGGTCAGCAGCGTGAAAACGAATGCTTGAATCAGCGAAACAAAAAGGTGCAGTCCCAGAAAGATTACCGGAATGCCCACGGGAATCAGTGAGAAGAACACCAGGGTGACCAGATCGCCGGCAAACATGTTGGCGTAAAGACGAACACTGAGCGACATGACGCGTGCAACATGCGAAACGATCTCGATGGGAAAGATGAGCCACGAGATCCACCACACCGGACCCGCAAAATGCTTGATGTAACCGACGACGCCCTGTTCTCTCACTCCGTGAAAGTTGTAATAGAAGAAGGTGGGCACAGCCAGGCCAAGCGTAACGATCATCAGCGTGGTTGGCGCTTCGATTCCGGGAATGAGGCCGGTGAGATTGCAGAGAAGCACGAACAGAAAGATGCAGGTGACATACGCCTGAAACCGCTGATAGCCGTGCCCGATAACCTGTTCGGCCTGGTCGCCAATTGCTTCATGAATCATTTCGGCGACATGTTGCACGGCTCCAGGCTTCTCGACCGACAGCGTCATGCGCACGATGATGAAAAAGGCAATCAGAATGCCGGCGACCACCAATTCAAGCGCCAGCGCGCTATTCATCTTGGAAGCCTTTTCCGTAGCCTCCGCCGCGGTGAGACCGACCAGCGACTGAAACGCCTTGAGTTCCGTATTCTTCAACAGAAGGTCAATGAAATGCGTGATTGCGAATGATTCCGGCATGAATCCTAAAGTCTTTCCGCCCTCGATGCTTTTGAGCATCTTTCGGGCCTATTGAGTCCAGTGCTTTCCCGCTTCGATGCGTCCTGAGGCAATCAGTCTCGGAGGAGCCGGATCGCTTCCCAGCCTATGGTCAGAACCGCCAGACAAAGGCCGCACAGAAGCGCCGTAATCGAACCGTGGAAACACTTTAGGCTACCATAAATAACCGCTGCAAAGACGGTGAGCCTGAGCACAAAGAAGAGCACGACAACGGGGGCGCTGGCAGGCGTCTTCTGCTTATCCATGCGAGCGTTAATCAGGCGAACGAGGCGCTGCCATTCGAGCACGCTGGCTGCCGAAATGGCGGTGCCCACCAGCAGCATGGCGGCACTGCGCCAGCCCCCGCCAATCAGCACAGCGGCACTGGCTATCCCACCCAAAATGAGTGTGTTGCGAAATGCCCGCTTGAGCATTGCATCGAGATCTTCGTTCGTAATGTCGACGATGGGGTGTGATTGCTCGGTCATGACTTGCTGTCGGGACTTCCTTTTCCAGTTTCGTTCTGGGACCCGTCTCCCAAACTGGCTTTCTTTTCCACCGCAATCGCCATCTGGATCACGTATACGAGTCCCACAATGCAGCCAAATACGATGCCGGCGATCTCAATCCATTTTTGGTGAGTGCGGCCGGCCAGCCACCATCCGCCAATCCAGCAGAGGACGAGCGCAGTGGGCGGCACAAACGCCACCTGCATCAACTTCTCCGCCTCCACAAGGCTGCTAAAGCCGCCACCGGATGAGGACCGCCGATTGGGATCTGAATTTGAGTCTTGGCTTGCCATCCATGCTCGTTATACACGAACCGTGAGCCGGGCACGAATCTGCGCCGACGAAGGGGCCGCCGGTAAACTTTGGCTTTCAACATACCGAAACTCTGAGCCTTTGATACAGTCGCCACCGATTCACGTTCTGTCGCAGGTCTGTTGGCAAGCCGGTAGAATCTCTCTGCACGCTTCGAGCGCAACGAGTGAGATTCGAAAACCTGCACAACCTGCTGGCACAACTGGAATCCGATGAGAGCCTCCTCGCGCCCGAGCAGCTGCGCCAGCGGATCGAAGCGCTGGACGAACTGGATTCCCACATTGAGATTGATGCCGACGCTGTTTTCACACCGATTTCGGCTGATGCAGCGATCATCGACCACGCTGTAACCCTTCGGCGGAATCTTGAAAGTGCAAATGCCGCCATCTACAGCGATATTCGCAAAGATATCCAGCAAGGCAATGCTGAGGGCCTGCGCAGCTGGATCGATCACTGCAGAGACGGCGACGATCCACAGCCCGGGCTGGGCTACGACCATCTCGACGATCTGATCGCCGGAGTACTGCAGATTCCTGATCCAGTCGAAGTAATCCGTCCAAGGCACGAGCAGGTCTTCTATCAACCCACGCCGGTTCGACACGCACTCGCAATGATCGAACAGAGCGGGCTCACGGAAAACGACCTGCTTGTCGACGTTGGCTCCGGCCTTGGCCAACTCTGCATCGTCGCCTCGATCCTGACCGGCGCGCAAGCAATTGGCATCGAAATTGAGCGCGCATACATTGAATGCGCACGCGAATGTGTCCGCAACTTGCAAATGTCACGCATTGAGTTTTTGCACGCCGACGCGCGCGAAGCCGATCTTTCCGTGGGAACCGTGTTCCACCTGTACACGCCATTCAATGGATCGATTCTTCGAACCGTGCTGAACCGTTTGCAGCACGAAAGCACCAACAGATCCATCAAAGTCTGCACGCTCGGCCCATGTACCGACACAGTGGCGCAGGAGCCGTGGCTCCGAACTGCTATGCAACCGGATGCGGAACGCGTGACGGTCTTCTGTTCGTGAGCAGTTACGTGTTCGTATGCAGCAACGCGGTCGTGAGCAGGAACGCGGCAAACCTAGCGCAAAGGCACGCGCAGCAGCCGGTATACTGACTTAGACCCGAGTCAGGCTGCACAAATAGAAATCGGCGAGAAGGAATCAGCGTGTTCGAATCGGAGTTTGAGCGCAGTTTATTCGACCTGCGCAAACAAAAGCTTGTAGAGATTGAGAAGCTGGGACAGGCCGCTTATCCCAACCAGTTTCCCGCGTCCCACACCATTCCGGCTGTGCGCGAAAAATGGGACGCTTCCACCAGCGAAGAACTTGAAGCCAACCGTGTAACTGTTGCAGTGGCGGGCCGCATTATGGCCATCCGCGCACAGGGCAAGGCAGGCTTTGCCACGCTGCAGCAGCAGGGCCAGCGCCTGCAAATTTATGTTCGCCTGGACGCAGTGGGCGAGCAGGGATTTGCGCTCTACAAACTGCTTGATCTGGGCGACCACATCGGCGTGTCCGGCTACCTGTTTCGCACGCGCACGGGAGAACTGACCGTCCATGTGGAACGGCTGACTTTTTTGGCCAAGGCCATGACTTCGTTGCCGGAAAAATTTCATGGGCTGGCCGACGTCGAATTGCGCTATCGCCAGCGCTACGTGGACCTGTTTACCAACCTCGATAGCCGCGAAGTTTTTGTCAAGCGCGCCAAGACGCTTCGCGCATTGCGAACATTTTTTGATGAGCGCGGCTATCTTGAAGTGGAAACGCCGATGATGCAGCAGATTGCAGGCGGAGCCGCCGCCAGGCCTTTCAAGACGCATCACAACGCGCTCGATCAGGATCTGTTTCTGCGCATTGCGCCGGAGCTTTATCTGAAGCGCCTTGTTGTTGGCGGCATGGATCGCGTGTACGAAATCAATCGCAACTTCAGGAACGAGGGCGTGAGCACGCAGCACAACCCCGAGTTCACCATGCTGGAGTTTTACCAGGCCTATGCGAACTACCAGGACCTGATCGCGCTGACAGAGGAACTGCTGAAGTTTGTCGCTATTGAAGTGAATGGCACGACGACGTCGGAATTCAACGGCAACTTGATCGACTTCGGCAAGATTGAAAAGCTGACCATGCGCGAGGCGATTATTAAATTCTGGCCGGAAGAAGCAACTTCCCCAATTGCAAATAATCGAATTTCGATCTCAATGGATGAGCTCGCATCGCTCGAAAAGATAAGGGATAACGTAGTCATAACCATTGAAAACTTGCATGGAATTCAGGGAATGTCTGAAACCGCCTTTTCGAATTTCGGGCTGCCGAACGAGTCTACGGAAGAGTATGAAGAGCGGCTATCCAAAACAGTCCTCGGATTCAAAGGCGTTTTACGTGAAATTGAATTGGGTGCACCTCTTGGAAAATTGATCGCGAGCATCTTTGAGGTTGTAGCTGAACCCCACCTAATTCAGCCGACAATCATTTACGAATTCCCGACAGCAATCTCTCCGCTTTCAAAGCAGAAACCGGACGATCCGGATTGGGTGGAGCGGTTCGAGATTTATGCCGGCGGTTTTGAACTTGGCAACGCGTTCAGCGAATTGAACGATCCTGAAGAGCAGCACAAGCGATTCGCGCAGCAGCTTGCAGAAAAAGCGCGCGGCGACGACGAAGCGCACGCCATGGACGAGGACTACGTGCGGGCATTAATGTACGGCCTGCCTCCGACTGCTGGCGAAGGAATCGGCATTGACCGGCTGGTGATGCTGCTGACTGGATCGAAATCCATTCGCGATGTGATCCTGTTCCCGTTGATGAGAAACAAAGAGCAGGGATCAGAAGAGAGGGATCAGGGATCAGAGGACAAGTCGACAAGTTGACGAGTTTACAAGTTCACTTGAAGCCTTTCGTCCTCGCCTGCCCGTCGTCCCTAAGCTAGGAGCTAGTAGCCAGGAGCTGTTTTTTGAACATTCTTTTTGTTGGCGACATTTTCGGAAGCGCGGGACGCCGGATTGTGCGTGAGCACATCGGCCACGTTTGTTCGGCAAATGACGTGGACCTGCTGGTGATCAACGTAGAAAATGCTGCCGGCGGTTTTGGCGTAACACCGCAGATTGCCGACGAGTTCTTTGACCTTGGTGCGGACGTGCTCACCACAGGCAACCACGTATGGGACAAGCGCGAGCTGGCGGACTATCTGAAGTCAGTACCTGCGGAGAGCCAGGAGCGCCCGCGGCGGGTGCTGCGCCCGGACAATTTACAGTCGGGCCTGCCGGGATATGGCGTGTTTGAGGGCACCACGCGGGGCGGCGTGCCTTACGCGGTGGTGCAACTGATGGGGCGCGTCTTTATGGGCGGCACCAACGACCCTTTTCAGGCTGCGGACAAGCTGCTGGCGGAAATCAAGGCCAAGGTGATCGTGGTCGATTTCCACGCCGAGGCCACCAGCGAAAAGGTGGCAATGGGCTGGCATCTGGACGGCCGCGTGACGGCGGTGCTGGGCACCCACACGCACATCCCCACGGCGGACGAGCGGGTTCTGCCGGGTGGCACGGCTTACCAGACCGATGTAGGGATGAGCGGCCCCTACGACAGCGTCATAGGCGTTGAAAAAGATCTGGTTCTGCACCGATTCCGCACCGGAATGCCCGGCAAGTTTGAAGCTGCCAAGGGGAACCCGAAGATGTGCGCTGCGCTGGTAAGCTGCGATCCGGCCACAGGGCTCGCGCAGAGGATTCAGCGCATCATGCTCGGAGAGTAGATACCGGGCAGCTTTCGCGACAAAAAATACACCGCAAACCTGTGATTCCAGCAGAAATAAAGGGCAACCCATTTGGGTTGCCCTTTTTTGATTCCCAGAAAACCTATGCTGCCTTTCCTTTTGGGGCCGGCAAGCGTTGCACGAACAGTTATGTTGCCGGTGCCTGCCCGTCAGAGAATTCCGACGGGCAGACGCAAGGCATTGTCTTTAGCGAGCGGCGGGACGACGTCCGGCTGCCGGCTTGGCGGCTGGACGCTTCGGCGCCGCTTTCTTCTCAGTCTGTACGAAACCGTCGCGAAGCACGATCTGTGCTGTCGCGGCCCTGGTCGCAGTTGCCGCGACTGGGGTGTAGGTATCGTAGGTGGCGTCGAGCTCGTCAGCAGGCTGCAACTTGTATTCAAAGCCAACCGCAGGAGCTTCCTTGCAGGAAAGCGGCTCCTTCAGATTGACGATAAAATCAGGCGCGTTGTTAACCTTCGCATCCTGCGTAACGGCCACCTTGATGGTACCCACGGCAGGTGCAACTTCGAGCTTCTTGATCTTGGCCGTATCGCCCATGATGTCACTCACCGACGCCAGATCGCTCTTGTCAGCGTTGGCGTTGATGTAGTCCTGAACTGCCTTGACACCAGCGGTCGCGCCGGGGGCCGGAGGAACAGCGGCGCAGGCTGCCGGAGTGGCCAGCTTGACGACGTAATCTTTGGGCTTGGCAGTAGCGACGGTCGAAATGGCCGTAATCTTGAGAACGTTGGCGGGAGCCTCCATCACAGAGCCCGGTACTGGCGTCGCCTGGTTCTGCAGAACGGTCCAGAGCTTCTGAGCATCATCTTTGTTCCCGTTGGCAAGAATGAATTCCTTGTCTTCGAGGTTCAAGGTTTTGAGGTCAGGAGTCTGCTGAATCACGTTGTGTACAACTTCGTCTGGCTTGGGAGCTGGCTTCAGTTCTACTGAATCCGGCTTGAAGAGAGAACTTTGAGCAGCCGTCTTGATGGCGTCAAGTCCGTCCAGTCCACCGTGATAGTGCTTGTACCAGTACTCGAGCCGCGGTTCGATCTGGGCCTTCAAAGCTGCCGGAGCATAGTCCCAGGCGCGGGCATAGAACCAGACGGCCTGGATCTCGTCTCTCGAAGGGCCCGGCTTGGCATAAGTTTCAGCCAACTGCAGCGTATCAACCCAACCTTGTCCAGTCTGGGTCTGCTGCGGAGTCATCATCATCAGTTCTTTCTTGTATTCGTCGATGGCCGCCTTGTAATCCTTCTTCGAGTTGACGAGGTCAAGCGCGATGGCCGAATGAAAGACCGGATAAGTGGCATCTGTCATCTTCTTCCAGTCGGCGTCGGCAGTTCCTTCGGGCTTGGGTACCGTAAGGCCCTTTTGCGCTAGGGCAGCTGCGTCATCGCAAACCTGCGCTTCGCTCGACTTAAGGCACTGGCTCTTTTTGAGCGCGGCCGAGACGTAGATGGCGTGCATATTGTTGGGATCGACTTGCAGCAGACGGCTGCCCGCACTCAGTAATTCGTCGACCTTGCCAAGCTGCTGGTAGGCGCCCATCAGGTCTTCGAGAACAGCTTTCTTTACGACTGTCTGTGGATAGGTTTTCAGGAAGTCTTCCAACGCTGCCGCTTTGGCCGTCGGATCGGTCTGAGAGCTTGCCTGTTGATATGCATTGAATTCGGCCGGATTCTGGATCGTGATCTGATCAGAACCTTGTGCACGTAGCGTGGGCGCAGTGACGAGGCAAATGCTGGCCAAAGCCATCGCCGATGCCAAGACTAACTTCTTCATGCAGTGCTCCTGGGAATTGCCTAAATGGAATGGTTACTTTCGCACCCGCTGGCTGTTTTATGCAACTGCTCTTTTGTGTAGTGGCAGTTGTACGCCGCGGTGCCGGATTAACGATACCACAGCTTCCAAAATGGTGATGGAAGGATTATAGAAAGCTACGCCCCCCCTGACAAGCAATTGCGCCACAGTACTTAAGCCGTGGAGGTCCCCATGGTACCCCCAGCCCGACTCGCTCCTTTAAGACGGTGCTGAAATCGCATTGGTAGCGGAGATTGCAACATCCGTGCTATCGCTACTGCAAAAGTCGTACCAGCTCCGCCTGCTCGGCGAGAAATGCGTCGTGGCCATGCGCGCTGATCATCTCGCGATAGTCGCAACGCACCCCCGCAGCCTGCACACCATGGGCAAAGGAGCGCACCGATTCAGCCGGAAAAAGCCAGTCAGAATTGATGCCCACAAAGCTCACTTGCGCTTTGATGCGACCAAAGGCATCGGCGGGCGAATCATAGCCCCGCAGCGGGTCCCAGGTATCCATCATGCGCATGATGGACAAGTATGCGTTGGCATCGAAGCGGTCAACGAACCGCTCCCCCTGGTAGTCGAGATAGCCGGCAATGTCGAACCGGCCGCCGGTCAGTCCGCCGCCATGGCCATTCAGAGACCAGGGATCTTCTCCGCTGCGGTTAGGATTGCGACCGTAACGCTCCTCAAACAGCGGTGCGGATTTGTAGCTGATCATGCCGATCTGGCGGGCCAGCGACAAACCGTTCCGCGGCGGCTTCTGCGGCAGGTAGCGGCCCTCTGCCCAGTCCGGGTCGTGCAGAATAGCTTCGCGCTGCAAATGATTAAGCGCCAGCCCCATTGCGCCAAGCGGCGCAACGCCAATTACCAGCGCGCGCTCAACTCGATCAGGATGCAGCATGGTCCACTCAAGCGCCTGCATGCCGCCAATGGAGCCGCCTAGAACCAGGCGAAGACGCCGGATGCCAAGCGAATCGAGCAGGCTGGCCTGGGCGCGTACGTTGTCGCCAATGGAAACAAGGGGAAACTCCGGCCCGTAGGTTTGGCCGGTTGCGGGGTTCACTGAGGCGGGTCCGGTAGAGCCGTAACAGGAACCGAGAAGGTTGATGCAGATGACGAAGTCATGCTCCAGCGAGAGGACCGCGCCGGGAGCAAAAATCTCAGGCCACCAGGAGCCGACCAGAGCCGATCCTGAAAGGGCATGACAAACAAGAACGGCATTATCCCGCGCTGCATTCAGCCGGCCGTACACGGCGTAATGCAGCGTGGGACAAACGAGCTTGCCACCGCATTCGAGTGACAGAACTTCGTTCAGCACGAAGTCTCCCTCGTAGGTGGGCTCGATGATTTTAGACGGCGGTGAAGCGCCGCTTCGGTTGTGCGTGTCAGCCATGAATCAGTTACTAGCCTCTAGCTACTAGCCTCTAGCCTAAAAACTCGTTGCACCCCGCTCAAAAAATCAGGAGCTGGAAGCTAGAGGCTAGAAGCTGTCTTTACTATTGTGCCGTATCGGGCCTAAGCCTTTGTCTTTTGGCCGTTGGCCGCCTCAATTGCCTGGTTGAGATCCGCGATCAAGTCTCGCACATCCTCGATGCCTACGGACAGGCGAACCAGTTCAGGAGTAACGCCGGCCGAGGCCTGTTCCTCCGCGGAAAGCTGCTGGTGCGTGGTCGAAGCGGGATGAATGACGAGCGATTTGGCATCGCCGATGTTGGCCAGAAGCGAGAAAAGCTTGAGCGAGTTAATCAACTTTTTGCCGGCGTCGAATCCGCCCTTGATGCCGAACGTGAGCAGCGAGCTTTGTCCGTTGGGCAGATATTTTTTTGCACGCGCATGGTACGGACTCGATTCCAGGCCGGGATAGTTGACCCACTCGACGCCCGGGTGCTGAGCCAGATGCCGCGCCACGGCGAGCGCATTCTGCGAGTGCCGCTCCATGCGCAGGTGCAGCGTTTCAATCCCCTGCAGGAGCAGAAATGCGTTGAACGGCGAAAGAGCCGCGCCGGTGTCGCGAAGCCCCTGTACGCGCGCTTTCAAAATGAACGCGAGCGGACCAAAGGCCGTGGTATACACGAGGCCGTGGTACGAGGGATCGGGCTCAGTGAATTCCTTAAAGCGGCCTGACGCTGCCCAGTCAAATTTGCCCGCGTCCACAATGATGCCGCCGATCGCCGTTCCATGCCCGCCGAGGAATTTGGTGGCAGAGTTGATCACAATGTCTGTGCCGTAATCGATGGGCCGCACCAGCGCCGGCGAAGCGCAGGTGTTGTCGATCATCAGCGGCAGCCCGTTCTCATGCGCAATGGCGGCAAGTTTTTCAATATCGGCGACGTCGAGTTTGGGATTGCCCAGCGTCTCCGCATAAATGGCGCGAGTCTTGGGCGTAATGGCCTTGCGAATGCCCTCAAAGTCGTCGGCATCCGCAAATTTTACGGTGATGCCGAGTTTGGGCAGCGTGTAATGGAACAGGTTATAGGTGCCGCCGTAGAGCGAGGTCGTGGAAACAATTTCGTCGCCCGCCCCTGCAATGGTGAGAATGGCCAGTGTTTCCGCAGCCTGGCCGGAAGCAGTGGCGAGTCCGGCAGCGCCGCCCTCCAACGCCGCCACGCGCTTCTCAAACACGTCGGTGGTTGGGTTCATGATGCGCGTGTAAATGTTGCCGAACTCCTGCAGCGCAAACAGCCGCGCGGCGTGGTCCGCATCGTTAAATACATAAGACGTGGTCTGGTAGATGGGCACTGCGCGAGACCCAGTGGCCGGATCAGGAGTTTGGCCGGCGTGCACGGCGAGAGTGGCAAGCTGCTGCTTTGCTTCGGACATTGTTCGGCTCCTTCGAAAGTTGTACGGCGAACTTGTTGATTGCGACGGGAAGTTAATGCGCCTGGCGCAAAGGGGACCAATAAAACGGCCCGCATCCTGTTAGAGGACCCGGGCCGCTTGACTTAGAAATCGGTTGCGCTAACGCATTCGCCGTTCCAGAGCCACACGGATGGGTCCGCATGTGCAACACATGCACATGGCCATGGCCACAATTCCGTATTCCCATAAGTTCGGCATTGTTGAAAGTATCGGGGCGCAAGAGGGCGCGTGTCAAATGAAATTAGCCGGACCACCGGGATTATGGCCGAAATGGATTATCGCTGTTTTGCGCTGTATACGGTGTTGTGGGTGGGTATCAAGAGGCCGATGGGTGTGCCAACTACGGCTCCGGCTGTGCCCACAAATGCAGCTGCGAAGCCCTTGCCGCCGATAAACCCGTCTGATGGCGCGGTCGCTGCGCCCAACGCCGCACCCGCACCGGCACCCAATCCAGTCCCAGTCAGAGCATTTCGCAGCCGTCTATGGTTCCGCAGTTTTACGGTGCGCACTTCGGACTTCTGAACACTTCGTTCTCCGGCGCCTTCCTGAAATATGATTGCCGTTTCAGATACGGACAGGAATACCCCCGAATGCTTGGTCGAGTTCTTTTCGATAACTTGAATCTTCTGGCCCGCTTTTAGGCCGTTCAAATTTGTCCAGGCCGATTGCCCAGTTTGAGCGAATGTAATACCGGAGAACGCAAGAACACACAGCAGAGCGAAAGCACTTTGCATTCGAGTACCTCACGTATTTACGGTTCTATGGAGTTGCACATGTACTTTACTCCCGATAGGTAAACACTAAGAGGAATTATTCTTCAGGCTTCCAGACGTAGGCGCCGGGCTGCGGCAGGCCCATGTGCGCCAGCACGCGATGCGCGAACTGCCGTGCCATCTCGTCGGAATCGACAGGGTGGTTGTAGAAGGCCGGGATACACGGAAAAACTGTCGCGCCCGCTTCAGCCGCCAGCGCCATGTTGCGCAGGTGGATGCGGTTGAAGGGCGTCTCGCGCACGCAAAGCAATAATGGACGGCGCTCCTTGAGCGTAACGTCGGCGGCACGCGAGATCAGCGAATTGGCAAGGCCGTTGGCGATGGACGCAAGCGTGCCCATCGAACACGGCAGAACGATCATGCCGTTGGAAGGATGGCTGCCGCTGGCGATCGACGCGCCAATGTCTGAATCAGAAAGCTGAACGCACTTTGTCGCGGTGCCGCCGAGAAGCTTCTCAAGCAGGCCATTGCGGCCGGATACCTTCAGCTCTTCCGCCAATACACGCAACGAATTCTCCGACGGCACAAAGTGGATGCGAGCCACGCGTTCGTCCGCTTCAAGCGCACGTAGAAGCTCGCGGCAGTATGCAGCGCCTGATGCCCCGGTGATGGCTACAGTAAGGTTCATAAGACAGCTTCTAGCTTCTAGCTTCTGGCTTTTAGCTTCAGGTGCGGCCTAACCGAAGCGATCTTGCCAAAATCGCGTCGATCTTAACCAGCTAGCAGCTAGAAGCTAGTGGCTAGAAGCTGCATCTACTCCCCCAGCACGCGCTTGAAGATTGCGTCCACATTGCCTAGCTGCCGCGTGTAGTCGAAGGTCTCGGCCAGCTTGTCCATGCTCAGCATTCCCGCGATCTCCGGGTCCTTCGCTACTTCATCGCGGAAGACGAGATCCTCTTTCCAGGCGCGCATGGCATGCGACTGGACCAGCCGATATGCATCTTCGCGCAACATGCCGGCTTCAGACAGATCGAGCAGCAATTGGCCGCTGAAGATCAGGCCGCCCGTGCTTTCGAGATTCTTCTTCATGCGTTCGGGATACACCAGCAACCGATCGATCAGATCTGTCGATTTGGCGAGCAGGTAATCCACCAGGATCGTAGAGTCCGGAAAGATCACGCGCTCAACCGACGAATGCGAAATATCGCGCTCGTGCCACAGCGGAATATTTTCAAACCCCGCCTGCGCGTTGCCGCGAAGTACGCGCGCGAGGCCGCTGATCTGTTCGCTGGTGATTGGGTTCTTTTTATGCGGCATCGCCGAAGAGCCTTTTTGCTTCTCGCTGAAGTACTCCTGCGCCTCGCGCACCTCGGTGCGTTGCAGATGGCGGACTTCGACGGCGATCTTGTCGAGCGTGCTGCCGATAATAGCCAGCGTTGAAATATAAGCGGCGTGGCGGTCGCGCTGGATTACCTGAGTAGCCACCGGCGCCGGCTTAAGTCCGAGATTCGCGCAGATGCGCTCTTCGTGCTCCGGTTTAAGATGGCCGAAGGTTCCCACAGCGCCCGAAAGTTTGCCGACCCGCATGCCTTCTGCGGCAGCATCGAAGCGCTCCAAGTTGCGCTGCATCTCGGCGTACCAATTCAGCAGTTTCAGTCCGAAAGTCGTCGGCTCGGCGTTGATGCCGTGGGTGCGACCAATAGTGGGTGTGTGCTTGAACTCGAGCGCGCGTCGTTTCAGCACTTCGAGGAAGTCAACGATGCCCTTGCGGATGATTGCCGACGCCTCCTTAATCTGCAGTGCCTGCGCCGTGTCTACCACGTCATTCGATGTGAGCCCGTAATGGAGCCAGCGCGTTTCCGAGCCCAGTCCTTGGGCGTGCAGGCTTTCGTTCACGGCTGTAGTGAACGCGATGACGTCGTGCTTGACCTCGGCTTCAATCTCGCGGATGCGCTCGGCGGAAACACTGGCCTTGGTCGCAATGGCTTCAGCCGCGGAGGCGGGAATGACGCCGTACTCGGCAAGCACGTTGCTTGCGGCCGACTCAACCTTGAGCCAGCAGCGATACTTGTTCTGCTCTGTCCAGATGCCGCCCATGGCGGGACGTGTGTAACGGTCGATCAATGCGTAAGCTCCTAGCTGTTAGCTCTTAGCTTCTAGCTCCATATTGCCGGTGCGAACAATATCGCCAATGCGCAGAGAGCGCAATGTGGCCGCTGAAGCGCAGAAGCAGTTTCAGTGAACTGCCCAACTCTTTGATTGTACGAGGGGAGACCCGTTCAGGAGCGAGGAATTCCGAGGCGCTGGCGGAGCTCGTCGTAGAGCAGGCCGCGGCCGGGCTTGTAGGGCTGAAACCACTCGCCGTCGATCACGAGCTGCGGAATGGCGCGCTTGCCCACGCGGCGGATCACCTCGGCCGAGGCTGCGGGGTCCCTGTCGACGTTGACCTCGGTGTAGGCAAAACCGTGGGAGTCCAGAAACTCCTTTGTCGCGCGACAGTCACGGCACCAGGCGGCCGTATAAACCTGGATCGTCATAACTCTACTTTAGATGCAATCGCTGCTACGATCTGTGATGATGACCACCGATGAGCTGAAGCGACTACTGGATTTGCGGCCGCATCCCGTCGAGGGCGGCTACTTCCGCCGCACTTATACATCACCCGGAAGTGTCGACCTGCCCCGCGGCATGCGATCGCAGGGCACGGCAATTTACTACCTTCTGGAAGCGGGCACATTCAGCGAAATGCACGTACTCGACTCCGACGAGGTCTTTCACTTCTACCTCGGCGATCCAGTAGAAATGCTTCAACTCCACCCCAACGGGCGCTCCTCGCTTTTTCCTCTTGGACCAGATCTCGCAGCGGGGCAGAATGTCCAGCTCGTCGTCCCGGCAGGCGTCTGGCAGGGCACGCGCCTCATCGGCGATGGGAAAATGGCGCTCCTGGGCTGCACTGTAACGCCGGGCTTTGATTTTGCAGATTACCGCAATGCAACTGCGGAAGAGCTGATTGCCAAGTGGCCGCAGGAAGCTGAGAGAATTCGAAAACTCACGCGGAATTAGCTCACTGACGGCTGCTACCGTCTCTCGCGAAAGAACGCACGCAGCATTTCCGCCGATTCCTCAGCCGCAATTCCCTGCTCAACCTGCATCTGATGATTCAACCGTGGATGGTTCAGCACCGAGAGCACTGATCCGCAAGCGCCAGCCTTGGGATCGGCAGTGGCATACACCATGCGGTCCAGCCGCGCATGAATCATGGCTCCGGCACACATGGCGCAGGGCTCCAGCGTGACGTACAGCGTGCAGCCGATGAGGCGGTAGTTGCCAATAGCTTTGGCCGCGTCGCGCATAGCGATGATTTCAGCGTGCGCCGTGGGATCCAGGTTGCGCAGCAGTGAATTCTGACCGCGCGCGATGATTTTGCCCTGGTGCACGACGACAGCGCCGATGGGCACTTCACCGGCTTCAGAAGCCAGGCGCGCCTCTGCCAATGCGGCTTGCATCGCTTCCTGATCGGTAATGGCTTCGATCGTCATGAATTCACCTGGATGCAGCGGAATGCGCGGCTGGCTGTTGCTGAGTCATGCAGTGCAGCGTGCCCAGTCCCCACACCAGATCGACACATTGGATGCCAATGACTTCCCTGCCCGGAAAAAGCTCAGCAAGAATATTGAGTGCGACGCGATCCTTGGGATCGTGAAATGTAGGCACCAGCACAAGCCCATTCGCGATGTAGAAGTTGGCGTAGCTGGCCGGCAGTCGCTGCCCTTGAAATACCACTGGCCGCGGCATGGGCAGTTCGACCACCGTGAACTGCTTACCCTGCTGATTGCGCGCGTCTTTAAGCCGAGCAAGATTTTCGGCCAGCGGCTCGTGGTTCGGATCGCTCGCATCGGGCTCAACAACGGTGACGATGGTGTCGGCCGCGACAAAGCGCGTGATGTCGTCAACGTGGCCATGCGTGTCGTCGCCCGCAATGCCGCGATTGAGCCACAGAACCTGGTCGATGCCGAGGAAATTGTGCAAAGCCTGCTCAAGCTGCTCGCGGCGTACGCCGGGGTTGCGCTGCTGCACTTCGCTCAGCAGGCACTCTTCCGTAGTCAGCAGAATGCCTTCGCCATTCGTATCGATTGATCCGCCCTCAAGCACCAGCCGATGCGGCTTGCCGTTGCTGCGCGTGATGGCTGGTTGCCACTCGGGAACGCCCAGCAGTTTGGTAACTCGGCCCGGAACCTGGTTGTCGAGCCGGCAGTTGGGATACTTGGCCCAGCCGTTGAACAGCCAGTTGGTGATCGCCACCTTGCCTGCAGCATTGCGCACAAAAATTGGCCCGGTGTCGCGCACCCACGAGCGGTCCGTCGGCCACGCGTGAAAGCTGACCTGACCGAGATTGGCCCCGGCGCGCTCAAGCATGCCCGTGGCGCGCTGCTTCGCTCTCACATCATCCACCAGAATGTGGACTTGTTCGCGAGCAGAAAGCAGGCGCACGATCTCTGCATAGAGCCACGGAATAGGCTGAAATTTGCTCGGCCAGTCTTCAGGATTGTGCGGCCATGCCAGCCAGGTAGCGTCGTGGCGTTCCCACTCTGCGGGCATGCGATAGCCCAGTTCGTGCGGCGTACGGTCCACGGCTATTTATGCTCCGAAGTTTTCTGGCGGGGATCGGCCGGAATCGGATCGAGATAGCGCCGCGTGATTGGCGCATAAGCATCAATGCGGCGGTCGCGCAGGAAGGGCCAGTTGCGACGCGTGTCCTCAATGACTGCAAGATCGATTTCGCCAATGAGAATCTCTTCTTTGTCATGCGAGGCCTTCGCGATAATGCGGCCAAAAGGATCGGCAAGAAAGCTTCCGCCCCAGAACTCGATGCCCGCGCCTTCGACAAAATTACCAAGCACATCGCCGTGTTCGTGCCCCACGCGGTTCACGCCTGCAACATAAACTCCGTTGGCAATGGCATGCGCGCGCTGAATGGTTTGCCACGCATCATACTGCGCCACACCATACTGCTCCTTCTCCGCCGGATGCCATCCAATCGCCGTCGGGTAGAAGAGAACCTCCGCCCCTTGCAACGCCGTCAGCCTGGCACCTTCGGGATACCACTGATCCCAGCACACCAGCGTACCAATGCGGCCTACTTCCAGATCGAGCGCCTGAAATCCGAGATCGCCGGGCGTGAAGTAGTACTTCTCAAAATAGAGCGGGTCGTCGGGGATATGCATCTTGCGATAGACCCCGGCAACATTGCCCTCGGCGTTCAGAGTGACGGCGGTGTTGTGATAAAGGCCGGCCGCGCGCCGTTCAAACAGCGAAGCAATGATGGAAACGTGCAGCTCGCGAGCAAGCTCGCCAAGACGCTGCGTCGAAGGACCGGGAATGGCTTCGGCCTGATCGAACAACTGCTGATCCTGGCGCTGGCAAAAATACTGGGTGCGAAACAGCTCAGGCAGGCAAACAATGTTTGCGCCGATGCGCGCGGCATCGCGAATGTGTTTCACGGCCGAAGCGAAATTCGCCTCCGGGTCGGGGCCCATGCTCATCTGCACCAGGCCCACTGTATATTTGCTTGGCATTGTCATAGGCCTTCGATTTCCCTGCCAGTCTCGCCGGCGCAAGGTTGGCTCGATACGACAAGGCCAATCCCGGCGGGCGGGATTGGCCTCGTAAATGAATCCCGCTGCAACTACTCGTCCAGAATCAAAACAGCAGCGGCGATGGTCGTCGTCCACTTGCCGCGCTTGTCGCCCACCGCAGACTGCGTAATGTTGCTGGTGCGAACGATCTTGTTGGAGATGCGGTAAATTTCTTTTTTCTCGTCCCAGCTGGTGTCCGGATCGAATTCCACGTCGAGAGTGGTGGCCAGCATTTCCGCGGCCAATTCCTCAGCGTATTCGCCGGCTTGATCTTCGGTTTCGCCAAAGCTATGGTGCTCGCTCAGGTATCCGTAGGTATCGCGATCTGCCGGAATGGCAACGCCAATACTTGCAACCACGAGCCGGTGCGGTTCACGCGTGGAGTTCTCGGCGATGACCGCGAAAACCACTTCACCGTGGTTCAGGTATTTGAGGCCTTCTTTGCGAGAGATCACCTTGCACTGCGGCGGAAAAATTGATGAAACGCGCACCAGGTTCTGCGAGGCTATACCCGCATCACGAAGGGCCAGCTCAAAGGAAGTGAGTCGCTCCTTGTGCCTGCCGACGCCCTTGGTGAAGAAAAGCTTCTTCGGGACCATGCTCTTTCCCAATTTCTATGTAGCCTCCGTGGGTTTTGAAGTGATGATTGCGGAATAGGGTTCCCGAAAGAGTTTAACGCATTCCAGCGGTTCGCGAGCCCTTTTGTATCAAATTCATCCGCTGTTCATACCGGAGGCTGGCATGATCGGTTTTCTTTTGGATTTTGCACACCTTCAGGTGCGCATAAACGTACACCTCAAGCCGGAAAAAATGGGTACATGGTTGGCGCAACTTTCCCACCTGCAGTGCGTTTGTAGTGAGTATGAAGCTGTGGCCCTCCCCCCTCGTACTTTTGACAGCAAGTTTGAGCTGTATATGCCTCGTGACAGGCCTGCCGGCCCAGTCGCCAGCCCAAATGCAGCGCGTGGGTACCTCAGAGCAGATGCCGCCGCCGGTCAGCACCGATCTCAACCCCGTGCCGCTGGAGTGGGTTCCGCCTGCGCTGCTCGATCTGCAAGCGCAGGCCGCCGTCAAGTCGAGCTTTACGCTGGACCGCGCCATGCTTGGCGTAGCGGCGGACGTCATGAACGATCGCGATCCTGAGGTAAGACAAAGCATCAACAAGCTGGACGGCGTGAGCGTGCACCTGATGCGCTTTGGAGCCAACCGATTTGCCGATCCGGCAGAGGTGGACGCCGTGCGCGATGCTTACCATCTGCGCGGGTGGAAGCACGTTGTGACGACAACGGACCACGGCGGCCCTGTTCACAACGAGACTGCCGATGTGTGGGTAGTGATGGACGGCGTGAACATGCGCGGCGCGGTGGTGCTGGCGGAAACGCCTCAGAGCCTGACGCTGGTAACGGTGGCCGGCAACCTGAGCCCGGTTGACCTGCTGCATCTGCGCGGCCATTTCGGCATTCCGCGATTTGACGGCGATGAATTGCGCCAGCATCAGGACCATGATCGGCGCTGAACTTCACCTTACCGGACATTGCCACTCTTAAATTGCAGGTGGTAGCCTCTTTCTTGAAGACCTCCACGCAAGTTCTCAGGGAAGGACCACCAAAAAATCCATGCAAACCACGTACAACGGGCTTGAATTGCCGAAAAACGGCAAGCCTATCGACTACTCCAACGGCCAATTCAGCGTTCCTGACAATCCCATCATTCCTTTTATTGAAGGCGACGGCACCGGCCGCGACATATGGAAAGCCTCGCAGCGCGTTTTTGACGCGGCTGTCGAAAAGGCCTACGGCGGCAAGCGCGCCATTCGCTGGTTTGAGGTTTTCGCCGGCGAGAAAGCCTATCGCCAGTTCAGCACCTGGCTGCCCGACGACACGGTAGCGGCGGCGCGCGATCTGCGCGTCTCCATCAAGGGACCGCTGACCACCCCTGTGGGCGGCGGCATCCGCTCGCTCAACGTGGCACTGCGCCAGTTGCTCGATCTCTACACGTGCGTGCGCCCGGTGAAGTACTACCAGGGTGTGCCCAGCCCGGTGAAGCATCCCGAGCAAGTCAACATCGTCATCTTCCGCGAGAATACTGAGGACGTGTACTCGGGCATCGAGTTCAAACAGGGCTCAGCCGATGTTGCCAAGCTGATCGATTTTTTGAACAACGATCTGCTCAAGGGCGGTAAGAAGAAAGTGCGCGCGGACTCCGGCGTGGGCATCAAGCCGATTTCGATTTTCGGAACAAAGCGGCTGGTGCGCAATGCCATTCGCCATGCAATTGAATCGGGCCGCAAGACGGTGACGCTGGTCCACAAGGGCAACATTCAAAAGTTCACTGAAGGCGCTTTCCGCGAGTGGGGCTACGAAGTGGCCACGCAGGAATTCCGCGAGCAGACGGTGACGGAGCGCGAAAGCTGGATTCTCGGCAACATGGATGCGAATCCGGGACTCACCGTCGAAGCCAATGCCGCGATGATCGAGCCGGGCATGGAGTTTGCACCGCCGAGCTTCCGCGATGAAGTTTGCGCTGAAGTGAAAGCAGTGATCGATGCCATCGGCAAGAGCCACGGCAACGGCGCGTGGAAAAACAAGATCCTGGTCAACGATCGCATCGCCGACTCAATCTTTCAGCAGATCATCATTCGTCCGTCTGACTACAGCATTCTGGCGACGACCAACCTGAACGGCGACTATATTTCCGATGCTGCCGCTGCGCAGGTAGGCGGGCTGGGCATTGCGCCGGGCGCAAACATCGGCGATGGCTTTGCCGTGTTCGAAGCCACGCACGGCACCGCTCCCAAGTATGCCGATAAGGACGTGATCAATCCCGGCTCGGTTATTTTGTCGGGCGTAATGCTGCTGGACTTTATCGGCTGGAAAGAAGCGGCCAAGATGATTGAAACCGCAATGGAGAAAACCATCCAGCAGAAGTTCGTGACGTACGACTTTGAGCGCCAGACCGCAGGAGCAACCAAGGTGGGAACCAGCGAATTTGCGACGCGCATCATCGGCAACATGTAAACAGCGAAGTTTAAGGGAGAATTTCCACGGGTATTTTTTTCAAATCCCAAACTCTCCCGAAACTCAACCCTCAAAGTCGTTTGCTCAATTTCGGCGCATGTCCGATGATCGAACTGGATCGCGAATCGATCCAGGGGGATTGAACATGCAGAGCTGGGTTGGAGCACAGGCAAGATCTACGGAGAGGATTAGTGCCGGTAACTGCAGGATGACCTGGATAATCTTCGTATCGCGCTACCTGACAGATGACAAAATTGCATTGCTTAAACAGTACCTTGCGATTTACCTCGCAGAACTCGAAAACGCGAAAGTGCCTTACATTGCGCATAGTGAAAAAGCTCGCTCGGCGCTTGAAATAGTACAGATACTTTGTCGGGTGCTAGAGGTCCAATACGGACAGGCAATTGATCCTGCGGGTTACCCGCCGAGCATACTGATCCAGTATTAGCATGCGGTCTTCATTTCATTGAACCGCGTGAAAAAACGAAAAGGAGATAAGGAATCATGCGAAAGAAAGTTTCAATTGTTGGCGCGGGAAATGTTGGCGCTACGGCTGCGCACTGGATTGCAGCCAAAGAATTAGCGGACGTCGTCTTGATCGACGTTGTTGAAGGCGTGCCGCAAGGCAAAGCGCTTGACCTGCTTGAGGCCATGCCCATCGAGAAGCGCGACGTGCACGTCGTCGGCTCCAACGACTACGCGGCCACGGCGAACTCTGACATCGTGATCATCACTGCAGGCATTCCGCGCAAGCCGGGCATGAGCCGCGACGACCTGCTGCACACCAATTTCAAAATCATGTCGGACGTGGTGTCGAAGGTTGTTGCGCAGTCGCCGGAGTCGATTCTGATCATCGTTTCGAATCCGCTGGACGCGATGGCGCAGGCAGCCTATCGCCAAGCGGGCTTTAACCGTGAGCGCGTAATCGGCATGGCCGGCGTGCTGGATTCAGCGCGCTTCCGCACTTTTATTGCTGAAGAGTTGAAGGTGAGCGTCGAGAACGTAACCGCGTTTGTGCTGGGCGGGCACGGCGATACGATGGTTCCGCTGGCGCGCTATTCGACGGTTGCCGGTATTCCTATCACCGAGTTGATTGCTCCGGATCGGCTGGAGCAGATTGTGCAGCGTACGCGCGACGGCGGTGCCGAAATTGTGAAGTATCTGAAGACCGGCAGCGCTTACTATGCGCCTTCAGCAGCAGCGGTTGAAATGACCGAAGCGATTTTGAAGGACAAGAAAAAGATCCTCCCCTGCGCGGCGTTTCTGCAAGGCGAATACGGCATCGATGGCTTCTACATCGGCGTGCCGTGCAAGCTGGGCGCGACTGGGCTGGAGCAGATTATCCAGATCAAGCTGACGGCGGAAGAAGATGCTGCGCTGAAAAAGAGTGCTGCGGCGGTGAAGGAACTCTGCGACGTTATCGGCGTTTAGTTTTCGGTGAGTGAAAAACGGCGCATCCCGTTGGGATGCGCCGTTTTTATTTGGATGAGATTTGGTCAGTGGTGCCCCACCCTTGCGCGATGAAACTGCGCAAGGATGGGGCACCCATTCATTGTGGAACTATTAGGGATTCAAATCGAACTCAGTCCATTGAGACACTGAGCTGGTGTCGTACGTCGGCGCCGCGAATCCAGAAGATCACGTCCGTCGCGATGTTCGATGCGTGATCGGCGATGCGCTCAAGATTCTTGGCCACGAGGATGCCCTTCATCGCCTGCTGCGTGCACTCCGGCTTGTCTTCAATGAGTTGCAGCAGTTCAACGTGAGCGCGGCGATTCATGCGGTCGATCTCATCGTCCATTTCGCGGACTGACTCAGCCAGCCGGGCATCGCCATCGAGCAGCGCCTGCACCGCCGAGCGAATCATACGGCCTGCGTATTCGCCCATGGCGGCAAAGTCCACCGGCAAGTCGACTTCTTCAAGATTGAGAAATTCCTTGGTGCGGCGAGCGATGCCCATTGACTGGTCGCCGATGCGCTCCAGGTCGCCGTTGATCTTGATGACGGCAAGGATAAACCGCAGATCGATGGCCATGGGCTGCTCTTTGGCCAGCAACTCGTAGGCCATTTCGTCCAGCTCGCGCTGCGCGGTGTTGATGGCGGTTTCGTTCTGCTTGACGTACTTGCAGAGAGCTTTGTCGCGCTGCAGAAACGCATCCACCGCGGAGTCGACCGCCTGCTGCGCAAGTGCAGCCATAGCCATAAGCTTGTCTTTGAGTTCGGCCAGTTGCTGGTGAAAATGAATGCGCGGCACGGCAATTCTCCCTGATCCTTCATTGTGCATCATGCACTGTTACAGGATGGCTAAATTCCCGGCGCGCATCAGAATTGTTACGCCGCCGGGAAATGGGCCTTATCAAGATAAGACGCGGGTTAGCGCAATTTGTGATGGTGTGCGACCGCCGACCGCGTGAGCAAAATCATTCCAGCGTGCGATCAAAAACGGGGCTAGCCCTGAATCACGTCGTTTTCAAGCGTGCCGATGGGGTCGATGGTGATGCGAACGCGATCGCCCGCGGCCAGCGTGAACGAGTCCGGCGGAACAATGCCGGTGCCCGTCATGAGCAGCGCGCCGGACGGAAAATTATTGTCGCGGAACAGATATTCGACCAGCGATTTCGGATCGCGCTTGAGTTCGACAAGCGTGGTGGCCGCGGAAAACACCGTCGCTCCGCCGCGCAGGATTTCAAGCTGGATAGGCGTGGTTGTGGGCAGGGGCTCGGAGCTAATAAGGACGCACGGCCCGAGGCCAGCGCTGCGGTCGTAGACCTTGGCCTGCGGAAGATAAAGCGGATTTTCTCCTTCGATGTCGCGCGAGCTCATGTCGTTGCCAATGGTGTAGCCGATGATCTGGCCGCGGTTGTTGATCAGCAGCGTGAGCTCCGGCTCTGGCACATTCCACTTCGAATCCGACCTGATGCGGACTGACGTTCCCGGTGCAGCGACGCGGCTGGCCATGGCTTTGAAAAAAAGCTCGGGACGCTCGGCCGAATAAACGCGATCGTAAAAGTCGCCTCCGCCGGCGGACTTTGCTTCTTCCATGCGTGCGCTGCGGCTGCGGTAATACGTAACGCCGGCGGCCCACACTTCCTGCGTGGCGATGGGCGCCAGAATTTGCGCGGATGGAAAATCGGCAGCGGGCTTGCCCTGGCTTACGACAGAGCGCAGATAGCCGCCCAGGTCGCCGTGGGTGACAAGTGCGTCCCACGAAGTTTCGGGGACGAGGTAATAGTTGCCGTCTTGCTCAACGTAGTTTCCAGTGGCGGTGCGATAGAGTTTCACGCGTGCTTCTCCAGTTTCTCAATGATTTTATCGACATCGTAGACGCAGCCTGCCCAGACGCCGCCGCTTGCGTGGACAAGCGAGGCCCACAGGCGCGTATCCTCAGGCAGTTCGGGATGCGGCTTGAGGTCAGGCCGCAGCTTGCGCTGGGCAAGAATCTCAGTGCCCTTCTTTGCGCCGAACATTCCGTCGGCATCGCCTACCAGGTGCACCGAACCAATAAACGTATTGCGGTCGATGATGATTTCGATCTGGTCGCCTTCCTGCACTTTGCCAATGGGTCCGCCGGCCAGCGCCTCAGGCGAGATGTGGCCAATGCACGCACCCGTTGAAACGCCGCTGAAGCGCGCATCGGTCAGGCAGGCAACGGGGCGCTTGTATTTGAGCTGCTTGAGCGCCGAAGTGATCTGGTAAATCTCCTGCATGCCTGCGCCGCGCGGGCCGCCGCAGATGAGCACCACCACATCGCCTTCCAAAACCTGGCCGTGCTTGATGGCGGCAATGGCCGCTTCTTCTGACACAAACACGCGCGCGGGGCCAGTGTGGCGATACACGTTGTCCGCGTCAACGGCAGATGGATCGATTGCCGTGCACTTGATGACTGAGCCCTCAGGCGTGAGATTGCCGACCGGGAAACAAACAGTCGATGACAAGCCACGGGAGCGGGCAACATCAGGAGACATGATCACGTCGTCAGGATCGATACCGTCGCGCTCGGTGAGCTCTTTGCGCAAGCGGTGGCGGCGCTCGCTCTGCTCCCACCAGTCAAGGCTGGCGTCGAGCGTTTCGCCGGTCACGGTCTTCACATTTTTGTCGATGAGGCCAGCGCGGCGGAGGTGCAACATCACCTCTGGCACGCCGCCGGCCAGGAACACCTGCACGGTGGCAAAGTGGCGCGGGCCGTTGGGCAGCGCGTCCACAAGGCGCGGCACCAGGCGATTGACTTCAGTCCAGTCGGCAACCGTTGGGCGATCGATGCCGGCCATGTACGCGATGGCGGGAATGTGCAGCAGAAGATTTGTCGATCCGCCGAAGGCGCAGTGCACAATCATGGCGTTGTAAAGCGAGGCGGGCGTGAGGATGTCTTGAGTGCCGATGCCCATGTCGTACATGCGCATCATGGCGCGGCTTGAGCGGCGTGCAGCGTCAAGCCAGATGGGCTGGCCGGAGGGTGCCAGTGCTGTGTGCGGCAACGACAGCCCAAGGGCTTCGCCGACCACTTGCGAGGTTGCGGCAGTTCCCAGGAACTGGCAGCCGCCGCCGGGCGATGCGCAGGCGCGGCAACCCACTTCCGCTGCATACTCAAGGGTGATCTGGTTTTGAGAGAAGCGCGTGCCGATGGTCTGCACTTTGCCGGCATCTTCGCCTTCGTCCGCCAGCAACGTGACGCCGCCGGGAACCAGGATCGACGGCTTCTTTCCGGACGAGGCCAGCGCCATCATCATGGCGGGCAGACCCTTGTCGCATGTAGCCACGCCGATAACGCCCTTGCGCGTGGGCAGCGAGCGCATCAGCCGGCGCAGCACCATGGACGCATCGTTGCGATACGGCAGCGAGTCCAGCATGCCGGCAGTGCCTTGGGTGCGGCCGTCGCACGGATCGGTGCAGGCTCCGGCAAACGGAACAGCGCGCAGCTCTTTCAGTTCGCGCGCGGCCTCGCCAACCAGCAAGCCCACTTCCCAGTGCCCGGTGTGATAACCAAGCGCAATGGCCTCGCCGTTTTCGCCTCGCATGCCACCGTGGGTACTCAGAATGAGGAATTCGGGATCGAGCAGGCGGTTGGGCGCCCATCCCATGCCCGCGCTTTGCGACAGGCCAAAAAGGTTGCCGCTGGGGGCAGAGAGCAGCATCTCCGCCGTGATGGGCAGTTGCCCCGCGGGGCCGGGAGCGTGTGTGCGAACGCTGAAAAGATCGGAGTCAGCTGACTCCAGTACCGAAGTGAGAGAAACGGGCGCGATGGGAGTACCCTTTCAAACGGCAAAACAAGTTTGGAATCAATGCGCGGCGAGCGGAGAAAGCGCCCTTTAAGTGGAGAAAGCGCCCTTTAAGTATAGATAACGGGCGCGCCGTTGGAGAAGCGGCGGCGCGAAATGTTATAAAACTGTGTGTCCAACGAACAGCTGAAACTCGCACTGAAAGCCAAGGCGGATTTGCGTCGCCGCTGGCTCTATTTAATGCCCATCGTCTTCTTTACTTATAGCCTTGCCTACCTGGGCCGCTCGAACTTTGGATTTGGCGCGGCTGCGGGCCTGGCAAAAAGCCTGAATATCACCGAATCGCGGGCGGCGTTTCTTGGTTCGGTCTTCTTCATTGGCTACTTTTTGTTTCAGATTCCAGCGGCCTCGTATGCGCGGCGCAAGAGCGCGGCGCGGCTGGTGTTTTTCGCGCTGCTGAGCTGGGGAATTCTCTCCGGACTTACCGGCGTTATTCACGACTATTGGCTGCTGGTTATCGACCGCACATTGCTCGGCGTATCAGAGAGCCTGATTTTTCCGTCGATGCTCATCCTGCTGACCAACTGGTTTACGCGAGAGGAGCGGTCGCGGGCTAACGCGATTCTGATTCTTGGTAATCCGGTAACGGTTACATGGATGGCCGCGGTCACGGGCTACCTGATCAAAGCGCTTGGATGGCAGATGACCTTCATTATTGAAGGCATTCCGTCGATCATCTGGGCGTTTGTGTGGATCATGGTGGCGCGCGACAAGCCGCACCAGGCGGCATGGCTGCATAAGGACAGCACCAAGGCGCTTGAAGCCGCGCTTGAAGCCGAGCAGCAGGATCTACCCAAGTTGGGCAGCTTTGCTGAGGCGCTTAAAGTTCCTGCCGTGATTCTGCTTTGCGTGCAATATTTCTTCTGGAGCTTTGGCGTTTACGGGCTGGTGTTGTGGATTCCGGAGATGATTCGCTCCGGCTCGAAGATCGGCATTGAGACGATCGGCCTGTTGAGTGCCGCACCGTTTTTGCTGGGCGTGCTGCTCATGATTCTGGTTTCGAATTTCTCTGACCGCATGATGAACCGCAAGCTGTTTGTGTGGCCATTCCTGTGTATTTCAGGACTGGCGCTGTTCATTTCGTTTGCGACAGCGGGACAGAACTTCTGGATCGGCTACATCGCCCTGGTGATTGCCGGCGGCACCATGTACGCGCCTTACGGACCGTTCTTCGCCATTGTGCCTGAGATGCTGCCAAGCAACGTCGCGGGCGAAGTGTTCGCGCTCATCAACAGCTTTGGCGCGCTGGGCGGCTTTGCGGGAACGTGGCTGGTTGGCTTGTTCCAGGCTCTGACCGGCAACGCGAAGGCAGGGTATTTCGTGATGGCTGCTTCGCTGTTGATTTCCGGATTCATCATCATGGGGCTGAAAACGAAGAAGCCTGTGGCGGCGGCCTGACGAGGTTTCGTGTTATCCCAGGTCCGAAAATACGGACCTGGGACACCCTCGTGTGTTGATGGGTAAACATCGAGGCACCTGGCCACCGCCCCAACTTCTTCCATCTTGTCCCAGCCAACGAGAAAGGCCAGATATATGATTGGAATCTCATCGGAACTTGGATTTTGGATTGTCGAAGCATACCGCCGAATGTCATCACAGCTACACGTCAGTGGAACGATAGGCAAAAGCCCTATAGCCTCAGTCGCGGTGATTTCGGAGACTTCGCCGATTGACGCTAAAATCTGCTTCCGATTCTTTGATGCGCCAAACAAACAGAGTTTCGAATGCAGAATAGCGCTATTTGACGCGAAGTTCTTTTTTGATCCTTGCGGCAATCCGCCCGGATTGGGAGAGACTCCGGGCGACAGTTGGCGATCATTCCTGCAGATTGTTCGTCCCGAGGGTACGGTTTTGCTATTGGGTGAGCGCTTCATTAAATCGGCTTGACCTTGCATTTGGACACACCATGGCATCTTTTGTGTATCCACAGAAAAGATCAAGAAACCCGCGGCCTGGCAGGCGGGCTTTCTATCTGTCCGTCAGTGCCAGAGCCAATGCACTAGCGCCACACCGTATCGAACCAATCCCCACAGACCAAGCAGAAAGACCAGCGAGGCTGAGACAGCCCCAAGCCTGATCCAGATGGAGCCGCCCTTCTCCCCTGCAATCAGGAACACCAGCCACGCAATCAGGAAGGATATAACCACACCCCACGCTAGAATCGCCGTCATGCCTTCCAGTCTACGCGTGGACCGACCACCAACCTCGACGTTCGTGTCGGCGAGTGATCCAACCTCAGTTCTCCCAAAAATGTGTGGGTGCCCCATCCTTGAATCGTTCTTTGATTCAAGGGTGGGATAGCCGGGTGCCCCATCCTTGAATCGTTCTCTGATTCAAGGGTGGGATAGCACAGACCCAAACTCCCCCCTTCCCATCGCGGGCGGACAGGATGCGCCGCCGGACTTCATCAAGTGGGCATTGGAGAACGGTGCGGTTAACTCGACGGAAACAGATAACTAGTTTGTCGTGATTTGGGTAATCGCGGATAAAGGCATGGGACGAGCTTCCTGCAGCAATCCGAGTCTTCCGAGAATTACCTCGCTGCGGCGCACAATAAGAGCATGGCAAACTCTCTGTTTTCTCTGCACCTCGAAGCAAGTCTCAGGTATGTGCCAAGTCTGAAATGTCAGCAATGTAACCGGTCCGTACCACCCCGTACCCCCACCCCCTCCCTCCTAAACGCGGTGATCTAAAGTAACCGCGATGCCGCTAAACTCAATGGTATCAATGCATCTTAAGGAAACCCTATTTACCTTTCAGTAATAACGAATCTCGAATTTGGCCATGTTTTGGGCTGATTTCGGGGTATTTTGGGGCCATTTTTGGCGGAAAAGACGCCGTTTTTAGCTTTGCGCGCACTGCTCCACCGAAATGAGACGCTTGCCGGCGCCTCCATATTGGTTGGTATTTTCTGCTGCTATTCTTTATGAAATGGCCAATCCAGCGATGTCCCCCGACATGAAATCCGCAACTGACCATCAACCCCGACAAGCGCCGTCTACGGCTGCTGTCTGGCTGCTGTTTGGCGCCATCTTCGTCGCAGTTCAAATTTGTTCGCTATTTTCTCCTCCTCTGCTGGACGACGTTGATGCCGCACACGCCCAGGCCGCGCAGCACATGGCCGACACCGGCGATCTGATCACCTCAAAGATCGACGGCATCCGCTACATTGAAAAGCCGCCGCTGCCCTATTGGGTCGTGGCGGGCAGCTACAAGATCTTTGGCGAAAACACTTTTGCCACGCACCTGCCCAACTCCCTTGCCATGCTCGGGCTTACCTGGCTGGCGTGGGTTTGGACGCGCCGCGTGTGGGGCCAGCGCGCCGGCTTGTACGCGGGACTGGCGGTGCTTACTTCAGTAGGGCCGTTCCTGTTTACGCGCTTCATCATTCCTGAAGCGGAGCTGAGTCTGTTTCTGCTGGTTGCGTTATACGCCTTGATCACCGGGCTTGAAGACGACCGGCCCAACCGCTTTTACTGGGTCTACGCCTGCGTTGCGCTCGCCACACTTACCAAGGGATTGATTGCGCCGGTCTTCTTTATCGGAGCCGCGGTTCCTTACCTGATGCTTACCGGGCAGTGGCGCCGCTGGCGGGTTCTCAAGCCGTTCACCGGCACGCTTCTCTTCCTGCTGATTGCGGCGCCGTGGCACATTCTGTGCGGCATTTACAACCCCGATCAGGGGCACCCGGTGGGCAATCATCCCACCATGGGCAACGTGCACGGCTTTTTTTATTTTTATTTCATCAACGAGCACGTACTGCGCTTCTTTAACCTGCGCTACCCGCATGACTACAACAAAATGCCGGGCTATGCGTACTGGCTGACACACCTGATTTGGCTTTTCCCGTGGAGCATTTTTCTGCCGGCAGCCGTGGTTGCCGCATGGAGAACGCGCAAGAGCTGGTTGCAGCACTTGCAGCGCGACGCCGGCAAGACAGTTGATTTCTACCTTGACCATGCGGTGCGCGAGGATGTGGGCACCTATATAGCTGGGCTCAAGTTCAAGGTGCGCACCATCTGGCTGCTGAGCCTGTTTTCGGCATGGACACTGTTGTTCTTCTCGCTCTCAACGAATCAGGAGTACTACACGTTTCCTGTGTGGGTACCGATCATGATGCTGATCGTGGGCATTGTTGCGGGGATTGAAGAAGGGCGCTCACCTGTGGGATCTCCTGAAGGCAGCAAGCCGCTGCTTTCGACCAAGTGGCTGACCGGCGCGCAAGCAGCTCTGGCCGTGGTAGGTGTGTTGTCTGCCATCGCTCTCGGATGGGGGCTTTGGACATCGCGCAATCTGCCGTTCGTACCCGACATCGGCACGGTGCTGGCCCACCGAGGAGTGGGCGATTACACGCTGTCCATGTCGCACCTGTTCGATTTGACTGGTGCGTCATTTGCGGCGCTGCGCTTGCCTGCCAGCCTTGCCGCCGTTGTGCTTTTGATCGGTCCGGCAGCCGGATGGATTCTGCGCCTGCGCAAGCGGCACATGGCCGCAACGGTCAGTGTGGCGCTGACGTTTGCTGTATTTCTGATTGCCGCGCATATCGCCTTTGCGCGGTTTGAGCCCATGCTGAGCTCAAAGAAGGCAGCCGACACCATCATCGCCAAAGGCTTGCCTGACGATGAGCTGATTATCTGGGGCGACGAGTCGACTGGCTCTTCGGTTATCTTCTACACGCACAAGTTCCTCAAGTCGCCCGTTGCGCCCATTGTGACGCAGCAATGCGGCCAACATGGTGAAGGCACAACGCTGCTGTGGGGTTCCTGCTATCCGGATGCGCCGAAGATTGCGCTGAGCGAAGACGAGCTCTCGAAAACGTGGGGAACCGGCAATCGCAAATGGCTGTTCGCCGAAGACCCGGACCAGGCTAAAGTAGAAAGCCTGTTGAAGGGCCGACTCTATCCGGTCGAGTACATCGCCGACAAGGCGCTGTGGACAGATCGACCGCTGCAGTAGTGGTTTGCGAGATTGGTGCATGAAACGAAATGGCCTTTGCTTAGTTGCGAAGGCCGTTTTGCTTTTGGCGCGAAGTGGGACGCAGGAACTAGCTGTTGATTTTGCGCATGATGCCATCTTTTTCGAGCACAAAGCGATCGTCGCGCCAGCCCACTTCTTTGCTGGTGTAGCTCAAGCCCCAAAGAATTGCGCCCATCAGGTCGCGCATGGGATAGAGCCAGCAGTATCGATACGAATCGGGATCGCCGATCACCCATCCACCGGTTGCCAAGCACAACAGCACACGCGAAAGATATGCCCAGCCAAGCAGCGACCATCCGAGAACAGGCATTCCTGCGGCATATCCGGCGATCAAACCCAATATGCCGAAGGGCGCGGCAAAGGTGAGCCCGGTGCCGAGGTGGCCCCACGGCCGGCTGAAGCGCGTCGACTTCATCCAGCTCCACTGATGCGAGAAAGTACGCCAGAACCCGTTGTTGACAATGCAGTGATCGATGACATGGGACGACAGCATCACGTTGCCGCCAGTGGATGCGACCAGGTTGCCGAGCATGAAGTCGTCAGCATAGTAGTAGCCGAGTTTGTCAAATCCGCCGAAGCGAGCCAGATCCTGTTTACGCACCGTCATGCAAGGGCCCAGGGTGAACTTCATGCCTTCGAGCATGTCCGCTACCAGTACCCCGGCCGACATTTCAACGCTCATGCCCATGCCTTCCATCAGCCCCCACAGGCCCATGCCGTTGGCGTCGCCGCGATAGAGGCAGGTTGAAGCGCCTAGCTTGGGATCGGTGAACGGCGCAATAATTTCGCGCAGAAAATTTGGCTGCACACGCACGTCACTGTCGGTAATGACCAGGATGTCATGTGCAGCTTCCGGCGCCATGACTGAGAGCGAATAGCAGCGAGCATTCGGCCACGGTGGCTTGCCCGAAAGTAGAAAACGAACCGGAACTTCGGGATGCAGCGCGGCTACCTGGCGAGCAAGTTGCAAACCTGCGTCCGCATCCGTACGAGCGCAAAAAAGAATTTCGAATTCCGGGTAATCGATTGCGAAAAAGCTTTCGAGGAACTCGCGCAATCCGGGCTCGGCATTATGCAGGGGCTTCAAAAGGCTGACGGCGGGCCAATCAGTTGGTTTGAGCAGCGCCGCGCGTTTGCGCGCAATTGCTTTAAAGCGCGCTGCGCCCACAACTACAAGGCCAAGGAAAATTGTCGAGGTAAGGGTGCCGAACAGGGCAAAACCGAGCAGGATGTGAATGAAGAGACTCAACGTCGCGGAACCCTTTTAAGAGGAGGCTGAACGGATTATATCGAAGCCGCTGCCCACCCGCTCAAAGGCGCCCAAACTCAGGAGGACTTTCCTTCGGGCGGCTTCTTAGTTCCGCGTTCGACAATGACGGGCTTGCGCAGGGGCACGATTGCCGCGCCACTTGTGGGAGCGGCCTGCTGAAACCGGGTAAGCATCTCAGAACGCACGTATTCAACGAAACTCTGCATCTGCCGGTTCATTTCTTCCATGCGTTCCCGCATCTGCAGAATGATAGCGATACCGGCAATATTTACGCCCAGGTCGCGCGCCAGGTTCAAGATGAACTCCAGCCGCTCCAGATCCTCGTCGGTATAAAGCCGGGTGTTTCCTTCAGTGCGCGAAGGCTTGAGCAAACCCTCTCGCTCGTAAAGCCGCAGCGTTTGAGGATGGATTTCGTACATCTCGGCTACTGCCGAAATCATGTAAGCGCCTTTTGATTTGCGTTTCGCAGACATCTTCTCTACCCGAGATCAGATTACCCTAAATGGGCTAACGACAATGACCTGAATTCGCGGCGTATCTGGCTCGGCATCGGCGCAGCTTTGAGAAAAAGTGGCCGAAGGTGGTGGCACGAACAGGGTGAATGAACTGAAACGGACATTGTGCTATCCCACCCTTCGCACAGAATGCGAAGGATGGGGCACCCATAAAGTGGTGGCCGAGATAGATTGGGCTGACCGTCGAATGGACGTTATGCTATCCCACGCCTTGACGATGCTGGTATGACCAAACTACCATTTGCCCCAGTAACCAAAGCAGTGGTTGTTGCCACGTGGACGAATTGCGGCACCGAAATCGATCTGTCGCGTTCATATTAAAAACTCTGAAACAACCTGCGAAATTGATAACGAACACGGCAGGCGTTTGCAGGATGACTGCCTTGCTATTCTTGTTGATGCTGGCCGCAGATACTGATTGGGCCAGTGATGGGGAGTTAACTGATTGCTCCGGATTCTGATTCTTGCCGACGATCTTTCGGGTGCGGCTGACTGCGGTGTGGCCTGCGCCGGAGCCGGACTTAAAACTTTCGTCGCTCTCAGGCATACCGATGAAGAACCCGTTGCCGATGTGCTTTCACTCGACGCCGATACGCGCAGCATGACCGCCGAGCAGGCCGCAAAAAAGATCGATCAGCTGATACGCGCTTATGCGGCCAACCCCGATCTACTCCTGTTCAAGAAAATCGATTCGACTTTGCGCGGAAATGTTGGATCGGAACTCGCATCCGCTCTAAATGCCTTGCGCGATATGCGACCGCGCGAGCGTCGCACATTTGCGATCATGGCGCCTGCGTTTCCCGCCTTCGGGCGAACCACAATAGACGGAACGCAGTTTGTGCACGGACAGCCGCTCCACGATTTGGACATATGGCGCGTGCAGGGCATGAACGGCCACGCACACATTCCCGATATGCTGCAGCCTTCCGGGTTGAAATGCGAAGTGTTGGGACTCAACGTTATTCGATCCGCGCGCGGCACACTTAGCCATGCGATGAATGCCGCCGCACAGGTTGCTGACGTGCTGGTGTGCGACGCTGAGACGGACCTCGATTTGATGGCGATTGCGACTGCCTCGATGGAGCTTGATTGCAGGCCAATCTGGGTAGGTTCTGCCGGACTCGCTTACCAACTGCCGCAAGCCGCTGGTCTTGTCAAGAGAACTCATGTCGCTCCGAAATCCTTACCTCCCATCGGTGGACCGTTGTTGTTCGTCATCGGAAGCCTTTCAAGGAACTCGCTTGAGCAGGTGCGCATTCTGTCGTCGTCATCCGCCACAATTGAAATCTGCGTTCCGCCTGAGGTTTTGCTCGCGGGCGAGCAACACGCTGACTGGTTGGTCTACGCGCATGAACTCGAAGGCGCGTTCCGATCAAATCAAGATGTCGTGCTCAGCCCGAAAACCGAACCGCGCATCGATCTCGCGGAACGCCCTGTCATCGCTGACGCGCTTGCACGTTTAGCTGCGACAGTCGCAAGCAATGCCGGCGCATTGATCGCGTCAGGCGGTGAAACAGCGCGCGCCGTATTCGAAGCACTCGGCATAAGCCGGTTGCGCTTGCTTGGCGACTTGGAAAAAGGCATACCCATTTCGATTACGGAAAATTGGAGCCGCCCTCTACCGGTGATTACCAAGGCGGGCGATTTTGGCGGGGCCAGTGCGCTGCTTAATTGCTCGCAGTTTCTGCACCATGAAGAATCGCGCCTTGTTTCAGCGCGCACATCAGGAAAGGTTATTGAATGAATCGTCCAATTGTTGCCATCACTATGGGAGATGCCGCCGGCGTAGGTCCCGAAGTCATTATGAAGAGCCTGGCACATGCAGAGCCTCATGCGTGGTGCCGGCCCCTGGTAGTCGGCGACGCTAATCGGCTTTCGCAGGCCGGCCGCATTGTCGGCAGCAAACTCAAGGTGCGCAGCCTCACGATCGACGAAGTAGAAAAAGCTGAATTCGCCGCCAATACAGTCGATTGCATTGACCTGAAGCTGATTCCCGAAGACCTCGCATGGGGAGCGCTCTCCGCGATTGCGGGCGACGCGGCCTATCAATTTGTGAAGGAAGCATGCGACCTGGCGGTACGCGGCAAGGTGGCTGCCATATGCACCGCGCCGCTGAACAAGGCCGCGCTGCACATGGGCGGGCATCATTATCCCGGACACACTGAAATGCTTGCAGCGCTCACTGGAACTGAAGAAGTTTCAATGATGCTGAGCACGCCCAAGTTGAAAGTCACACATGTGACCACGCACATCGGGCTCATCGATGCGATTGCAAAGATTGAACCCGGACTTGTGGAGCGCACCATTGGGCGCGCACATGCTGTGCTGGTCAAATCAGGCAATTCCACGCCGAAGATTGGCGTGTGCGGCATCAATCCTCATGCTGGCGAAAACGGATTGTTCGGTCACGGCGAAGAAGCCGAAAAAATTGAACCAGCTATTGCGGCCTGCTGCAAAAAAGGTTGGGATGTTGTTGGTCCGCTTCCTGCCGATACGCTTTTCTTCCTTGCGCAGCGCGGCGATTACGACATGGTGATCGCCATGTATCACGATCAGGGTCACGGTCCCGTAAAGGTGTTGGGCATTGAGGCCGGCGTCAACATCACGGTGGGACTGCCGGTGGTCCGCACTTCAGTGGATCATGGCACTGCGTTCGATATTGCAGGCACTGGCAAGGTGGACGAACGCAGCATGATTGAAGCATTGCGCCAGGCCGCTGAGCTGGCGCCAAAATAAAAAATTCACGCAGTCAACTTTAGTTATCGTCCAGGAGATTCGATGGAGAGCACCAGAAGAACATTTATCAAGGGCGCCGCTGGAGTTTCGGCGGCATGTATGGCGGGGTTGAACACGTTTGAAACAGCTGGCGCGGCTCCGCTGATGGAGGCCCAAGAAAATGCCAAATCGTCAAACTGGTACGACCGACCGATGCGTTGGGCGCAACTCAGTTTTGTCGAAGACGATCCGGGCAACTATAGTCAGGACTTCTGGATCGATTATTTCAAAAAGGTTCACGCGGATGCGGCGCTGCTGGATGCTGGCGGCTGCGTTGCTTTCTACCCCACAGAAGTGCCGCTGCACTATCGCAGCAAATGGCTTGGGAATCGCGACTCGTTTGGCGACCTGGCAGCGGCATGCCGCAAACTTGGTATGAATGTGGTGGCTCGCACTGATTCACATGCCTGCCACCAGGATGTTTACGATGCGCATCCTGACTGGATCGCGGTGGATGAAAGCGGCAACAAGCGGCGTCACTGGGCGGATAAGGATTTTTGGGTAACCTGCGCGCTGGGCCCGTACAATTTCGAATTTATGACCACAGTGCATCGCGAAATCATGACCAAGTACATGCCTGATTCGATCTTTACCAATCGCTGGAGCGGCTCGGGCATGTGCTATTGCGAACACTGCCAGAAAAACTTCCGCGACTTCAGCGGGCTTGACCTGCCGCGCAGCCGCGATCCCAAAGATCCAGCACGGCTCGAGTACATGGAATGGCACCCGCAGCGTTTGTTTGAGCTGTGCCGCGTATGGGATTCGGCGATTAAAGAAATCAATCCCGACGCCAGTTACCTGGCGAACGCCGGCGGCGGCGCCATGAGTGAACTTAACATGAAAACGTTCGCGCAGCTTGCGCCGATGGCGATTGCCGATCGGCAAAGCAGGCGCGGCCTGATGGCTCCCTGGGCAGCTGGTATGAGCGCGAAGGAATATCGCGCCACCATGGGTATCAAGCCGCTCGCGGGACTTACCTGTGTTGGCATCGATGACAACAATCGCTGGAAAGACTCGGTCACAAATGGCGAGGAAATCCGCATGTGGCTTGTGGATGGCATCGCGCAAAACTACCATCCAACATTTACCAAGTTCAATGCCAAGCCTTATGACATGCGCTGGTTCGGTCCCGTTGAACAAGTATTCAACTGGCACTACGCCAACGAGAAATACCTTCGCAATGAGAAATCACTTGCGCGTGTGGGGCTGGTCTATTCGCAACAGACGGGTGCGCGTTACGGCTTCCCCGATACACGCGCCAAAGTCGAAGACGCCATTCTGGGCATGTACCAAGCGCTGATTGAAGCGCGAATTCCGTTCGAGATGGTTCACGACCAGTTGCTTGACAGCGAGCACATTGGCCAGTTTCGCACGCTGATTCTGCCCAACATTGCCTGCATGTCTGATGCGCAGTGCCAGCAGATCAGCACATTCGTAACGAACGGCGGCAGCATTGTTGCCACGCTCGAAACTTCGCTCTACAACGAGACGGGCGCGCGCCGTTCCGACTTCGGCCTTGCTTCACTTTTCGGCGCATCTTTCGCCGGCAAGGTGGAAGGGCCGATGCTCAATTCGTATCTGAATCTGCAAAAGGATCCGTCGGGGAAAGTGCATCCACTGCTCGCCGGCCTTGGCGACACTACGCGGATCATCAACGGCACGCACCAGGTTCACGTTACGGCTGCAGGCGATTCGCTGCCCGCGCCATTGCGCATTGAGCCGACTTACCCTGACCTGCCAATGGAAGCCGTCTATCCAAAGGCAAACGCGGTCCACGATCCGGGAGTTTATCTGCGCGAAGTGGGCAAGGGCCGCGTGGTTTACTTTCCTGCGAATATCGACCGTACGTTCTGGGATGTGCTGGCCGGCGATCATGCGATTCTTTTGCGCAACGCCGTGTTGTGGGCTACGAACGAACCAGGACCACTTGAAGTGGAAGGCAAAGGCGTTCTGGACGTTGCGGTCTGGGCGCAGAAAGATTCTGTGACCGCGCATCTCGTAAACCTGACCAATCCCATGATGTTGAAGGGACCCATCCGCGAGGTCATTCCGATTTCAAAACAGACTGTACGCATAAGGCTGCCCAAGGACGGACGGCGTGTGAGCAAAGCTCGTTTGCTGGTGGCGGGGTCTGAAGTTCCGTTTCGCGTGGAAGGCGACGCAATTGTGGTCCAGGTGCCGACGATTGAATTGCACGAAGTGGTCGCGCTGGATTTGAAGGCGTGAATGAGAACATGAACCGGATGGACGGTTCATGCTCCGCAGTTCAAATTTTGTCGAAGAGTGACACGCGCGGGTCCTGATTGTTGAGCCGCGCAAGCTCACGCATAATTTCACGGCTGCGCTCGTCCTGCAGCTGCGGAACCACCACAGTGACGGTAACAATCTGATCGCCGCGCTGGCCGGGATGCTGCGAGCTTTCCACGCCGCGTTCCCGCATGCGCAGTTTCTGTCCGCTCTGCGTGCCCGGCGGAATTTTTAATTGCGCGCGCCCATCGATGGTAGGCACGTCGACCTTTGCGCCCAGCGAAGCCTCGGCCACGGTGACCGGCACGGTGAGTTGGATGTCGTCGCCCACGCGGGCAAACACCGGGTGCGTGCCCGTCCTTACGATTAGAAAAAGGTCGCCGGCCGGACCGCCATTCATGCCGGCATTTCCCTTGCCCTGCAGCCGGATGCGCTGCCCATCGCGGGTTCCGGGCTTGATGCGGAACTCCACCGATTCAGAGCGAGTGACGGTGCCATCGCCGTGGCAGGTTGAGCACGCGTCTGAAACCCTGCCGGTTCCATTACAGCGCGGGCATGGGATGTTGAACTTCATACGCCCGCCCATTTGCGTCACTTGTCCGGTGCCGTTGCACTCCGGACACTGCACGCTGCCGCCTGTCGATGCCTGACCGTGACAAGTGGGGCAAATTTCCTGGCGGTTGATTTGAATGCGCGCCTGCCCGCCGCGAATGGCCGTCCAGAAATCGACTGTGGCCTGGTACTCGAGATCGGTGCCTGCCTGCGGCCCATGCGGCTGTTGCGCATGCTGCGCACCCGTGAAGATTCCAGAAAAAATATCCTTAAAGCTACCCCACCCGGTGCCAGTTTGCTGCGTGCCGCCGAAGCCGCCTCCACCACCTTGGAATCCTGAAAAATCGAAGCCGTCAAAATCAACCTGGCCGCGCCCCGCGCCGCTCTGCTGGCGCGCATACGCCTCAGCCTGGGCAGGATCAATCTGGTCAGAGTAGAAGCCAAGCTGGTCATACACCTTGCGCTTCTTCTCATCACTCAGAATGTCGTTGGCTTCTGAAATCTCTTTGAACTTTTCTTCGGCTTTTTTGTCGTTCGGATTTACATCCGGGTGATATTTACGCGCAGCCTTCCTGAAGGCCTTGCGGATTTCCTCCGGCGTGGCCGTTTTCTTAATTCCGAGAATTGCGTAATAGTCTTTGTTTGTTGTTGTGGCCATCGTTTATGTTTGACCCGTTTCGTAGTTGTGCGATCGTCATCGGCGCGAGTTACCTGGATTTGCGAACTGACCTTTAGAACCTTTCGGCAATTCTACAGCGTGGCTTAGCTCCTCCCAACTTACTAGAGGGCTCCCATAATGAAGCGGGGTGGACAACGCTTCGTCGCCCACCCCACTCTAGTTCCGCGCAAAGCGCGGGATTGCCTGGACGGCCAGTCCTTACTTCTTCTCGTCCACGTCCACGTATTCTGCGTCGATTACGCCTTCATCCTTCTTCTGCTCGGAGTTCGCACCCGCAGTGCCGCCATCCGAAGGTCCGCCGGCCGCAGGCCCGGCCGTTGCCTGTGAAGCGTTGGCCTTATACAGTACTTCGGCAAGTTTGTGGCTGGCGTTAGTCAGCTTCTCGTTGGCTGCTTTCAGCTCGCTTGAGCTGGGTGTGCCTTCGAGAGTCTTCTTAGCCTCAGCCAGAGCCGACTCGACTTCGCCCTTCTCCGGACCCTGGATTTTTTCGGCGTTTTCCTTCAGCATCTTTTCGATGTTGTAGACCATGCCGTCGAGCGAGTTGCGCGCATCGATCTCCTCGCGCTTCTCCTTGTCCTCATTGGCATGCGCTTCGGCTTCCTTCGCCATCTTCTCGACCTCTTCCTTGCTGAGGCCCGAGCTCGAGGTGATGGTGATGCGGGTATCCTTGCCGGTGGCGTTGTCCTTGGCGGTTACGTTCAAAATGCCGTTGGCATCGATGTCGAATGTGACTTCGATCTGCGGCACGCCACGCGGCGCCGGCGGAATTCCGCCCAGCTTGAATTTGCCCAGCGTACGGTTTTGCCCGGCCATGGGACGCTCGCCCTGCAGCACATGCACTTCAACTTCGGTCTGGCTGTCGGCCGCAGTTGAGAAGGTTTCGGTCTTCTTGGTCGGAATCGTGGTGTTGCGCGGGATCATCGTGGTGGCCACGCCGCCCAAGGTTTCAATCGACAGCGTCAAAGGTGTCACGTCGAGCAACAGCAGATCCTTGACGTCGCCGGCCAGTACGCCTGCCTGCACGGCTGCACCGATGGCCACTACTTCGTCGGGATTCACGCCGCGATGCGGCTCCTTACCAAACAGCTTCTTGACGAGCTCCTGTATCTTGGGCATGCGGGTCTGTCCGCCCACCAGAACAACTTCGTCGATCTTGTCAATCGTTACGCCGGCGTCCGTCATGGCCTGCTTGCAGGGGCCGAGCGAGCGCTCCAGTAAGTCTTCAACCAACTGCTCCAGCTTGGCGCGCGTCAGCTTGCGCACCAGGTGCTTGGGACCGGAAGCGTCGGCGGTGATGAACGGCAGGTTGATTTCAGTCTCAATGGTGGTCGAGAGCTCGATTTTGGCTTTTTCAGCTGCGTCCTTCAAACGCTGCAGCGCCATTTCGTTGCCCTTGGAGGTCAGATCGAGGCCGTTTTCCTGCTTGAACTCCGAGATGAGCCAATCCACAATGCGCTGGTCGAGGTTGTCGCCGCCCAGGTGAGTATCGCCGTTGGTCGACTTCACTTCGATGACGCCTTCGCCTACTTCGAGGATGGAGATATCGAACGTACCGCCGCCAAAGTCGTATACGGCGATCGTCTCGTCCTTCTTTTTGTCGAGCCCATAGGCCAACGCGGCCGCAGTCGGCTCGTTCACAATGCGCTTCACGTCGAGGCCGGCAATTCTGCCTGCATCCTTGGTGGCTTGGCGCTGCGCGTCGTTAAAGTATGCCGGAACCGTAATTACGGCTTCTGAGACGCTCTCGCCCAGGTAAGCCTCGGCTGACGCCTTGAGCTTTTGCAGGATCATGGCCGAAACCTCGGGCGGGGTGTACTCCTTACCCTGCGCCAGGATGCCCACATGATCGCCCTGCTGCACCACCTTAAATGGCACCATCTTCATTTCGTCGTTTACTTCGTTGTAGCGCCGGCCCATGAACCGCTTGATCGAGAAGACCGTGTTCTCCGGGTTGGTGATTGCCTGCCGCTTGGCAACCTGGCCAACCAGCCGCTCGCCGCTCTTTGAGAACGCCACAATCGAAGGCGTAGTCCGCGCACCTTCTTCATTTGGAATGACTTTTGGCTCTCCGCCTTCAAGGACAGCAACGCACGAGTTGGTCGTGCCGAGGTCAATACCGATAATCTTCGCCATGTTTAATCCCCACCTCTTCGATAAATTCCAGACGTTATATAAGATGCATGATTGAGTGTATTAGTGTCAACTTTTATTGATTGTCTTCGAATAAAATTTACCACCCGATCTTGTGCCGTTAGCTCCCTCTATGACGTCTCCCCTTGACCGACCGGTTAACCGGTACCGCAATACGGCAACCGAAGCTTGTACTCAATATCCGACTAAATTAGTCTCATATTCGGAAGTCGGACTAATTTAGTCGTATTTTACCAAAGGGAGAGCCAAATCTTGTCCATTTCATCCATCAAAAGAGCCTTCGGCGGCGTTCTATTCCTGGCCTGCTGCCTTCCGGCCTTGCACACGGCACGCGCCCAGGAAAAGCCTTACTTCGTCACCTATTCTTACGATCTGGAGGAGCCGGGCAATCTGGATATTGAAACCAAAACGGCACTTGCCCGCCCGGACGGCAGCACCCGTTACGGAGCCTCCGCGCTGGAGCTCGAATATGGCGTCCTCGCCTGGTGGACCTCTGAGCTGTACCTCGATGGCCAGGCCACGGCCCAGGATTCAACCGTCTTCACCGGTTTTCGGCTGGAAAATCGCATTCGGCCATTGATGCACGATCACATCATCAATCCGGCCCTTTACGTGGAGTACGAAAGCATCTCCGGTGCGGACAAAACGCTGCTGGAAGTAGTCGGGCACGACGGCCAATCGGATTTATCCGAGCTCAATGGGGAGTCACGCAAAGAGCACGAGCATGAAGCCGAGCTCAAGCTCATCCTCACCTCGAATGTCAAGAGCTGGAATATTTCTGAAAACTTTATTGCTGAAAAGAACCTTGGCCATTCCCCGTGGGAGTTTGGTTATGCGGTTGGCGTTGCCCGGCCACTGCGCACGGCGGCTGCAGGCCGGCCATGCACATTCTGCGCCAACAGATGGATTGCCGGTGTGGAAGCTTATGGCGGACTGGGAGACACGGCCGCTCTGACGCTTGGCGAAACCTCGCACTACATTGCGCCGCTCATCGGATGGGAGGCACCTAAAGGACTGCGCCTCAGCTTCTCACCAGGATTCGGCCTGACTTCGACAAGTCTCAACCGTGTTTATCGCATTGGCGTGGCCTACGAATTTAGCCAGATCGGCAACTGGTTCCGCCATGCCGGAGGTACGCAATGAAGCGAGCGACTTTCATTTTTATCTGCATCGTGTTCAACGCAATCCTGGCGTTTGCAGCAGTTCATTCCCATTGGGACCACATTCCAGCTAAGGACCATGACCGAGCGAATCCTGTTGCGGGACAACCCGAGGCCAACGCTGCGGGTGCGCTCGTCTACGGCGATCACTGCGCGCAATGCCATGGTGCCGACGCGCGAGGCGACGGCCGCAAACATCCTTCACTGAGAAGCGACAACCTGCGAAAAGCAAGCGACGGCGATATCGAATGGTTCCTCCGCCAGGGCGATCTAGCGCACGGCATGCCCTCGTGGGCCAGCCTGCCCGCTGAGCAGCGTTGGCAGCTTGTGACTTACCTGAAGTCACTCCAATAGCAGCCAACAATTCTGTGCGTGTTCGATTCGCCCATGTCGCGAAACGGGCACGCCGTATCTCACATCACTGGCGAGAGGCATTGCGATCATTTACCCTCGAACTTTCCTGCTATCCATGCCGACTGCCGAAGCGCAAGCTCGTTATCCGCTTACCCAGGGCGTAAATCCCTGGCTGGTCACGTTCTCCGTGATGTTGCCTACCTTTATGGAGGTACTGGACACAGCGATCGCGTCGGTGGCGCTGCCTTACATTGCAGGTTCGCTTTCGGCCTCAAACTCTGAAGCTACCTGGGTGTTGACCAGCTACCTTGTTGCCAATGCAGTTATTCTGCCTGCTTCAAACTGGTTTGCCCGGCGCTTTGGCCGCAAGCGCTTCCTTGTCTTCTGCATCACCGTCTTTACCGTTGCATCATTCTTCTGCGGCGCGGCTCCATCGCTGGCTGTCATTTTGCTGGCGCGCATTATGCAGGGAGCAGGTGGCGGCGCACTGCAGCCGCTCTCGCAGTCCATCCTGCTTGAGAGCTTTCCGGTAAACAAACGATCGATGTCCATGGCTGCATACGGGCTGGGAATTGTGCTGGCGCCTGTGCTCGGACCGACGCTTGGCGGATGGCTTACGGACACGTTCAGCTGGCGCTATGCGTTCTACATCAACATTCCCGTGGGCCTGCTGGCAGTTTTCATGGTCAGTCGCTTTGTTCACGATCCGCCGCACATCAAGAACGCCAAGGTCGGTCCCTTCGACAACATAGGCTTTGGGCTTCTTGTTGTGTGGACAGGCTGCCTGCAACTGGTTCTCGACAAGGGCCAGGAAGACGATTGGTTCGGCGCCATTTGGGTGCGTTGGGCGGTAGTGGCGTTGCTTGTCGCGCTGGTGCTCTGGATCTGGCGTTCGTGGTCGAATCCGAGGGGCCTGGTCGATCTGCACGTCCTTAAAGATCGCAATCTGCGCACCGGCTGTGTGCTGGTGGCGATGCTCGGCATGTGTATCTACATCACCATTGCAATTTTGCCCCTCTACTACCAGGAAATCATGGGGTACACGGCGTTCACTGCCGGCCTGGTGGTGGGGCCACGCGGAATTGGATCGTTCGTTGGTTCGTTCGCCATCGGCTTTCTTGGCTCGCGCATGGACAATCGCAAGCTGATGACCGCAGGTTTCATCGGATTTGCTATTTGTTCATTTATTTTCGGTACCGTGAATCTATCGTTTGGACCGTACACGCTGCTGATTCCCATCATGCTCACTGGGTTCGCACTCAGCTTTGTCTTTGTCCCCATGTCTACGCTGATGATGTCAACCATCAACAACAAGAACATGGGCGCCGCTACAGGTCTGGCCAATATGCTGCGCAATATTGGCGGCTCGGTGGGAATCGCCATGGCCACGACCGCACTGATCCGCCGCTCGGCTTTGCATCAATCGTATCTGGCCGCAAACCTCGCTCCTTCGTCGCCTGAACTGCAACGGCGATCCGCGATGGTTGCCGGCTACCTTAGCCATCGTATTGGGCCAACCAGCGCACGGCCTGGTTCTTTCGGACTACTTTACGGCCTGATGCAGCAACAATCCGCACTGCTGGCGTATGTTGACGTCTTTCGCTGGACTGCGATTCTGGCCCTGATTTGCGCCGCAGCCACATGGATGTTCAAGAAGCCAATAAATCACGATTCCCCGCCGCCTGACCTCCACTGAAAGCAACCGCTTGCCGTTGCACTGCCTCATACAAGAGGAGCGCCGGACTCTGGCAAAAATACAGAGCCTGTTCGCCTCAACTACGGCAAGGGCGGGAGGTTTTCGCGATTTCCCTTCCCTCGCTGGCAGCGAAGGAGAATCGCACTGGCAGCTGCCGGACCTTGCCCCTACTTTTTTGCGTCGCAGCATCACGGGGCCCGGAGGAATTTGGATGCATAACTCATCAACCGAACTTCAAAACACACAATCCGCCATTCAAAACGTTATTGAAAACCTAATTGACAGCCAGGAAGCGCTTCAGCAGATCGGCGAGAAACTGAAGGATGTAGTCGTGAAACGATTCTTCCTGGAGGAATCTCTGAGGCGTGCGGAATTTCGTGGCGAGCTTGAAAACATCCTGCATCGTGAGGGTGTGCGCGATATCGAAGAGAGCGGAACCGTGGCCGGTAGCGTTCATCGCATCTGGGCGAGGTTCAAGTCCACGCTCGGCGGAGGCGACCATGCCTTGCTCTCCACAGCCGAAGCGATCGAGAACGGCGTGCAAGAGGCCTACGAAGAAGCGCTCAGCAGCAACCTGCCTTTGAGCACACGCCAGGTTTTGCGCACCCAGGCTGCGCATGTCAAGTTGTCTCACGATTACGTAGCTGCCGCGCGCGACCACACAGAGGCTGCTTGAAGCCGGTAGCCTGAAAGTGACAAGCATTGCGCGCGCTGCAGGTTCGGAAGGGATTGAACTATCTGCCCTACTCCGCCCAGGGAGCAAACCGCTTATTCTGTTCGTCGTATTCTTCGATCCGGCCGCTCAGGATGTCGTAGTACCAGCCATGAACCCGCAGGCGGCCTTCTTTGATTGCCTGTGCGACGGAGGGCTGTGCGTGCAGGTTGTGCAACTGCGCCACCACGTTGCCACGGATGAGCGAAGCCAGTTCAGCACTTTCTCCGTCCGCCGGGTTCAGCGGTTGCCGATACTCGAACGCCGCTTCCACATGATGTAACCAGCGCTCGGCTTTCGGCAGGCCCACAAGCGCAGTCTTATCGAGCGCCGCCTTCAACGCTCCGCAGTCGGAGTGGCCGCAGATAATCGCGTCGCGCACCTTCAAGACGTTCACTGCGTATTCAATGGTGGCGGTGCAGCCATCCACGTCGTGACTGGTCACGGGAATCACGTTGCCGGCGTTCCGTGTAATGAACAGGTCTCCCGGCTCGGTGCCTAGCACCAGGTCCGGCACCACGCGCGAATCCGAACAGGTAATAACTAGCCACTCGGGCGACTGGCTATCAGACAGCAGATGATAATGGCTCCGCCGTTCGGGGAACACTTCTTTTAAAAATCGTTTATGCCCTTCAATCAATCGCTGCATATCGGCCTCCGGCAGGTTCAGGTTTCAGGGTTTATCCCCGCCAATGACAGCCTATCGCAGCCCACTGACGCAAACTTCACGTTCTGATACCTTGGTCCTTACCGTTGACAACGCCCTGGCCAGGGCCAAGAAAGACTCCAATGAAACGTATTCCATTAAGTCTGACCATCGCCACCTTTTTAAGCCTGTTGATTTGCCCTGCTTTTTCAGCGCAAACCGATAGCGCTCTTGATCCGATGTCCCGCGAAAGCGTTGACCGCATCGCCAGCCAGGTGCTGGAGCAGACCGGCGTGCCGTCCGCATCTATCGCCATCGTGCAGCACGGCAAGCTCGTCTACACGCACGCGTACGGAAAAGCGCGCCTGCAACCTCCGGTTCCGGCCACGCCAGCGATGCGCTATTCCATCGGCTCTATTTCAAAGCAGTTTACGGCGGCGGCAATCTTGCTGCTGCAGGAGGATGGCAAGCTCTCGCTCGACGACGCAGTCGGCAAATATATTCCCGGTCTGACGCGCGGCGACGAGATTACGATTCGCCAATTGCTCTCGCACACCTCCGGTTATCAGGACTTTTGGCCCGAGGATTACGTGATGACCACGATGAAGCCAACGGTCACCGCACAGCAAATCATGGACACGTGGGGCAAGAAGGCGCTCGATTTTGTACCCGGTACTCAGTGGCAATACTCCAACACTAATTTCGTCATCGCCGGCGCCATTGTTGAAAAGGTCAGCGGCGAACCTTACTTCAAATTTCTTACCGAGAGAATTTTTCATCCGCTCAGCATGACATCCGTTTGGAACTCCGACCAGAGTAGGCTTACGGAGGCCGACGCAACCCCTTACTATCGGCATGCATTAGGCCCGCTGCGTGTAGCGCCGAAAGAAGGCTTCGGCTGGATGTTCGCGGCAGGCGAATTGGCTATGACGGCGCACGATCTGGCGCTCTGGGATGAAAGCATGATCGCGCAATCCGTTCTCAAGCCCGAGAGCTATCGCCAGATGTTTACTGAGGTCAAGCTCGCAGACGGCAAGGGCACGCATTACGGACTCGGCGTCAGCATCCGTGACCTTAGCGGTCATCGCGAGATCGAGCACAGCGGCGAAGTGTCCGGCTTTGTCTCTGACAATCTTGTCCTCGTCGATGATGGCACGGCAATCGCTGTGCTCACCAATCAGGACGCGGTGAATGCAGCTTCAACCATCGCCCGACTCGCCGCCCCGATCATCGCTTCGATTCCGCCGAGCCCTGATGAAAAGCTGGTACTCGACCTCTACCATCAGCTGCAACAGGGCCGCATTGACCGTTCGTTGCTGGCACCAAATTTGAGCGACTATTTCACACCCGAAGCAGTTGCCGATTTTCAGCAGAGTCTGGCACCGCTGGGAGAGCCACTCTCCCTGCGGCAGACTGGCTCAGAACTGCGTGGCGGCATGACACTGCGCATGTTCGACATCGTGTATCCGGGCAAGCGCCTTCGCCTGACCACTTACACCTATCCCGACGGTAAGCTGGAGCAATATTTAATCAGCCCCGGCAATTGAAATCCGCAGCAATAAAAAGCGCCGTGGAATTATGCTCCGCGGCGCTTTCATCGCTCACCTTGAGTTTTACTGACGCGGGTCAACCTTGCGCGGTCCCGCTTGCGTAAGGATGTCTGCGAACGGTCCCGGTACACGATCGCCGTTGACCGCGTGACCAAAGAAGTCCGTGTCGATGCTCTTGTAAACCGGCCCGGGCTTAACGTCGCCTTTCATTGAAAGGGTCAACTCCAGCTTGTCGGGATCGAACGATGCATCGATAGTGGCCATCACGCCGTTCTTGTCCCAGCCATATTCCTCGCGCATCGACTCCAGGTTGTGCCACTCCTGCGGCTCAGGGAACTTGACGCGCAGATAAGGACCGCCACCGCCTCTGCCACCAAACGGCGATGCAGACGCGGGATAAACATTCCAATCCGTGTCGTTGCGCTTATTGGTAAATTCAATTGCCGAGCGGCCAGGCTTGAAGAACACATTGTCATGCACGGTGAGATTGTGCACGTCGTTAGTGTGGCCGCCGATTGGCCTTGGCGCACCCAGGCCGGATCTCGTATCCACGCATACTTCTTTGCAGTCCATAAACAGATTGTAGGCGACGATCACGTTGTTGGTGTCACGAATGAGGATGCCTCCAGTGAGGTCCGAAAAGATGTTGTTGTCAATCTCATTCAGCGCGTCGCTGCCTTCAATGTGTACGGCGTGCGGATTCACGTCTCCTGGAATGTCCGCAAACACGTTGCCGGTGATGCGCACGTTGGCGTTGCCAATGTCGAGCCAGAGGCCGTTGGCATGACGGATGTGCCGAACCACGTTGTTTCGGAACAAGAGATCGTGCGCGGTATGCATTTTGGTTCCGCCCGACTCAGACATCATGGCCGCATCCTGCCATCCGTCCCACTCAAACAGGTTCTTCTCCACCAGCATTCCCTGCGGACCACCTGTCCCACCCAGGCCTTCGATTCCGCAGTAGCGGAACGTGTTGCCGCGTACCACATCAAAGCCCACCGGTGACGGAGGCCGCGATGCTGCCCAGTCTTCGTTGCCCACATCAAGGCCCACGCTATTGGCCCACTCAAATGTGTTGTCTTCAAAGATGAAGTGATTGCCGCGGTTGGTGGACACCATGCCGCGCTGCGGTACAGGAAAACCATTGCCGGCGTGCTGGAACGTAATGCCCTTTACGCGGATGTATTGCTGAAAGCGCTCGGCCGGAGAAAACACCTGCTCCTGCGTTGTGATCTCGATGGTGTGATTCGCCGGGCTTTCGTCGTTGGCCAGCCGGATGTGAATCGTCATGCCATTGGGCTCAATCCACAGTCTCCCCGCATAGGGTGAAAATTCCTTGAACAACGGAGACCAGTGAATATCGCTGTTAAAGAAGTTCAACGGCCGCGTCGAAGGTCCAGCCAGCTCGGCTGAGCTTTCAACCGGCTCCAACGGCTTTCCATCCACGAACACCATGCCGCGCCGCCGGAAGTAATTCCACATGTTGTCCTTGGCATAGTTGATCCAGTACCTGGTGCCGATCACGTTATCCACTTCGAACGGGTTGTAGCCGGTGGGTTCGAACATGGACGGCGTCAGTTTCAGTTCCCACGCCTTCACCGGCGTTTTCGTGTCTGGATCAAAGCCGAAGTTGAACCCATCGCTCTGCTTCCAGTCCGTCGCCACGATGGAACCCTTGACGACCACCTTCGCGCCTGGAGCAGCTTCATAGCTGATCATCGCGTCTGCGCTGGAGCCGCCGCGCGCCGGACGAATCAGTTCGCGATACACGCCCTCTGCAATCACAACGCGTTCGCCAGGCTGCAGCAACTGCGCCGCGTGATTGATCGTTTTGAACGGGCGCTCCTTGGTGCCGGGTCCGTTGTCGTCGGCATTCTTGGCCTGCACGTCAACGTAATACGTCTTGGTGAAATGCAGCGGCTTCTCCCACATGGGGAACTCGGTGCCGTCTGGCAATTTTGAATTGGAAGCAGATGCTGCCGCAGCAGCAATAAACATTACAAGAACACAAAGCAGTTTGCGCGTCATCAGAACACCTCTTATCACCATCGGCTCACTCGCAGCACGCGAGACGGAGTTTTTTGGGACGCTTCATCCTAAATCGGTTTTCTTTGATGTGTCGAGCAGCGGAAATACTTCGAAGGCAGTGATTTCGGACCTCGCGTACGATGCCGCCAGAAATCGCGCCTATTCCGGTCCGGGCCGCTCTGCAGACGCATCGCCGTTCACGATACACTTGAAATTGACCTATGTTTGAGAACCTAACCGACAAATTACAACGCGTATTCAAGAATCTTCGTGGCGAAGGCACACTGACCGAAGAGAACATTGCCGATGCTTTGCGCGAAATCCGCGTGGCCCTGCTTGAGGCCGACGTTAACCTCAGTGTTGTTCGTGAGTTGACGGACCATATCCGCGAGAAGGCGGTGGGCAGCGAAGTGCTGACGGCGCTGTCGCCTTCAGAGCAGGTCGTCAAGATTGTCCGCGACGAACTCATCTCCGTGCTCGGCAAAGATACGGCACGCTTCAAGTTTGCGTCGCAGCCGCCCACCGTGATTTTGATGGCCGGGTTGCAGGGTTCCGGCAAAACCACCACCAGCGGCAAGCTGGCCGCGTGGCTCAAAAAGGGCGGTCATCGACCCATGCTGGTGTCGGTTGACGTGTACCGCCCCGCCGCGCGCGAACAGCTCAAAGTCGTCGCCAAGCAGGTTGAAGTGCGTTTGTACGAAGGCAAGATGAACGACGAGCCCGCCGGCACAGCGCTCGTCGAGCGCCTGGCGAAAGAAGCGCGCCGCGAAGCCGTCATCATGGGCTGCGACACGCTCATCGTCGATACTGCCGGCCGACTTCACATTGACGAAGAGTTGATGACGGAAATGGAGAAGCTCAAGAAACTGCTCAATCCGTCAGAAATTTTATTTATTGCCGACGCCATGACCGGCCAGGACGCCGTGAACTCCGCGCAGGACTTTCACAAGCGACTGGGTCTTACCGGCGTGGTGCTGACCAAGATGGATGGCGACGCGCGCGGTGGCGCAGCACTGTCGATCCGGCAAGTCACCGGCCAGCCCATCAAGTTCCTCGGCGTGGGTGAAAAGCCAGACGCGTTTGAGCCTTTCCATCCTGATCGCATCGTAGGCCGCATCCTGGGCATGGGCGACATGATGTCGCTCATCGAAAAGGCCGAGTCCACGCTCGACCGGAAGAAGTCAGAGGATCTGGCCAAGAAGGCGTTGCTCGGCGATGGCTTCTCGCTCGATGATTTTCGCGAGCAGTTGCGACAGATCAAGAAGATGGGTTCCATGGAGTCGATCTTAAAAATGCTGCCGTCCGTGGGACCGTTTGCCGGCTTGCAGCAGGCCTCAGCTAACGTGGATGAAAAGCAGTTCACGCGGCTTGAGGCGATCATCAACTCCATGACGCCGAAGGAACGGCTGAATCATGAGATCATCTCCGGCTCGCGCCGCAAGCGTATCGCCGCCGGCAGCGGTACAACAGTGCAGGACGTGAATCAGCTGTTGCGGCAATACGCGCAGATGGCGAAGATGTTCAAGCAGATGGGCCGGGGCGGGATGGCAGCCAAAATGATGCGCGGCGGCATGAGCGGATTGGGTATTGGTAATAAGCAACGCTTCGGACGATAGTAATTTGAAGTCGATTGCACGGGAATCAACATGATTCAAAACTGGAATTCGATGAGTGCTCTTCAGGACCAACTCGACGAGATCACCAGCAACACGCGGCACCTGGTGCAGCAGGAGCGGCTGGCGGTGGGTGAGCGCGCCGTCGCCGAGCTGTTCGAGACCGGCATTGAAGACCGCATCCTGCCTGTTGGCGCTGTCGCACCCGATTTCGAATTGAACGATTCAACCGGTCGCCCTGTCCGCAGTGAAGACATGCTTGCGCTGGGCCCGCTGGTGCTGAAATTCTTTCGCGGTCGCTGGTGCCCGTATTGCGTTACGGAACTCGAGACGTGGCGCGATCTTTATGGGCGACTTCGCGAGCACAATGCGCTGCTGGTCGCCATCAGCCCGCAGACTGAGCGGCAGAGCGATTTCATGTGCGGCCAGCACGGGATTCCATTTCCAGTGCTCACCGATCCCGGCAACACTGTTGCAGAGAAGTTCGGCCTTGTTTACACCGTGCCCGAATACCATCGCGTATATTTCCGCTCGGTACTCGTCAATATTCCATTTGTGAATGGCGACGACAGCTGGCGCCTTCCCATTCCTGCCACGTATGTGATTGGCCGCGACCATCGCGTGCTATTTGCTGAGGCGCATGCGGACTTTCGCGTTCGCCCCGAGCCGGAAGAAGCGATGCACGTAGCCCTCGCGCCGCATGCCCGCTAAACTATCCCCTTGATTCGCACCACTTCACAACTTGGTGAAAAGTCCGTTGAAAGTCGGCAGCTGTTTCAGGGGCTGAAGCCCGAACGTGTAACCTGCGATTTACGGCACGAGTAAACTCGTGCCCTGTTACAAGACACCGTGCGAATTCAGTATTCATCAAGCTGTGAAGTCGCGCCCTATTATGCGCAAATTGAGATCATGCCTTTAGGCCCTGCGCGGGCTGGCCGATCAAATCTCTCGCCTGTTGAAGCGTGACGCCGCGCAACAGGAAAACTTTGCTTCGCGAGAGTTCGCCGCTCATCAGCTCTACCGAACTTTTGGGGATACCGAAGAATTCCGCGAGAAACTCGATCAAGGCCGAGTTAGCGCGACCATCTATCGCGGGTGCCTGCACTGCAATCTTCAGCCGCGCCATTTCTCCTTCGCAATAAATCCCAAGGATTGCAGTCTTCTTTTTCGCTCCCGGTAGAGCGCGAACTGCCAAGGTGACTCCGCCCGCCACGCTGCGCAAAATCACATCATTGGTCATTGTTCTTCGCCTGTCCATGGTTGCCGTTTGCCAAAGAGCGCAGTGCCGATACGAATGCGTGTTGCGCCTTCTTCAATTGCCAGCGCGAAGTCGCCGCTCATGCCCATTGACAACACGTCAAAACCAAGCCGCGTATACGCTGCCGCCCAGCGATCGCGATATTGGCGCAACCTGCGGAAGCAAGTGCGCGTCACTTCAGGCGCGACGCCCCACGGTGCAATTGTCATCAGCCCGCGCATTTCAAGATTGGCGAGATCAGGAAGACGTTCAAGCAGGCGAGCCGCTTCGTCCGATTCCGGCTCAACACCGGATTTGGTTTCTTCATTGCTGATTTTCGCTTCAATCAGAATAGGAAGGCGCTTACCGAGTTTACCGGCAGCCTCGTCGAGACGCTCGGCGAGACGCAGCGAATCGACGGAATCCACCGCGTCAAAGAGCTCCGCAGCACGTGCTGATTTGTTCGACTGCAGATGTCCGATGAGATGGACGCGCAGATTCTCGGCGTTGCACCTGTCGCGCAGCAATGCCGCGCTGGATGCCTTGACGGCAAACTCCTGCACGCGATTCTCGCCGAACAGCAACAGTCCGAGTTGCGCGGCTGCTGCGATCGTTTCGGCGGGATAGGTCTTCGAAACGGCCATTAGTTCGACGCTGCTTCGCGGCCGGCCAGCCGCTTGGCATGCCGCCCTGATCGCATCTTCAAGCCGGGCGAGATTGTCGCTGATCGCCGTCATCGAACTGGTTCGATTCTGCCCTGCGGCATTGCCTCAGTGTCCGTGATCTTCGAGGAATTTCTCGACTTCAAGTGCCGCCATGCAGCCGGAGCCGGCGGCGGTAATCGCTTGCCGGTAACGCCGGTCCTGCACGTCGCCGCACGCAAACACACCCTGGATTGGCTGACCGTTATAGGTGGTGAGGACGTTGCCGGTGGTCTTGATGTAGCCATCCTCATCCAAGTCCATCTGGCCGGCAAACATCTTTGCGTTAGGCTCGTGGCCGATGCCGAGGAAGAGACCCTTGATGTGCAGAACGCTGACCGCGCCAGTCTTTACGTCCCTGATCCGGACTCCAGTTACTTCCTTTTCTTCCACGCCCAGCACTTCTTCAACCACCGTGTTGGTGCGCAGTTCGATGTTCGGGTGCGCCATTGCGCGATCGAGCATGATTTTCGATGCGCGAAACGCTTCGCGCCGGTGCAGCAGCGTGACCTTACTTGCAAAACGCGTGAGGAACAGCGCCTCTTCCATTGCCGAATCGCCGCCGCCAACCACTGCGATGTCCTGATCGCGGAAGAAGCATCCGTCGCACGTGGCGCAACTTGAAACACCATGGCCGATCAGCGCCTGCTCGCTTGGCAACCCCAGCCAGCGAGCGCTCGCGCCTGAAGCAACGATCAGCGTTCGCGTGGCAATTTCGCCAAGGGACGTGTGCAGCTTGATGGGGTGCGATCCGAGTTCGACACGGCTGAGGTGCGCCAACTCAAACGAAGCTCCAAAGCGCGCAGCCTGCTTCTTCATGTTGTCGATCAGGTCGGGGCCTTGAATGCCTTCAGGCCAGCCGGGAAAGTTCTCTACGAGCGTGGTAATTGAAAGCTGCCCGCCGGGCTCATGGCCCTCAAGCACGAGCGGGTTCAGTCCAGCACGCGCGCTATAAATGGCCGCCGTAAGCCCGGCACAACCCGAGCCAAGAATCACGGTGTTGCGAGTCTCAGTCATAAGATTTCCAATCTTATTTTAGATGCCCGAAGGCGTTGCCGGACTCAATCCGCCCGCTTTGCAGGCGTCTGGCACGGGTGAATGGCGGCCCAGGTGTGGAAAACTGTGCGCCAACGGCGCGAGCTTGCAAACTGCCCCGGTTCTTGTGTTTAGATTTGGGTAGAGGTGAGGCTGATGGCGAACCTGACTCTTGTTTACGGCCTGCGATTACTGCCCGAAGGGGAACTGACCGAAATCCAAGATGCAACTCTCAAACTGACCAACGGAAACACGGCCCACGTTACTATGCATACCCTGGAAGGATCGCGTGCCGAGATCGAGCGCCAGTTAAAGCGCAGCCTCGATGCCTTCTTTGATTTCTACCCGGAGATTTAAGATTTGTGGAAGTCGTGAGTGCTCCCGATTGTGAGCATTTTCTAATCTTCGCCAGAATTCTTAGGACATTCACATGCATGGGTCAAGCCGTGGAGTAATCCCGTGCTTGATTGCATTTTATCGCGTCGTCTTTTTGCTGCTCTGTCGCTATTAACCGCCTTGCTTGCGTTTGCTCCGCAGGATGCAGTCGCAGGCGGCCCCAAGTATGTTGCGGGAATCAGCTACTTTGATCCCGGCGTAGTGGGCCTGCCAGTGCACTGGACCGGTGGACAGTTGAGCTACTACGTTGACCAGGGGCCCTTGAGTGGCTCAGTCACGAACGCTCGAGCCACCGCGATGGTTGATGCAGCTGCCACAATTTGGAGCGCTGTTCCGACCGCTGGCGTAACGCTGACAAACAAGGGCGCGCTGAATGAAGACGTGAATGGCGCGAACACCGTGGCAGTGTCGCTTGGCCAGTTCGCGCAACCCTCCGACGTGACACCCGCAGCAACTAACTATCCGCTGGCGGTGGTCTACGATGCTGATGGTTCGGTGATCGATACACTCTTCGGCACCGGAAGCAGCGATCCTACAAGCTGCCAGAACAATGGCGTGCTCGTAGCATTAGACAACATTAATCCGAACGCCACCATTGCTCATGCCATGATGCTGCTCAACGGGCGCTGCGCAACCAACCCAAACCTGCTGCAGATGATGAGCTTTGAAATCGAGCGCGCATTCGGCCGCATTCTTGGTCTGGACTATTCCCAGACCAATCATGACGCATTGCAGAACTACATGCCGGGCGGAACAGACGGCTGGCCGGTGATGCAGCCGCTGAGCGGATCGTGCAGCGCGTCGGGCGGAGCATTCGCCGGATCGTGCATCCCGAACCAAAACATCCTTCGCTACGACGACATCGCAGCGCTCAATCGCATTTACCCGATCACGCCGGCGAATCTCTCGTCCTTCCCCGGCAAAATGCTTACCGCACCGAACACAATTTCGATTCGTGGTTCCATCACGTTTCGCACTGGCTCGGGCATGCAGGGCGTAAACGTAGTCGCGCGGCCTCTGGATTCCGATGGCAAGCCGATGGCCCAATACACGGTGAGCGCTGTCTCCGGCGTGCTGTACGCAGGCAAACGCGGCAATCCAATTACCGGCTTCGCCGATACGAACGGAGTTCAGTATGCGCGCTGGGGCTCAGACGATGCCGACCTGCAAGGCTCATTCGATCTGAGCGGAATTCCCTTGCCTGCCGGCGTAAGCGCCGCTGATTATCAGCTGACATTTGAGGCGATCGATCCGCTTTTCATCCTGGGCAATTCCGTAGGCCCCTACAGTGACGGGCAGCCATCGCCTTCCGGAACCCTCGATCCCATCACCGTTCCGGATCTGAGCGCAGGGAGCGTGCAAACAATCAGCGTCAAGGCATTCGACTCCGCTGTCGGCGGCTACCAGGACGCAATCGGTACTGAATCTGCACCGCGCCGCATGCCAGCGAGCGGAATGTGGGTAGGCCGAATCAGCCAGGTCGGCCAGAGTGATTGGTTCAGCTTTCCTGTTCGCAGCAACCACATGTTCACCATCCTGACTCAGGCAACGGATGAAAGCGGCTCGCCAACAGGACAGAAGGCTCTGCCCTCAATCGGCGTGTGGGATGGCTACAGCCCGATAGGCGCCGCCGCTGTGGCCGCCGCGCCCGGATTGAATGGAAGCGCGATCGGCGAAACATGGCTTCGCGTTTCTGCCAATGCAGACGACATCGTCCGCATTGGCATCGCCGATCTTCGCGGCGATGGCCGGCCTGATTACTCCTACAACGGCTGGGTGCTGTACGCGGACACGGTGCAGCCAATGCGGCTGCCAGCCTCCGGTGGCCCAATCGTGATTCACGGCATGGGCTTTCGCAGCACCGATACGGTTCTTGTAGGCGGACAACCGGCGGTCGTTACCAGCATCTCGCCGAATGAAATTACTGCCGTCGCGCCGGCGGCTGCCGCAGGTGTTTCCGGATCGGTTGATATTGAAGTGGACGATCAGCCGATTTTTTATGCAGCCGCCATCATCGCCGGCGGCATCAGTTACGACTCCGGCTCCGGCGACGCGCTGACTCTAATTACCGCACCTGCAAACACTGTGCCCACCAATACTCCTCTTGCATTTACCGTTGCCGCACTCGGCGCAGACATGACGCCGGCCGGCGGTGTCACCGTCACTTACACCGTTACCAGTGGAAATGCGAAACTTGCTTGCGGTCTTTCAGTTTGCTCAATTGTGGCCACCGGCGATGGAATTGCCACAATGAATGTAATGGCAGCAGACTCCGCGTCTTCCGTCGTTACCGCATCTCTCTTGAACGGCTCCAGCCTGCAAGCTCATTTTGCCGGAGGAACACCCCCAACCCTTCGCTCGCTGACACCGCAGCTCTCGCTTGCCGCCGGTGCAACTTTTACCTGGACCGTGCAGGCGATGGCGCTCACCAACGGAATACCTGCCGCCGGCCAGAGGATCAACTGGCAATCCGCAGGCTCCGGCATCGCAGTTTCTGGTTCCGCATCGGCACAGACTAACGCCAGCGGCATTGCCGCAAAAATACTGACCGTTGGGCCACTGCCTGAAGGACAGACAGCCACCATCACCGCCTGTGTAAACGGCACCAATCAATGCGTCACGTATTCAGCATTCGGCGCGCGGCCCGAGTATGCAACGCTGCAGGCCGTCTCCGGCACAGAGCAGCATCTTGCCGGCACTGCAACAGCCCCCGCTCCGATTAGCATGCGGCTGCTGGATATGAACGGTAACGCCATGGCCGGCGGCACAGTAGCGCTGTACCAGGCTTTGTATGCGTGGGCACCGCCGTGCAACCCGCATGTCGTCTGCCCGCCAGGCATTCTGCTAAGCGCTCAGTCTGCGGTGGCGACGTCCAACATAGACGGCCTGATCACCTTTATGCCCGCCACATTGCCGGGCGTAGCCACAAACCTCCAGGCCATCGCGGTAACGGGCTACTCCGCCGTGCTGCCTATCGCAATTGAGCAACATTGACGTGCGGCGTTGAACTTGATCCGCCCTTAATCGAAGATGACGGTCTTGTTTCCATAGCAGAGAATGCGCCGATCCAGGTGCCATCTGACTGCGCGCGAAAGTACCATGCGCTCCAGGTCGCGCCCGCGAGCCACCAGGTCTTCTACCTGGTCGCGGTGCGAGATGCGCGCAACATCCTGCTCGATGATCGGTCCGTCGTCCAGAACTTCTGTCACGTAATGGCTTGTAGCTCCAATGAGCTTGACGCCGCGCGCGTGCGCTGCGTGATAAGGCCTGGCCCCGGTGAATGCGGGCAGAAACGAGTGATGCACGTTGATGATGGCGGCCGGATATTGCGCAACAAACTCGGCTGACAGAATCTGCATATAGCGCGCCAGCACAATGAGATCAACGTCGTACTTTGCCAGCAGTTCCAGTTGGTACGCCTCATCTTGCGCGCGCGTCGCCGCCGTTACCGGAATGTGAACAAAGAGGATTCCGTAGAATGCGGCCATCAACTCCACATCTGTATGGTTGGAAATGATAATTGCGATTTCGCAATCAAGTTCGCCGGCGCGCCACCGATATAGCAGATCGGCCACGCAATGCAGATACTGCGAACAGAAGAGCGCCACGCGCGGCTTGCGTGCCGACGCCGTCAGGGTCCAGCGCATGGCCAGTTCCGCCGCAAGTGGTGCAAAGTCCGCCTTGAATGCCTCAAGGTCGAATTTGCCTGGAGCACTTTTACCGGCATCGCCGGGCAAATCAAGACTCCACTCCACGCGCATGAAGAAAAGGCCCAGTTCGTGATCCTGGTGCTGGTCCGCATGGAGAATATTTGCGCCATGCTCGTAAAGCAGGCCAGCGACACGCGCAACCAGACCCTTGCGATCGGGGCAGTCGATCAGTAGGACAGCGGAATTTCTCATTGTCTACAGATTATCGCGGAAGGCCTGAAAGTAGCCTCACAGCGCGCTCGGATGAATTCAATCTTGCACTTGGTCTGCAAAGAGGAATTTCCACGAGGGATCGAGGAACATCCAGCGCTGCGTGCTGAACCAGCTGGTCGGCAGCGCGGGGACATGCAGCAATGTGTGGCCGCCGGAGCACATCAGTTCCGTGCCGCTCCATGCCAGGAACGTTCTTGAATATTGCCCCACGCGCGCGGGATGGGCCACCCGCTCAAGGCATACCGGGCAACGGCGAAGCTGATCAGTCAAAGCCCAGCTCAAACCAAACAGGCAGCCGAACACAGAGAGCGCCAGTTGCGTATACATGGCGTGAATCGTATCGAGTCCTGTAAAGCCGTACCCAACGTCGATAGCGCCGAAATAGACGATGGGCAACACAAGGACAATCTTGGCGGCCAGAAAACTCCACCGGTAAACTCGCCGGATCCATGAAATTTCATGAAGACTCACGCTGTACTCGGCGAGCGAAACCGAGGTGATGGCCGGCAATGCTAGCAGAGCCAGCATGACTGCAAATAAAAAAACTGTTCGCGATGATGGAAACTCGCGTTCGATGGCGGTACCGAGCAGATCGTCGGGTGAGCGATACGGGGCATAGGAGGTGATCTGAATCGACCCCGACTGCATTCTTGATCTTCCTGAGTCATTAAGGTGCGCCACGACGTAACCCGCACCAACCGGAATCGCCTTGGAGTCGGATTCAAGCAGCCAAGCGTCAACATTACCGGGCAGTCCCAATGTTCCTTCAGGCAGCACACCCACAATCCTGGCCACGAGCGAGCCCAGCATCATCTGGCTGCCTACGATGTCCGGGTTGGCGCCGAACTCCCTTCTCCACGCGCGTTCACTTAGAACCAGGCTCGGAATGTTGGCGCCAGAGCTCAATGCGGAATCCGTGAACTGAACGGGAAGACCGAGAAGCGTGAAGAAATTCGAGCTGGCCCGTGCCACTCCCCATCCGGCACGATCGCGCGAGTTGTCGAAGTGCGGCCAGCTGACGTTTTCCTTCGTGATGCGATAGAAGGCAAGACCATCGAAAAATTCCTGCTTGCGACTTTTCCAGGCCCGGTATTGGCCTGACGAAATCGTAGGCAGTGAATCTTCGTTGTTGACGGACTTGATCAGTACCAGTCCTGATCGTGTGGCGACCTGTGACAAGCTCTGTTTGGCGCGTACGCCGGGAAGGACATGCATCAGCGAATAAGTCGCTGCCAGCAATACCGCCAGCACCGTAATGCATTGCCAGGCCGCCCCAAAGCGCACGCGATGGGCGGGGCGTGTCCGACGATCAAGCCGCCGCAGGCAGAGCGCATCCTGGTACGCGCCCAAACAAAAATTAATCAGCGTGCGCTCCGATGCCCATGAAACGCGGCCATCGCATTCATGCTCGCGGCGTCCCTGCCAAAGTTCGGCGCGCCATTCGCGCCACCACTCCGCTCGCTCGCCGGCAGGCACCACCAGCCACGCACCTGCGAGCAATCCCAGGTTGAGAGCGCGAGCCAGCAGGTTGCCGGTGTTTTTCATACCGTGCGTTCCTCGTCGGTAGGTATTAACCGCTCCAGCAGTGGATAGCGTTTGCGCGAAGACTCAAGCGTAGTTCGCCCCGCCGCCGTGAGCTTGTAATACTTGCGGGGCGGCCGTTGCTCCGCATCGGCGATCGACTGCTTCTCCCACTGCGATCGAATTAAATCGTCGCGCTCAAGCCGCCGCATGGCGGGATAGACCGTTCCGCTGGGCAGTCCCGTCATTTCCATAATGCTGAATCCGTACACAAACCCCGCATCAAGCGCCTGCAGGATCATGGCGGCGGTGTGCGATAGCTTGGTGTCCGGGTTCTTTCCCTGAGCCATGCGCGCATTTTAGCTATGTAGCGATCTACTTGACAAGTGGTTATGTTGAATGCTACATAGGGAGGGTAAATACAGTCTTCGCTAAGTCGAGGCGCTCGAACCGCAAAAGTCCTGGAGAGCTGATTATGCTTGAGCTCCAACATCTTTACCGAAGCTTCCGCACCATTCCCGCCATTCAGGACATCAGTTTCAGTGTGGCTGCGGGCGAAATTGTAGGTTTCCTTGGACCCAATGGCGCCGGAAAATCCACTACCGTCAAAATTATTACCGGTATGCTCCGCCCCGACGACGGTCACGTCCTTTTTGATGGCAACGACATTCGCAAGGACATGGTTGCCTTCCGTTCCCAGCTCGGCTACGTACCTGAAGAAGCTCATCTCTACAGCTATCTTTCGGGGTTGGAGTACCTGCAACTGCTGGGCCGGTTGCGCGGAATGGATGAAGCGTTGATTGAGGTCAAGGCGACGCGCTTGCTCAAACTGCTGCTCCTTCAGTCGTGGCAATACTCGCCCATTTCCACTTATTCGAAGGGAATGCGGCAGCGCGTGTTGATTGCCGCGGCTCTGCTGCACGATCCTAAGCTGCTGATCTTTGACGAGCCGCTCTCCGGCCTGGACGTCATCTCCTCGCGATTGTTCAAAGACCTGCTTGAAATGCTGGCCGCTGAAGGCAAAGCGATCTTGTACATCTCGCATGTGCTGGAGGTTGTAGAGCATATTTGCCGGCGGGTGATCGTGATTGCGAAGGGCAAAATCCTGGCCGATGCTCCGCCTTCGGAGCTGACTACGCTGATGAGTTTGCCAAATCTTGAAAGCGTCTTCGCGCAACTGGTTGCCCAGCAGGAGACCAGGTCCGTTGCCCGCGAGATGGTGGAGGTAATGCAGCTGCGCCATGGGTGACACATTTCAGCGATTGCTCACCATGTCGGATACACGGCCGCTCTCCATGGGTCAGCAGGCTGCCCTAGGTCCGGCGAGAGTGCCTCGCCGCAGCCAGACATCGCAACTGATCCGCCATTTCCTGGAGCGATTTTTCAATCACGAGACAGCTTCGCCCGATGGCGATGCAAAGACGCGCCTGGTTCAAATCGCATTCGCTGCCGGCTTGCCGGGGCTGATGGTGGCGATCTATCTGTGGCCTGTGTATCACCCCTTTCGTGGATGGCCGCCGGGACAGCCATCCAACGGCGGCCCGCCTGCCTATTGGCTGCAGGTGAATCATCACTTCTTCTTTGTGCTTTATTCTTTTGTCGCGGTCGGCATTATCACGGTTTTCGAATGGGACATGTTCTTTCCCGACCTGCTGGATATGTGGGTTCTGAAAACCCTGCCGATTGCGGAGATGCGCATCTTTCTTGCCCGCGTTGCTGCGATTGCAATCTTTGTTGTCGGCTTTGTGTTTGACGCGAATATCCTGGCCACGCTGGTGCTTCCTTCGGCAATTGACCCGCCCAATCTCCACCGGTTCCTGATTGCGCATGTGCTCAGCGTAGCCGGCAGCGGCTTGTTTGCAGCCGCCTTTGTGTTGGCATTCCAGGGCGTGTTGCTATCACTTCTCGGTGAAAGATTGTTTCGCAGAATTTCACTGCTGATGCAGGGACTGACCATCACTGGTCTGCTCATGCTTCTGCTTCTGTTCCCTGTTTTTTCAGGAGTAGTGCCGGCCCTGATCCAGTCGAACAGCAAATATGCATTCCTTTGTCCTCCGTTCTGGTTCCTTGGAATTTACCAGACGATCATGGAAGGAAATGCGGCTCCGCCTCAGTTTTCGCGGCTTGCTCAGACGGGCGCTGTTGCCCTTATCTCGGTCGCGGCATTGGCGGTCTTCACTTATCCATTGGCTTATGTGCGCCGAGTGCGCCAGCTGATTGAGGGCCCAGGTTCACACTCCACACGCAACTGGATGACTCATCCGATCAACTTCGTTTTGCATGCAATCGTCGTTCGCCGTCCGGAGGCGCGTGCAGCCTTTCACTTCATCTCTCAGACAGTTTTGCGGGTTGCGCGTTATCGCGTTTATCTGGTGCTGTACGGAGGCGTCGGCCTCTCTGTTCTCGCTGCTTCCCTGTTGCGATTTTCGGTCCATCACGGGACCGTGCGCACCAGTATATCCGAGGATGGAATTCGTGCCGCGCTCGGCATCGTGGCCTTCTGGGTCATCGCCGGACTTCGCATGGCATTTGTGTCGTCTGGTAATCGACAGGGCAACTGGGTGTTCCGCATTGTGCACGGCAGGCCGCAGGAATTTGCTTCGGCGGTCGAATTGTTGCGGGCAGCAATGAAGTGGGTAATGATCTGGGCCGGTGGTTTAACGCTTGTCGCAGGCGTTGCCCTCTGGTACATGTCGCCGGCCAACATGCGCACGCTTCCAGCCACTCTGGCGCAGCTGATTGTTGGACTGGGCATGTGCCTGCTGCTTACTGACCTGCTCTTTTTGAATGTCACCACGGTGGCATTTACCGGCGAGCCGCAGCGTGAACAACCAAATCTGGCCTTCACGGTGCTGAAATACTTCACATTCTTTCCCGTTGTGGCCGCTCTGCCCTCTTATGTGGAGCCTTGGATCGAGGAGAGTTTGCCGCACATGATCGCCGCGATTTTATTGATTGCCGGATCGCACTTTGCCCTGCGTGCCCGTCACCGAGAAAACCTGAGGCAGAATTGCAACCTGCCCGTTCTGGAAGATGATGAGGAAGATTTTCCGATGAAGCTCGGCCTACGCTACTGAGTTGTGTTGCAGAGCCTTACGAGTTCGAAACTAGTCACGCATTTATGTGATTCAGAATACGCGTTCATAAGATTGACCAGGTCTATGCTGAAAAACCACACGGGGAGCACAGGAAGAAATCATGCTCGAACTTAGACGTGTTTCCAAGCATTTTTCAGGGATTGCTGCCGTTGACGACGTGAGCTTTTCTGCGCGTCCCGGCGAGGTGACCGGCTACCTGGGACCAAATGGATCAGGCAAATCCACCACGATGAAGATGATCACTGGCCTGATCGAGATGACCTTCGGCCAAATCCTGTTTGAAGGCAAGTCGATCCTTGACGATCCTATCGCATACCGCCGGCGCATGGGCTACGTTCCTGAAGAACCATACCTCTATAACCATCTTTCCGGTGTGGAATACCTGACCATGGTGGCACAGTTGCGTAATCTGCCCTCACGTGCGGCAAACGCGCGCATCGACGGGCTGCTGCGGCTGCTCTCGCTTTACGATGACCGGCACGCTTCCATCGCAGGCTACTCGAAAGGCATGCGGCAGAAAGTCTTGATTGCCGCGGCCCTCATGCACGACCCGCAACTCATTCTTCTCGACGAGCCATTTTCCGGTCTCGATGTTGGCTCTGCGCTGGTGCTGCGCAGCCTTATCCAGGAGCTTGCACAGCGCGGTAAGGTGGTGCTCTTCAGCTCGCATGAACTCGACACGGTGGAGCGCATCTGTTCGCGCGTCGTCATTCTTCATCGCGGCAAACTCGTGGCCGACGACACGATTGTGCGCCTGCGTTCGCTCATGGAGCTGCCCACCCTGGAAGGCATCTTCTCTCAGCTCGCGGTCGAGCAGGACACCGAATCGATGGCGCGGCAGATTGCGGATCTTATCCATGCGTAGACTTGCATTGTTTTTGCTTGCGCGCCTGCCGCTCGAATATCGCGTCTTATGCCGCCAGTTTATGCTGCGGGTTGTCGATCTTGAGGCTCTGTCGATCGAGGCGGATATTCCGCAATTCCTGGGTCAGTTCGCCGGCATCGCCATCATGCTCAGCATTGTTCACTCCGTGATCGCGTGGGCCTATTTCGCTCCCATGTCCATGAGTGAGCGAATCGGCTTCCAATGCCACTTTGAGCAGTACCTGATCGCCACCATGATGCTGGCAGTCGGAGTCTTTGCGGTCATCAGCTGGGATGCGGTGTTTCCCGATCGCCGCGACATCATGGTGCTTTCGCCCCTTCCCGTCAGAGCACGCACCATCCTGTTCGCCAAGCTCGGAGCCTCCGGCGCAATCCTCGGGCTGGCGATCCTCACGCTCAACATCTTGTCAGGATTTGTGTGGCCGTTTGCGCTCGGCATGGCCGGCGGATTCGTGAATGGCTTCCTTAGAACCTGCGCCGCTTGGTGGTTCACCATGGTCGCCGCCAGCCTTTTCATGTATTCGTCCGCGCTTGCCATACAGGGAATCAGTGCGCTGTTGTTACCGCGCAGGCTGTTCATGCAAATCTCAGCGGTGATGCAGGTGGCCGGATTCGCCGCCATTCTCTCCATCTACTTTCTGCAAGGTGCGCTGACTTCGATGGCCGCGCTTGTCGCCCCGCAGAATCAGCGGCTGCTGGCATGCTCGCCGTCGTTCTGGTTTTTCGCGCTCTTCAACCAGGTGCGCGGAGTACTTCCGCCGGAGCTTGCCTGGGTTGCGCAGCGCGCATGGATCGCCCTTGCCGTCTCTCTTTCCGGCGGGCTGCTGGCTTTGCTGCTTTGCTACCTGCGCACCATGAAGAAGACCGCCGAAGAGCCGGATCTGTTGCCGGCAAGACACGGCTTTCACTGGGCGCCTCGTCTCGGAGGCAGACTGCAAGCCGTTATCACGCTCTTTTCATTGCGAACTCTTCTGCGTAGCCGCCATCATCGCGTGATTCTTGCTTTCTACCTCTCTATTGTTTTCGCCATCGCTCTGGCCGCGGCGCACCGGGCTATCGCCGCCGGTCAGCCGCGTCCTTTCTCAGCCGAACTACCCACCATCACGAACCTCATGATGGTCATCTCTGTAATCGGATTTCGGAAGGTATTCTCCATTCCAGTTTCGCTCACCGCAAATTGGGTCCTGCGCACTACTCAGCTCAATCCTTCGCTAGAATTTGTCGCCGCCACAAGAAACACCTTGTTCCTTTTCGCCGTCGTCCCCGTTTGGGTCGTTTCCGCCTGTCTAGGGCTTTCTTTTCGACCTCTGCCTCTGGTTGGAGAGCATCTCCTGGTACTGATGTTGATCGGCATCATCCTCGTTGAGCTCAGCCTCATCCGTTTTCACAAAGTGCCATTTACCTGCTCTCTTCTGCCAGGAAGCACCAATCTCCAATTGGTGTTCTGGGCCGGGCTCGCTGCCTTTGTTCTGCTCTCACTCTTCGTCATTTCGTGCGAAATGCCGGCACTTCGCAACCTGCACCTGTACGCGTGGCTTGTCGCCGTACTATGCGCAATCGCCGCAGGTGTCAGAGCGGTCAATCGGCACGAAGCAAAGTCGGCGGTTCTCTATTTTGAAGAATTGCCCGCCGAAGTCATTACTACCTTGCACCTTCTTGTGCCTCCGTCCCCGGCAACTGTCTCGCATCATCAATAGCGTCGGGGCGATAGAATTTGAACTCAAAAAGAAACCGCCGGAGCTAAACCCCACTCCGGCAGTGCGCGTGCAACGCAGGGGTTTTGATCAATGCTTACGCAGCCGTGTGACCGCGTGCTTCGATGCTCACATTAAGCGGCGCCTGCAATTGCTGGCGCAGCGTGCCGGCCAGCCCAGCCACTATCCGCAGGCGGTCGGCTACCGGGGCGGGCACACCGATCCCGTTGAGAGCCAGTTCCGATTGCAGCAGCAGTCCGGCGATTGTCGACTTGAGCTCTGTCTCCATGGCGGAGGCGGCGGCACGGCTGGCCAGCGCCTGCTCCCGCTGACGGCGATAAAGCGCCGCCTTAATCTCGCGCACCAGGCGCGCGGATCCGGAAAGCGCAAAATTAATTTGCAGCGGGATCGCAAGACCGGCCTGTGCCAAGATTGCTTCTGCTGCTGCCGGATCGCATTCGGTCAACGTTTCGTCCAATACCACCGCGAAAAATTCACGCCGCTTGAGTATCGCCAAGGCCGCCCTGCGATTCTCCGCTACTTCTACCGCCATGCCCAGTTGCGTGCTCACCGCGGCTCCGCAGTTGCGTGCTCCCTCAATTCCAGTCACCATCAAAACACTCATCACAACTCCTTGTATGCGGCCCTCGGCCTGTGGCTGAACTTCATTGTTTTGGCTTTCCGCATCAGTGGCTAGCCTTGGCGTGCGGCCATCAGGCACACTGCGCGTAAGTATCCCGCTCAGGAAAAGCTGAATTTTCTTTGCTGAAAAGTGCGGATTAGTCTTCGCTAAGAGGATCGGCGATGCCGTATTCCTTCAGCTTTCGGTAAAGCGTGGTTTTGCCGATGCCGAGCAATTTGGCAGCTTGCAGCTTGTCGCCCTTGAGCGTGCGAATTGCTGACACAATCGCTTCACGCTCCAGGTCGGCCAGCGTTCTTACACCGGTCGCTTCATGATTCTCGGTGTCGATCCCGGCTGCAGCCGCGTTGTTGGCACGGTGGGCTTCAAGCCCCTGCCGCTGCAGTTGCGTGGGCAAATCACCCAGGTGAAGGACGGGCCCTGAAGTCAATGCGCAGGCCCGCTCGACCGAGTTCTCAAGTTCTCGCACATTGCCCGGCCAGTCGTAGCGCATCATCGTCCGCAATGCCTCGTCACTGAGTGTGAACTTGGCCCCGCGCTCTTTGCTGATGCGATCGAGAAAGTGCGCCGCCAGCAACGGAATGTCTTCGCGCCGATCGCGCAACGAAGGCAAACGCAGATTGACCACGTTGAGGCGGTAGAACAGATCCTTGCGGAAAGTTCCTTTTTCCACCATCGACGCCAGATCGCGATTGGTCGCAGCCAGAATCCTGGCCTTGATCGGTACCCGGTGCGTGGCGCCCACCGGACGCACTTCTCTCTCCTGCAGTGCGCGCAACAGTTTGGCCTGGAGGTCCAGCGTCAGTTCGCCAATCTCATCGAGGAATACCGTGCCGCCCTCGGCGGCAACCAGCAGGCCATCCTTGGAGCGATTGGCCCCGGTGTACGCGCCTTTTACATGGCCGAACAACTCGCTCTCGATGAGCGTCGGCACCAGTGAGCCGCAATCGACCGGTAAAAATGGCTTTTGAGCGTTCGACCCAAAAGCATGAATGGTCCGCGCCACCAGTTCCTTGCCCGTTCCGCTTTCGCCCAGTATCAATACCGGGTGCGCACTGAGCGCAACCTTGGAGAGTATGCGATATAGCTTCTCCATCTCGCCGGAGCGGCCAATCATGGAGCCAAGCCCCTGCGACACGCGCAGCCGTTCGCGCACCTGCCTGGCCGTCGTGTCGGTGGTTTGGTTCTCAGCCGCCCGGTCCAGAACCGTTGAAAGCTCGTCCATGGCAAATGGCTTGGTCAAATAATCCGAGGCGCCGCAACGCATTGCTTCAACCGCTGCATTCACCGTTCCCGATGCCGTCATGGCAATCACTGTGGTGTTCGGATACAGGAGTTTGACTTCGGAAATAAGTTCCAGCCCGTGATTCGCGCTGTTGGGCAGGTTGACAAGCAGGATGTCCGCCGGACGCCCACGCAACTGGATTCGTGCCTGGCCAAGATCGCCCGTGCTTTCCACCGCGTAACCGAGGCTCGACGCTATCTCCGCGCAAGCTGTACGTACCGCCGAATCAGGATCGACGACGAGAAGATGCAGGCGCACTGCGGTCTCGGTGCTTCGGGGGATAAACTCCATGGGCCTTTTGTTGCTGATGATTGTCTCCAACATTGTATTTGCCTTTCTGGCGAATAAGAGCGATGAGATAAGCGTCAATACATGCCAAAAACCGGCATGCCGTCGTTAGATCTTGGCGCCTAATTTTCTTACCGGCAGTTCGATCTGAATACGCGCGCCACCTTCCGGGTAGTTGCAGGCGAAAATGCGGCCGCCTGCCGCTTCCACAATCGAGCGGGAGATCGCCAGTCCCAGCCCGCGATGTTGGTCTGCCTTGCTCCCCGCGGCCGCTGCATCTTTGCCACGCGTTGTATAGCCCGAGTCGAAGACGGTCGTTTGCACCTCCTCCGGTATTCCCGGCCCGTTGTCTTCCACGGTAAGCACCAGCGTATCCATCGCTCCGGCACTGGCTGGAATTTCACGCAGGCCGATCTCAATGCATCCGCCGGACGGCATCGCTTCTCCGGCATTCTTTACCAGGTTCACCAACACGCGGGTCAAGTCCTCGCCAGTCATCCATACAGGGCGCGCGCCACCAACCACATCAACGGTGAGGGTGATGGAAGAACCCGCCAGTGCAGCCAGCAGATTGTGATTGGCGAGAATTTCGACCGCCAGGCTGCCGATGGGCGCGCTGGGTTTTAGATCCCAACCCGTAATCCAGTCATTGCGCGTCAACGCCAGTTGCCTGCGATCAACTCCGCCGCCCTTTGTATATGCCTGCCCAGTGGTAAGGACATCCTGATTGGTATTGATCGCCACCAGCTTTTCAACCAGCCGGCGACTGGCGACAGCAACCAGCCGCAGTTCACTGCCGTAATGAGCGAACGGATATGCCAGAACGCCCGGTTCCTCAAGCAGGTCGCAGTAGAGTCCAAGCGCAGTTACCATGTTGCGCGCATCGTGCGCCACCTCGGCTACGGTCTCTCCGCGACTGCCAATCGTCGCCAACGTCTCTACCACCACTTCCAACCGCTTCCGCTCTGCTGTATTCATTGTTGTCGCTTCCATTTGCTGCATCACTTGTTCCTCTTTCTTAAGCGGGAGGAGAAACCGATCTCGAATTTTGGCGCGAACGAACCCGAACGCCTGCTCCGAAGCTTCTTCCCAATCCCGATCTGACTGCTTGTTTGTCCTCTTCTAGTACACGTGGTGTGCCAAACTCGAACAGATCAGGTAAATTACTGATAATGGGAGAGATAATTGTCCAATTCTCGGACATTGACACCCTGCGAAGATTTGCGCATCCGTTCCGAAATGAAACAGTTCCACCTGCCAATGCGCGTTAAAGCCCATGTTTGCCAGCGGTTGCCCCGGCGTTCCCGATTCGACCCGGCATGATGCTCGATTCCCGTTCTGAAACGGACCTCTTTTCCTGGCCTTAATAGCGGTAGTCGCCGATCAATAGTTGCAACCCTGATTGCTATGCAGTGGGTGTGAACCGCTGATCCTAACCTGATTTCGTACAATCGCCTTATGCACGCTCTCGACCCGTTCTTCCGTCCCGGCGGCCGTTCTGCCTCTCAACTTCGTCCGCTCACTCTCACTCCCGGCTTTGTTCAAACGGCGGAGGGCTCCATTCTTGTCACGCTTGGCAACACACGTGTATTGACCAATGCCACCATCGAGCAGGGTGTTCCAGGCTGGCTGCGCAACTCCGGCCGAGGCTGGGTCACGGCGGAGTACTCCATGCTTCCGCGCTCAACGGTCACACGCACTCCACGTGAGAGTGAGCGCGGCAAGATCGGCGGCCGCACGCACGAAATTCAGCGGCTCATCGGCCGCAGCCTGCGCTCTGCGGTGGACATGCAGGTCCTGGGCGAGCGCACCGTCATTCTTGACTGCGACGTAATCCAGGCAGACGGCGGGACGCGCACCGCGGCCATCACCGGCGCCGCTGTCGCGCTGGGAATCGCACTGAACGCGCTGGTCAAAGCTGGAACGCTGAAGCAGTCGCCGCTCAAACGGTTGGTGGCAGCCACATCGGTGGGCATTGTGGAAGGAACAGCCTTGCTTGATCTTTGCTACGAAGAAGATTCTGCCGCTGACGTAGATATGAACGTAGTGATGACCGAAGACGGCGGACTGGTAGAGAGCCAGGCGACTGCGGAAAAAGGCTCCTACTCGCGCAGCCAGCTCAACGGACTGCTGGATCTGGCAGAAGGCGGGATTAAGGAAATCTTCGCAGCGCAGCGTGCGGTGCTTGGAGCGTAGGTCGAGTTTTCACCTAATAGCTAATAGCTCCCGATTCTCTAGCACTGGTTCCGCGGCTCTCGTCAACTTGTAAACTCGTCAACTTGTTCCCGATTCTTTGTTCACTGTTCACTGACCATTGTTCCCTGAACCCCGTATACTCGCTGATTCGATCTGGAAATCTGTTCGGAGAAGCTCTATGCACACGCCCACGCGCCGCGAGGTGCTTGGCCTGCTGTTGGCCGCGCCTGCCGTTCGATTTACATGCGCCGAAACCGCGGGCGCATGGATTTCGCTCTTTGATGGCAAGTCGCTCAGCGAATGGAAGGCCAGCGAGCATCCCGGCGCATTCTCTGCGGACGACGGCCAAATCGCTGCTCACGGCGGCCGCTCGCACCTGTTCTACTCTGGGCCGGTTCAAGGCGCTAATTTTAAAAATTTCGAGCTCTCGGCGGAAGTGATGACGCGGCCCGGCGCCAACTCCGGCATCTATTTTCATACCGCATTTCAGCCGACGGGCTGGCCTCGCGCTGGATTTGAAGTGCAGATCAACAATTCGTTCAAGGGCGATAACAAGAGGACAGGGTCGCTCTACGGAGTACGCAATGTCTACCAGCAGTTTGTGCGCGACAATGAATGGTTCAACCTGAAGATCGCGGTGCATGGCAAACAGGTACAGGTTCGCTTGAACAGTATGTTGGTTGTCGATTACGTTGAACCCGATCCACCGTTCCGCGCCGATGCAGCATTCGATCGCACAATTAATCGCGGCACCTTTGCCCTGCAGGGCCGCGACTCAGACAGCACCACGCATTTCAAGAACATTCGAGTGCGTCCACTGCCCGACAGTCTTGCTACAGACGAAGAAGCGCCAAGCGTGGACGATATTTATCGCGAGATCATGCGGCTGGGCGTCGAGAACTTTCCAGTCGTCGATTATCACGTGCACCTGAAAGGCGGGCTCACACTCGATCAGGCTCTCGCCAATTCGTGCCGGCTCGGTATTAACTACGGCATCGCCATCAACTGCGGGCTCAATTTTCCAGTGCACGACGACGCCAGTATTCGCGAATATCTTGCGACCATGAAAGGCCGGCCTTGCTATGTGGCGCTGCAGGGCGAAGGCCGGGAATGGATGACGCTCACTTCTCCGGAGTCCGTAGCGAGTTTCGATTACTGTTTTACCGACGCCATGACCTTTCGCGATCCGACCGGGTTCCGCCGCCGCCTTTTTGTTGAGGATGAAATGGGCGACCTCTCTGATCCCGAGGCCTTCATGGATCTCTACGTTAGCCGCATCGAAGGCGTAATGAAGGAGCCGATCGACATCTATGCCAATGCCACATTTCTGCCGTTACCACTGCGCCCCCAATACGATACATTATGGACCGTTGCGCGCATGAAGCGCGTCATCGATGCGGCCATCGAGAATGACGTTGCCATTGAGATCAACAATCGCTACAAAATTCCAAGCCCGACATTTATCAAGGCAGCCAAGGCCGCCGGGGCACGGTTTTCTTTCGGCACCAACAATGCTGAAGCTGAACTTGGCCGGCTCGAATACCCGATTCAGATGGTGCGCCAGTGCAACCTCAGGTGGCAGGACATCTTCGTACCCAAACCCGACGGCGGCAAGCCAATCCAGGTTAAGAAGTGGCAAATGACGCATGAATGACAAGCTGTCTATGGAACCAGGCGAGTTTATTTGGGCTGCGGGCAGCCAGAAGATTTTCAAAGTGTGGACTGTTTTCGCAGATTCCGGCTATAGTGTTTCATTGCCGGATCGGGTTCCACTCTCTTATTCACGGTAATGGGCCCTGATGCAGCTCGGGGATTTCCTCCAGGAGAATCCGATGAAGATTACCGACACAATTGGATCGGTGTTGAAGTTCAAGAACCAATCGCGCATTTTGTCCATCACGCCCGAGCAGTCCGTCTTCGAAGCGCTCGAACTCATGGCCGAACATGACATTGGCGCCCTTCTGGTTCTTTCCGGCCAAAAATTGGTGGGGATTCTTTCGGAGCGCGACTATGCCCGCAAGGGGACACTCCTTGGACACCACTCGAGGGAGACGAGTGTGAGCGAGATAATGACCAGCCCGGTAGTCTCCGTCAGCCCGAAGTACACTGTGGATGAATGTATGACGCTGATGACGCAGCAGCACTTCCGGCATCTGCCCGTGCTGCAGGGCGAAACCGTGGTTGGCATTGTATCCATTGGCGATTTGGTGAAGTGGGTGATCTCCGACCAGGCACAAACCATCCAGGCGCTGGAGGGTTACATCACCGGAACTTATCCGGCGTAACCGACCCATCCATTTTGGCAAAACACGAATCCAACCACATGAGAATCTCCATTGGCATGTGTGCGTATAACCATACCCGGAAGGGAGAGAACTTGGTACAACCGATGCGCGGAGCTTTTGCCGTGATTTCGGCGGCGCTGATCGCGCTGCCAATTCCAATTTCTAGGTCGCAGACCCCGTCCGGCGCAGCGATGCCCGCTCCGGGGACGGCTCAGCCTGCAGCCCCGGTGGTTTCAATTTCCGCGCAACTGCAGCCGGCGCTCAGCTCGGTCCATCACAGCGTGGACAGCGTTCACGTGGAAAAGTGGAAGCGCGGTAATATTCGCGACGAAGCGGCGCAGAACATCAGCCAGATACAGCGCGACATCGACGTAACGCTGCCGCCCATGCTTCGCGATGCCGATACGGCGCCGGCGAGCCTGAGCAAGCTGCTGCCGATTTCGCGCAACATCAGCGCGCTTTACGACGTGCTGCTGCGGGTGGTGGAAGCTTCGCGCGTGATCGGGCCCGACGACCAGGTTGCGATGTTGCAGGAGGCCCTGGTGACGCTTGGAAATGCGCGCCAGGCGTTCAGCGACCGCATGCAGACCTCGGCCACCGCAATGGAAAAACAGGTAGCGGATCTGCGCACGACGGTACAGATGCAGGCGGCGAAGATTGCCGCCACGCCTGCTCCCGTGGCTCTGCCCTGCACGCCTCCCCCACCGCACACGACAACGAAAAAAGTCGTGCACAAACCGGCCGCAGGCGCGACAACGGCCAAGCCATCGCCAGCGACGGTAAAGCCGACCACGCCAACGAGCACGCAGCCGAAGCCTAATCCGCAGCAGACGCATTAAGGCTCGCGCTGTGCCGGATCGCGATCTCGATTCCTATTCTGATGTTGGTGGGTGGAATCGAGAGTGTCGGGGGAGAATTCTGCTATCCCACCCTTCTCGTGATGAAGCAACGAGAAGGATGGGCACCCAGAGTATTGCTGATCGAAGGGTGGGCCAACCGCAAAGCGAATAACTAGTGCAGCACCAGCGAGAGCAGCAGTACGATCAGCAGGCCGCTGGTGGAGAGCAATGTTTCCACGACCGACCATGTGGAGAGCGTTCCCTTTACATCGAGTTTGAAGAGCGAGCCGACCAGCCAGAATCCTGAATCGTTGACATGCGAAAGCATGAGTGCTCCTGAGCCAGTGGCGATCACCAGCAACTCGGGCCTGACGCCCATTTGACCGGCGACCGGCGCGAGCACCGCAGAAGCCACCGCCATGGCGACCGTGACTGACCCCATGCACACGCGCACCAATGCGGCCAGCGCCCAGGCCAAGATGAGCGGCGGCATGTGCGCGCCCAGCGCGAGGCCGACGGTGGATTGCGCGGCGCCGGAATCGCGCAGCACGCCGCTCAATCCGCCGGCAGCGGCAAGAATGACGAGCACTCCGGCGATTGGGACGAACGAGTCTGCCGTAAGCTTGCGCAGCATTTCTGGACGGTGGTGCTGCTCGCCGTGGCGATGCGGCTCTCGCGGAATCCTGCTGCCGAGCGTTGCCAATGCAACCAGCACGGCGACGAGCATGGCCACGTCAGGGTAGCCGAGTACGTGCAGAATTTGATTTGGGACGGACCCGACCGCCGTCATGGAATCGGCCCAGCTACCGGTAAAGATGAGTGCGATGGGAAGCAAAATGGCTACGAGCGCGCGCACAGGGCCGGCGGGCCTTGATGTAGACGGCGCACTCCCCGACGAACCTAACGCAGCCGTCAATGGCATCTCTGCGACTGCCGCTCCCGATTGCTGACGCCGCAGCCAGCGCCGCTCCAGCACATACCAGAGGCCGGGGCCGGCAATGGCCGCCGCGGGAGTACCGGCGAGCATGCCCCACAAAATCACGCGGCCAATATCCGCGTGGAACACCGTGGCTGCAAGCAGCGCCGAAGGATGAGGCGGAATCAAACCATGGGTGATGGAAAGCCCGGCAAGAACCGGCAACGCCACAAGAATCGGCGGACGCTTGGCGCGCTCTGCCGCTTCCACAATGATGGGCATCAGTAGCACCAGGCCTACTTCAAAGAAGACCGGCATGCCGACCAGCAGGCTTAATCCAAGCAGCGCCCACGGAAGCCCTTTCGTGCCGCAGCCTTCTATCAGAGTTTTGCCGAGAGAGGCCGCGCCGCCCGACGAGGCCAGCAACTGACCCAGCACCGCGCCCATGCCAAGAATGATGGCGATGTGGCCCATCATGTTTCCCACGCCGGCGGTGAACGAGAGGGGCACCTGCTGGAGCGGCATGCCCGCGGCGACGCCGAGCGCAAAGGCCGCGACAGAAAGTCCCAGCGCGGCATGCAGCTTGAACTTGCCTACCAGCAGTAGAAGTAGCAGCACCGTACCCGCAACGCAGGCCAGCAGGTACCAGTCATGAGCAGAAACGGGCGCGGGATGCACGGGCAGATTATTCCATATCATTGCAACGACGCGCATTAGTTGGATTAAGCACAGAGACTTCTCTTGCGGCGTAATGTTCGAAGGGCCGCAAGAGCCTTGTAAATCAGCCTTTTTCTTAGCCGACTTGTGCGCGCCGCCACACTTTTTCCTTGCGCGTCAGTGCTACCATAAGGATGATTGCAGCTCCTGCAGCCCGGCAGTAGTACTCCGCTTTCATTGGGGCATGCGCACAGGCAAACTGGGAGCCAGCACACAAAGGAGAATTTCCTATGCCTCTAGTTTCCATGCGGCAGCTTCTCGACGAGGCCGCCAAGGGCGGTTACGGCGTCGGCGCATTCAACGTAAACGATATGGAACAGATTCAGGCCATTATGATGGCGGCCAAAGAGACGAAGTCTCCCGTCATTGTGCAGGCCAGCCGCGGCGCGCGCCAGTTTGCCGAGGATCTATACCTCTTCAAGCTGATCCAGGCGGCAGCCGAGTTGAACCCTGATATTCCGATTGCCATGCACCAGGATCATGGCAACAGCTTTGAGACCTGCAAGAGCGCCATCGAACTGGGCTACACCTCGGTGATGATGGACGGGTCGCTCAAGGAAGACGGCAAGACTCCGTCGACCTTTGATGAGAATGTTGAAGTGACGCGGCGCGTGGTGGACTATGCGCACGAGCGCGGCGTGACGGTGGAAGGCGAAATTGGCGTGCTCGGCGGCGTTGAAGACGGCCACGGCGCGGGTGGCAGCGGTCTTGACCACATTACCGATCCCGACCAGGCGGTTGAGTTTGCAGAGCGCACCGGCGTTGACGCGCTGGCCATCGCCATCGGCACCAGCCACGGCGCATACAAGTTCACCAAGAAGCCGGATGGTTCCGTGCTCAAGATGGATGTGCTGATCGCCATCCACAAGCGCCTGCCCAACACGCACCTCGTGATGCACGGCAGCTCGTCGGTTCCCAAGGACCTGCAGGACATCGTGAATCAGTACGGTGGCAAGCTGAAGGAGACATGGGGCGTGCCGGTCGAAGAGATTCAGCTCGGCATCCGCAACGGCGTGCGCAAGATCAACGTCGACACGGACAATCGCCTGGCCATTACCGGAGCGATCCGCAAAGTTCTGTGGGAGAGCCCGGAGAAGTTTGATCCGCGCGACTACATGAAGCCGGCTCGCGAAGCAATGAAGAAGGTTGTGGCACAGCGCATGGTCCAGTTCGGCCAGGCCGGTCACGCCGGCGACTACAAGCCAGTGTCAATCGAGCAGATCGCCAAGGGATACAAGGACGGTTCATTGAGCACTCGTCCGCTGGTCGCTGCGAAGTAGCTTTTCCGAAAAAGGGCCGCCCCGCTTTTGCGGGGCGGCCCTTCTGTATTTCGGAGTCGATTAAGCGCCAGGCTATTGCACACGCGTGCCGTTACGCTCATCCAGTACCAACTGGTTCCGACCGGAGTGGATTTCCACCGGTTGCAGCCACATCCACGCCTCGGTACCCAACCGCGCTGAGATGAACAAGTAGTACGTTCCGGCCGGCAGTGGCGGAAGTGTGGCATTCCCGGCGGCGTCCGATCGCATGCCGCCAATTGCGTTCCCCTTGTACGAGTTGACTATCGCCAGGCAATCCGGTGATCGATTCGCGCAGGCCTGCACAAAATACTTTACCGGAAGGGTTCCCGCGGGCACCATTACACCGGCGCTCCGCACCACCTGGTCGAAACTCGTCTTCAGCAACACATACGGCAGGTTCGAAAGCGGGTTCGCCTGCCCCGGTGCAGCCTGCAGGCCCGACCGGATTGAGAGACTTGCATCGGCGGGCCCTGTTGCTACCGCCGGAATCGACGCGGCTGCATTCATGCGCCCGGAGACCGCTGCGGGAATCTCCTTCGCCGGCGTAAGCATCGCCAGGTCGCAGGATCGTTCAAGCGGAGCAAACGTGAAATTGTCCCCATTCTCACCTGTGATAACCCTGCCGTGCACCTGGTATGCAGCGGTGCTGCCGGGGTCAAGCGATCCATCAGCGTTTAGCGCCAGCTTCAACGGACGATCAGGTGCTTCCACCGCGACCACGGCGCGATTCCCCTCGACGTGCACGGTGTAAGGGTAGGCGCGCGCCGCATCCGGCCCGCATCCCAACACTACTGACTCGGGGTAAAATTCCGCGCTGAAGCCAGTGGCAGCCGACGCAAAAATCCCGCGCATGCGAATCCCGGGCGGTGTCGGCGGCCCCTTGTCGCCGCCGTTGAACAGGGCTGTCATCAGTCCGGTTGCGGCCTGAACGCCGGTTGTTCCAGCATTCTTTGACGATAGTTGGGGTGCAGCGCAACTGGCGCGCTTGGCTGCATAAATAGGAACAGGACCCGATGGCGCCGGAGATCCGGGCACGTAGGTTGACTGCGTCGACGTAGTGGCAAGGTCGTATGTTCCACCGTTCCGGGATAGGTTGTCGTTTCCCGCGTACGGCGTCGCCTCCAGAGGAGTCAATTCCTGGTGCGATGTTACCTGCTGCGACTCGTAATGTCCTGGCGTTCCGCCGCCCCCACCACCGTTTCTGTAGCCGGTAATAACCCGGCCGTCGATCACCATCGGTCCTTGCCCTATCAGCGCGCCCTCCGCGTTCAGCGCCAGTGTTGTCGGCTTCGGCCGCGTATTCAGGGTCACGTAGGCTCTATCGCCGCGCATTTCGATCTGATATCCATAGGGATCGGGCGCAAGGCCGGCGCAGGTCAGTGACGCACCTCGATCGGCGAATTCAATCCGCCATCCGCCAGCGCCTGCAAATGCTCCTGACAACTCCGGCCCCGGCTTCAGGTCAGGCTGAATCTGCGACATCAGGTGTCCGGTCAACTCGTCGAAACCCCGCAGCAGCGCATTCCCCGTGCACACCGCCGGAACGCGGCCCGACGACACGCACCGCGCAGTTTTGCGCTGTTCGGGCGACATCTGACCCGTTTGCGCCATCATTTGCTGCTGTTGTTGCTGGTTGGCGGGCATCTGCCCGTTGGCGCGACGCTCGGCTTCGGCCTGCATACTCTCCTGCCTCTTCACAAAGGCTTCGTGAGCGGCAATCTCCTGCTGGCTTGGTTGTTTGCAAGTCGGCAGCAGCTTCTTGAGAGCTCCGCGCGTAGAACTGCTGTAGGCCATCAACCCGTCTTTCACGTGATCGGGATGACCGACAAAGCAATACGAGGTGTCAGAAAGATCGTGAATGTCGCAGCCGTCAACAACCAGCCGTTCGCCGTTACAGACGTAGTTGACCTTCAAGATGATTTCCTGGGCAAGAGCGGAGCGGCAGATAGGCAAAAGGGCCAGAGCGAGCAACAGCCCACATGGCTGGCTCCAGCCGCGGCGGAAGAGACTCATGACGACCCCCAAAGCATGCGAAGTTAGCAGTCTGCGAATTTCAAAGGCGTGAAGATCGGTACGTGAATAAAGTCGGCCGGCAGGTTGCCGGGGGGAAGATGGATAGATAGTAGCCCTGGGCGCTGTGGAAGATCAAGAGCGCGGGGTTTCCGGACCGATATCGATGGCGCTTCATACAATTTGCTGCGGCGACAATGCCAGAGATAATCGGCTTTTGGTAGAATGCGTCCCCGGAGCCGTTTCTTCACAAATAGCAGGTCACAAGGTTACTGGATTTCAGCTCTCACCTTTCTTGGAGCAGGCTTGCTATCCCACCCTTCTCGTGATGGAGCTACGAGAAGGATAAGGCGCCGGCTCTTTGCCCATGCTTAGTGATAATCTCCGATTCAGCGGTCACACTCGCATAATAGACAGAATGCTCAGAGGCAAAAATCCATGAAGAGCGACCGTCTGCTGCGCGTAGGTTATTCCTACCTGGGATTGCTGGCGGGGGATTTTGCCGTACTCATTCTCAGTCTTTTGAACGCATTTCACATTAGCCTGCTGATGCGGGGTCAAGTGAAAGCTCAGCTCCTGACGGCCATGGGATGGTTCATCCCAATTGGGATTGTCTCGATTGTCGGTTGGATTTTGATCGGCATTCCCGTGGGATTGATTATTTCCACGAGATGGATCCTCAAAGCTACCTGGTGGCTGATTCTGCCTGTCGGAGCGCTGCTGGGCCCTCTTGCGCTGCTGATCATCTTTCTACTTTTGAGCCTGGGCATGCCGAGCACTGAGACCTTCACTCATACCGGATTCCTCATGGCGTGTGCGAGCCTGATCTCGACCGTCGCCTTTGGCGTACATTGCGTGTTGGTGCGTCGATTTGCGGGTAGCGGTGCAGGTGACTAAGCGTTTCTCCGGCACCGTCAGAGCGTCTGCAGATTCGGGCGGCCGGTGGTGTTCTCTCGCAGTTGCCTCGTGTTGATATTGCAACTGGTAGAGCTTCCAGATGAGCTTGCGCCGGCAGTAATGTAGCGGGCACCCCGCAACTCTGGGGTATATAATTTTCCGCAAAATCACTTGAGTCCAAATCCGTAATGCGTGGAAACGCATTGCGCGGAGTCGCGGCGGTTAATCGAAAGGGGAATTAACATGCGCACTGGGTTGGCAATGTTGGTTGCGGTGAGCTTTGTGCCCGCGGCCTTCAGTCAAATCGGAAATATACCGGGCACCGGTTACACCGGCGTACCTTACTCTGCCGTCGAGACGGAGGTTACGAGTTCGAGGACCATGACCGCTTTCATAGCGCGCGACGCGCTGGGCCGCACGCGTCAGGAATACATTACGCGCCAGCAGGACGGCTCAGATCTTCATGCCGTCCGCATCATGGATCCCACAACCGGCCTGGTTCTGTTGTGGCAGACTGGGAGCGATGTTCAAAACCATGTGGTGACAGTGCAACGGCTGCCCATACAGCAGCAGCACACCGGGCCCCTGCCTGATACGCCTGCCCCATTGCCCGGGACCAAGCCTTGCGGCATTGGCTGCAGCGTGGAGAATTTTCCTGCTCAGGTGATCAACGGTTACCTTTGCCGCGGCTTTCGCGTTAAACGAATGGTCCGCGATCCGGCCAACAAGAGTATGTCGATTGCAACAACGGAGAATTGGAGTTCGCCGGAATTGGGAGTGATCCTGCGGCATATCGAAGTCGACGTGATTGCGGGCCGAATCACATCGGAGATCAACAATGTTTCGCGCGGCGAACCCGATCCCACGCTGTTCCAGACGCCGCAAGGGTACACGGTGGATATGAATTCAGCGCTCGCACAGGGTGGGCGCTGACCAGTTCACGCACTAGCTTACGATTGTCGGAGCGGGAGCAGGAGCGGGTACAGCCGGCAGGAGATGGCCGTTCGCAATCTCCTGGTCCTTGTACTGAAGTTGGTAAAGCTTCCAGTAGAGGCCGCGCTGAGCCAGCAGTTCCTGGTGCGTGCCCATCTCTCTTAACTGGCCTTTGTGCATCACGAGGATGGTTTCGGCGCGCTGCACTGTTGACAGGCGGTGTGCGATGAGTACGCTGGTGCGGCCTTCAACCATGCGTTCCAGCGCTCCGCGGATGCGCAGCTCGGTATCGGTATCGACGCTTGATGTAGCTTCGTCGAGGATGAGGATGCGCGGATTGAACGCCAGTGCGCGTGCAAAGTTGATGAGCTGCTTTTGCCCTGTCGAAAGCGAGTTGCCGCGTTCGCGCACAGGCTCGTTGAATCCGGCGGGCAGGCTCTCAATGAAGTCGAGCACGTTGACATCGCGCGCAGCGTGGCGCAGATCGTCGTCGCTGATTTCCGCATTGCCAAAGCGAATGTTGTCGGCGACGGTTCCGGCAAACAAGAACGGGTCTTGCAGGACGACGGCAAAATGTTTGCGCAGCGCGTTCAGGTCTTGCTGGCGAAGTTCTACACCGTCAAGCAGAATCTCTCCCGCTTGAATGTCGTAGAAGCGCATCATCAGGCTGGTAAGCGTGGTCTTGCCCGATCCGGTGTGGCCCACGATGGCCACGGTCTGCCCCGGCTCGACAACGAAGCTCACGTCCTTCAGAATCCACTCAATGTCAGTGAGGTTTGCAAGACGCGTTGCAGGCGAGTCGGATGTGGCGGCTGCTTCGACCTGCGCTTTCTGTTCGTCAGTGAGCTTTTGGTAGGTAAACCAGACGTGGCGAAACTCGATGCGGTTGCTGCCATCGCCCGCGATGGGATGCACGGGGTTGACGATCTCCGGCTTGGTATCGAGTAGCTTGAAGATGCGTTCACAGGCGGCCATGGCGGCTTGCAGGATGTTGTATTTGTCGCTCAGATCCTGGATGGGCCGCCAAAAACGCTGCGAGTATTGGATGAACATGGCCAGCATGCCGATGGTTACGGCGCCATGGCTGAGCACGCTGAATCCGCCAAACCATACGACCAGCGCGATGGCGACGGAGGAGAGCAGTTCGACCGTGGGGTAGTAGAGCGCGTAGGCAAAAATGGTGTCCTTGAACGCGATCATGTGCAGGCGGTTGACCGCCTCAAAGTCCTGAAAGGCGCGCTCTTCGCGGTTGAAGAGTTGCACCACGCTCATGCCGGAGATGTGTTCCTGGGTAAAGCTGTTGATGCGCGCGATGGCGGCACGGACGCGGCGATAGCTCTCGCGCACGGAGTCGCGGAACAGGCGCGTGACGATGAGGATAAGCGGCAGCACGGCAAACGCTATCAGGGCCAGCCACCAGTTGATGGAGAGCATGACGGCAGCCATGATGACAAGCATGAAGAAGTCGTTCACGATGGCCAATACGCCGTCAGTGAACATGTCGTTGACTGCGTCCACGTCAGACGTAAGCCGCGTGACCAGCCGGCCAACCGCATTCACGTCAAAGAAGCCAATGTGCATGCGCTGCATGTGGCGGAAGATTTCGCGGCGAAGATCGAACATGATCTTCTGGCCCATCCACTGCATGAGGTAGGTCTGCACAAAGGCGAAAACATAGGCGGCCACGAGCGCAGCCAGGTACATGCCGGCGAGCATGGTGACGCCGGCAACTTTATCGATGGGCAGGATGCGGGCGATGGGGCTGTTGTGGGCCAGCCAGTGTGCGAGAGCGCTGTTGGTGTCTTTGGCTGCGGCAAGCGGGGCAAGATAGCGATCGATCGCCATCATGACCATGATGGGTCCGACAACATCGCAAACTGATTTGAAGCTGACGGAGACTGAAGCGATAGTGGCCTGCACCCAAAACGGGCGCACATAGCGCGCCAGGCGGCGGGCCAGTCGCGAATCATACACTTTGCCTACCGGATCTTCATCTGGTTTGCTGGCCGGCTTCGGCGCCTCAGGTTCGCGGGGATCTTTTTTCTTTTCGTCCGCCATCGGTCGGGTCGGTTACGCTTCCTCTACCATTGTACGGGCCTGAACATACTTGTCACGCAGAGCCCTATGGAGCTTCTGCGGATTGGATGAAATGGCCGGCATGAAGGCGCAAAAGCTTGAGCTAATATGCCGAGACGCTATTGGCAGGATCCGCGACGGGCGTGTTGCCGTTGGTCTTGAGCAGGTTGGCGAAATCGCTTTCGGCAAAGTCCATGCGAACCACCATGGTGGTAGCGGCAAACTCCTCCACTGGTAGTTGATGCAGGCGCAGGTATGGCTTGTGGTCGGTCCACTCCATGGGTGCGATGTCGAGACGCCAATCGACGGGGCGGCCGTCGTTGAGCAGAACGGCACGCTGCGGGCGGGTTGCCAGCGGGCGCAGGCGCAGTTCTTCCCCCTCAATCGGCTGCGACACGATCACATAAAGGCTGTTTCCTTTGCGCGTCAGCAGCACGTTGCGGTTTCCGGTGAGCGACGAGCACGGAATTGCATCGTCGAACGCCTCGCGCACATGCTTGTACCAGTCGCCCACGCGACGCACGATTGCGGCGGGTTTGTCTGGAATTCTGCCGTCGGCGTCCGGGCCAACGTTGAGCAGGTAGTTGGCGTCCCGACCGCGGTACTTGGCAATGCTGGCGGTGAGGTGGCGGTGACTGTAGTAGTCCTCTTCCTTGCGGAAACCCCAGCTCTCCATGCCGACGCTCTGGTTGGCTTCAACGCGCTGCTTGAAGCTGAGCGGATTGTCCCAGGTGCGATCGTAATCGCGCTCGGGCGTGCCGAAGTCGCCCTGGTCAAAGCCACGATTGTTAATGACGGCGCTCGGCTGCAATTGGCGAATCATGTTGTTGATGGAGGGATCGACGAGCTTGGTAACGTTCATGTCCCACCAGAAGCAGCTTATTTTGCCGTAATTGGTGCAGAGTTCGCGCACCTGGCCTTTGAGGAATTCGACGTACCTTGCCAGATCGGGAGTATCGCCGGGCTGCGGTTGCAGTTCATGCGAGCGGCCCTGGTTGGGGTAGAGGGGACTGTGCCAATCGACGACAGAGTAGTAAAGGCCAAGAGGAAAATTACGTTTGTGGCATGCGTCGGCAAGCTGGCGCAAAGCGTCTTTGCCGTAGGGCGTGTTCATCACGTTGAAGTCAGTGAGTTTTGTATCCCATTGGCAAAAACCTTCGTGATGCTTGGTGGTGAAGCAGATGTACTCCATGCCTGCCGACTGGGCAAAATCGAGCCACGCTTCAGGGTCGTAGTGTTTCGGATTCCACTGGTGATAATATTTGGCTTCAAAATCCTTGCGAGCCATGCCTCCGCGCCATTCAAGCTGCTCGTGCCAGCCCTCGATGGCATACAGGCCCCAGTGCACAAACATGCCGAAGCGCTTTTGAAACCACCAGTCGCGCGCGTCGCCAAAACGCGGCACCAGCGCGCTGCCGGCGGGTTCTGCGGAAGTTGTCGCGGTGGTTTGCCCAGCGGCGCTTTCACTGGTAAAGATCAGGCTTGAAACGGCCGGTACGGCAGCGGCAGCCGCGCCAAGGAATTTTCTGCGATTCATAAGAGCCCTTTCGCAACACAATCAAGCTCGCTGAGGCGAGGTTGCTCGCCGATGCGAAGAGATTCGCAACAGCGAAGCAGATCGTACGCGCAGATTACGGTTGCGGTTTGGAGTCGGGAGCGGGTTTAACCGCCGGCCTTGGTTTTTTGGGCGCGGGACTCGATACGCCCATACTCATCAGCACGTAGCCCAACCCCTTGCGCATCACATCCAGGACACTCACGTTTGCTTCCCCCGTGTTGCCACACCCGCAATTTTACTTTGCCTTGGCTGCAACCGGAGCGGGAGCAGGAGTGGCAGCAGGCTGACTACCATTCAGGATATCGAGTGCAGCCGGCGGCAAGGGCTTGTCAGCATTCGCCAGCAGCACAGTTACCTGCCACCTCTGCGTCTCGCTGAGCACTTTGTTATACGAAGGCATGCCGGTGAGGCGAATGCCGTTGTCGACCTTCCAATAAGTCTCGCCTGGGGGATCGTCGCTTACGCCTACTACGCCGTTGCGATGCTTCTCCCAAAGCGGCGGCGCGCTGGGGAACATGTACTTGCCAAAGCTGGATGGCTTGCCGTGATACCCGTGGCAGGCCGCGCATTGCTCGTGATAGATCTGCGCACCGGCGACCAGGTTGGGCTCGTCGGCGGGGATGGGCGCGATCTTGATCATTTCGCTGTCGATGCGCGCGTTCAGCGGAACGTGGGTAATGGCACGCTCAAACGGCAGTGGCGGATCTGCGACCGCGACCGGCGGATGGCCTAATTTGAACCAACCGTATGCAACCACAGGAATCAGGGCAATTCCCAGAATCAGTCCGAGAAGAAGACGTCCCATTATTTCGACCTCAATTGTTCGTAATAAATCCTACGTTATCGACGGGTAGCAAAGCGTACGAGTTGCGCAATTCGCATGGTCATGACGGAAAATTCATGTTTTCGCTTCTGGATCGGGGCTGGCCGCGTCCAAAGGACAGTTCCTTTGCGGTAAGTGTAACTTGCAGCGTAAAGCTCATGCGCTTCGCGTATTGGCTCAAAGCTGAAGGCTGAAAGCTGATAGCTCATGGCTCGACCCTCGTTCAGGGCGGCCCAAGATGTTTTAATACCATATGGGGGAAGCACTGCATCCTGCGGGGTGTGCTTCCGAAATCCCATGGAGGAAACCCGATACCGATGCGTTCTTTACGTCGTCTTGCACTCATGCTGGCGCTTGGATTGCCAGCCTTGCCAGTCATTCAGGCACAAAGCTCCAGCAGTACTCCTCCAGCACCGGCCCAGGACCAGGATCAGGCCCGGCCGCAGCAGGCGCCAGGCCTGAACAATCAGGAGCAGAGCGTCCAGGCCCGCATTCGCGCGCGCCGCGAGCAGCGCCGGGCCGCAGCCATCCATGACGCTTATTCGCAGCTTTACGAGGCCTACGTGGGCGTAGGCTACCTCAGGTTCCAGCCCGGGCAGTACAAGCAGCGGCTTACCTTTTATGCCTGGGATCTTGGCCTTACGCGGTACTTTAACGAGCGCCTGGGCGTGACCGCGGCCGGCCGGGGCTATTACGGCACCGCTTACGTTGGCCTGAACCCCTACGGCCTGACTCGCCCGTCGATCAGCGAATACAACGCCATGATAGGACCGACCTACCGGTTCTATCTCCAGCCCCGATACTCTGTGTCAGGACGCGTGATGGGCGGCTACGCGCACAGTAATTTTTCAGCTGACACGAATGGCATCGGCGGCAAAACGCTTGGACTGTGGCCGGATGGCGGCACGTTCGCGGTGAGCGGTGCGGTGATTGGCGAAGTGAATGTTACCCCTGGGTTCGCATTGCGCCTGGCTCCCGAATACTTCATCACGGGCTTCGGCTCGACCATGCAGTACAGCCGCGGATTTACCGCCGGAATGGTTTACCGCTTCGGCAAGCGGTAAGGCGGGTTAAGAAGTTAACGAGTTGGCTAGTTTGAAAGTCGATCGGGTGTGTCCCATTCATGCGCGTTGTTTGCACATGGATGGGCTAGCCCGCACCCTCAACTAACCGCCCCCCTCCACTCCCCTCCAACATCAGGTTGGTCCTCCAGATATCCAAACACTTTGCAGCATGAGGCATGGTGGTCTATAACGTTTCTGGTATTTAATTCGCGTATCGAAACTAATCTATGGGTAGTGATCGGAGAGTCCAGCCAATGAAAACCGCCTTTTCTCGCCGCAATTTCATTCAAACCAGCGCCACAGTAGCAGTTGCCTGTGCTGCAACGTCCGCGGCCCCTGCGCTTGGCCAGGCGCTGAAAGAAACGGGCAAAACCAGCCCCATCAAGCTGGGACTCTGCAGCTACACGTTCCGCAACTTTACGCGCGCTCAGCTGATCGGCTTTATGAAGCAGCTCAACATCTCCGATCTGAATGCAAAGGACGTGAAGGACCACCTGCCAAAGGACACCACCGGAGAAGACCAGGCGTTGGGCGACTATAAGGCCGCCGGCATCAAGCTGCACGCGGCAGGAGCCATCTACTTTCCCTCGTCCGATGAGAAGGACATTCGTGGAAAGTTTGAATACGCAAAGCGCGCAGGAATTGGCGTGATCGTCGCCGGTGATCCAACGCCCGAATCGCTCAAGTGGATTGAGCGTTTTGTAAAGGAGTACGACATCAAGATTGCCATTCACAATCACGGGCCGGAGGATAAGTTCTTTCCGTCGCCGTTCGACGTGCTGAAGGCGATCAAAGATCTCGATCCGCGCATCGGTGCCTGCATTGACGTGGGCCACGCCGTGCGCGCCAATGCCAATGTGGTCGAGGCCATCCACGCAACCGGATCGCGCCTATATGACATGCATGTAAAAGATCTGAGCGACTACACCAGCCGCGAAAACCAGGTCGCTGTCGGCCAGGGCGTGATTCCCTTCCGCGAAATCTTTCAGGCGCTCGCGGAGATCAAGTACCCAGGCTACGTGGATCTCGAGTACGAAATCAACGGCGACAATCCCATGCCGGGCGTGATTGAAAGCCTTGCCTACATGCGTGGCGTGTTGACCGGACTGGGATATCTGAATATGAGCTAGCGGTATGCTTTCAGCTCTCAGTTCTCAGCTTTTTTGCGGTGAGTTCGCGAGCTTGTTATTCCACCTTTCCCACGATGAAGCTGCGGTAAAGATGGACACCCAGGATTTGATGTGGGGTTGGGAGTTTCTCTAATAGCCGCTCTCCACGCGGGTTTTGATATCCGAATACGCGGCGTGAATGAGCGCGCTTAGTGCTGCGGTGTTTGTCTCCGTTCCCGGTTTCAACTTCACATGGCGCATAAATTTGCCGGCACCCTGCAAGATGCGCGCAGGATCAGGTAAAGCCGCTCCCTGAAAGAACCCCACGTTGGCGTGCGATTTAAAAACATTGACGTAGCCGAACGCCGCATCTCCTAAACAAGCGACTGGGCAGCCATCGTGCACAAGCTCGCGAACTTCGTCGCCGCAACTGCGCATTACGTCAAACCACTCCTGCGCGATTGCGCCCAATTCACCAGCATGATCTTTCATCCACGCATCGATGGCGGGATCGCGCACAACAGCGCCGTTGAATCGCAGCAGTTCCGTTCTCTCCATCGTTACGCTCCCCGGCTTTTGAAATGTGCGTATTCCACTAAACTGGGTGCCCCACCTTTGCCGATGCGCAGTTAAATCGCGCATCGGCTAAGGTGGGATAGCACAAACCTCAACCCGCAATTCGACCAATACTACCGTGGCTGAGTCACACTCGACTACCTTGCGGGCCAGTTCCATTTCGGCTTATTGAACTGCGTCGCACCTTCTAGCTTCGTTTCTCCGAAATCCTTTACAAGGTGGAGGCGAGTGCAGAGACTAGACGCCGTTAGTTCTTCGATCAGCAAACGCGCATGCGAAACCACAATTACCTGAGTGCTCTCCGCTGCAGCGAGAATGAGCCTGGAAAGTGCCGGCAGAAGGTCAGGATGCAGGCTGGTTTCTGGTTCGTTCAAGACCATTAATTCTGGCGGGCGCGGAGTTAGCAGAGCAGCTGCCCATAAGAGGTAACGGAGTGTACCATCAGACAACTCGGCGGCAGAAAGTGGCCGAAGTAAACCATGTTGCCGCAAAAGTACTTCGAATCTTCCATTCTGGACATCGACCGAGAGCTGGCTGCCTGGAAAGGCATCCTCAATCGTTTTATCGAGTGCCTCATCTGAACGAATCTCAAGAATTGTCTGGAGAGCCGCGGCAAGATTGCTACCGTCGTGATGGAGAACTGGCGTGAAAGTTCCAATTTGCGCGGCGCGTGCAGGAGAGTCAGAATCGCTTCGGAAATGATCGTAGAATCGCCAGCCCCGAACAGCCTCACGCAATGCCAGCATTTCTGGAGCCCTTTGCGGATCGGCGACACTGGCGAGCATGCTATCGGTATCAGGAAGATGCCGCGTTAACATTACTGGCTCTTCATCGCGAGTCGTCGAGAGCCAGACGAAGTTATTCCTGCGATCGACGAGAGCCGAAGCTTTCCGATAAAGGGCCCCGTGCCAGATACACTCGCGCTTTACGTGAGGATCGAGTCCAAACAAGGTTGCCGGGGGAGGCGGTGGAGGATACCCCAAATCAATGCTGTAGCCGTAGGTGTCTCCCCCAAAGCCGAGTTTGAGGCTCGCCACCTTTCGATTTTTAAGAGGCTCCACCGCGTAGGTCCCTTGACGAACGCCGCGAGCAATGGTCTCCGGACCAGCCCAGAATGTCGACGGCAAGCCTCCTTCGCGAGCCAAAGAAGCCACTACCGAATTCAGTGCGGCATCCGCGAGCAATCGCAAGGAGCGATACACGCTGGACTTGCCGCTCCCATTAGCTCCAGTGATCAGGCTCAGTTGCCCAAGCGGTAACGAGAGATCGCGCAGTGATCGATAACCCTGAACAGCAACGGTGCGGATCATGCTAGAAAGAATATCGCGCCACTCATGCAGGCGTTAAATTACAACAAACCGAGATACAACCGCAGATCCCTCGTCGCTGCGCTCTGTCGGAATGACAGCTTTGTGGGTGATGAGACTTACGCCTCCGCCCGCACTTGCCAATCAACGGCCGGCATGATGGATTGCTGCAAATTTCCACCGATCACCCTTCCGCCTGCCGTCGTTTCCCCCGCTACTGCAGAATCGGAATGCCGGCGATGCGGCTCTTCCACTCTGCGGGGCCGGTTTCGTGCACGCTGGTTCCCTTGGCATCGACGGCTACCGTTACGGGCATGTCGCGTACTTCAAATTCGTAGATTGCTTCCATGCCGAGATCTTCAAAGGCCATCAGGTTTGATCCGTAGATTGCCTTCGATACCAGGTACGCCGCACCGCCGACGGCCATTAGGTACACGGCGCCGAATTCGCGAATGGCGTCGATGGCGACGGGGCCGCGCTCCGCTTTGCCCACCATGCCAAGCAGGCCAGTCTCAGCGAGCATCTGCCGTGTGAACTTGTCCATGCGCGTTGCCGTTGTGGGTCCAGCGGGACCGACGACTTCTTCACGCACCGGATCAACGGGGCCAACGTAGTAAATGAAGCGTCCATGGAAATCGACCGGCAACTTTTCTCCGCGGCTGAGCATGTCGGTCATGCGTTTGTGCGCAGCGTCGCGGCCGGTGAGCAGTTTGCCGTTCAGCAGCAGAACCTCGCCGGGCTTCCACGTGGCTGCTTCCTCTTTAGTGACGGTGTCGAGGTTGACGCGGCGCGCGCCAGACACGTCGTAAGTGAGCTTTGGCCAGTCTTTGAGATTTGGCGGATCGAGAAATACCGGACCTGATCCGTCGAGCACGATGTGCGCATGGCGCGTAGCGGCGCAGTTGGGAATCATGGCAACCGGCAGATTGGCCGCGTGGGTGGGATAGTCGAGCACTTTGACATCGAGCACGGTGGTCAGGCCGCCCAAGCCCTGCGCGCCAATGCCAAGCCGGTTCACTTTGTCGTAGAGTTCAACGCGCAGTTTTTCTGCCGTGGTCACTGGTCCGCGCGCAATCAGTTCCTGAATGTCGATGGGGTCCATGAGCGATTGCTTGGCCAGCAGCATTGCTTTTTCTGAGGTTCCGCCAATGCCGATGCCGAGCATGCCGGGGGGGCACCAGCCCGCGCCCATGGTGGGCACTGTCTTCAGCACCCACTCCACCACGGAGTCGGAAGGGTTGAGCATAATGAATTTGCTTTTTGCCTCGGACCCGCCCCCCTTGGCAGCGACGGTGATGTCAACCTTGTCGCCTTTGACAAGTTCAACAGTGACGCAGGCGGGCGTATTGTCTTTGGTGTTTTTGCGTGCGCCTGCCGGGTCGGCAAGGATGGAGGCGCGCAGCTTGTTATCGGGATCGAGATAGGCGCGGCGCACACCTTCGTCAACCATCTGCTGCAGATCTTTGGTTTCTTCGCCGGGAGCAGCCTGGAAATGCACGTCGAGACCGACTTTCAAAAACGCGGTCACGATGCCCGTATCCTGGCAGATGGGCCGATGGCCTTCAGCACACATGCGGCTGTTGATGAGGATCTGCGCCATGGCGTCTTTGGCAGCCGGGGACTGTTCCTTTTCATACGCCTTGGCCAGGCTGGTGATGTAATCCACCGGGTGGTAGTAGCTGATGTACTGCAGTGCCCCTGCAACGCTGGCGATCAGGTCTTGCTGCCGAATGATGGTCATTGAAACTCTCCAGGATTATGCGACTTATCTAGGTTAACAGCGGCGTATTCGCGCTGGCGATCCCAAATGCCCTAAGCTAGAAACATGAACGACTTCGCGTCAAACGTCGTCACTTCTCCGCCTGACCAGTTTGATCTGCTGGTAGTTGGAGCTGGCCCCACTGGCCTGGCCTGCGCCATTGAAGCGCAGAAGATCGGGCTGCGCGTGGTTCTGGTGGATAAGGGCTGCCTCTGCAATTCCCTCTTTCATTATCCGGCGCACATGACTTTTTTCACCACGTCAGAGCGCCTGGAGATCGGCGGAATTCCGTTTCCCAGTCCCAACGCCAAGCCGACGCGCGATGAAGCGCTGCAGTACTATCGCCTTGTCGCTGTCTATTACAAACTGGACGTGCGCCAGTACCAGCACGTCAAAGAAATTACCGGCGCAGACGGAGCGTTTACCGTGCACACCGAAGACCGCTTCGGCAGGCCCGGCACCATTCAGACTCGCAAACTCGTTATCTCCTCCGGCTATTACGATTTGCCCAACTACATGAACATTCCGGGCGAGAAGCTGAGCAAGGTTCATCACTATTACGTCGATCCCCACCCGTATTTTGCAATGGACGTTGCGGTGATCGGCGGCAAGAACTCCGCCGCCATTGCGGCGCTTGAGTTGTGGCGCAGCGGCGCGCGCGTGACGTTGATCTACCGCGGGCCGGGAGTCCAGCCCCACGTTAAATATTGGATCAAGCCAGACATTGAAAACCGCATCAAGGCCGGCGAAATCACGGCGTACTTCAATACGGAGGTTCTTGAGATTTTGCCGGACTCTGTCCTGCTTGAAACGCCAGAGGGCCGGGTGAGCGTGGCAAATGATTTTGTTTTTGCAATGACCGGCTATCACCCTGACTTCACTTTTCTTGAACAGCTGGGAATCAATTTCGAAGGGCCGGACAGATGTCCGCGCTGCGATCCAGAGAGTCTTGAAAGCAATGTGCCGGGAATTTACCTGGCTGGCGTCATTGTTGCCGGTTCGCGCACCAATGAAATCTTTATTGAGAACGGCCGCTTTCATGGCCGCCAGATTGCGGTGGCGCTTGCCACCAAATTCAACAAGCCTATCGTGTAGCCCACGCTCGACCGGGCTGCTGGAAAGGTTCCGGCGTCATATTGAAAACTGACTGACGCATTGCGTTCGAGACTATAATCCAGCCTGAACAGGAGGCTCCTGTATGGGATTCGTCACTCAACCGTGGTTCCTATTGATTTTTGCATTTGCCGGTTTCTTTGCCTTCATGGCGATGGACCGAATGTCAAAGCGGCGTTAGCCTGCACACCCCAAAAAAATAAAAAATCCCACTTGACCGCTCACCCATTTCATGTGCTACAGTCTGTAACACTATGGCGAGTAACACTACACCCGGTCACGATCCTGCCGAGCTTGGCGAGCTGGAGCGGAGCATTCTTCTCATCATCTGGCGCATGGGCAAAGTCACGGCCGAGCAGGTGCGCGAAGAGCTAGGCCGGCCCCTCAAGGACTCGACGATTCGCACGGTTCTGCGCCGACTTGAAGAGAAGGGCTACCTTGCTCATTCCGTTGAAAACCGCACCTTTCTCTATCGTCCGGCCGAGTCGCGGCAACGCGTAGCGGGGCGCGCCGTCAAACGGATTGTGGACTGGTTCTGCGAGGGCTCAGTAGAGGCGCTGCTGGTGGGCATGGTGGACTCGAAAGTGCTGGGCCGCGCCGAGCTGCAACGGCTGGCCGATCGTATTGCGCAGGCACAAGCGAACGCTCCGAAAGAAAGTACGGCACTAAAGCGGAGCGCTGGACGTAAGAACAAGGAGGAGGCGTGATGACAGACCTGCTGCGCGATTGCGCAAATCTTTATCCTCTGATTCTTGAAGCTGCGTTGCGCGCACTGCTGGCAGCTGCCGTAGTGTGGGCGGGGTTGCGCTTGCTGCGCGTTGCCAATGTCGTAGTGATGAAAGCAGCATGGGCGCTGGTGCTGGTGGCGTCGATTGCCCTGCCCTTGACGCCCGGCTTGCGCAACGTGCCCGCATGGGCCGCACTCCGGCTGCCTGCCGCGCCTGCGTCTTCTGTATTGCGGCAGACAAACGTCAATCCTGCTGCGGAGTCAATGGTGCCAGCGCAGAGCGCGCCTGCAATTGCTGCAGCACCGATGGCTGATGCCGCAATCGAGCGCTTCTCTTCACCGGCCATTTCCGACGAGCATTACGGATCGACGCGCGCAACAGTGATTGAAAACCCGCATGTTAATGGGGCCATTGTCGAAGGAGCATCGGACCCGCAGCCGTCGACCGTCAGCGCTGCGACCAAAACACCAGCAGCACCGGTGATAAGTGTGGCGACCAACCCAAATCGTTTTCTCAATCGCGCGGCAGCGTTCTGCCTTCTGTTGTATGTTGCGGTCGCGTTGGCGCTTTGCTTGAGGCTTCTCTTTGGCGTGGCCACTGCAATTCGTATTTGGATGACGGCGTGGCCGGTGTCGATCCTGATGGATCCAACCTGGAGTGTGCGCGCGAGCCTCCGCGTGGCATCGCCAGTGAACATCGGGTCAGGCATTGTGTTGCCTGCAGAATACGGCGAATGGGACGAAGAGAAGCTGCGCATTGTTGTGGCGCATGAGCGCTCTCACATTCGCCAGGGCGATTTCTATTTGCAGTTACTGGCGGGACTTTACGCATCTGTTTTCTGGTTCAGTCCGCTTGGATGGTGGCTGAAGCGCAAACTCAATGAACTGGGTGAAGCGATCAGCGACCGCGCCGGGCTTGAAGAGGCCGCCAGCCGCGCCACTTATGCCCAGATCCTTCTTGAATTCGCGGCACTGCCGCGCCCAACACTTACAGGAGTTGCTATGGCCCGCACCAGTCATCTTTCTCAGCGCATCGAGCGTCTTCTTAACGAATCCAGTTTCAGGCAGGCATTTGCAGGCAGCGGCCGCAGGGCGATCCTGGCCGTGGTCCTTGTGCCGATAGCGCTGCTTACCGCCACTTCGCTGGTGAGCGTGCAAGCGGCCACTCCCTCCGTGCAAACTCAACCAGCTGCGGTTACGGCGCAAGCGACGCCCGAGCAGGTCACGGAAGCGACCCCCGCTGCGGCTCCGGCTCCGGCTGCGGCTCAAGAACCTGCTGCAACGACAGCACCCTCACCGGTTCCCGCGCCTGCCCGAGCACCAGAGGCAATGCCCGCCCCACCCGTCCCAGCTGCAATGCCCGACATGGGCGCGATGCCCCCGCTTTCGGGTGTTCCAGACACGCCTGTGCATGTTGAAGTCGGTCCGATTGTGGTGAATCCGCACGTTCGCATTCATCCGCAGTTTGCAGCCATGCCACCTATGCCGCCCGACGCCTTCCGATTCAACGATCGCGGGTTTGCATTTGCGTATGGCTTCGGTCAGGACGGCGATCCGTATGCGGTGGTTGGAAGCGACGGCAAGACGATGCCGCATGGAAGATTTTTCCGCGGCGACGACGAAGACCAGGCGGAAGTTGACAAGGCCCGCAAGCAAGCTCACGGCGCGTTCCTGTGGTTCAAGCACGACGGCAAGTCCTACATAGTTGATGATCCGAGCGTCGTTTCGCAAATTGAAGCGATGAACAAACCGATGGAAGATTTGCAAAGCCAGATGCGCGATCTTGGCAAGCAAATGCGTGAGCTTGGCGAACAACAGAGAGAAAAAGCAAAAGCAATGCGCGACAGTGGCGTGCAAACTCCCGACCTGTCAAAGGAAATCGCTGCACTGAAAGCGGCGGAAGCCAGCCTGCAAGCCAAGCAGGGCGGCACCATTACGCAAAAGGAAATTGGCGATCTGCAGCGCGAACTCGGAAAAGCGATGGGCGAACTCGGCTCACTGCAAGGCAAACTGATGATGGATCAGGGCGGATTTGGCAAGGCGATGGGAGAGTTTGGCCAGCAACAAGGCAAACTCGGCGGCCAGATGGGCAAGCTTGGATCTGAAATAGGACGCATTGCCAAGGAGAATCACGAAAAGGTCAAAAGCATCATCGACGAGTCGCTAACGAATGGCAAGGCCAAGCAGGTGCAGTAGAGACCAGCTTTCAGCCTTCAGCTTTCAGCTTGTTTGGTGGTGGGTTTGCGGGCTTGCTGTCTTAACGAATAACGGTAGCTCCGATTCGGCTTTACTCAGGGCGAGTTTTCGCTCCGCGTAGTCCGCGCGGTGACTCTGAGCGGAGTCCCAAGATGCTCTGCTCAGGATGGCGAAAGCGTAATTCACCGAGGGCGAATCCATCCAGGGCGTGAGATTGATCTTCATGCGTGAGGCAATCGGGAGAGGGGCACCCAGAGCTTCTCTCCCATTTTTCTTACTTTGGAGTAGATACCTTGCCTTCTGCTCATCCCTGTAAATTGGGGCTGGAAATGATTGGCCACGACTGATCTCTAAATCGACTTACCATTAGCCAATCGGATACATTCGCTGCAATCTCCAACCTTCGCGCTGTATTCTAGCTGCGTCCCCCAAGTCGCCCTGTACTCTAAATCGAGACGAACAAAGGAGAGCAGACGAAAATGCCCGCTGCTACCGAAATGACTACCGCTGCGTACATATTCAAACGAAATCAGGAAATGCTTGCCAAAGCGGTTGCAGGATTGACCGACGAGCAATGGACGGCACGGCCGCTGGATACGTGCAACTCAGCCATGTGGTTAGTGGGCCATATCGTGTGGGCTCGCTCACGCGCGCTCAAGCTGGTGGGCTTTACGTGGACGAAACCATGGCTCGACCTTTTTGCGCGTGGTTCAAAGCCTGCGGAAGGGCCGGAGTATCCAGCCACGGGAGACCTGCTGGATGCGTGGCATGATCTGTCTCTGACCTTCCCCGCAACGCTTGAGGAGATTCATCAGGACGTGCTCGCGAAGCCCGTTGACCAACCATCCCCAAGTTTCGATGGAACGGTAGGCGGCATGGTCAGCTTTCTGGCAATGCACGAAAGCTATCATGTGGGCCAGCTGGTTTACGTGCGCCGCATTCTAGGCGTTGACAAAGCAGCCAGCTAAAAATTCAGGCCGAGGCTGCGTTCGCGCAGCTTTCCGAACATATCAAAATGCGCCGGTCGCGGAGAAGTGTGCGGCATGCAGCGGCCTCGCGACTGAAGCGGCGTGGCATAGGAACGCGTTACGTGCAGCCGGTCCATGATGACGTAGCGCGTGCGCATTCCGTTGATGGTTGCGGGCAACTGGGCGGGAATATTTTTCCGATCGACGTAGATGACCAGCGCCGCCTGCCTGGGGTCGTCGAGACTTTGTCCTACGCCAACTGCGAAGAATGCCGCGTTCTGCTGCATGAGGTTCGCCGCAATCTGATTTTTGGCTACGACCGCCTGGCTTAAAACCTGCGCGGTCAACATGGCAGGCACGGCGGCGTCCTGGGGTGTTTGTGGAGCGACTCCTAATGCTACGGCGCCTTGCGTGGTTGGAATCACCTGCGTGCGCACTCCGTTCACGGTGGCGGGCGCGCTGACGTTCATGTACTGGTCAACATAAAGAACAACTGCAGCTTCGCCGGGCTGGTCAGAACTTTTGCCGGTGGCGACGCCCAGAATTCCTGTGGAAGGGCTGACCAGCATGCGTGCCCCGGCCATCGCCAGTTCTGCGCGCGTGGATTGCGCAGGGGTAAGGATGGCGGTCTGCACGGCTACAGCAGAGCTGTTGCCGTAATTGAGACAACTGACGGCGTGGTCTGCCGCGCCAACAAAAGTGTAGGTCGTGTTTCCTGAAGCACCCAGCTCGCTCAACACGTCTTGTGCAGGATTGGCTACGCCAATGCTCACGCCTGTCGAGTCAACCCCACCGGCGAAGAATAGCCCCACCGGTTCAGCGTTGGAAGTGTCCACAACCAGGGACCCTGAATCGCCAGCGTCGCTGAACTGGTTGCCGGAGACAGCGATCTGATTGGTGTAGAGCTTGGAGAGGTAGTGCTTGGTCTCGGCGCAATCGGTATAGTAATCCACGCTTACGTCCAGGCTTACAGCGGAGACGGTAGCGCAGGTGAGCCCGGTGGTGCGCCCGCTCTTGGCCACCGTCATGTTCAGCACTGCATTTTCGCCTTTGCCGCCGCTTGAAGAAACTCCGGGCGGCGCTGCTGACAAGGTTCCACCCTGCAGCGCGCCGAACTCGAGAATGGCGCCGCTGGTGTCGACCGCACCGGAGTTAACCGCTGCAATCGCTGCGTCGACGTTGGTTGTTGCAGTCTTGAGGGAAAGAAAATTGCTGAGTGTGCCGACGAAAGAAATCGGAGCCCCGGCGTTTCCGAAAGGGTCGCAATTGTCATCGATGAGCCCGGGCTGCACGATCTTATCGCCCACGGCAGCCTGATCGCTGCGAGCCAGCACATGGTTATTACTCAGGATGTATTGCGTGCCGCTGCTGTTTTTGATGAGTGAGCCGAGAGTTCCGCCACAGCAGTTCGTGATCTGTCCGTTGGTCTGGTCGTAGTCGTTGTTGTTGCCGCCGGAACTGCCGAGCATCACCGGCGCCGATTTCTGTTGCTGCTCGTGGGTGGCTGGGTTGCTGGCAACTCCGGCGGTGTTGAGCAGGATGGTTGACGCCGATTTTGACGACGACGCGCCGATGGTAGCCACAACGTGGGTGGTGCCTGTGGACGAGATGGATGCGGGCGCAGTGTAGGTAACGCTGCAATGCGTAAATGCGGAACCGGTGCGAACACAGGTGGATGTGCCCAGCGATCCCTGTCCGCCCGATGTGCCCGTGGCAGTGTCGGAGAGATTCCAAATGATTCCTGTAGTGCCGCCTGCCTCTGCAATGTAGCCGGTTACGGTAAGCGTGCCATTGGCGCCGAGCGCCGCGTTCTCAGGCGTTAAAGGCTGCAGGAATCCGGGCGTGATGGTGACGACAGTGCTTGCCGAGATGTTTGGATTAGAAGTCAACGTCGCAGTAATGGTGACTTGAACGCTATTGGCCGTGAGATAGCTCGGCGGAGTGTACTGACCCGAAGTCGCGTCGATGGTTCCGCGCCCGCTGTTGGCATCGCCACCACTCGAAGTCGACCATGTGACTGCGGCCGCACCGCCGGAGTTGAGCGTGGCGGAGAATTGCTCCACCGCGGCACCTGATGATGTTTTGGAATTGCAGCCGACGCAGTTTGTATCGATAGCGGCAGAACCGGGAGCGATGACGAATGTGCCGTTGCCGGTGCCGCTTCCATTGGATGTGCCGCCGGTGACAGTGCCTCCGCCGCAACCGGCCATCACCAACACTAGCGGAAAGGCAACCGCGGCAAGCAACCGGAGCGCAATTGAATGCAAGCTACGCACGCGCGGCGTGACGGCCGCACAAGTGTGCGCACAATGCTGCCTCGTAACTCGCCTGGCTTGGGTCAAATCTTCCGTTTCTTCGGTTCGCGCTGTTTCCGCTGCTTCCAAGGTAGTTTATCGCTGCAGGTGGTGACCGCTATCCCACTTTGGGTCAGGTGTACAGGATTGCAACTACTAATGCTATGTAGAGTTAGACCCTCGTCTGGACCTAAAAGTTGTCTTAGAGGACAGTTAGTTCGCCACTTATTATCTGAGAAACGATCTTGCCCACTATCTTTGGCCCGGGTCGCTAAAATCAGAGATGGAGCGACCCCATGGACTATATCAATCTCGGAAATACTGGACTTAAAGTCTCGCGCATTTGCCTTGGCTGCATGACGTACGGCTCTCCCGCGACCGGAAAATTGCTACCCGGCCGGCAGCCGTGGGCACTGAATGAGGCCGACAGCGTGCCCTTCTTCCGCCAGGCGCTCGACCTGGGCATAAATTTTTTCGATACGGCCAATGTCTACTCCGGCGGTGACAGCGAAATTGTGGTGGGCCGTTTTTTGAAAGCGAACACGCGCCGCGAAGCGGTGGTGATTGCCACCAAGGTGTGCAGCCCGATGCGCGAAGAGCCGAACGGTGGTGGCTTGTCGCGCAAGGAGATTGTGTTTGAACTTGAGCAGAGCCTGAAGCGGCTCGAAACAGACTACGTTGACCTCTACCAGATTCATCGCTGGGATAAAGAAACGCCCATCGAAGAAACTCTTGAAGCGCTGCACGATATGGTGAAGGCCGGCAAGATTCGCTACATCGGCGGCTCGTCCATGTATGCGTGGCAGTTTGCCAAGTCGCTTTACGCATCTCAAATGCGTGGCTGGGCGCGCTTTGTCTCAATGCAGAATCACTACAACCTTATCTATCGCGAAGAAGAGCGCGAGATGATGGGGCTGTGCCGCTCAGAGAACATCGCAGTGCTGCCGTGGAGTCCGTTGGCGCGCGGCAGGCTCACACGTCCGTGGAAAAGCGAGAATACCAAGCGCACTGAAACGGATGTGTTTGGAAACGCGATGTACAAGCACACTGAGAAGGCCGATGAAGAGGTGGTGAATGCGCTGGGACGCGTCGCAGAGCAGCGCGGGATTGCACGCGCGCAGGTGGCGATGGCATGGCTGCTTTCAAGGCCCGGCGTCACTGCGCCAATTGTGGGTGCGACCAAGCCTCATCATCTTGAAGACGCGGTGGCTGCGCTCGGCGTGCATTTGACGAAGGAAGAAGTAGACGCGCTGGAAGCACCCTATGTGCCGCATCCTGTGCTGGGCTTTAGCTAAGCCGCCCTGACGCCTACACCACCGACAAAACAAGCTTGCCGAAGTGGCTTCGCTCCTGCATTTTGGTCAGGACTTCGCGCGCCTGCGTCCAGTGAAACTCTTCGCCCACGGGCTGGAGTTGCGATGCGGTGATGGCTCTGTTCATCTCAATGAAGTCGCTGCGCGAGCCCACATAGATACCTTGAATGCGAATCATCTTATGCAGAATGGGACCAATGCCCATGGGTTCGGTGCTCTCTGTGAGCACGCCGACCTGCGCAATGGTTCCCCCGGTTCTGATGGCCTTGAGAGAGCGGCCCAGCGTGCCCAGCCCGCCTACTTCGACTATCAGATCTACGCCCTCGCCATTGGTTTGATCGAATACCCAGCGGTCCCAATCGGGATGATCGCGGTAGTTCAAGCCGGCGTCAAGGCCGAGACTTACTGCCCTCTGCAGTTTCTCGAAACTACTCGAAATACCGAGCACTCTGGCACCCATCAGCTTGGCGAATTGCAGCGCGAAGATGGAGACGCCGCCGGTTCCCTGGATGAGCACTTTGCTGCCGGGATGGACATCGCCGGCGCGCAGTGCGTTCCACGCGGTCACTGCCGCACACGGCAGCGTTGCAGCCTCCTGAAAACTAAGATGAGTCGGAACCGGGACCAGCCCGGATTCCTGCAGGACTACGTAATCGGCCAGCATGCCGTCTACGTCGCCGCCCAGCGCGCCTTTGGCCTTGGAGGGGGTGAGCGGCCCGTCAACCCAGTTCTGCATAAAGATGCCCGCCACGCGGTCGCCCGGCTTCCAAGCCTTTACTCCTTCGCCGACGGCCACTACTTCTCCCGCGCCGTCTGAACAGGGAATGCGAGGAAACCGCAGTTTTGGATTGTAAAGGCCTTTGACCATGAGCAGATCGCGATAGTTGAGAGAAATTGCGCGTACGCCAACCAGCACCTCGCCCGGCCCGGGAGTAGGTGTTGGTTTTTCAACAAATTCAAGAGAATCAATGCCGAAGTTGGTTATTTGCCACGCGCGCATGTTGTCGTCCTTTGTATGCATAGCTTATCTGATTCCAATCTGCGGGACGGTGACCTTTGAAAGCTCGTAGAATGAAGACAGAACTCGTGATCCCAAAAAATAAAATCAGGGAGAAGACTATGGCAAATGCTACCGAGCCGCGAGCCGGCGGCCCCCCCGAGGGGCACATAAGCGAGGAAATGCGCCGTGTGGCGTTTCAGAAACACGCGGTAATCGAGCGCCAGAAGCAGGCACTCGCTTTACAGCGCGAGCACATTCTTTCGCAGCGTACTTCACATCCAGCTCGCCGCGCCTCACTTGAAGCAGCGCTGGCACAAATTGAAAGCCAGCTTGTTGCGCTGGGATAATCGGTTCCCCGGTTGACCTTTCGCCCTTAAGACTGGCGATTAAAGAGCAGGGTATTGGCCTGATCCACTGAGGTCATTGCTATGCGCGCAATGTTTACGTGCGCTGGCTGCTTTACGGCCCACAGTACCGCCTCCGCCACATCCTCCGGCGTAAGGGGCGTGAGACCTTTATAAACTTTTGCTGCCTTTTCAGCGTCGCCGTGAAAACGGATCAGGCTGAAATCGGTTTCCACCATGCCGGGATCAACGCTGGTTACGCGAACCGGGGTTCCGAGCAGATCCTGGCGCAGCCCGTCATTGATCAGGTGTACTGCCGCCTTGCTTCCGCAATAGACAGCTCCGTTTGGGTAAGACATATCCCCTGCAATCGACCCAAGATTGACTACATGCCCGCTGCCCCGCACCACCATTCCGGGCACGACCGCGCGGGTTACGTAGAGCAAGCCCTTCACGTTGGTGTCGATCATCTCTTCCCAATCGTCAATCTTGCCGGTATACACCTTGTCGAGGCCACGGCTAAGGCCGGCGTTGTTCACCAGCACGCTGATTTCCGCCCACTCCTCCGGCAGCTCGTCGATGATGCGCTGCACAGCAATGCGACTGCGCACATCAAGATGAACCGAGTGCACGGCCTGAGCGCCACGTTCCAGGGCTGCCGAAGCAACTTCTGCCATTTTGCCGGCGCGGCGGGCCGCCAGCAGCAGCCGTGCGCCCTCAGCCGCAAAAGCCATGGCGGTAGCCGCTCCAATGCCGGAGCTGGCTCCGGTGATGAGCACAATTTTCCCTTTTAAATCCATGCCTTATTCTAACCAGTGGAATTTGGGCTCGACTGTATCGACTGACACCTTACCCAGGTGACCGCGTTCTCATTTTAAAACGACTCGCTCCAGACTCCGCGCCCGGAAACGCTGACCTGCAGTTCCATTTACGCGATAGCTTTTGGAATGCCGCGGCGCTGAGCCATGCGGTACTGCGCCACAGCCCAGTCTTCATTGCCAAGGCCGATTTTTTGCGCTTCAGCAAAAATCTGCGCCAGGTTGTCGGCGAGACTCACGTTTGTGTTTCGTCCGGCCGCCGCCTCGCGGAACAGACGCATGTCTTTGGCGCCGAGGTTCATGGGCGCTCCTGCATCCTTAGGCGGATTCAAGATGACCTTAGCGTAGGAAGCATAGAACGGCGACTGAAAGAGAGCGCTGTTCACGGCTTCAAAAAAAGTTTCCGGCGCAACGCCTTGCTGTTCGGCGAACACAAATGCTTCGCTGAGCGAATGGATCATGGCGCTGATAAGAAAATTTCCACCGAGCTTTACGGCGTGCGCCTGGCGCGGCTCTTTGCCCACGACAGTGATGCCGCGTGAAAACGCCTGCAGGATGGGCCGTGCGCGTTCGACCGCCGCATCTGCTCCGGCGGCAACAATCCAGAGACGGCCTTCCTGTGCGACGGTAGGCCGGCCAAACACGGGAGCCGCGACGAAATCGACGCCGCGTTTTGCGTGCTCAACCGTTAAGCGCTCGCTGAGCACCACGCTGATGGTGCTGCACGAAATATGAAGTATGCCGGGAGTAAGCGCATCCATCAATCCGTGCGAACCGAAGAACACTTCTTCATTGGCAGCATCGTCAAACAACATAGTGATGATGGCGTCGGCGCCAAGCTCGGCCTCAGCCGGCGTGCCCGCCTGGATGGCGCCTTCGCGAAGCAGCGGCTCAGTGCGGCCTTCGGTGCGGTTCCAGACGGAAAGCTCGTGTCCAGCGGCGATCAGGCTGTGGGCCATTGGCATTCCCATATTGCCTACGCCAAGAAATCCAATTCGCATTTCGGAATCCTTTTCTAATTCAGTGGACAGTCATCAATGAATTGAGGTCCGCGAGAAGTATCGCAGAATGGAGGTTCATTCATAGGATGTTTCAGCGCTGTAAACGACGCAGCGCAAGCTGTGCCGTCTCAATGTGTGAAACGATGTTTTCCAGAGGTGCACCGATAAACTGTATTCATGATGCTTCTTAAGGTGATTCTCCTGGCGATTGTGCAAGGACTCGCCGAACTCCTCCCCGTCTCAAGCTCAGCGCATGTGGTGGTGGCTGAAAAGCTGCTCGGCCTCGACCCCTCTTCCCCGCAAATGACCCTGTTGCTGGTCATGCTCCACACCGGAACCATGTTCGCCGTCATCGTCTACTTTTGGAAGACGTGGAAGGAAACTTATTTTTCCACGCGCGCACGTTTCCGTCCTTTTCTGGTGCAGTTGATATGGGCCACGCTGCTGACTGGCATTGTTGGTGAAGTTCTTAAAAAGATTATTGAGAAGACGTATTTTCGCGACGCTCCAAGAGCAGAGATTGAACAGCTCTTCAGCCATCTGGAACTGATTGCACCGGCACTGGCCGCTGCGGGAGTCCTCATCCTGGTAGCGGGTTTGATGAAAGGGCGACATCACGGTTCGGGATCTGTGACCTCCAAGTCGCAAGCGGAGGGATTCATCACCCGCCGCCAACCTTCGCTTACGTTTGGTCAGGCTGGATGGATGGGTATTGTGCAGGGACTCGCACTTCCCTTTCGCGGCTTCTCGCGATCGGGTTCGACGATTTCGACAGGAATGCTGGCTGGCGCAGAGAGAGAACCCGCGGAGCGATTCAGCTTTGCGTTGGCCGTTGTACTGACGCCGCCTGTTGTATTGCTTGAGGCAATGCGCCTGATGAAGGCCGCGCACGCTGCTACAGCGGCGGGAGCGCCGATCGACCTTCATGGGTCAATTTTGTTCAGCCTGCTGGGCGCGGTGTTTTCGTTCTTCGCGGGACTGGTGGCGCTGAAGTGGCTCTCAAGCTGGCTTGAGTCGGGGCGCTGGCACTGGTTCGGTATCTATTGCCTGGTGGCCTCGGCAGTTGTGTTTTATCTGCACGCGCAGGGGTTGTAAACGCCCCTTCCGACGCCGGCAAAGTAGACACGGAGATTAGTTGGGTGTGCCGGTAGTTTCTTCCGCCGCAAAGGTGCACTCCTGGCACTGGCATACGCGGCGCAGATATTCCCACGAGTAGATGCCGCTGGTGTGTCCGTCAAGCCAATTGAACTGGATAGCGTAACGGCCCACCGGCTGCACACTTTTCGGTTTGGCAGGCGGCGCGTACATGGGCAGCAGATTGGCCGGCTTGGGCTTGGGCTGCCCCGCTTTGCGGCCCTGCTGCGAACGCTCATCAATGCAGGTGGCGCATGGACATGCGTCACGCAGCCAGGCGAATCCCCATGCGCTGCGGTGCCCGTCGGACCAATCGATTTCGAGGCCTTTACCCTCGGTGAGCAGAACGCGCACTTTCTCAGGCGTGACCGCAATGCGCGGCAACGGCCTGTCTTCTGTGCTCTCCCGCTCCCGCTCGTCTTTCGATTGAATCCGTATGCCCTCGTGGCTCATAAGTACAGTTTACAGGGGACGGCAAGACAGGGGTCAGGGTTCAGGGTTCAGGGATCAGCTTCTAGCTTCTAGCTTCTAGTCGACCAGTGCCTGTGCCGGGCAAGTGCTGGAAAGATGGAGCAGCGCCGGGAATACGAGTCCCTGGTCCCTGGTCCCTGGTCCCTGGTCCCTGATCCCTGTTCTCTAGCCTCACTGCCCGTGGTTCTTCCAGAAAAACCACGCGGCCATACTCAGGCCTATGACCACGACCAGGCTGCGCAGCACAGGTTGC